>Ga0180219_1000010_pt1 | contig 467311 bp, 390 predicted proteins | sample eDN3rd30CBELigMG_FD_151338 | JGI IMG/M metagenome (GOLD analysis project Ga0180219, IMG submission 151338) | Enriched Miracle-Growth compost microbial communities from Emeryville, California, USA - eDNA 3rd pass 30_C BE-Lig MG (version 2)... ... | reverse complement strand
GCTCTCGCGCCATTGGCGGACAAGGGCAAACATGTAGTCTCTACGCTCCTTCATAATCATATTATTTTGGGCGTAAAGCTACGGCGGATCAATTAATCAGAAAACATGTACTTGGTCGGGCGGATACCGTGGAACGCCAGTACCTCAAGCCCCTGCCGGGTTTGCCCTACGAGCTGAAAGACTATAGGAGAGCCAAAGTCCAGAAGATGGGGTATGTTTACTTTTCGCCGGATAAGAGCTACTACAGTGTGCCTTACCGCTATATAGGTAAGGAGACCCTGATCCATTACACCAAAAGCAGGGTCGAGGTATTCCATAACCAGCAACGGGTCGCCCTGCACCAGCGCAACCCGGCCAAGGGGAACTATGTCACCGATAAAGATCACCTCAGCAGCACGCACCGGTTCTACGCTGACTGGAGCCCGGAGTTCTTCAGGCGGAAAGCGGCACCGCACGGTGGCCATGTGCTGGAGTGCGTGGAAAAGATACTGGCATCGCAGGATTACCCCGAAGTCGGCTACAAGCGGGCCCTGGGTGTCATCCAGTTACACCGGGCCTACGGATCCGGACGGCTCAACGACGCCTGCAAAAGGGCGCTGGATACGGATGCCTGCTCGTACAACCGCATAAAGAACATCCTGAAAAACAATATGGACAAAGTGCCGCTCCCCGGCGGGCAACAGGAGCAGGCCAAGCCCCACATCCCTTTCCACAGCAATATACGCGGCGCGTCCGCTTACGAATAGCAACAAAAACAATAGTAAATGAACAATCAGACAATTGAAAAACTACGGAGCATGCGCCTGGGTGCCATGGCCCGTTTACATCTCCAGCACGTTGAGCAGAACAGGTTTGGGGAAATGACATGCGATGAATACCTGGGCCTGCTCACCGATCACCAATGGGAAGACCGGGAGAACGCAAAGATCGACCGCCTTTTGAAACAGGCCGCCTTCAGGCAGGATGCCAGCCTTGCTGATGTCAGCTACTCCGCAGAGCGGAACCTGGACAGGAATATGTTCGCCAGGCTTGGCACACTTGACTTTATTTCACGCAAGGAGAACATCATTATCTGCGGAGCTTCCGGTACGGGTAAGAGCTACCTCTCACAGGCACTGGGAAACCAGGCCTGTTTAATGGGGATCAAAACGCTGTACACAGTCACCGCCAGAATCTTCAAGAAACTGAAATTGAGCAAAGTGGATGGAACTTACCTTAAAGAACTGGAGAAACTGACGAAAACGGAGCTGCTTATCCTTGATGACTTCGGCCTGCAGGCTTTCGATAACCAGGACCGGGAAACGCTGATGGATATCATCGACGACCGGCACGGCAAAAAGTCAACCTTGATATCGTCACAGATACCCGTATCGGCATGGTACGAAATCATTGGCGGGGAAGGTACAATTGCCGATGCCATACTGGACCGGATCGTAAACTCCTCACACCGCATAGACCTCAGGGGCGAATCGCTCAGAAAAGGAATATTGAAACAGGAATAACAACAACTTTTTTATATCATTGCATGATCTTTCAAAGTGGCACGGTTTGACCGAAACACCTGGCACTATCCCTCCGAAATATCCATCAACGTTAGCGAATATAGAGATATTGATATTGTTCTTGAGAAAGAGGTGGATATTAAAGCAATTTTTGGGGATTGGAAAATTGAAAGGAACAGTTTTGGTGGATATAAGATTTTTTTTGACTCAGGTGTAATGGACTTATGGTTCATGAAAAATACATGGGCTTTTCAACATAGTGCAAATACACTAAGTTTTCAAATAGAAGAGAACATTCCAAACACCGCATTTTTCAATTTTTCCTCGGTGGTTTATTGTATCAACAGAAAGGAATTTCACTATACTATGCATTTTCTTGAATTTCTTAAAACCAAAACGATAGATTTTGTTGAAAGAGCAAATGCAAATCACGGGTTATGTATTGTAAACACATTTTACTATTCAAAAAAATTTAATCTTCGTATTTCAAGTCGACTTTTGATGCTTCTCAGGGAGTTTCATAATCAATCTTCTATTGATTATAAATATGTACAGATAAAGCACTTTGGAAAGGTTTTATTTACCGAGTCAGAAATTGAAATGAATTTGTTTGAACCCGCCAAGTCCAATAGACTTGATTCGTCGTTGATATCGACATAATTTACTAAACTCTATATGCGGGCAATTATACTTCCTCCCTGTATATGCCCAAAATAAACTGTTTGTATCCTAACATTTCGTCGTCCTTCTTATTAATAGACAGTGCAAAGTTTATTTTTCCCAATAGATGCTTGAGATAGTTTGTTCGATTATTTTTTGTCTTTTGAAGATGCTCATATAGGCCAAACTTCTTGATGAAAAAAATCTCTTGCCTGATTTTTTTCCTATATTCCTTCGGTGTTTGTATTATTTCATTGACAATAATCCCTGTTACTATTTGTCTATCACTACGTTTAAACTCATGCGTTTTATTTTCGTTTAAAGCTAATCCATTCGATAAACATTGCAATTCTGTTTTTACTTTCTTGATAATAATCTTTTTAAAATCATAGTCTGATTTCGAATAACTGAAAGTCAGATCATCTGCATACCTTGAGTATCTAAGTTCGTACTGTTTGCAAAATTCGCCAATAGACTCATCAAAAGGTTTCATGAAAATATTGGAAATGCAGGGGCTTGTAGGTGCGCCTTGTGACAAAGACCCATTTAAACAGCATAGCTTCGCCAACAAATTTGATAAATTTGAAGAATACCCCAGATTGAGAAAAATTCGCTCTACATTAGAAATATTTATAGCCGGAAAGAAATTTTCAAGATCCAAACAGAGTACATAATCTTTATTTCTATGATATCTAACGTTTTCTGTTAACTGGCGACCTCTAATATAAGCTTTTGCATATTTGCTTACCGACACTTTACTCAAAATATTGTGCAAAATCCAATTTTGAATTTCCTTCAAGCTGGGTAGCGGTTCATTGATTTCTCTTCGTGAACCGTTTTTCTTTTTGATGTAGAATTTTCTGTAAAAATAGGGGGTGAAAGTTACTGCTCTTTTTAGATATGTAGTTTTGTAACCAACAAAAGCTGAGAAGTTGGATGTATTGTATATGACGGGCAATGTTTGGTCCAATAATGGTTTAGCATAAGAAAGACATTTTAAAATCTGTTCCTCCGAAAAACCCGCTGTTTGAGCTTTTCGTCTGAATAAGAGTTCATAATCATTGTAGGTCATGGCGTTAAAATCATTTTAGGCCCGACATCAAAGTCGGGCCTTTACGACAAAGGCTGTTTAAGAGAGGGGAATGTCGAGCGAGGCGAAGCCGAGTCGAGACTTGCCCTCTCTTAAACAGCCTAAAGCTTGAAAGTAAGTTCACTTACAGTACACCGACTCGCTGCACCGTGCTCAATTAAGAGCAAATACCTTCAAAAACTCAGGTTATTTTTATCTGGTAAAAATATAGAATCTATTTCGATTTTCGAAATTTGACTTGACTTTTCTTTTTCAATCCATAGATCTTTATCGGTCTCTTTATAATGATTGGCAAGGTCCGAAAACTTCTGTTTTCCTTTTTCGGACAACACTATTATTTCTTCCGCATATTTAATATAATTGTCATTAATTGCCTTTGATAGCAAAGTTGAAATTTGACTGAATGATAACCCTTCTCTACGCAGTAAATTAATGCTAGAATTATTCTCAATGCTTTTGAGAATCAAGTATAAGTGCTTTTGATTCATTCCTTAGTATCGTGGAAAAGGAGCTTTTTTCTTTTCCCCTTTTATTTCATAATTGTCCCAAAATATAGGAAAAGTATTATTTGGCGTCCTAATTAGTGTGATTAAAGCTTCTGATTTCCCATAACCTAAACTATAGTTAGGATTAATTTTCAATCTTTTCTCTAATTTCGTCATAAGATCAACTCTTGTCATGGCTTCATTCCCATCATAATAGTCGCTGATTCCTTTCTTTTCCCAGTGGCCATAATATGTTGGGATTTTCAAGCTCTCTATTTTTCTTAACGCATCGGTGTGGATAGCAATGGCGAATACGTGAAGGTTTTGTGCAATTGATGAATTTATTTCTAAAATTTTCTCTAAACATCTGTTGAAAGTATCTCCAGAACCAAGAAAATCGTCGACTAATAGTATTATTTCATTCTTATCTACATTTAATTGAGCGAAGTCTGAAAAGCTATTTATAATACCAATTTTCTTATCCCCGAACTCCGGGACCATTGCACTTACTCCCCTAATATTATAGACTAAGCTATCGCCACTTTTAGTTTTTCCTTCATCGTTGGGCTTTTGTATTGGAAATAAATGCATTTTATTGCAAGCCTCGATTTTTTTCTTTTCAATTTTTTTAAGTGTGGATACAATTAGACCATTAAATTTGTTGCTATTTAGCCAATTGTATCTCTCAATTAGTTCAATTAATAAGCTGACTTCTTCTTTATTAAGATTGGTTGCCAATTCACAAAGATTGTCTAACGGAGTTTCGTATAAGTATTCGCTTGTCCAGCCCTTAGAGACAAAAATTTTAAAAATCTTAGTATATGTTTGAAAATCCATATCTGATTATTAAGAAAAATTGTGTTTTGGATATTTTTCAATAAAGCCAAAAGGCCTTATGATAGCGGTATTTAAAGCACTGAATGCTTTTCTACGACCTTCCTCAATAATGGCTATAACATCAGCTACAACGACTTCCATAGGTTTAGGTTTACATTATTTGCCAGATTTCAACTTCTTCACCTCCTCGGCTAGATCCAGTACTGCTTTGCTCAACGTAGCAATCGATTCGGTTTTCGCCTTGTCTTCTTCGATGAATTTTTCGAGTAACGCGGCGATTTTGTCACTGGAATCATAAGTAAATGAGGATTGGTGGGCGTGATTTATTGGTGTGGCGTTATCATGTAAATCGGAATTATTTTGAATATTGTAGATTGCTTTTTCCTCCTTGAAATTTCGGATAAATTCAGGTGTTACTCCAAGTGCCAAGGCGAGTTCCTCAAGAATGGGTTCGTCAATTTGAACTATACTTTCAAACTCTGATATGCGTTGTTGAGAAAATTTACTGCGACAACGAGCTCCAAGGGTTTCTTGTTTCAGGCCCATGATTTCGCGGATACGTTTCAGATTATATCCTTCGTTGACTTCGTCTTCTTGAAATGCTGTATTCATGATTCAAAGATACGTTTTTAGGTGTCGGTAAAAAACCGGATTATCGGTATTTTACCGCTTGGCAATTAACATTCATTTTGCAATCTTTGTAAAGATAAGTTTTTTAGTAACCCAAAACAATAGTTTTCTAGATTTTTGAAACCGAAATTGATCAATTAATGAATTAAAGTAAAATCAGTAATTTTGACACCCATAGAATTTGAATGATGGGTGCTCACAAAGAGCCTCGTGACTACACAAAGCGTAGGAAACTTTTAGGAAGCGAAGGCGTGAGTGAGCACCCGGACACCCCATATCCTGGGGCGCCGGGTCTACTTGCGGTCGTTTCCTAGGTGCTACTTTCGGGTAGTAGCTGCTTCGGCAGCGCCGTCCTACGCGGTCCGTTTGTGTGGTCAGCCAAAAGTGGCCCGGCTCCTTCGGGAGTTTCCGCCATAGTTGGTTAAGAGGTTTTGATATTTATCAAAACCTATGGTACCACTTAAACAACATCAACTAACCGGCGACAAGCCCAAAAAAAGAGAAACCGCGATAGCGGTTCGATCCCGGCCCTGGGTATTAAGTTCAACTAAGAATCTTTACAAAAGCATTGTTAAGGCACCAGATTGAGTTGAAAAGAATTTTGACTAACCGACAATTCTTTCACTCAAATCTGATATTAAATGAAGCCAATTTTACGCTTAGGGGACTCTTATTGCCCCAAACGAACACAACCAATTTATCATATAGGCCTGCGGTATGCACGACATTTACGAAACATCCCTTCGGAATTCTCCCGAACAGCTTCTGCCTTTCTCCGTACTTTCTTCCCCCTTTCTCCTGCCATTTACTATGAATCGACCGTGGCATATCTATGCCGTATCTATCAAAACCTTAGATACACGACGGATACGGGTTACATACGGCATAGTAGACGGCCGAATAAGGTCAGGAGAAAGTCAGGAGATCGTGTGTTTAGTCTACCCAAAGCCCAGCCAGTCCCGTGCGTCAGCCCACCTTCCCTTATCCTTCATCCGTGTCCTATCCCAGTGATATCCGTGTATACTTCGGTAAAAAGCCCAAAAAGCGGCACTTTACCGAAGGGTACACGGCAAACATACGGAAGAAAGGCAGATTCGGATAGGCAACGGGTAGGGCATGGATCGGGGTGGGATGATACTGGAGGCTGCTTCGAGCCAGCGTCGGAGCTCAGTGCTAACTCAGTGCTACCTCGGTTTGCGCTTCATCTGCTCCGACCAAACCAAGGTACGACCAAATCCAGACGGAGACTAAACCAAGGTATGACGAAGCTCCGAAGCCATCTCCAAGAATGCCCCGTAAAGGGGTGGAGTGTGGCGCGCCCATTAATCATTCGGAATTGGTTCGAATATAGCAATGTAATCGTCCGTCAGTTGCTCGGTTTGGGTTCGGCATTTTCTCGAAGCGTTGTCGAAGGTTTGTCGAAGCCCAGTCGAACAATTGTCGAAGCGCTGTCGAAGGATTGTCGAACAAGTCTCGAACAACAGTCGAACATCTGTAGAAGAAATTCCGAAGAATCATGTGTTTGGACCCATGCGATGGTTCCAGCCCGTAGCGGGCTGGGCCTCGCTTTGGGAATGACACTGTTTCTTCTATTGGTAATGGGCATAGGAGTGCATGCTCAGACGAACGTACAGCAAGGAACGTTTGCGGATAGCATCAAACCCTTACGAATTGGAGATACAATCCCTGACGTGCTATGGAACCAGCCATTGCAGGTAGTAAACCACCCTGAGGGCAAGAAAACCATTACACTCAACGATTACCGGGGCAAATTGATCATACTGGACTTCTGGGCAACCTGGTGCGCTCCTTGCATCACTGCCATGGATAAGGTGGATTCATTGCAACAGAAATTCAATGGGGAAATATTGGTTTTGCCGGTAACCTATGAACCGGAGGCCAAAATTAAGCAGACATTTACCAAGCACCGGTGGCAACTGCCCTCGGCGGTAAACGATGTGCTGCTCAAGCAATTCTTCCCGTATAAAACCATACCGCACCATGTGTGGATACATCAAGGCCGGGTAACGGCATCGACGTACCCCGAATATGCAACAGCTGAAAATATCCGCTCCATGATCGGAAACCAACCGGTGCAATTTATTACAAAGGATGAGGATTTGGTAAGTAATGACGACGCGGTAGACGTAAACCCTTTGTATCATTCGTCCATAAGCAAACGTATGGAAGGCAGGTACGCGGGGTTTACCAAACGGGACGACGAATTAGCTGCATATAACCTGGATATCGAAAGTCTGTTCCGCAGCGCATACTTCGAGCAAATCCCGTATAGCGGGTGGGTAAACCGGGTGTTGGTTGAAACTACGCCGGACATTAAGCCGTATTTTGAGCGGCCGGTACCTTCGCTGAGCGGCCAATATACAAATGATAGCTTATTGCTCGACTGGCGCAGGGAAAATACATACTGTTACCAGCTAAGAATAGCTGCGCCCGGAGGAAGGAGTAGGCTTGCCAAAATCATGCAAGCCGATCTCAACAACTTTTTCGGCATGTACCTGGGTGTAAAAGCCGGTATGCAGCGAAGAGCTATTCCCTGTTTAGTGTTACGCAACGTTGAGGACGGACGGTCACTCAACTTAATGAGCAAACAGTACCCAAAGGTGGAATCAGCGGATGACGGGGTTTTATTCGAACATGGATCCATAGGCGATTTCGTGGAACGTCTCGGAACGATCAATCGCAAGCTTGAAACGCCCATCATTGACGGGACCGGTTACACAGGGGCGCTTACACTCAAGCTTCATGGTAACCTGAGAGACATCGCAAACCTAAACAGGGAATTGGCGCGCTATGGACTTACACTCCATACCGAACGGCGCGAAGTGGATGTGCTGGTCATTACAAACCTTTAACCATTAAACCCAACCTACTTATCATGAAATTAGTTTTACTCTTGCTCTTATTGGGCATTTCAGGTCAAACCATCGGGCAGATTAGGCTGTCCGGAACCGTTACAGATGCCCGTACCGGCGAACCGCTGGCTGGAACAACGGTAGTGAATACAAGGACAGATAGAAGGGCGATAACCAATAACCTCGGCAGATTCAGTATCCCGATGCCGATGGATACCGATAGCCTTGCCGTGTCTTCCATTGGGTATGCTACGCGCTACGTAAGCGGCCCATTCTCCCCGACGGTTCCGCTTACCCTGGCGTTACAACCTGCTACGACTGCGCTGGATGAAGTCGTTGTATCAACCGGCTATTACGAAGTGCCGATTGAGCGGGCCACGGGCTCGTTCACGCACCTTGACAATGCCTTGCTGAATCGCGGTCCCAGTATAGACATATTGAGCCGCCTTGACGGCATCACCAATGGCTATCAGGTAGACCGCCGCCTGGAAGGGACAATAGGTTATACCCCTCAGATACGGCTGCGGGGTATCAGTACCTTGAATTCCAGTGCCGATCCGCTGATCGTCGTGGACAATTTTCCGTATGAGGGAGATATAGCGAATATCAATCCGAATGATGTGGAGAACGTCACCGTGCTGAAAGATGCCGCTGCCGCTTCTATATGGGGATCGCGGGCCGGTAACGGGGTTATCGTAATCACGACCAAAAAAGGGGCGTTGAACCAGCCGATGCAGATCGGCCTGAACAGCAACGTCACGGCTGTCGAAAAGCCGGATGTCTTTTACAGTCCCGCGTATATTCCATCACGGGATTTTCTCAACCTGGAGCGGGAATGGTTCGATAACGGATTGCCTGTAGAAAACGTGTGGACACCCCTGTCTCCGGCAACGGAGATATTCATCAAGGAACGGGACGGTTTGATAACCGGAGATGAAGCAACCCGGCAATTGGCGGATCTATCACATCAGGATGTCCGGCGTTCCATTGATCGTTACTATTACCGCACCGGTCTCAACCAGCAGTACGCCCTGAACCTTAGCGGAGGGACACCAAAACTTTCCTACTACGTCTCGGGTGGTGCCGATCAGAACCGATCTACCAGCGTGGGAGATAGAATGCGGCGTGTTACGGTAAATTCCAATACGACTTATCGCCCCATCGAAAGGCTGTCGTTCAAGCTGGGATTGGCCTACGCTGAAACCGCTACGGAAAGTACGCTGTCTGCTCCCTCGGATCTGCGGATGGCACAGCGCGGAATTGCGCCTTATCTCCGCTTATCCGATGATGAGGGGCGACCGTTGCCGATCACAAAGGATTACCGGCTTTCCTACGTAGCGGATGCAGAAGAACAGGGGCTGCTCAATTGGGATTACGTACCGCTGGATGAATTCGGCCGCTCTCAGAGCAAAGGTATGTCCGCTGAAATGCGCATGGATGCGGCTGTTCAATACACGCTGGGGAAGGGGTTTTCGGCCGATGTGAAATACCAATACCAGCGCATAACCGGCGACAGCAGAAGTCTCCGCGGACCGGAAAGCTATTACGTGCGTGATCTGGTAAACCGCTATACGCAGGCGGATGGTACGCGGGTTTTCCCCGAGGGAGGTGTGCTGGCACTGGATAACAGGACCCAAATCGCCCATTCGGGCCGGGCACAGCTCAATTACAACCGTGAATGGGAGGGGCTGCACCGGCTGACTGCACTGGCAGGTACCGAATGGCGGCAGATACAGAGCCAGGGGAAGGGTTTTTCGTTCTTTGGCTACGATGACGATGTGCTTACGTATTACGACCAGTACGATTTTCTGGAGCGTTATCCCATACGCCCGCAGGGAACGGCATACATGCAAAAGCCGATGTCGTCGCTGAGTGACTTTCTGGATCGTTTCGTTTCATACTACGGCAACGCCGCCTACACATACCGAGATAGCTATACGCTTTCGGGTAGCGTGCGCTGGGACGCATCCAACCTTTTCGGCGTGAAGACCAACCAACAGGGGGTGCCGCTTTGGTCGGTAGGTGGCAGTTGGGTGCTTACCAACGATGCGCTGCGCCAGATTTCCTGGCTTCCGTATCTGCGGATGCGTGCTACTTATGGCTATAATGGCAATGTCAACAAATCCGTTACCGCTTATACCACTGCACGGTATCTGCTGGATCCTGCAACGGGCGGCCAACGGGCCAGTATCCAAAGTCCGGGCAATCCGCAGCTGAAGTGGGAGGAAGTGGAAACGTTTAATCTGGGGTTGGATATCGGCCTGTTCAGCAACCGATTGAGGGGGAGCGTGGAATATTACCGTAAAAACGGCCGTGACTTATTGGCGGATATCGAGTTGCCGCCAAGCACGGGGTTTCTGGGAAATTACCTAGTAAATTACGCGGATATCAGGACTTCCGGAATTGACATTGAATTGAACACTCAAAACTTGAACCGGGAGATTCGATGGCAGACGACCTTGCTTGTCAATTACGCATACGACCGGGTGACGGGCTTTTCGCTCGACCCGAACTCCGCCGGTACGGTGATCAATTTCGCGTCGGGCAACAACATAACACCATTGGTGGGTAAACCGCGCTACGTGTTGATGAGCCTTCCCTGGCATGGACTCGATCCTAAGACGGGAGATCCCTGGGTGATGGAGAACGGGAGCCTGACAAAAAATTATGCGGCATACCAACGTTCGCTAACGGTGGATAGCCTCACCTATCAGGGGCCTGCTGTGGCTCCCTGGTACGGTTCCATCCGAAATCAGTTTGCATGGCGCGGTATTACGCTCGGGTTTAACATTACGTGGAAAGCAGGGTATTACTTCCGGCGCAGCACGGTAATGTATACGCAATTACAGAATCAATGGGCATTGCATAGGGACTACCTCGATAGATGGCAGCAGCCGGGTGATGAACGTGATACGCAGATTCCCTCAATGCCTGCGACGGTGAACGGTGCAAGGGATAACGTTTATGCATTCTCGGACCAATTGGTTGAACGGGGAGACTTTATCCGGCTGCAAGACGTAAATGTGGCATATGAAGTACCGTCAAGCGCGCGGATGCCATTCAGGAGTCTGCGCATTTATGGCTATTGGCGCAGCCCGATCATCCTTTGGCGCGCCACGGAAAGCGGCCTCGATCCGGAACGTCAGCGCGCGGAGTTCCCGTTGCCTGGGAGTTTTTCTGTGGGAATCAATGTTGGATTTTGATAAAAGGAAAATCATGCAAAAATACATATATCTTTTTTTAAGTGCCGCGATAATGCTGGGAGGTTCCTGCCATAAAGAATGGCTGGACATAAAACGCGACAAGAAGCAAGTGGTGCCAAGTTCATTGAAAGACTTGGAGGCATTGATCGGAAACTCGGAAGTGATGACGGAAAGCATGCCCTATCTGGGGGAGTTCGGTTCGGCAGACTTTTGCTTGGAAGAAAGCCGTGTAACCGCGCTGAATGAATTGCTGCGTCCGACATATCTATGGACCGATGATCCGTATGGAGATATGAACGTGCCCGACTGGGATAACCGCCACGAGCAGATATATTACGCCAATACGGTGCTGGCAGGGCTCGACCGGTTGTCAGACAAATCGCATACCGCGCAATGGCAGGAGCTTCGGGGTAGTGCCCTGTTTTATCGGGCTTGGGCGGTTTACCAATTGGCCCAGCTTTTCTGCAAGCCCTATGATCCGGCAACGGCCAATGCAGATCCCGGGATACCCTTCCTGCGCGAAGCCGATGTCAATCTGAGGGCAAAGCGGGGTACTGTTCAGCAGACTTATGACCAGATTGTCCGTGACCTGGAGGAAGCACTTCCGTTGTTGGTCGACCGCCCGGTGGTAAAAACAAGGCCGGGGAAAGCGGCCGTGTATGGTTTGCTGGCGCGCGTGATGCTGGTGACTGCCCGTTACGAAGAAGCGCTTTCCTACGCAGAACAGGCGTTGTCCGTAGACGATACGCTGATCGATTATAATGATCTGGATACGCTGGCTACTGCTCCCTTTGAACGATTCAATGCGGAAGTGGTATTCCGCAGTACCATGAGTTCAAATGCCCGTCTTCGCGTTCCCTATTTTAACCTCGACCCTGATTTTTACGCCTCTTTTGAAGCATACGATCTCCGTAGGCGCTTGTTTTTCAATGAAGTGAATTCGCAGATGGGATTTAAAGGTTCATACGATGGTGGAACGACATTCTTTACCGGCATTGCCGTTGATGAATTGTACCTGATCGTGGCGGAATGCCAGGCGCGCATCGGAAAGCCCGATGAGGCGGTAAGTGCACTGAATCATCTATTGGAGCATCGTTACAAAAAGGACCATTTCGTTCCCTATGAGACGATGCCTGAGGAAGAACTACTGAAACTCATTATCAACGAGAGAAGGAAGGAATTGTGTTTCAGGGGACTTCGGTGGACAGATATCCGCCGATTAAACATCGATCCGAAGCAGGCAATTAAACTCAGCCGTACTGTGGCGGGCCAGGTGTATGAGCTTTCTGCAGAAAATCCGAATTATGTACTGTTTATTCCTGAAAAAGAGGTGCTGCTGAACCCAATGGAGCAGAACCTTCGGTATTAAAAAAGGGGAGGCTTTTGGCCTCCCCGTCTTCTGTGTAAGATTGAAATCAACACTATGGCTCTGGTTTATAGCGTTGATCCTCACTTACGCTTTCAGCTGTCTGACCGGTACCGATGATCGGCTGCGGATTACTGGGATTGCTGAAATCCACATCTGAGGGGTCGTATCCCAACGCACACATGCGATCGTCCTCATTGGGATCTTCACATCCCTCCGCCTGAAGCTCCTCGGTAGTAGTTCCGATGTAAGCCCCAAGTGTTGCATTCTGATCGTCGTATGCAAACCAGTGCAACCCGGTATCGTCATTTGCTGGTTTGAAAGCAAATGCGGCCAGTAAAGCCAGCGCGTAAGCGCCATGTACAAGGTTCAATTTGAACCGTTTAAATAAATGTACCATGATAAAAAAATTAAGTGAAAAATTAAGTTTGTTGCATGCGCATACAGCCCACTGTGGACCATTATGCCGATATCAGTTCAATTCCTGAAAATTACCTCCTTTCTGACGGTGGAAAAGTAAGCCGGTGAAAGCTAGTAGCGTGGTGACAATGTTGAAGATCAGGTGTGTCGGCCAATCCATCAGGGTACCCAGTAAACCACCACAGGTGCAAGGGACATCTCCCAAGCGCCCGGTCGTGCCCATCCAAACGTATAATGTGAAAACAAGCATTAGTCCTGATGCGGCAGCAAGGCCGATCCCACGGTAGCGCGGTTTTAAAAGCAAATAGCATACAATCAATTCCGACGTGGGCAATACGACCAATAGTACCGAAGCCATCCAATCTGGAAATGGCTGACGGCGCAGTTGGGCGAGAAATACATGCAATCCCAGGGTTTTGTTGGCAGCGGCATAGAGCAGCACGAATCCTACCGAAGCCGCCATAACTTCTGAAATCCGTTTCCGTGTGTTCATGAGCGTTTCCATATCCCTTGTTTTTTCTTGATGGTATGCATCCGTTCTGCAACCAACTGTTCGATATTGGTTAGCCTGCTGATTTGTTGTTTTTGCGATTCCGTAGCGATGTAAAACCAAAACAAACTGTCCAGCCATTCCATCAGTTCTGGATCAGTCACCACCGGACTGTGGTTAAAACCTGCGGCTTTAATTCCAAAGCGCCATTCGACGCATCCATCTGTTGCCGATAAATAGGCTACCCGGTTATCTTTGGAATTGTTGCGGTACAACCGGATGATGAACGGTGAAGCGTAGGTGTCGGCATAGACCATATTACCGAAACCCTGCAGCCAATCCAACTCCGCCTGGGTAGTCCGCTCGTGGAAGAGGCGTTGCCAGAAGGCCTGGATCATGGCCGGTGTGGTAGCGGGGGTGGGCGCTGTTGCCCAGGGTTTTATGGGTATGTGTTGTTTTGTTTTCATTGTGACCTCCTTTGTTTTACTGTCATCTTCACAAAGGAAGGTATGAATCCATCGATTTGAATGGGGAAGCTTGGCTGGTCTGATGAGAGTTATACGGCCGTTTTTATGGGGGATTTCGATTCCCCAGCGTACGTATGCACGAGTTTGGCTGCTTGCCAAAATCGCTACTAATGGGGTTGTTTTCGGTGTTTTTTATGCCGCGGAACAGGAGGGTGTGGCTGGGGAACTTCTGTTCCCCATGAAATATTAAAAAATAAATTAGCGATTTTTGTCCTCGTCCAATTTGAAGTCTTTTTCGAGGAGACGCAGCTCTTCTTTTAGTTGCCTTCGATAGCGCAATGCGGGCGCATAAAGGGCATTTTTATCAAATTTGGTGAGGGTGTGGGCCGATACAGGTTGCCCTGTTTTACTCAGGTGGGCGTTGGTAAAGTCCCTGGCCGCCTCTTGTTGCGTATCATAGTCAAATTCACCAACCTTGTGCCGATAATGGAAGCGGACGGCGATATCGCCTGCCAGCGAAGTAGTGCGTAGAGGACGGCTATTGGAACCGGTGTCAGAAAGCAATTCCCATAGGTGTGCGATTCGGATTTCCATCAACGCTTTGAGCGAGGGCCTGTGCGGGTCAAATGCAGCCCGTGGGGCGGGTTGATAGAGCTGCACAGTTTGTTGGTATTGGCGTAATACTGTTTCTGCACGACCCTCTGCCCATGCAGCTTCCAATTCGTTATCGAATTGTTCCTGCCAACGGTTGTAAAAGCCCATGTGGTTGAAGTTATGGTTCGCCATAGCTTCCATAAAACGCTGTAGCCAGCTTTTTGCGCGGGTGTCGTGTGCAAGATGAGCGAGTGCATTGAGCAATGCAGGGACGTAAGCGCGGTGGTGATAGGTGATTATCGGAAGTTTGTAGGGTTCGAAAAGGGTGTTCATTGCGCTCCGCAGTTCAGATAGGTATTCATGGGGTATATCCTTGGATAACAGTTGTTCTTCGATACTGGGTAGTAAAGATTGTACGAGCTCGCGGAGGTTTGCCACGTAGTCTACGGGCATGGGCGCATCCTGGTCGACAAGCGAACTGTATGTTTCCTCGTGCTCAGCTAGCAATTGGCGTACGGCCTCGGTAGCAACACCAGAAGCATCATCGACTGCATTGTATAACCGATCATATAAGCTTACCAGTTTACGGTGATATTGTTGAAAGGAGATACGTGCAATCTCTATACTGGCATATTGCCTAAACATAGTGGCAACTTCCATGCGGACACGTTGACAAAAAGACGCCATATCTCCCTCCACACGATTGCCATGTAGGGACCCGTCCAGAAAATTTTGGATCTTATCTTCTAATGATAATAATAACGTGACCAATTATACCCTCCAAAGTAAGTAAACCTTTTGCTTTCATTGAATCTCATATGAGACAAAATGAATTATATCTAATATCAAAGCTGCTCTTTTCCTATTCAAAATTAATTAAGTGCTTCAGATAAAAGTTGCGCCATGTGGCGCAAATCGCATCTCGTTTCCGACACTGCGACAGCGGTGAGGCAAAGTAGGACTTCTAATGAAATTGAACAATCCGATATTGGACTATTTTGAACGCATTGCTGGTTAAAGCTTATCGATGCCCGGCGTTTAAATCCTTAATTACCTAACGATAAGCAAATGTAGATTAAAGGCAAATCGAAAAATAGGCCATAATGGCCCGTTTTTATTCATTAATTTTTCGTACGAAGAGCCGCTTTATTTGCTAACAGTCTGTTGTTACTCACGTTTTGAGCGTCGTGCCCGACTTTCCAGAACGCTATCACTGGGTTGCGAAAGGATAACGATGCGTATAAATGAAGGATAGCGTAGCGAAATGGCGTTACACTTCGTCTTACACGGAAACTGACCAACGATGAGAAGAATAGCCATCTTATACGCGCTGATGATCGTTACGGTGTTGTCGTGCTCCAAGGAGGATGTGGAGAGCGAAATTCCGGCTTGTGTGCTGGAGAAAGTAAACGAACTGAAAGCAAATGATGAAGTTCCGCAAGGCGTATCCGTGAGTGAATACGTTTTCGAAGAGCGTCGTGTATACGTGGAAGACCAAGGAACCGTCGCGTTTGTCTACGATAAAAATTGCAATACCATCGGTATGCTCGGCGGCTTTGCCGGAAATAGGAAGGTAAATGGCCGCGATTTCGCGGAAGCCAAACTCATCCGGGAAATTTGGAGACGGCGGTAGCCCCTGTTTTAAGCTTGTTTTAATTTGTAGTCATGCAAAATGCATAGAAATGTTCGAATAGTCCAATTGGGCGATCCGGTTGATGGAATAAAGCCATAAGCAAATGATCGAAATACTATTTGGTTAAATGAAGTTGAATAAATTCCTCATTAACTGTATGACCAGCCAGCCTAAATTTAGTATTAAGATCGGCGTTATTGGTTAAGACCCCACCACCACCTGTCACTAACGGACTGATGTTAAAATAGATATCAGTGACTAAATCATTATCTATAAAAGAGTTATAAGTCTTTGTGCCTCCACCTACCGCTATTTCTTCGAAACCTTTTTCAGACAGATACTTGATCGCTGCTTCGGGGCTGTTCACAACCTGATGTTTATCCGTCGCAAATGGCTCTGTAGCTAACAATACAATTTCTATCCCAGAAAAAGCACCCTGTTGATCACTGGGGATTTGCTGGAAAATTTCGAACGTTTTCTTTCCGATGACAAGATTTCCAACCTCGTTCGCCCGATTTAGATAGAATGCCATGGCCCCTTGTGGAGCCACGTGATTGGGATGGTCGGACAATAGTACTTTTCCGTTAACTGAAATGTTTGCAATGAGTGTTACTTTCATGGTTATATCATTTGTGTGGGAGGCAAAACTATTCGATATTTACTATACCTTTGCTATGGATTACCTAAAAGAAAGTAACTATATTTTTTGTTTTATGAGAGACTGCAGAGAGAAAGGGAACATCAAGGAAAGAACCCTAGCGCTACGAGATACGATTGATTTATTGGGTGGTAAATGGAAGATTTGTATTCTTAGAAACCTGTCTTTCGGCACCATGCGGTTTAAGGATTTGCAGGAAACGGTTGTAGGCATTACACCGAAAGTCCTGTCAAAAGAATTGCAGGATCTCGAACAAAATTTACTGATTACAAGAACGGTTAACAACACAAAACCCGTTACCGTTTCCTATGCGATTACAGAACATGCAAAACATGTCGAACCTGTTATCGAAGCCTTGCTTGACTTCGGACTGATACACCGGGAAAAAATTAAACAGACAGCTAAAATAGCGGAACCGCTTACATTACGCTAAACATGGGCTTTAATGGCTTTATGCTTCTTACCCCATTTTTCAAGTTCGTGGATAATTGCCTTTAGCTCGTATCCGATCGGCGTGAGCTCGTATTCGACCCGGGGTGGTACTTCGGCATATACCGTCCGTTTTACGATGTTTTTTTCCTCCAATTTTCGCAGTTGCAACGTTAACATCCGTTCCGTGATATTGGGTAAACATTTTTTCAATTCACCAAATCGGAGTTTCCCGTTGATGAGGTAACAACAGATAGCCAATGCCCATTGGCCGCCTATGATGTTGGAAGCATATACCTCTAAACATTCGTCGGCCAAAGCCTGCTTATTCGCAAAGTTGGTAGAGGTTTCTTTAACTTTTGCCATTACTTACTTTTTTTATAGTACCCTACAATGGGTTGCTAACGTACAAAACTAACCTTTTGCGCCTTACTTTTGCAACACACAATCTTACTGACAGATGAAGACATTGATCATGGTTATCCATCCCGACATAGCAAGTTCGGTCATCAATAAAAGATGGGTTGACGAGTTGGGTAAACATCCTGAAAAATACGAAGTCCGCCTCTTGCATCAGATTTACCCCGACGGGAAAATCAACGTGGCGGCAGAACAAAAACTGATTGAACAATACGACAAAATTGTGTTTCAGTTTCCGTTTTACTGGTTCAATTGTCCACCGCTCTTCAAACAATGGCTTGACGAGGTGCTTACCTATGGATGGGCTTACGGCAGCAAAAGTGGATACAAGGTTGCGGGAAAGAAAATCGCATTGGCCCTTTCCGTTGGGATCGATGAACACGAATACCATTCGGCAGCCAAGTATAAGTATACGTTGGCTGAATTGACCCGGCCCTTTGAACTGACTTTTGAATATGTAAAAGCCGATTACAGGCCGTTTTTTGCCTATTATGGCATCGAACTGAATAGCGAAAAGGATTGGATCGAACGAAGCGTACCGCTGTATATGGATTTTTTGGAAGAGCTTTCGTGAGGATAAACGTAATCCTAGCGGAAATCGCATTAACGACACTCCTTCGTTTTATGACGAAGTGAACCGGGTATTTATGCAAGGAGTGGACTTTACCCTCGGAGCAAGCTTGGATATCGCGTCTATTTTACGACGATATCACAATGCCAAGAAGTTTGTAGAATTCCCTTAAGATGGCCTGGTGCCCGGGCCACGCTGGAGATGTAACCAGGTTGCCATCTACCACAGCTTGGTCTGCAGGAATGTTTTTCCACGTTCCGCCGGCAAGTTCGATATCGGGCCCTACAGCTACATAGGCAGTCAGTGTTCTACCGGTCAGTACTTTTGCGGCAGTTAATACCTGGATACCGTGGCAGATTGCCGCCACTGGTTTGTCGGCATCGAAGAAGTGCTTCGTGATTTCCAATACCCGCTTGTTGAGCCGGATGTACTCTGCCGACCGGCCGCCTGCAATATACAACCCGTCATATTCGGCGGGATCTACATCGTCAAAATTCTTGTTGATGGCGAAATTGTGGCCACGAAGCTCTTTGTACGTTTGGTCGCCGGTGAAATCGTGTACCGCGGTAGGTACCACCTCGCCACTTTTGCGGTCGGGTGCAATGGCATCAACCTCGATGCCAACGGATCCCATTGCCTGAAACGGAACCATTGCTTCGTAATCTTCCACGTAGTCTCCAACGACTAACAAAACTTTCTTTGCCATAATACTGTGCTTTTAGTGAATCTAATAAAACACCCAATTTTACAAAAATCTATTGGTTGTAATGTTGGTTTAATGTTAAAAAAACGGTTTGGAAAAGAAGTTGAGTTGGAATAGCCGGAAAGGTTCAATCCCGAATGGGTGTAGATGAAATCCGATTGGGGCGGCTGTAGCCAATCCGGTAAACGCACTACGCGATGAATGAGCCTAAATTGCTTGGTTGACAGCGGTAGCGAAACGGTGTTTTACTTCGTCTTACCCGGAAACTGACCAACGATGAAAAGAACTGCTATTTTATACGCGCTGCTGATCGCTGCCACATTATCGTGTAGCAAAAGGGAATTGGGGAATGAAGAAGTACAGGATTGCAGCACAGTTTATTGTACGTATGACCTGCGTTGGATCTCGGTAAAGCTTGTAGACCAGTCGGATAGACCCGTAGCGCTCGACCGGATGAAAGTGACCCGCGTGGCTGACGGAAAAGATTTCACGAGAACCTACCACAGTGAAGAGTGGAATACGTTCCGAAGGTTGGGTAGTTATCCGGTAACCGGTGACCTCGATCGCGAGTACATCCCGCAATTCAAGCATACCAAACTCCGTTTCCAGGGGTATATCGGCAACCGTGAGGTGGTAAAAGCGAACTACGTGGTTACCTTTGATTGTTGCCATATCAGCTTGGTTTCCGGCGAGCGGGAGCTGTTGGTGAGGCGCTAGTGTTTCGAGGGTTATTTTTCATTTTTTTGTTCGAATCCGAACACCAGGGTGTCCGAATTCGAACATATGCCAAGCATGAAAGTGTGAATTTGCGTCGCTGGGTTCGATTTCGATCGTTGGCTACGTTATTGCAAGGAAAGGAAAAGACCAGTTGCGAACAGTTATGTTAAAGATCTTCTTTAAATCTACGACAAGGTCGTTAACCAAAGGTGGTGGATCTGGAATAATGAATATAGCCGGATTAGCACTATCCTTGGTGCTCGTTATTCTTATTGGACTATGGATACAGAACGAAAGCCGATATGACAACTACCATCCCCGAGTAGCAAATAAGTACTTGATCAAAAACACCGACTTGTACGACAACGGAAATTCCAAAACAAAAATATACACCCCGCACAATGCTGTTGCACACCTTCTGTCTGACTATCCGGAGATCAAATCTGTGGCATACAGCAATCGCGGATATTACACGTTGAAAATAGCCGTTGGAAATCAGGTTTTTTCGGAGGATAGCCGAATGCTGATATCAAGGAACTGGTTTGATTTCTTCCGGTATGATGCGATCCACTTGGATACAGCCGCTTTCAATCGTCAACCTCACAGTGTCATCCTAACGGAAAATAGGGCCATCCGTTATTTCGGCCACACGGACATTATGGGCGAACGCCTGACCATTGATTCGACGGACTATCTTGTACAAGGGGTACTGCGGGACAACCCATCCAATTCGAGTTTCGATTTTGATGTATTATTACCCATAGATGAAAGAAAGCAGCTGGAAGAAGCCAACAACTGGATGTATTTTAATACGATTGTCTTTGTGGAAACAAAGCCGAAAGCAAATATCACACAGGCGGAACAAAAAATAAATCGCCTCTTTTCAAAAAATATCCAGTGGACCCAAAATGGTATCCGCAACCGCATGGAATTGCTGCCGCTTACCGAACTGCATTTTGACGATTCCTTACCACAAATACCCTTTGGTCCGATCGATTATCGGTATATCGTTATTTTTGGAACATTGGCAATCTTCATACTGTTGGTGTCTGCTATCAACTATGTCAACTTCACGCTTGCACAGGCATTTTCTAGGGTTAAGGAACTGGGTGCTAGGCGGATCGTGGGTGCAGGTAGCGGGCATTTATTTCTACAAATACTCTTCGAATCGGTTATCAGCTGCACAATTGCGTTAAGTGCCGCGATATTGATTGTTTGGATGATCATTCCCCTGGGAAATGATTATTTCTCACTGAAACTATCCCTGGACTTCGGTGCCTGGCACATTCATAGGTTTCTCTTCGGCTTATGGATGGTGTTGATTATTCTTTCAGGGGCTTATCCCGCTCTCCACCTGTCTTCGATACGGGCCATCCACCTGTTTAGAAATTTTGGCCTGCTGGGATTTGGAGGGAAGAAAATCCGCAAGGCACTGCTGGTAACGCAATTGTCGTTGGCAATTATCATGATGGTGGCGGTACTGACTATGTATAGACAACTGGAGTATATGCAATCAGAGAGCGATGTTTTCGGGCACGCGCAGACCTTTATGGTAGAAATCCCGTCCGTACCTTTCAATCCAAACTTGGATGTGCAAGCAAACCAGCAACATGAGGCGATCGTCAAGAAAGCATTGAAAGATGAACTGCTGCAATCACCGCGTATCAAACACATCTCTACCACCATAAACCGTTCAATGATCGACGAGCAATATTTGATGGTGGGCAACCTGGATTGGGATGGTAAACCACCTGCATTTCAGGCGCAGTATGGTAACTGGCCTGTTGATGAAGATTTGGATAAGGTAATGGATTTTGAAATTGTCAATGGGCGGTGGTTTTTGGAAGGCGATTCCACAGATCAGCGCGGTTTTGTGGTTAATGAGACTGCGGTTCGCGAGTTTAATATTAAACCACCTGTGGTTGGCGCCCGCATTGATAACAACGGTAAGGAAGGCGTTATCATCGGTGTCGTAAGAGATTTCCGTTTTCAGAACCTGCGTGAAACGACTAGACCGATGGTGTTTTATAAGAAAAACAACTGGGGAGGATATTTTCTCGTGAAGGCCCAAGTCGGAACCGAACGCCAGGCTTTGCGGGACGCCGAGACAGTGATGAAAGCACGGTTTCCAAATGAGATTTTCAACTACAGATTCTTAGATGAAGAATTTGACGCCATCTACCGAAAGGATATTCAGACCATGACCGTCGCATCGACGATATCGTTAACCAGCATTTTCTTGTCAATGGTGGGGCTACTGGGTATGGTTATGTTTGAATGCAGGCAACGCACGAAGGAGATCGGCATTCGGAAGGTGCTGGGCGCTACGGTGGCCGGAATCGTGACGATGCTTTCCAGGGATTTTGTGAAGCTCATACTGCTTGCCGTGGGCGTCGCGACGCCCATTGCTTGGTGGGTGATGAATCGGTGGCTCGAAGATTTTGCCTACCGCATCGACATCCAATGGTGGATGTTTGCTGTGGCAGGAGTGGCGGCTGTAGTGATTGCCTTGCTCACCGTGAGCTGGCAGACCATCCGGACAGCGGTAGCTAACCCGGTGGATTCGCTGCGCGATGAATGAATCCCCCTCGCAACACAACACGCTGAAGTTTTGAATTGAATAGTTTAAGAAATGAAACCAAGAATTTCTGTACTCACATTAGGCGTTGCTGACTTGGAGCGGTCGGTTTCCTTTTACAGAGACGGCCTGGGCTTGGCAACCGAGGGTATTATCGGTACCGAATACGAAAATGGTGCGGTAGCGTTCTTTCGGTTGCAGGATGGCTTGCAATTGGCTTTATGGCCTTGGACGAGCATAGCCGCGGACACCGGCCTACCTGCAGGCGGCGGCAAGCCCGATACGTTTACCATTGGCCATAACGTGAACAGTAAGGCGGAAGTGGATCAAGTGATGGACCAGGCGGCAAAAGCCGGAGCTGCCATCGTCAAACCGCCGCAACAGACGTTTTATGGCGGTTATGCAGGTTACTTCCGGGATATTGACGGCCATTTGTGGGAGGTGGTCTGGAACCCTGCGCTGTTCGTGGAGGAATAAGATGCCTAGATCGCCGGATTTCAAAGTTTAGTTTCAGATATTTCAAAGTTTAGTTCCGGATATTTCAAAGTTTAGTTCAGGATATTTCAAAGTTTATATTCATATATTTCAAAGTTTATTTCCGAATATTTCAAAGTTTAGCTTCAGATATTTCAAAGTTTTTGTACATTTGATTTGATAACGATAATGCTATGTCCAAATTATTCTTCCGGAGCTTGGCTGAAGAAATTAGAAAACGTGAAGGTAAATTTCCCATTTTGGCGGTCACCGGCCCCCGCCAGTCTGGCAAAACCACTTTACTGAAATCGCTATTTCCGGATTACACCTACGTATCCTTGGAAGACCCTGATAACCGATCATTTGCGGAAGACGACCCTAATGGTTTCCTACAACTGTATTCGGGGCGAACGATACTTGATGAGGTTCAGCGTGTGCCTGCGCTTTTTTCCTATTTACAAACTGCTGTGGATGAATCCGGCGAAATGGGCCAATATATTTTGTCGGGCTCACAGAACTTCCATTTACTGAAGAATATCACGCAAACCTTGGCCGGGCGTGTCGCTCTATTCCGTTTGCTACCGTTGGACCACGAGGAGATGGGGAGCGCGGGGATATTACCAGATACGTATGCAGAGGCATGTATCCGGGGTTGTTATCCTGCCGTATTTCACCGGGATATTGACCCGGCCGACTTTTATGAAAACTATGTCCGGACTTATATCGAAAAAGATGTTACAGAACTGGTTAATATACGTGATACGCAAAGTTTTCGGACGTTTCTGGGGTTGTGTGCGGCACGTGCGGGGCAATTGCTGAATCTCAATGCCATCGCCAATGAATGTAATATTTCTCAGCCTACCGCCAAAGCATGGTTATCGATCTTGGAAAGCAGTTATATTGTTTTTCTGTTGTATCCCTACCATGAAAATTTCAACAAGCGGCTGGTCAAGACCCCAAAGCTTTATTTTTATGATACCGGATTGATCAGCTACCTACTGGAAATACGCGAAAAGTCTGAAATCGTTGCTAATCGGCTAAAGGGAAACATTTTTGAAAATCTCGTGGTTGCTAACTTCTTGAAGATAAACGAACATCGATACCAGCATCGCCATTATTATTTCTGGCAGGATCATAATGGCCTAGAGGTGGATTTACTCCGCAAAACTGCTGAGGCTTTTGATGCTTACGAGATCAAAGCGACCCAAACGTTGACCAGTGAGCTATTTAAAGGGTTAAATCTTTTTTCGGACGTTGCCAAACCAGCAACCGTGCATACTCACCTCATATACGGCGGCGAGGGGTCTCTGACCCGGAGCAATACCGACGTGCTGGGATGGAAGCATGCTAGATGAATGAAAATTACTGATACACCCGGGTGCGTTTACCATTGGCCCTAACGTGAACGACTGATTTGGATGGCCCGTTCGAGCCGGGGTCGGTTAAACCGCTGAAGTAAAATGGGAATAGATTAAGTAAGATATTCAGTATAAACAACCACAGTGAGTAGACTACTCCAAACTTAAATGCGACAAAAATGCCAAATCCAAGGACGATGATAAAAATAATCAGATGTGCCAACTCATCTTGTTTCGTTTTGTAATGCAGGAACCGTAACGCGTCGATATTTTTCCTGACGGGCTTGCTTTGTTTGTGTAGTTTTTCCCAACCGATCCCGACGAGTAATTTCCGGTACAGATTTATTCCGACAGATTCATATACTTTCCCCCCTCGTTCCCATGCCTTTTCGTGAAAATAAGGCGATGAAAGTTGGCTTTTCAGCGTTTCAGTAAACGCAAGTACGCAACCCATTAACAAAAAGTTAAGACTGATTGCAAAGGGCAAACCCTGTACACCGACGTAATGAACCAGCGCATAAATCAAGGCAATGGTCAGTATTACTATAAAAATTAAGGTTAGGGCTCTTTTCATTGACTATCTTCGTTCTAAGGCATTATCCGCCCAAATATACGTACAACTATTCAACCACCAAGGTACATGACAAATGATCCGGTCAAAGTGAATGGGACAAGAAAACCAAACCACCCCTTACTTGTTTCCAATAGTGAAATCAAAGCGCACCGACCCGCCATGGCCAAACAGAAAATAGCTCGTAAGACCCGGATGGATGAAGCGAGGCTGCTGGAAAAAGAAGGTAAATCTGCCGATGCATTGAAAATATACCGTGCCCTGGTCCGACGTAAACCCCTGAATGCAGATGCCTATAGCCGAATGATGGTCATTCTGCGCAAGCAAAAGAAGTACGAAGCCGAGCTCGAGACGATCCAGCAGGCCATTGCCGCGGCAGAGAAGGCCATCGCATCAAACCAGGAGGCCTTTGACGACAAAGACCGGGATTCGGCCGCGCTGAGCCGAAAGCTAGCCAAGTCGCTCGGCCTCCTGAACGAGGAGGGCCTCCCGGTATATGAGGAGCCCCAGCTACGCGCTTGGCGTAAACGGGAAGCCGTGGTGGAGAAGCGGCTTGAAAGCCGGCGTTGAATCCTAGCCATCAATCAAGACGCTATTACCACGGCTGATATGCCGTATCTCCGGGTTAGAGGTGCTCAGGAATTGACTCCAGTGGGCAATATTCATGGGTTACGGAGTTTCCGGACACCTTGATAATGCGAATGCCTGAGGGATCGTCTTTTAACGGGCGGCCAACGGGTCCGGTCGTGATCATCTCCAGATCGCCCGCATCGCCTGCTGCATTGTAGTGTAAATGGCCAGCGAATACGTGCTTGACGCCGTATGAACGGAGCAGCGAGAGGTATTTTTTACGGATGTTCAGCGGAATGTTAAAGTATTGGTCGGCCTCCTTCGGGTCGTGAAGGAACCATGGGTGGTGCTGAAAAATGATCACGTTATCTCCCGATCGGCTGGCGCGCTTCAGCGTCTTCTCCAACCACCGGTATTGCGCGTCCGCAGCCTTCGCCATATCAGGTCCCGCCACAACAAGCGGTGAGTTCAGGACGATCGCTGTGGTACCGCCCTTTTTAATGGTGTAATAGTCTTTGCCGAAGTGCTTACGATAAGTTTTGAGGCTTTCGGCAGTAATCTCGTTGCCCACATCGTGGTTGCCCGGCAAGTTGTACAGCGGGATGGAGCGATCTAGTTTAGCGGTAATGCGTTTATACGCGGTGATCTGCTCAATATCACCGATCTTGTTGACCAAGTCGCCGGTTACGACCACAAAGGCTGGTTTTAATCGATTCACCGCGGCAATGGCGGTTTCCAGCTGCTCGGCATCTTTGACGAAATCGATATCGTTGTTGAAGAATCCCAGCTGCGGATCGCTCAGTTGGATGATGTAATACGGGTTCGGCCGGTCACGAGGAGGAATCGACTTGTGTGACGCCAAGGTAACGGCGATCAGCAAACAGGATAGCGTGGTTGCTAGGTAGGCTTTTAGTCGGATGTTTTTGGTATTCATCTTGTTGTTTTTTAATAGGTGATCGTGGCTTCGGTAGCGGGCCCTGCCGTCGCCGAAGCCACAAGATCACCAAGGGTTAATAACCCGGGTTCTGATCCTTAACCGGATCAAGTTCAGTGTTGTAATTCATTTCCGAAGTGGGGATGGGCCAAAGGTACAAGAGACTGGCTATTTCATTGACTCCTTTCGAGGCTTTGATATATTCGCTTGCCTTTCCGAGGCGCACCAAGTCGCGCCACCGTTTGCCTTCGAACATCGTTTCATAACCGCGTTCTTTTAATACCAAATCTAAAAACGTAGCCGAGGTGTAATCGGTGAGCCGATAGTCGCCCGCCCATGGAGTGGTTGCAGGTTGACCGTACGCCCGCCTGCGGATTTGGTTTAATGCTTCAACGGCTGCCGCAGTGGGGCCGCCGTTAGCTCCATTTTCTGCTTCGGCATAAATCAGCAAGAGGTCCGAAAACTTATACCACGGATAGTCGTTGCCACCCCTGCCGCCCAAGGCATTCAGGTCCTGAAACTTCCGCACCAGATAGGTGTCGTCGCCGCTGCCAAAGGCCCACGGGTACAGATTGAATTGCTTACGCAGATCGTCATCGTCCCAATCCCGCACAACCCGATTGACGCTCAGCCGCGAGTAAAGCGAAAAAAAGCCGGCACGGTTGGCATAGGGGGTGTTGGGATGCGCTTCGTACAGCGTGAGCGCGTTTGCAAAGCCGCTTTGCCTTGTAAACTTCAAGTAGAAGATATCTTCGCTGCTGTTGTCAACGTCTGGCCCATATAATTGCAGGAAATCATCGGGCGCCGTCACCCTCACCAGGCTGAAAGGGCCGTTATCGATTACATCTCTGGCCTTCGCACGTGCGTCGTCATAACGCTCGAGACAGAGGTATACGTCGGCAAGGACTGTCTTTGCGGCCCAATGGGTAGGCCTACCGGACAGTCGAACTGTGCCGCCAAGATTTGCCTCTGCGTAAGCGAGGTCGTTGACGATGAGCTGATAAACGTCGTCAATGGACGATTTGGGTAGGTTTATTTCCGCTAGGTTCTCGTCGGTCCGCAACGGTATCGAGCCCCATCCCCGCACCAACTGGAAATATAATAGGGCACGCATAAACCTAGCCGACGCAACGATTTCGGATTTCCGGGAATCTTCCACCATGGTGGAAGTGGGGGCGTTGGCAATTACCAGATTGGCATTCCGGATGGCGAGATAGAACTGGTTCCAAAAGTAGCCCGTCCGGCCGTAGTTGGTATTGTCAAGCGTAGTATACGAACCTAATGGGATCCAGCTGCCGTTGGGAATGAAGAAGTCCGACAAGGCGTCCTGCAGTACCTGATATTGGGCGCCCATACTCAAATCGCCATACAACGGCGTATAGATGGCATTTAGGGCAGACTCGAGTTCGGCCTCCGTATTATAAAAGTTCTCCACGGCAAGCTGCTTGGTTTCTTCCACAAGGACATCGCTGCACGCTCCTAAACTGAAGAGTGCAATGACAAGCATGAGTGGCCATTTGCTGATTCGATTGGCCTTAGGGTATGTATTCATGTTAGCGTTACGTAACATTGGATTATTTTCTGTATACATCATTTCTCCGATTTAATAGTTTAGTCCCATTCGAAGTCCGAACGTTATTGTCTTGGCCGTCGGATAACCGAACCGGTCGATACCTAGGTTTACCGAGTTTCCGCTCATTTCGGTGCTGATTTCGGGATCAAACCATGAGTAATTGGTAAGGGTGATCAGGTTCTGCCCGCTGACATAAATCTGTCCGCCATTCAGCCAGCCCCACCGATTGGCCAGTGCATCAAACGTATAGGCCAACTGAATGTTTTTCACCCGCAGGTAGGATCCGTCTTCCAGAAAGCGATCCGATACGCCTACGGTAAGGTCTTTGGTTACGGCCGGGTATTTGGCTTGGTGGGTAGACGGATCGTCTTTGACCCAATGGTTGTGAAACTGTTCCTCAAGCAGGTTCAGCCCTTGGTTCAGGTCTACCGATTGGGTGGCACTGAAATTGAAGATATCGTTGCCTTCGGAACCCTGCAGAAACACCGCCAGCTCAAATCCCTTGTACGACACAGAGGTGTTGAGCCCATACAGAAAATCGGGATGTGGATTTCCGATGATGGTTTTGTCTAACGTGTTTAATGTCCCGTCGTTGTTGCGATCGTCAAATGCGATATTCCCATTTTCAGTATAGCCCTTTTCCCGGTAACCGAAGAATATGCCGAGCGGCTCGCCTTCACGGATCAGGTTTACGTAATCACCGACAAGGCCGGTATAATAGGAAGTTCCGAAAATATCCTGGCCGTTGTAAAGCTTGCGGACTTTATTCCGATTGAAGGATATATTTCCGCCGAGTCTCCATTTTACCGGCGACTCGCCGGAAAGCACGTCTACATCAGCGCTGAGTTCCACACCGTTGTTTCCGATCTCTCCGATGTTGCGGATGGTGGTCGTATACCCGAAGGACGACGGCAACTGGACATTGTTGAGCAGGTCTTTGGTGATTTTCGAATAGTAGTCGACGGTGAAGTTCATCCGGTTCCGGAACAACGACACGTCAATACCGATGTTGCCTTGGTAGGTGGTTTCCCACTTTAAAGTGTTGGGAAGACGTGTGCCCGGGGCGTATGCCGTTTGCAAGGCATCATCAAACACCGCTTTTTGCGAAATGAGCTGGTTTAAGGTAGTATACGGCTCCACGGCCTGGCTGCCAATGGTGCCGTAGCCTACACGCAGCTTCATGTCGGATACCGTGGCGTTGTCTTTTAAAAACTCCTCGTCCGAAATACGCCACGCAAAGGATCCCGAAGGAAAGTAGCCCCACTTACCGCCATCGCCATAACGGGAGGAGCCGTCGGCGCGGAAGCTGAGCGTCAACAGGTATTTGCTCGCAAAGTTATAATTTAACCGGCCCAAGAAGGAGAGAAGCGCGCTTTTCGTGAAAAAGGATGATGACGGGTTCGTGAGGGCGGCTGCACCCAGATCGAATGTTTCCGAGTTGTCGCTGATAAACCCGGTGCCGGATGCATTCATTCCCTTGGTTACGAAATCTTGATAGGTAAATCCTGCCAAAGCCGTAAAATGGTGGCTGTTGACCTGCTTTTCATACGTAACTGTGTTCTCGCTTAACCAGCTGTCGTGATTACGGTTGCCAACGTCTGCACGGCCGTCAGAATTGACGAATCGAGTGGTGGTATACCTGTTTTGGTTGGAAATGCTTTTTTCCAAGCCACCTGAGATTTTGATCGTCAACCCGCTTACCGGCTCGTAGCTCAGGGCCAGGGTATTTAACAGGGCCGTTCCGGTTTGCTTGTCTGACCGCTCATACAGGTAGTTCAACGGATTAATCATCGAGTTGGAGATAAACGGGTAGCTCAGGATGGGGACGGTCAACTTTCCATCGCTGGTGTAGGGGGAGAGGGAAGCGGGCACCGATATCATCCCGCTGAACAAACTGGCGCCGCGGCCGCCAACGTTGTCATCGTGCTTCAGTTCGCCGGTAAGGCTGAGGTTTCCATTGTATTGGAGACTCAGCTTATCGGAGATGTTGGTTTTTACGAAGGTGCGCAGCGTGTTGCGGTTGTAATCGGTATTGCGGACAATGCCTTCCTGACGGAACGCGCTTGCACTTAACGAGTACTGCGTTCGCTCGCCTCCGCCGCTCAGGCTGATGGAGTGGTTATGCATAGGTGCGGTACGCAATACCTCGTCCTGCCAGTCTGTTCCTACCCCCATTGCCGCTAGTTCGGACAACTGGCTCTCGGAGAAAAAGGGAGCCGTGCCATCGTTTAGGGCCTTCTCGTTATAAAATTGGCCATACTGTAAAGGGGTCATAAACTCGAGCTTCTTTCGCACCGACTGATACGAAAGGCTGCCATCGTAATGGATGGCCGTGGCACCGGCCTTACCTTTTTTCGTGCTAATCAATACGACGCCATTGGCGCCTCTTGAACCGTAAATGGCCGTTGCAGAAGCGTCTTTCAGAATTTCGACGCTCTCGATGTCGTTGTTGGACAACATCGTCGGGCTGCCGCTGATGGGAAATCCGTCAACCACATAGAGCGGTTCGTTGTTTCCCTGAATGGAGTTGGTACCTCGGATACGGATGCTCACCGGCGATCCGGGGGCACCGGAATTTTGTGTTACCTGGACGCCTGATACACGGCCGGATAGCGCCTGGATAACGTTTGTCGCGGGGTAGCTGGTCAACTCTTCGCTCTTCACCCGGGCAATGGCGCCCGTGAGATCGCGACGTAATTGCGTGCCGTATCCCACCACTACCACCTCATCCAGATCGCTGACGGCAACCTTCAGCACCACGTCGACCACGTGCTGGCTCTTCACCAGGTGCTCAGCCGTTTCAAATCCCATAGCCGTAAAGAGTAAGGAGCTTTCTCCTCCTTCGGGGATGCGGATTTCATAGCGCCCATCGCTGTTTGTCGTAGTGGCTGGGGCAGCACCTTTCAGGCTTACCGTTACGCCCTCTATCGGACTTGCGCGCTCGTCCGTTACGCGGCCACGGACCACCACGGTCTGCTGGGATGCAGCATGCTCACGTGCCACACGTACATTCGGCGTTGACGTCTTGCGCTCCTCTTTTCTGCTGAGGAAGATGTTACCATCGCGTATTTCATACGCCAGCGGCTGGCCGTCAAAAACGGTTTGCAGCGCGTCGTTTAGCGTTGCCTTTGTTAGGGTAACATTCAATCGTTTGGTGCCCCGAAGCATTTCGGTGTTGCCAACGATGTCGTACCCGGTTTGTTGGCTAATCTGTTTGAGAACTTCCCGAAGGGGACTGTTTTTGGCCTGAAGCGTAACCGTTTGGGAAAACGTGGCAGCGCTCAGCTGCATAAACCCAACGGTTAGTAAGAGTGCAGTAAGTTTCATCACTCTGATAAAATGAACTTTAATCATTAACTTTGAATCGTTTGGATAATTAACACTGTGTTATTTGTTGCAACGGATAAAACGTGTATCCAGATTTTTAAAAAAGGGGAGTGCTGGTAACACTCTCCTTTTTAATGTCTGAGGGTTGGCTTATTTCATGGCGTTCTTTTTAGTTGGTTATAATTTAGTTAATTAACAGTCGGTGTTTGGTGTTGGATGATCAAGCGCCGGTCCGCTTCCAAGCGGTAACGTACATCGCTGTTTTCCAACAGCGCAAGCACGGTAGCCAAATTATTATCGCGTTTAATGCCGCCGAAAAATTCCAGTTGTGGTATGGTGCCTTCGTAGTGTATTTCCAGGTTATACCACCGGGCAAGCTCGGCCATGACTTGTTCAAAGGTTTTATGTTCGAAGGAAAAACGTCCTTCTTTCCAAGCGATTACGTCGGTTACATTTACCGATGCTTTGGTAAGCATCCCGTTGCTTTGCTTCGATTGATCTCCTGGCATAAGCAACAGAACCGCTGCCCGATTGGGGTCTGAGACGCGTACGCGGCCGCTCACTAAGGTAGTTTTCTGATCCGGATCGCCCGCGTAGGCGCTTACATTAAACGACGTGCCCAGCACATGTATACGCTGCGCATCGGTGTGAATGTAAAAAGGCTTCTTCGGATCGTGCTTGACCTCAAAATATGCTTCTCCCGTCAACGTAACTTCTCTGCGGTCGTCCTCAAAAGCTGGGGGATACTGCAATTGGCTTTGCGCATTTAACCAAACCCGCGTGCCGTCGGCCAGGGTAACCTGGTAGGTTCCTCCTTTTGGGGTGGTTAGCGTAAACATCCGGTTGTTGCTGGCATCAGCACCCGCTATGGTTGCCCCGTCGCGGTATCTGATGCCGTCGTCAGTAACAATTCCGTCTTGTGCATCGCTTAGTTCGATCGTTTGTCCATCCAACAGGGTCAAGGTAGCGGCATTACCGCCGGGGCCGATGTTCATGGCGGTCAACGCACCCGATTCTGGTATAGCGGTATGTGGCTCCTTTCGGAACACGTCGCTAAGCAGCCAAGCCGCAGCAGCCATAATAATCAGTGCGGCAGCCCCATACTTGAGTGCCTGAGGCATGCGCTTCAATAATCCGCGACGGCCGGAAGCGAGTTGATAACGATGGTTTAACTGGTGATACACCTCTTGGCGCATTTTATCGTTGTCCGGTACCGTCTGCTGATCGATGGTATCCATGAAGTAGCGCTCCACAAGAGAACACTCTTCTAGGGTGGCGGTTCCTTCTTGGTATCTTTTTAACAGTTCACGTAGCTGATCCATAATGCCGATTCATAACGAGACCATCGCTGATCTCTGTGTTTTTAAATAAGAGCAAAAAAAGAGGGGGCAGGGTGAACGGGGGGACGACCTTTTTAAAAAAAAGTGGCAACAATGCTGTTTAACTGCTTTCGTAGTAATTTCAGCGCATGTTTGATGTGGGTTCTAACCGACTCGCGGGAAATCCCCATTTGGTTAGCAATCTCCTGATAATTCAACTCTTCGGATCTGCTAGCCATGAATGCTGCCTTCATTTTCGGTGGCATGCCCGCTACAACTTCCTCAAAACGGGCAATTAACTCCGTTTCCGCAAGATGTTGCTCGGTAGGAGATTGCTGCCAGTCACTATACTGATCGAAGTGCGCTTGCAGCTGTTCATAAAATCGTTGGGCATTTTTTGTCTTTTTTACCTGTTTAATCAACAGGTGCAACATTGTTTTATATAGAAATGCTTTTAGCGATGTGTGTATACGAATGTTGGTATGCTTTTCCCAAATAGTGCTGAATACATCCTGCACCAGATCTTTTGCATCTTCTTCTGTCCGTAGCGATTTAACGGCAAATACCCAAAGTGGATGCCAGTATCTGTTATAAATCGTGGTAAACGCCAGCTTATTCCCCGCTTCTAGCATGGACGACAACTGCTCATCCGAATAGTCATTGTATGATGCCACAATTATTTAATCAGTTAGTAAGTGTGGCGACAAACTTATAAAATAAACCATACATTAGCAATCGGGGCAACTCATACTATCAGTGCCAGGATTCTGAGGACGTTTTGATGAATTATCGACAGCATCGTGGTCGGTTATTTGAAGGATTCGTGAAGTACTACGTTGAGCGCTAAATTAACGCTCCGATAAAGCCGGTCGTCCGGTGCTTTCCAAGAATTGGGGAATCATCATTGATTCAACGATTTTTTCATCATGATGTCGGTTTGCTCATCCGCACCTAGTTTAAAGATATGCTTATCGAATTCGACAAAGCCATTTTTTTGGTAAAATCGGATAGCACGAGGGTTTTCCTCCCATACACCCAACCAAACGTATGCTGCCTCTTTTTCTATGGCAAGCTGCATCGCCTTTTCATAGAGGAGTTGACCTACTTTTTGTCCATGGTATTGCTGGAGGACGTAAATGCGTTCAATCTCCAGCGCTTGTTTATCGTTAAGCTCGGTCTGCGATCCGTCTGAATTGACTTTAAGGTAGCCGATCACCTCACCATCCAGGATTGCAAAATAGAATTCAGAACCCGGATCGTTCAGTTCCCCGGTTAGTTTTTCGGTTGAGAAACCTTCTTCCAGATATTTTTTCACGTTCTCTTTTGTGTTTGAGGCCGCAAAGGTTTCATAAAAAGTTTCACGTCCGATTTGCTGCAACTGTGCGATGCCGGCAAGTGTGACGCGTTTGATCTCAATTATTCCCATCTGTTACGGTGTGCTAATGTTCCATGGTAAAACCGTACCGCAAAATTACAGCGATATGGGGTAACTTCACGTAAATCTTATTTAAACACCTTTGCGATAAGCCTTCCAATGGTGGCGAAGTCATTTATATTATTGACCGACCGTGACGCTACTGAGGTTTCTTTAGTTGCGGAAAACGGATAAATTAAAATATAATTATTGTCCACCGTTTGCTTGTTGAAATACTCGGGCACTGCATGCATCTGCGAGGCATAGCTAAAGAGGTTTCGATCTGCCATCACAATGATCAATCCTTGATCAGGGCCAAGATCGTCGGCCTTCTTCTGTGCCTCCTCCCAAGAGGTTATTTCGAACATCTCCGCTTCGATAGTGGACTTCTCAAGAATCCTATTCAACACCTCAATCATACGTGAGGTTGCAAAGAATTGCATGGTGGCGCCGGAATTTTTGGCGATATTCCATATCCGTAACAATGCATGGAAGAAACCGGGCTCCCGATCTGCATCGGGCGGAATAAGCACTACATAGCTCTCAACTGTGGATAGGGGTTGGATTGCATGGTACAGAATCAAGTTGACATGCTCATTTTTTAGATAACCGTTATAGAGGTTATATACAAAAGACGGTGTAAACCCTTTTTCGCGTTGCAGGCCAATGATCAGGTCTGTTATATCTTTCTCTTTGATAACGTTATTAATCCCCGAAACTACCGTGCTATCGTGGCGTTTGATCGGTGTGATGGATGTATCTGCCGCAGCGCCCATTTTGACCGCCTCATCCAGAATTTTTTCTGCATTTTTTTGCGAAGATTCGTTTGTTTCCTCGTTGATCACATTCATGACATACACGCCGTCTGTGGTGTTTTTCTTTTTGATCAGCAAGCCGAGGTTGATCATTTTCAACGTCATTTCCTCATTGTTGATCGGCATCAGAATTTTTTCAACTTCGTCACTTCCTGACACGGTGTTTTCCTTATCCATTTCAGCCAGTTTCTGCGCGCTCGACATAGAGACAAACGAAGATATGGTACACGACACGAGTATCAATAGGATACTGCCATTTAAGACATGGTCATTCAAGAGCCGTATGGGTTCCCCTGAAGCGGATTCTCCCAAGATAATGTTATAACCCACCAAGACGGTGGCCAGCGTCGCTGCCGCCGAAGCGGAGCTCATCCCGAAAATCAGTCGCCCTTCCTCGTTGGTGAAGCGGAATGTAGTTTGTGTTGCGCGGGCGGCGATGTACTTGCCACCTATGGAAGCAACGAGCATGACAGCAGCGACACCCAAGGTCTCCCAGCTGCTGATAAACGCCCTGACATCAATCAGCATGCCCACGCTGATCAGGAAAAACGGGATGAATATGGCGTTGCCCACAAATTCGATGCGGTTCATCAACGGAGAGGTGTGCGGAATCAATCTGTTGAGCGCGAGCCCGGCAAAAAACGCCCCAATAATGGCTTCGACACCCGCCAGCTCGGCAAGCAAAGCGCCGAGGTAGATCATGACGACAACAAAAATGTATTGCGAAATCTTATCCTGAATATTTTTGAAAAACCAGCGCCCAATTACCGGAAAGACAAACAGTACGATCAGGACAAACAACACCATGGATACCGAGAGTTTTAACCAGAAGGCCGTTCCTACCGCACCCTGTGCCATACCTACAACCACCGCGAGTACCATCAGTGAGAGTACGTCGGTGATCATCGTGCCGCCAACCGTGATATTTACCGATATCTTTTTCGTTACACCCAGACTACTGATCAACGGATAGACAACCAACGTGTGGGACGAAAACAGACTGGCAAAAAGCACCGTCGTCAGGATTGAAAAATCCAATATATAATACCCTCCGATGAGTCCGAGAACAAATGGGGCGATAAATGTATAAATGGAGAAAGTCAAGCTCTTCCATTTGTTCCTTTTAAAATCGCCCATATCGATTTCCAGCCCCGCTAAGAACATAATATAGAGCAACCCAGTGGTGCCAATAACGACTACACTGCTATCGCGCAGAAGAATATTAAAACCATTTGGGCCGACAACTGCGCCAGCGATGATTAGTCCGAGCAAATGGGGTACCTTGATCTTGTTTAATAGAATCGGTATGAAGAGAATGATGACCAGTTCGATTAAAAATTTGATAATCGGATCTTCTACCGGAAGGCTAAACCCGTGTATGGCTAATGTCATCATAGTCTATTGGCGCTCGGGGTCAATTGGATGGAAAATATGGTTTTACAATCGTCAGCGCCCGTTGAATGCTGTTGCCCACGGATGGCGTTGGCATCGAGGTTATTAAATAACAATACCTTTTGCCCTTCGCTCACCTGTGAACCCCGTTCGGTTAGCACAATTTCACGGCTATTTTCCGTATAGCTTGCACGATATACTGTTGCACTATCGGCCTTCCTATCGATGTGCAGATAAAAGCCTGTTGAATCCGAAATAAAATGCCATCGCTCATTACGTCGATCACCGATCACATAACCTTTGCAGGTGGTGGCCGTACAGACCAACCGACTGTCCCATTCGCCGACTAAGCTGTCAATCCAATGTCTACGATCGCCAACCGAATCGACCAGAACGGATTTGCTTGTAAGTAGGCTATCGCGCATCTTCAATAATCGTTTGTAATCTTCTTCGATAAACGAAAGTTCTTTTTCCCGTACGCGCAGTGCCGAATCGCGTCGATCGAGTTCTTGCGACCGAGAGCCCTGCTGACAACCGGAGATACCAACCAACATACATGCCAGTATGCAATAAAAACGATTAATCATAGTCTGTTACGAAGTGAAATAAAAAAATATCCGTTGATTTTAAAGGTACATTAATAGACGGTAGCATCATAGTAATTATTGTAATTATTGCCGTCACCATTGATAAACTAATGACAGCTAACAATGTTTGCCGCATTCAATTTCCGTTGTTTGATGAATTGATAGATCGAACCGACAACAAAAAGCAGGAGAACGATCGGGCTTCGATGATTTGTTTGAAGGTGAATTTTGTGAGGGAAAATAGCTGGGATAGAATGACCTGAATTCATCAACTCGATAAGCCGCTGCGCATAGTCCTGCCAATCGATATAAGGTCATCGTCTGCCTCGAAACCCAAAGGCAGGGAGGTAGTTCGAAAGGTACATGTGCCGAGCGACGCTGGTGACTGTTTGGATTTACTCAATGTATTGAGTAATTTTACTCATTGTATTGAGTAAAATTATAATCATGTTTGAAAGGCCTTATTTACAGGTGCTTAAGTCTCGGATTAGCGAGCCTCGAAATTTTATCCAGGTGGTAATGGGGCCTCGACAAGTGGGAAAAACTACACTTGTGACCCAATTGACGGCTGGCTATCAGCATGCTTTCCATTTCGTTACGGCCGACGCGGTACCGGCAGCGGGGACCGTTTGGTTGGGGCAACAATGGGAAACAGCAAGGCTGATGATGAAGCAACAGCAAGCTTCCGAATTTTTGCTCGTAATCGACGAAATCCAAAAGATTGCAAATTGGAGCGAAACGGTCAAATTGTTGTGGGATACCGATACCCGTGAGGGGCGCACGTTGAAAGTTATCCTATTAGGTTCTTCCCGGCTTTTGTTGCAGCAAGGGCTTACGGAATCGTTGGCCGGTAGATTTGAGACATCCTATTTGGGGCATTGGTCTTTTAGCGAAATGCGCGACGCGTTTGGGTGGGATGTGGCAACATATGTATGGTTTGGGGGATATCCGGGAGCTGCAACGCTTAAAGGCGATGAAGACCGTTGGAAAAGGTATGTACACGATTCGTTGATTGAGACGAGTATTTCGCGCGATATCCTGATGCTGACGCGTGTAGACAAACCGGCATTGATGAGGCGGTTATTTGAGATGGGGTGTGTCTATTCGGGAAAGATAATGGCCTATTCCAAAATGCTGGGCCAGCTCGTAGATGCCGGTAATACGACGACGTTAGCGCATTACCTGGATTTGCTGAACACGGCAGGTTTACTCGGCGGTTTGGAAAAGTATGACCCCAAATTAATCCGTAAACGCTCATCCAGTCCGAAATTCCAGGTACACAATACGGCGTTGATCAGCGCGCAGCGGGATGAGCAGTTTTCAGAAATCCGCCAAAAGCCGGATGAATGGGGACATATGGTGGAATCTGCCGTTGGCGCGCATTTAATCAATAGCGCTTATACCGGAGGATATCACATTCACTATTGGCGGGAAGGGGGACATGAAGTCGACTTTGTATTGGAACGGCGGGGCAAGGTGGTGGGACTGGAAGTGAAGAGCGGAAAAACGCACACCGGTGTTGGCATGCCTGCATTCCGCAAAGCTGTGGAGCCGGATAAAGTGTTGTTGATCGGGGCATCGGGGATTCCTTGGGAAACGTTTCTGGCGATGGATCCACTTGAGCTGTTTTGACGGAATATTAGGGCAGAAAAAACGAACGCGTGATCGATGAATGCCGTAAGTGAATTGTACAATCGGATTGAAAACCTCCATTTGTGGGAAAAGTCCATCGTCGTAGAGCGAAATCAATACCTCGCTGAATACGGTATGGTTGAGAAGAAGCTCTACTACGTGGTGTCGGGCAGCTTGAAAGTCTGTATGCTTGATGGGGAGGAAGAGCACATTGTGAGGTTTGGATACCAAGGTGACTTTATCACGTCGTTGGACAGTTTTATTAGCGGAAAACCGTCCGACTTTTACATTCAGGCCATCAAACGGACCGAGGTGAAAGTTATTTCCAAAGCGGCTTATCTGTCGTTCGTTGAGCTGAATCCGGCTAACAGACAATTGTGGCAGGATATGCTGGAACAATTGGTGCTTCAGCAACTGGAACGCGAGAAGGACATGCTCACCAGTTCACCGAAAGACCGGTACCAGCGTGTATTGAAACGAAGCCCGCAATTGTTTCAGCAAATTCCGCATAAACACATCGCATCGTATTTGCGGATGGCCCCCGAAACGTTGTCCCGCCTCAAAAAATCTTGACTTGAATCAATGATTATCTGTCGAAAATAGGACAGCTTTGCTTCTAAAATCGTGTATGATAAATGTGGAAGAGTTATTGACCGAATTGACCGGCCTCACACGGCAGCACATCCAGACGGTACAATCATTTAAGCAATTGCCGCAGGAGATACTGAACCGGAAGCCCGTCGCTGGTGGCTGGAGTATATTGGAATGTATGGAACATCTAAATCGGTATGGGGATTTTTACATTCCGGAAATTGAATTTCGCATCCAGAATTCAAAACATCGGCCATCGGCTGTTTTCAAGCCCGGGCTTTTGGGAGATTATTTTGCGAAAAGCATGTTGCCCAAAGAGCGGCTAAACAAAATGAAGACCTTTAAATCGATGGATCCAGCGGATAGCACACTGGACCCATCGGTGTTGGATAAATTCATCCATCAGCAGGAACAGATACTCCAACTCCTCGAAGCTTCCAGACAAACCAACTTGACCCGGGTCAAAACATCGATCTCGATATCAAAATGGATAAAATTGCGCCTTGGGGATACACTCAGGGTAGTGATTTACCATAACCTGCGGCATGTCGTGCAAGGACAAAAGTTGGTTCCGCAAAACATATGACGCTGGATGGCGTTTGTGACTACAGCGTAATACGGGTTAAAGCTATCCGCAGGCTAAGATAATTTACAGTTTGGCTAATTAGGCTGAACGATTAGGCCTGGCATATCGCGATATTAGTAAGCTGTAACCAATAGGAACGACAACCCGTGGTAAACCAAAATGTGCATGCATCCGGAAAAATCGGCTGTCCCAAAATCCAAATTGGTAATACCACAGTGGGAATGGCTCCTAGGGGCATCCCTTTATAAACCATACAAATGAAAGCGAATCAGAACGGACCTGTACATAACAGAAGAACCTTTTTAAAAACAACCGGAGTATTGTCTGCTTCGCTGATGGCATTGAAATTTCCCGCATGGGGAAAAAGTGTGTTTGCTGCGTTCTACCCGAAGCACAATATCCCCGAAACCAAAAACCTTGATCCCGATTGGATCAAGTCGATCATGGCCCCCGGTAACCCGGTGCGCTATACCAAAAGCCGGAATGAGCTGCGCTTTATCGGTATGCCAGTTGGTGGCTTTCATGCCGGCACACTCTACCTGAGTGGCGACGGACGGCTTTGGCTTTGGCAGCTGTATAACGAGACGATAGAAGGAACCCACGAGGGCATCGATCCAAAAACCGTGCAATGGAACGATGGAGTGACGTTGAGAAGCATCCGCCCGCGGGATGGATCGGCCTATGTCGATCCGGCTATCGCTGAGAACCGCCGTGTGCTGGAACAGGGATTTGCGGTGCGCATCCGATATGGTAATAAGACCGTAGTAAGAACGTTGGATGCTGACAGTTGGGATGAAGTGATCTTTGAATCGGCCTACCCGACTGCGAAGGTTCATTATCACAGTGCCGATGTGCCGGTCGATGTCGTTCTCACTGCCTATGCACCGTTTATTCCGTTGGATGCCGATGCGTCTTCCTTGCCCACTACCATTCTTCGCCTCCAGATCGATAACCGTACAGGGCAGGAGATTCAAGTAGCTGTATTGGGCTGGCTGGAAAATGGTGTCAACAAGTTGTCGAGCAATGTACGGCCTGGCAACCACGGTACGTATGAACGCCAGGAGGCGCTGGGAAAAGGTAATTTACGGAACGAGGCGGTGACACTGGCCGGAAACTGCGCGCTGAACTATACCTGCACTCCAGCAGATGAAACCTTGCGGCTGGCAACGGACGCGGGCAGCATGTACCTGATGTCGCATACATCCGGTGCGCGCCCCCTGGCTAGCATCCGGCCATGGCCGATCAGTGCAGCGCTTTTTGACAATCGGGTAAACGAACTGGCGGAGCAGGAGACGCCTTCGGTGTTGGTGGGTGGCATCGTCACGGAGGGGGTAGCCTCAGCGGAGGGGCAATTCAAAGCGGATTTTTCGATTGGTTGGCATTTCAATAATCCGCATCCGAAACTGAAGAAAATGGTTCCCGATGCGAATGACGGATATTACTATGCGAATCGCTTCTCGGACGCGCGTGCCGTGGGGCTGTACGTAGCCGAAAACTTCGAACGGCTGACCGGGTTGACCGAACGCTGGCGGGATACGTGGATCGACTCGACATTGCCACGATGGTTTTTGGATCGTGCCGTATTGAACATCGGTACGCTGGCAACGGCCAATACCTACCGGTTTGCGTCGGGCCGTTTCTGGGGCTGGGAAGGGGTAGGGGCGTGTGCCGGTACTTGTACCCATGTGTGGCAATATGCACAGGCTGTTGCACGGTTGTTTCCGGTACTTGAGCGCGACTTGCGTGAGCGGGTCGACCTGGGAGTTGCTTTCCGCGCGGATGGCGCGGTCATCTTCCGTGCAGAAAATGAGACGAGGCCGGCCATTGACGGACAGGCGGCTATCATCCTACGATGCTACCGCGAACATCAGACCAGTGCCAACGAGGCCTTTCTGCGGCGCAACTGGCCGAATATCCGGAAGGCAATGGAGTTTATTTTTGCGCAGGACCGAAACGGCGACGGCATGACCGATACGCCCATGGAAAATACACTGGATGCCGTTTGGGAAGGCGAGATCGCCTGGATTGTCGGCCTGTGCATCGCTGCCGCCCGCGCGGGTCAGGCCATGGCCGAAGAGGTGGGCGATACGGGGTTTGCTGCCCGTTGTGCAACGTATGTGACGGATGGACGAAAGAACATGGAAATGCAGCTTTTCAATGGCGAGTACTTTATCCACCGGCCGGATGCGGTGAGTGGCCGCACGAAGCTGGGTTCGTACAATACCTGCCATATCGACCAAGTATACGGGCAGGCGTGGACATTTCAGGTGGGGCTACCGCGGGTGCTGGACAGGGAACAGACGTTATCTGCGCTGCGTGCACTATGGAAATATAACTTCACTACCGACGTGGGTCCGTACATCAAGACGCACGTGGGGGGCAGGCCTTACGCCATCGCAGGCGATGGGGGAATGGTGATGAATACCAATCCGCACAACGAGGAGCAGCCGTATGGGGATAACGTAACCTGGCAGATGGGATACTTCCACGAGTGCATGAGCGGCTTTGAACACCAAGTGGCCGCGCACATGATGGGAGAGGGGATGGTCGAAGAGAGCATGGTGTTGACACGGATGATCCATGACCGCTATCATGCGGCGCAACGCAACCCCTTCAACGAAATCGAATGCAGCGATCACTATGCACGGGCCATGGCGAGCTATGGAACGTTTATCAATGCCTGTGGCTTTGTATACCATGGACCAAAAGGATATCTGGCATTTGCACCTAAAATACAACAGCGAGAATTTAAGGCGGCGTTTACAGCAGCCGAAGGTTGGGGCAGTTATCACCGGCAACCTTCAACTGGCGGTGAACAGCATATGCTGGCGCTACGGTACGGCCGTCTTAGGCTTTCCCAGCTCAGGTTGGCATCGGCCCAGGAATCGTTTACGCGACATGTCATCGTTACCTGTAATGATCGTGTGGTCGACGCCCGGACCACTGTTGTGGAAAACGACCTATTGGTGACATTTGAGCCGGAACTTTTACTGGAAGAGCATGATACATTAACAATTAAAAGGAGTTAACCATGGTACGTTTTTTTATAAGAATGCTCCTGATTGGGGCGCTCGGTGCGGGTGCTTGTCGCCAACACTCGCACACTTCACACGTGGCGGAAGTTCATGGCGGCCACGTAAGCTGGGAAAAGGAGCTCTCCGATCAGTTGCCGCTATTCGGGCACCGCAACTGGATTTTAGTGGTCGACAAGGCTTTTCCATTGCAAGCAGCAGCAGGTATGACCTATGTAAACAGTAAAGGGAATCTGCCGGAAGTGCTCTCGCTGGTGCTGGATTCCATTAATGCGACTACTCATGTAAGACCCGTCCTGTACCGGGATGCAGAAATGACCATGATTGACGAAACGCTGGTGCCAGGCATCGGATCCTTCAAACAGCATATCAATGCGATACTACAGGGCCAGGCAGTACAGGAATTGGCACATGAAGACATATTCGGAAAGATGGATGAGGCGGCGGCGCTGTTTCAGGTGTTGGTAATTAAAACGGAAACAAAAATTCCCTATTCATCGATCTTCATCGAACTGGATTGTGCATACTGGGATGCGGAACGCGAACAGCAATTGCGTAAAACCGAGCTACGGCATGCCGAATAATTGGCCGATCTGTTCAATGATTTCGGGCTTGTATCCCACCATCCGGAGAATTTCATCCTCTCCTTTGAAAACCAAAACAGTAGGCACGGATCGTACGCGATACTGTGCCGCCATATCGGGATGATCAAATGGATTGACGTCTCTGTAAGGGATATTATAGCGGTCTAAAGCATCGGCTACGGCTGCGCAGGTGGGGCAGCTGTCGGTACGGAATTTCAGGATGCGCAGGTTAGTTTCCATGGTTTCGGGTTCATTATTGATATAATCGACGAAGGTTTGTATTTCCGTGGGAGTGCCAGACAGTTCGAATTTGAGATTGATGGGTATGCCGTATTGCTGGTGTATGTGGTCTACGGCAGCCGCGAAATCACGCCCCCAATTCCGGTTGCCGCTTCCCGAGATCGATAGTATTTTGCGGTGATGGTGTATAAGGAAATTTTCAACCATAGGGGGAACAGCTCCCATGGGATCGGTATAGGTAACTAAGTGGGCGTGCTGAAAGGGGATGATCTCGGGGATTTCGCAGGTACTAAGGCGCAGCACAGAAAGCTCGACAGCCTTTTTTACAAAGCGTCTGACATTTCCGGTCCTGCTGGCAAATACGATGAGCATAATATGTCTTGTAGTAACCCCCGTTTTGCCGATTTGTTTAGAGGCAGTACGCTATCTTAATTGCTTGAAAACGATTTACTCCTGAGCATGATATGGATTGCCCCGTTGGTGCTTTGAGAAATGAGTTGTTTAGTTGCCTACTAAACGTCCATTTTTTGTCGTTTATGGCATGTCCAGTGTTCCTCATTGGTACGGTGTAGCTGAGGCAACTGTGATGCCGATTATTAGATGCTGTGAATGCCGGTCATTTTGATTATTTTTGCAAGGTAAGCAACATATGAAGTATTTACTAGCCATATTGGGTTTCGTGACGATCGCTTCCTGTCAGAACAGACAAGGGGAGCAGGCATTAACGAAACTTGACAAAAAATTGGCCCGCGAAGTGACCTTAAAAACGGTGACACAGGGCGATTCCGTACTGCACATCACCACCCAACATATTTGGTACCAGGGCGAGCAGATTGCGTCAGAGAGTGATACCATCAAGACCGCCGTGCAACCCAACACGTGGGACCGTGCCGATTCATCGGCCACCTTGAGCCAGGTGCCGATTTATGTAACCATACAGTAATGAGAAAAACAACCGCAAAAAGCATCCAATTGGTATTGATTACATCGGTATTGGCTTCCTGTGCACAGCACGATGGGCAACAAGAAGCCAAAAGCGGGCAGCGTGTATTTATGCGCGCGGATTCCACGGCAGCCTATACCGAGGTCACCAATAACTACGCCCAGGGGCAGTCCGGAATGGGAATGGGCAACGCGTTCCTTTGGTATATGGCGTTTAGACACTTGGGTGGTGGCTTTGGGTATGCTAATAACAGTTTGCACCCGCAGTCTGTGGCGGGAACGAATGCCGCCAAAGCCGCTGCCTTCCAAGCACAGCGCGGCGGATTCGGCCGCACAGCAGCTTCGGCACCTCGGTCGTCTTACGGTTCCTGATGCAGATCAAAACGGTACGTATCGATCCGCAGTGGCAATCTCGTTTGGAATCCATCGGGTATGGATATCATACCACAGATGGTATCCCATACTGGATCGACGATTATTACTATGAAATAAACAATCGGGAAGCAGACCTGATTTACAAGGCCACCAATGAGCTGTGGCAGCGGTGCCTGGATGCCGTGGAATACATCATCAAAAACAGGCTGTACGCCCATTTTCACATCCCACCCTTCGTGATTCCGCACATCGAGCGTAGCTGGGAGCAAGACGACCCCGCGATATATGGGCGATTCGATTTTGCATACGATGCAGACCGTGGCGAGTTGAAGATGCTGGAGTTCAATGCCGATACACCGACTTCCCTCTTTGAAACCGGAATCGTGCAATGGTATTGGAAAAATCATTATTTCCCGGAACTCACCGACCAATTCAACAGCGTCCACGAGCAGTTGATCCAAAGCTGGACTGCCCTCAAACCCTATTTAAAAGGAAGTACATTGCATTTTTCGTGCGCTAAAGAATCCCTCGAAGACCTCACCAATGTCGAATACCTCCGGGATACCGCGCTTCAGGCTGGCATCCAGACCAAGCTCATCTACATCGACGATATCGGTTGGACCGGCAACGGCTTTGTCGACCTGGAAGATAGGCCCATCCGGTCAATTTTCAAGCTCTATCCCTGGGAATGGCTGGTACGTGAAGCGTTTGGCATGCATATCGCAAATGATCCCAACCGGGCCCAGTGGATCGAGCCGTCGTGGAAAATGTTGCTGTCCAATAAAGCGATACTGCCTGTACTTTGGGAATTATTTCCGAATCACCCTTACCTGCTGGCATCTTATTTTAATAGACCGGCGCATTTGAAGCATTTTGTCAAGAAGCCCATCTTGGCGCGTGAAGGGGCCAATGTCGCGATGTATTATGATGGCCAGATGATTTACCATACCGAAGGCGAATACGGGGAAGAAGGCTACATCTACCAAGAGCTGGCCAAGCTACATCGGGAAGAGACCGGCTTTTCCATTATCGGTAGCTGGATTATCGGCCAGGAATCCTGCGGGATATCCTTCCGCGAGTCGGATATGCCGATCACGACCGACAAAAGCCGTTTCATACCGCATATTATTCGGCATTGACGTATACTACATAGTGAGATGGGCGTAAAAACATAAACGCTTGCCGATTGTTTACATCGAAAACCCCAAGGCTATGGCTTACGTAAGAAACATTTCACTGGCAGTCGTATTTCTGCTTTGCATGTCGTTTACCTATTTCCACCATGGATGGGCCAATTACGACCAGAAGAAAGTACTGGATTTCAAAACCACCATCGAGCAATCCGTCTATGAAAACCCACATGCGCTTGCCGAGGTAAAATACAAGCAGGAAACATGGACGGTTTACTTAGCGCCGGCCAGCCGCATGACAGCCAGAGGATTAGCCGCGGATATGATTAAAGCAGGAACGGCCGTACGGATTGTTGCCTATCCGCATAAAACGAAGAAGACCGAGATGCGTGCGGAACGCATATTCGTAGACGGTGAGAAATATGAATTGCGGTAATCGTCGTATACCAAGCCGATGACCGACTTCCTCGACTGGCTGGAAAACACACCATGGGCTGAAGGGATCCGCCAATCGCTATGGTTATATCCGGCATTGGAGATTGTGCACATTGTGGGTATCGTGGTTCTCGTGGGTGCTGCGTTCATGTTCGATTTGCGGCTATTGGGTGTTTCTAGAAGTATGTCGCTATCGGGTTTATCCAGCCATTTGCTGCCGTGGTCGGCAAGAGGGTTGTTGCTTGTCGTCCCTTCTGGCATCCTGCTGTTCATCACCAATGCCCAAGCGCTGGGTAACGATCCGACCTTTTTGTTAAAGTTGGGGCTATTGGGCATTGCGGCATTGAACGTGCTGGTATTCCACCGGTTTATGGGCAAGCGGCACGTTGCCCGTGCAGGCCATGCGGCAGTCCCTGCTGCGGCAAAGGTATCCGCTATGATTTCCATTGGGGTCTGGATTGCTGTCATTGCCTGTGGCCGATTGCTGGCTTATTGATCGCTTTGGTAGTATGTACCAGATGGATTGATACACCTTCTGCGGTTCTGCTAATTCAAATTCCGGAATTCGTTCGGTGTATACGTTTTCTATCAAATTCCAGTAAAGGCTCGTAAATACTCCCTGGTTTTCCTCCATGGTGCCGGGCAGTCGAAAAAGACGTGGGAAACAACACCGGATGGAAGGGAGGGTTTTTAGAAATTTGATTGAAGCGGATAGCCTTAATCAGAACACAGTAGGCAGCGTAACCTTTGAACCGGGGGCACGCACCAACCACCAGAAGCTTTTTAAATCGCTTCTGCCAAACGTTTGATATCCCCATCAAGTGCGTCAGGTTGACCGGCTGATGGATAAAATTTCGATATAATCTTCTGAACCAAGGAAAAACTTTGGGGAGACTGGATTTCAGGAGAGACCAGTTCATCAATCAACTGCCCCATTAACTTCGTTTTTCTCGCTTCATATTGATCAATCAGCAATGAGTCCTGTGCGGTTCCCTTATGTAGCAGAATCATTGCATCCACCTTCCTGATGTCCTCAATAAGATCCATTAATCTGTATAGCTGCCCACCTTTCATCGCTATCCGTATTAAAATAAAACCTCCAGAAAACCTTTTGGATATTTTATCCCATTCCTGTTTCTTCTTGTTTTATCGAAAATATCCATCCAATAAGCCCTGTCGCCAATATACAGTGGATAATTGGCATGATCCCGTGGATATTCCAAGACGATATACCCATCAATGCCAAAAATACTCAAAGAATTTGGATATTTAAAATCCTTTAGGTCCTTGTTATGACGCTTAGCCGTGTCATAGTCAATAAATGTTACAAGATCAAAATCACGGGGTTCCGGCTTTTTTGTCGCGAATGATCCATCAATCCATTGCAGCAACCTAACGTTTCCTAACCCCGATTTTAGTTGTTCAGAATAGGAGATATACTTTTGGAAAAGCTCCTCTCGATTGCCAGATTTTAGGTTTTGTACAAACGCTTGTTCTATTGTTTCCAGATCGACCTGTATGTTTAAATTTGGAACGAGATGCCCTTTGGAATTGAAGATAATCATTTTTTGGTATAGCTGTTAAGGTTGGTTGCTAATAAATATAGTAAAACATATTGAAAATCCAGTGTTTAAATTCGAAACGTTGAAATTTAGCCTCCTATACGGGGTCGCTAGCTGATGCCATCTTATGAGCCGTTCGTTGAATTCTACAGGTTCTTGGAATGCCACCAATGCGTTGTCCTTTATGAATATGCCGTTGCTGACTTATATCAAAGAGATTGCCCCAAGACCGGTCTTAATTATCGCGGGAGAAAACGCACACTCCCGCTATTTCAGCGAAGACGCATTTGAAATGGCTTCCGAGCCGAAAGAGTTAATCATCATTCCAGATGCGGTCCACGTGGATTTGTACGACAAGGTGGACGTTATTCCGTTTGATAGACTGGAATCATTTTTTCAGGTACAGTTGAAATAAGGGCAAAGTTAAACAGTAAGTAGGCCATAAATTGTAGCGAAGAAAAGCAGGAATTCGTCTCCTGATGAAACGAATGTTATGAAAAGTATCGCATACATACTGTTGACCTTTATAGCGGCGGCGCTATCGTGCGACAAAACCGAATCAACGCGGGATTGTGGATCGGTGGCTTGTACGGAGGTATTTATGTCGGTCGGCGTAAAGGTGACCGACACGGAAGGGAATCCGGTCGCATTGGATCGCATCCAGATCACCCGTTTGCCAGACAATGAAGATCTTACCCGGGAATATGACGACGAAACGTGGGACATATTCACCCAACAAGGATCGTACCCCATTGCTGATGATTCGGATGGCAATCGGTTGCCACTCCATACCGATATCAAGCTGAATTTCCGGGGATATATCGGAAGCCGTGAAGTGGTCAATGCCGATTACGTCGTTGCCTTTGACTGTTGCCACATCAGTCTGGTATCCGGGAATACCGAACTCGTGGTCGAATAGAGAAAGCATTTCGGGAAGGGAACCGTTATTGTCAACGATACAACTCGTGTAGCAATCTCGATTCCTATCACGTTAGTTAAATAAAGACTAAGTTATGAATGGGAAATTTACCTTATTATTCCTCCTGATCGCAACGGCTTTTCCGGCCTGCGAAAAAGCGGATTTAGCGTATGAAGACGAGTTTAACCGGAGCTATGAAACGTGGCTCGACTTCAAGGCATCCAGCGACGACAGTTATCGATACGTCGTAACGGGTGCATCCTGGGCAGGGTCGGCTTGGGAAACCACGATTACCGTCGAAAAGGGCATGGTGACCAAACGCGATTTCCTATATACCCGCTTCAACGACGTATGGATGCCAGAAAGCGGATGGACGTTAACAGAGGTAGATGAAATACTCGTAGCGTTTGAAAAGATGGCTCATGAACTCAGCGAGCAGGAGAAAATATCCATTCTTGACGACTTGCAATGGTCCGAAACGGAAGAAGAGCTGGATGCGGAGGCGCATGCGAGTTCGCCCGCGGGCGCCCCGATCACGTTGGACGACATTTATGACACAGCCCGCAATGTATGGTTGAAAAGCCGTTCAGACGCTAGTGTATCGTTCAAGGCAGACAACAACGGTATACTATCTTCCGCAGGATTTGTTCCGAAAAACTGCATGGATGATTGTTTTTCAGGTATTTATATCCGATCAATTGAAGCACTTTAACCGCAATACCTCAACGATGAAAAATATAATAGTTTCGGTTGTTTTTATGTTTGTTGTCTTGGCTGCTAATGCCCAGCAACGCAAGGAGAAAATCGGTTTTGGTATACAGGCCGGGTGGAGTATGTCCAGAATATCAGGCGATACGTTTGACGGTAAGGCAGGTTTCGTCGGAGGCGTGCACGCCAATTTTCCGGTGGTTGGCAACTTTTATGTGCAACCGGAGGCCAATTTTCAGCAATTAGGGGGCAAATATAAAAGTGACGCATTTGCAATTGGAGACATCCGTTACCGGGACGCCGAACTGAACATGAATTACCTGAGTGTGCCGGTACTGATAAAATACCGCCTCCAACCCATCGATTTGGACATCTTTGTCGGTCCGCAGGTGGCATTTAAACTAAGTGCGAAAAACAAAGTGGGCGAAGGGGAGACCTATGATGCGTACAATGTAAAGAACACCGACATAGCGGGGGTATATGGGCTGGAATATTGCCTACGGTTACCAGAAAGCCGAGTGGACCTGGTACTGAACGCCCGTTACCTAACTGGGTTTACGAATTTTGCCAATGGCGAAGATCCCAATATGCCCAATGAAAGCTACCGGAATAATGCGCTTGTTTTTATGCTGGGTATCCGATTTTAGATGAAAATTGGCGTCCGTTTCAGTCTAAGTCTAAATCGCCTTCACGGCCGATGTCCATCTGCTTTCCGGACACGGCGCTTACGGCTACTTTCAGAAAGGTGACCAATTTATTGGATTTATTGTCCCAATAATGAGCGTCCTTCGGCGTTACTTTCAGCACGCGGATATGCGGATCTTCCCGGCCTTGTTCGAACCAGGCAGCCACGATGTTGCTCCAGTATTTTTCAATGCGGGCGCTGTCTTGTGAGATTTCGCCTGTTCCATTAATGCTCAGGAAATTATAGTTGCTCACATCCGCATACAACAGACTTAATTTAGTGTTCCGTTGAAGGTTTTGATGCGTGTCACTTTCTGAAGAAAGCAAAAACCAAATATTGCCATGTTCGTCAACCTCCTGTCGGCTCATTGGGATGGCATGTGGGTAATCGCTTTCCGGAATGAAGGTGCACAGCATGCCGATATCGATTTTGTCGACTAGTTCCCTTAATTTTTCGATGGCCTCCTGGCGCTGTAAGTGTTCTGTGCTCATGATGTTGTTTTGATAGGACGATATTTACGTTTTAAACCCCGAGCAGTGCGTTTTGTTTGTCACTCCGAATGTTGGCTTTCTTCCCAATATTTTTCATTGATGGCATCCCACGCCGCTATCATGATTACGTCGTCATGCTCGCCGGCTATCACCTGGCCGATCCACACACCCCCTAGATCGTCATAAAGCAATACGCTGTCTGGGTCCAAGCCTTCCGGCTCGGTGTCCGTCGGCGTAAACCTGAATCTGATCCCGGTAGGGAGATGAGTAACGATTCTTTCCAGTTCGTCTGTGTCGATTTTGAAATCTTTCATACGTCTTGTTTATTAATACGCTTATTAATAAACCTATGCCGCAACAGATTGTTTTAGGACGGGGCAGGATTCGGCCTTATGCCTTTGAGGGGAACGAAATCTACTAGCTCAAACAGCATGCTATCCGCACTGTGGACACGATTAAGAAGAGTTAACCTTACCGCACGACACGTACTTTATACGCCCGCATATCGGGTATTTCAATGCGAAAATCGGGATTTACCCCATACACATGGTGTGTCCACCAACTTTCCTCGGCAACGGTATATACGAGCGCCCCGGTTGTGGCGTCGTAGTTGGCCGACTTGATGTTTTCGTGGTCTTTCAGTGGTTCGAATAGCGTGAAAGTGCCGGTTTTCATATCTGCCAGCCATACGTGGTGATGAGTACTGACGAGCAGCTGTCCCGATGAGGTGGGCGACAATTCATGGCCGCCTCCGTCGGGCAAGGGGTAGGCGTGTACCTTTTCCAATCGTGGGTTGTTGGTGTGCCAGTCCTCCTGCCGGTATACGAGCAAACTGTCGAAACCCAGCGCAAAAAGTTCTTGTCGTTCGGCTACCCATACGGCTCCGTGTCCGGAATACAGTGTGTCTTTGTAAAGTACCTTTTCAGATTCACGCTCGTCGTAAAGCTCCAGACTGTTGCCTGCTGCATGCGTAGAATTGGCTACGGCGATGCGCCCCTTTGGAAGTAGATCGGCCGAATGGGCCATTGGTGTTTGGGCATAGAACAGTACCCGCTTAGTGGCTACATCCAGCAGCAATGTGGCGCCGGATGATGAAGTGATGAGCAGTTGGGTGTTATTCTGCACAGGCTTGCAATCATCCAGCGAACGGAGCATGCCGAAATATTCCTCGGGCAACTGGCCCTTGGCCTCGCTGGCCTGCCATGACCATACGAGCGTTGCGTCTCCGCTCCGTGCCGCTTCACCGTCGTAAATACGGATTTTGTCGTCGCCACAAACCACAAGGTCACCGGAACGAAAAGGGGACGCTTCGTTCGCAGCAATCAACAGCGGTGCTAGCGCGAGCAGCAAGAAACCAGTTATGATCGTGAATCGTATTTTCATTTTAGATAAACTATTGTATAGCAAACTTAGATAAATTCGCTTTTATATTCAATATAATCGCGTTGAATATAAAAGCGAATTATCGATCTCTCCGGCTGCCACTGAAAGACAACTTTTATAAGAGGAAATATAACGTTACAAAGTTAAATCGTAACTATCACCAGCATGTTAACGTAATGCTAAGTTAAGTAACCCGGGGTTTAGCTGCCCATAAGTTTGAGGTTAAATTTAACGACGTTTTCTATCTTTGGCGACGATGTTAATCCAACGAATAACGTTAACCGTATTAAATAGCTTGCTATGGTGCGTGGCAATGTGTGGAGTGGCCGTTGCTCAATACAGCATCGCAGAAATACCGAACCCGAAGCAGCAGGGACAGGATTTTTTCATTAGCAATCCCGATGGCATATTGAGTGGCTACGCAGTGGATTCGCTGAATGTATTGGCGCGCGAAATCGAAGGACACTCGACAGCGGAGGTCGCCATTGTGGCGGTAACGGATTTTGCCGGAGACGATGATTTTGAATTTGCGCTCAAACTTTTCCAAACTTGGGGAATCGGTAAAAAGGAAAATGACAATGGGTTGCTTTTATTTATTGCGACGGAACGCAGGGCATATCGGTTCATTACCGGCTACGGTATGGAAGCCGCGTTGCCTGACGCCTTGTTGAAGCGTGTGGGCGAGCAATATTTAGTGCCTGAATTCAGGCAGGGCAACTACGACGAGGGGATGCTGGCAACAGCATCGGCCCTCCGCGATATACTTTCAAACCCTGAAAGGGCGGAAGAATTGAAGGCGGAAATGCGCCAACAGTCGTTTTTCTACCGCTATCAGGATGTAGGAATCTATTCATTGATAATCATCGTATTAACATTTGCGGTGATGAAATGGATCGGATATGTTGCAGAAAAAAAGATTGTAACGGATAAACGGCGCAAATCTGTCGGGCAGAATGGGCTAGCTGCAGTCGGTGGTTGCGGATGCATGGTGATGATCTTGTTTATCGGGGTATTTGCGCTATGGTTTACGGGGATGGATCCGAAGGCTATTTTTCAGGTGAAGTTAATCCCCTGGTACCTCGCCTTGGGTGGCAGCTTGGCGATCTCGATCAAATATTCCAAGGGGGAGGAATATATCCGAAAAGCCTACCGGGATGAGAAAAACCGCCTTTCCGCATTGACAAGCTACCACCGCTGGATGGTCGTTCCGCTTGTACTTTCGCCTTTGTCATTGATTGGCCTTTTTATATTTCTAGGACGTAGAAACGCGATGCGGATACGGTTTGTGCCGCCAGATGATTCGGGTAACTGGAAACGATTGGACCGCGACCAATTGAAGGCGAAAACCGACTTGTTGGACGAAGGGCAACTGAGCGAAGAAAAAAACCTGTCGCGTAGCTACCAGATATGGGAACATGCACTAACCGGCGAAATTAAGACAGTGGGGTGGGACGGATTACGAAAGAAAAACTTCTCCGAATGCCCCTCCTGCCACTATCGTACCTTGAAAAAGCCAGTTGTCAAAACCATCAAAGCGGCAACCTACAGCGCATCGGGTGAAGGCGAGCGCACAGCGGAATGTGCATTTTGTGACTACCGCGTTTCGCTGGGCACGGTCGTGATCCCAAAGAAAGTACGCAGTTCATCGTCATCTTCGGGTGGCGGTTCGTCCTCCGGTGGAAGCAGCAGTAGCGGCAGCTTCGGTGGCGGAAGCAGCGGCGGAGGTGGGGCCGGAGGCCGATGGTGAGGAAGCCAGGGTTGGCTATGGCTCCCGGTCAAGGCTAGGTACGCTTTTCGGGTATTTATCCCGATGAGCCGTGAAATCGCGGTAGCTTTCCTGGATATACAGGAGCAAATCGTATTCGTTAAAATCCATTAATTGATCGTAAGTGGGTCTGAAATACCAGTGGAAAACGTCAAGTTCGTCATCCCGAATTTCCGTTTGGGTCTGGATGGTGGCTTTGGTAAACCGGCGATCTACGTAGTCTTCCCGCTCGTCGCGGATTAACGCGCTTTTCAGTCGTTTGGCTTGCTTCTGCTCGCGTGAAAACGAAGCAAAAAGCACATTGAGATTCACGCCGATCCCTACCGGGCTGAGGGTTAGCGACTCCCATGGTTTCACGGGTTTGAAATTGAACTGGTCGTTAAATTCCCGACGCATCCACAGTGAATCCTGTACGGAGTTACGTTTGCCAAGTACCGTGACTTCATCAAGGTCGAATGTCTTTCCCGATAGGAAGATGCGCAGCAACGTATCGGGCAACGCATATAGCTTGATAGATACCGAATCATAGCCGATGTGCGAAGCGGTGAGCGTAATGGGGAAACGGGTGGCGTTAGGCAGCCTGAACCGGCCTGCTATATCGGAAATGGTACGCGTCGTTTCCCATGTGATGCTCACGCCCCGAACGGCCTCTCCGGTATGTTGGTCGTAGATTATACCTTCCAGACTTTGTGACCATCCGTTTTGAAAGGGGAATGCACAACAAACTAGTAGAGGCAGGTAGCGGAGTATGGGGAAACGTCGGTGATACATGCCGTAAAAGTAGTCGGGAGCGGATTTACGGTCAAGGAGTTTAACATTTGTTAACGATGGTACAAATAGATTGATGGCTCTGGTTTGCGATCTTCATATAAAATGCCAAACTTAGCACCGGAATCTGATATGTCTGTAAGCCATAATGATATCGATGAACAGGAAATGTTAGCCCGGTTGCAGCTGGGTGAGGAAATGGCGTTTCGGTGGGTTTATGATCGATACAGCCGAGCCATTTACGGCAACATACTTCGGCTGGTACACGACGAAACAGTGGCAGATGACCTGCTTCAGGATGTGTTTGTAAAGATATGGGAACACCGGGAACACATCGATCCCAATCAATCTTTCAGAGCCTATTTATTTACCTGTTCACGCCACTTTGCATTCAATTTCAGGCGTCGGCTACAACTGGAAATCGAAGCAGCAATTCAAATGGCGCGCGGGTATGTAGATAGCGATGACACAGTGGTCGACTCCCTGAATGCGAAAGAAACGGAAGCGCTGCTGCACGGGGCGATCAGTGAATTACCGACGCAGCGACAGCGGATTTTCCGCATGTGCAAAGTCGATGGACTGAGTTATCGACAAGTGGCCGAACAATTGGGGATATCGGAGGCTACCGTGCGCGATCATATCGTCAAAGCCAATAAGTTTATCAAAGACCGGTTAATACAGGGAGGGGGGTATTCTGCACTTTTGCTGACCCTGTGGCTGTTAACCACTTCCTAAAAAAGTTGTGCGCAGAGCAGACCTTGTGATCTTTTCAGGTGTATTCCTATTATAAACACATGCCGTGGCATCAGAAAAGACCAATATTGTATACCTATTGCAGCGCTATAAAAAGGGCAAATGTACGGAAGCTGAACTCAGGCAATTACAACGTTATGTCTCCACAGAACGTTATGCAAACGAGCTTGACGATGCGCTAGGCATGTCCCTGCTTGATTCGGGGTACGATGTGGGACTAGCGGAAGAAAAGTTGGAACGCCTCTACCAGTCGATTGCCGCCAAAACAACCCGGGTAAAAGTCCAGAACGGGAGGCGATTCACGTGGGCGTATGCCGCAGCGGCATCGGTGTTGTTGGTTGCAGCAATATCGCTTTATTTCTACAACGGTTATTCAGGTCGCATTGAGCCGTCATTGGAGCGGGTTGCCAACGTAGATGTAGCCCCCGGCGGCAACCGGGCCACATTGACACTAGCGGATGGCCGCGTGGTGAAGCTTAGTGAACAACAGAAAGGCATCGTTATGGACGGTCAAATCCGGTACGACGATGGCGCCATGTTGCTAGACAATCAGCGAGGGGGCGATATACCTGCCGATCCGTCGAAAACTGTTTTTTATACGCTTGCCACACCACGAGGAGGCACCTATCAAATCACGTTACCCGACAGCACCAAAGTCTGGCTAAATGCCGAGTCGTCGTTGACGTATCCCGCACAATTCACCGGAGATGAGCGAGTCGTAACACTTGACGGAGAAGGATACTTTGCCGTTGCGCACGATGAGCGCAAGGTATTTAAGGTGATCAGCAATGGCCAGGAAGTGGACGTATTGGGCACAGAATTCAACGTTTCCGCCTACTCGGATGCTGCCGAGACCCAAACGACATTGGTACAAGGACGGATTAAGGTGGCACTCACAGGCAACGATGCTACGAATCTGACGTCGGTGGTGCTTGATCCCGGCCAACAAGCAGCAAACTCCAGAGGGACGCAGATCGATGTCCGCAATGTTAAGGTAGCGAGTTACGTTGGCTGGAAAAAAGGAGTCTTTTATTTTGATGAAACCCGGCTAGCGGTTGCGATAGACCAATTGAGCCGGTGGTATGATTTGGAAGTGCATTATCAGGGCCAGATACCCGACACCCATTTTTACGGCGAAATCAACCGGGATAAATCATTACAAGAGGTGCTGGAGATCCTGCAAGAGGGAGGAGTCCGATTCAGCATAGAAAAAGAAGGTGGACAAAATAAGCTCATCGTGCTGGCTCGTTAATAAACGATTTAGTACAAACAAGATACTTGTGTATAAACCAGATTATTAACCATTAATTAAAGAGTGAATGACAAATGAATAGACAACCAACGTAACCAATTCTTCTTTTTGAACGGCATGAAAAAAGCCGGATAGTGCCGCCAGCACTACCCGGAAGTATTTTGCATGCTGTAATGAATGCTCCCTTGGGAGCATGTATTAACCTTTTTTATAAACATACAAAACAGTACAAACATATGATTTTTAACGCATGTGTTAAAGGCCTTTGTAGGCCTCTGACTTATAGATTGCTATTGACGATGAAGTTGATAATCGTGATTTCGTTGGCGGCTGTCTTCCAGGTGACGGCTGGAGGCTATGCGCAAACCATTACATTAAAAGCAAAAAATGTGACGCTTGCCGAAGCGATGCGTAGCATACAGAAACAAAGTGGCTATCCATTTTTCCTGAACGGTAAAGCGGTGGCTACGTCACGGGTGGATGCAGAAATAAAAAATGCAACACTTGAGGAGGCGATGGCTGAGTTGTTGGCGCCTTTGGGACTGGAGTGGGTGCTCAAAGACGAAACCATCGTGGTGAAGCCGCGTAATACAATACATCCGCGTAAACCGACGGAACCTACGAGTCCGCAGCACACTGTCTCGGGACGGGTGAACAATGCGAAAGGGCAACCATTGGTGGGGGCCACGGTAGCAGTGAGGGGCACGGCTGCCATGGTGAGTACCAACGAGCAGGGCAATTATCGGCTGACGATTCCGGGCGGCGACGCCGTATTGGTGTTTTCCATGGTCGGATATGCCACACAGGAGCGGGCGGTTGGTTCGCTTGCGGTGATCGATATTGTTTTAGAGGAAACGGTGAGTGACTTAGAAGAGGTGGTGGTAGTGGGTTATGGTACCCAGAAAAAAGTAAATGTCATTGGTTCCGTTGCAACTATCGGTTCTACAGCGATCGAAAATCGCTCGGTTTCAACCTTATCAACTTCGCTAGCTGGCTTGGCTGCCGGAGTAAATGTGCAGACGACCACCGGAAAACCGGGTGCAGATGGTGCCAACATACTTATACGGGGTACCGGTACATTGAATAGCACATCACCGTTAGTTGTCATTGATGGGATCGTAGGCTCAATGGATGCTGTAAATCCCAATGATGTCGAGAGCATCTCCTTACTGAAAGACGCGGCCACTGCGGCAATCTACGGTTCGCTGGCTTCAAACGGAGTTATCCTCATTACTACAAAAAAGGGAAACAGCGGCAAAACCAACGTAAGCTATACCGGAATGACTTCCTTGCTTCGTCCCAATAATGTGCCCGAATTCGTGACCGACTACGCACGCCATATGCGCCTGGTAAACGAAGGGTTTACTAACCTCGGGCAGGCCGCCATTTATACCAATGCGACCATCGAAAAGTGGGAGTCAGCTAAAATAGATCCGAATGGTCTGACAGCGCATGGGTATCCGAACCACGTAGCCTATCCAAATACCGATTGGGGAAATGTGTTGTTCGGTGAACGAAAACTATTACAAAATCATAATTTGACACTCAATGGTGGCATAGAAAACACCCATTACTTATTTTCGGTAGGGTATTTTGATAACCCCGGAACAATGCCCGAAACGGGGGCCGACAAAATTCGGATGCGGATAAACCTGCAATCAAAAGTAGCCAAATTCCTCACCGTAGGTACACAGACTTTCGGCGATCTTCAGCATACCAGTGTTGCTGATGTGGCGACAGCCTATTCTTATCTCACTCAAACGGTACCGGGGGTTTACCCCGTTTATAACGGTATGTTCGGGTTTCCGGCTGCGGCGGAAGAATCGGCAACGGCTAATAATGCAATCGCCTGGTTATACGGGCAGGGCGGGCGTAATCAAGTGAGCCGGATCAATACGACGTTGTTTGCGAAACTTGACCTGTATAAGGGGCTGGAATTTGAATCGAAGGTACACTACAATCAATCCCATACCGAGAATAACACGCACCCCATTCCCTACGAAAAATGGAACTTTGCAACCCATACGTTGAGCACAGCAGCACAGCCGGCCGCTCAATTGTCAACCCGATATTCGCTGTACAAAAGCTATAACGTGATCCTGGATAACGTGTTGCGGTACAACGGTTCGTTTGCTGACCATGATCTGGGTGCCATCGTGGGATATAACCAGCAGTATTTTAATCAGTACTACTTCGATGCCTCGAAACAGGGGCTTACTCATCCTGACCTGACCACATTGAATTCAGCTACGACGATGACCGGGATTAACGGCGACGAAATCGATAACGGATTGAAGTCCGTGTTCGGACGGATTAACTATGCCTATAAAGAGCGGTACCTGGCTGAGGCTGTCTTCCGGAATGACGGATCATCTCGTTTCGGAGAAGCTACCCGATGGGGATTCTTTCCCGCATTCTCCGCTGGGTGGCGTATTTCGGAAGAGCCTTTTATGCAACCTGTTAAAACCATATTTGACGATTTACGGATCCGTGCATCCTGGGGGCGTACCGGTAGCATCCCAAGTGGAAATTACGACCACCTGCCAGCCTACGGTACCGTCAATTACTCCTTCAACAATACAGCGGTGAAGGGCCTCGCTCAAACGAAGACCGGCAACCGCAACCTAAGATGGGAAACTACCACAACTACGAATATAGGTTTAAGTGGTTTGGCACTCAATGGTAAACTGAATTTCGATATAGATACGTATCAAGGATTTACCGATGGTATCCTGTTTGTTCCCAATATTCCGCTTATCGTTGGAACGGCTAGCCCGGCAACAATGAATATCGCCGAGGTGACCAAGCGGGGGATTGAATTGAGCCTTGGGTATCAAAACCATATCAACGATTTTCGTTATTCCGTCGCCGGGAATTTTGCCTACAACACCAACCGGGTGGATCTCTATAAAGGCAGATTGGATGAAGGTTACGTAGCGGATGTCGATGGAAACCAAGTATATCAATCCAATATCGGTACGGTATCTTCGGGTGGCACGGAGCGCATTCTGGAAGGTCATGCGATTAAAGAACTATACCTGTATCCGACGTATCAAGGATCTGGCAATTATGTTCTCCCGGATGGTTCACTGGATGTCAACGGCGGCCCACAGGATGGGATGATCCGGACACCGGACGATATGGAATGGTTGCGGCAGATGGTGGCTGCTGGATACCGGTTCCAGCCGGCAGATGGGATTGACCCCACCAAAATTTGGTACGGTGATTTAATCTATGCAGATAGGAACGGGGATGGGATTTATGGCAACGTATACGACCAGCAGTTTACCGGAAAGCGGGCTACACCCGCAATAAACTATGGGTTGACAATCAATCTGTCGTACCGTGGGGTTGATGCTTCCATGGTATGGTCGGGCGCGGCTGGTATGTATTATTACTGGAACACCCTGTACCTGAACCAGTCGATTGTTGCGCAGGGAAAATCGGTACCCATATTGGTGGCCGACAATCATTTTTATTACAATGAAGCGAATCCGGGCGATCCCACGAATAGCGTGACAGGGCATTATCCACGGCTGAAGGGGGTAGCTGATGCACAAAATGGTCGAACCAGCAATTACTTTCTCTACAATGCTTCCTTTGCAAAACTTCGTAACCTGCAGCTGGGATACACGATTCCTGAACGGTTAACGAGCAGACTGTCAATAAGCAGATTGCGGGTTTATTTAGCGGGTGAAAATTTACTGACGTTGACAAAATTTCCAGGTTTAGATCCCGAGATCGGCCCCAATCCGAATTATCCCACCATGCGCCAATTTTCACTGGGATTGAATGTCACATTTTAAAGGAGAACAATCATGAAGAAAATCATTGCCATCATCATAACATTAAGTGTTTGCGCTTGCAAAGACAACTTACTGGACACCGCCCCTCATTCGTCGGTTTCCACCACAACCATGTGGACCACAGATAATCTGACGGACCTGGGGGTAGCAGGGGTATATAACGCACTTCGGCTTGATTTGGGCCATAGTGGAATGACCACCGTTCATGAGCTTTACCAAACGGATCGTTTCGGCTTTACCGGACAAGGGCGGTGGGATGAACCCCTGCTACGCGGTACCATCACCGCCGGCGATGGGATGTTTGCGAAGGTATGGCAACACATGTATGAGGGCATTCAGCGAGCGAATGATGCTTTATTGAATATCCCAGGCAAATCGCCTTCAAACGAAGAAAAGAAAGCACGCTACCTGGCAGAATGTAAGTTTCTTCGCGCGTATTTTTACTTCCGGTTAAACCAATTGTATAAAGGAGTGCCTATTTACCTCGAACCCTTCACGCCTGCGGAAGCCATCAAGTCGAGGGCTTCTGAAACCGAAGTGTGGGATCAGGTGATCGCTGATCTAACCGACTGCATCAATGAACCGAACCTGCCCGATCGATATGCCGCCGGGGATGGCAACTATGGCCATGCCACCAAAAGCGCAGCGTATGCCTTACGCGGAAAAGTGTACATCTATCGGGAAGATTGGGAAAAAGCAATAGCAGATTTCCAACAGGTGAAAGATGCCGGCCATACATTGTTTGCGGATTATAAAACCTTGTTTACAGAAGCGAATGAACAGTGTCCAGAAATGATTTTTTCGCTCCAACACCGGGGCGAGCAGGGATATGGCAACAACTTCCAACTGTTTATTGGATGGCCTTCGGCATTCCGACGCGGCTGGAATTACTACATGCCTTCACCGAACCTGGTAGATCTCCATGAAAATATCGACGGAACCAAGTTCAACTGGGACGACGTCATTCCGGGCTATTCCTCGCTTACCGAATCAGCGCGTGAAGTGTATTTCCTGAGAGACAATCTCACCGCAGAAGAATATGCTGCGGCAGAGGAGCGGGGAGCCAAAATGAGCCTGTATTTGCCAGAGGGCAACGAAGCGCGGATAAAAAAGGCTTATGAAAACCGGGATCCTCGTCTACAGGCCAATGTACTAACGCCGTATGCTACCTTCCGCGGGGCATTCAATTTTACCGATGTTGAAAGCGTACAGACCATGAGGTGGCCTTTCCGCGGACAAGCAGCCGTGGGCGGCGACATCCAAAGTGACACGCAGATCAACTTTTACTATTTTTATCGAAAGTTTGTGATTGAGGGAGTTTCGGGTCTGATCGATCGCAACTATGGCCCCACAGACTTTCCGATATTACGGTATGCAGATGTGCTCCTGATGTGGGCCGAGGCATTGAATGAATTGGGGCTTGAGGCAGAGGCGGCAGAGAAAGTCAATGAAGTACGAGGCAGAGCAGGGGTAGCTTTATTGAATTCAAATGCGGCAACGGCGGTGACCGGACAAGACAATTTACGCGAACGGATCCGGAATGAACGGAGGGTTGAATTCCCCGGCGAGGGCATCAATTATTTTGATGAACTACGGTGGAAGACCTGGAAGGAAAAAGTCTTTTATCCCGGAAATGGCAAAAAGCAAATCTGGGGAGGTAATGTAAGCGATTATTCTTACAAAGGAGATTTCTTGTATACCTGGCCCATTCCCACCGGAGAAATACAAATGAACCCAAACCTTGTTCAAAATCCCGGATGGATTGATTGAGTGGATACAAGCCCGTGTTAGCAACGCTTAATGCGGGCTTTCTTTATTTATTTTTTTGCAAATTAAGATCGGATCCTTACTTTTGTAGTGTACTATTTAACTAATACACTTAAGTATGGTCCGATTGTCTGATTTGACCTTTGGTTACAAGAACCAACCCACACTGTTCAACGGCCTTGATTTACAGTTGGAGGCGGGGCATATCTATGGACTGCTCGGCAAAAATGGCGTGGGGAAGACCACGTTGTTAAAAAATATGATCGGATTGTGCTATCCAACCTCCGGACAGGCAACCCTAGGTGGCGTGGATGTGACCAAACGGCGTCCGGATTTGTTAAGTCAAGTGTTTTTTCTGCCCGAGGAACCCTTCATTCCCGATATGACCGCAAAAACTTTCTTGAAAACAATCAGTCCTTTTTATCCCAATTTTGATCGGTTGCAATTCCAGCGATACCAGGACGATTTCGAGGTACCCCTCGAGCGTGTGCTCACTAAGCTATCGTTGGGCCAGCAGAAGAAATTCATGGTGGCATTCGGGCTGGCCTGTCGAACGGCGTTGCTGGTGATGGACGAACCGACCAACGGATTGGATATTCCCTCCAAGGTGCAATTCCGTAAGGTGCTCGCCGCCGCTGTTGACGACGAACGTTGCGTCGTACTTTCTACACATCAGGTAAGAGACCTGGACAGCCTGATCGATTCGGTAGTCGTATTGCACGATGGGCAGATTAAACTGCACATTTCGTTGGATAGATTGACGGAACGAATCCGCTTTGGAAAGATTTTGGGAACTTCCAATGAGACCCTATTATATGGTGAAGAAGCATTTGATGGCGTTCATGCGATCCTATCGAACCCGGAGGGGATAGCCAGTAGGCCTGATCTGGAGCTGCTGTTCAACGCGGTGATCAGCAATTCGGCGGTGATAAGCGATTACTTAACAACGGAGGCGAAACAATGAACAATGTATTCAGTTTGAACCGGTTTTTATTGCTTACCCGTGGTCATTTCAAAAAAAACCTGAAGACGTATGTGGTGAGTTGCCTCGTGTTTGCGGGGGTTACCTTTGGTTTATTCTATTTGCTGATTTCGTCAAAACGGGCGGAAGTGGTGACTGCCGGCGATCAATTTGCGATTTATGTCATCGTGATTTATGGCGGCTTATTCATTTTTTCAGCTTCCATTTTTCAACCGTTTCAACATGCTAGGGAGAGAATCTTTCAATTGCTGCTTCCTGCATCCCGCTTTGAAAAATTTCTGCTAGCCTGGTTGGTATCCTTGGTAGGTTATACGGCGTGTGCCAATGGAATTTTCTTTGTAGCGCGCTATGGCGTCCTTCAATATTACATGCTAAAAGGCTATGAAGTATCGGCTTTTCCGGGCTACAGTTGGCTTTTGCATCAGAAAGATGGAGAGACTTTGGCAGCGATGTTTGGGATGATCTATGTCTTTATCCATGCCTTTGCGCTGGTCGGTTCGATGATATTCAGAAAAATAGCAGTACTGAAAGCTTCATTTTTGCTGCTGTTGGTGTTAGCCGGATACTGGATATTCATTGGCACGCTATTCAAAACGTTATTTCCACAGGTGGCCACAACGGCATCGCTGTTACCATTTACACCGCTTCATATCACAAACGAAGGAACTTCTTATACGGTAGCCCTTTCGGGTTGGCTTTATTGGCTGTTGGCACTTTCATTGGTCATCATCGGTTTGCTCTGGCTTGCGGCGTACCACAAATTGCGTGAAAAAGAGGCTTGATATGGATTTTAAAAGTAAAGACGCTATTTACCTACAGATTGCTGACTATGTAAATGAGCACATCTTACTGGCGCGCTGGGCCATCAATGAGAAGATACCTTCGGTAAGGGAACTGGCGGCCCACTTGCAGGTAAATCCCAATACAGTCATGCGGACGTATGAACACCTTCAGCAATCGGGTATTATTTACAACAAGCGGGGTATCGGCTTTTTCGTAGCTGAACAGGCCAGACGTCACATAAAAAAGCAGCAGCGCGAGCGTTTTCTCGAAAGGGACCTGCCTGAGTTCTTCAGGAACATTTACCTGTTGGGAATAAACATGGATGAAATTACGGAAAAATATCAGTTGTATCTCAACGATAACTACGCGGACCATGAAAACAAGTAACAAATTGTTAGCGGTTGCTTCGCTGCTGTTAGTGACGGCTGCGATTGTAAATGCATTAACCTTAAAAAGCCGATTTAATGCAATGTTGACTGAAGCACCTGCCACACTTCGAGCGTTTCATGCGGAAGCCTTCAATGCCGTGGAGTTGTTGGGTACCGCACCGAAAGGGATGAAGTTACGTGTTGCCATGAAACGTGCCGATCGCCTAGCCGTACGTTATGCCGATTTGGATTTTATCCATATCCAGCAGACGGGCACCACCCTGAAGATCACCATCGACCATCCGAAGGACTACACAACCGACATCCGGAAACAGCCGGAAATCAGTATTGAATGCCCTAATTTAATCGCCTTAACGGCGGTCGGAACACCCCTGGATAGTCTGGACCTGCCGGGGGATGCACATGCGCTCACGCGCCGGGCTTACAGCGTCAGCACAGTGAATATCCAGGGTTTTCAGGACAATGGGCTGCAGGTGATGGCTTCAAACGGTATGGAAGTAACGATGCATAATACCAAGATCGATTCCTTGTCGGCAGTAGTGGGCCGGGCAGCTAAGCTAGAAATCCGCCAAGATACACTGACTTATGCCCGGTTAGACGTGGGCGATGAAGGAACGGTCACACTTGATCAAACATCGATCGGCACCCTGTCTACGCGTGTAGCAAAAAAGGGACAAGTGATCGTAAAAGGTGCACAATTGATAACAGCCTATGGAAATGGAGAGCATCGTAACCCATAAACTGAACTACCGTAGGGGTAGGAATCAAATTCTCAAGGATATAAGTTTAAACGTTCCAAAAGGTAGTATTTACGGCTATCTGGGAAGAAATGGTGCGGGAAAATCAACCACCATAAAATTGCTTCTTGGATTACTGAAGGAAAAGGGAGATAATATCTTTATCCAAAACTTAAGTCTGAAAAATGATAGCACAAAAATACATTTCATTACCGGTAGTTTAATTGAATCGCCTTGTTTTTATACAAGACTGACGGTAAGTGAAAATTTGAAATACCTCGATATCATCTATGGCGGTGGAAAAAAGAGGATTGCGGAAGTGCTGGAACTCGTCGACTTAGAACAACAGCGAAACAAACGAGCGTCCGCCTTATCCATGGGCATGAAACAGCGTCTTGGAATCGCAATTGCTATTTACCACGACCCAGAAATCCTGATTCTGGATGAACCGCTGAATGGCCTGGATCCTCAGGGGATATTTGAAATGCGAAAGCTCTTTAAAAACCTCAATGAACGGGGAAAGACCATCTTTCTGTCCAGCCACATCCTGGGTGAACTCGACAAGACGGCAACGCATATCGGAATCATCGACAATGGGCATATGGTTTTTCAGGGAACTAAAAATGAATTATTGGAAGGCGTCCGGCGAACCATCCACATTACCCCAGGCCGACCTGAACGTGTCGTAGAACTACTCATTGAAAATGGGTTTTCAATCGCCGAAAAAGATGAAAAGTCTATTACAGTGGTTGTCGGCAAAGACCGTGAATTTAATGCGATGGTACAGGTACTTGTCCATAATGACGTTGAGATCCATGACATCAGTTCTCGTACCGTAGATTTAGAGCAGATTTTCATGAACTTAATTTCAAAAAACGATGAGTGATACCTTTCGTGCGGCTTATGCGTCCGAATTCTATAAACTTTCAAAGAACAAGGAAATAGTTGTACTCCTGTTAATCCCAGTTGCTTTGACGATATTCGTTGCCGGATACCTGTATTACGATGTTTCACAGAATCCAGTCGGGGAGATTGATGGGAGTATTAATCCTTGGCAAGGTATGTTTGGAAAAGACGTCTTTCAGTTCTTCTATCTTTTGTATCCGATATTGGTTGCCATATTTGTACATGCTTGCTGCGATATAGAATACAAAAACAACAACTATAAAGTCTTATTTACGCTACCTATTTCCAAACATAAAATATTTATTGCTAAGGTTTTATTTATTTTTATAACCGTTTTGCTATCTGTGTCACTGTCCTATTTTGCCTTTTTATTGTGCGGGTATTTACTCGGTGTCGTTTTGCCGGAAATCGGTTTTCAGAACTACGATTTTAGGAGTGTGTCGTTCTTTGTATTTCTGAAACTATATGTTGCACTTGCAGCGATATCATCCATCCAACTTTGCTTAAGTTTGCAATTTAAGAATTTCATTTACCCCATCGGATTCGGTATGTTCCTGTTGGTGTTTTCCATGATCGTTTGGCAAAAGGACTTTTCTGACTTTATTCCCTATACTGGATCATTCAAATCGTACCTTAACATGTTGAGTGAAAATACGCTGTTTGAACGGTTAGATTATTTAAATCTTTGTTCGGTTTTGGTATTTCTTGTCGGAAGCTTCTATCTTTTTAAGCGGAAAATTTATCATTGAAATCGCAACCCATGCAAATCCATATCGATACGATCCATCCACAAAAGCAACCGCAACCGGAAGACCACCCGCTGTATCAAATTTTTCTCCTTCCCGAGCCAGTGGAGGTCGCAGTCGATTTTATTTCCTACCACACTAAATCGGCTTCGCTGCTTTTTTTAAGCCCGTATCAACATCTTGAATGGGAAACACCGACGATACAGCCAGTTATCCAGATTTTATTTCATGGGGATTTCTATTGCATTGAATACCATAAAAAAGAAGTGGCCTGCAATGGGCTGTTGTTTAACAACATCTATCTCCGGCCTTTCGTCAATGTATCGGCATCCGTATATGACGAGATTGTGCACTTAGTCAATAACATGAAGAGGGAGTTAACCACCAATTCCTCATTTTCGACTTCGGTGCTAAAGGCTTATTTGCAGCTGATTCTAGCCTTGTCCAGCAAAGCAAAAAAACAGCAAGTGGATTCGGATTTGCTCACGGATAACATGGAGAAGCAGGAAGGGGAGCGCTTCCAACAGTTGCTGGAAGAACATTTTGCAACGGCCAGATCGGTAAGCTTCTATGCCGGGATACTGAACCTAAGCATCGATACATTCAGCAGGAAAATAAAACGGCAATTGGGCAAATTACCTTCTACACTTATTCAGGAGCGTGTGATCTTGGAAGCTAAAAAATTACTGCACCTTACTTACCTATCTATAAAAGAAATCGCGCTGAAACTGCATTTTGAAGACGAGCATTATTTCAGCAGGTACTTCAAGAAGTGTGTGGGTGTTTCACCATCCGAATTCAGGTTACAGGTCGGTATTTCCATCGTCGCAGCGAAATAGTTCACGGCAAATCCGTTTTTGTCCATTTTCTTACGCGTCATTGTCCTGTACTTTTGTCCGTAAAATGAGAACAATGAATAACCTGTTACATTTCTTAGCAAGCGGACAGCGCGGTTTCATACACCTTTTGCGGATTTCCATTTTTATCGTCATGGCTTGGATCGGCGGCCTGAAGGCATTTCAATACGAAGCGGACGGCATTGTGCCTTTCGTGGCAAACAGTCCACTGATGGGGTTTTTCTATGCGAAAGAGGCACCCGAATACCAGGCGTATAAGAATCCAGAAGGAAAGACGGTAACCAAAAATATCGACTGGCATAAGGCAAACGGAACCTACATCTTTTCGTACGGTTTGGGAACAGCTATTGTCGCAATCGGCCTACTGACTTTGGCCGGAATCTGGTCGGCAAAACTGGGAGTGGTCGGTGGGCTTCTGACATTTCTGATGTCGATTGTGACCTTATCTTTTCTGATCACGACACCGGAGGTATACGTGCCTAACCTAGGCGGCGACTTTCCTACTCCCAACCATGGATTTCCATATCTCTCAGGTGCGGGCCGGTTGGTGCTGAAAGATGTGATTATGCTGGCCGCGGGCCTCATTGTGGCGTCCGATGCAGCCCAGCGCATGTTGAAAAAACAAAATTAAACCTAACTTATTTTCATACTTTTGGGGCAGGTTTATCGAAGGGGTGGTGCCCCAAGATGGACCGGAGGGAATCAAATTGTATGGAAGATCACTTGCTTAACCCCATCGTGAGCATCACGATGACCGATCAAGCTGAACAGCGTCTGCGCGAATATTTCGCCAACAAAGGGTTCAAAATCGGTGATATACTGCCCAAGGAAATGGAACTGGCCGAAGCACTAGGTGTGAGCCGAAGCGTGATCCGGGAGGCCATGAGCCGCTTGCGCATGTTAGGGCTGGTTGATGTGCGGAAGCGGAGAGGAACGATCCTCACCGAACCGGATGTATTGGGCGGTATGGAGCGTATTCTTGAGCCTAAGTTATTGAGTAAAGAGACATTGAAGCGACTGTTTGAAGTACGGCTAATGTTCGAGATGGGGCTTGGAGAATTTCTCTATGGTCGGATAACCGATAAACATTTCCATAAATTGGAAGGTATTCTGAAGGAGGAGGAAGCCGCTGAAAGTAAGGCCGAGTTGATCGCATTGGATATCAAATTTCATTCGATGCTATATGAAATTACCGGAAACCCGGTGATTATCCGCTTCCAACACATGTTACAACCTATTTTTCAGTATGTATTGGACTACAGAGCTGAAATTCACAAACCGGGTAAACCACCCAAAGTAACCCATCGAAACCTTGTAGACATCCTAAAGAGCGGAGACGCCTCTACGTTTCGTGAGGCCATGAGGAAACATTTTGACCTTCATTTTCAGCTTGTTGGGTAATATTTATTGAGAATTTTAAATAAAAATTTGTTTTTATAAATGAGATAGTTATATATTTGCCATATATGTCAGACATATAAGATTTAATCTTTCAATTAAAAACAGATTATGATGCAATTAACCAGTTTAAATCGATACCGAAGTAAGCCGTTTATTGTCAGAGATGGCGCATTTCAGGTTTGATCAGCTACGTATAAAGCTTTGATGCTTTCGGAAGTATAACTCCAACCGTCTTCTCGGTAGAGGCATTCTGCAAGGACATCAGATTGTTTGTTTAGATGGGTAGGCAATTAAGTCAACCCAAGGGATTTCTATAGGCTTTTAAGAATAGTAAAGCGATTTTTTCGATAGCTAAGATTTTAAGAATTATGTCTATGTTCCGTACCCTGATTTTAGGATGTATCGCGTTATTAGTCGGCTGTGGCTCTCAGGTTTATAGCCAATCCGTGAGGCCCCACATTGATCATGTTTTAGAATGGGATAGTTTTACGAAATACATCCAGAAATTTAATAAAGATGACCGCGAACAGCATATGCAGTTCATACCAAACGATGGGGCGGAGGGTTTTCTAAAAGATAATATTCCCTTTTTTAATTGTCCTGACAACGAGTTGGAGAAAACCTACTACTTCAGGTGGTGGATTTATCGAAAACATATAAAGAATACACCCAATGGGTTCGTAGTCACTGAATTTTTGCCCGAAGTCCCCCAGGCAGGTAAATACAATACGATAAGTTGTCCAGCAGCCCACCATTTTTATGAAGGTCGTTGGCTGTCAGACCAAGAATACCTGCGTGACTATGCTAATTTCTGGTTTAAGGGTGGCGGAAACCCGCGTTCTTATAGTTTCTGGCCAGCCAATGCAATATTTGCGTATGCCAAAGTTCATCAAAACGAAGGATTGATGGTGGATTTGCTGCCATATCTAATTGAAAACTATAAGGAGTGGGAGAAAAGCAATTTATGTGAAGATGGATTGTTTTGGCAGGTAGACCTTCGGGACGGAATGGAGGCGTCAATAGGTGGTTCGGGAAAGCGAGCAACAATTAATTCATACATGATTGGGGAGGCAATGGCCATTGCTGAAATTGCAAAAATCGCAGGAGATAAAGTGATGGAAGAAGCATACGCGCATAAGGCTGCTCATTTAAAAGAGCTGTTATTGACCAAATTATGGGATCCAAAAGCTGAATTTTTTAAAACATTACCTTTAAATACGGAAGAATTTGGTAAAATAACAGTCAGTGAGCGGTATGCAAAAACATTTTCGGTTGTTCCGCATGATTCTGTTAATCTAGTGGATGTCAGGGAACTGCACGGCTATACGCCTTGGTATTTTAATATTCCGGAAGAACAGCATGCGGTAGCGTGGAAATTCCTGCCTGACACGAATGGGTTCAAAGCTCCTTTTGGTCCGACAACAGCTGAACGGTCCCATCCAGATTTCAAAATATCTTATGAAAGCGATCCATATATATGTCAATGGAATGGTCCGAGTTGGCCGTACGCCACCTCAATAACACTCAAAGCCATGGGCAACTTACTGCGAAACTATCACCAATCGGCGGTTTCCAAAAGTGATTTTCTCGAGCTTGTCGAAACCTATTCCAATAGTCATCGCATGATCAATGAAAAAGGAAAAGAAGTTTGCTGGATTGACGAAAATTTAAATCCATTTACCGGACAGTGGTTGGCCAGGGTGATTAGTACGGCAAAACGCGGGGTACACTATGGTGAAGATTACAATCATTCGGAGTTTTGCGACATCATTATTAGTGATCTGGTGGGGATTCAGCCATCCATGGAAAACGAACTTGTGATCGACCCGCTGGTTCCAACGGATTATTGGGATTGGTTTTGCCTTGATCGCGTTAACTATCATAACAATACGATTTCCGTTGTGTGGGATAAAGAGGGTAACAAATACCAACTGGGGCGTGGTTTTTCCGTGTATGTAAACGGAGAACTGAAACATCACTCCAAATCGATCGAGAAGGTTATCGTCCCGATTAAATGATCCCGGCTTGAGGATGTGAATAGCGGGTTTTCTTCTGTAATATCAATATGTAGTACATGAGGTTATTAACTAATAAAAGGATTTAAAAAATCAATGATTGAACCATGAAAAAAAAATTCTCTGTTATTTCTTTTGCACCGTGGGCTTTATGTATGCTCATCGTCTGTTTGAGAGGGACTGCGGCGGCAGATACCCTTGCAGATTCGCTGTCGACATTTGATATATCAGCGGATAGTGCCCGGCAGGTTGTCATCGCGCAGGGCGATTCCAACACGTACCAAGGGCACCCGACTACAGTACTGTTGCCCGATGGAAAAACCATGTACTGTGTGTGGACATACAATCATGGGGGACCCTGCGGTCCGTTGAAAAAAAGCAATGATGGCGGGCTTACGTGGAGCGAATTGCTTGATGTTCCGGCAAACTGGACGTCGGTTAGGAATTGCCCCACTATCTATCGACTGCCGCAACCAAACGGTAAATATCACTTGTTTGTGTTTGCCGGTACTGGGCCGGATGGCGGCATGTACCAATCGTTTTCTGAAGATGACGGCAAAACATGGTCGCCCATGGAAAGCAACGGCATGGGGCCTTCCGTCATGCCGTTTTGCACGGTCGAACCGGTTGACGGCGGAAAGCGGTTGTTGGCGATGTTCAACATGCGGAGGCCTAGAGACACCGTGGAAAATCGGTCTAATGTCGTAGCGCAAAGTATTTCGGAAGACGGTGGCTTTACGTGGCAGCCTTTAGCGATCGTATTAGATATCCCCGGCTTGAAACCCTGCGAACCGGAGATCATCCGATCGCCGGATGGAAGGGAATTGCTATGCCTTTTGCGGGAAAACGTGAAGCGGGTCTCACTTTATATGGTAAGCCATGATGAGGGAAGGTCATGGTCAGCTCCAAAACCTTTACCCTTTGCACTGCATGGCGATCGGCATAAAGCAAAATACACCAAAGATGGCCGATTGGTAGTCGTATTCCGGGATACTGGAAACGGTAGCCCTACGCGTAATCACTTCGTAGCATGGGTCGGAAAATATGAGGACATGGCTGCTGGAAAACCGGGAGACTACCGGATAAAATTGCTGCATAGCTACCGAGGTGGCGATTGCGGATATCCCGGACTCGAACTGCTTCCGGATGGCACGTTTGTGGCAACTACTTATATTAAGTATAGACCCGGGCCCGAAAAAAACTCGGTCGTCAGCACGAGATTCCGCCTAGATGAATTTGATCGGTAAAGGGTATAAATTTCTATCAATTATCAATAAAACCAAATTATGATTAATCGAATTGTTATTTTGTCAGTACTGTGTTGCGTGGCAGCTTTGCAGATACAGGAAGTGTATGCGCAACAGGTCAACAGGGTTGTTGGCCGGATTACAACAGCAGATTCCGATGAACCCCTTGCAGGCGTCAGTATCAAATACGAGGGCTCAGATATCGGAACGGTAACCGATTCCCAAGGAAAATACGCGCTCGGTGTCCCACAATTGGAGGGTTGGATTGTGGCTTCCTTTGTCGGATTTAAAACGGAGCGAATCGCCATTGACGGACGGACCGAAATCAATTTCCAGCTTGAGTCTACCAACGAGGCCTTGGATCAGGTAGTCGTGGTAGGGTATGGGACGCAAAAGCGGCGGGACATCACAGGCTCAATCGCCGAGGTATCGGGTAAGGAGCTCCAGAATCAGCCATTGGTCAGTGTCGACCAACTGTTGCAGGGTAAAGCTGCCGGTGTGCAGATATCAAACTCGTCGGGTGCGCCGGGAGGGCGTGTAAACATCCGGATAAGGGGTGCCAGTTCGGTAAACGCGGGAAATGAACCCTTGTTTGTTATCGACGGTATACCTGTGTACAACGATAACAAGGACCCGGGCGGGACTTCGTACGGCACATTCACACCTACCAATGCCATGGCATCCCTGAATCCGGAGGACATCGAATCGGTAGCGATACTCAAAGACGCATCTGCTACCGCTATTTACGGATCAAGGGGAAATAACGGTGTGGTGCTGATAACCACAAAAAGGGGACGCGGCGAGCAGGTACAGGTGGATTATAATGGTTATTATGGAACACAACGACTCATTCGGAAACTGGATTTGATGAATGGGAGGGAGCACGCTTCCTTTTTGAACGATTGGGCTTCGGAAGGGAATATGCCAATACCTTTTTCAGATCCAAACGCCATTGGCGAAGGCACGGATTGGCAGGACGAAGTATTCCGGACAGCCCCCGTGCAAAATCATCAGCTGTCGCTTTCCAGTGGCGGCGGGAAGACCCGATATTTCGTTTCAGCAAATTATTATTCGCAAGACGGAATCGCATTGAACTCGACAATGGACCGTTATTCCGTCCGGATAAATGCGGATAACCAAATCAGCGATAAGTTTACCTTCAGCCAGTCCATCGCTTATAACAGGACGATTAACCAAGCCGTGCCAACAAATAGCGCTGGCTCAGATAATATCCGCTCCGTGGTCGATAAGGTATTCGCCACGTCGCCTACCATCCCGGTGTTTGACGAAAACGGGGAATATGTGACCGATTGGTATGGCGGTGGGAAAACTGAAAGCCCGATCGCGTCACTGCTTACGATCAAAAACCGGCTGACTGGCGATAACGTGTTAGGTAACCTCTCGTTGAGCTATAAAATCATCGAAGGGCTCACGCTTAAAACGCTATGGGGTGTCAACCTAATGAATCGGAGCAATGAGGAGTATTACCCCCAAGAAACAACCTATATCGGCGGTATCTTGGGCGGATTGGGAGTCTTGTCCGAGCGGAGGTTTACCAATGTACTGAACGAAAACACACTGCACTATAATGTGAATTTTAGCGATGCCCACCAGTTGGACGTACTGGGCGGTTTCACTTGGCAGACAGAGTCTGTAAAGAGCAGTTCTACACAGCCCTCGGGATTTCCGCACGATCGTTTTGGTGTCGATAATATCGGAAGTGCCTCCGGAGTGCCAGAAGTGTCTTCCTCCGTGAATGAATGGGGACTTTCTTCGTTTATCGGAAGGGTCAATTATTCCTACAGGAATAAACTCCTTGCTACGGCTACTTTGAGAGCAGATGGATCGACCAAATTCGGAAAAGGCAATAAATGGGGTTATTTCCCCTCCGTGGCGCTCGCTTACCGAATCTCCGAGGAACAGTTTATGAAAGCGCAGCAGGTGATCAGTGACCTGAAGGTCAGAGCAAGTTACGGCGTTACCGGAAATCAGGAAATCGGCAATTACCAGTCGCTGGCGAGGCTCGTTACCAGCAACATTTATATCGTTGATGGACAGCTGGTATCCGGTGCTAGCCAAACAAGCCTTGCTAATAGCGAACTCCGGTGGGAGCGGGCAGCCCAGTGGGACGTCGGCTTGGATGCTTCCCTATTTGACAACGCATTGAATATCGTCTTTGACTATTACAACAAACGGACGAATGACCTCTTATTTGAGGTAAATCTGCCTGCCTATTCGGGATATAGTACCGCGCTCTACAATACCGGAAACATGAACAACAAAGGGTTTGAAATTGGCGTGAGCGGTAATCTGAAATTCGGGAGCTTCGGTTGGAATATAAACGCCAATTATTCTCGCAATAATAGCGAGATGATTTCCCTGGGACGTTCGGCTTCGACCTCGCTTTTTCTCGGTTATCCACCGGGTGTGATCCGCGGGTACATTTATGATGGTGTGTTTCACTCCCAACAGGAAATAGATGCCCAGTCCGTGCAGCTAGGGGTGAAACCGGGTGACGCACGATATCGGGACACCAACGGCGATGGCCAATTGGATGCCGACGACTTGGTCATATTGGGTAGCCCACTTCCCGACTATATTTTTGGCTTTAACAATAGCTTTACATATAAGGGTTTTACGCTCGGTGTCTTTTTGCAGGGCGAAATCGGTAGGGAGGAAATGCTTGGGATATCCTTAACAAACCCAGCAACTGGAGGGAGCAATAAGCTTCGTTCATTGTTGGAGAGATGGACCCCTCAGAATCCCAATAGTGACATACCAAGAGCCAATGTTTCCAATTGGCAGGGATCTTCCACGTACAATTTGGTAGATCGCTCTTACGTAAAAATAAGAAATATTCAATTGGGATATGACATTCCGAGTCGCGTCATCGGCAAGCTGAGGAGGCTTAATGTGTATGCATCGGGACAGAACTTGGTCACCCTTACAAAGGACTATCCAGGCTACGATCCGGATGGCGGACGACACTATCCCACGGCACGTACAATTATATTTGGTGTTAATCTTGGCTTGTAGCCATCTAATATATTCGTTATGAAACCTGCATGAATTGCCATTCATAAAAGAAAATTAATAATTCATGCAAGCTTCATTGCCATTAAAAAAAATATTCAAATGAAAATCTTCAATAAAACATTCGTTGGATTGGTTATGCTGCTGGCCAGCATGGGGTTCGTTTCATGCGAAAAATTTCTTGAGGAGGAACCACGCGGTTTTCTAGCTCCTGAAAATTTTTATGAAAATGAACGTGATTTGTATACTGCGCTGGTAGGAGTCTACGATGCGCTGGGAACAAACAGTGAGTCTTTTTTGGCGAGGCGGCTCTATTACTTGACATCGCTTCCTGCCGGTGAATCCTACACACCGAATTTGGCCGACCAACGGTTACTGGCTAATTATACCTTCACAAATGACCATGCAGATATCAATAGGGTATGGACCAGCATGTATGCCGGGATTGTACGGGCTAACAACGTGATCCAACGGGGCGAAACGGTTCCGATGGATGAAACCCTCAAAAATCAATATATTGGTGAGGCACGGTTTCTCAGAGCGCTTTTTTATTTCTACGGCGTACGGCTGTGGGGAGGGCTGCCACTGATTGTAGATGAGGTGACCTCATTAGCTGATGTAAACGTAGGGCGGAGCACAATACAGGAGATTTACGCACTCATCATAGCTGACCTCGAATTTGGCATACAAACTGTCCCTGCAAGTAACCAAGAAGGACGGGCTACGCTGGCGGCAATAAAAGCGCTGCTTGCCAAGGTATACCTCACCCGGGCATCATCAGATGCTGCGGGTCCGGATGATTATCAGCTGTGTGCAACGCTATGTAGCGAAGTACTGGCGATGCCCGAACACGGTCTGATGGCCGATTATCAATCGGTTTTTGGTCCCCCAAATGAGTTTAACCAGGAGTCGTTGTTTGAATGGCAGGGCGATCGAAAACTATCTCCATTGGGCGAACACAGTATTTACGGGTCGTTTTCGCTGCCGCGGGGAATCCGTATTTTCCCGGAGCAGGCGGCCTCCGATGGCGGCAGTACCGTAAGTACAGTCGCTTATTTTGAACTGTACGATGAACGCGACTATCGACGCGAATCGACATTCGTGTACGAAGGTGAGAACTTTAACGGTCAGTGGTTGAGCTGGGAACAGTTTACAGTACCCTATCCCGCCCCTTGTTGGAAATATTTGGACCGTACGGCGACCAGCCGGAACGATGTTGCATTCTGTGGCAATTTCATCGTGCTGCGCTTGGCAGACGTCTACCTGATGCGTGCAGAAGCACTGAATGAATTGCAGGGACCCACCGATGAAGCTTATTCTCTGATCAATGCAATACGGACCCGTGCGCGAAATAGGGATGGTAATCCCGGTGATTTCCCGCAGAATCTGGAGGGGTTGGACAAGGACGGATTCCGCGATGCGGTATTGCTCGAACGGGCTGTAGAACTCGGGTTTGAAGGACACCGTTGGTTTGATTTGGTACGGACCAAAAGATTGGTGTCTACCCTGAAGGCCATTGATCCATCACTTCCCGTGACCGAAAAACACTTACTGTTTCCCATTCCGCCCGACGAATTGATGCTGAACGAATTGCTTACCCAAAATCCCGGTTGGTAGTCCTATTTTTATAATGATGAGTGGTATCCTATTGAATGTTATTTGTGCAATGCTGCATGTATTATTCATTTGTTCGAAAAAGCAGGCGGATGTTATGGGGCTGCCCACGACGCAGTGTGGTGCCGAAGATCCGTTGCTAGCGAAACACGTGTTGTGGGAAAACGGCGAAAACGACATCGCTGCATATTTTGTTTACGGATTGCTGGTTACGGAAGAAGGAACTGTTTTAGTAGCCTCGGAAGCCCGTATACACGATGGCACTGACGATGGCGCGCATCATATCGTAGTGAAGCGAAGCACGGATAGTGGCCGTAACTTTTCGGCTTCACGGATCGTCGTCGAAAGCGTGAATGGACAATCTTGGGCCAACCCTACTTTACTACAGGACCGTCATACAGGCACAGTTTTTTTGTTCTATGCATTAAACTTGGAAAACCAACATTCAAGGGTATTCTTTGTCCGTAGCGATGATGATGGGGCGTCGTGGCAGCCACCAAGAGAAGTCACGGAACTGTTTGAGGGCAACCCCAATGGCTGGACGTTTCATCTCCCAGGGCCAGGCCATGGGATACAGACAACCGACGGTAGACTGCTTGTTCCGATATGGCACAGGAAAAGTATTTCCAACCCACCTTTGGAACGGGCCTATGGCGTAAATTGCATCTTTAGTGATGACGGGGGGCTGACATGGAAATCGGGAGGAAATACGCCGGTGGGCGAGTTGAATGAGTCCCAGCTGGTGGAACGGGGAGATGGCAGCCTGCTTTTGGTTGGGCGTACGTATTCAAGAGATGGGGATTCTTGGCAGGGGAAGGTGTACAGTACCGACAGTGGGGAAACATGGACGGCTGAAATGGAATACGACCACGGGCTCACTGGCCGGGTTTGCGATATCGGTTTGACCCGCCAGTCTTTTCAGCCCAATATCATCCTGGCATCCCAACCTGCTGACGTTAATCGACGGGCGGACCTGACCGTCCGTGCGAGTATGGACGAAGGTCGGACATGGCCGATTCACCGAATACTTGAAACAGGGCCTTCAACCTATTCGGACTTGGCGATCTTACCGGACAATACGGTGCTATGCTTGTATGGCCATGGACAAGGCGGTTTGAAAAATATGCCGGCCAGTGTCTCATTGGCGCGGTTTAACCATGCCTGGCTTTTTGAGCAATCGGATAAGCATTGACGTGATGAGAACAGGTGGATTCAGCGTTAATCTAATACTTACATTGCTTGTAATCACGAATCTGAATGCCAACGGAATGCGGGAGGAACCCTTATGGGATACTTCCCGGTCTTTGCCGACACCGGAAGGCCTGAGCGGAATGGTGGCAGGGGTGAGCCACAATGTGTTGATCGTAGCCGGCGGCTGCAATTTCTCAAAACCGGTTTCAGCAGGTGGAGAAAAGCTGTTCTACGATGAAATCTACGTTGCTATGGATCCGGAGCGCCTGAATTGGGAATGTGTTGGTAAGCTACCCAAAGCCGTTGCCAATGCTGCGGTTGTTCCTGTTGCAAACGGACTGCTTGTGATGGGGGGAATAAATGGTGAATCGGTGTTGGACGATGTCTTCTTCATGTATTGGGACGACGCTGGCCAATGCATCCGCGTGGAAGATACATTTCCGCATCTTCCGTACCCCGTAGAGTCGTTATCCGCAACGTGTTTGGACGATACCATTTACGTAGCCGGTGGCCGGACCGCGGACGGAAATGTGCAGCGAAATTTTTGGAGACTGGGCAGTAACAAGACCGGCGGCATAGCAAGCGGTCAATGGGAAGAGCTTCCCCCATGGCCAGGGCCTTGCCGAGCGGGGGCGGCGTTGCTAAGCCAAGTAACAGACGGGAGAGTGTTTATGTATTTGGCAGGCGGAAAGGGGAGCGATTATTTGAATGACATGTACCGCTATGAACCATTTGGCGGAACGTGGCTGTCCCTGGCCGCTATTCCACGACCTGCCTATTACAGTACGGTCGTCGCTGGCAGCGGACCTTACCTCATGCTGTTCAGTGGTTCTGATGGCCATGATGCAACACGGGCGATTGCATTGGGGGACAATTATCACATGCCAACGGACGGTTATTGCTACCTGACAACAGAAGATCGATGGACTCCGATAGGTGACTTGTCCGTTGGTGTAGCGGGTGCCAGTGCAGTCCGTTGGGGCGAGAAACTAATTGTATTGGGTGGCGAGTTGCGACCGGGTGTCCGCACAAGTGTCATACAGGTCAGCCGAATAGCCGATTGGAAAACAAGAATAACGAAGAAATAAAATAACTGGATAAAACATGAAGGATTATGTGATTGCTTTGGAGAGCGGATTAAGTAAATACCAACCGCTTTCTACACTTATTTGCTATGACGATTTTGATAACGGATTACGTGGGTGGGTGGATCTCCATCCAAATTATGTAGGCAAAGACTTCAATACACTCCGATACAGCCACGTCGATAAAACACAGTGGGGGCCTATTATGCTCAGTTCGGCGAGTTTTCGGTTTGTGGGTACACATGGTTCAATGGAAGGAACCTATTCAATGAAGCTGTCTACCCGCCCGGTGGCAAACTCCTATACCGAAGCTCCGGCAGCTGGAAGCCTTTCACACGGCATAAAGCGGCTTACCACACATCTGCCAAAAGGGATGAGGCAATTTGAAATGTGGTATGCCTATACTCCGGAACAGGATCGGCAAGGACTAAGCGAGCAGGCGATGCGGGCATTTGGGGTTTTCTTTGATATCCAAGACGACGATCATCGGTATTTTATCGGTGCGCGTTACCTCAATGCTGTGGACGGCGAGATGGTAAGGAAATGGCAGGTATTTCAGGCCAAGGATGTGACAGACCTGGACTGGGCCTATGGGGTCGAAAATGATTGGTGCAAGCATGGGATCGACGCGATGTGGTATGGAAAGCGGTATCCGGATGGTACAACCGACGGATTCGAATGGGTGCCTGACGGCTATCAGGACCTATGTTACAACGAAAGTGACGACAAGATCAATTGGAGCTACCTCCGCTTATTGATCGATACAAAAAAAAGGGAATATGTCGAGTTACAGTCCGGCAGTACGGTGTTTGATTTGCGCGGTATGAAACCTACATTGACAGCTCCGTACGCGAGGATCAAAGGTTTATTCAACCCCAGTGTTTGGGTAGAGAACGATACCGACAGAAGGGTGTTTTTTTATGTGGATTCTGTAGTTATATCAGGAGAGTAGGAGATCAAATGAGACATTTTCATGCATCAGTAGTAGAGCGCCGCATCACCGTCAAGGATGGGTTTGCGGCACACCCCATGGAAGCGGGATGGGCATCGGAGGCGATATTCTTTTTGATTGTTGAGGAAGTCCAAGGCACAGATACCATGTTGGACGCCGTGGTTGAGATTTCAGCCGATGGCATCACTTGGATTCCCGATGGGACCGCATTTGCCAAGATTACGGCGCCGGGCAACTACTTCGTCAAGGTTTCCCACTTCGGCAATTGGCTGAGGGTAAGTGGTATCGTATCGGGTGCCGAGGCATCCCTTAAACTATCCGTACAATTACATTTAAAGGAGTGAATATCGTATGCATTTCATTGACTATACCATATTATTCTGCTATTTCGCTGGGGTGGTGATCCTGGCTGCTTTTTTCAGCAAATCCCAAAAATCACTGAAGGACTTTCTGATGGGTGGGGGCACCATTCCCTGGTGGGCGGCGGCTTTTGCTGGGATTGCCACCATCACGAGCGCGATTTCGTATATCGGTGCGGTAGGATTGGGGTTCAGCACCAATTTTTCCTTTCTGCAATACCGCTTGGCACTTCCGATAGCTATTTTAGTCATCTGCCTGATTATTCTTCCGTTCTTTTTCAACCTGCGGCTCTATTCAATATATGAATACCTCGAAAAGCGCTTCAACCTTACCGTAAGGTTGGTGGGGAGCGGCTTGTTCATCTTGTTTAAGAGTTGCTTTCTCGCCATAGGAATCTACGCGCCGGCTATCATCATCAGTGTGCTCAGTGGGATGGACATGCTTTGGGTTATTCTCATAACCGGAGTGCTCACCACGCTGTATACCGTTGCGGGAGGTATGAAGGCGGTCATTTGGACCGATGTGCCGCAATTGTTCATCATGTTGGGAGGGATCTTCGTTATTATCGGTGTAGCGATTTCTCATATTGACGGTGGTTTTTCAGAGGTTTTTGCGTTGGGAGCGGCAAACGGGAAGTTTCAGTTTTTTAATTTTTCCACCGATTTCACTGACACTTATACGGTGTGGGGCGGAGTTATCGGTGGGACATTCCTAATTATTTCGCAGTTCGGTACCGATCAGGCCGAGATGCAGCGATTTCTGACAGTGGACTCATTAAAAAAATCTACCTATGCCTTTATCACCTCGGTTCTGGTAGCAACATTGATTGGATTTCTGATTTTTTTTGAAGGGGCCGTATTATTTGCCTTTTATAGCCAACGAAATCAGACGGACATCGAATCAAATCAGGTCTTCATCCGTTTCGTGATCGATGAATTGCCCACGGGATTCAGGGGATTTTTGGTCGCGGCACTATTCGCCGCATCAATGTCGACCATCAGTTCGGTATTGAATTCACTGACAACGGTTTTCCTGTCAGATTTCTACAACAGATTCAAGGAAAAGGAGGCAACCGTCTTGCTTGCACGGAAAGTAACGCTGATTATTGGGTTGTTTTCCACATTGCTGGCGTGCTTCGGAGGGTATCTGGGGAATATTCTTGAGGCGTCTACAACCATTATTAATTTTTTCGGTGGAGCGCTTGTAGGTGTCTTTCTACTGGGAATGCTAAGCCGCAGCGCAGGGCCAAAAGGTGCGTTAGTGGGTTTTGTCGCTGGATTTCTTATGGTTACCGTTTTGGCGAGTTTTACGGACATTTCGTACATGTGGTACAGTGCAGTTGGAGGTATCGTCACGATCGCGGCAGGCGTCGTGATGGCGATTATTTTTAGGGAGCCGTTGACCAAAGAACAAAAGCGTTTAGTATTTAGGTGGAAATGGTGATGACTCTTCCGACCCTTTTATTAGTAAATGAAGATATTAACAAAATAATTAAAGAAACATATGCAACGATTGGTATTGGCAGGTATGATTGCTTTTGTGGCAATCCCAGCATTTTCACAGGAAAAATTGAGCCCGAAGGACACGGAAGTGTGGAATCCCGAACCCAAGAAGGTGGATGCGGATGCAAAAGGGATTCCCTCGGATGCCATCATCTTATTCGACGGATCATCATTGACTGGGTGGGTAAGCCAAAAGACGGGAGCTCCCGCCGAATGGGAAGTGAAAAATGGCGCTATGACTGTCGTGGATGGCAAAGGTTCTATCCAGACCAAAGCAAATTTTTCAGATTGCCAGCTTCACATAGAATGGAAAACTCCTGAACAGGTGGTCGGAACAGGACAGGGCCGGGGAAACAGCGGAATCTTTATCCAAGGTTTATATGAAATCCAAGTCTTGGACAGCTACCAAAACCGTACTTACTCCAATGGACAAGCGGGTAGTGTGTATAAACAGCGGATTCCGCTGGTTAATGCAGCGAAGCCGCCCGGTGAATGGCAGACGTATGACATTATCTGGAAGGCTCCCCGTTTTGATGTGAACGGAATTTTGATGAGCAAAGCACGGGTTACCGTCATTCATAACGGGGTGCTCGTGCAAAACGCAGTAGCCTTGGACGGACCCACGGTGTCCATTGGGTTACCCGCTTATCAAGCGCATGGCGCAGGCCCGATTGTGCTGCAGGACCACCACAATCCAGTAAGTTTCCGGAATATATGGATCAGGTCCTTGTAAGTAAGCGGATGCTAAACGATCGAAACGTGATAACAAGAGCCAAACTCTAGGGAAGTCATAGAGAGCTAAAATTTCATAATGGTGAAAAATAATTTTATGCAAGCTTCATTGCCATTCAAAAAATAAACTGCGAAGCATTCATTAATGCCGAAAAAGCAGACAAAAATTAATAATTATTCGAATGAAAAAAATACAAGGACTTATTGCTGCAGCATTTTCCACATTGAACGAGGATGGTTCATTGGCACTTCATCATGTGCCGACGTTGGTAGATAAACTAGTCGAAGACGGACTGACGGGAGTATTTATCTGCGGTACCAATGGCGAAGGCCCCAACCTGACCCTTGACGAACGCATGCAGGTAGCCGAAGCATACGTGAAGGCCGCAAAAGGAAGATTGCTGGTCATGGTCCACGTAGGGCATACCACGATCAATGAAGCCCGTAAGCTCGCAGCCCACGCCCAAACCATCGGCGCCGACGCAATTTCGGCTGTCGCCGCGTTTTATTTCAAGCCGGCGTCTACGGCGTTGCTGGTTGATAGCCTCGCGGAAATTGCCTCGGCTGCACCGCAACTACCGTTTTATTACTATCACATACCCGCAATAACAGGGGTTTCGATAGATATGATCAACTTTCTCTGTCTTGCCGAACAACGGATACCAACGCTTGCTGGTATTAAGTACACGGCTGCAACGATTCACGAATATCAGGCCTGCTTGAATTACAAGGAAGGGAAGTTCGATATACTCTTTGGGTACGACGAATTACTGCTCAGTGCGCTGGCGGTGGGGGCGAAGGGCGCAATCGGCAGCACCTACAATTTCGCCGCCCCGCAGTACTACGCGGTAATGCGTCACTTCCATGCAGGAAACTTAGAAACGGCGCAACAGGAACAACTGCAACTCGTGAAAATGATCCGTGCCTTTTTGAAATTTTCTCCAATACCGGCACAGAAGGAAATCATGAAATTGTTTGGCCATGACCTGGGTCCCTGCCGACTGCCATTGGCTGCACTGCCTGCTCCAGACCGGCTGGCGCTGCGTGAATCACTTGCCGAGATCAGATTCCTTTAGAAAAAAATCCGATCCCAATAAACGGGATCGGATCCAATCATACTAACTATCAAAAAAACTAAAAATCAATTTTTATAACGAAGCCATTTCACTAACTCCTTGTAACTCGCTTTCTTGCCATACATCAGGATACCGACACGGTAAATGCGCGCTGCTACCCAGGTGGTGAAGATAAACCCACCGATCAGTAGCAGCAGTGACAAACCAATCTGCCACCCCGGAACTCCAAAAGGTATGCGGACCAACATGGCAATGGGAGATGTAAACGGTATCATACTCAGCCAAAAAGCTAGCGGGCCATTCGGGTCGTTGACTAATACGCCAAACGAAAGTATATAGGTAAAGAGCAAGGGTATCGTAATCGGAAACATAAACTGCTGCGTTTCCGTTTCACTATCCACTGCCGAGCCGACGGCCGCAAACAGTGCACTGTAAAGCAGATAACCACCGAAGAAATACAACAGAAAGGTAGTAATGATCGCTTGGAAATCCACCTTATTCAGCTCCTGCTTAACGGTACCGAACATGCCCATTTGGGGCTTTGCAAGTTGCGTCTCGCCATTTGATAGTGCCTGCTGCTGCTCGATCTGGGTCTTAATGTCCTCGCCGTCTACTAGACCGGCGCTCGCTACGCCCACCAATGTCGTAGAGAGGATAATCCAGAGAATGAACTGGGTGAGCCCTACCAATCCGATGCCCACAATCTTGCCCATCATCAGTTGGAAAGGTTTAACCGACGAGATAATCACTTCCACAATGCGGCTGTTTTTCTCCTCGATGACGCCCCGCATCACTTGCGACCCATATAAAAACAAACAGATGTATACCACAATGGAAAGCGACATGGCAATGCCCATCGCCGCGCCTGCGCTGCTGTCTTTTTCACCCTCATCCGTGATTTCTTTGGCAGAAATCGTCACCTCGGGACGGATATTTTCCACCGTAGCGCGATCAATGCCGGCATTCGCAAACGCAATATCGCGTAGTACGTTTTCCAGTTGACGGCTAATATCGCCCTGGATGGTTAGACTAGCGGTCTCTTTAGCGATCAATTCGGCATGGGAAGAAGTGGTAATGTCCGGAGGAATGATCAGCAGAAAATTCTTGCCTTCTCCATCCAGCATGTGTGCTCGTTCGTCTGCTGTATTTTCCGCCGTTTTTACCGGGATAAAAGTGATGTTTTTCGTGCTTTCAATCTTTCCGGCGAACAAGCCACTTTGGTCGACCACGTGAACTGTAGCCTTGTTATTTTCAAAGCTCCGCGCCGTTAGATAGATGGTGAGGGCATAAATACCAATGATAACCAGAGGTACGAGAAAGGTAACCAATAGAAAAGACCGTTTCTTTACCCGGCTGAGGTATTCACGCTTAATGATGAGTAATATCTTGTTCATTCGTGTGTTTCAATAAGGGATATGACGCCTGGACGGTTACCTGCTGTACAAAAATATCGTGTATACTGGGAATAATTTCCTTTAATTCGTGGATTTGGACCCGGGGAATAAGGTACATCAATACGTCGTTGATCGTCTTTCCCTGCGCAATTTTAACGGTAAGTGTGGTGCTTTCCTCCGGTGTGCCTACCTGATCTTCGATTGTAAAAAGCCCGTCCACGGCCAACAAGGGCTCAGGGGAAGGCAGGTGTGCTATCCGGTACGTGTTGGTTCGATAAACATTTTTGATATCGCTTAGCTTGCCGTCCAATATCTTTTTGGATTTATTGATGAGGACAATACTATCACAAAGTTCCTCCACGGATTCCATCCGGTGCGTCGAAAAAATCAGGGTGGCACCGCTGCGATTGAGCGAAAGTATTTCCTCTTTGATGATATTAACGTTTACGGGGTCAAAGCCCGAAAAGGGTTCGTCCAGTATGATCAGGTCCGGCCGGTGCACCACGGTAGCCACAAATTGCACTTTCTGTTGCATGCCTTTGCTCAGATCCTCAACCTTTTTGTGCCACCAGCTTTGCATTTCCATCTTTTCAAACCAATGCTTGATGCGTTCGGTGGCCTCTTTCCGGGAAAGGCCCTTTAGTTGGGCCAGATAGAGCATTTGCTCGCCAATTTCCATCTTTTTGTACAGTCCCCGTTCTTCAGGAAGATAGCCGATGCGGCCAATATGGGATGGATTGAGCCGTTCACCGTCAAAGTAAATTTCGCCGCTGTCGGGAGCCGTGATCTGGTTGATGATGCGGATGAGTGATGTTTTGCCTGCCCCATTAGGACCGAGCAGTCCGAAGATGCTGCCTTTTTCTACCTGGATGGAGACATCATCCAACGCGCGGTGATTGGCATATTGTTTTACGATGTTTCTGATTTCCAGCATATGTGTGTTCTGTGGTTCATTTGTCCTTTTTGACGGCCAATGGGGGGATTTGTTACAGCAGGGTTGTCGGATATTAATTTAGCGGCATCGAAAAGAACAACGGCTGGAAGAGAAAGAACAGATGCCGCAGATTCCGCTTGATCCGCGGCATCATTCAAAAATTGATTGCGATACCTTACACTATTTCGTGATTAATTCAGTAACTCGTCAAACAGAATGGATACGTAATATAATCCTCCAACGGACGGATTGCCCCAACCGGTTGTATACAATTTACTGCCTATATTGGTGCCACCTAATTTCACAATGGATTTGATACCGGGAATTTTCTTACTTATTTGTGCATCAAACGTGGAAAATGCCGGTATGATGGATTGCCTGGCCACATTGATAGCCGGTGTACCAATCGTTCCATTCCACAGAAATTCGGTTTGATGACGGAACGTAAGACCAAAGCCCCATCCGGTTCGTTTGATATCCCGATTGGAAAGTCCTACATTGAACCGATATTCCGGTGAGTTGAACGATGTAATAAATGAGGGATCCCGTTCACGGATTTTGTCGCCGTTGAGCAGTACATTCTGAGTGACATTGCCCGTGAGTGTAAACCCATTTCCGATGAGGTAATCCAATCCGATGCCCCATCCGGAATTTTTGATAGTTTGGGGAGCATTTAACGGCATGCTATATACGGTGCGGCGAGTAGGATCCGCCAGGTCTGCCAGCGAACCGCCCGGGTCTTTTAGTTGTACCAGCACGGCAGCTCCTTCGAATGTAAGGAACCGGTTGTAATAATAAAACAGATCAACGAACAGCCGGTTGTCAATAGCACTTTTATAGCCCACTTCGTAAGTTTCCACTTTCTCAGGCTCCCATTCTTTGAATTGGTAAGGCGTGGGGTTTCCATTTTGGACATCAGACAGGGCATATACCGGATTTTCGATCATGTTATATCGTTCGCGGAATAGGGGTAGACCACCCACCAGGTGTGCTTGGGGAGTCACCAGGTCTATGTATTGATTTTGGGTGGTGGGGATGCGGAATCCGCGTTGAAAAGATGCCCGGAAGTTATGATGCTCGGCAACTGTAAGTACACCCGATACACGGGGGCTGAATTGTCCTTTAAAGTTTTCATTTTTGTCGTAACGCAGGGATGCCGTAAGTTTAAAAATATCGTTGAAATTGCGTCCTGCTTGTACATAGGCACCGTATTCGCGGATATTGAACTCTTCGCCATTGTCCTGCAGCGCAAACAAAGTGCCTTCCGAGTTGAGGTCGTAAACCCGGTAATTGGCACCCGCGATCAGTTCGACAACAGCCGGATCTATCTGTCGCTTGAAATTGTACATCGCTTCGGCGTGGTACATGTTGGATCGATCGAGGAAATTGGCTCCGGTAGGGATCGCGCGTGTTTTAATATCGGCTATCGAAGTTTCAAAGTCGGAGCCGCCGGGGAGGTACATGCCGTTTGCGGTCGCTAAAGCGGGGGTCATGGCGTTACGCATCCATTCTTCTCGATTCGCTCCAGCATAGGCGTTTGCTGCCCCGCGTGCCGCCTCTACAGCCATGCTGTGGCTGGCTCCGCCGCCCATTGCCTGTTGATAGGCTGTCAGGAAAGCGCCCGCATATTGGGTGTATGCATTTTGGACAAAGGCGGGTGCCCCTGTACCGATGGTTGTCTGCAGATAGCGTTGGCCCATTAGGCTGGCCAGTACACCCAGTGCGTGGGCATCACCGGAATTTTCACGTGTGGTATACCCCCTTACAAAGAAGTTGTCGCCCCGCAACTCAGCCTTATATTGCCCCAAAGTGAAATTTTGGATGTTGTATCGGTCGGCTGCCGTATAGACCGTAGATCCTTTTCCCCAATTGGCTTGGAGGATGGCTTCGATCTCGTCGTTGATCCGGTAATGCAGGGACGCATTCAGCTTGAGGCTCTTTGTCGGGTAGTCGGTCAGCCGCTGTTCGGAATAGCCCGGTGCAGGCTGATAATATTGGGGCACCATATTCTCGAAGATAGACCGCGTGACGCCGAGCTGGGCGATCGGATCTGAGCCTCCGATAAACTGCGGCAATGTCTGATTGCCGATCTGCGGAATCGGTGTAGCAAAGATGGCACCCATGGCCGCCGAGCTGCCATTGGACCCATCGCCCGGCTGTCCGTTGGCATATAGGATATCATACAGGTTGGCACCCACCTCACCATACCAGTTTACCCCATCGTAAGTAGGATTCCCTTGTACGTTGCCGGTATTGTTGGAGAGATTGGTTTCGTTGGTTAAACTTTGATCGCGGTAGTCAGTTGCCTGCCAATCGTCGGCCGTGAGATAAGCGACATTCGCCTTAATCGCAAACCGGTCGTTGAATGCCTTCGCAAATCGAACCGCCACATCGTAAAACCCTGTATTCCGTTGGGTACGGTTGGATGCACTCATCACACCCGTTTTTACATAGGCACTTACGCCTTGGTAAACAAACGGCGATTTGCTATTCATCAGCAGGAGGCCGTTGACCGCATTGGGACCATACAGCGCCGATGCCGCTCCGGGAAGAAGTTCAACGCTTTCGACGTCGAGTTCAGACATGCCGACCACATTACCAACCGGAAAGTTAAGGCCAGGGGCTTGGTTATCCATTCCGTCAACCAATTGCACCAAGCGGATGTTGCCATTGGACCCAAAACCCCTCGTATTAACAGAACGAAAGGTGAGCGACTGGGTACTCATTTCAACGCCTTTCAGATTTTGTAAGGCGTCGTAGAAGGTAGGCTGTGGACTCTCTCGAATACCCAATACATTCAGCTTTTCAATAGATACCGGTGATTTCATCACACTTTCCTCTACACGCGATGCCGAAACGACGACTTCAGAAGCCATAATGGACTGTTCTTCCAGCGTGATGGTTAAATCTTCTGTCGCTTGGCTTAGTACAATTTCCTGTGAGTTAAAGCCAAGGGATGATACGATGAGCGTAAAAGGAGGAGAATCGTTGATGCGCAAGGTAAACCTTCCTTCGGTGTTGGTGGTAGTTCCGACTACTTTTCCCTTTACTTGAATACTGACACCAATCAAGGGAGTTGCGGATGCATCGGTTACGGTGCCGGAAAGTATAGTCTGGGCGAAAGCCGGAGAAAAACTGAATTGAAGCGCGAACAGCCATATAAACCATCCGATGTGCTTTGAGGTAAATGGTCTTTTCATAATGGTAAATTATAAGGGGCGTATACAAGAATACGAAATATTCCCCGGGACGCGAAATGGACTGCCTATATTTTTTCCAGAGATTTTAACATTTTTTAACAGAGGGGCAGTTAAACTTTTCCCTGCAAACCCGCTCTTACAAATACAAACAATGGGAAATAGTTAACGGTTTTCCAAAAGTAACGAAAGGAGCATACGATGAGAAATGCAGCATTGATTACGCTATTGATTTCAGCCATCACATTCACGGCGTTTGGTCAGGAACATCGCGTTCACCGGCAGTCCAAGAGTGCCGAAGAGATTGCCAAGACGCGTACGGATCAATTGACGGAAAGCCTCGGCCTGAATGAAAAACAGCAAAAAGAAGTTTATGCCCTGAACCTGGAAAGGGCAGAGAAAATAAAAACAGCGCGCAAAGACCGGTTGGCCAGAGGGGAAGCGATGCGGGACGAGATGAAGGCCGACCGCGAGCGCCTGAATAGCATCCTTACCGAAGAGCAACGGGAGATGCTGAAACAACAGCAGGCCGATCGTGCGGCAAAATTCAAAGCGCGGCAGGAAGGTCGAAAGGATGGTCGGTTCAGAGACGGCAAAAGCCGCAATCGAATGAAGTAAGGTTAACGATTAATTGTTCTATAGTTTTTTGGTTAAGTTTGATGATGAGCGCCCACGCCGCCTCTTGGCGGGTGGGCGTTTTTTCGTTATGTTTGCCTTGTATCAATATCATACAGTATGCAGCATATCAGCGTTGTCGGATCGGGCACCATGGGAAATGGAATTGCCCATACATTTGCTCAATTTGGGTTTAATGTGGCGCTGATTGATACCCAATCGACCGCTTTACAGCGGGCCATTAAAACAATAAGCAACAACCTGGACCGTCAGGTCAAAAAAGAAATTTTGACGGCAGCAGATAAAGTGAGCACGTTGTCACGTATTGTGACCTACACCAATCTCAACGAAGGCGTAAAAAAGGCCGATCTCGTCGTGGAGGCCGCCACAGAAAACGAATCGGTTAAGTTGGATATATTCAGGGAACTGGATCGGTTGTGCCCGGAATACACCTTATTGGCTAGTAATACGTCGTCGATTTCCATTACCGAAATAGCATCGGTCACGCAGCGGGCCGATCGGGTAATCGGTATGCATTTCATGAATCCGGTACCCGTCATGAAATTGGTTGAAGTAATCAAGGGATATACTACATCAGTTGAGACAACAAATACAATCATAACACTTTCCAGGAAGTTGGATAAAGTTCCAGTTGAGGTGAATGACTATCCAGGTTTCGTTGCCAACCGCATTTTAATGCCTATGATTAATGAAGCCATCTATACGCTATACGAGGGAGTGGCTGATGTGGAAGCGATCGATACGGTCATGAAGTTGGGTATGGCCCACCCGATGGGACCGTTGGAGCTGGCGGATTTTATCGGCTTGGATGTATGTCTGTCTATTTTGCGCGTGCTGTATGAGGGATTTGGCAATCCGAAATATGCGCCTTGTCCGCTGTTGGTAAAGATGGTGACGGCAGGCAAACTGGGAAAGAAGACAGGAGCCGGGTTTTATAAATATTAATTCTATTTAAACTTTCTTTAAAAGAAATCATGTCCTTTTTACTTGGTTTTCACTCCCTCTAAACGTGTGCTAAATTTACAGTTTACTTTGATTTAAATCGAGTTTCATTCGGAGTTTATTCGGATCTTATTCGGAAGTTAACCGAATAAACTAAAAGTGAAATGAGATTAATAACTATCGTGTTTTACAATTAATAGTAGTTTTGGTGTAAGTTTAGATAGGGTTTTGGGATAGGGCGATACCGGTATTGCGGAAAACTTGTATATGAGCACATTTTTATCGTAGTTTGTACCCATGAACCCGACATGATCAAAATAACCATTGCCTGTGTGCTGAATGGTTATTTTGATCATCAAAGGCTCCATCTGACAACTGAAAAATAAAAAATAAACAGATGAAAGTGCTTGATGGCCATGTAGCTAAAATTCCTCAGTTTGCCGACTTGATCGTTCACGAAGATGACAATCTCATTGTGATCAACAAACCGCCATTTTTGGCATCATTGGATGAACGTGAAGGAGGGGAGATGAGTGTTTTACGCTTGGCAAAGCGATATCACGCGGATGCGCAAGTATGCCATAGGCTTGACAAAGAGACTTCCGGTTTGTTATTAATCGCAAAGAACCCGGAGACCTATCGGTTGGTTTCCATCGAGTTTGAGCGGAGGCGGGTTGCTAAGATATACCATGCCGTTATTGAGGGTACCCATCAATTTGAAGACCTTTTGGTCGATCTGCCCATCCTTAATTTGGGCAACAAAAATGTCACCATTGATCGTGCTAATGGCAAGCGTGCCGAGACTTATTTTAAGTCCCTGCGCTATTTCAAACACTACACATTGGTAGAATGTCGTCCGGTAACCGGGCGTATGCACCAAATCCGTATCCACTTGGCTACCCAACATGCGGCTATTGTGGGGGATACACTTTATCGGGGTAAGCCGGTTTATCTCTCCCAAATCAAAAAACGTGGATTTACCATTGGAAAAGGGCAGGAGGAACAGCCAATCATGAAACGGTTCGCATTGCATGCCCATCAACTTGACTTTAGTATCGACGGTAAGGACTATCATTTTGAAGCGCCTTATCCTAAAGATTTTGCCACACTGCTCCGCCATCTGGAAAAGTTTGACGACTGATAATCAAGAAGCTAGAAAAAAGCACTATCTTTGTCCCATGCGTTGGTTTCGCGTCATTTTGTTTCTGTATGTAGCTATATTGTCTTGGTGGCCCTGTGCAGACAGACATCCTGAAGAATATATAGCAGGAACAACCGTCGTCAAGCCGTTGGATCATGTACATGAGCACGGACTATGTAGCCCCTTTTGCACATGTGGCTGCTGCGGAGTGATTGTGGCGGTGCACTACGATTGGGGGTCACCCTATAAACCGATTGACTTTCCTTCCTTAACCGATGAAATCGTCGCCTACGCCTTTTCCATCCCTGATTCTTTCTTACATACCATCTGGCAACCGCCGAAGTTTATCGCTTGATTCATTTCTAAAAATGATTGCTGCTGCTTTTCATCCGTTAATGGAATGATCTGAAGCACAGCTTATACCCCTGGGGTATAAAGTAGTTGATTAAAAGAACGAGTTGATAAACGACAAACATGTTAGAAAAAATTATCAAGTTCAGCATTACCAATAAAATCATCGTTGGTATGTTGACCCTGGTGTTGATTATCTGGGGCGTTTGGAGCGCATCCAAGCTGCCGATTGATGCCGTACCCGATATCACGAATAACCAGGTGCAGATCATGACCATCTGTCCGACACTGGCCGGACAGGAGGTAGAGCAGTTGGTCACGTTTCCGATCGAGCAACGTATTGCCAATGTGCCCGATTTGGAAGAAATCCGGAGTATTTCCCGATTCGGGCTATCGGTAATTACCGTCGTATTTGCGGCGGATGTCGACATCTATTTTGCGCGGCAGGTTATTAACGAACGGTTGCAGGAAGCAGCGGATCAGATCCCCGCTGGCGTTGGCAGACCGGAACTCGCGCCTGTGAGTACGGGGCTAGGTGAAGTATATCAGTATATTCTGCATCCCAAAGCCGGAAGCGAAGGTAACTATACGGCTGCCGATCTTCGGAGTATGCAGGATTGGATCGTCGCCCGGCAGCTGCGAGGTACACCCGGAATTGCCGAAATAAACAGTTTCGGCGGATTACTCAAGCAATATGAAGTGGCAGTCAATCCCGACCGGTTGAAAGCCATGGGAGTAAGTATTCCCGATATTTTCGATGCGCTGGAAGACAACAACCAGAATACGGGCGGTGCATACATCGATAAGAAGCCCAATGCGTATTTTATCCGGGGAATCGGCTTGGTGGGATCGTTGGCGGATATCGGCAACATCATGGTCAAGCGACCGGCCAACAGTGTGCCGGTATTTGTCAAAGACGTGGCTGATGTGCGGTTTGGCAGTGCCATCCGCTATGGCGCACTTACCTACAACGGTGAAGTAGATGCTGTGGGCGGAGTGGTCATGATGCTGAAAGGCGAAAACAGCAACGAAGTCGTCAACCGGATCAAACAGAAAATTCCGACCATTCAGCAGTCATTGCCCGACGATGTGATTATCGAGCCTTATCTGGACCGCACGGAACTGGTAGGGCGGGCGATATCCACGGTGGAGAAAAACCTGATAGAAGGAGCACTCATCGTTATTTTCGTGTTGGTGATCTTCTTGGGGAATCTCCGTGCTGGACTTATTGTTGCTTCTGCGATTCCGTTGGCGATGCTGTTTGCATTGGGAATGATGCGCGTATTTGGAGTCAGTGCCAACCTGATGAGCCTGGGTGCGATCGATTTCGGCTTGATTGTGGATGGCTCGGTGATCGTAGTAGAGGCTACCCTGCATCATTTGGGGCTCCGCAAGTCGACTGAAAGACTGACTCAACCCGAAATGGATGGGGAAGTTTATGAATCGGCTTCGAAGATCCGGACCACGGCCGCGTTCGGGGAAATCATTATTCTCATTGTCTACATTCCCATATTGACATTGGTTGGCATCGAAGGAAAAATGTTCCGCCCCATGGCGATGACGGTGGGTTTTGCGATATTGGGGGCCCTGATTTTATCGCTCACCTATATCCCCATGATGTGCGCCTTACTGTTGCCCAAAAAATGGAACACCAAGGAAACATTTTCGGACCGCATGATGGCCTATCTCCACCGGATGTATGAGCCGCTGCTTGTCAAAGCCATCCGCTTCAAATATGTGCTGGTAGGAGGGACGATTGCCCTATTTACCGTTGCGGTTTTCGCATTTTCCCGTATGGGAAGTGAGTTTATCCCGACGCTTGAGGAAGGAGATTTTGCGTTTCATTGTATTTTGCCACAAGGCACCTCCTTAAGCCAAAGTATCGAAACATCCATGCAGGCTTCGCGGATTATCAAGGAATTTGACGAGGTAAAAATGGTCGTCGGTAAAACGGGCGCGGCTGAAGTGCCCACCGACCCCATGCCACCTGAAGCTACCGACATGATGATTATCCTGAAACCCCGGGACGAGTGGCCATCCGTAAAAAGCTACAAAGCGCTGACCGACGAAATGATGGAAGCTCTGGAAGTGATACCCGGTGTGTTCTTCGAAGCGAATCAGCCGATTCAGATGCGGTTTAACGAGTTAATGACAGGGATCCGTCAGGATGTGGCGGTAAAGATTTTCGGTGAAGACTTGGATACGCTGGCTGCCTATGCCGACCGCGTGGCGGCTGTTATCCAGCAGGTGCCGGGAACTACGGCTCCGCAGGTGGAGCGTATTGCCGGATTGCCCCAAATCAATGTGGTGTACAATCGGATGCGCATTGCCAATTATGGGCTGAATATATCGGATCTGAACGATATCCTGAGTACGGCTTTTGCGGGAAAAAAGGCAGGGATGGTGTTTGAAAACGAACGACGGTTTGATTTAGTCGTTCGGCTGGACAGTAGCCATCGTACCTCGATCGATGACGTGGACAACCTTTGGGTACCGCTGCCGGATGGAGGCCAGGTGCCGCTTTCCCAACTGGCGGATATTTCGGTGAAGGTAGGTCCTGCGCAAATCAGCCGCGAAGATGGAAAGCGGCGGATTGTCATCGGTTTCAACCTGGATGGCCGGGATGTCGCCAGCGTCGTGTCAGAAATCCAGGGGAAGCTGGACCAGCAGGTGATGCTTCCTGCGGGATACTACTATACGTACGGCGGAATGTTCGAAAACCTGCAGGAAGCGTCACAGCGCCTGCTATTCGCGGTTCCGGTTTCCCTGTTGTTGATTTTTATGTTGCTATACCTCACGTTTCATTCCTTTTCGCAGGCGATTCTCATTTTTACGGCGATTCCGATGAGCGCCATCGGCGGGGTATGTGCGTTGTTACTTCGCGATATGCCTTTCAGTATTTCCGCTGGCATCGGGTTTATTGCACTATTCGGCGTGGCAGTATTGAACGGCATCGTGTTGATCGGCACCTTCAACCAATTGCGCAAAGAGGGGATGGCAGATGTCCTCCAACGGGTTATGGAAGGGACCCGGATCCGGTTGCGACCGGTATTGATGACCGCAACCGTAGCCAGTTTGGGATTCCTTCCCATGGCGCTCAGTACTTCAGCCGGTGCGGAAGTACAGCGGCCGCTGGCAACGGTTGTCATTGGTGGGTTGGTAACCGCCACCTTCCTGACCCTGTTTGTGTTGCCACTTCTGTACGTGATTTTCAATACCCGATCTATTCGGAAAATGAAAGGCTTGCGGATGGGCGTTTGGTTTTTGGTATTCGCGCTTCCGATGGCAACCTGGCCGGAAACGCTCAAAGCAAAAAATAGCCAAGATACGCTGCTGACTGAAGCGATGGCCGTGAAATTGGCGGCGGAAAACAATAATCAGTTATTGGCGTCGGAGCTTCGGCTTCATGCGGCTAATGCGCGTAAGGGAAGCGCTTTTGAACTACCGAAGACCCAAGTGACCGGCCAATACGGGAATTTCAACAGTCCTGAAAAAGACAATGCACTGGAGATTTCCCAATCCATTCCGTTTCCTACGGTGTTTGCTGCCCGGGCGAAAAGTTACGAGGCCGAACGGAAGGGGGCTGAAATCGAGCGCGATATTTCGGCGGCCGGTTTACAGAAAGACGTGCGATCGGCCTACCACGAAGTCAGGTACCTGCAACAGCGGCAGAAACGGCTGCTGCGCCTCGACAGTTTGTATGCGCAGTTCGTTGCTGCCGCACAGCTCCGGTACCGGGCGGGCGAGCGCGGTCAGCTGGCGATCCCTGTTGCCGAAACGAAACGGGGTGAGGTCCAATTGCTGGTCCGCGAAAATGAAACGCTACTTCGGAATGTCCGGAAACTGTTGTTCACCCTTGTGAACGATGGAAGGGAGTGGACCGTGCCGGACGATGTTCTGTTCACGCCGTTGTCGCTACTGGAAATGCCGGATACGTCGGTGATCAGTCAGCATCCACTTATCCGCCAGTACACCCAGGCAGCGGCAATTGCATGGAGCAATAAGCGACAGGAAATAGCGAATACGTTGCCGGATTTTTCAGTGGGCTACGGCAATCAGTCGCTCGTGGGCACGTATGACCGGAATGGTCTGACCCAGCAATACGGGCGCGATATGCGGTTTAGCTACCTGAACGTAGGAATTAACATCCCCTTGACCTTCGGAGCCAGTAGCGCCCGCATCCGCGGTCTTGATTATGAAGCGAAAGCTGCACAAGCGGAAGCGAGGAACCAGGCTCAACTACTGGAGGCCCGTGTCGAACAGGAATTTGCGAATTATGACCTTGCCAGGGAGCGATACCGGTATCTCCACGAAGAAGCACTCCCCAATGCGGAGAAGCTGCTTCAGGGAGCCGAATTGGGATACCGTATTGGCGAGCTTTCGTATATCGAATACCTCAATGCGTTGCAAATGGTAACCGATACCGAATTATCCCACCTGCAAGCCATTGATGCCGTAAATCAATCGGTTATTCGCATTCAATATTATCTTAATCACTCATTATAACCATGAAGACACAATTGATCCTATTTACCGGATTGCTTACATTACTAACCGCATGCGGAGGACCACGCGGTGAAAGCGAGGAACACGAACACGGGCATAGCGAGCATGAATCCGAAAATACGCAGGCTTCGGTAACAGAAGAACAATCAAAAAGCATCGGCCTTCAGCTTGGGAACATCGAGCAGAAGGCACTGACGGCAACCTTGCGTGTGAACGGTACGGTAAATGTACCGAACGCGAATAGAGCCGTAATTACCTCGCTCTATGGAGGCGTAATCAAAAAGCTGAATGTGGACGTGGGCGACGCCGTGAAAAAAGACGAAGTGATTGCTACACTGGTACATCCCCAATTTATTCAGTTGCAGGAGGAATACCTGAATTTGGCCGATCAATTATTGTTGGCAGAACAAGAGCGGAACCGCCAGCAATTGCTGGCGGAAGGAAAGGTTGGTGCCCAAAAAGACCTGCAGCAGGCTGAGGTCGAATACAACAAATTGAAAATCCGGCAAACCTCGCTACGGGCGCAACTGCAATTGATGGGGGTGGATGTAAATTCAATCAATTCGTCGCGGTTATGGACCACCCTTCCCATTAAAAGTCCGGTGAATGGTGTGGTGGGCGATGTGTTTGCCAAGCAGGGAAGTTTTGTGGACGTTTCGGCGCCTTTGGCAGAAGTGATCGAAAATAGTCGATTGCATGTAGACTTGAACGTCTTTGAAAAAGATCTGCCAAATTTGAAGGTTGGGCAGCAAATTCACTTTGTGCAAACGAATAACCCCACAAAAAACTACGATGCAGAGATTTATGCCATCGGAGCAGCATTTGAGAACGATAGCAAGTCTATTCCCGTCCATTGCACGGTGAATGGTGATAAGACGGGGTTAATTGATGGGATGAACGTTTCCGCGTTGATCAGTCTGGACAATGTGATGAGTATGGCCGTGCCCGATGAAGCGATTGTCGATGCACAGGGCAAAAGCTACATTTTTGTCGTCACGGACACATCGACGGAACAACAAGCGAGCGTCACTCACTTTGAGCGTATCGAAGTGGTCAAAGGTACGGCTGATATGGGTTATACGGCGATTACACCGGTGCGTACGCTTGATGAAGCTAATCAGATTGCCGTAAAAGGTGCGTTTTTTATCAACGCCATTCTTTCGGGTACGGCCGGACATTCGCATTAAAGCAATTTCCATTCGGTCCTCTTACATGGAGTCCGAGTGCGTCATTGAGTTGAGCGATGAAATAAGTAGATAGGAGCGGAGACTCCACCTCAATGTTCTGATGAACAAAGAAATACAACGATTGCAGTCCCGCATCACGCCATTCTTTAATCCGGGCTACCCAATCATCCAACCGGTTTTTATCGGTTGGATGATTGGCGCCTACATACCGGATGAAGGCGGTCGGCGTGGTGAGCCGCATGTGCAGCATATCGCGCCGGCCGGCGGTGTCCACAATTACATTGGCTATGTCCTCGTTTTGAAGCAATGTCCAAAGTTTCTCCCGTATTTGCTCATCCGCAAACCAGTCGGCATTGCGTACTTCAAGTGCTAACGGTACCGACTTGGCAAATTTCCTGAGAAAGCCAGCCAGCCGGTCGAAGTCTTTGGGTTTGAAATTGTCATGAAGCTGCAGGAAACTTACACCGAGCTTTTCTTCAAATAGCGCAATGGCATCGCAAAAAGCCGTCATCTTATCATCCACATTCAATAACCTTCCATAATGGCTGATGGATTGCGGCACTTTAGGGAAAAATTTGAAGTCGGCCGGCGTCTTAGCTTTCCATGTTTCTACCTGCGCTTTATCGGGCGAATTGTAGAACGTACCGTTAAGTTCGATGCTGTTGAATTGGGTCGCATAGTAGGTGAGCTCATCTTTGGTGCCGCGCGGGTAAAAACCTTTGAGGTCCTGTTTATTCCACTTGGCACAGCCTACGTATACCGCCAGATCGCCTTTTTGTTTCCGGTGCTTATCCAGCAACGCCAGGGTATCCGGGTGGGTAGGAGGCAGGGTGAAGTCAATGGCTTCCGGGTTTTCTACGCTTCCAAATTTCATTTTTTTTCTTTTTTGCGAAACCGCCTTTTCGCGAATCTGCTTTTTTGCGAAACCGCGAATCTGCAAATTTGCGATTCAGCGAATCCGCATAATTGTTAATGCTTAAAGTGCCGTACTCCCGTAATAACCATGGCCACACCTTTTTTGTTCGCCATTTCCACAGACTCGGGATCGCGGATGGAACCGCCGGGCTGACTGATGGCTGTAATGCCAGCTTCTGCCGCTATTTCCACGCAATCCGGAAACGGGAAAAAGGCGTCTGACGCCATGACGGCTCCATGCAGGTTAAAGCCAAAGGTTTTTGCCTTTTCGATGGCCTGTTTCAGGGCATCCACCCGTGAAGTCTGGCCAACACCGCTGGCGGATAACTGGCCGTCTTTAGCCAATACAATGGCGTTGGATTTGGTATGCTTTACAATTTTATTCGCAAAAAACAAATCGTCCAATTCCCGTTCGGTGGGCTGTTTGTCGGTCACCGGGCTCATCACCTCGGGCCCCTCAATCACGGCATCTTTATCCTGCTCGATTACGCCATTCAACAATGTTTTGAACTGTTTGGTTGGCAAGCTAACGTGCTTTCGTTGAAGCAGAATGCGGTTTTTCTTGGATGTCAGCAAGCGCAATGCTTCCTCGGTATAATCCGGAGCGATAAGCACCTCAAAGAAAAGCTTGTTAATTTCAGCTGCTGTAGCGTCATCGATTTGCCCATTGCAGATGAGCACTCCGCCGAAAGCGGAAACAGGGTCGCAGGCGAGCGCGTCTATCCACGCCGTTAATAAATCGCTGCGCGTAGCAATGCCACAAGCGTTGGTATGTTTTAGGATCGCAAATGTAGGATCTTCGAACTCGTCGATCAGTGCGACTGCGGCGTCCACGTCAACGAGATTATTATAGGAAAGCTCCTTGCCATTCAGTTTGTCGAACAATGCTTCCAGATTGCCATAAAAAACGCCCTGTTGATGCGGGTTTTCGCCATACCGAAGGACTTGGGTGCGCTGTTCACTCTGTTTAAATACGGGCAGCGGTTCGGTTTGGTTGAAGTAATTAAAAATGGCGGTATCGTAATGCGAGGAAACGTTGAATGCTCGTTTAGCAAAGTCCCGGCGGTGTTCCAGAAACGTGTAGCCTTCGTTTTCCGTAAGCACATCGGCCAGCCGACTGTAGTCGTCTTTTGACGCGACGATAACCACATCGTTGAAATTTTTGGCAGCTGCGCGTATCAATGATATACCACCGATATCGATTTTTTCGATGACTTCTTGTTCCGAAGCGCCGGAAGCTACTGTTTCCTCAAAAGGATAAAGGTCTACAATGACCAGGTCGATCTCCGGTATCTCATATTCTTCCAATTGCTGCCTGTCAGATTCAAGAGGCCGGCGCGATAGGATGCCACCGAACACCTTGGGATGTAGGGTTTTTACGCGGCCGCCAAGAATCGATGGATAACCGGTAAGATCTTCTACGGGAACAACATCATGTCCCAGCTCACGGATAAACGATTCGGTGCCCCCTGTGGAATAGAAAGTAACACCCTGTTTATTTAGTAATTCGATTAATGGAGCAAGGCCGTCTTTATAATAGACGGAAACCAACGCATTTTTAATTTTGACGGGATGGCTCATTCGCTATCAGCTATTTAGTTTATGAGCCGCAAACTTAGATAAAATTGCGGTACCTTCACATTTTCTTGAGCAGATTCTCAATTATTTTTGGATAGTGCAAGTGCTCCAATTGCTGCCCTTTGAATTTGATGATTTCCAGTGTGTCGTCGGGGTCGATCCTGAACCGCGCCTGATAGATGATTTCACCCTCGTCAAAGTGTTCGTTGGCAAAATGAATTGTAATGCCGGATTCTTCGTCTTTTGCGGCTAGTATCGCCCGATGCACCCGATCTCCGTACATTCCTTTGCCTCCGTAGGCAGGCAATAAGGCAGGATGAATATTGACGATTTTGTTGGGGAATTTCTGCAACAGATTTGCAGGGACCAACCAAAGAAAACCAGCTAGCACAATTAAGTCTATTTCAAGTTTTTCCAGTAGCTTGATAATCTCATCGGTCTCGTAAAAATCATGTCGATCAAATACATGGGTGGGAACTTCAAAATTGTCAGCACGTTGTAACACGTATGCATCCGGATTATTACTTAATACAAGCGCCACTTCAATCTGATCGTGATATTTGAAGTATTCCATGATCTTTTGAGCGTTTGACCCCGAGCCAGACGCAACTATAGCGATTCGTTTCTTCACGTTCTTTTAATATGCTTGTAGATGCACTTTTTGTTGATTGCATCCAAATTTAATGAAATAGTTGAATAAACCCGTATGTGCATTTAAATTGTCGTATTATAGCACACGAAACGTGCCAATCCGTAAGTTTGCGGCGGCAAAAATAGGCTTTCCGCCAGACCGGTCCAAAAACGCCATCTCCAAAGAGATCGTCGTTGGCGGTCTGTATATTGGAATTGTGACAGTGTATTTTTGCTTTTATTGATACAATTTCTTAAAAAAAGCAATTTTATTGAAAAAATGATTGAGAATCATATATATTGTTGCGAATATCAATATTTTATTCGTTACTTTGCATTCTTATAGTTATAACGAACATTAACTGTTTAATTTATGTGTGGAATCATTGGTGCTTTTGACTTGAAAACAAAGTCGGAAGAATTGCGCCCCCAGGTGTTGAAGATGTCGAAAAAAATTCGTCATCGCGGACCGGATTGGTCGGGGATATATAGCTCGGAGAGAGCGATATTAGCGCATGAACGTTTAGCAATTGTTGATCCAAAATCTGGCCAGCAGCCGTTGTACAGCCCGAATCGAAATATCGTGCTGGCTGTAAACGGGGAGATTTATAATCACCAGCAATTGAGAAACGAATTGTCCAATTATGCGTTTTCCACACAATGCGACAGCGAAGTGATTCTGGCATTATACGAACAAAAAGGTCCAGGTTTTATTGAAGATCTGAATGGTATCTTTGCATTTGCACTGTATGACGCTGAGCGGGATGCTTACCTGATTGCCCGGGATCACATCGGGATCATTCCCTTGTATATGGGTTGGGATGATCAAGGAACGTTTTTCGTAGCTTCTGAATTGAAAGCGCTGGAAGGATATTGCAGCCGGATCGAAACCTTTCCTCCGGGACATTATCTATATAGTAAGGAAGGCTCTACGCCTCGTAAGTGGTATACAAGAGATTGGGAGCAATATGAACATGTAAAAGATAACGTCACCGATATAGCGGTCTTGCGCAAAGCATTGGAAGATGCGGTGCATCGGCAGCTCATGTCGGATGTTCCTTACGGCGTGTTGCTTTCGGGAGGATTGGACTCGTCGGTCATCGCTGCAGTCACGAAGAAATTCGCCTCTCGTCGTATCGAATCCAATGATCAGGAAAAGGCATGGTATCCGCGGTTACATTCGTTTGCGGTGGGACTGAAAGGATCGCCTGATCTGATCGCTGCGAAAAAGGCTGCTGATCATATCGGTACGATTCATCACGAGATTAATTTTACCATTCAAGAAGGGCTCGATGCCATCCGGGATGTTATCTATCACCTGGAGACTTATGATGTGACCACGATCCGCGCCTCTACGCCGATGTACCTTCTTGCCCGTGTCATTAAATCGATGGGCATCAAAATGGTTCTTTCCGGTGAGGGTTCCGACGAATTATTCGGCGGATATCTTTATTTCCACAAGGCACCGAACGCAAAGGAATTTCACGAGGAAACGGTACGCAAGCTAGGCAAGTTGTATCTGTATGACTGTTTGCGCGCTAATAAATCGCTGGCTGCTTGGGGTGTAGAAGGCCGCGTTCCGTTTTTGGATAAAGAATTCATCGACGTCGCTATGCGGTTAAACCCCGAAGATAAGATGATCCGGGAAGGTCGGATGGAGAAGTGGGTAGTACGTAAAGCGTTTGAAGATTATTTGCCAGAAAGTATCGCTTGGCGCCAGAAAGAGCAGTTTTCAGACGGTGTGGGTTACAGTTGGATTGACACGTTGAAGGAGCAGGCAGCATTGCGTGTAAGCGATGCCGAACTTGCCGCCGCTGCGGAGCGTTTTCCGGTAAACCCACCTCAGAATAAAGAAGAATACTTGTATCGCTCGATATTTACGGAACATTTTCCTTCTACTACAGCCGCACTTACGGTGCCATCTGTTAAGTCGGTAGCGTGCAGCACCCCGGAAGCTTTGGCATGGGATGCTTCGTTCCAGAATGTAAACGATCCATCCGGACGTGCTGTAGCGAGTGTGCACAACGAAAGTTACGAAAAGACAATGGTCAATTTTTAATTTTTAATTGTTAATTGTCAATTATGGTAGAAAGGCCGGAAAGCTCAATGCTTTCCGGCCTTTCTACAATTAACCATTGACCATTAACCATTAATTACAAAGGTCTAATCCAGATGTTTCGGAAACTTACCGGATTTCCGTGGTCTTGCAGGGCGATGGGCCCGGGACCATGGGCTTTGTATTTCGGAATGCCGATGTACTCTGTGGGGCCATCCAATTCCACATTGTTCTGCACCAATACGCCATTGTGCAAAATAGTCACCCTGGCTTTGCTGATCAGGATGCCATCTGCATTGAAGCGCGGTGCCGTCCAGATGATATCATAGGTTTGCCACTCGCCCGGAGCTTTTGTAGCGTTTACCAAAGGAATACGTTGTTTATAAAGACTGGCTGCCTGGCCATTGGAATAGGTGCGGTTGTTGTAGCTATCCAGCACCTGTACTTCGTACAATCCCTGCATAAAAATACCGCTATTACCCCTGCCTTGTCCTTCGCCGACGATCTCCGTGGGACTTTTCCATTCTACGTGCAGTTGATAGTCCGAAAATTCCTGCTTGGTACGTATCCCTCCCTTACCTTTTACAACGGTAAAAGCACCGTCGGCCACTTCCCATTCGACAGGAGAGGAACCATCATTTTCACTTACCCATTGGTCGAGCGATGTACCATCAAACAGTACGATAGCATCGGAAGGTGCTTTATCGGGGGATGTCGTAACCATTCGTGGTTCCGGTTCCCAAACTTCTGTTTCTTCGGGTTTCATTTTGTTCTGTTGTGCCAGGGCCGGAATTGCCAACAATGTGACCACCCCAGCGGAAATAAACGATTTGATATTCATATTGATCATTTTAGTGTTAGACTTACTAATAGAGCTTTCAGCCGAATGCATTGATGCCTTTGATATCCATTCCGGTGACTAGCAAATGAATGTCGCGGGTGCCTGCGTAATATGGGTTCATGTCATCCTTTCGCCGTACAATTATAGTAAATAATTCCGGTTATTTATATGAACGGTAACTCACCAAAGCGGTTTGATCAGATCGATGGTTTTTCGGTGTGAAGGAACTGTTTTGATGACGGACGGGTAAGGTTCTCGCAGCAATTGGCACTGGTTGAAGTTACCCAGGTATTCAAAAATGTAATGCTGTTCCTTGAAGGTCCTTGCCATACCAGCGGTAAGCGTATGGTCAAGTTTGCCGTTGATTTTAATTTCAGCGGGTTCACCCGTCTTCAATTCGCACAGTTTAAAGTCGTTTCTTTTTGGCAGGCCTACCTCGAAGAGATCGTATCGGAGGTGAAGTTCGAGTACTGAGCCATATTTGATTTCAAAGATGTCGAGCCTATTCCGTCTGCCTTGGTGGAAGCAGCGGTTTGTAGCAGCAGCGCGCCCGTTGTTTTCGTCTTCTAGGATGATCAGATCACAGCTATTGAAATCGTTGTAGCCAACGATGGACTCAGGAAGGAAGAGCTGTCCGTTCCGTACGTAGCCTGTTTGTGAGGAGATTTCTTTCCATCGCAGCCTCGCTGCCCGGTCTGCATGCGATTTCTCTTCTTTTCCATATATATGAATATTGCGGAAAATCTGGATGATGTTGATCGGCTGTTTGAAACGAACGATGTTTGCTTTCATCTTCATGCGGTTAAATATACCGCTGATTTTCTGATATTCCTTAATAGTTTCCTTTCCGTTGGCTTATTTCACCGCTCTTTCCTTGAAATACGCATTATAATTGGCTGCTTTTTTTCTTGAAGTATAGCATCTCCAATTAATATAACCCTCGTGCGCTTCCAGGCAGACGCATATCCAGCAGTCTTTGCCCACTTGCAAGGCGGAGGTATGCGGCGGTAAAATCAGTAAGGAACTGTCGGGATGTTTTAAGTTTATCACAAATGTAGGAAGTAAGATTTATGCAAAGAATACTCAGAAGTGAGTATTTTTTTATTATTATTGCCCATATATCTAAACAAACAGAAACCGAATGAATCACATTCTACCAGCTGATTTTGATTGTAGCGATTCGATACGCCAGGAAATCATACAGAAACTAACCGCTTTTGAAACGATTGCCGATGAATTGCCCGTGTACATCGTTCTCGATTTACGTAAAATGTCTGTTGCTTACACGTCGTTCAAAGGACTTGAACTGCTGGGTATTACATTGGAAGAAATACGCCAACTGGGGTCAGCCTATCATACGAAATTCTTCAATGCCGATGATGTGTCGTTTTACCTGCCCAAATCTAAAGAGGCGTTGTTAGGCACGATGTCGTCTTCCCGTTGGTTTTCTTTTTTCCAGCAGGTGACCACCGGAGAAAATAAGGTGTTTGAATGGTATTTGAGTGCGTCACGGATATTTGCGTATGACGAAGCGGGCGATCCGTTGCTGTCATTGACTTTCGCGCTACCGTTGGATCCGAATCATCATCTGGCCGAAAAAGCAGAACGGCTCATGGAGGAGAATTTGATGCTTAAGGATAACTACCAACGTTTCGCTTCGCTAACCAAGCGCGAAAAGGAATTGCTACGATACATTGCCGCTGGTGAAACCGCCGGCGAGACCAGCAGCCGGACATTTATCTCCGAAAAGACCATTAATACACACCGGCGCAATATCAAACGGAAATTGGGAGCTAAAACCCAGTATGATATCATCAAATTTGCACAAGCGTTTAACATCGTTTAGTATATACCCTGGTCGTCCACTGCATTGTCTGTCGGTGCACATTGTATAATAGGGTTACTTTTGAGTATTTTTTGTATTTTTGCGATCGGACATCTACCACTAATTAATTAATGAATCACTTTATACCTGCTGATTTTGATTGTAGCGATTTGATACGTCGCAACATCACACAAAAACTAACTGCATTTGAAGCGATTGCGGATGAACTACCTGTTTTCATCGTTCATGATGTAAGGGATTTTTCGGTGGTATATTTATCGTCGAATGGACTGAAGATGTTGGGGGCTACGTTGGAAGAAGTGAGGCAATTGGGACAGGGGTATTTTACCAAGTTCTTCAATTCAAATGACGTAGCATTTTACCTTCCGAAATTTATGGAATTGCTAAAAGCGGATAAGAACACCAAATGGTTTTCTTTTTTTCAACAGGTAGCCACCGGTGAAGAACGGGGTTTTGAGTGGTACCTGAGTGCGGCAAGACCGTTTATTTATGATGAAAAAGGAAAACCGCTGCTTTCGCTCACCTTTGCGCTGCAATTGGACCCGAACCACCACCTGGCCGAGAAGGCCGAACGACTCATGGAGGAAAACTTGCTGCTTAAGGATAACTACCAGCGTTATGCATCGCTGACAACGCGCGAAAGGGAGTTGTTGCAATACATTGCCTCCGGAGAAACCGCCGTCGAAACAAGCAGTAGGGTATTTATCTCTGAAAAGACGCTGCATACACATCGGCGTAACATCAAGCGGAAATTGGGTGCCAAATCTCAGTACGACATCATTAAATTCGCACAGGCTTTCAATTTGGTTTGAATAACGCCGTCGGCTACGCAGTTGCAAAGACAGCTAATTTCCTGTAGGTTTGCCCAATGGAAACGACCCGCCAATATGTAGCACTCACCGATCTGCGATTTTATGCATTTCATGGCTATTATCCAGAAGAACAGGTGCTTGGTAACGAATTTACGGTAGCGGTCCGGACGGGATTTCTCAGACGAGAGACGGGTGGCGATGAACTCAATCGTACCGTAAATTATGAAACCTTATACAACATCGCGAAAACTGAAATGCAGGTAGCCCGGAAACTGCTGGAAACCGTCGCCGAAACGATGCTCACACGTGTACAGGAGGAATTTCCGTTTGTAGACGAAATCGAGGTGACCATCTGTAAAAACCAGCCTCCTTTTGGAGGAGATCGCGCCAAGGCCGCGGTAACCTTAAGCTGGAATCGTCATCCGAAAGAGATGTAATTGTCAATACTTCAAACAGTGTAAGACAAAAAGTCATCTAGTCAACAAGTATTCATGTCAAAAAGTCATTAAAACAAATTTTTCTCCCGTTGGTATATAATTTGAAAACCACCTATCAACGATTTAATAAAAAATTATAGGAGGATTATAAAATGACACTTGTAAAATTTTCTGGAAACAAAAACAGAGGGGTAGATAACTGGGTAAATGATTTCTTCAACCCCATTTTTAACGATTCGTTTTTGTCTGATCGCTTTATTTCCCGTGTTCCTGCAGTGAACGTTGCCGAAACGAGCGATGCGTATCACATCGAGCTCGCTGCTCCGGGATTAGAGAAAGGGGATTTCAAAATCAATGTAGACGGCGATGTATTAACCATTTCCGCAGAGAAGAAGGTTGAAAGTACGGACGAAGGTAAAAAGTATAGCAAACGGGAATACAGCTACACGTCGTTTACCCGTTCTTTTACGTTGCCAGACAGCATTGACCATGGCAAAATCGATGCGAACTATCAAGATGGTGTGTTGAAAGTAGACATCACGAAGAAGGAAGAAGCAAAGGTGGCTTCGCGGTTGATAGAAGTAAAATAACGTTCATAGGATTAGGTTGATTATCTAAAAAAGGCCCGCGGATTCTTAAATCCGCGGGCTTTGTCGTTACCATTCGGCCGGCAGCGGCGATTAGGTCGATATTTCCTGAAAATCTTCACTTTTGGGTAGATGGGAAACGATGGATTGCCACTCAGCCGGCAATACGGTTAGCTTGCGTTTCACGATGTCCATCCATGCACCATCCACCGTTACGACGGCACATTTGGTGCCGTCCGCCCGATATACTTCATGCCGAAAAGAAAAGCGTGAATTTGCGATGTTATACTGGCTCATTACAACGGTCACTTTTACCAAATCGTTGAGATGGATTTCCCGGAGGTAGACCAGTTCTTCACGGAAAAGTACCGGCCCGATATTCATTTCCGCTATTTTGTCGAGCGACAGGCCCATTTCCTTCAACATATTGCTTCTCGCCTGTGCACACAAGTCGGCATAAGCTGAATGCCGAAGATGCCGATTGGCGTCTATCTGTGCCCAAATGATCTGCCCCTCGTAAAAAACATTTTCCATGATTCAAACATAACAATAAAATACGGAAACCAAGATGAGCGTTTTTTGTTTAAGAGGGAACGATGTTGAAATTTACCGAACGCGGCGTGTACTGTCCGCAAGCCGATCTATATATCGATCCGTGGGAGCCGGTGGAGAAGGCCGTAGTGACCCACGGTCATAGCGACCATGCCCGGTGGGGGATGGGGCGGTACCTCTGCCATGTGCATACTGCTCCTATCTTGCGGTTGAGGTTAGGCGCAGCGATTGCAATCCAGGAAGTGGAATACGGGGAAGTGATTACAGTAAATGGTGTACGAATCAGTTTGCACCCTGCGGGACATATCATTGGTTCGGCCCAAGTAAGGTTGGAATATGAGGGGGAAATTTGGGCGGTTTCCGGTGACTATAAGCTCTCGTACGATGGTTTGAGTGTACCCTATGAGCCGATACGCTGTCACCATTTCGTCACTGAATCGACATTCGGTTTGCCGGTTTATCAGTTCCCGGAACCGGATCTCGTATTCCAGGATATCAACAGTTGGTGTCATCTGAATGCTGCAGAAGGGGTCAATACCGTATTACTGGCTTATGCGTTGGGCAAGTCGCAGAGCATTCTTCGACAGTTGCAGCCGGGAAGCCGTTCAGTTTTTCTGCACGGTGCGGTAGCCAACGTTAATGCTGCGCTGGGAGAGATCGGCTATCGGTTCGTCGGCGAACGCATTACGGCCGAAACCGATCGCACTGCCCTCAAAGGTGCAATCATTGTGGCTCCTCCCTCCGCGCTTGGTTCGCCGTGGTTGAAAAAATTATCACCTTATCGGATTGCGGTATGCAGCGGTTGGATGCAGCTTCGGGGTGCTCGTAGGCGCAGAGGTGTCGACCGTGGCTTTGTATTATCCGACCATTGCGACTGGGACCAGCTGAACCGGGCGGTAGCAGCCACGGAGGCCGAAACGGTATACGTAACACATGGTTATGAAGGACCGTTTGCCCGATGGTTGCGCGAACAAAAGAAAATTCAGGCACATGAAGTGCACCTGCAAGGGGGCGAAGCAACGGAGGCCGACCTATGAGAAGGTTTACCGAGTTATTCACCGCTATCGACCAAACGACAAAGACGAACGAAAAAGTAGCGGCTATCGTCCGTTACTTGTCTGAAAGCGATGATCGGAATAGCTTGTACGCCATTGCGCTGCTGATCGGTAATCGTCCGAGGCGCCCGGTGAAGACTTCGGATCTCAAGGAGTGGGCCGCCACGGCAGCCGGAATACCGGATTGGCTGTTCGAAGAGTCCTATCACATTGTGGGCGACCTGGCCGAGGCCATTGCACGGGTGCTTCCTTCGGATTCACCTTCTAGAAGCGATTACCAGTTGCCGGAAGTGATCGATGAGCTCGCTAGGCTGCCCGAACAAACGGATGAACAAAAAAAGGAAGTTATTACGGGCTATTGGCGACATCTTAATCCGGATGAGCGCTTTGTATTCACGAAGCTTATTACCGGGAATTTCCGTATGGGCGTATCCCGCCAGTTGGTTATCAAAGCACTTTCCATCCATTTGGGGATGGATGAGGCTGCGGTAGCACACCGATTGATGGGCAAATGGATTCCGGCAGCGGAGACTATGGCGTCGTTGTTTTCTGAATCGGTACAGAGCGACCGTGTTTTTCAACCCTATCCCTTTTACCTTGCCTACCAATTGGATGCTCCCATAGCGTCGCTTGGCGCGATCGAGGATTGGTATATCGAAAAAAAATTAGACGGCATACGTGGACAGATCATTTTACGTAGTGGCCAACTTTTCGTATGGAGTAGAGGAGAAGACCTGCTCACCGATAAATTTCCGGAATTTGGACCATTGGCAAATGCGTTGCCAGACGGTACCGTCATCGATGGGGAGATTATCCCTTGGCAAGATGGGCGTCCATTGACCTTTCAAGTGATGCAAACACGTATTGGAAGAAAGAACCTGTCGCAAAAATCGCTTCGGGAGGCGCCGTTGGTGATGGTGTGTTATGACCTGCTGGAATGGAAGGGCGAAGATATCCGGGATATGCCCATGCACTATCGGCGTAACCTGTTGGAAACGCTGTTATCCTCACCTACGCTGCCTCCTGCGTTGTTGCTTTCGGAAGTGATGCCGTTCAACCACTGGAGTGAGGTTGCGGTTTTCCGCCAGCAGGCGCGGGATTTCCATTGCGAAGGGGTAATGCTTAAGCGCAAGGACAGTGCGTATGGCAGCGGTCGCAGGCGAGGACATTGGTGGAAGTGGAAAACCGATCCGCTGACGGCCGACGGTGTATTGATCTACGCCCAGAGTGGTCATGGGCGTCGGGCAAACCTGTACACCGATTATACGTTTGCCGTGTGGGATGAAGACGGCTCGCTTGTGCCGTTTGCGAAAGCCTATTCCGGCCTTACCGATAAGGAAATTGCGGAGCTGGATACTTGGATCAAGCGGAATACCCTGGAACGCTTTGGCCCCGTGCGCAGTGTGACACCCCATCATGTTTTTGAGATTGCCTTTGAGGGCATTCAACAAAGTAGTCGGCATAAATCGGGCGTGGCACTTCGTTTTCCGCGTATTCTGCGCTGGCGACGGGACAAATCGGCCGAGGCCGCCAATACCAAAGCGGATTTGCTGCAGTTGATTGCTGCGGTAACTAAATGAAGAATTCATAAAAACCGTAACTTTGCAAAAGAGGACTCCATACCATTGAACACATTTGCCGAAGCTTGGTTTTTTAATAAGGGATGGCGGCCCCACCGTTTCCAGCAGGAAGCATGGTCGGCTATAGCCAAAGGCAGATCGGGACTGCTCAACGCGCCTACGGGATACGGAAAAACCTTTGCTATTTGGTTTGGCGTACTGCAGCGTTATTACCGCCGTCAGCGTAAGAAAAAGGGCGTACACTGTCTGTGGATTACACCGTTGCGTGCCCTCTCTGCCGAAATCCTGCAAGCCACCCGCACGGTAAGCGATGATTTGGAACTTGATTACCGCATCGGCTTACGCACCGGAGATACGAATACCGCCGAACGGCAGCGGCAACGGACTGCGGCACCCGAAGCCCTTATTACCACACCGGAAAGCGTTCATCTGCTAATGGCTTCCAAGGGCTATCACGATTATTTCAGCGGGCTGGAATTTGTAGTCATCGACGAATGGCACGAATTGATGGGTGGCAAACGGGGAGTGCTGGTGGAATTGGCGCTTAGCCGTCTCCGTACCATCTGTCCGCATCTTCAAGTGTGGGGGATTTCTGCTACCATTGGCAACCTCAAACAGGCAAAGGAAATCTTACTTGGCGGAGAAGGTAAGGGTACCCTGGTGCGTGCAGACCTGAAAAAGGATATCCACATGGAAACGTTGCTTCCTGACGTATTGGAGCGCTTTCCGTGGGCGGGTCACCTCGGCACCAGCATGATCGAAAAAGTACTGCCTATCATTGATGCCCATCAGTCGACCCTCCTGTTTACCAATACCCGCTCGCAGGCAGAGATTTGGTATCACCGGCTGCTGGATGCGGCCCCGCAGCTTGCGGGTGCACTGGCCATCCATCACGGCTCCTTGAGCGACGAATTGCGCCTGTGGGTGGAAGATGCCTTGCACCAGGGTATACTGAAAGCTGTCGTGTGCACGAGCAGCCTGGATTTGGGTGTCGACTTCCGGCCCGTAGACTGCGTGATCCAGATTGGATCGCCAAAAGGCGTGGCGCGCTTTGTGCAGCGTGCTGGAAGAAGCGGCCATCGGCCCGGCGAAACGAGTAAGATCTATTTCCTTCCCACACATTCGCTGGAGATCATGGAGGGGGCAGCCATCCGATATGCGGTACATCATCAGTTGTTGGAGCAACGGCTACCCTATGTCCGGTCGTTTGATGTACTGTTGCAATACATGGTCACGTTGGCGGTATCCGATGGCTTTCGTGCGGATGAATTGTATATGGAGATCAAACGCACCCATTGCTATGCTTCGATAAGCCGCGAAGAATTTGACGAATGTCTGCTCATGGTGACCCAAGGAGGCCGTACGCTGGATACCTACGAAGAATTTCATAAAGTGGTGGTGGTTAATGGTCTATACCAGGTTGCCAGCAAACGCGTAGCGATGCGACACCGGCTAAGCATCGGCGCCATCGTGTCGGATGCGATGATGCGCGTAAAATTCCTGAGCGGTAAATACCTGGGGACCATCGAGGAATGGTTTATCTCGCGGCTTCAACCCGGCGATACATTCTGGTTTTCGGGGCGACTGCTTGAACTTGTGCGGGTAAAGGACATTCAGGCCATTGTTCGACCGACAGCCGGCAAAAAAGGTGCTGTTCCATCGTGGATGGGAGGCAGGTTTCCCATATCCGATAATTTTGGGGCGGCGCTCCGGCATACGTTTACCGAGATTCACAGGAAAGGCCGTAACCTTCCGATGGAACTACGATTTCTGGAGCCGCTTTTTTCCGAACAGCGCCGGGTGTCGACCCTACCGGGAGAGTACGAGCTGTTGGTGGAATACATCCGCACCCGCCATGGCTATCACCTGTTTGTCTACCCGTTTGAAGGAAAGCTGGTGCATGAGGGCATGGCCGCAGTGGTGGCTTACCGGCTGAGCAGTATCCGGAAAGCTACGTTCAGTATTGCTAGTAACGAATATGGGTTCGAGCTGCTTTGTGATGATCCGCTGCCGTTGGATGAAGCGTTGCAGATGGGATTGTTCGCTACGGAAAAGCTATTCGACGACATCCGCAGCGGCATCAATATCCGGGAAATGGCGCGTCGCAAGTTCAGAGACATCGCCGGAATTGCGGGCCTGGTATTCCAAGGCTATCCGGGCAAACCGATGAAGACGAAACATTTGCAGGCCAACTCAGGCTTGTTTTTTTCGGTATTTGAAGAATATGACTCCAATAACCTGCTGCTCCGGCAGGCTTACGACGAAGTATATGATTTCCAATTGGAGGCATCGCGTATGCATAAAGCATTTGAGCGGATCAGCACACACCGCATTGTGGTACAACGGCCGGAACAGCTTACCCCATTTGCCTTTCCGGTGTTTGCTGAGTCTTTCCGCGAGCGGTACAGCAACGAAGATTGGCAGGCTCGGTTAGAGAAATTGAAAACTCAATTAGAGGCATAGCGGTATGGGAAAAGCGATTCAACTGATGGGTACACGACTCACCTTACTGCCCGAAAGAGCGCTGTTGCTTCCCCAATACAATACGCTTGTGGTGGCCGACTGGCATTTGGGAAAAGGAGCCCATTTCCGTAAAGCCGGGATCTTTATGCCGGTACTACCGGTCGACAAAGATAGGGGACGCTTGCAGTCATTACTGGACAACCATCGCGTCGAAACCGTGATTTTTCTAGGCGATCTGTTTCACAGTGATCTGAATAGCGAATGGCTGGTATTCGAGCGGTTCAGGGCAGTCAATCCTTCCATACGATTTATCCTTACGCGTGGCAACCACGATATCCTGCCAAGCGATTTATTGGAAAAGGCAACGGTTGATGTCGTACCGTCTTATTCCATTGCGCCGCATATTCATTGCACACATCATCCCGAAGGGAATGGTTGTTCCGGACGGCTTAACATCGCGGGCCATGTACATCCAGGCTGTCTTATTCCCGCAAAGGGAAGACAAACGTACCGTTTGCCCTGTTTTTACTACCGGGAGCAAACGTTGTTGTTACCGGCTTTCGGTTCATTGACCGGACTACACCTTGTTCAGCCTGTACGTAATGCGCGTATTTATCCGATAGCGGGAGATAAGGTGATGGAATGGGTGTAATTTGTCAAATTTCTTTTCAGTCTCAAATTAGGAAGCCGCTGTTGTATATTCAAGACAAAACATGTAAGTTTGTCCGTATGGAGTTAAACGTTAAAATAGGGTTTAACGAGTTGTTGGCGGCAATTAAAGGGCTGCCAGATAGTCAATTGGCTATCCTGAAAAAGGAGTTGGACAAAAAAACAATAAAACCAGCGACTACCAGAAATAAGCCGCTTAAAGAATTATTGCTTAAGGGACCTATCTTTGAAAAGGATCAGCTTATGGCGATAGCCGAAATCCGAAAATCCATCAATCAATGGCGAACACCCTAGTGTTATTGGATACCTCGATTCTCATTGATTATTTTCGAAAGAAAGACAAGGCCAAAACCCGATTATATGAATTGTCGGATCTGTATGACGGATTTGTCATATCCGCAATTACGGAATTTGAAATTTATTCGGGGACTAAAAACGAACAGCTGTTGTTTTGGAAACAACTTCTAAATGAGATACCCGTGATTCCTATCGATTCAATGGTAGTAGAAACAGCTGTGAGGCTAAATAATCAATTGAAGGCGTCCAGAAAACAGATTGCAATAGCGGATCTCTTTATTGCATCTACTGCGATCTACCTCACCATACCTTGTGCATCACTTAATCATAAACATTTCGGACGATTAAACGACCTTGAATTAATTTAGTTTGTACATCTCTGTGCCTTGATGCAGCAGACTTTGTCGATATTTAAGCGGAGTGGTAGCGAATATTTCCTTGAATTGTTTGTTGAAGTTTGACATGCTTTCATAGCCGCAGTGGTAGCCAACCTGATGTACACTCAAGTCGCTTTCCTGTAATAATTTACAGGCATGGCCTAAGCGTATTTCTTTCAAGAAGTCAAAATAGGTTTTTCCGGTACTCTTTCTGAAAAAGCGGCAGAAGGCTGTTTTGCTCATATGCGCCAATTCGGCCACCGTATCCAGATCAACGGGCTTCTTGAAATTTTCCAGGGTGTATTCAAACACCTTATTGATCCGGTCTGATTGGTTTTCGATGAATGAACTCGTGAAACCGGGACTGGATATTTGTTCGAACTTATCCGACTTGGCAAGAAGATTCAACAGGCCCAGCAAATTCAAGATACGGTCAAAATCGGTTGTTTCGAATATTTGCGAAATTTTCCATACAGCAAGCTGTTCGATTTCAGGTGAAAACCGTACACCGAGTTGCGATTGTTCCAGCAGTTGCTTAATGTGCCGGCCCTCAGGGATGTTAAAAAAGTCCTTTCCCAGGAAATCTGCAGAAAAGTGGATAACATATGCTTTCGCCTGCGGGTTCTTGTTGCCGAGGTCTTCCTTCCAGCAATGGGGAAGATTGGGTCCCACCAACACCAGTTCGGTCTCGTTGAACTTTTGGATGCTATCGCCCATAAACCGCGTGCCGATGCTCCCTGTGATGAGAATAAGCTCATATTCGGGATGGTGGTGCCAGGCCGTGTCAAACTCCGGAGGGCTTTCCAGTACCGTGGAGAAAGAGAATAGCTGTGAATAGGTGATTTTTCGGTATACCGGTAACATAATCAATCAGGTTTATCTCTTACTTCGAATGTAGAAATTCCCTTTAGAATGGACAAATAAAATTAGCAGGAAAGGTAATATAGTGTAAAACATAGTCAATTTAGGAATAAAACTATGATTGGGTGAATAGGTAAAATGCTCATTATAAAGTTTTAACGCCGAAAACAACCATTTGAACTGCTTTAGTCGTAGGGTAAATATAGTATTTAAAATAGCAAATTTCGGTTTTCTTTCGTTTTGGAATCCTCTCTAATATTGCACTGTACCAATACAATTATTAACTTATAATGAATTATGAAAAAGAAGATACCTAAAAGAGTATTCCCCAAGAGAAAAGAGAGATGTCTCGCAGCTTATGTAGCGCGAATGACGGCTTTTTTGTTAGTTATCTGCCTGCCCATTAAGTTTCTATGTGCAGAACAATCGGCAATGCTGCGGGCAGCACACGAAGTTTCGGGTCAAGTAACCAATGAACGGGGAGAAAGCATTGCCGGCGTAAATGTTTCGGTCAAAGGCACAGCCATCGGTGTTACGACTGGTAACGACGGGCACTACCAGATCAGCGTGCCGGATGGACAGGTTGTCTTGGTCTTTTCCTATGTAGGGTATGCCAATGAAGAAGTTGAAGTGGGTAATAACCGGATTGTCAACATCGAGCTCAAGTCGACCACCGCGCTGGAAGAAGTCGTGGTGGTCGGCTATGGTACCCAGAGCCAGAAGAAATTGACAACCGCTGTTTCAACCATCAGTGCTGAGCAGATTAGCGATCAGCCGGTAGCCAACATATCCGACGTATTCACTGGAAATGTTTCGGGCGTATTCGTCGATCAGAATTCAGGTCGACCTGGAGACGTACCTGTGATACGCATCCGTGGATATGGATCGATTAATGCCGGTAGCGAACCGCTTTATGTTATTGACGGAATGATTGTATCCAGTGAAGATTTCCGACTGCTGAACCCAAAATCTGTGGAAAGTGTGAATATTTTAAAAGATGCTGCGGCTGGAGCGATTTATGGATCGCGAGCGGGAAATGGAGTAATCATCGTTACCACTAAATCGGGTAAGGGAAAACCCAAGTTTTCCTATCATACAACGATGGGCCTGAATCAAGTGGAGAAGAAAATTCCCGTGTTAAGCGGACCCGAATACATGGAATATGCGCGGAAAGCATACGAAGCGTCGGGAATGGAGGCACCGGTGTTCAGTGAAAATGTAGCCAATACAAATTGGCAGGATGAAATTTTCCAGACTGGATTGTTCCAGAACCACCAGTTATCCGGTAACGGAAGTTCGGAAACAGTGCGTTATAACCTTTCATTTAACTATTTAGGAAATAAAGGTACTATTCTGACGCTAGGTGAAAACCAGTATTCTTCAAACGGAAAAATCGATATCAGCCTTAACAAGAAACTGAACATGGGAGTTACATATTCTGCATCTGTAGCGAAAACCCGCACAAATTCAAAATTGGGCGGTGCCGCACACGGCGGTGGCGGTATTATGGAAGATGCAATTGTCCAATATCCGGTCATCCCGGTCTATATGGAAAATGGCGACTATGGCCAGGTTGATTCAGAAACCTGGGGTACCCCTATTGTGTATGGAGGATACGGGAACCCGGTAGCCGCCTTGCTGGAAGTGGACGACCGCTACCAGAAGTTCTCGGGCATTGGCAAAACATACCTCACATACGAGCCAATTACCGGGTTAAAATTAACCGGTAGCATGATGGGCAAAATTGAATCCAATATGCGGAATTATCATGAAAGCCCTTATTTGGCGGCCAATGGACACAGTCGCGAAGCTAATTTCTCGAATCCGAGATACGACGACATCAGCGCGGGACAATATAACCAGTCCGTTTCGCAGTACATCACGGAGGGTTTTGCTGAATATCATAAGTCATTTGGTTTACACAACTTTACCGCTATCGCGGGGACTAGCATGCAGTATTCAAGTTACCGCGCAACCACGGCAACGGCCGGGATCAATGACCGCGGTGCCAACGCCGAGGATCCGTTGCCGGCCTTTGATAATTATTTCCGGCCTTCTATTTTCGGTGCAAATGATGTGCGCGGTGGCGGCTCGTTTTCGGAGGAGACATTTAGCTCCATTTTCGGACGTGTTAACTATGACTTTGATGAAAAGTACTTGCTAATGGCTTCTCTCCGGCGAGACGGATCTTCCAAATTCGCACCGGGAAGCCGGTACGGCGTGTTCCCCGCGGCGTCGGCGGCCTGGAGGGTGTCGGAAGAAGGGTTTATGAAGGATCAACGGTTATTCAGTGACCTGAAACTGCGGTTAAGCTATGGGGTTTCCGGCAACGATCAAATCAGTAATTACGCATGGCAGGGTTCTGTAAGCTATGGCGGTCAGTACTTATATGGCCCTTCGGATGGATCCACAGGCATCTCCTTTACCGCATACCCTTCGTCTATCGAAAACTCGACGCTGCGGTGGGAAACGAATACGCAGTACAATGCAGGGTTGGATGTAAGTATGCTGGACGATCGGATTCAGTTGGTCGGCGACTTTTACGTACGGGATACCCGTGATATGCTACTCAGTCGGCCGTTGCCATCGGAAAATGGCATTTCAGGAAGTATTCTGGACAACATCGGAGATATGACCAACAAAGGCCTCGAACTCCTGTTAACGACTACCAACGTACGGAAAAAGGATTTTACCTGGACGACCGACTGGATATTCAATAAAGTGTGGAATAAAGCGACGGCCATCCATACAACGGACGGTATATTGCGGATGGGAAGCGGTGAATTCGATATGGTGTGGATTATCCAAGGCGAGGAAATGTTCCAGCTATATGGCTACCGTACATTGGGCGTGTTCAAAACGGAAGAACAATTGGCGCAATATCCCAGACCCCGCAATGCCAAAATTGGTGATCCAATACAGGAGGATGTCGACGGCGATGGGGAGATTAATTCAAACGACCTACAGCGAATCGGGAAAGCGCTGCCAAGCTTCACGTTTGGGTTCAATAATACGTTTGCTTACAAGAACTTGGACCTGAATATTATTGTCGATGGTAGTCAAGGCGCTTCAAAATACCTACCTTTACTTCGTAACCAAAGCTGGGTTTCACCGACCGAAGGTAACATCTCGAAACTAATTTATGACAATGTCGGAGAAATTTACGGAGCGGCCAACCTGGATTATACCGGCAACCGATTGACACAGAATGATTATCATGTTTTTGATGCCTCTTATGTACGGATTAAAAGCATAACACTTGGATATCGAATACCCCGATCTTTGGCGGATAGGTTGTCGTTGACGGGCCTGCGGTTTACGTTTAATGTGCAAAATGTATACACGTTTACTGACTATCCTTGGTACAATCCGCAGGCGAACTATTTTAACGGGCAGGCAGGCGCAGCGCAGTTTGGTGTAGATTACGGTGGTTCACCATTATCAAGAACGTTCGCGCTGGGTATTAATCTTACTTTTTAATGAGGTTCAAAATACAACGAATCATGAAAAGATCAACGAACATATACGTAACCGTCATTTTACTTTTTCTATTTACCGGATGCAGCGAGCGCTTTCTCGACCGGTATCATCCGGGCACGCTTGGGTACGACAAGCTATATATAACAGAATCCGATTTTGAGGCCGCGCTATCTGGATGTTATCAATCCATTATGGAAACCAGTACCAACACCATTTATCTCGGAGAGTTACCTTCGGATAATACGTACGTATCGCAGTTTCAGTCATCCGGTACAAACGTGGACCTTGATCGGTTGGGGTTTACCGCGGAAACCGGAATTTTCAGTAGTTATTGGTCCAGCAATTATACGACCATTCAGCGGGTAAATCTGCTGATCGACAAGATAGCTGGCTCCGCTATCAATCCAGCTGCTTCGCAACGGATTATCGCGGAGGCAAAATTTTTACGCGCCTATAGCTATTTCAACCTCGTACGTGTGTTCGGCGGTGTTCCTTTATACAGCGGGTATGTTGAACTTTCGGCAATGTACGATGTGCCCCGCGCTTCTGAAGAGGAGGTCTTTGATTTGATTATCAGTGACCTGTCGGAAGCTTCCAACCTCGATGCTTACCGTACGGCCGAAGAACGTGCTGTTGCAGGAGGCCGGGCAACAACCGCTGCCGCACAGACGCTATTAGGGAAAGCCTATTTATGGAAGCGTGATTTCCAAGCCGCAGAAAACATACTTTCAGGATTGATTGATGACGGTTATTACGGATTGGTGCCGCTCGAAACGCTGTACGATCCTGATCAACCGTTCAATGAAGAGATAATCTTCAGTATCAACTACGACCGGGCAAGCGGTTTCGGGAGTCCATTTACAAATGCGGTTGTGCCTTATAATGCACCGCAAGGGTTGGTGTATCCAAATGTACAAGAAAGGACGGGAAGCGGTTTGCTCATGATCGAACCTTATGTTTTTGGAAAATTTGCTGACAATGATGCGCGGAAAACTGCATTGCTCCGCCAAATTACGTTTAAGAATCTTGGAAATATAGACGACCATATTTATTCATTGAAATACATTGACGCGAATACGACGTTTAATGGGCTGTCGGGCGCAAACACCATCGTTCTGCGCTACGCGGATGTACTGCTTATGTATGCAGAAGCACTGAATGAGAACGGGCAGACGGGAAATGCTGTGGGATACATCAATCAGGTGCGAAACCGTGCCGGAGTGGATGGATTGCCGGAAACTTTGTCTGCCCAGCAGGTATTCGAGGCATTGGCCGATGAGCGTCAACGGGAATTTTTGCTCGAAGGCGATCGTTGGTTTGACCTCCGGTACCGGGGGATCAATTACCTCAAAGAAACCATGGGAGCGTTTTTGCCGAATGCTTATCTTCCGCAGAATCGTGAGCTGCAGCTGTTTGATCGGTTTATTTTGTTTCCTATTCCCGAAGGACAACGGCAGATCAAACCAATATTGGATCAAAATGAGGGTTATTGATTGGCACGAATGCAAATTGAGAAATAGGCAATATGAATGCAAAGGAACTCGGGCCGCAAGCCCATCCGGCTACATTTAAGGATTCTCGCTACGAACACCATCGGCTTTTTATCCACTTGACATTTAATTTCAATTAATAGTATGATCCTATCATTTACAGGCAAAACGGCGGTTGTAACCGGAGGAACATCCGGGATCGGAAAAGCGGCCGCTTTGCAGCTGATTGCAGCCGGAGCCAAGGTAGCCGTGCTGGGCAGGGACGGTGCAAAACTCGCCGACGAACTTGCTGAATTCTCCGATCAACTCTTCTTTTTCCACTGTGAGCTGGCCAATCACCCGTCGATCAAAAATACATTTGCCAAAATCGGAGATCAGTTTGGTACGATCGACGTGTTGGTTAACAATGCGGGTGTGCAGACCTACGGGAATGCGGTGAATACCGGAGAAGATGTATGGGATTTCACAATGGATATCAATTTGAAGGCAGTTTACCTATGCGCCAAATACGCGATCCCCTTGATGGAAAAAGCATCCCACCCTGCCATTGTCAACGTAGGCAGTGTACAAGGGTTTGTATCCCAGCGAAATGTGGCTGCCTATGCTGCAAGCAAGGAAGCCCTTCATGGATTAACACGTTCGATTGCCATCGATTTCGCTCCTAAAATCCGGTGCGTGGCCGTATGCCCGGGTGCAGTGTGGACGCCGATGCTGGAAAAGGATATCGAGAGTTTTACAGATCAAGAGGCTGTGATTGAAGAAACACGGAATATCCACTTGCTGAAGCGGATCGCAACAGCGGAGGAAGTGGCCAACTTCATTACCTTTCTGGCCAGTGATAAAGCAAGTTTCGCCACCGGACACACCTACCGGGTGGATGGCGGAATAGGGCTTAGCATTGAAGGTACCTAGACCTAGCATTATGAACAATCAAAAGACAACCCCATACGCCGTAAAACTGTTTGCGGATCAAAGCCTGCTTTGCGGAGAAGGTCCGGTATGGGATGCAGACAGTGGGCAACTGTATTGGACAGACTGTGGAGGCGAGGCCATTTATGGCAAAGGGAAACACGACGGAACCGCCCGTTTGGTGCTCGCCGGTCACCATGCCGCCTCGTTAGTTATGCACGAATTGGGTGGACTTGTATTTAGCGGGCGGGATGGCTTTTTCCATTGGAAAGCGGGCGCCGCTCCTCGATTGATCTGCAACCGTTGCGGAGCGACCGACGTAGTAAATATAAACGACATCACCGCAGATCCCTATGGTCGTGTTTTTGGCGGCCAGGAGGCCTTCCGTGAAGGAGAACCTTATGATACCGGATTTCTTTTCCGCATCGATACCGATGGCAGCTGCACGGTGGTCGAAGAGGGCCTGCACCTCGCTAACGGAATGGGGTTCAGCCCTGACTGTGGATCTTTCTATCTAGTAGACAGCATCCAACGGGCCGTATACGCTTATGACTATGAAGGACATACCGGATCAATAAAAAATCGGCGCATACTCATACAGCTGACGAAGAATGACGGGTTACCGGATGGGATGACCGTGGACAGTGAAGGATTTCTGTGGGTGGCACGGTGGTTTGGTGGTGGTATATCACGGTATGATCCAGATGGAAAGCTTGAGCGAACTATTGTTATCCCTGCTGCGCAAACCAGCTCGCTAACATTCGGCGGTCCGCATGGCCGGGATATTTTTGTGACTTCCGCTGCCCAGTATTGGGAAACACCACTTGCGCCAGCTGGCCACGATTTTTCGTCCAGCCGAGGTGGTGGTGTTTACCGCATTTCCCAGGATATCGTAGGCAAGCCCGAGTATAAAGCAAAGATTTGAAAACAGCAACTAACGAATACTTATTTTAAATGAAGATTACGAATATTGAATGCAAGGTTTTGAAGATTCCAGGTTTGAAGGAAGACGCCACATCCTCGTCGCAAGACGACTTGGTCGTCATCGTTCATACAGACGAGGGCATTTTCGGCGTAGGAGAAACCGATACCGGACCGTGGCTTGCCAAAGCGGCCATTGAAGCCCCTGGCAGTCATTCGATGGCCATGGGCATGCGCGATCTGCTGATTGGTATGGACCCCTTCGATACGGGGGCCATTTGGGATAAATTATATACCTACACATGCATGAGCGGTCGCCGCGGGGCGGTGATCTGTGCCATGGGTGCCATTGACATGGCATTGTGGGACATCAAGGGCAAAGCGTTGGGATTGCCCGTATACAAACTACTGGGCGGTGCAAGCAAGGAAATCATTACCCCCTACGCCTCGCTGCAACCCTATGGCGATTCCGTAACGGCTTATGGCGATTCGTTGATCGCTTGGATCAAGCGGGCAAAGGACTACGGATACACGGCGGCTAAGATTGAATGTACCTTAGCCGGTCCGTATAATCATACGGGCCTGCGGGGCAGCGATGAAGACATGACAGACATCATCCGCTCCTGCCGCCGCGCCGTAGGGCCGGATATGCGGATCATGGTGGATGTGCAGTACCTGTGGTACGATGCCCGTTCGGCGTTGCGTACCATACAGAAGTGGGAGGATCTGGATATCTATTTTCTGGAAACGCCTCTGCAAATCGATAACCTGGAAGGGTATGCGTTGCTGGCAAAAGAAGCACCCATGCGGATTGCCGCTGGCGAATGGCAGAACACCCGGTTTGAATTTATTGACCTGCTTGACAGGGGGCGGGTGGATGTCGCACAGCCCGACGTGGGCAGGGTAGGTGGCCTTACCGAAGCCACGCGCGTATGCCACATGGCACAAGATCGTGGTCGCTTGATTGTGCCGCATTGTTGGAAATCGGGCATCGGCATCGCGGCCACGGCCCATCTAGCCTTTGCCACGCCGAATTGCCCCATGATTGAGTTCCTCCCGGCAGAAATGTGCGATTCGGCCCTGCGCATCGAATTGGTCGATGATCCGATCAGCATGGTAAACGGCGTGATCACATTGCCGGACAAGCCCGGCTTAGGGATTTCGCTGAATATGGATGCCGTAACCAAATATGAGGTGGATTGATGGGACGGTTGATATATGTATCTTTTTTGGCATGTGTAGCGGCCCTGGGCGGCTTTTTATTCGGCTTTGATACGGCGGTTATTTCCGGTGCGCTCAGCCCGCTCATCCGGTATTTCGACCTGGCGTCCCAACCGGCCCTCCAGGGCTGGCTGGTCAGCTCTGTGGTATTGGGCAGTGTGGTGGGGGCACTGCTATCGGGCTATTTGTCCGATCGGTTGGGCAGGAAGCCCACGTTGGTTTGGGTAGGTATCTTGTTTTTGATATCTTCCATAGGGGCCGCCGCTTCGGGTACGTTCTTCCTGTTCGTCTGCTTCCGGCTGATGGCTGGGATAGCCGTAGGTATCGCCGCGATGGTTTCTCCGCTTTACATTGCAGAGGTGGCCCCGATGGAAATCCGCGGTCGGATGGTAGCACTCAATCAGTTTGCTCTGACCATCGGAATCCTCATCGCGTACCTATCCAATCATTATATTGGCAACCTGCTTTCAAGCCAGGCAAATGCGGCGGGATCCCTATTTGCGGGTGTCGAGATATGGCGGATTATGTTAGGCACGGCAGCGGTTCCGTCGTTGCTTTTCCTGCTACTGCTTGTTTTCGTGCCGGAAAGTCCCCGTTTCCGCATGCTGGCAGATGAAGCACGATCTGTCACTTCCTTCGCTGATTTAGCCAAAACCCCAATGCGGAGAACTACGCTGATCGTCCTTTATTTGGCGATCGTTTCGCAGTTGAGCGGCATCGATCTCGTGCTGCATTATGGGCCACTTATTTTAGAACGTGCAGGGTTTTCATTTGTGGATTCGCTGGGTGGGCAACTGGTGTTCGGAGTGGTATTGGTGCTGTTTACCCTATTGGCGATGTGGAAGGTGGATACCCTGGGCCGTAGGCCCTTGCTGTTCATCGGCAATGCCGGTATTTGCTGCACACTGTTCCTGATCGGATATTTCTTCACCGATGCAGCCTTTTCAGAAACGGGGCTGCTGATCGCGATATCCTGCTTTGTTGCCTGTTTCGCGTTTTCCATGGGACCCATCCCTTGGATCGTGATGGCCGAACTGTTTCCCACCAAAGTAAGGGGTCAAGCGATGGCATTGGCCACATTTTCGTTGTTCGGCGCCAATTGGATCATCGCCCAGTTGTTTCCCATCAGCATGGAACACCTTGGTGAATCGCTTACTTTTTGGTTGCTTGCATTGATTACGCTCCCAACGTTTTTCTTCGTCCGGAAATACCTGCCGGAAACCAAAGGAAAAGCACTGGAGGAAGAACCGACCAATCATCCATAATTTTAATAACGAACGTATGAACATTTCTGATAACCGATTTTTAGTATGTATCCTGGTGCTATTCGTGGTGTCAGCGATGCCGAATTTGCAGCGTCTTTATGCACAGTCTCATCCCTTGGAGTTGTTTGCCCTCGCCGGCGAACGGAACATCATGGCCGAAGAAAATTTTGGTATCATCAATGGAAAAATTACCACCCGGGTCCATTACCGGGATATTGGTACAGTCAGCGGGCTTTTTGCACCGCCCTTTGCCAGTTCCGATTTTCTGTTGGAAACCCGCCTATTTGGCGAGAAAGTACCGACGTCTAACTATCGTTGGTACCCATTTGAGGTACAGCGGGAAGGCGAAATCAACGGCATAGCCGTAAAAACATCCACTGTATTGGCCCATGAAAAGCGTGCTGGATTGATGATCCTGACATTTCGCAATCAAACCGGAGCGGACACCCTGGTGCCTATCCAATTCCATATCCAAGGAGGATTGAATTATGTGAATCGATGGGAGTTTATGCGGCCTAATGCCACGGATAAGACCACAACTGCCAGTAACGGAAGTCGCCTGATCAAGTCGAACCCCGAAGGAAGCATCGTCATCGGTTCTGATATACCGGGATTGGAATGGTTTGATCTGGGTTCCCGCTGGGATACAAAAGTATCGGTACCTGCTGGAAAGGAAGTGACCTATCACCTTGCTGTGGAGATGGGCGCGCCGGGTATAACGGGTCAAGCCGTTGATGCAATCTTGCAAGATCCCACGGGAGCTGTCCGGCAAGCACGGGAGGCTCATGAGCAGCAGGTGGAGGATATGCTGGATAAACTGCCCCGTTTTTCAGCCTCGGACAACCGGCTGGAAGATTATTACTACCGATCACTGGTGACGCTGATTACCAACAAATGGCAGGTTCCGGAATTTGTCCTCCAACCGTATTACGGCAGCGGGGCGGTCATTGGCGGTTGTGTGGGCAACTACCTGTGGGAGTTTGGGCTTCCCGCACAGATTTTTCCGTTGTATGATCCCAAGGCATCAGCCAGTCACATCAAGCAATTTCTGAAAGTAGACATGACCAAACACTTCCTTTTTGAACCAATGACGGGCACTGGGGGCGGCGTATGGTACCAAGTGAATCAGGACAAAATCGTGGAACTGATTTATTATTACGTATTGCATACCGGCGAGGTGGATTTCCTTAACGAAATGGTGGAAGGAAAAAGTGTCTACGATCACATGCTGCAAAACGCGCTCTTCGGAGACAACCTCAATAAGAAAGTCACCTTGGTAGACTATGGCGAAGCCGGTGAAAACCACCTGGAATTGCGCCGCGGTTATCCCTACCGGGGGGTGATGCCCGACGTAAATGCCCTGCGATACCTCACTTACATCCGCGCATATGAATTGACGAAATTGGCCGGTAAGCCGATGGATAAACTGCTGACGCGTGCGGAAACACTGAAAGATTTGTTGAAACGCGAGTTGTGGAGCGAAAAAGATCACTGGTTTTTCTTCCAAACCGACGGGAAAAAGGACATCCGATGGACGAATTTCATGTATACACTCATCGGTACCGGTGTGTTTGACGAAGAAGTGGAGCAAGGGCTGCTTTCGCATCTGAACGAGCGGGAATTTTTGGGCGACTACGGTATTCATAGCATTTCTAAGCTGGATCCGGCTTATGACCAGGTTGATATCGACCATGGCGGGGGCGGGAGCTACATGGCATTTCCTCCGTTGATTTGCCAACGGCTATATAACGCCGGTTTTGCCAAGGAGGCGGATGACCTACTGCAACGCCACCTGTGGTGGGGTGAACGGTTGCCATATTGGGGCGATTCCAAGGTGGCTAATTTTATGTGGTACCGGGATGACACACCGTTACAAAGCGATTTTGACTCCATTACAGGTGCGCAGACATTTATTTTCGGCTTGTTCGGCGTGAAAGTCGGATTTGATGGAAGCGTTACGGTAAACCCTACGATACCATCGTTTTCTCCCGCAATCCGGTTGGAGGGATTGAAGATACGGGGAAAAAATATTACGATAGACGCGAATACCGAAACCTATTATGTAACCGCCAATGGTGTACGTTATGACGCTACCATCGGCACACCGATTATCCTAAAATAGAAAGAATATCCGAATGATTGAAAAAAAACTAGTTGTTCTCGTTATTGCGCTTTTTCAATTTGCAGTGCCGCTGATCGTAGACGCTGCCGTTGGTCCGCTGGCGCCCGGCGAACCCGTCAGGGGATGGACCCTGCTATCCGATAACCTGGCGCAGGGTAAATCCACCATTGACCGCGCCAAAGATTACCATATCAACCACCTGCAATTGTCGCACGATATCATCCATGACCTCCGGCATGTGCGCGATGGGCGCCGACGGGAATTGGCACAAAAACTAACGGATTATGCTCATAAAAAGGGAATTCAGGAGGTCGTGCTTTGGGATCGCGCATTATACGACTTAAATTATTATCCGGTTGCCTTTCGCACAGCCCGGGATGGAAAGATCGATCTGGACAACCCGGCCTTCTGGGAATGGTTGAAAAACGATTACCGGGAGATGCTGGATCTCGTACCGGATATACAAGGACTGGTGCTCACGTTCATCGAAACCGGTGCAAGGGTGGAAGACCAGTATTCCACGAAGCTAACCACCAGTCAGCAAAAATTGGCCGCAGTGGTAAATGCCATCGCTTCCGTGGTCATCGACGAGCGAAAACTCAACCTCTATGCACGCACCTTCTCGTATTCCGATGCCGAATACGATCAGATCATTGGTGCCATTGACCTGTTTGACAACCCTAACATCCGGTTGATGATGAAAGAAGTACCTCATGATTTTCTATTGACGCATCCGGACGACTACTATGCGGGCACCCTGGCGCGACCTACCATCATCGAATTTGATGCAACCGGCGAATTCAACGGGCAGGGGGTCATCGCCAACACATGGCCCCAATTGGTGATGCGCAGGTGGGGAAATTTCAGCAAACGGCCGCATGTCATAGGATATACAGCCCGTACAGATCGGTATGGCGATACGGGCATCATTGGTCAGCCGGGCGAAATAAACCTCTATGCCCTGAAACGCATGGGTGAGCAACCGGATATCTCTGTCGACGAAGTTTATCGGGAATTCATTACCGATCGCTACGGTGCACGTGCTGTTCCTTATTTGGAGAAGGCGTTTGCGAATGCTTTTGATATTGTGACTTCCACGCTATACACCTTGGGTATCAATACGGCCAGCCATTCTTCGCTGGTGTACCACGATTACGTATCCAGTTACATCCGCCATGTTTCGGGCAAGTGGCTTGATCCTCCGATAGCTTCCGTAAGGCATAACGTAAACAAGGAATACCACTACTGGAAAGACGTGGTAAACCACTTGGCACCGGTGTGGGTAAAAGCCGGAGACGAACAGTTTGAGGAAATCCCCAAGGTGCTGGCGGCGGGATGGCTGCAGCCCCGGGAATGCATGAATGAGCGATACTTGAAAGATATCCTTACCGAAAAGGACTATGGCGTTGCTTTGGCTAGTGAATCGCTGGAGCAGGTCCGGATGGCCAAGGCAAGCCTGAAAGCCAAAGATTATCAAGAACTGTATGCCTATTTTGAACGGACCTGGCTAACGGCTTCGCTGCACCGAGCGGTATCGGGCCTGTATTTCGCCCACCGGATTTATGCAAGGGGAGCAGCCTTCCGTACTCCATTTGTAATGGAGACACTGAACAAGGGCTTAGTGGAAACCGAAAAGTACAGCCAGTTGATCAGCGCTTACGAAGGTAATGTGCCCAGGGGCGAATGGAACTGGCGGGCCGACGCGGATAAGGCCATGGCGTATCATGCCAAGATCAAGGCCGCTCTTAACCCGCCCCAGAAAAGCCCCTTGGAAACGTTCGCGCTTGACGGATCGCGGAACATCATGAAGGAGCAAAACTTCGGCGTCATTAACGGGCATGCCACCTGCCGGGTCAATTATCAGGATGTGGGAACCATCAGCAGTTTCTTTGCGCCCCCTTATGCAAGCTCCGATTTTCTGATGGAATTGCGGCTCTTCGGCGAAAAAGTCCGTACCCGTGATTATAAGTGGTATCCTTTTGAAGTCCAACGGACCGGTGAAATCAATGGCCTCGCAGTGTCTAGCGTTACCACCTTGCCGGCGGGCAAAAAGGCTGGGTTGATGGTAATCCACCTGAAAAACCAGACCAACGATTCGCTGGTCGTACCGGTGCAATTGCATCTCCAAGGCGGGTTCAACTACGTGAAACGATGGGATTTCCAGCGACCGGATGCCCGCGATAAAACCAGTAATCACGCAGAAAATGGGGTGATGGTGAGGGAAAATAAGGATGGACGCCTGATTATCGCTACTGACTTTCCCCATATCGAATGGTTTGAATTGGGATCACGCTGGGACACCCGCATTAGGCTGGTACCGGGCGAAGCACGGGAATACCATATCGGTTTGGAATTGGGTGGCACAGCGTTATCGCAGGATACTGTCCGGTCGTTACTAACCAACGCTGATGATGAAGTAGCTGCCGCGCGGCAGCACCATATCGAAGAGGTCAATCAGTTGCTGGACCGCTTGCCCCGGTTCCATGCCAGCGACAAACGGCTGGAAGATTATTACTACCGCTCGTTGGTGACCTTACTGACCAATAAGTGGGAGGTGCCCGAGTTCGCCTTGCAGCCTTATTACGGGAGCGGTGCGGTGATCGGCGGAAGCGTGACCCTGCACCTTTGGGAATTTGGTCTGCCCGCACAGATTTTCCCGCTATACGACGCCAATATCGCAAAGGCGCACATCAAGCAATTCCTCAAGGTAGACATCACCAAGCGCTCCCGTTTCGAACCCATGACCGGAGAGGGAGCCGGTTCGTGGTATCAGGTAAATCAGGATAAGATTATCGAGCTGATTTATTATTACGTGGTCCATACGGGCGACGTGGACTTCCTAAATGAGGTCGTCGATGGACTATCGGTATACGACCACGTCATGAAGAATGCACTTTTCGGAGACGACCTGAAAAAAGATGTCGTATTGGTAGACTATGGCGATGAAGGGGAGAACCACCTTGAATTGCAACGTGGCTATCCGTATCGGGGTGTGATGCCCGATGTGAATGCCCTGCGGTACCTCAGCTACATACGGGCCTACGAACTGACCAAGCTGGCAGGCAAACCGGTAGCGGCATTGCCTGAACGTGCCGAAGCATTGAAAACATTGTTGAAAAAGGAATTATGGAGTGCGCGGGATAAATGGTTTTATTTTGAAAATCAAGGTAAACGGGATATCCGGTACACGAATTTTATGTATACCCTGATCGGCACCGGTATATTCGACGAAGAGGTCGAACAGGGGTTGCTTTCACACCTGAATGAGCAGGAGTTTCTGGGCGACTATGGCATTCACAGCATTTCCAAGCTGGATCCGGCCTACGATCAAAACGACATCGATCACGGTGGGGGTGGAAGCTATGTAGCCTTTCCCCCGTTGATCTGCCAACGGTTTTACAATGCGGGATTCCATTCGGAAGCTGATGACCTGCTGGAGCGGCACCTGTGGTGGGGCGAACGGCTGCCGTACTGGGGAGACTCGAAGGCAGCCAATTACAAAGGTTACCGCGAAGATACCCCGTTACAGAGTGACTTTGATGCATGCACAGCTGCACAAACCGTTATTTTCGGATTGTTCGGCGTGAAGGTGGAATTGGATGGCCGCATTACGGTCAATCCGACGGTTCCTTCGTTTTCGCCAGAAATCCGGTTGGAGGGATTGAAGATTCGCGGCAGAGAACTGACCATCGAGGCGAATGCCGAAGAATATGTCATCACTGTTGACGGGAAAGCCGTTACGATGAAATTGGGAACACCTGTTACATTTTGAGCAGCTTTCTCAAAACAATTTTCGCCGTTCTCCTGTAAACTAGAGAAAGTAGTTAAAAAGGAGGATTAATTATGGCAGATGAATTAAGAGATCGGAAAGTAGCGATTTTAACAGCAGATGGATTTGAGGAAGTTGAATTAACAAGCCCGCGGGACGCCATTCAGATGGCTGGCGGAATCACACATATTGTATCACCCAAGTCGGACGTCGTACGGGCGAAGAAAGGAAATGATTGGAGCCTTGATTTTGATGTGGATGTCCCGCTGGATCGTGCAAATCCCGATGATTACGATGCCCTGCTATTACCGGGTGGCGTTTTCAATCCCGATAAACTCCGTGTGAATGAACAAGCGTTAGACTTCGTACGGGCTTTCTTCGAAGCGGGAAAACCCGTAGCCGCGATATGCCACGGCCCACAGGTGCTCATCAATGCCGAAGTGGTGGAGGGCCGGAAGATGACGTCGGTAAAAAATATCAGCAAAGACCTGATCAATGCGGGTGCGCTGTGGGAGGATAGTGCGGTGGTTGTGGACCAGGGGTTGGTAACCAGTCGCACGCCCGACGACCTTCCCGATTTCAATGAAAAGGTTATCGAAGAGTTTGCAGAAGGGGAACACGCCGGGCAGCATGCATAGCGAAAATGTTTCACGGCGGTAAACAGTAAAAGAATGGAAGGCGATCTACCGGCCTTCCTTTACCGCCATTTTCAAGGTAAATGCTTTTTCACTGGCAGTAATGAAAAGTAGATTACGGTTAGTACCACCAAAGCAGACATTTGCGGTCCAGTTTGCCGGGATATCGATATGCTCGATTTTTTGGCCGGCGGGATTATATACATCTATGCCCTTGCCGGTGAGGTAGATGTTGCCTTTGTCATCGATGGTCATCCCGTCGGATCCCTGGGAAGCAAACAGCTGTTTATCCGCTAACGTGCCATCGGCTTGGATCGTATAGCGATAGATTTTACGATCGCCAATATCTGCGACATAAAGAAGTTTGCCATCTGGTGTACCAATGATCCCGTTTGGTTGCTTGAATTGGCTATCTAAACGGGTCACCTGCCCATCGCGGTATACATACAGCGCTCGGTCTTGCATATCCGGAGACGTGCGTGCCCAATAATCCCGTTGATAGTAAGGATCCGTAAAATAGATCGCCCCTGATGACGGGGATACCCACACGTCATTGGGTCCATTGAAGAGCGAATCTTTATAATTGACCGCCAATTTTTGAACTTGTTTGTCCATGTCGATGCGCCACAACTCATATTGCTCATCCGCGCAGGCGATTAGGTAACCTTCCTGATCGAAATACAAACCGTTGGCTCGGCCGGCCGGCTCCATAAAGATGGACAGCTTGCCGTTCGTGTCGTATTTCCATATCCGGTTATTGGGCTGGTCGGTAAAGAACACGTTTCCCGCCGCATCCGCAGCAGGCCCCTCTGTAAAACTGAATTGGTCTGACACGAGTTGCAACTGGGCACCGGGTGCGACAATTTGGGCGGTGCATGCCAGGCTGATAGAGATAGATAATAATGTAGAAAGATATATTTTGCTGTTCATATTAAAGTGATCATCAAGTTGAAAAATTATATCAAACCATCTTTTTAAAGCCGTTTGTGGGATAAACAGTTTAGGCATTGCCATGTAAACAAAGTTAAAAGTTATTTTGAAATAACCCAACTTAAACAAAAGTTGATGGAAAGGAAGCAAATATTTATATTTGCGTATGGCGACTTTGAAAATCCCTGATTCATTGAATGAACAACAACTGATGATGTTACGGTTGCTTAAAGACCCGCTTCCAGATTCGGAATTCCAGAAAATCCGTCGGTATGTGGTTCGATTATTGGCAAATCAACTCGATGAAGTGATGGGGGAGTGGGAAAAGGAAAATAACATCACCGAAGAAGATTATATCAAATTAAGTCATGATCATTTCCGTTCGCGGCGTAATTAAACTCAGTGGTCGTAGTTTTAGACTCCAACGTCCGTTTATCGGCTATTGGCCCCAATAGCCCCTTGCGATATATTTGGAATTCATTTCTTGATGGTGCTTTCAAGATTGCCGTCAATCAGGATATCTTAACCGAATACGAAGAAATCCTTCAAGAACACGCTCCGAGGGCTACAAAAATAGTGATGGATATTTTCGAAGAAAGTATCGATGTATTGTACCAACGTGTATCTTATAACTGGGATGCAATAAAGAAGGACCGTGACGACAATAAATTTTTCGACGTTGCCGTGGCCTCCTCTGCAGACTACTTGGTGACAAATGATAAACATTTCAATGTGGCCAAAAAACTGGCATTTCCCAAAATAATTATTGTCACAGCCGAGGAATTTATCGAAGTCTTAACTGGTTAAGACGTCATTCTATAATCTTAAAATCCGTGCGACGGTTGAGTTGCCTGCCTTCATCCGTTTCATTGGTCGCAACGGGCTGAGATTGGCCGTATCCTTTGTAGGTTAGGCGGGATGCTATAACGCCGGCATGAAGCAGGTAATCGTGCACGGCTTTGGCCCGGTTTTCCGATAGCGTTTGATTGTGGGCTTCGCTACCTGTATTATCGGTATGCCCGCCGATTTCCACCCGTACCGTTTTATTCAGGTTTAGGAATTCTACGAGATTATCGAGGTCAATCTTGGATTTCGGAAGCAATTCGTAGCGATCGATGTCGAAGAAAACGTTGTTGAGCGTACCGGTGCTGCCCACTTTGATGCGGGATAACGCAATACGGACTTCATAAGCATCGTTGATTTTGGCGCTATCGTCAAGCGGATAATTTTCTGAGAAAAACAGGTACCCGGGCTGTTTAATGTGCAGCGCATACGTTTTGCCAAAGGGTAGGGGAGCCAGGAAGGTGCCATCTTCGTAATCGGCCTGTTCGTTATACAGTACCTGATTCGCCACGATGTCGGTGACGATTACGTTGGCCTGAACCGGCGACTCAGTTTCTGCATCCACGATGATTCCCTTCAGGTACGCCACTGGGTGGGGACGCACGGCCTGCGGCAGATCAAACCAATAAATATCCAGTCCACCGACCGCATCGTCCCTGCGTGTCGAAAAGAAAGCCTGTTTACCGTTCATGCTTACCGTGAGGGCACTCTGCTCGTGGTGGTCGTTGATGGGGTACCCGAGGTTGGTCGGCTCCTGCCACTTACCGGCACTATCCAGCTGGCTTCGGAAAATGTCTTTCTCCCCGAATCCGGGCCATCCATCTGACGCAAAGTACAGGGTGCGGTTGTCCGCATGGATATAGGGTGAACTCTCGTCGTAGCCTGTATTGACCGCGGGGCCGAGGTTTACCGGCGCTCCCCATTGACCATCCCCTTGAAGCTGTGATTTCCAAATGTCGTAGCCACCCTGTCCGCCGCGCCGGTTGCTCACGAAATAGAGCGTGCGTCCATCTGCTGCCAGTGCGGGTTGCGCTTCCCAGCCGCCGCTGTTGACGGGAGCTCCAATATTATAAGGAGCGCCCCAAAAACCACCCTCCCGGCGGGATACGTAGATATCACAACTCCCCAATCCATCCGGGCGGTTACAGCCCGTAAAAAACAGGTATTTTCCATCGGGAGAAATACAGTGGGCACCCTCGTTATACAGTTCAGAATTGATATCTCCCTGTAAAAGTGACGCCGTCAGCCATTCTCCGCTGCTATCCTGTGTGCTTTCGTAGAAATTCTCTTGGTTGTTTTCCTTGCGGGTGAAAATAATGTTTCGGTAATCCGCTGTAAGTCGGGGAAAATATTCGTCGTATTGGCTGTTGATAGCCGGTCCGGGATTACGCGGATGGAAGGTCTGGGGGCGCTTGAGTGCCGCGAGGCTAAATTCGCAATCGGCGATGTATTTCGAAGTAAGCCGCTTACCCGCTGCATCCAGTCCGGGTGTGGCCAGGTACCGTCGCAATGGGGGCAAGGCTTCCTGATACCGGCCTGTATGCAGAAGGCTTTCTCCCAAGCCAAACCAGGTGAGCGCTGTCAATGCCGGATCCAGCTGAACCACACGACCGTATTGCAATGTCGCTTTTTCATAGTTTTGCTGCCTGCGGTAAATGTCACCCAGTTGTTGGTAAGCCGCTGCAAATCCGGTATCCAAGGCAACCGCAGATTCCAGCGAAGCAATGGCCAGATCGTATTGATGGTTTCTCAATTGGTTCCCAGCCTTTTCAAAAGCTGCTTGTGCCCGCCTGTTGTCCGACCGCATCTGGCCATATCCCGAAAAGCAAAACAATACGTTGTACAGCAATAAAAGATATAAAGATCTTTGCATGGTATGCGATCAATTCCTTTTAAACTCCGTGAGCAATTGTTTCGTCTCCGCACTGAGTGCCAACCGACCGCTGATAGCCGCTTGTTCGTAAAGCAGTTGCTCCCAATGCGCGGTACCTTGCCACAGGGTCTGTTTGAGTGCTACAAGTGCTTCCAGGTTTTTGGTAAGCAACGGTTCACAAAATTGCTGGATGGCGCGATCCATTTCGGGAATCGTTGGTTGTATGGAATGGATAAGGCCTACTTGCAGCGCCCATTGTGGATCGAAAAAGCGCGTAGGGTTCAATGAAAGCTGGGTAAATGCCGATATACCAATTTTTCGCTCCAAAGCCGGAGCAATGACAAACGGACCGATGTTAAGACTGACTTCGCTGAGTTTAACGGCAGCCTGTTTCGTAGCAAAGCAGTAGTCACATGCTGCCATTAACCCCACACCGCCGCCTACGGCCTTTCCCTGTGTCCGTCCAATGACAAGTTTCGGCGAGATACGGATCGCGTTGATAACATCGGCAAATCCCGAAAAAAAAGCAGTTCCCGCTCCTTCGTCGGTTATGGCGAGTAATTCATCAAAACTAGCACCCGCGCAAAATGTGCGTTCACCACTGCTTTGCAGCAGGATAAGACGTGTATTACGATGCTTGCCTGCAGCGTGAATTTGTTTGCTCAGTTCGTTGAGCAAGCCTGACGGCAGCGAATTATGAGCCGGATGCCCAAAAGTGATTACTGCCAGGCCATTGTCGTTGATTTCCGCTTTTACGAATCCTTGATCCATCGTCAAACATACGTATTCCCGAATTTCTCCTTTACATCGGCAACAATCTGTTTCACTCCCTGCTCCTGGTCTTTTGGACAAATCATGAGGGTATCATCCGACTGAACAACAATGAAGTTGTGCAGTCCCTTGACAATCACTAATTTATTCTTCGGTGCATGGATCATGCAATTGGATGAATCGTATACGATAACATGTTCCGACGAAGCAGATACATTGCCCAGGTAATCCTTTTCGGCTAATTCGTAAACGGAAGACCACGTACCGAGGTCTGACCAGCTAAAATCGGTAGGCAGCACATAAACGTTGTCGGCCTTTTCCATGATGGCGAAGTCAATGGAGATGTTCACACAGCGAACGAAAGCTCCGGAAATGAATTTCGCCTCACGGTGGGAATTGTATATCTCGGTTCCTTCTTTAAACACCTCATTCATTTCGGTCTGATATTTATCGAATGCCTGGATAATCGATTTGGCAGACCAAATAAATATGCCGGCATTCCATAGAAAATCGCCGCTTTGGAGAAATGTTTTAGCAAGCTCGAGGTTGGGCTTTTCAGTAAATGTCTTTACTTTTTTTAACCCCGGCACGGTTGCGCTTTTGCCGTATTGGATGTAACCGTAGCCCGTGTCGGGCCGGGAAGGCTTGATACCCAACGTGATCAGCCAGTCATTTTTTTCTGCGCACTTAAGCCCCTTGACTACATCTTCTGCAAACACATCGGTTTCCAGAATCAGGTGATCTGCCGGGGCGATGACCATGGTTGCTTCGGGGTTCAGTTGTTGGATCTTATGGCTGGCATAAGCAATGCAAGGCGCTGTATTGCGCATGATAGGCTCCAATATTAACTGGTGCTCGGTTAATTCTGGCAACTGCTCCCGTACCAAGCTGGCATAGGATTCATTGGTAGCCACGAAAATGTTTTCCTTTGGTACAATTTTCCGGAAACGATCATAAGTTGCCTGGATAAGTGTTTTTCCGGTACCCATCATGTCGATAAACTGTTTAGGCAGCTTGGTGCGGCTCACGGGCCAAAACCGGCTTCCGATTCCACCGGCCATAATTACGGCATAGTAATTCTTCATGTATGTTTCTTTTTTCGGCTATCAGCTATCGGCTTTTGGCTGTCTGCCATGTGTATCTGCTTATGGGTTTTAAATTTTTTTCGTTAGTTCCTGTAGGCAAACTTAACTAAAATTGCGTTAATCTGCGATAATCGTTCAATCTGTATCATCAGTGTTCTGTCAAATAATCCCTTCTTTTAACAAGTCATGCAAATGTATTATCCCATCGTATGATTGATTATGTAGCACCAAAAGTTGCGTAATGTTATGTTTCCGCATCATGTCAAAGGCCTGTACAGCCAGTTCATTCCGGTCGATTGTTTTGGGCGTACGACCCATGATATCTTTGGCGGTGAGCTGCCCAATCTGTGTATGGTTTTCCAGCATACGTCGGATGTCTCCGTCGGTGATAATGCCAGCAAGTTGCGTGCCATCCACTACGGCAACGGCACCCAATCGGTGTTTGGTAATGGATACAATAACCTCCCGCACCGGAGCTTCCGGTTGTACGGACGGTTTACTGTTTTGTGCGGCAAGGTCGGAAACTTTCAGATACAGACGTTTGCCTAAAGCGCCACCTGGATGATAGCGCGCAAAATCACGGTCGCTGAATTGTCGGCACTCCAACAAGCAGATGGCAAGGGCATCGCCCATGGCCAGTTGAGCCGTTGTGCTGGTGGTAGGAGCGAGATTATGCGGGCAGGCTTCTTTTTCCACCGTCGTATCCAGGATGTAGTCGGCGTGGTCGGCTAAATAAGATTGCGTATTTCCCACCAATGCCACCAGCCGGCTGGATGTTTGCCGCAGTAGCGGTACCAATACCTTTATTTCGGGGGTATTGCCGCTTTTGGAAACTGCAATCACCAGATCATCCTGCTGGATGATGCCAAGATCGCCATGTATGGCATCGGCGGCGTGCATAAAAATGGCGGGTGTACCTGTGGAATTCAGCGTGGCCACAATCTTTTGGGCGATGATTGCGCTTTTGCCAACTCCTGTTACGATAACCCTTCCCCGGAGGGTTAGGATATCGTGTACCACAGCAATGAAATCACTATCAATCCGTTTGATCAAATTGTTTAAAGCGTCCGACTCCTGCTTCAATACATTTGTTGCGATATTTTTGATTTCGGAATTGCTTTTCACAAATATATTTTTTAATTTTAGATACTGATATGCGCAAAAATATGTTATTTTGGGCATTCTTTGGTACGAGTCTATCTAAATTTTGCGAAAGGCGCAATGGAAATAGAGAAAAGATTATTTGATAATTTACAGGAATTTTTTGGGTTTGACACTTTCAAGGGTGATCAAGAAGCGATCATCACTAATATTCTGCAAAAGAAGGATACGTTTGTCATTATGCCTACCGGTGGAGGGAAGTCTATTTGCTACCAGCTGCCTGCATTGATGAGTGAAGGTACGGCGATTGTCATTTCGCCGCTTATTGCATTGATGAAAAATCAGGTCGACCAACTCCGTTCGTTTGGCGGTGACGATAGCATCGCCCACTTTTTAAACTCTTCATTAAACAAAAGCGATATTACCCGTGTCAGGCAAGATGTAATGTCGGGAAAGACAAAATTGCTCTATGTGGCGCCCGAGTCGCTCGCCAAGACAGAAAACGTGGAATTTTTGAAGCTGATTACGGTGTCTTTTGTGGCCGTTGATGAAGCCCATTGTATTTCTGAATGGGGACATGACTTCCGGCCGGAATACCGCAAGATCCGATCTGTCATCAATTCCATCGGCAGCAATATACCGGTGATTGCCCTTACCGCTACTGCTACACCTAAAGTACAATCAGACATTCGCAAAAACCTGCAGATGAATGATGCAACGCTGTTTAAATCTTCTTTCAACCGCCCCAATCTTTACTATGAGGTGCGGCCGAAGCGGAACGTTGTAAAGGAAATTGTGCGGTTCATCAAAAACAATGCGGGGAAATCAGGGATTATTTACTGCCTGAGCCGTAAGAAGGTAGAAGAAATTGCGGAAGTACTCAATATTAACGGCATCAAGGCTAAACCATACCATGCGGGGCTGGATGCCAAGACCAGGGCCGAGACGCAGGACAAGTTCCTGATGGAGGATGTGGAAGTGATTGTCGCAACAATTGCCTTCGGTATGGGAATTGATAAACCCGACGTGCGTTACGTCATCCACCACGATATTCCCAAAAGTATGGAGGGGTATTACCAGGAAACTGGTCGCGCAGGCCGCGATGGAGGCGAAGGGTATTGCTTGGCGTTCTATTCGGAAAAAGATATCGAGAAGCTGACGAAGTTCATGAAAGACAAGCCGGTTTCCGAACGTGAGATCGGCACCCAGATTCTCAAGGAGGTGATCGATTATTCGGAGTCTTCCGTTTGCAGGCGTAAGCAGATCCTTCATTATTTCGGGGAAAATTTCGACGAGACGGGCTGCAATAGCATGTGCGACAATTGCAGCAGCCAGCAGACCCACTTTGATGCAGAAGATTCGCTGCTGAATGTGCTGAAATTTATTAAGGAGCAGGGTGAGAAGTTCGATGATCACCACATCATCAATGTGTTTATCGGTCAAAACAACCAGCCTATATCGTCTTATAAGCACGATACCCATCCGATGTTTGGCAGTGGCAAGGAACACGGGGTCCTCTATTGGAAGTCTTTGATTCGGCAGGCCGTGCTGAACAATTTTCTGGCGAAGGATATTGACCAATATGGATTGCTGATGCTGACAGAATCCGGCAGGCGGTATATTGAAAATCCATATGGTATCCGGTTTATCCTGAACAAGCCGATGGAAGCCGCTACCGAAGATGGTGGCGATGAGCCTGTGCAGCAGGGAGGAGGGGCCGTAGATACCCAGTTGCTGAAGATGCTGAAAGACCTGCGTAAGAAGATCGCGAAACAAAAGGGGTTACCGCCTTTCGTCGTATTTCAGGATCCTTCGCTGGACGAAATGTGTACGCATTATCCGGTGACCATCGACGAGTTGAAGCAGATACACGGAGTGGGTGCAGGTAAGGCATTGAAGTTCGGTAGTCAGTTTATCGAACTTATTAAGCGATACGTAGAAGAAAATGAGATTGACCGGCCGCAGGACCTGATCATCAAAGGCACGGCCAACAAATCGGCGTTGAAAGTGTCCATCATCCAGAATATCGACCGCAAGATAGGCTTGGAAGACATTGCTCACTCGAAGGGTATCACCTACGAAGACCTGCTGAAAGAAGTTGAATCCATTGTTAATTCGGGAACGAAGCTTAACTTGGGGTATTTTGTGGACGAAATCATCGACGAAGACCGTCAGGACGAAGTATTTGATTATTTCCGTGCTGCTGAGATCGACTCCATAGATCAAGCACTCCGCGATCTGGGAACGGATGACTACACATATGAAGAGATCCAACTGATGCGTATCAAATTTATGTCTGAATTAGGGAATTGATTTATGCAACAAATCGTACCTGGCATCAAGCATGCGGATTCCGCAAATTTTTTCTTGATGGCTGGCCCTTGCGCCATTGAAGGGGAAGACATAGCGATGCGGATTGCCGAGCGTATTGTCTCCATTACCGACCGACTGGACATACCTTACATCTATAAGGGGTCTTACCGTAAAGCCAACCGATCGCGTGCAGACTCGTTTACGGGCATCGGCGACGAAAAGGCCTTGAAAATTTTGCAGAAGGTAGGCCGTACGTTCGGCGTACCTACCGTTACGGATATACACGAAAGCCACGAGGCGGCTATGGCTGCCGAATACGTGGATGTACTCCAAATACCGGCTTTTTTGTGTCGGCAAACGGAATTGCTTTTAGCTGCGGCAAAGACCGGTAAAGCGGTCAATATAAAAAAAGGCCAATTTCTGTCAGCAAGTGCGATGCGTTTTGCCGTTGATAAAGTAAAAGATAGCGGTAATGAACGCGTGTTGCTAACCGATCGCGGAAATACGTTCGGTTATCAGGATCTGATCGTTGATTTCAGAGGCATACCGGAAATGCGGACGTTCGGGGTGCCGGTGATTATGGATTGTACGCACTCCTTACAACAGCCTAATCAGCCTTCGGGAGTGACCGGAGGGAAGCCAGCACTCATTGAAACCATCGCCAAAGCAGCAATAGCCGTTGGGGCGGACGGCTTGTTTATTGAGACACATCCTGATCCGGCCAATGCCAAGTCTGACGGAGCTAATATGCTGCATTTAGACCTGCTGGAAGAATTGTTGGTCAAATTAGTACGGCTTCGCGCCGCCTTGTAGTTGACTATACAATTTGATAATCAATCAGCTTTTCCAATGCAGCGATCGTTTTTTGTTGCGCCGCAATTACGTGGTTCAAGGATTCAATGGTACGCTCGTAACTGAATTGTACGGGTGGCAGCTTTGGAAGGATGGTCTGTTGGTCCCCCTGCGTGTCTTCCTGTTTGTCCGCCAGCATCTCGCCCCTGCCCGTCAGCACCCAATTGGCGTTGAGATCGGGATATATCTTTAGTATATTTTCTAATTTATCGAGGCCAATGGTTCGATTTCTTTTCAGCTGGCCGCTGAAAGAGCCATTTGAAAAACCGACAGACTTCTCGAATGCACTTATTTTAATCTCTTTGTGGTCAAGATAACACTTAATTCGTTTTAGTGGATTTGACATTTGTATTAATTATGAAAAATTTCCCATAAGATTGAATATCTAGAATATATTCTATAAATTAGCAACCTTATTCTTCACTACTGACAATTTTTACTTATGAAAAAACAAATTATAACTTATGAAAAATTTATATACCTATAACCATAAATAGTGCCAAAAATAGATATATAATCCGTCTAGCCTTGGAAAATTAAATCTGAAGACAATTGATAGGAGACAAGTTAATCATCGGAAGAAAGCTTTAATTGATGCAAATTGCTGATCACTATTAACCTATTTGCCTTTCAACTTTAAATCTTGGTTTTCAATTTAACAATCACTAGGTAATATAGAAGCAGACAAGGCTAACGCAGCTTGTTGCTCATAATTTATTTTGTTCAGTTTGTTCATTTTATTCACGTGTTTAAATTTCGGTATAAAAAAGCGTTTTCAAGATTGGCAAAATTGGTGTTGTCTCCAATAACGAACAGGGGTGCTCAGTGGTGGTTTTTAGGGGTTTTCACGTCTGTTGGATTTACGATTTTTGGCCACAACGTCCAAGCGCAGGGAGCATTTAACTATCGTTCGCCGCTCTTTCGGGAACACCGCGGTGCGATGCCTTCGCCCACTTTCCTGACGACGGGGTCGCCGGCCCAAATCGGCGGAAGCCGGTGGGTAGACCCGATGGTGACGATCAAAACCAATGTAACCGAGCTAGCCACTACTACCTTAAATGTAGGTGTCGAGTTTTTTTCGGAAGGCCGGTACAGCGTCAGTCTTCCGATCAGCTACAATCCTTGGACATTTAACGACAACAAAAAAATCAAGCACTTAGCTTTTCAGCCCGAATTCCGCATTTGGTTTGGCGAAACCTTCCGTGGCTCGTTTATCAATGTACAATCGTTTATCGGCCTTCAACTACACTACCTATATTATAATGCGGGAGGCATTAATATCCCGTTCGGTATGTTCCCTGATCTTAAGAATACCCGCTATCAAGGTCAAGGTGCCGGCGGAGGGGTTACCTATGCCAATCAGTTTGGGCTAGGGGGTAGGTGGCGTGGCGAAATCGGTACCACGCTTGTTTTTTCGTATTTATGGTATGACAGCTACGAATGTAGGACCTGTGGCGCCTTCAAAGGATCGGGTACGAGGCGGTACCTTGGGCCGGGCAAGTCATCCCTATCGATTGTTTACCTAACTGCAATTTATGCACTTTACTAGTTTTTTATATATGTCACTAAATCAAACATTTAATTTTTAACAATTCAACTATTTGCTTATGAAACTAAAACAATTAATGGCCTTAGCGCTGATCGGATTCGCGGTAGGGGCTTGTAAAAGACCGGATGGGGGAGAAGACCCGACAAATGTGGACCCGGAAGGGAAGACGGTGAAAGTGAAGTTGGCGATTTCGATTCCAAAGAGTATTAGGACTTATGTGCCGGGTGATACGGATCCGCTAGCTACTGTCGATGAAATTAAGGCTAACACAATTGATGTGTTTATCTACGATGATGGTGGAAGTTATGCGTTGACTTATTATCGCTTCGCCCCGACAGCCCCACTCGGTACTGCCGCTCCGGCGGAAGGCTTCTTTAATTATAATGGCACAGGAGATCAATTCTTAACAGGTGAGTTTGACGTGCGGGAGGGTCCCAAACTGGTCTATGTAGGAATTAATTTGCCTAATTTTATTGTCGACAGGTTAAAGACGGGATATTACGTCAATGAAATCTATGAACAAACCGATTTGGTTGATTTACTCGCAAATCAAATACAAGCAGGAGGATCGGCAGAGGTCGCATTTTTTAATACAGCGATTGTCACGACAGATATCACCGCTGATGACCTGCCAACCATTCCCGTATCTGTGAGCCGACTCGTGGCCAAAGTGGTTGTGAAAGCAGATGGCGCAGATGCAGCTTCTTGGGACGTGAGTGGTGGAACGGTGTCAGACCTAAAATTCGCCATCGGTCAACGCAATAACCAAATGTTCGTTTCTCCACTTGTTCTTGGTGCGGACCCCAATTACTCAATAGCGAGTATACCGGATGTTTCTGCCGCAAGTAGTATTCATCCTAGCATTCAAAAATTGCAATTTGTGAGAGAGATTGATTATATTTCGGTAAATGATTTGACCGATGAGGCGGATGAAGGGTCGACAACAAATATGCGTTACGCTACGGAAAACACGTCTGTCGGTTATCGCCATCAAGACGTTACTTACGTGAGTATCCAGGCGAAATTTATACCACATCGATTGGGTGCCAATGCAGATGACGGCACACTACCTGATGATGGTACTGGAGATAATACCAGCGAGATTCCGGGTGGTTTTTATGCGGTATTTACGGGGGATGCCACTGGTGATGATGCATTGGGTGTCCGGTATTTCAATGACATCGACCTCGCACGGGATTTTGTAATGGGGGCCTATTTTGGTAACCTGGCACCAGCTTTGACAACAAGGACTCCTGCTGCAGGTATTTATGATGAAGATGCTCCGGACACCGACTCTGACCACTATATTTTCTTCTATGAAAACAGCTATTGCTATTACCGGATCTATCTTAATCCAAACCTCAGAAGTGACGGAGATGCTGGCACAGGTACGGGCGATTATAATATCCTCCGCAATACCGTGTATTTAGCTACAATAACGGGTATAAATTACATTGGGACTACGAAACCCAATTCATTACCTGGCAGTTATGAGAATCACCTGACAAATACAGGCAGAGGCACGCCTACTTGGCCGGGTGCCTGGTTCCCTAACCCACTTCCCAATACTCCGGTTTTGCCAACAGAACAAATTGAACCGTTGGATTTGTTTTCGGGTCTAAGTGTGGGAATTACACTGGAAAATTGGACTGGAGATGATCAAGATTATGAAGTATATTAATCAATAAGTTAGAATAATCCATTTTAGAGGCCTCAATAGGCGAGGCCTCTATTTAGATGTGATCCACAAAGCGATAAAACTATTTATGAAAACTGTCCATTATTTCGGAGTTTACAGTTGCGTATTGGTGTCGGTCTTTTTGGGTTGTATCAAAGAAGATTTGGAGATTTGTTTACCGCAACCGGTTCAAGTATCTTTTACTTTTATTCCATCCGAGGCGTGTGCAGAAGTACCAATTATACCAACAAACATAAACCGTCTGACTGTATTTCTATTTGATGAATACGGACGCTTCGTGCAGCAATTAGACACTATTCCCGTAGGAGCAGATTATCAAATGGAGCTATCATTGGTTCCTGCTCATTACCAAATGGTAACAATAGCAGGTTACGATGGACAACAGTTGCCAAATGCTCCCTTTATTCCCGGGATAACGAATATAAAAGACGCGGCTGTCACTAGCTATTTAGAGCAACAGGACGGTTTATTGGGTTCGGCGGAACAAGTGTTATATATGGGAGCTGATACGCTTACCGTCATGCCTGAAGTATCGGGCCAAGGGCGGACAATGACCTTAATTCAACAGACCAAAATATTGCACATTACGGTGGACGGAATTGCCAATAGCCAATATCAAATTGCACTTGCTGGCAACGCGGCCCAATACACCTTTGGGATGGAGCAGGTTTATTTAACGGGTAGTCCTCCAATCTTCATTCCCCTTCGAGACGATAATGGACTTTACAAAGGAACGACATTAGTCAACTGGCCATTAAAGAACGATGGTGATAATACGAAGCTCCAAATTATAAATCCGGCTACCGGGGCAAGACTAATAAATGAAGATTTGCTTGAATTAATATTACGCGTACCCAATATTGACCTCGAATGCTCCACTGGATTCGACATTGAAATCGAATATCGGGTAGGAAGAGGACTGGCTATCTATATTGAAAACTGGAAGGTGTACGACGATGGGTATATATTAATATAACTATGTTATGTAATACTATGCAACATTATTGCAAACGCATGAACGTAACGCAGCTATTCGTAGGTGGCTTATGTCTGTTGATTGTGCTGTTAGGTGCCTGCAAGGAAGATAAAACTGAGATATTTCCGGATAGAAAGCCGAAAGAGATAGCACTAAAATTCTCCGTAAAGCTGCCAACTGCTATTTCCAATTCCATCGAAACATATGCATTGGATGGTAATGATGAGGCATTTATAGAATCTGTGGATATATTGGTTTTTGCTGATGACGGTAATGGTAATATGAAATTCAATCATCGTGCACGAGGCCAAATTGATAATCTACCGCGTATTGAAGCAAAGCTCTGGAAAACAGAGACAAACTCCCGATTGGTTGTTCTAGCCAATGTACGTAACCAATTGAACGAATACCATTTTTCAAACGAAGAAACGTTAGAGCAGATGCAATCCAAGTTGCAATATAAGCTTGAAGGAGCGTGGCCGGCAAAGCTGGAAGATGAAGAAGAGTTTGTATCATTGCCAATGTGGGCGGAACTCGATCTGGGATCTCCAATTGACGACGATATTGATCTCACTGACGATGACTTAAATCTGTTGCGTAGCGTTGCTCGTGTAGACGTATTAATCAGTGCAACTGCCAGTAATTTTGCTCTTGAAGCTGTTTACGTATTTAATAGTAACAGAAATGGATTAATTATGCCGGATCCGAACAATTTAACAGGAAGTGTTGCGACTGCACCGAGCTTGCCCATACCCTTAGAGATCAATGATGATCTTGACTTGCCATTAATATATGAAACAGATGGAGGAAATTCGGAAGGAGAAATCTATTTGTTTGAGACATCGGCAGCAAGCAGCTTGAATCTTGAAGCAGCTACGGGTTTGGTAATAAAGGGGAGTTTTCCAGGCGAAGTCACCCCGGGTCCATATTACTACCGTATTGACTTCAAAAATGCGCCGGGGAATAGTTTTGTGCCACTACTTCGTAATCGTTGGTATCGGATCAATATTGTCAGTGCCGATTTTGAACTAACAAGTGTACGTTATGCAAATGAGAAAGATGCTTTTCAAAGCGGACCCTCCTTGGATCCCGTGGCATCCTACTTCCATAGAGACGGAATAAACCCGGCTCAATTCAAAGGTACTGTAAATACGGACGTATTGTCTACAAAACACACAAGCGTTTCCATAAAAAGTCCAACGGGTCTCCAATACACCATCGCCACCATCAATGAAAATGAATAATCGGTCATGAGAAATCATTTACCATACCGGTTACATGTAGGCAGGGCTTTAATAGGCATACTGCTAGTAGCCGCATGGGGATGTAACAAAGACAACCCCATCAAACCCGAACCCGACCTACCCCACCGCACCATCCTATACTATTTAGGAGCCGACAATAGCCTATACTCAGAATCCGAAGACAAAGTCGAAGCTTTACGCGTCGGTTTTCCCGGTGGTGACGATCACCTCGTGATCTATAAGGACACCCGTAATGAATCGCCAGAGTTGCTGGAGATCTATACCGACAAAAACGGCGATAACCAAATTCGTACCACCAAGACCTATTCCGAGCAAAATAGTGCTACCGGCGAGACGTTCCGGCAGGTATTGGACGACGTGCAGAGCTTATTTCCCGCAGATTCTTATGGACTGATCCTATTTTCCCATGCTTCAGGTTGGTTGCCCCAAGGTGCCCTTCTTCGGCCGGAATCGGCTATCCTGCAAATGGGCATCACCCCCATACGAACCTATACCATTGCCATGGATGGCTCAGACGAATTAAACCTCGGGGAGTTTGCTGCCGCAATTCCCGACCATTTTTTTGATTTTATCGCCTTTGAAGCCTGCTTCATGACCGGCATTGAGGTGCTCTATGAACTCAAAGATAAAACCGATTACATCCTCTCATCCTCCGCGGAAATCGTGTCACCCGGCTTCCTGCCGGTCTACCCGGAGGCACTATCGCTGCTCTATCAGCCACAACCCGACCTCGCTGGATTTGCTAAGGCTTATTTTGACTTTTGGAATGCACAGTCCGGAGACTATCGCTCGGCCACCGTTACCGTGGTCAGCACATCAGGCCTCTCCCTGCTGGCAAACTGGGCTAATCAATACGCAACCGAGCATGTACCAGAGGATAACCTGCCCGAAATTCAGCACTTCGATCGATACCGAAACCATCGCTTGTTTTTTGATTTTTCCGATTATTACGGCCGGAAAACGAACGATGAGGGAAGAGCGAAATTGAAAGAATTGCTTAATACGATCGTAGTCTATAAGGCCGCGACGCCTTCTTTCATCCCCGGCCAGCTGGGTTTTCAGATTAGCAACCACAGCGGCATCACCACCTATATTCCGCAGGAACGGTTCCCTAAGCTCAACGAGCGATACAACGAACTTACCTGGTGTAAACAAACACGTCATAACCCATGAAAATGATAATAAAATTGAAACATCAAGCACTAAAAAGAACAACAGATCATGTTTTCAGATGCGATCACCCGATATGTCGATGCCATATCACATACCAGAAAGGGACTTAGGGTATTAATTATTGACGACTTTGTAATTGAGCAGCTTGCCTTTCTTGAAATCGTACGGCATTACCTCCCTGAATCAACCGCCAACGCTCTGGACCAACACGAATTGGAAGAAGAACTGAACCAAGATCAACACACTTACGACCTCATAATACTGGAAGAGCGCCTACTGCTAAATGAGGCTGATAAGTTGTACGTCAAACAACTTCGTAGAAAACATGAGGAGGCAAAAATTGCGCTGTTTATCGACCGGGAAAATTCACATCAGCTGCAAACCATGTCGCAGCTTTCGGATATTGACATCCTTTTCACAAAGTGCACTACCGTAGAGGCCATTGCCGAAAAACTTTGCCTGACTTTTCAGGAATCACAATAAACTATTTCTTATTCTTGCTGAGTTCAATACGGACTTTCTCAACAAAATCGATGTAAAACTTGAATCAGGCTTCTGACTTCTTCAACTGATAAACCCCTTCACATACTGACGGGTAAGCTCCTCTTTGGGATGGAGCAACACTTCATCCGTAGGACCGAACTCGACAATTTCGCCCATGTACACAAAAACGATGTAATCCGAAATACGGCGTGCTTGCCGGAGAATGTGAGTAACCAGTACAATGGTGTACTGCGCTTTTAGTCGAACAAATAAATCTTCAATGGTGTGCGTCGATACTGGATCCAGTGCCGATGTTGACTCGTCGCCGAGGATAATTTCAGGCTTCACCGCCAATCCGCGGGCCAGGCATAACCGCTGTTGCTGTCCAATGGAAAGCCTGTTCGCCGGACCATGCAAGCGGTCTTTCACTTCATCCCACAAACCGGTGTCCTTCAATTGTTTTTCGACGATTGAATCCAGCGTGCTTTTATCCCGTGTGCCGTGTATTCTCGGACCATAAGCTACGTTGTCATAAATTGACATGGGAAGGGGATAGGGACGCTGCGATAGCAATCCCATCTTCTTGCGGATATGGGTCACCTCGGCCTCGGGCGCATAGATATCTTCATCGTCTACCAACACACTGCCTGATACCGTTACATTGGCCGTATCATCCAGCAGTCGGTTGAATGTTTTCAGTAGCGTGGTTTTGCCGCATCCCGAAGGGCCGATGATGGAGGTCACGCTCTTGTCCGGAATACTGATGTTGATATTCTTCAGGATATGGTGTCCGTCAATATGCACATTCAGGTCCTTGACACGGATAAGTGGATGCTGCGTCATGCTTATAGTTTGTGTTTATGTTTAGTTGCCAGAATATGGGATACGATAACAATCACCAGGATGATCAGGGTGAGTATAAGCGCCGATGCATATGCACGTCCCTGTACTTCGGGTATCGGGCTGCTCAGTTGGAAAAAGATCGCTAAGGGTAATGTGGCTGCTGGCTCATCGATGTATATCGGAATGTTGTCACTGAAACCGGCTGTAAACAGCACGGCCGCGACATCACCAATCCCCCGGCCAAACGATAATAAAACGGCAGTATAAATACCCGGCTTAATCTGTCGTAGGATTACCCGCGCCGTTTCCCACCGCGTGGCACCCAGCGATAAAGCTGCATGTTTTAACTCCCTGGGTACCGTAGCAATTACCTCGTCAAGCGTGCGAACCAAAATTGGAATAATGAGCAACGTGACGGCGATGACACCACCTAACAGGGATGCTCGAACGCCCAGCCAGATCATGATGCTGAATGCAAAGGCACCGTATACGATGGAAGGGATGCCAAAGAGTACGTCGTAAGCCAGTTTGGCCGATTTACTCAATAGGCTTCCACCTTTCAGGTAAATATTGAGGTAAATAGAAATAGGGATGCTAATGAGTAATCCCAATACCGTAGCACCCCCAGCTACATACAAAGATCCGATGATCGCATTAAGTACCCCGCCTTCTTTGCCGATGTAAAAACCTCCCTGCGGAGCCTTGGATACCATGTCCCAGGTAAGATATGGAACACCCTTGACCACAATGGTACCTACAATCAAAAATAAACTGGACCCCACAATTAGGCACGCCATTACCATCAGTATCTTAAAAATCGTTTCTTCGGCTTTTCTTCTTTTGATACCCATTACGAGCTGTATTTGTGTTCGATGCGATTGAGAATGATACGTGAAATCAGGTTAAAAAGGAAAATGATGACAAACAGTAATAGGGCGGCAAACATCAGCGCGGAGTCATACAAGGGTATGGACATCATCTCTCCGAAATTATTGGCAATCAGCGCGGGCAGCGGATAGCCCCCGTCGAATACCGACGTGGGTGCCACCGGTACGTTCCCGCACACCATCAAAACGGCAATGGTTTCACCAAAGGCTCTGGAAACAGCCAGCACCATGGCCGCCACAATGCCGGGAAGGGCACGCTTTACGACGACTTTTTTGATGGTCTCCCACTTGGTGGCTCCCAAAGAAAGTGAAGCATCTTTCAACTCCTTCGGAATGGTGCTCAGTACTTCGGAAACAATGCTCACCAGGATGGGAAATATCATGACCGCCAACACGACGCCCCCCGTAAGTACTGTATAGCCGCTGGAATACTCCATAAACTGCGGTGCAATGTATTCACGTACAATAGGTACCACAAAGAAAATTCCCCATACACCGTATATCACAGGGGGAATGCCGGCAAGAATATTCATTAAAGGCAACATGACCTTCCGGATGCCCGGCTTGGCATATTCAGTTAGGTAGATGGCTGTCAGAAGACATAGGGGCAACGCAACCACGATGGCAATCAGTGTAACCGATAGCGTGCCCATAATAAATGGATAAAATCCAAACTGGTTTTTGGAGGGCGCCCAATTGCTCCCACGGAATAGAGAAAGCAAGGTGTGCTCTTCGAATAACGGTGCCGTCCGAAGGTATAGACCGATGCCAATAAGAAAAACAAACGACACCGATGAGATCGAGAGGATCAACATCACATTGGCTATCAGCTTGTCTTTTACTATCCTAAAATTCAACTTAGTTCAGTTTTGTACGTTCGTCCAATAGTTGTTCTTCATTCAGGGGAATATAGCCGTTTTCCAATAACAGAGATTGGGATTCGTGGGTAAGTACGAATTTAATAAACTCAATAAGGACTGTATCTTTCGGCTTGCCCTTTACCAGAAAGGACAGGTTGCGCGAAGGGGGAGAGGGGTACTTCCCCGTTGCTACCGCATTTGTCAGGCTGTCAAGGTTATCGTAGAAATTCTCATCGGGCGCGAGTGTGCCGTCACCATTCAGGTCGATGGGCACCACACGGATCCCCGGGAACTGCTTACCGGTTTTAATATTGTATACATAGTTGATGTTGTTGAATCCGATGGCATGCGGATTTTTCTGAATGGCTTCGGCCATGCCGGGATCGCCGAAAATCCCGATACCTTTGAGGTCTTCCTGTGAGTGGCCTAAGTAAGCAGCCCAGGTTTCCGCCGCACCGGCAGCGTCCGAACGAACATATACATGCAGATCGTCATCGGAAAACGACGGATTGATCTGGTTCCACGCGGCGGCAGTTCCGTCTACAAAAAGCCGCCTGAATTCATCTTGCTTGATCCCCTGCCGAAGAAGGAAGCCCAGGTTCGGGTTCTGATCACTGACCGTTGCGACAACGGCATCTCGTGCTACGTGGATAACGTAGCCGCCTCGCTCAAATTCCTGTTGGTGTATGTCTCTAGATACCAAACCGATGTCGACCATGCCGGTCAAGGCATCCGCAATACCCTTGCCCGCGCCTCCTGCCGAAATATTGAATCGTACGTGGGGATGAACCTCTTTAAACTGCTCGCTCCATAGTACCACCAGCGGATAAAGCGCAAAAGCACCCGATATACTGAGCGTACCCTGAAGTCCTTTCTCCGGATCCCAACCGGACGAGTTTTTGGGCGCGCATCCCTCTTGAAGAATACTGAGCAATACGAATACGATAAGCGATGTTGCTGTCAAACATTTCCGAAAGGTAATCGCCATATCTTTATCACATTTGAAGTCGCAAATATATATAAAATTGGTAGACTTAATATGCTTATAGCTACTCATCATTGTATTTCAACGTCGTAGCTTACTAAATTTGCGGGCAGATTTGTGGATGTCGCCGTGTTTCCTTAAGTTTGAAATGCATTGCGACCTTTTAAACAAAACACCTAAATATGAAGTTAGTCAGACACCTTTGGCCCTTGTTAGTTGCGCTGATGCTGATGTATATGTTCCACCGCTCATGGGGAGTAATCCCTCCGCTCGGTAAACTGTTTAACCCCTTCGTTGGATTTCTTCAGAATGCGGAACAAGGTTCGGGTATCCGCGATGGGGAAATCGTATTGGCGGGATTACGCGGAGCGGTCACCGTATGGTACGACGACAACGCCGTTCCACATATTTTTGCACAGAATGACGATGACCTTTACTTTGCACAGGGATACGTCATCGCAAAGGACCGTCTTTGGCAAATGGAGTTTTATTCGTTGGTAGCTGCAGGAAGGCTCACGGAAGTGGTCGGGCCAGGCGCGCTGGAATACGATCGGTACAACCGACGCATCGGAATGGCGCGGACTGCAGCTAATATTACCGAAAAGCTGAAAAACGATACCGTTGCCAACAGGATATTGACAGCCTATGCCGCCGGAGTAAATGCGTATATTGACCAATTGGCAGCGAGAGATCTTCCGGTGGAATACAAGCTGCTCAACTACAAGCCCGAGCGTTGGTCGCCGTATAAATCCATTCTGATGTTGATGAATATGCGCCACACATTGAGTGGGGGAAGTTACGATTACCGCCTTACCAATGTGCTGACTGAATATGGTCCGGATGTCATGGCCGACCTTTTTCCGGACTATCCGGCCATCGAGTCGCCCATCGTACCTCAAGGAACTCCATGGGCATTTTCGCCATTGGCCGTGCCTGCAGCACCTAATGTGGTGGCAGCCCCCCCGGATACTGCCTTGCTGGCTTTTCACGTGCCTGAGCCACGTCCAGAAGTTGGAAGTAATAATTGGGCTGTGGGCGGGCGCAAGTCGGCCACCGGTTTGCCTATTTTAGCCAATGATCCGCACCTCCAACTCACGCTGCCTTCCATTTGGTATCAGATGCAGCTGTCGTCTCCCAATGAAAATGTATATGGCGTTGCCCTGCCTGGCACACCGGCCATCATCATCGGATTTAATAAAGATGTTGCCTGGGGAGTAACCAACACCGGGTCCGATGTAATGGATTTCTATCGAATCCGATTCCGTGATGCCACGTTGCGTACCTATTGGCACGATGGACAGTGGAAGCCGACAACCCGGTATATTGAAACCTATCGGATGAAAGATGGCTCCAAGGTGCAAGATACCTTGTACTACACGCATCAGGGACCTATCGTTTACCACGAAAAGCGGTCTACTAACTACTCGTCAAACATCCCCGTAGGGTATGCCATGCGGTGGATCGCCAACGAGACCGACGGTGCGGATCTGTTAACTTTTCACTACTTAAACCGCGCGACGGACTATGAAGACTATCGCAAAGCATTAACCTACTTTACCGCCCCAGCGCAGAATTTTGTGTTTTCGAGCAATGGGGGAGATATTGCAATCGTATCGAATGGAAAATTGCCTTTGAAATGGAAGGAGCAGGGAAAATACCTGCTGGACGGTACCCTCGGGGCGCACGATTGGCAAGGGTGGATTCCCCGGGAGCAAAATCCGGGGGTGAAAAACCCGCCCAGGGGATTCGTTAGCTCGGCCAACCAATTTCCTGCGGACACTACGTATCCTTATTACCTCGACTGGCGTTTTGCGCACTCCAGCCGGGCAATACGCATCAATGAGCGATTGGATGCCATGATGCACGCTACTGCAGATAGTCTGCGCGTATTGCAGAACGACAATTACAATGTGGATGCACGGCGCATATTACCCCGCCTATTGACTTCATTAGCCTTGAATGATTCCATCAGGCAGTCGGCGGAATACGCTGCGCTCGCACGATGGAATTACCGCAACGATGCCGACGCCGTGGGGGCGTCTATTTTTGAAAACTGGCTGGACGATCTGCTCAGGGGAATATGGGGTGATGAGTTTCCGGCAGAAAAACGTCTACTATATCCGAGTTTGGACCGTACGTTTGAACTCATCAACAACGAACCCGGGGCTAAGTGGTTTGACCGGGTGGATACGCCGGATACAATCGAGACTATCGACGACATTGTTCACGGAAGCTTTAAAACAGCTATGGCAAAATTGCGCGAACGCTTTGGCGAATTATCGGCACGTACCTGGGCCTGGGCCAACGTCAAGCAAACCCGCATTGCGCACCTCGTTCCTAATTTTACGTCGTTTGGCCGCAAAAATGTATTAAATGGGGGAGGAAGCGGCGTTGTTAATGCAACCTCGCGCACACATGGTCCGTCATGGCGCATGGTGGTACAGCTGGATACCGATTGGCCGGTGGCATACGGTTTATATCCCGGCGGACAATCGGGCAACCCGGGAAGTAAATATTATGACAATATGATAGACCGCTGGGCGGCTGGTCAATTGGATACATTGTTGTTTATGAAACGTGTGGACGAGCAATCGGAGAGGCTACTGCACCGTACTTCATTGAAACCTAAAAATCAATAGCCATGCTGTATATCTTAATTCTCTTGCTTGGAGGGGCATTCTCCTATTTCGGACCGTGGTGGACAATCGCTCCGGTTAGCTTTGTCATTTGCTTCTGCTTACCCCAGAAACCGAGTGCTGCATTTTGGACCTCGGCATTCGCGGGCGTCACCCTTTGGGTGGGTTATTCCGTTTACCTGCACATAGGGGCCGATACGGATCTGACGGCTCGGGTGGCGGGCATTTTTACCGCCGGAGTTCCTGCCTTAGCGGATATGCCGGCTATTGCTCTGGTAGTGATCCTTGCCACATTGGTGGTCGCGCCCGTAAGCGGATTCGCAGGCCTTGCGGGCGTAAAGATCCGGCAGCTCATACGCTCGTCTTTGTAAACATTACAAGGGATCTCTTGTTTAGTAAGAAAAAAGAGATATTATGAGCACATCGAGATCCATGACCCCGCTATCTGTTGTATTGGAACGTCTTCGAGAAAAAGAATACGGTCGGGAGCTAATTATTAAGAGCGAGGGCGCGTACTTTGAAGGACAACCTACGGTGTACCAGCCGTCTTCACTGACGATTATCAAGGTGTACCGATTTGAAGGTGAATCCGATCCGGCAGATATGTCTGTCATTTATGCCATTCGGGCTGACGACGGCCAAAAAGGTTACCTACTCAACGCTTACGGCACTTATTCCGACCAAGATAATCCGTTCTATGACGACTTTATTCGGGATGTTCCGGTAAATGAACAAGAAGATTTATAAGCGATTGGGAAAGATCAATAAAAAAATTTCAAAAAATTTAGGATTTTATTATTAATCTCTTAAATTTGTTGTCATTCATGTGTGCAGCCATTTGCGTAGTGCCCTGCGACCCTTGCAGGGCCGCGCATTTGGTAACTAAACAATTCCCTTCCGATTTGAATCAAACTTAATCATAATAAATAGGAGAATAGTGAAGCTCCATAAAGACGATCCTCCGTAGCTGATGAAGGGCAGGGGAATACCAATAATTGGCACGATACCGATGGTCATACCAATATTGATAGCAAAGTGAAAAAACAGGATGCAGGCCACTCCGTAAGCGTAAATACGGGCAAAAGCCGTACGTTGACGTTCGGCAATATTGATAATGCGCAGTAACAGCGTCAGGTAAATACCAATGACCACCATACAACCCACGAATCCCCATTCCTCTCCGATGGTGCAAAAGATAAAATCAGTGCTTTGCTCAGGCACAAAATTGTATTTTGTTTGCGTGCCCTGTAGGTAGCCCTTACCCCAAAACTGCCCTGAGCCAATGGCAATCATGGATTGATTGAGGTTGTATCCTTCCCCGCGTGGATCATCTATTTTTCCTAATATGACATCAATACGGTTCCGTTGATGCGATTGCAATACATTTTTATACGCAAATTCGACACTGAAAACATAGATGGTAGACAGTGCAAACAAGATGACAACATTAATAATAATTTTAATCTTTTTCCGGAAATAATAGATAGCCAGTCCACAGATTGCGGCCAAGGTTAACACGACAATCCATGGATTGAAGGCCAGTGCAAGTACAAATAGCAGAATGGCCAGTGCACCAAACAACATCCACGCTCCCGAGATGTAGCCTTCGCGATAGAAAACGAACACCAGCGCGAAAAATGCTAATGCGGATCCGGTATCTGGCTGCATTAATACCAGGATGACCGGTAAAAAAATGATGATTGCACCCAAAAATAGATTTTTGAGATTAGGGCTCTTTGTACTTTGTGCGCTGAGATACCGCGCCAGAAGCAGACAAGTAGCCAGTTTAGCAAACTCGGAAGGCTGCAACCTGAAAGAGCCAATCGGTATCCATGCCTGATTGCCGCCAACGTTGCGCCCAACAATGAGTACGGTAATCAGTAGTAAGATCGTGATGGCGTATAAGATAGGCGAGATGGAGCTGTAAAATTTCGCATCCACGATGAGAATGGTAATCGCCAGGATCATCGCCGAAAAAATGTAGATAGACTGCTTGCCATAGTTGGTGTTCAGGTTGAATAAGCTCGGATATTCCGGATCAAATACAGCAGCATGGATGTTAAACCAACCAATAATACACAGTGAAAACCACAATAGTACGGTGAACCAATCAACGTCACCTCCAAATAATCGATGTCGGGGGTGGTTAGTCATATCGGTTTATTGCTACTAGACTGTGGTGAATAAATTGAACGTCTTCGTCGGGTTTCCTGGGTGGCATCGGATCCCGCTGTGGCGCTGTCCGAACCGTTTCCTTCGGCTTTTCAACCTTCGGCTTGGGTAACAGGTCTGCATTATGGATGCGGTCCTGAATGTACTTTGGAAGTGTAATGGTGTCTTTGAGGTATTGCTCAACCAGCATACTGGCAATGGGGCCGGCCCATACTCCGCCGTATCCTGCATTTTCCACAACCACCGCAATGGCTATCTTCGGGTTTTCCCGGGGTGCAAATGCAAAGAAAACGGCATGGTCGGCTCCGTGCGGGTTTTGCGCTGTTCCCGTCTTTCCGCACATTTCGATGTCTGCAATCCGAACAGCGTATCCCGTGCCCCCAGGCACATTCACTGCCCGGCTCAACCCTTCGACCACGGGTTCATAATATTTTTCATCAACACCGGCGGAAATTTTTTCGGTAAATTCGGGTTTGACAATTTTCTTTTCGCCAATTCCCTTAATGAGGTGCGGCCGGTAATAGAAACCCCGGTTGGCTACAATCGCCATAATGTTGGCCATCTGTAAGGGGGTTATGCCCATTTCACCTTGACCAATAGACAGTGATATGTTATAGCCGGAGCCCCATTTTGCATTTCCATAACGTTTGGTATAGAAATCCGACGTAGGCAGAAGCCCACTTTTTTCACCGGGTAAGTCAATTCCCAAGGCATGCCCAATACCGAACTTCATGGAAGCCTCCCGCCACAGGGTATACGCTTCGCTGGTCGGCATTCCGCGATGATCGATCATCCGGGCATAGGTATAACCGAAGTAGGTGTTGCACGAACGCTGAATGGCGGTAATTAATGGAATGGGACCGTCTACGTGCGTACAGCGCATAATCGCCCGGCCACCGCCGTAACGATAGCCGCCGGGGCAGTTGAATACGGTATGCTGATCGATCAAACCGGCCTGTTGGGCAGTTAGGGCACTGACTACCTTAAAGACAGATCCCGGAGGATACTGCGCTTGTATGGGACGGATAAACATCGGTTTATGGGGATCATACAACAGTTTCATGTAGTTGTTTCCGCGCTCGCGGCCCACCATCATGTTCGGGTCGTAGCTCGGACTGCTTACAAATGTCAGGATTTCACCTGTAGAAGGTTCAATGGCAACAACACTGCCGATTTTGTTGCGCATCAGCTTTTCGGCAAGGATTTGTAAATCTTTGTCCAACGACGAAACCAATCCGTCTCCCGCCACGGCCAATGTGTCATATTTGCCATCGGCAAAAACGCCCTGCGGCCGGTTGAAGGCATCCACCATTACGTTCTTTACCCCCCGCTGGCCCCGTAATAGCTCTTCGTAGGCGCTTTCCACGCCACTGGCGCCAATGTAGTCGCCCGGCCGGTAGAAGCCCTTGGATCGTTCGATATCGCGGTCATTGACTTCCTGGATATAGCCTAGAAATTGAGCAGCAATGCTATCCGGGTAGCTGCGCACCGTGCGGTTCTGCACATAAAATCCTCGGAATTTATAGAGGTGTTCCTGTAACTTGGCATAAGCGGTGGAAGGTATCTGCTTTTCAAACTGAGATGCCTTATAGGGAGAATAGCTGCGTGCGGTTGCCATCCGACGGTCGAAGCCTGCTTTGTCGATCCCTACCAGCTCACACAATAATGCCGTATCAATGTCTTTCACCTCCCGTGGCGTTACCAACAGGTCATAAACGGGTTCGTTCTGGACAAGCACCTGCCCATTGCGGTCAAGAATGACGCCCCGGGCGGGGTAAATGACCATCTTTCTCAGTACGTTGTTATTGGCCGACAGCAGGTACGACTCATCGATCAGTTGCAGGTAAAAAAGCCTAGCAGCAATAACAATTGCCACCGCAATAAAAACGCCTTGAATAATGTACTTCCGCTCAAAAAAACTATTCATTTACCCACAGTAGACTTTCCCGGTAGTGTTAACGCTGCTTTTTTCGATAAAACAGCAAACTGAACAATAAAATGATAACGACCGTAAATATACAACTTAATAAGACACGGACGACGGTGTAATGGAATTGATGGAAAGAAAAGGTCTCCATCATGAACAGGACGGCATGGTGGAACAAGGTAATTACGGATACGTACAAGAAATACCACCGGAATGGCACATTGCCCCACAGGGGGGTCAAATAACTTTCATAATGATCGGTTTGCAGCGTGATACGGACGAAAATGATACGTGCCCATGCTAATGCAACACACGCGGCGGCATTGACGCCCAGCGTATCGTAAAATGCATCTACGGTGATGCCGGTGGAAAAGGCAATGCAGTATAGTAGAAAATTGGGGATACCGACGGGAAGGAGCAGAATAAACAGGATATAAGGAAAGGGAGTGGCTAAATTGTAATAGCCGATATTCTTGAATAAGAATACCTGCAAAATAACCAAAACAAGGAAACGGACAGCATTATATACAAAAATTTTAGCCATTGTTCTCGTTTTGGGATTCCAACTCGGTACGCTCGCCGGCTAAGAGGTCGTCAACAACGTAAACGTGCTGGAGATTATGAAATGGAGTGCTTAGCTCAACCTTAATGTCCAAGAAACTGTCGCCGCCCGATATGCCTGTTTCAATTACCTTGCCAATGGGAATGCCGGGAGGAAAGAGAGAAAACCCGGAGGTTAAGACCGCTTCACCCTTTCTAACTTTCACATGGTTGGGGATGTCTTTCAGCATCCCGACGCGGGCATCGTAGCCCTCTCCCCATGTCATGGATCCGAAAGCCTTGCTGTCTTCCAATGCTGCGCTGACCCGGGTTTCGCTATGCAGCAGCGACTGGACTGTGGAAAAATGGTCAGACACATTGAGAACAATGCCTACGATGCCACTGGCCGATATAACGCCCATGCCTTTTCGGATGCCGTGTACACGCCCTTTATCCAATGTGATGTAATTGTTTTTCTGGTGGATGCTGTTGTTGGTCACCTTGGCCACGATGTAGTGGTATTGTACATTTTCTATGGAATCCACTACCGTGCCCTGTGCCAAGCTGTCGGGGGCCATCACCCGTTGCAATTGCTCCTTGAGCCGTGCATTTTCTTCCGCCAACAGCGCATTGTCTTCACTAAGGTAGAGGTAACTTTTCCACCCATTGATTTTTGCGTAAGCAGCGCCAACGAGTTGATTGGAAGTATTTACCGCTGATGCCCGTTGAAACGTGTTGTTTTGGACAACCAGGTAGTAGGCAAAACCAAAAAACACGATAAACAAAAAAAACGCATTATATCTAGTAAGAATTAGCCAAAGGTTCTTCATAACCCGATATTATTCGCAATGAGCGAAGTGTTTTACGTCAGCCCGTGCCGAATTTTCTTACTTTCCGTCTTTCGGACCTAATTACTGCATCAAAAATTTGAACGTACCGATGTTTTTCAAGGCGATACCGGTACCACGCACTACGGCGCGCAACGGATCTTCGGCAACATGCACAGGTAATTTGGTTTTGGCCTGAATACGTTTGTCCAAACCGCGTAACAGCGCTCCGCCGCCAGTCAGGTAGATGCCGGTTTGGTAAATGTCGGCCGAAAGCTCAGGTGGCGTGATTTCCAGCGCTTTTAGAATTGCTTCCTCGATTTTGGAAATGGATTTATCCAAGCAGTGTGCAATCTCAGTATAAGAAACGGTGATCTGTTTAGGTACTCCTGTCATCAAATCCCGGCCTTGCACCGCAAAATCGGCAGGCGGATCCTGCAATTCCGGCAACGCCGACCCAACTTCTATCTTAATTTTCTCTGCTGTACGATCGCCAATCATGATGTTGTGTTGCCGACGGATATATTGGACAATGTCCGAATCGAAATTATCTCCAGCTACACGGATCGATTGGTCACACACAATTCCCGAAAGGGCAATAACCGCGATTTCGGTGGTACCACCGCCAATATCAATGACCATATTGCCCATGGGTTCTTCTACATCGATACCGATACCTACCGCCGCAGCCATCGGTTCATGCACCAGGTATACTTCTTTGGCACCTGCTATCTCTGCTGAGTCGCGAACGGCCCGTTTCTCCACCTCTGTGATGCCCGAAGGGATACAGATAACCATGCGCAGGGAAGGGAAAAACCAACCCTTGCCATTGTTGACCATCTTAATCATACCCCGGATCATGTGTTCGGCAGCGTTAAAGTCTGCAATCACACCGTCTTTCAGCGGCCGCACCGTACGGATATTGTCGTGTGTCTTGCCTTCCATTTGCATGGCCTGCCGGCCGATCGCGATGACCTTGTTGGTGGTACGGTCAAACGCAACAATGGAAGGTTCGTCCACTACCACCTTGTCATTATGGATAATAAGCGTGTTGGCGGTCCCCAAATCAATAGCAACTTCTTGTGTAAACCAGTTAAATAAGCCCATCCGGCAAAATATGATAAGATTTTTAAATTAGGTGCAAACCTACCAAAAAAACTGATAACTTTAGCCAGCAACAATTGATTTATTCCTGACATGTTAAAATCCTACTTAGCCTTTATCTCTTTCGTTTTGCTTCCCTGGTGTCTGGTAGCGCAAGATTTTGCATTCGGTTCGATCACACCGGAAGACAACAAACTTGTCAAAAACGATCTGGATAGCTTTTCCAATGCGGCAGTACTGAATGAATACGGCAAAGCATACATGGCGTATAACGATACAAGGGGCTATACCGAGTTGATCGTAGACTATCATGTGCGTATCAAACTATTCAATCGGGACGGATATCGATACGCGGATATCGAGTTGCCGACCTATAGGGACGAAAGTGGTGGGCGAACAGATGCGTTGTTGGAAATTAAGGCCGTAACCATCAATATCGTGGATGGACGTATCGTTTCCATACCCTTGGATAAGGCCCGCATTTACAAGGAAAATGTAAGTAAATACGTCACGCACACGAAATTCACTTTCCCCGATTTGCAAGACGGAAGCATCATCGAATACAGCTATCGATTGGTATCTCCGTATATTTTCAATTTCAAGACGTGGCAGTTCCAGGATGATATCCCCAAAATCAACAGCCAGTTCGAAGCGATTATACCAGGTATGTATACCTACAACGTGACATTGCGCGGCCCCTATAAGCTAACTACGCAGGATGCCAAGCTGGACCGGGGTGCCTTCCGAATTGCAGGCCGAGATATCGATTGCTCGCACATGACCTATGGAATGCAACATATTCCGGCTTTCGTATCGGAAGATTACATGACAGCTGCAAGTAATTTTAAATCAGCTATTTATTTTGAGCTATCTGATGTGTATCGACTTAATGGAGCTAACCTGAAAATCACCAAGGAATGGCGGAACGTAGACCGCGAGTTAGCAACCGACGCCAGCTTTGGAAGTCAAATGAAACGCGACAATGTGTTCAAATCGCTGCTGCCGGAAATCCTGAAAGGAGCGGCGGACGACCTCGGAAAAGCAAAAGCGCTTTACCGCTATATTCAGCAGCATATCAAATGGAACCGCTACTTAGGCAAGTATAGTGAAAATGGCATCAAGGAAGCACTTGAAGAGCGGTCTGGAAACATAGGCGACATCAACCTCGCGCTGATTGCCGGATTGAGCGCCGCGGGGTTGGATGCCGAAGCGGTCATCCTATCGACACGTGATAACGGCTTGGTCAATGATGTCCATCCGGTCTTGACTAATTTCAACTATGTAGTGGCTAAGGTGAACATCGGGGACAGCTATTACCTGTTGGATGCCACCGATCCATTACTGCCGTTCGGTCTGCTTCCCCTGCATTGCATCAATGGAAAGGCCCGCGTGATTAACCTCAAGAAACCTTCCTATTGGATTGAGCTTACCTCGTCGCAGAAATCGATCGTCCGATATACACTGATGGCAGAGTTATTTCCGAACGGAATGCTTAAGGGACGATTGCTAATCCAAAGCCTTGGCTACGCAGCGCATCGCAAACGGCGGGAACTTGCAGAATATACCACGGTGGAAGAATATATGGAGCATAGAAATGAACAGCTTATCGGTTTCGATATGCTTGCTGGCGAGATCGACGGAAGGGAAGACGTAGACGTACCGTTGACGGAGCGGTATGAGGTGGAGATGAAATTGTATGATAGCCTAGCTTCAGAAACAGTTTTCTTCAATCCATTTTTTCTCAACCGGATCGGCAAAAACCCATTCAACCTGGATGAGCGCACTTATCCCGTAGACATAGGAGCAGTGCGCGAGGATCGCGTGGTCATGACGATTAAGCTGCCCCACGGCTATGTGTTGAAATCGAAACCCGACGATTCTAACCTGACTTTGGAAGATAACGGCGGCAGGTATGTCACGCAAACGCAACTGGTCGGCGATACATTCTCGTTTTCGCAACTACTGACGCTTAACCACACCACTTATCCACCCGAAAGTTATTTTGCATTGAAAGAACTTTTCGGCCGGATCATCCGGCAAGAGAAAATTGATGTGATGTTCAGTAAAACCAACGGAAAATGAGGATAATAGGTTGCATCGTGATGATGGCGACAGTGATCGCCACTTACGGGAATCAAGCGCAATCCGATTATGCCATCGCCGACATTCCCACGGCGCTCAGAGCCCGGGCAGATGCGGTAGTGCGGCATGAAACCATCGTCGTCGACATGCAGGCGCCCACCAAAGTGAACTACCATGTAAAGCAGGCTATTACGGTCTTCAACAAAGGCGGTGAGGGCAAGGCCAGACTGGTTATTCACTACGACAAAAGTACAGTAATAAAGCGTATCGCTGGACGGGTGTTTGACGCCAACGGTTTCCAGACCGGCAAATTCACACACCGCGATTTCATGGATGAAAGTGCGGTGAGCAGTTTCTCATTGTATGAAGATAGCAGGATGAAACATTTCCTTCCCGCGGTGACCCACTATCCGTATACGGTGGAATACGAATATGAATTGGAACTGAAGCAAAATCTGATCATACCGGCTTGGCGACCAGATGCTTATCCGGATGTTTCGGTTGAGCATAGTCGGTACACGTTCCTATGCGAGGCAGCCGACAAGGTGCGTATCAAGGCCATGAATTACGGGGGTGAACCCATTTTAGAGGATCTTGATGGCCGGAAAGCCCTGACGTGGGAGGTATCCAACCTTGTGGCACGACGACAGGAACCTTATAGTCCCAATCCGGATACTTATTGTATTTGGGTGCGGGTTGCTCCGGTCGATTTTGTTTATTATAAACACCGGGGGCAGTATGCCGATTGGTCCGAGTTGGGCCGTTGGGTTCACAAAGCGCTTTTGGCTGATGGATTGACACTCCCCGAAAGTACCATTCAGGAAGTCAGGCAATTGGTAGCCGATAAGGCATCCGATAAGGAAAAAGCACGAACCCTATATGCGTATCTTCAGCGGAAAACAAGGTACGTCAGTGTCCAGATCGGTATCGGCGGCTTCAAACCCACAGCGGCAAGCGAAGTGGACAGGCTTGGATATGGCGATTGTAAGGGATTGGTCAACTACATGCAGGCGCTCCTGAATGTGGTAGGAATCTCTTCCTACTATTGCGTAGTGGAGGCGGGAAGTGCCAAGCGTGACATGCAGCCCGATTTTGCAGGAATGGAGCAAGGCAACCATGTTATCCTATGCTTGCCATTCGAAAACGATACTACCTGGTTGGAATGCACCAGTCAACGCACACCCTTTGGTTTTTTGGGTTCATTTACTGACGACAGGACGGTGCTTGCATGTACACAGCAGGGAGGCAAACTCCTGCGGACGCCACGCTACGCGGAGGAGGCGAATCTCCAACGGCGCCAAGCCACATTAACGCTGAAGGATGACGGTATGCTTATCGGGACCGTGACAACGGAATTTGCTGCTGCTCAGTATGACAACCACCTCGAAATTGCCGAAAGCAGCAATATTGAACAGATGAATCTCCTGAAAGATACCTACGATATCGATCACATCGGCTTCCACAACATCGCTTACCGGAAAGGGGAATTGGATATACCGACCCTGACGGAAACTTTTGATGTTACATTGGCGGGTTATGCGCCTGCCAACAATGAGCAGGTATTCCTCATCGCAAACGTGTTCAACCGTCGCAATACCATCCCGGTGCTGAAGAACCGGATGCTACCAGTTTACATCAATAGGGGATACCTTGATGAAGATCATATCGTTTTCACTTTGCCCGGCGGCTGTACATTGGTTTCGGGAAGTTGGGAGGAGACAATCGACAGTCCTTTCGGCCAATATCACGCTACGGTTGAGCAAACAGGAAATCAGCTTACGTACCATCGGAAGTTCCTCCTCCACGAAGGTACTTTCCCGGCGGACCAATATGCGGAATTCAGCACGTTCATTAATCGGGTATATACGCTTGACAACCGCAAGGCTGTGTTATCGAGGTGATAGTCGTTATTCGACGAGTACACCGATGTAAAAGTTGAACGTGTCAACCTCCAGGTTGTTGCGCGTCAGTCCGGGTATATCAATGGCCGTAAGATGGCGTTTGGGGTAGATGAAACGATACTTATCGCCTTTAATTCGGATACGTACGGGCATGTCAAAGTCAGATTCATCGGCAATCCATCGGCAATAGGCCTTTCCATCGGGATGGAAATAGAACTCTAGGGTGGGGATGTTCGGGTGACGCACATATTGGGCAAACATCGGCGCGAAGTTTCGGTCCGATTGCTTGCTGATATAGTCTACGATGTCTTGATAGCTAACCGTCTTGTGATAAAATTGCCTATTCAATCCGCGCAATAGCTGTCGCCATTTTTCATCATCGTCAATGATAGTACGTACCATGTTATGCAGCACCCCCCCTTTGTTATACATATCGGCAGAACCTTCGTGGTTGACGCCAAAGCTGCCGACAAGCGGCGCAAGATTCTGGATGCCGCCGCGGTTTCCATGTATATACTCCTGGCCGGCCCGTTTGCCATAGTGATAGTCAATGTAAAGTGCCTCGGAATAGTTGGTGAAACTTTCATGGATCCACATATCCGCAAGATCGGCGGCTGTTAGGTTGTTTCCGAACCATTCATGGCCCGATTCGTGGATGATGATGAAATCCCACTTGTTTCCCCAGCCGGTGCCCGAGCCGTCCCTGCCTAAGTAGCCGTTTTGGTATTTGTTGCCGTAGGCAATGGCACTTTGATGCTCCATGCCGAGGTGGGCGGTTTCGACGAGTTTGTAGCCGTCGGCGTAGAAGGGATAGGGGCCAAACCAGTACTCAAAGGCACGTAACATGGGTTTAACATTGGCATCGAAATGCGGCTTTGCTTTGGCCGCATTCTCACGGAGTACCCAATAATCGAGATCGAGTACACCTTTTTCGCCACGAAAGGTATCGGCAAAATGGACGTAGTCGCCAATGTTAGCGGCCACATTGTAATTGTTAATTGGATTGCTGACAAACCAGTTAAAGCGCGTATAGCCATCCCCGAGGTCTTCGCTGCCTCTGAATCGGCCGTTAGACACATTGGTGAGGCCGGTAGGAACACTGATGCTGATCAGCATGCTGTCCACCTCGTCCGACAAGTGATCTTTATTGGGCCACCATACACTTGCGCCCAAACCCTGGCAAGCCGTAGCGATCCAGTGCTTGCCGTTGCTATCTTTCTTGAAATCAAATCCGCCATCCCACGGTGCCCGCTTGGCCTGTACCGGGTGCCCCGAATAATAAACCGTGAAAGAATCCCGCTGCCTTTTATGGATGGTCTGTGGAAAATCGATAAACACGGCATTGTATTCGCGTTTGAAAGGAAGTTCCTGCCCTTGGTATACAACCTTGTCAATGGAAAGGTTATCAAACAGATCAAATTGCAACCGTGAAAAATCGTCGACCGCTGTAAACTCGAAGCGGTTGGAACCACTGATATAGCGTTCATCGGGATTCACGCGCACATCGAGGTGGTAATAATTGATATTGTAACAGGTGCGTAACGGAGTCAATTGCCCGCGCAACGAGTCGGCACGACTGAAAATTTCACGGGCTTTCAGCAGTTGGCTGTAACTGTCAACGGTTACCGATGCGAAGAGGAATAAAAGAAGCAGTCGTTTCATGGGTTATGAGCGTTGACGATGGAAATACTCTTTTATCCGTTCCAATGGATAGGTGTTGAGGCAATTTCCAGCACCGAGGCCGCCTTTGCGGGCTACGTGTATGCCGTATTGCATATCGTGGAATCCGCTGTTACGGTGAGCATCGGGATTGATGGACAACAAAACACCCTTCTCAACGGCATACCGGTGCCACCGCCAGTCTAAGTCCAGTCGCAGCGGATTGGCGTTAATTTCTATGGCAACGCTGTGAGCTGCACAAGCATCTATCACACGGGCATAATCGATGGGATATCCCGACCGGCTGAGCAATAACCGTCCGGTAGGATGGCCCAGGATGGTGGTATAGGGGTTTTCAATGGCGCGAAGCAGTCGCGCGGTCGCTTTCTCGATATCCATCCGGAGATTGGCGTGGATCGATGCCACCACAAAGTCGAATCCGGCGAGGACCTCGTCGGGATAATCCAACGAACCGTCGCTCAAAATATCGGATTCGATGCCCTTGAAGATATAGAAAGGAGCCAGGCGGGCGTTGAGCGCGTCAATTTCAGCCCACTGCTCCTGTACGCGTTCAATGGTCAACCCCTTGGCATATACGGCTGTTTTGGAGTGGTCGCTTATGCCTAAGTATTCCAGACGCAATTCGTCTCGGCAATACAAAGCCATTTCTTCCAACGTATTGACACCATCACTATACGTGCTGTGGTTGTGAAGTGCGCCGCGGAGGTCCGTGTAATTGACAAGGGTAGGGAGGGTGCCCGTTTCCGCCAGTGCGAGTTCATTTGTACCTTCACGGAGTTCCGGTTCGATGTATGCAAGCTTCAATGATCGGTAAATCGCCTCCTCTGAATCAAATTCTGGCAACTGGGATTCCGTCAGTCGATCCTCCAACTGCCGCAAATGTTCGTCCGAACCTGTCGAAATGACCAATTGCCTATAAAATGATTTTGGATCAGTAGGGATGAATCGGAAAAGTATACCCGTATCCGTACGTGCTTCCAGTGGCTGGGAGTTGGTCGGTGACTGGATAGAAAGCCCTGTTAGGGTTACAAGGGCCGCGGTGAGTTCATGAAGTGAGGCTTCAATCAATAGATCCACCGATTGAAGGACTTCACACTTGCGACGGAAATCACCCGTATAGGAAATTTTTCTGTCGTTGGGCAACAGATTTTGCAGAGAAAAAATGATTTCATCTGCAAGTTTCTCCACGTTGGCATAGAGAAACCAGCCTTGATTGGCAATCGCAAACTCAATGGCTTTCTTGATCTCCTCCTGGGTTTTGAAGCCGAATCCTTTAGCCTCAATCAGGCGGTTTTCGTTACAGGCATAAAACAACTCGCCCACGGTTTCAATACCAAGCTCCCGCCAGATTACTTGGATTTTTTTAGGGCCGAGCCCTTTGATGGTTAGCATTTCTCGTATTCCCGCTGGAGTGGCAGTTAGCAGTCGCTCCAGTTCGGGAAATGACCCGGTGGCAAGCAGCGCCGAAATCTTATCGGCCGTACTCTTTCCGACGCCTGGTACTTCACTGAGCTTTTCGAGCGATTCCGGCGTAATCCGAAAAGGCAGTTTATCCAATTTAAAGGCCGCGGCCGCAATGGCTTTGGTTCGAAATGCATTCTCTCCGTGTAGTTCCATCAGCTGGGCATATCGCCTGATGGTTTTTGCGATCGTTTTGTTATCCATTGCCGCAAATTACGCGTTTAGCATAAAGATCACAAAGTTTTTTACGCCCTCATTCACTCATTCACTGGCTCCCGCACGCGTTCCGGCCGCCTGTATTTATGGATAATCAGCCGGATCCCCGCATTGAAGGTGAGGTAATTGATTGCCCAGTTAATAAACGTAACTACCCGATTACGGAATCCAACCAGCGACATGAGGTGCACAAACATCCATACCCACCAGGCAAAGAAGCCCTGGAAGCGTATTTTTCCGATGTCAACGACGGCTTTGTTACGGCCAATAGTTGCCATGGACCCTTTGTCGAAATAGTTGAATTTTTCCGTAGGTTGCCCAGATAGCATGCGGATAATGTTCTTTGCCAAGAACCGCCCCTGCTGTTGGGCCACTGGAGCTACGCCGGGATGACCCCGCGGCAGTTCGTCCGTAATCATGGCCGCTACGTCGCCAATCGCAAACACGTCTTTCATCCCGATCACACGGCATTCTTCGTCGGTGCGTATCCGATTGCCACGCACCACAATATCGGGATTGATGCCGGAAGGAAACTGCCCCATTACTCCGGCCGACCAAAGTACGGTTTTGGTTTTGATGCGGTTGCCGTCGGCAAAGGTAATGATATCACCATCATAGCCCGTTACCTGTACGTTCAACAACACCTTTACACCCAATTCTTTCAGGTATAATTCTGCTTTTTCGGATGCTTGGGGCGATAGGTTGGCCAGTATCTTTGGGAGACCCTCCACGAGGTACACATTCATGTCTTCCTTTTTTAGCTCCGGATAATCTTTGGTAAGGATGTGGTTGCGAATTTCCGCAATAGCACCCGAAAGTTCCACACCGGTAGGACCCCCGCCTACTACCACGAAATTGAGGTAAGCAGAACGCTCTTCGGTATCCGTTTTCAATAGCGAATCCTCAATGTTTTGCAGAATGAAGCTGCGAATGCTCACGGCTTCCTTCACGTTCTTCATCGGCATCGCGTTGTGTGCGATGTCCTGGTTACCGAAGAAATTAGTAGTTGCACCGGTAGCTATGATCAGGTAATCGTATGAAATGGATCCGATGTCCGTATCGAGCGTTTTGTTGGTTGCATCGATTCCCAGCACATCAGCAATGCGGAAGGTGAAATTTTCTTGTTTCCTGAACATCTTACGCAGTGGAAATGCGATGGAAGGCGCATCCAGCGTACCAGTCGCAACCTGATACAGTAGGGGTTGAAACGTATGGTGATTGTTGCGGTCTAGCAGCATCACTTCAACTTCCTTGTTTTTAAGGGCTTTGGCCACTTCGATGCCGCCGAAACCACCACCAATGATGACAACCCGTGGAAATTTATGATTGGAATATTGTGTATTCATCAGTTAGCTAATTAAAATCCGATTACTAATACGAACGGTTGAAGGTATTAATTGTTTCCGAAAACCCTGATTTTTAGCCCATCCAGTGCCGGATTTAAGCGTATCTGGCAGGCCAACCGGCTTTGATCACCTGCATCCGGTAATGTATCCAGCATATCCAGTTCCGCGTCACTGAGCGGATCGAGATTTTCGCTGCCTTCCAATACTTCGATATGACACGTAGCACATAACGCCATGCCACCGCAGGTAGCTAGAATATCGTATTCTGAAGCTCTCAATACTTCCATTAAGCTGAGGCTGATCCCCTCGGGGATCTCAAGTTGGCGGATGCCGCCTTGTGGATCCTCCACCGTGATATGAATGATTTCTTCCATTTTACAATAAGTTAAAATGTATTTACACCATTGACAGTGGTGTATTTAAAGCTTAATTTTTCTGCTGGATGTACGTATTTGAACGCACTTTGAGCCATTAGTGCGGCTTCATGAAAACCGCAGAGAATGAGTTTCAGTTTGCCGGGATACGTGTTGATATCACCGATGGCGTAAATTCGTTCAATACCTGTGGAATAATCCGTTGTATCTACGGTAATGGCAGATTTGTCAATATTTAGTCCCCAATCGGCGATGGGCCCCAGTTTAGGGCTCAGTCCAAACAAAGGGATGAGCGCATCGGTTTCAATCAATTGCTCCTGTTTGTGTTTATCGGTTACTCCCACTTGATTCAATATACCGTTGCCACGTACGCTGCTAAGATTCCGTTGTAAGAGCAGTTGGATTTTTCCGCTTGCGGCGAGCGCAAAGACCTTTTCGGCCGAGTCCGGAGCCCCACGAAAACTGTCGCTCCGGTGAATCAAGGTTACCTCACGGGCGATATCACTTAGAAATACGGTCCAGTCCAAGGCTGAGTCGCCACCGCCGGCAATGACAATGCGTTTGTCCCGATAGTGCTCTGGATTTTTTACCATATAGCTTACTCCACGGCCTTCAAAGTCTGATAATCCGGGTATTTCAGGCTTCCGTGGTTCAAAGGAACCCAGCCCACCTGCAATAACGATCACCTGTGCGTGGATGATTGTGTTTTCGCTTCCGACAACATAATAGGAACCGTCGGCCTGCCGTTCCACTGCTTCCACGCGCTCACCCAGCGTAAAAGAGGGTTGAAAGGGACTGATCTGTTCCATCAGGTTATTTACGAGTTCTTGCGCGTTGATAGCGGGATATCCCGGGATGTCGTATATCGGTTTGTGTGGATAGATTTCCGATAGTTGTCCACCCACTTGCGGCAATGCATCGATCAGGTGACATCGCATCTTGAGCAATCCGGCCTCAAATACAGCGAATAAACCCACGGGGCCCGCTCCGATGATGCAAATGTCTGTTTTTATCCGATGATCGGTTACCGATCCGCGGCGATCAGCGTAGATTTCCTGTGCTTCCATTGTCAATTTCCAAATTAGTATATATTGTATCCAATATCCGCTTTAAATGTTCAAAATCTTCCTCGTTAAGGTTTTGCCACGCCTGCATGCGGATTTTATTGACTTCACCGGAAAGAGTTTCAATTTTACGTTTTCCGGCCATTGTGAGGTGAACCACAAAACTGCGTCTATCGGTGGGATTTGCCCGGCGCTCCACCAGATCTTTGCTCACCAACAGGTCCACGATGCGGGTGAGGGTCGGCTGGTCCTTTCCACAATATTCAGCTAATTCTTTCTGAGAAAGATCCGTATGTTGATTTAAATTTTTCAGGATGGCCCATTGATCTACGGTAATACCGAATTGTTGGCAATTGAATTGATATTGGGCATACTGTTTTACACGGCGTGCAGTGCGATCCAATAAAAAGGAATATGCATTGTATTGCTCCATTAGTATAATAATAATTAGTATGACAAATATAAGGAATAATTATAAAAAAAGCAAGCCGTTTGGCAATACGGCCTGCTTCTCAACGGGAAAACTTTTATACTTATTCGTGATACATCCTGCCGGCTTTCTCCTCCACATGTTGGATGTAAGCCGCGGCGGTGATATCGCCATTCACGTTAAGTGTGGTACGTGACATATCCAAAATACGATCTACCCCATAAATCAGGGCTATGGCTTCGCCAGGTACGCCGATGGAAACTAATATGGTCACGATAACAGGTAGCGATCCTCCTGGCACACCAGCTGTGCCCACTCCAGCCAGTATGCAAAGCAATACCACTGTAATCTGTGACCCAAGAGTAAGTTCAACATTGAATACCTGCGCCAGAAAAAGCACCGTTATCCCTTCAAATAATGCCGTACCATTCTGGTTGCCTGTGCTGCCGATGGTTAACACAAAATGGGCGATGGGCTTGGGTATTTTAAGCTTTTCGATACTTACCCGTATAGCGGTTGGAAGGGTGGCATTGCTGGAACTGGTCGAAAAAGCAGTGAGGGTCACTTCGCCCATATCTTTCATGAACTGCACCGGGTTGCGGTTGGCAAAATATTTCAAGACAATGGAATACACTACAAACTGATGGATTGCCAATGCGCCGAGTACAATGAGTACATACCAAAGCAACGAAACCAGAAAGTCCGCACCGACATTGAGTACCATGTTAAATAACAATGCAGCCACTCCATAGGGGGCCAGCGCCATGGCATAACCGATCACTTTGATAACCACTTCATACAAACCCTCCAGGAAACTTTTCAGCGTTGCGGTCTTTTCCTCGCCTACGGCAGCCATGGCCACTCCGAAGATTAATGCAAAAAACATGACGGACAGTAAACCGCCTCCTGTGTGGTTGGAATTGAATGCATTTGCCATTTCGTCAAACGGATTCCGTGGAATAATCTGGGCCAAAATATCACCCGCTGTCCGCTCATCGGCTTCAATCGCTTTTGCCTGAGTCGCAGCATTGGCGGCCTCGGCACCAAACTCCGTGACCAGATAGTCCCTGGTTTCGTCCGATATATGTTTGCCCGGATTGAATACATTCACCATCGTGATTCCGATAAGTACGGCAATGAAACTCACGATAACCGTGTAAATCAACAGCTTGATTCCCATGCGGCCCAATTTCTTCACATCACCGATTTCGGCAATGCCTAATATTAACGCTGAAAGAATCAGGGGAATGACCATCATGAAAATTAAATTCATGAAAATCTTCCCGATTGGTTCGACCCATCTTACAATACTGGATAAGGTTTCTGCTGAAAGTCCGAGGTTTTTGACGATTAATCCGGCCACGATGCCGAAAATCATGCCAATAAAAATCTTTGTGTGTAACTTCATTCAGATAACTAGCTTTTAGGTAATACTGCAACGATTAACGAATAATTTTTATGAATAGCAGTGCTACAAAAATAGAATTATATTCGGGAATGGCACTTGTTATTAAAAAAAGAGGCTGCTGTGTTGTTCAGCAACCTCTTTATCTTTTATGAGATACTCAATTAGATTAGGCTTTTGCGGGTTTCAGCGGCGCCTTATTTCTCGGGTCTGCCGCAGGTGACTCATCTAGTTTTTTAGTATCCAAATCGGCGATCAATGGAGCAGCCAGAAATATGGACGAATAGGTTGCTACAATGATACCGACTAAGATGGCAAACGAAAAACCTCTGATCACTTCACCGCCAAAGACAAACAGAACCCCTAAGACAAAAATAACAGTCAACGACGTGATCACGGTCCGGCTTAATGTTTTATTGATGGCGAGGTTAATTGTTTCACCTTCATCTTCCTTTTTATATTTGGATAGCCCCAGGTATTCACGTAGACGGTCGAATACCACCACGGTGTCATTAATGGAATACCCAACTACCGTTAGTATGGCGGCGACAAAATGTTGATCAACGTCTAAAGCAAACGGCACGATGCCATCCAAAATCGAAAACAATGCGAGGATGATTACGATATCATGAACCGTGGTAATTGCAGCAGCTACACTAAACTGCCACTTGCGGAAACGAAGTAAGATATAGAGCGCAATGACAACGATTGATGCAATGCCGGCATAAATGGCTCTTGTTTTCATATCGTTCGCAATGGTAGGACCTACCTTTTGCGAACTGGCAATTTCGTAGTCATTTCCCTGAATCTTGGCGAGTCCGCTATTCAGTTTTTCCAAGACTGCCCGATCAGCTTCGTCGCTTGTCTCGTCGATTTGATAAGCGGTCGTGACGCGCACCTGACTATCGCCACCAAACGTTTTTACTTCGGTGTTCATTTCAAACGCTTCGTTCAGATTCGACCGGACTTCTTCCAGATCGACCGGTTGTTCAAAACGAACGGTATAAGTTCTTCCGCCCTGGAAGTCTACTCCTAAGCTAAACCCTTTGGTAAAAATGGAAATAATTCCAATAAGGACAACCGCCGCAGATATAACATAAAACTTCTTCCGGTTTCGAACAAATCCGTAATTGGCATTTTGAAATGTGTGGTTACTCCAAGGACGGGATACGGTAATTGACCAACCCTTGGTAAGCATCCATTCGAAGATAATCCGCGAAATAAATATCGAAGTAAATAATGAGGTAATAATACCAATCATTAAGGTTGTCGCAAATCCGAGAATCGGGCCGCTTCCGAAAAAGAAGAGAATAGCACCCGTCAAAAAGGTTGTTATCTGTGAATCCAGGATGGACGACATGGCATGTTGATACCCGTCGGAAATCGCTTGTCGGATCGATTTTCCGAGTCTTAACTCTTCACGGACGCGCTCATAGATCAATACGTTTGCATCAACCGCCGTACCGATTGTAAGCACAATACCCGCAATTCCAGGAAGGGTCAATACTGCGTTTAAGGATGCCAGCACCCCCATCATAAAAAAGACGTTGAAAACGACAGCAATGTTAGCAACCAACCCTGCACGGTTATAATAAACAATCATGAAAATTAAGACCACCAATAAACCAATAACGGAAGAGTTAATCCCGGCGTCTATAGCTGCTTGGCCCAAAGACGGGCCCACTATAGCTTCTTCCACGATTTTAGCAGTAGTTGGTAAGCGTCCCGCCTTCAGCACATTGGCGAGGTCTTTCGTGTCTTCAATGGTGAAGTTTCCGGTAATCTGGGAAACTCCATTGGGTATTTCACCCTGTACGGTAGGAGCGGAGTATACGACGCCGTCGAGAACGATTGCGATGGCTTGCTTATTGTTGGCATCGGCAGACGCTGTAGCGGTAATCCTTCGCCATTCTCTGGCACCTTCGCTGTTCATGTACATGGTTACCATGGGGCTATTGGACTGCGGATCAAAATCATCTTTTGCATCCGTGATCACGTTGCCCCCCAAAATGGGGCCTGCATCTACGCCACTCGGCTTAACGGCATAAAGTTCCAATTGCTCCGGCGTTTGCGGGTTGGGTTTTACGCCCCAGAGCAACTTAACATTTGCCGGAATAATCTGTTTTACCGCCGAGCTTGCTAAGTAGCGATTTACTTTGGCTGTATCCCGCAATTGTGCATATCCGACGATGGGTCCCGGCGCCAACATGGGTTGGTTGTTTGGTCCCATGGCCGTGGCCGGACGCAAGACGTTAAACAATGGATTTTGGAGCGCCAGTTGGTTGGCTGAGGAATCCGAAGCATCCAGCGAGTCTTGGCTTGCCCCCAATGTCGCCAACAGACCTGCATCTGTACTATCTGCCTGGGATGTATCGGCAGTAGTTCCGGTCGCTTTTTCTGTTTCTTTCAATGTGGCCGCCAATGCACCGTTTACGTTTTCCAGCATTGGATAAATTTCCACATTGTGATAAGTCTCCCAGAACTCCAACCTTGCAGAGCCCTGCAGAAGTTTCCGCACACGATCTTCGTCCGTAACGCCAGGCAGTTCAATAAGGATGCGGTTGGTTCCCTGCTGTAATTGAATATTGGGTGAAGTAACGCCAAATTTATCAATACGGGTGCGCAACACTTTGAATGAATTGTCGATGGCGTTGGTAGACTCCCGTTGGAGGAAACTCTCCACCTGACTATCCGTGCTGTTTGCTGTCACATAAGCACTGTTATCTTTTGTGGCAAAAAAGCTTGCTAACGTTGCGTTTGGACTAAGTTTTTTAAATTCCTCGACAAAGAGACTTACGTATCCGCTTTGGCTGGTTCTACTCCGAACATTCGCATTTTCCAGCGCTTTATTGAAGTTCTCGTCTTTTGGGTTGTTAGCTAGGTTACGCACCAATTCCTGCAACGACACTTCCATCGTCACGTTCATGCCGCCCTTCAAATCCAATCCCAAAGCGATTTCATTTCCTTTCGCCTCACGGTAGGTGTATTTGGCAATACCTAAATTGTACACCACTTCCCCGGCCATGGAATCCAAATATGCCTTCTCTTTCGCAAAATCACCTTTGGCATACGCCGCGGCATCCCGTTCCACCTTGCGGGTGACGAATGTGAACGATAGGGAATAGAGGCACGCGATCGTGACTACTACCACCAAAAATTTAATCAGCCCTTTACCTTGCATGTTCTTACGTTAGCTTAGTATTAATCTATCTATTTCCTTACAAAATTTAGTTAAGACGGCAAAGGTATAAAATTTTTGTATAATGAAAGTGTATTTTACAGTTTATTAACAAGGCTGTTTTGTGGTCGGAATGGGGTTGAGCAACGCTGGCCGCCGTCGTAAGAAGGATGAGTTTGGCAAACTATTTGCTTACTATCAGCGGTGTGCTTGCGTACTTGAATTGCCATTCATAAAGGGCATCAATAATCCATGCAAGCTTCATTATAGTTAAAAAAACAATTACACAGATGAAAAACTTATTTTTACTCTTTTTGGTCGCTTCGATTTTGACGGTAGGCATGCAGGACGCAACTGCGCAAAGTCGCTACAGAACCGCATTAGGTTTGGGAATTGATCTTGGGGACGGTCCGACGTTGGTGGGACCGCAGGTTAAGCATTTTTTTGATGCTACGAATGCGGGCAATGCACAGGTATTATTTGGTAATGACATTACCATACTAGGCGTAGACTATTCGTATAACCAAGCCATCAGCGGTGCAAATGGCTTGAGCTGGTATGTAGGTATTGGCCCGCAATTGGCCTTTATAGACAATGGCCGTTGGTGGTTTGGCGACGACGACTGGGATGGTAACGAAACTTTTTTTGCACTTCGTCCGGCGGTAGGATTGGAGTTCAAAATTCCCTCTGCGCCCCTAGCTTTTCATTTTGATTGGAAACCGTGGTGGAACCTGACCAATAACAGCGATTTTGAACCGGCACGCTTCTCGTTAGGATTTAAGTTTACCTTAAACTAACCGACTCGGATTTCTGATGAATAGAAATGCATTTTTATTGGTGGCGGTCGCAATACTTGCGGCCGCACCATTGTATGCGCAAAAACGGGTCTCACCTGGCATACGCGCCGGAGTCAATGTAACGACCTTAAGCAATATCCATGCTGATTTCAAGGCAGATTTTTATGCAGGAGGTATCCTTAGCCTCAATCTGGCCCAACGATATACACTACAGCCTGAGTTGACCTATACGCGACAGGGAGCAAATAATGTTGTCTTTGTAGATGAGGATACCGGGGAACCGAATAAGGAGGAAAATGTAACGATTCAATACCTCTCGTTGGGTGTGATCAATAAATTCTATTTCGTAGAAGGATTTCATGGATTAGTTGGACCGTCACTTGATGTGAAAATCGGAAAGAATTTTCCCCGTATTGATTTCGAGGATGACGATTATGGAGGAGTAGACTTGGGGATTGCGCTTGGGCTTGGTTATACTTTGCCATTCGGCCTGACGGTGGAAGGTCGCTTCAAAACCGGATTATTGGATGCATTTAATAACGACTATTTTTTGGGTATATTTGATGATCCGGATGATGTTTCACTCAACCGCGTATTCCAAGTTGGCCTGAGCTACTCCTTTTAAGTCTTACACGTTTCGTCTCCGCACAGCCAGCAACGCCACCAACCTATCGATCATGGGTTGCTTCCAATGCTTCGGCATCGTACTCTCCAGCACCTCAAAATCCTCGTCGACCACGAGTTGCTTTCCTTCAGAGGTAATGTAACATGCCAGCCCATATTTCCCGCTTTCCCTATACCGGTAATCAACGGCATGCGCTTCGCCGTCAATCTCTACCGGAATATCGTTAAATTCATATTCCATACCAAGTTAACCGCCCGAATAGTAAAAGGTTTTGCCGTTGCCCAATTACAGCGTTATTGCAGGATAAAGGTATGTATTGTTATGGATATGTTATGGCCTATTGATTATCGAAAACAAAATCCTTCGCAAGTTGTCTTACGGTGAAATGAGATGTGGCAGTATCCAGTCTGTCCGTCCAAAACGTTTAGTATCTTTAATGCCAGTTAAAATCGGTAAACTTAGGTATGAATCACCAACAAACATTAAACAGGGCGCTGAAAGGTATTGGAGACTTTTCTCAGCAACAGTCGGCCCTAATCGGTGAACATTGTGCGTTCCTGAAAGTTAACAAACAGGAGACGCTGCTTGCGGCTGGACAGGTTTGCAATGCCTTCTTATTCCTGTTAACCGGTGCATGCTATCAATTCCGGAAAACCGATGCGGATCCAAACATTATCGATCTGCACGTAGCTGGAGATTGTGTAGTTAACCAACTCAGTTTCATATCGCAACAGCCGTCGAACGAAACCATAGCAGCCTATGAGAACAGCGAACTCTTGGTGTTGACCATTCAATCCCTGCACCGACTGATCGCTTTGTCGCCCGCGTTTCTGCAATTGGCGAAACTACTGCAAGTATCCACGCTGCGGGCAGAATTTTACGATAACGCGATGACACCCGCTGAAAAATATCACCGTGTCCTAGACGACAAACCGCAGTTGATCCAGATATTCCCCTTGAAGTACATCGCTTCGTATCTGAAGATTACACCCGAGACCCTGAGCCGGGTACGGGCCGCCATTTAATTGATTTCTTGATTTCAATCAAGTAGGATTCTGGGTGGAAAATGCCACCTTTGTGGCAGTTACTAATTGAAATCAATATGCTTAATGACATCGTCCCCAAATTACCCATGCGGAACAAAGCGGTCACGCTGGACTACTACATCAACAAACTGGATTTCCGACTGTTCGGTAGCCCCAACTACGACGACTACCTGATGGTGCAAAAGGACGACATCCAGATCCATTTTTTTAAGTTCGAGGCGCTTGACCCGAAAGAGAATTACGGACAGGTCTATATCCGAACAAATGACATCGAAGAATGGTACCGGTTCCTGCTAGCCAATCAAGTGGACATCCATCCCGCCGGGCCGTTGGAAATTAAACCTTGGGGACAGCGGGAATTCTCCCTACTCGATCCCGATAGCAACTTGCTGACATTCGGGCAGCCCGCAGAATCGGATAAGGATCAATTTTAATATACGTCTTTATGCTCTGGCTGTATTGAAAAGGCGTGGATAAGCCGTTCTGCTTCCACATTACCCTGCTGGTTGGCCTGATCCGCAGCCGTTAAACCGCGTATATCACGTAACGTATGATCCGCACCGTTTTCCAGAAGCAGTTTTGCTACCGCATTCCTACCAAACATAACAGCAAACATGAGTGCGGAACCGCCGTTTCCATGTTGTGCGTTCAGGTCGGCTCCGTGATGGATGAGTAGTTCTGTCAAGTCTGCATAGCCTTTAAACGATACTCCCATCAACGCCGTGTTGCCGCCATTATCGCTGGCGTTGACATCCGAACCTGTTGCTAAGAGTAACCTTGCGATCTCGTAATGGCCGTGATAGCAAGCAATAATTAAGGGCGTGTGACCGAGCTCATTTCGGACATTGACGTCTGCACCTTGCTCTATCAATTCACGGATTATTGCTGCCTCTCCTAGCCGCGCTGCGGGTATAACGTAATCGTTGACGTTTTCCATTGTTCTATATTTTCTGCGTTTATTAACACGTGTACTGACCGTTGTTATGCCTAACCAACAAATAGCCATAAAAGTTTTGCATTCTCATTGAACAACGCTCAAAAAGGGAAAACAAATGACAAGTCGCATTTGTTAGCATAATGCGCTAAAAAAGGGTAGTCAAGTATCCATGACAAGGCTAACGTGTAAGCCTATTTACAGACAAACTAACGAAACAATATGGCCAGGAAAACAAAACCGGTTGCGGGTAATAACAAGCGGATGCCGCCCGAGATAAAGAAAGGGCAACCTACCAATGCAAAGACCGAAGAGATGCAGCCCAACCGTGAAGTATCGGATGGCGAATTTATGTCTGCTAATCAGGGTGTACGAATAAACAACGACCAAGATTCACTAAAAGCGGGCGAACGGGGAGCGTCTCTACTGGAAGACTTCCTTCTGCGTGAGAAAATTACGCATTTTGATCACGAACGTATTCCCGAGCGCGTAGTTCATGCCCGCGGATCGGGAGCTCATGGCATTTTCAAGGTGTATAAATCGCTGGCACATCTAACCAAAGCAGATTTTCTCCAGGATGCCGAATTAGAGACGCCGGTCTTTGTTCGCTTTTCTACGGTAGCCGGTTCGCGGGGATCCACTGACCTTGCCAGGGACGTCCGCGGCTTCGCCGTGAAATTCTATACGCGCCAAGGAAACTTTGACCTTGTGGGTAATAACATGCCCGTTTTTTTCATACAGGACGCCTTAAAATTTCCAGATTTGGTACATGCGGTAAAACCCGAGCCAGACAACGAGATACCGCAGGCAGCGTCTGCGCACGATACTTTTTGGGATTTTATATCGTTGATGCCTGAGTCGGCACATATGATCATGTGGCTGATGAGCGACCGCGCGATACCGCGCAGCTATCGGATGATGGAAGGGTTCGGGGTACATACGTTCCGATTCATAAATGAACGGGGCGAATCGAATTTTGTGAAATTCCATTGGAAGCCGCTTCTGGGAGTGCACTCCGTAGCGTGGGATGAAGCGCAGAACATTTCGGGAAAGGACCCTGATTTTCACAGACGCGATCTTTGGGATGCGATCGAAAGCGGTGCATTCCCCGAGTGGGAATTAGGGATACAGGTGGTTCCTGAAGCAGATGAACATCGGTTTGCCTTCGACCTGCTTGATCCCACTAAAATCATCCCCGAAGAACTGGTGCCTGTACAGCGTGTCGGCAAACTGACATTGAACCGCAATCCGGACAACTTTTTTTCGGAAACAGAGCAGGCGGCCTTCCACGTGGGACATGTTGTACCCGGTATAGATTTTACCAACGATCCGCTGTTGCAAGGTCGGCTGTTTTCCTACACCGATACACAACTGATCCGCCTGGGCGGCCCCAATTTCCAGGAAATCCCTATTAACCGGCCTCTTGCGCAAGTGCATAATAATCAGCGTGACGGGTACATGCGGCAAATGATTAACCAGGGAAAGTCCAGCTACAATCCCAATAGTTTGGGGGGTGGTTATCCAGCGCAGGCACCTGCCGCCGAAGGTGGTTTTACTTCGTATCCCGAACGTATAGACGGGCGTAAAATCCGGGCCAGAAGTAAGAGTTTCTTCGATCATTTCAGCCAAGCGCGGCTGTTTTACCACAGCCAGTCCGAGCCGGAGCGGAATCATATGATTGATGCATTCAGCTTCGAATTGGGCAAAGTAAAAACGATCGAGGTGCGCAAGCGCATGATCGCTATCCTCTCGCAAATCGACCAGTCATTGGCGGCTGCGGTGGCTTATGCCCTGAGGTTGTCTATACCTAAAGACACAGGCCAACCGCTAAACCACAGTATTCCGGCAGACGCTGATCCCAACGAATACCAGCCGATACAGGCCACATCTTCATTAGCAAAATCCGAAGCTTTGAGTATGGCCAATACCCGCAAAGATACCATTGCAACACGAAAAATTGCGGTGTTGGCCGCAGATGGTGTGGATGATGTATCGTTGCATGCGGTAAGAGCCGATCTGGAGGGCGCCGGAGCCATCGTGGAAATCATTGCGCCGAGGCAAGGCTTTTTGCTTTCTGAAAGTGGTGCCGAAATCGCCGTACACCATAGCCTATTGACAGCAGCCTCTGTATTATACGACGCAGTATACGTGCCCGGTGGAATAAACAGTGCTGCGACAATCGAAGGCGAGCCCAACGCCATCCATTTTTTGAATGAGGCATTCAAGCATTGCAAGGCAATCGCTGTAGATGCCAAGGCCCTGCAAGTACTGGAAGCTACTTATTTTGCTCCCAAGCTTCCCGAGGGCGGCAGCTCCGAAGTAGTGAAGGAAGGGGTTATTGTTAATGCGGATACAGCGATGCTGGCAACGCAATTTAAGGCAGCAATCGCACAGCACCGCTTCTGGGAACGTGAAAAACCACGCCAGGTGCCAGCATAATGCGAACAACCGCCCTTTGCTTTCTTCGCACAATCCGCTACCTTTGCTAGGTAACTACATCAATTGGCAAACTATGCGGATTATACGGATGAAGAATTGGTGCCCCTACTTAAAGAAGGGCGCCAAGAGGCTTTTAACTGCATTTACGAACGTCATTGGCATGCCTTATATCAAACAGCTTACAGGCGTTTAGCCGACCGCGAGCAATGCAGTGACATTGTACAGGATGTATTTATCGACTTGTGGGAACAACGGGGCAATAAAACGATCCAACAGCTGGAACCCTATCTGCATACCGCCGTGCGCTATAAAATATATACGTTGCTTGCCAAAGGAAAAGCATTACCTGCATTTGTAGAACCTTTTGAACAAATGCTGATATCGCCGTTCACCGCCGATGGCCCGTTCGGCGAACAAGAAACGCGGCGGGTATTGGCCGCTTGGCTGGAAACGCTGCCTCGTAAACGGCGTCGGATTTTTGAATTGCACTATTTCGAAGGGCGGAGTACCCAGCAAATCGCTGAAGAACTCCAAGTGTCGCAAAAGACCGTTCAAAACCAGCTTAACACGGCAAGTAACAGCCTTCGGGCATTGCTGTTAAAGACCATGATCATGGGCTTGGTATTCCTGAATTAAAAAAGTTTAAATTTTTTTGGGAGTTTTCCAGGATTTTTAGACAATATCCGTAAAGGCCATTTTAAACGGATACCACAACCCATGGGAAATATATTGCGTAAGCTAGCGAAGAAAATTCTGCATGGTTCGGCTACTGAAGCAGAACAACACTTCATGGACACCTATTACGATGCGTTTGATGATGTGAACGGCCGTGAAGATGTGTTAACCCCTGAAGAACAAACAGCACTTCGTAACCACATCGACCAAGGGATACAAGTACACCTACAACATAAAAACACCATTCGTTTCCCAAAATGGCTCCCTTATGCAGCCGCAGCCGCTATTTTAGCAGTGCTGGGCGGTACGTGGATTTTCTTTCTGGGCGACAGTCGACCGTTACGTACTGACTTTAAACTCGCTGTTGAAGAAATTCTTCCCGGCGGTAATCGCGCCACACTCACCCTCGGTAACGGAAGGATGATTGATTTGAGCGAGGCAAAAACCGGTATTATTATATTGGAAGAAAACATTACCTACAACGATGGAGATACCCTATTATTGGAACCCTCCGAAACGCTTATGCTTACTACACCTAAAGGGGGTACCTATCAAATCACCTTGTCCGACGGGACGAAAGTCTGGTTAAATGCTGCCTCTACCTTAACGTATCCCAGCCGATTTACTAAAGCTGCGCGGGTGGTTGAGGTCTCGGGCGAGGCTTATTTTGCGGTGGCAAAAGATAAAAGCAGACCCTTTACGGTGAACAGCAGTGGCCAAACCATTGAAGTACTCGGCACGGAGTTCAATATTTCGGCTTATCCAGCCAACAACGAAACCAAAACCACCTTGGTGAAAGGGGAGGTAAAGATCTCAAACCTCAGGTCTCAAACCTCAAAACGGTTAAAGCCTGGCGAGCAGGCGGTCGTCTCCGGTCCAACGATGAACATCGCGAATGTAAGTGTGGCACCTTACACAGCGTGGAAAGATGGCTTTTTTTACTTCGACAATGTCCCGCCCCGAGAGGCCATTGAACAGGTGGCCCGATGGTATAACCTTGAGGTGGTGTACGAAGGCACCATGCCGGAAACTTTCGTCTTCGGTATCGTTGATCGTGCCAAGCCTTTAAGTGCAGTTTTAAATTCGCTCGCTAAAAGCGGACTTGATTTTGAGACCAGGCAGGATGGTTCGAAGAAGCAGCTGATCGTGCGGGGAAATAAGTAAACGCTAACCAATTAACCACAATGTTATATTAGTTTTAAATTTATAGGAGGTGATTGCCATGCTGACATAACACTTAAAAGAACTTCGATAATATCCGCAAAAAAACGGATGATGCTGATCCCATCACCCGTTCTCGTTGCCTGGATTTGATTAGCGGTCTTTGTTTGAACACTTGGCCGCAACCAATTTATTAACCATTCAAACACGACAAATATATGGTTTTTACACGATGTGTAAGAGGCTATTCTTGGCCTTTCTATTACCGATTATTACTGATTATGAAATTAGCGATTTTCTTAACCCTAGGCTTAGCCTTCAATGCCCTCGCAGAGGCTAACGCGCAGAAGATTACGCTTAACGTAAAGAACACTCCCCTCTATGAGGTAATGCAGGAACTTCAGAAACAACAAGGATATTCATTTTTATTCCATGGCAAACACCTATCAGACATCCGTGTCGATGCCCAGTTGAGGAAGGTGGAATTCGCGGACGCTATGGATATGATTCTGACTGATCGAGGATTGGATTGGTCGTTGGAAGATGGAATCGTAACGATTACTGAGCGCCGTTCACCGCCTCGAACGGTGAACCCTGTATCCCAGCAACGTGATATTACAGGTAAGGTAACGGATAAGGAAGGGAATCCGTTGGAAGGAGTGACCGTAACTATTAAGGGTACGTCTTCTGCTGTTACAACGGACGCAAAAGGAGATTACCGCATCCCAGTTGCCCAAAATGCAGAATCATTAGTTTTTACGATTGTAGGGTTTGAAACAACGGAGCGGGAAGTAAGCACGCAAGACCATATCGACGTTTCCTTGCATGTTTCCGTTAGCGACCTAGATGAAGTGGTTGTGGTAGGTTATGGCACCCAACTGAAATCAACAATTACTGGGGCGGTAAAACAATTAGATGGGGCAGAACTCGCATCTCAGGCTTCCATCAATACCTCAGCTGCTCTTATGGGCAAAGTTCCAGGGGTACAGGTTATCCAGAACTCTGGACAGCCCGGTGCTAACGAGGGCACCATTCGAATTCGAGGTGTGGGGACATTGGGAGACGCTTCTCCCTTAGTGCTTATCGATGGTGTGCCAGGGAATATTAACAATGTGCCTTCTTTGGATATCGAGAATATCACCGTTCTCAAAGATGCAGCATCCGCCGCGGTATATGGATCGCGGGCGGCAAACGGTGTTATTTTGGTAACAACAAAAAGGGGAGCAGTTGGCAAACCCAGAATTGCTTATGAAACCTTCGTAGGATTGCAGAATCCGACAAATCAACCAAAATTTGTTGATGGTGCAACGTTTATGACGCTACAGAATCTTGGCTCGACCAATGTTGGAGCATCTCCGGTGTGGTCAGAAGATTATATCGCTGAGTGGAGAGAATTACATAGTTCAGATCCAGACAACTATCCCGCTACAGATTGGATAAAGGAGGCATTTTCGAGACAAGGGATGCAACAACGGCATGCACTGAGTGTTTCAGGCGGCGCGGACTGGATTAATTATTTGAGTTCTATTTCATTTGATGATGAACAATCCAGTATTCCTAATTATGGTTTCAAACGTTATTCGTTCCGCTTGAATAGTGATATTCGGGCTTCGGATGCATTGAGTTTTGATTTCGACGTTAACATTGCCCGACGGGATCAAACGAACCCATCACAGGGAATAGGCAGGATTATTACAGACATTTATCGAGTGCCGGCTGTGTACGTGTCAACGTATACCCATGGAGGATGGGGGCCGGCTTTCAACCTACATAATCCCATAGCCTATATTCATGACGGAGGCTTATCCATTGGCTCAACTACTGACTCCCGACTACGTTTAGGGGGAACTTTCAAACCCATAGAGGGATTGACTTTCAGTTTTGTTTATTCACCCGTACAAAGCATAGACGTTAATAAAAGTATGGTGAAACAATATGAGATTACGGATGAAAACGGGGAAATTGCACAGATGATGCCGGAAAAAAACAGCCTGTCTCAAAGCTATTCTTCAACATTCAATCATAATGTCAATGCCCTGGTAAACTATGAGACAAACATCGATGAACATGAACTTTCGGCGATGGCGGGATATGAATTCCTGAGTTCTAAGACCAGCGGATTTTCCGCGTCACGAACGGATTTCCAAATTCAGGATCTGGAGGAGTTGGATGCCGGGTCTGTGGGCAATCAGCTGAATTCCGGGTCAGCTTCGGAATGGTCACTACTCTCATTCTTCGGCCGGTTGAATTACGGATACCAAAGAAAGTATCTCGTGGAAGGGAATCTTCGCTATGACGGATCATCGAGGTTTGAGGGTAAAAAAAAATGGAGTTTATTCCCGTCTTTTTCATTGGGATGGGTGATTTCAGAGGAAGGATTTCTGAAAGACATCAGTTCGTTGAATCACTTAAAGGTGCGGGGCTCGTGGGGCATTCTAGGAAATCAGGAAATCGGAAATTATCCGTTTGTAGCAACGATGAACCTCGACCAAGGATACATGTTTGGCAGTAACCCAGTGTCAGGTGCAGCACAAACGTCCCTGTCAAATCCTAATATCACTTGGGAACGGAGTGAGAACTCGAATATCGGTGTCGATATCAGCTTGCTGAATAATAGGCTTAACATTACGTATGATTATTTTGTACGAAACACATCGAATATCTTGTTGCGATTGCCCATACCGCTTATCATAGGCCTCACTGCGCCCTATCAAAATGCAGGAGAAGTCAGAAATACGGGCTCAGAGCTTGAGATTGGCTATCAAAATACCAGTGCCGGAGGACTGACCTATTCGTCATCATTCAATATCTCTTATGTTAAGAATCGGATTGTTAATTTGGAAGGAACAGGGCCTTTTATTTCAGGATCAAGAATTGACAAAGAAGGATATCCTATCAATTCGCTCTTTGGTTACCGCTCATCAGGCTTGTTTCAAAGTGTAGCGGAAATAGAAAGCCATGCTCAACAGGTGGGGCAAATCGCGCCCGGTGATATCAGGTATGCGGACCTTAAAAAGGATGAAGTAATCAATGCGGATGACCGCACCATCATTGGTAACTCGTTTCCTGCATTAAATTACGGGCTGAATCTGTCATTGCGTTATAAAGGTGTTGACTTTTCTGCATTTCTACAAGGCGTAGGGAAGCGGGACGTTCTTTTATCGGGTTATGCAGCCTGGCCTTTGTATAATGGGACCAATATACGGAAGTGGCAGGCGGAGGATTTCTGGACATCGGAAAACCCAAATGCATCGATGCCGCGGCTGACAGCCGGCACATCTCATAGTAATTTCGAGGTGTCTGACTTTTGGGTGTTCGATGCGTCCTATATTCGGTTGCGGAATATTCAGGTGGGGTACACGATACCGGAAAAATACACTGATAAGGTGCGGATGACTTCAGTCCGCTTGTTTTTCTTGGGTGAAAATATGTTCACACGCTCTAAAATGCCTGCGGGGGTAGATCCCAATGTGCCCAATGGAGACACTTATTTTCCGATCTCCAAGTTATATAGTTTTGGAATCAATATCAATTTATAAATCGTTTCTCGATGGAAATAACAATCAAACGAATATGCAGCTTGATAGTAGTTGCATTGATAATGGGATGTCAGGACGCATTGGTGAAATATCCGTTGGATGTGCCCAACAGTTCAACATTTTATAGTAACCGTGGAGAGCTAGAAATGGCAGTCAACGGTATTTATAATCGATTGTGGTGGCATATCGACACACACCATGCGCTCCTCAGTTTAGACAACACCGCTGACGTCGGTTTTCTCCGCGACGGGAGTTTACAAAGCTTAGCGGATGGGTCTGTAACATCGCTCACGCCCGCAATCGAAGCCATTTGGAGTCATTTTTATAGTGGCATTGGAAGAGCAAACGACTTACTACAAAATCTGGATAAGGCCCGCGTGGCGGTGGATGCCGAGACTTTGTTCCGAGTTGAAGCAGAAGCACGTTTTCTGCGTGCGTATTTTTATCACCACTTAATCCAATTATTTGGCGACGTACCTCTCCTGACCCAAACCCCATTGATCGAAGAGGCTAATGTTGCTCGAAGTGATAAAGCGTTGGTGGTTGACCAAATTATTACAGACCTACAATTTGCAAAAGACCATCTTCCTCTCCGTTGGCAGGGTGATGATGCAGGAAGGATCACAAGCGGAGCGGCATCCCTGTTAATAGCAAGGGTAGCCCTGTATAACGACCGTTTTGAGCTCGCGGTGACTGCCTGTCAGGAAGTTATGGCCTCGGGAGTTTATAGTTTATATCCGGACTATAAAAATCTATTTGACTATCAGGGGATAAGAAGTGAAGAAGTGATTCTCGATGTTCCTTATCAACAGGGAGTAAAGACACATGGTTATCCTCGTAGAGTTATTAGCCGGATGGCAGGTGGTACGAGTACGGCGGTGCCAAGCCAGGCAATGGTCGATTCTTACCTTGCGATTGATGGTTTGCCAATTGACGAATCCCTTCTATATGACCGGAGTCACCCCTTTTTGAATCGAGACCCTCGGTTGGCGGCATCGATAATCTATCCTCAATCGGTATTTTACGGATTTGTTTTTGAAACCCATCCCGATAGCACGATGACTTGGGAAGTGCAAAATGGGCTTCCTTTAAGACGGGTTGGAAATCAGGACGTAACTAATGCCTTTGCGACGTTCACCGGTTATTTATGGAGAAAGTACAATTCTGAGCTTGATTTGCCCGAACGAAGGCAGGCATCCGAATTAAACTTCATTCTGATGCGATATGCTGAAGTCCTGCTGACGTATGCTGAAGCTAAAATCGAAATGAATGATATAGATGCATCAGTTCTGGACGCTATCAATACGATCAGAGCTCGGGCATACGGTGTGGCGTTGGCAGATACGGATAACTACCCAGCTGTGACAACTACCGATCAAACACAGTTAAGGACCATCATCCGTACAGAACGAAAGATCGAACTCGCCGCGGAGGGCTTCCGTTTGTATGATATCAGACGATGGAAAATAGCAGACAAACTACTCAATGGACCGTTGATTGGGAGGCCCGTTAGAGGTTTTGAAACCATCACAGATATTCCTGAGATTGACGAGAACGGGAATCCCATTTATGATGCGTCTAGCCAACCTTACCGACAAGTTATCCAGCGAGTCTTCCGGGAAAATAATTGGCTTTTTCCTATCCCGCAGGAGGAAATTAATGTAAACAATAATATTGTGCAGAATGATGGGTATTGATTTCAATGGATCAGGGTATAGATTTAAACTTCTTTTCCTGACCGGTTTCTTGCTATCCCTGCAGGCTGGCATGGCAAAGATTTCTGCTCAACAGAACGACCAATATATCACAGCAGATTTATTTGTTTACGAGTCGACCCCATCTTCAATCATGGCCGCTGTCGCAGCTGCCAACGAGGGGCTCTCCGTTGTGATGGTTTCTCCTTATGCGCATGTCGGGGGCATGCGTACGAGTGGATTAGCCATGCATAACCTCGGCGTTAAGGGTACACTCGGGGGATTGGGCAAGGCGTTCCACGACCAGGTTTATCAATACTATATTGATAGATACGGGGCAAACTCTCCGCAGGTCCAATCGTGCGAAAATGGATTCCGATTTGAGCCGCATATAGCGGAGCAGATTTTCCTACAATGGTTGTTGGATGCAGGCGTAAGGTTATTCAACGAGGAGCACGTGGTGGATGTGATCAAGAAGGGGCCCAGGATTACACGGGTGATTACATCAAAGAACCGTTCCATTACGGCTAAAGTGTTTGTAGATGGCAGCTACGAGGGTGATCTATTGGCTTTATCAGGGGTTACTTACCGGGTTGGTCGTGATAACAGAAGTGATTTCAATGAGCAATTGGCGGGGCTCACCTATCCGCCATCCAAAGCGGGGCAAGCCAGTGAGAAGATCCAACGTTTCGTATACCGTCTTGTGCTCACTGATTCAGTAGTGAATCAGATACCGATAACCAAGCCGGCCAACTACCACCGGGCGATGTTCATGATTGATGCTGCCTACATGGAACACAAGCCCCCCGGCCAGCTCGGAAGTATTTTGGGCCTCAACCGGATTCCCAACGGGAAGACGGATGTGCGTGTGGGTGAAGGATGGGTGGGAGGGTCCAATGGATGGGTTTCTGCAGACCAAAGGGAGCGCAGGTACATCGCAGGGGAGCATAGGGAGTATGCGCAAGGGTACCTATGGTTCTTATTAACCGACAAATCGGTGCCGTTGGCAGTAAGGGAAGAAATGAGTCGTTGGGGCTTTGCAAAGGATGAGTTTGTGGATAACGACCATTGGCCGTACCAGTTGTATGTGCGGGAAGCCCGACGGATGATGGGAGATTACGTAATGACCGAATTAGATATCCTCACCAACAGATTCAAGGACGATGCTGTCGCCATTGGAAGTTATATGCTGGATGTTCATCCCACACAATATGTGCCTGTAGAAGACGGCGATTACGGACTATATTCCCCGGCAGGTGTCTTACGAGAAGGCGGGATAGCTCATCCGATTAAACCATATGAAATCCCATATAGAGCTCTGCTACCCAAACGGTCTGAAGCAGACAACCTATTGGTTACGATATGTGTATCTGCTTCCCACGTTGCTTTTTCATCGATTCGGATGGAACCTGTCTACATGATGATGGGACATGCGGCAGGGATTGCGGCGGCGTTGAGCGTCAACGGGCATACGTCGGTTCACGATATCGACCGCAATAAATTGCGTACGAGTCTAATCAGTCAAAAAGCCGAACTCGATGCGGGAGCATTCGATTAATAATCGATAGGAAGAAGCACGGTATAGCGGATGAGGGTTTGTAGCGCTTAGTGTCTTCGCTATCGCCCACCGCGTGCTGCGGCTGAACGCGAAGAATGCGACGCCGGCGGTGTCGGGACTACGTTGCCACGGACCGGAACGTGGCACAGTTCGGCTACCTGCCCGGCGCGCTGTGGATCCTGGTCGGCTGCGTGCTCGGGGGGGGGCGTTTTTTCCGGGCATTGGCCTATCGGTACCTGATGTATTTTGGGCTTCTTTGGAACCACCTGGCCCCGCAGCCCGATCCAAAAAGTATTTCCTCGATGCCTTTGCAAATTGCCTGAAAACTGCTTTTTTAAAGTTTTCAGGCAAAATGTTTTTGTATTTGGGCAGTTCTTTCTATTTTGCGGCCTGAACTTTTTCTCGCGTTAAAAAACCCCAATTTTTTATGTTTTTATTCAAAAAGACCAAGTCTCTATTGTTATTATTTACATTTTCGTTAATTGCTTTATTATTACCTTTTCCTGTGTGGGCTGCAGGTATTGATAAACAGATTGACGAGTGGTTCACACCGATTGCTGACTGGTGGGAGCGGGTCGTCTTTTTTACCGTTCCATTGGCTGACGGTATTTCTATTCCAATGGTATTGATTTTATTGGTGTGTGGGGGTATTTTCTTTACAATTTATTTCAGACTGGTTAATATCCGGAAACTGCCGGTAGCGTTACGGGCAATACGGGGTAAATACGATGACATAGAACAGCAGCCATCGGCCGATGGGACTCCCGTCTCAGGTGAGTTGACGCATTTTCAAGCCCTGACAGCGGCGCTCTCCGGTACGGTTGGCCTCGGCAACATAGCCGGAGTTTCCGTAGCAATTGCTATCGGTGGTCCGGGCGCTACTTTTTGGATGATTGTTTCCGGACTGCTCGGCATGACCACCAAATTTGTGGAGTGTACCCTCGGCGTGAAATACCGCGATGTGGGTGAAGATGGTCAGACCTACGGCGGACCGATGTATTACCTGACCAAGGGACTCCGGGAAATTGGCGTAGGCCGACTGGGAAAGGTGTTGGCTGTAATTTTTGCCATCATGTGTGTAGGAGCCTCCTTGGGTGGTGGAAACGCGCTTCAATCGAATCAGGCAATTGCTCAACTAACTTCAACCCTGGGTATCGAGGGGAGTTTCGTCAAGACCTCGTTTGGAGTCGGCTTGGCGCTATTGGTGGGCATCGTCATCATCGGCGGAATTAAGCGTATTGGCCGGATTACCGAAAAACTGGTGCCTTTTATGGGCATCGTCTATTTATTGGGAAGTTTAACGGTCGTAGCGGTGCATTACGCCTATATCGGCGAGGCATTCGGCCTCATTATTGGCCAGGCATTTTCTCCCACTGCGGGCTTGGGAGGTGTTGTAGGCGTTTTAATTACCGGTTTCCGCCGGGCGAGTTTCTCGAACGAAGCGGGAATCGGCTCCGCAGCCATTGCGCACTCCGCCGTAAAAACCCGCTACCCGGCAAGTGAAGGGTTAGTTGGTCTACTGGAACCTTTTGTTGATACGGTGGTTATTTGTACGCTGACCGCGCTAACGATCATTTTCTTTAATAGCCAAGGAGTCTTTACGTACGGTATTCAGGACCAGTGGGGGAATGTGTTGATCGGGGATGGGAAACAGGCAGTGGGAGGGGTTGAACTGACCAGCATGGCCTTTGAGAGTGTCATCCCTCACTTTTCGGTGGTGCTTACCGTTGCCGTTTTTCTATTTGCTTTTTCGACCATGCTTTCGTGGTCTTATTACGGTATCCAGTCATGGAAATTTCTATTCGGCCGGTCAAGGTGGGCTGACCTGTCTTATAAGGTTTTGTTTTTGTTATTTGTGGTTATCGGAGCAGCCGCGACTTTGGATTCTGTTATCAAGTTTTCGGACGCAATGATTCTAGCGATGACCTTTCCGAATATAATCGGTTTATTCCTGCTCGCCCCAAAGGTCAGGAAGGAACTTGCCCGCTACCTGAATGCGATCAGCGTAAACATAAAACAGCGAGCAAACGAAAAACCGTGACAGTTTTACAGTCACTGCGCGATTGGAATTTCGTAACTGACACATTTACCGCAGCTGCTAAAAAATGTCTTTGAAGAAAGATAGCGGTGCTTAGCCCGTTCGGAGGCCGGTAACACGATAGGTTTTTTCCAAGACTTAACTAACAATCTGACAAAAATTGGCATGCCTGCATGAAGGTTGTGTCAACTAAGGCAAACATTAATTTTTAATTGAATAAAGAAAGAAAACATGAACGTACTTGTAATTGGAGGAGGGAACATGGGAATGACGTATGCGGAGGCGATCGCCAAATCCAATTTTTTAACCTCCGGAAGTTTAATGATTTTTGACAAAAGCGAAGAAAAGCAAGCTGAATTGCGAGCCAGCAACCTTTTTGTGGTGCATGAGCAATTGAACACCTGTTTACCAGAGGCAGATGTGGTGCTGATCGCCGTCAAACCCATACACGCTGCCGGGCTCATGACAGAAATGAAGCCGATGGTGTCGGCCGGGCAATTGTTTGTATCCATCATGGCGGGGGTAACCATTGATACGATTAAACAGGGGCTTGGTATCGGGAAAGTCGTGCGCGCCATGCCCAACCTGCCGGCGCTGGTCGGATTGGGGATGACGTCTTTTACCGCTTCGGAACAAGTGTCCCGGTTGGAACTTGCGGCCGTTGAACGGCTGTTGGATACCACCGGACGTTCAATTAACTTATCGTCCGAATCAGAAATCGATGCATCCACCGGGATATCGGGAAGCGGACCTGCGTATATCTTTTATTTTATGCAGGCGTTGATGGACGCAGCACTGAAAATGGGCTTCCACGAAGAGAATGCGCGGCTATTGGTTGGACAGACCTTTGCGGGAGCGGTTGAACTGTTTAATTCGTCAGACCTAAGTCCTGAAGCTTGGATGGCCAAGGTCGCTTCCAAGGGTGGAACCACTCGTGCGGCGTTGGATTCGATGGACGATAACAATGTCAATGCCCTGATCCAGGAGGCCGCGTATGCCGCTTTCCGCCGTGCGGAAGAATTGGGTAAGCAAACCGGCGGAAAGGAGGCTGTTCATGCCTGATCAACCCCGCCTAGCCAAACCTATCCGGCGCGTCGTCGTCAAAGTAGGCACCCATGTAATCACCAATAAAGATAACCGGATCGTCGGTAAAATTCTAGCGAAGTTGGTCGAGCAGATCGCTTACCTTTACGAACACGGGATATGCTCAGTGTTGGTGTCATCCGGTTCGGTCATCGCCGGTAAGGAAGTCATGAGCCGGGGATTGAAAGCGACGGATAAGATTACCCGTCGCCAGATTTTCTCCGCTATTGGTCAGCCACGCATGATGCGGCATTACTACAACCTTTTTCAGGATCACGGCATGCGTTGTGCACAGGTGTTAGCAACAAAACGCGATTTCGATCTAGGTAAGCACCGCGAAAACATGGTCAATTGCTACGAAGGCTTATTGGCCGAAGGGGTCATTCCCATCGCCAACGAGGATGACGCAGTGTCGTTATCCATGTCGACGTTTACCGATAACGATGAACTCGCCAGTTTGGTGGCCGAATTGGTCAAAGCCGACATGTTGATTTTGCTCACTGATACAGATGGGTTGTTTAATGGTCATCCGGAAGATCCTAATAGTCAGCTGATTCCACATCTTAGTGTAGATGATCCCGTGGAGCAGTACATCCAGAAAACCACCAAAGGGGAAGCCGAAGGCCGCGGTGGTATGGAATCCAAGCTGCGCGTGGCGAAACAGACGGCGAAGCTCAATATCCCAACTTTCATTGCCAATGGCAAAAAAGATAACATCATTACCGATATCGTCTATGGCAAACCGGAAGGCACCAAGATTACGCGTTAACCAAACAAAATAAACGATTAAATCATGGGGTGGCGACGACAATCCGGTAATGTATTCGAAATACCCTGCCTAATTTTCTATTTTTGCACCATGACCATTCAGGAACTCGAAGACTTTTTCAGAACCCATCCAGTGCCAACGAACACCCAGTTGAATGCAGCAGCGACCATCGGCAATCCCCAGAAATTTCTGGAGGTGAACCTCGCGGTTGTCCGAGAATGGGACCGGGATCTGGATAAATGCCCCAGCTATTGGCATCTTTGTGAACTCGCTAACGTCATTTCTGGTGAGACCGGCCCAACAGATAACGAATAACACAATGACACCGAAAAAAGTACTGGAAAAATGGATCGACGCGTTTAATCGCGCCGATGTGGATGCGATCACCGAACTGTATGCTTCCCATGCGGTCAACCACCAGGTGGCCAATGCCCCGGTAATCGGAAAGGAAGCAATTCAAAACATGTTCGCTCGTGAATTTGCCGTTGCCGAAATGATTTGTATTCCTGAAAACATCTTTCAGGACGGGGAATGGGCCATTCTGGAATGGAAGGATCCCTTGGGCCTGCGCGGCTGCGGTTTTTTTCAGGTGCAGGACGGTAAAATCGTTTTCCAGCGAGGTTATTGGGATAAACTGTCGTTCCTGAAGCTCCACAATCTACCCATCGAGTAAGCCCAATATCCATTTACGCGTAATTATTACCGAATTACCCAAGGGATTTCCTACGTTTGTCATAGGTTAGGTCAAAAGCTCCTAACCCCATTGGGGCGAACCCGTTATCTTTTCGATAACGGGTTTCTTTTGACCATGAGCCTTCCAAATTCCGGGGTAAGTCCAAAGAACTTTTTTTACTTGTAAAAGACACAAAAATTCAGTAATTTTGCCCGGCAAATAGTAATTCCAATACATATTTGCCATGCATTTAGATCCCGAAAAATTCGTAGCTGAGGGCCTCACTTACGACGATGTACTTTTAATACCCGCATATTCCGAAGTCTTACCACGTGATGTGGATACCAGTACCTATCTGACAAAGAATATCCGATTGAATATTCCGCTTATATCAGCAGCAATGGACACCGTAACAGGGGCTGACCTGGCGATAGCCATCGCACAGGCGGGAGGACTGGGGATGCTGCACAAAAATATGAGCATTGCCAATCAGGCCGCCGAAGTACGTAAAGTAAAACGGTCGGAAAGCGGCATGATACAGGATCCGGTGACGCTGGGTGAAGATGCCACCGTGGGCGATGCATTTCAGATTATGAAGGATCATAGGATAGGAGGGATTCCCATCATCAATCGCAGTAATAAGCTGGTGGGGATCGTGACCAACCGCGACCTTCGCTTCCAGAAAGACATGAAGCGGCCCATCACAGAAATGATGACGCGTGAAGGACTGGTCGTGGCGCCGATCGGAACGGATCTGATGAAAGCCGAGTCCATTTTACAGAATCATAAAATTGAGAAATTGCCGGTAGTGGATGATGATCATCTGCTCGTAGGGCTGATTACTTTTAAGGATATTCAGAAATACAAACATTTTCCCAATGCCGCCAAAGATAGTCACGGCAGACTGCTGGTAGGTGCCGCTGTGGGCGTGACCGCCGATACGATGGAACGGGTTGCGGCACTGGTGAAGGCGGGCGTCGATGTGGTAACCATTGATACCGCGCACGGGCACTCCAAGGGGGTCATAGAAAAACTGAAGGAAGTCAAATCCGCATTTCCCGATCTTCAGGTCATCGTAGGGAACATCGCAACAGGAGAAGCCGCCCTCGCCTTAGCAGACGCCGGCGCAGACGCCGTAAAAGTGGGCATAGGCCCCGGATCGATCTGTACCACCCGCATCATTGCGGGAGTCGGGGTACCGCAGCTATATGCCGTTTACGAGGTCGCGAAGGCGCTTCGCGGCAGTGGTGTACCGGTCATTGCCGATGGCGGCATTAAACAGACTGGAGACATTGCCAAAGCGATCGCTGCGGGCGCCGATACCGTTATGGCCGGCTCGCTGTTTGCGGGCGTGGAGGAAGCACCGGGCGAAACCATTATTTATGAAGGCCGTAAATTTAAGTCCTACCGGGGCATGGGGTCTGTTGAGGCCATGGAGAAAGGGTCAAAAGATCGCTATTTCCAGGATGTAGAAGACGATATCAAAAAGCTGGTGCCCGAAGGCATCGTGGGCCGCGTAGCTTACAAGGGAACATTGGCCGAGGTGGTGTATCAGTACGTGGGAGGTTTGCGGGCCAGTATGGGATATTGCGGTGCAGCGACGATCAACGCCTTACAGGGGGCACGGTTTGTAAAGATCACCGGCGCAGGTTTACGTGAAAGCCATCCTCACAACATTACGATAACGAAAGAGGCACCGAACTACCACAGCAGGCCGTAGGTAATATGCATTGTCTCCATGGCGGCAAGAAGCCATCTTTAGGATGATATAATTCGTAAATAACTTCTGCTGCTTACAGGTGCAAACTTTTTTCCATACCTAGTAAGCCGACAAGCCCACCGGTGTGGATAATAAGAATGTTGTCGCCGTTGGCAAAGTAGTTGTCTTTTGCGAGGTCAAAGACCGCATAACACAATTTGCCGGTATACACCGGCTCTATCAAGATGCCGGTTTGTGTGCAGAAGTATTTGATGAAGTCTGTGAGTTCTGGTTTGGTCTTCGCATATCCACCAAAGTGATAATCGGTGTGTAGTACACATGTGTTTGCCACCGAATCCGTACTTAACTCCGCAATACGATTTCGGATGAATGCTCCGCCTGTTAACACGGGGACTCCATGCAACTGTGTGGCTGATTTTTTTGCTGCCAGCGCTTCAGCTATTCCTGCGAGGGTAGTGCCTGTACCGGCTGCGCAGAAGATGTGGCTATAGGCGTGGGAAAGTTCATCCAGAATGTCGCCACATCCCTTGGCTCCTTCCCGTGAATAGCCCCCTTCATCAATGAAATAGGCTTGTTTATCGCTGCCGAAGTTTTGATGGAACAACGCCTGTTTATCTTTGTAGGCCGTGCGGTCCACAAACCGCAATTCCATTCCGAACAATTTGCACAGCGACAGGTTTGCGTTCGATACTTCTTCGCCACGGACAAACGCGGTCGTGTTGAAACCGAACTTGGCACCGGCACAGGCGGTAGCCAACAGGTGGTTAGACCAAGCACCACCAAAAGTGACAAGACGTGTCTTCTGTTGAGCAGCGGCGTCTTGCAGTATATATTTCAGTTTTCGCCACTTATTACCTGATATAAAGGGATGTATAAGATCGTCGCGCTTGATATGAAGGGTAAGCCTTTTGTCGCTGAATAGCGGGAAATTAAGAGCTTCAATAGGGCTATGGAAATCGAATGAAAACACGTCGCTTTTTTTTGCAAATTTAAGTAAAATGTAGTATTTCGCTCCATTCGCCTTATTTGGTTAAAAGTTTAAACAAGTTCCACTAATTACGAGAGTTTCACCATGTAAAATGAGCCTGGTTCTCTATCATGCGAAAGTTTAGGACATTTGGCTTTTAATAAATTAAAATGATTATGATGTAAAAAATTTAGCGCACCGATGATTTTCCAATCAGTATTGGATGTTAAAAACGCTTCTAATAGGTATTGTTCATTCCAGAACCTCACTTCGTCTTCAACCCATTCCCGTAAATAATCCCTTGGAGAAAAAATATCATGAACATGTACGATGACACCCTGATTCAATGTGGGGAGTAGTTCAAGGTATTCAAAAAGAACGTCTCCTTGCGGCCTGATAATGTGTGAAGAATCAATGAATAAGATATCGTTAACTTCAAGTTGTTTAAAGAAGTTGAGGTCTACGTTTTCAACTCGTGTTCGCAATACTTCGACGCCTAATTTTTCAAGCCACAGCATTTCATAAGGTTCAATACAGATATGTTTACATTCATAGGTGTCATCGCGTCTTTGGTTTTCCTGAATTGCCAGACGAGCCATTTTGGTTGAATGGCCAGAACCAATTTCTATTATTCTTTTTGGCTTCTTTAATCTGACAATGTTATACCAATATTCGGCGTCTCCGGATTCATATCCGCCATTTGTGAAGTGATACACCTTATCACTGACAAAGTCGTCAGAGATATGATCAAATTCATTTTGAGAACTAAATGTGTTTAGAATTTCTAGTTGCTCATCTACATTCCAGTTTATTCCAGGGAGTTTTCTTTCCTCGGAGAGTGGCTTAATTAGGTGTTTAGAATTGAATAAAGGTTCGTAATAATGATCGCTAATTGGAAAAACTCCAACATTCAACAGCGTTCTCTTGGATAGAGGAAAGTTTGCGATCCCTTGGCTTCTAAGTAATTTTAATATCCTAGCAGATATCCATACAAACGGAAGCATCAAGATATCTAATATCCAAAAGTTTTTTCTTAAGAAATTTTTCATATCAAAATGATTTCAAAACTCATTTTTCCACATCACGCTTCTATGCGACGTGTGGTCTTATCGCACGGGTTAATAAAGAGACAACTTCTACTTTTTAATTCAATGCTTAAATCAAATTTTTGTTTTTACATATTTGCACATTGATCGCACGCCGATCATAGCCGAATTTAGGCAGCTTTTCGCTAAGTTTGCGCCATGGTTGACGACTTGGAATTGCAGGAATCGGACGAACAAGACTTGTTTGAACACCTGCGTATTGTGGTGGATAAAGGGCAAGCGTTGCTGCGCATTGATAAGTTTTTGATTAACAGGATTGAAAACGCATCACGCAATCGCATCCAGAACGCAATAGCTGCGGGAACGGTACTCGTCAATGGACAGCAGGTGAAAGCCAGTTACAAAGTCAAACCGTTGGATGTCATTTCTGTCGTCTTGCCGCATCCGCCACGCGATACCGAAATTTATCCCGAGAACATTCCGCTGGACATTTACTACGAGGACGACGACTTGTTAATTGTGAATAAGCCGGCGGGCATGGTGGTACATCCGGGTTACAACAACTATTCGGGCACATTGGTTAATGCATTGGTTTATCACTTTTCGAAATTTCCTGAGTTACCCGGTAACGACGGCCGTCCGGGGTTGGTACATCGCATCGACAAGGATACCAGTGGCCTATTGGTTATCGGCAAGAATGAATGGGCATTGACTTACCTGGCGAAACAGTTTTTTGATCATACCATAACCCGTAAATATATTGCGCTGGTATGGGGCGATCTTTCGGAAGATGGTACCATCACGGGATATATTGGCCGCAGTTTAAAAGACCGGAAAGTAATGGCGGTGTACAATACGCCCGACAAAGGGAAATGGTCAGTAACCCACTACCGCGTGCTGGAACGGCTCAACTATGTAACACTGATCGAATGCCAACTGGAAACCGGCCGCACGCATCAGATCCGCGCACATTTGCAGTCAATCGGTCACCCGCTGTTCAGCGACGCGGTATACGGCGGTGACCGAATCCTGAAAGGAACGATATTCAGCAAGTACAAACAATTTGTAGAAAACTGTTTCACATTGCTTCCCCGCCAGGCGCTTCATGCACAGAGCCTCGGATTTCAGCACCCTACTTCCAAAAAGCAACTGGAATTTACATCGCCATTGCCTACCGATTTTAGCTTATGCCTGGAAAAATGGCAGGGATACGCGTTAGCGAATGGTTAATGGAAAAGAGTTGAAAAAGGAAATGAATTTTCAACTTTCAATTTTAAAAAACTTTCAATTGTAAAAACATCAATGCCGGTACATTATATCGATTTCAATAAACAGTTTATACCCGAAAAAGAAGCGATTGTCACATCCGAGAACCGTGCTTTCCGTTATGGCGACGGGCTTTTTGAGACCATGCGTTGGATGGATGGAGATATCCGGTTTCTGTCACACCACGTATCAAGGTTACAAGACGGCATGCGCTTGCTGCAATTGGAACATCCCGCTGCTTTCGATGCGCACTTTATCCGTTCGCGGGCTGCCGATCTCATTAGAAAGAATGGGCTGGAAGGTCAGCACGTACGGGTCCGGCTTCAGGTATACCGGGACGGAGAGGGGCTATACAGTCCACAACAGAATCAGGCTGCCTATGTGATGAGTGTGGCCAGACTCGATCCGGACGATGCGAAACACCGTAAAATCGGACTAATTGTGGATGTTTATTCCGGATTCAGGAAACCTTATAGTGAACTTTCTAAGCTGAAATCAGCCAATTCGCTTGTATATGTGATGGCTGGATTGTACCGCAAAAAGAACGGTTTGGATGATGTCCTGATCCTCAATCAGGAAGGTTTTCTGTGTGAATCCCTGAGTTCAAACATTTTTATTTGGTATGGCAAGCAACTCTATACACCTGCCCTCAGCGAGGGGTGTATCGATGGCGTCATGCGTAAGGTGGTTATTGAAATGGCATTGGAAAACGGACTGGAGGTAATCGAAGCCCAGATCAGTCCGGCAATTATGAGCCAGGCCGATGAAATATTCCATACCAATGCCATACATGGAGTACAGTGGGTAATGGGATACAAACAGAAGCGTTATTTCAATCGTATTTCGCGGATGCTGCAGGAACAACTAACGCACTTGTGAAAAACCCACTAATTCATCCCAGGTGGTACCTTGTCGTCGGTTGTAAACGAGAATTTGATACGTATTGTTGGTTTCGAAGTGGTTGCCGCTGGAAAAAGTGGGATCTACGTCGCCCGAAGGACTAACATATACGTATTCGTAATCGTATAACCCTTGTTTAAGCAAAAGCGTGCCCTGCCATTTCTTTTGACTGGCATCATACACCAGCTTATTGGTGTCGTTGCGTTGATAGCCATTAAAGCCCCCCACCACGTAAACAGTTCCATCTGTCACCGCATCGTTGGCTAGGGTAAACGTCACCCACATATAATCCGATTCCGTATCGGCATTGTCCTTATCCTGGTTACGGATGAAAAACTGCCCATTTTCATCGAATACGGAAGCGTAAGAAGCGGTGCGGTAGTTTTCATCGGGAACGAGATTAACGCGCACGTTACTGTCTAGCTGGATAGCAGCCACCCGTTCGGATGCCAGTCGTAAGCTACGCAAATCAACAAACCGGAATTCATTGCTGCCACCGAAATCAAGCGTACGGTTATCATGGTACCTCAATTCTCCGTTATTTACAAATTGAGGGGTAGTAAGCCATTGCTGGATGTCTGGCCGTTGGTTTTGCATCACTAAAATTTTGACATCCTGGTAAGGATTATTTACCGTGAGTCCACCGGTTTGTACAGTTACGTTTAGTTTCTGGTTTTTATTCCGTTTCGAGACATCCACGGAGGGAACCAATTGGGATGATGCGGACATCAATGGCGCCAGCACATAAAAGCGTCGACTGATAATCAAACGGCTTTTATCTGCATCTTCATAAACTTTCAGTAAATAATTACCAGCCAACTTAGGCCTGACGTTGTCTGTTGGGAAATCTACGCGGTAATGCGTGTAGGGCTGAAGTGTATTTACGGATGTGCCATACGTCAGGATGCGATCCTCGTTGTATCCCTCGGCGTATTCCAACGGTGAAAGCCTACTGGGCGTCCAATTTGCATCACAATGTTCGAGACTGAAGTAAAAGTTGCGGACATCGCCCCGCAAGTCATCAAATGCCAGCATCAATTGATCTTCGCTGAACAATTCGATAACCGGAAAGGCATTTTCCTGTTCAACGGGGTAAAACTGAACCGATTTAATGGAAGGCAAGTAATTGATATTATCATAGATCAACTCCTGTTGCGGACTCCGTTCGCGCGAAACTCGTTTCTTTTTCTGCTTCTGGGCAAGCAACCCCAAACAGACGTGCGACAGTATAATTACTAAGAGTAGTCTCCTCAAACCGTTAGAAGTTAATAATTGAAAGTTGAAAATTCATTTCCATTAACCGTTAACAATAATCTCCTCCGCCAATTTTTCCCATTGCTGCTGGAGTCCCTCAAGCTCGCTTTTCAGGTCTTCGTATTGTTTGGATACCTCTTCCAGCTTTTCAGCATCTGCATAGATGGTTTCCTGTGCCATGAGCGCTTCCGTCTCTTTAATAGTATTTCCAACCTCTGTAATGCGCTGTTCAATGCGCTCCAGCTCCTTATTTAATTTTCTCGCCTGCCTGTCGCGATCGTCATCCTTTGTGTGTGCCACGGGTACCGGTTGGGGTTTTACGACTTTGATATCCGATTTTTCTACCTTCTCCGCACTAACTAGACGTTTGGATTGCCATTCTTCAAATTCTCGGTAGGTGCCCGGATATTGTTTTATTTGCCGGTCTTCGATGTACCAAATTTTGTTGGCCACGTTGTCCAGCAGGTAGCGGTCGTGGGAAACGACGATGAATGTGCCCTCAAATTGTGTCAGCGCCTGTATCAAGATGTTGACAGACTGGATATCGAGGTGGTTGGTAGGCTCGTCCAACACCAGGAAATTGGCATCTGCTGTGAGCGCTTTGGCTAGTGCTACCCGTGATTTTTCACCGCCGGACAGTACGCGGATTTTTTTGAATGCATCATCGCCTGTAAACAAGAAGCATCCTAAGATCGAACGGAGCTCTGTTTCGGTGTGCTTCGGCGCAAAGGCTTGCAGTTCCTGCAAAATTTCGTGGTCCAGGTGAAGCGCTTCGAGTTGATGCTGTGCAAAGAATGTCTGCGAGACGTTATGCCCTGTCTCACTCGTTCCTGTAAAATCTTTATCCGCATTCGCTACGATACGCAGCAGCGTTGATTTTCCTTTTCCATTGGCGCCGATCAGCGCAATTTTATCGCCTTTTTCAATGATAGCATCCGTATGTTCCAGGATCGGTATCCCCGGATAGGACTTGCTGATATTTTCAAGCCGTACTACATGTCGCCCAGATTGCTTGCTGAATTTGAAGCGGAAGTTAACGGTAGGATTATAATCATCCACGTCTTCCACTCGCTCCATACGTTCCAGGGCTTTGATGCGCGACTGCACCATTTTGGCTTTGCTGGCCTTTGCCCGGAATCGTTCAATCAAGCGTTCTTCCTGCTTAATTTTTGCCTGCTGGTTTTTGTACTGATTACCCTGTATTTCCTCACGTAAAGCCTTTTCCTCCAGGTAGAAGCTGTAGTTTCCAGCATATTGGATAAGTTTTCCGCGCTTAGATTCCACGATAGTATTCACAACGCGATCCAGGAAATAGCGGTCGTGTGATACGATGACAATTGCGCCGTCAAACGCTTGCAGGTAACTTTCCAGCCATTTGATGGACGGTAAGTCCAGGTGATTCGTTGGCTCGTCAAGCAATAGGATATCAGGCGCCTGGAGCAATATCCTTGCTAACATTACCCGCATACGCCAGCCTCCCGAGAATTGAGATAACGTCCGCTGCTGGTCATCGTCACTGAACCCCAATCCGGCGAGTATCTCATGTGCCCGGTATTCGATGCTATATCCATCCAGCGCCTCAAACTCCGATTGTTTATCGCTCAATTTTTGGATAATCTCGTCGGAATAATCCGTTTCCAGTTTTTTGAGTAACCGTTCAATCTCCGTATGCAATTGATTTTGGCGTTCGAAAGCCTCCATGGCGACATGAAGGATACTCTTGTCTGACTCATACGACAATAAATCTTGGTTAAGATATCCGATTTTAATATCTTTTGCCATAGAGATGGTACCCGAGGTAGGGGCATAATCTCCTACAATCAGCTTCAATAAGGTCGTCTTACCCGTGCCGTTTGCCCCAATCAGTCCCGTTTTATCACCGGGTTTGATATGCCAGTTGGCTTCGTCATACAGTGCCCGTGCACCTATCTCAAATGTGAGGTTGTTTATTGCAATCATTTCGGGTGCAAAAGTACGCTTTTTTCTGGTAAAGGATGGAACGCGGATGATGGATAAAACCTACCTTTGTAGCCATGTATAAACTGGTAAAACCTATTTTGTTTTCCCTAGATCCGGAAGAAGCGCATCACTTGGTTTCGGGAGGGCTGCGGTCTTTTTGCAAGTTGTGGGGAGGAAAGCGTCTATTACGTTCCATCTATGCATACGAACATCCAAAGCTTGAGCGGACTGTCTTTGGGTTGACGTTCAAAAATCCGGTCGGATTGGCAGCCGGATTTGATAAAAATGCAGCTTTCGTTGAAGAAATGGATGCGCTGGGATTCGGATTTATTGAAGTCGGAACCGTGACTCCCAGGCCACAGCCAGGCAATGACCGTCCGCGGCTCTTCCGCCTGGTCCATGACAAAGCGTTGATTAACCGGATGGGATTCAACAATCAGGGGGTAGACGTTGCGGCAAACCGATTGCGCCATTTAAAAAAACATCATTCAGTGATCGTGGGCGGAAACATTGGCAAAAATAAAACAACGGCCAACGAAGATGCCGTGAAAGATTACATCAGTTGTTTCGACGCCCTTTTTGATGTGGTAGATTACTTTGTCGTAAACGTGAGTTCTCCCAATACCCCCGGATTAAGAGCGCTTCAAGATAAAGAACCATTGATGCATATCTTGAACGCCTTGCAGCAACGTAATCACAAAGAAGGAATTTCTCGCCCTATTTTGTTGAAAATCGCTCCCGATCTGACGGATGGCCAATTAGATGACATCATTGACATTGTCGGGGAAACCGGTATTGCCGGGATTGTTGCAACCAACACGACCATCGGTCGCGACGGGCTAAACAGTCGCCGTTTGGCCGCTGAAACCGGCGGATTAAGCGGCGTTCCATTAACAAAACGCTCAACTGAAGTAATCCGATACCTCTCAACCCATTCTCATCAACCCCTCCCCATTATTGGGGTCGGTGGCATCCATACGCCCGAAGATGCGCAGGAAAAGTTGGATGCCGGAGCGGCGCTCGTGCAGCTATATACCGGCTTCATCTACGAGGGACCGGCGTTGATCAAGCGTATCTGCAAAAAAATAGCCCACAGTCATTAAGAACTGTGGGCTACACTACTAAGTTTTAAGCCAATAGCCTACTGCAACGCGTCTAAGCGTGCCTGTAATTCGTCTATTTTCGCTTGATCTTCTTTGATCTCATAGTACCTTTTAAGGTTTGTAAGAGCCACCTGCGATTTACCATCTATCTCTACTGCTTTTTGCAGATAGGGTAGGGCTGTATCGAAAATGTCGTATGCCTTCTTTATTTCTACATCGTATTCAGCCTGCTGAAGATTGGCGTTGTTTGTCTTATTGAAATGATCGATGCCCTTGTTTAGAATCAAGCCACCCAGATTAATATTTGCATCCAAGTAATTCGGATCGATTTCCAGTGCCTTTTTGTAGGAAGCCTCGGCTTTTTCGATGTCACCGGTTTCGTTGTAGGCAATTCCGAGGTAATAATGCAGATTTTTATTGTCCGGATCTTTTGCTACCTGATCGTTGATAGCCTTGATAGTTTGCTCATCGTTACCCGCCATTAGGTTAAGCTCGATGTGCTGCGTAGCCAGTTCACCATCCTCCGGATATTTTTGAGTTCCTATTTCGGCGTACTTAATCGCATTGGCAGTATCGCCCTGCATAAGGTAAAGACGGGAAACGTCAAGGATAATTTGCCGGTTGTTGGAAAAGCTATCTACAGGTACCAGTTCTACGTATTTAGCCAATGCCTTTTCATAATCCTGGGCGTTTACAGCCGCCATTCCCGAATAATACAACAGGGTGGTATCACCTGGAAGGTAAGTCAGCCCTTTGTCAAACGAATTGTAAGCGCCCACGAAATCCTGGCTATCCCACAGTTTCGCCCCTTTATTCAACTCATATTGGGCCAGAATAGATCCCAGGATATTGAGGTTTTGCTCGTTTTCCTTTTCGGTGTCCAAGCTTATTGCTTTTTCACGCGCTTCAACAGCTTTTTGGACGTATTGTTCGGAAGCTTCGGTGGAATCCAATAAAGCCAAATCGGCATTTACCAGTGCATAGTAGGTCCAGGTCTCTGCTAAGTTCATGGTTTTCTCATGTTCTATGGCCTTATCCAGCGCTTCTTTGGCGGTATTCAGGTCACTTACGCCCAGTGCCGAATTACCCACGGACTTCACTTCATTGAATTTATCGTAACTTGCTTTTGCTTTCCTTAGGTTGCTGGTTTGTGAGAACGCTGCCGATGAGGCCAGAACCAGCGTACCTAATAAAATGGATTTCACTTTCATGATCTTCGTCTATTGTGTGAGTTGATTTAATATGCTATTTACCCGTTCTTTCTGAATAATGTCCCCCGACTGATCGTACAATACCGCAAGAGATTTCAACGCTCTTACCTCTGAGGGTTGTATTTGGTTTGCTCTTAACAAATAATCCTGTGCTTTGTTTTGTTTCTCTTCGTTTTCGGGATTGGCGATGTACTCCCTTAGGTACATCAATCCCAATTCCAGATTGCCCTCAAAGTTATTAGCATCTAAGTTAATAACCTTCTCATAAAATGCTTTTGCCACAGCATTGTTACCCTCCATCTCGTTTGCATAGCCCGCGATGTAGTTGAGATTTACATTTTCGGGTTCGTGCGCAATCGCTTCGTCAGCAAGCGGCACGATTGCCGAATAGGCCTCGTTGGCAAGGTACGTATTGATCAAAGTGAAGAGGATTTCTTTGTCTTTCGGAAACTGCTCCCTACCGGCAAGCAGTGTATTCAGCCTCGACCGATTATCTCCCTGCTGGCGATACAAACTGGCCAGTTCAAGAATATAAGCCGGCGAAGAAGTTTCCCGCTGGGCGGTAAACGTTTGATACCGTTTGATAGCGTCTTCGTTTCCACCTATTTTGGTGCTCAGCACTGCAAGATTATGTTTCACGTCGATCGCAGACCCACTGATGGAATCGACTTTACGGTATTGGTGATAAGCTTCCTCAAAATTTGCTGCCGTCACGGCCCGGTTCGCTTTGATCAGGTAAGCATTGGCCAGCGACCGCCTGATGTAACTGATTTCAGGTCCGTGTTCAACGTTTAACGACTTGTTTGTCAGCCGTCTCAATGCAGCCAAGCCGATGTCGGCGGGATCTGCCGTGTATTTCTGCGTACGGTTTGAATCGACCACTGCCAAGGTGCTGTACACCAAACCGCGCAATAAAATATTCCGGAAGCTGACGGAATCCCTTTTGGTCTTATACGCCTCGTCCGCAAACTTACGGGCCGCTTCGAGGTGTTTGAAATCCTTGGATTTCGTGTAAAGCGCAAAATTATTGTTACCTTCTTTCAGATTGGACTGAGCCATTGCGGGCAATGTGCCTATGGCCAGCAAACATGCGATGACCATTATTTTTCCCAGCTTATTCTTCCGGCTGAGCCGATTCGTCCGTTTCGCTCGTGTTTTCATCGGTATTATTGATGTTTTCCTGATTTTCCTCGTCTTCATGTTCCACTTTGGTTACAGATGCGATTTCGTCGTCGCCCTTCAGACTAATCAGACGAACGCCTTGGGTTGCCCTGCCCATTACGCGCAGTTCGCTGACGGCGATCCGGATCACAATGCCGGATTTATTGATAATCATCAGATCATCGTTGTCTGTTACGTCTTTTATAGCCACCAACTCACCTGTTTTCTCGGTTACATTGATGGTCTTTACGCCTTTGCCGCCGCGGTTGGTTACCCGGTAGTCTTCGATATCCGTCCGCTTTCCGTAACCTTTTTCCGATACAACCAAGACGGTTATTTCAGAATTATTAACACTAATCATGCCAACAACTTCATCGTTGGGGCCTGCCAGCGTCACTCCCCGTACACCGGTCGCCGTCCGTCCCATCGGACGTACCGTTGACTCGTTGAAGCGGATAGCTCTTCCCGAACGGAGTGCCATCACAATTTCGCTGTTGCCATCGGTGAGGCAAGCCTCCAATAATTGATCGCCTTCGTTGATATTAATGGCGTTAATACCATTGGCCCGTGGGCGCGAATAGGCTTCGAGCGACGTCTTTTTAATAGTGCCGCGTTTCGTACACATGATGATGAAATTGTTCTCAAGGTACTCCTGATCCTTGAGGTTTTTCACCTTAATATATGCCTTAATTTTTTCTTCTTTCGGGATATTGATGATGTTCTGTATAGCCCGGCCGCGGGAGGTACGCGTACCTTCCGGGATTTCAAAGGCCCGAAGCCAGAAACACCGACCCGCTTCGGTAAAGAAGAGCATGTAATTGTGGGCGGAGGCAATGATGATATGTTCGGTAAAATCTTCCTCGCGTGTATTGCTACCCAGCGACCCTTTGCCTCCACGGCCCTGCCTACGGTATTCGGTCAGCGGGGTACGTTTTACGTAGCTTTCGTGCGAGATGGTGATAACAATTTCTTCGTCTTCGATGAAATCTTCCATCCGCATATCTTCGGCCGAATGGACAATCGTTGAACGGCGCTCGTCTCCGTATTTCTCCTTCACTTCCTCCAGCTCCTCCTTGATGATCTTCATCCGTAATCCTTCATCTGCCAACACGGATTTCAAATAGTCGATGGTTTTCATCAGCTCGGCGTATTCCTCTTTGATCTTGTCGCGCTCCAGTCCGGTAAGCCGCCGAAGTGTCATATCGAGAATAGCGCGGGCCTGAATATCGCTCAGGCCGAATTTTTCCATCAACCCCACCCGTGCATCTTCCGGGGTGGCAGAGGCACGGATCAATTGAATCACTTCGTCCAGGTGATCGAGTGCAATGAGTAAACCTTCTAGGATATGGGCTCGTTTTTCCGCCTCCGCCAGTTCGAACTTCGTACGACGCACCACCACTTCGTGACGATGTTCGACAAAGTGATAAATCATATCTTTAAGGTTGAGCAACATGGGGCGTCCATGTACCAGCGCGATATTATTTACACTGAATGAGGTTTGTAAGGCGGTATGCTTATACAGATTGTTAAGCACAATGGAAGCATTGCCATCGCGTTTGATTTCGTATACGATACGCATTCCATGCCGATCGGATTCATCCCGGATTTCGGATATCCCTTCTATCTTTTTATCGTTGACCAGGTCAGCGGTCCGTTTGATCATATCCGACTTATTCACCTGATAGGGAATCTCGGTCACGATGATCTGTTCACGACCTGTCTTTGTGGTTTCGATTTCAGCTTTTGCGCGCATAACCACGCGACCGCGACCCGTTTGGAAGGCTTCCTGAACGCCTGCATACCCGTAGATGATACCGCCGGTAGGGAAGTCTGGGCCCTTGATGTGCTGCATCAATTCGTCAATCTCAATATCACGGTTATCGATGTAAGCGATGATGCCATCCACCACCTCGGACAGGTTGTGCGGAGCCATATTGGTAGCCATACCCACAGCGATCCCAGACGCCCCATTCACCAACAAATTGGGGATACGGGTAGGCAGCACCGTGGGCTCTTCGATGGAATCATCGAAGTTGAGTTGGTAGTCGATGGTATCTTTATTGATATCGGAAAGCAACTCTTCGGCTATTTTTTTCAATCTAGCTTCTGTATAACGCATGGCCGCTGGAGGGTCGCCGTCTATCGAACCGTAATTTCCCTGTCCGTCAACCAACGGATATCTGAGACTCCATTCCTGCGCCATACGTACCATGGTGTCATATACAGACGAGTCGCCGTGGGGGTGATACTTACCCAATACGTCGCCCACGATACGTGCCGACTTTTTGTAGGGCTTTCCGCTGGTCACCCCCAGTTCCTGCATGCCGAAAAGCACCCGACGGTGCACCGGCTTTAATCCGTCGCGCACATCGGGCAGTGCACGGGAAACAATGACAGACATTGAATAATCAATGTATGCCGATTTCATTTGGTCTTCGATGTTGATGGGGATGATCCGGTCGTTTGCCGGAACAAGGTTGTTCTCGTTTTCTGTTTCTTCAGCCATTATACGTTTTCAGTTCTCTTAAATCACTACGCGTAAACAGATATAAGCGGATTCGCTTATTGCGCATGCGAAAATAAGAAATTTTTAGGTGATTCTATAATGTTTTTTGGTGTCCTGAAATCGGTGAGCGATACCCTGTCAGCCGCGCGTCGGATTTTGAAATCCGCATGGAATCCTTAACTTTGCCCGCTACTTATTTCTTCTTTTTACAATCCGATAATTTATTTGCAACAACTGATTATGGAAATACCTACGATCGTCAATCCGTCAAACACATTTTATCAATGGACACACGATAAGCTCCTGGAATGGGGGGTTCCCGCTGCGCAGGCAAACCTTATTAACCTGTTGGTATTATCTGGATTGCTGCTGCTCGGGTTGGGGATAATCGGGTTTGTCGTCCGCAAACTGCTTGTCAATGTATTGATCACCGTGGCCAAACGATCAGCCACGAAATTTGACGATCATTTGGTACGCAATAGAGCGATGGCTCATTTAGCCCGGCTGGTTCCCCTCATTATTTCGATCCAATTCATTCCGGTCATCTTTTCGGATTTCCCAACGTGGATAGGGCCGGTACGGAAGTTTTTGGATATACTCCTGGTCGTTGGATGGGTGCTGTTATTCAGAGCGCTTTTCAGGTCAATACGCGATCACCTCCGAACTAAAAAGGGATTTGAGGAAAAGCCATTGGACAGCTATATGCAGGTGATAAACATCTTTATGTTTTTTATCGGGGGAATTATTATCTTTTCCATGGTAACCGGTCAATCACCTTGGGCATTTCTGGGCGCATTAGGTGCTGCATCAGCGATTCTGTTGTTGGTCTTTAAAGACACGATTATGGGATTCGTAGCTAGCATACAAGTTTCTACAAATGATATGGTACGCGTAGGTGATTGGATAGAAATGCCTAAGTACAACGCCGATGGCGATGTTATTGAGATCAATCTCAATACCGTGAAGGTACGGAATTGGGATAAGACGATCACCACGGTACCTACGCATTACCTGGTAACGGATTCCTTCAAAAACTGGCGCGGAATGCACAGTGCAGGCGGGCGACGGATCAAACGTTCTATAAACGTCAAGATATCGTCAATCCGTTATCTTGAGAAGGAAGAGATCGAGCAATTGAAGAAAATACAATTGCTAGCATCCTATATCGATGAAAGACGGGCAGAAATTGATCAATATAATGCAGAAAGCGGTGCGGATCCGACGATGCCTGTCAATGGACGGAAAATGACCAATGTAGGGTTATACCGGCAATATATCAACCGTTATACGGAACAACATCCGTTGATCCATAAAGGCTATACAATGGTTGTCCGCCAGCTCCAGCCGACGGAATACGGTTTACCGATTGAACTCTATATGTATACGTCAAACACCAAATGGGCGGTTTATGAAAACGCAATGGCGGATATTTTTGACCACCTATTGGCGTCTATCAAATACTTCGGTCTTGAAGTGTTTGAAGCTCCTGCGTCCGACGATATCCGTAGCCTGGGCGTATTGCGGCGGAATGGCGAAAAAGGAGTTGGTGTACCGATCCGGCAAGGAGAAGGGTAGCATATACCGACTATTGCCGATCGCGGGCGTCGTTGATGACCCGCATCACTTCGTCGACCATAGTTTTGGCCACGTCGCGCATCTTTTCATTTCCATTGAAGTCGACATCCAATGTAACTTCCTTGCTCTTTTCTTTGTAGTTATACTGCAGGTAGAACCTAGGGACGTCGTTTCCGGCTGTGGTGTCCCCAGATGTCATGTCGTCAGGCAAATTCCAAAATCCCAATTGCGCGGCTTTTCCGTGTAGGTATTGCAAATCATCCCTGCGAAGCCGTATCGTATCGGTTACCAACGAATCCCGGGTATTAAGATACTTATAGACTCCGGTTGCCGAATCAAATTGATTAATCAGTTCATCTCCTTCACCATACTTCAGTACAATCGATTCGAAATCGGTAAAACGGAACGGTGCGTTTTTGAACATCTGGCTGTAATAGAAAAAACAATACAGCAGGAAGGGGACTACAATACAGACAGCAAGAAATATCTTTTTGGCACGCTCACTCATGATGTTAATTTAAATGCGGCAAAGGTAGGGAAAAAAAGGGAAGGACGATAACTCCCAAATGAAGGCTCAGGTTGTAAGTTGAATTTTGAATCGTTACCTTTACAGTTATTGTTACTCGGAAGATCGATTAACGGACCAATTTGACCAAAAAGATGATTCATGCTTAAGTATATTTTGACGCTGCTGGCGATCGGTTTCGCGGTAGTGTGCCAAGGACAATTCACCAACCTGAAATTTGACCATATCACGTCAGAAGACGGACTGCCCCAAAGCACCATACACGGCATCGCCAAAGACAAATATGGGTTTATGTGGTTCGGCACCTGGTCCGGCCTTTGCCGCTACGACGGTTATCGTTTCCGGATTTATCATTACGAACAGGGCAATCCACGAAGCATCAGTAACAACCGTATTCATAACATTATCAAAGATGAATCCGATGATATCTGGGTGTTGCCTTTTGATGAGACGATTGCCTGCAGGTACAATTATGCGTCCGATGATTTTGATCGTGTTCCCATCGACTCACTCTCTCCCGAATTTCAGAAACGGATATCCCGAAGGGATCATTACCTAACGGTCTCATTTTCGTACGATCAGGTCAAGTGGAGCCTCGACCACAATTCAAACGGCATGGTGGAGACCTGCCTCCGTACCGGACAGCAACAGCAGTACACATCCAGTGCAATAAGCCGCTGGGCGCTTAATGATGCCTATGTGAGCGATATTTACCTGGATGACCAACGCATTTTATGGGTGGGCACCTACAGTCATGGCATCAACAAAGCGAACCTTGAAGCGAATCCGTTCAACTATTTTTATCACGATCCGACCGATCCCAACTCGATTGTCGACAATAACGTACGTGCAATCTGTCAGGATAAAAACGGAAACCTGTGGATTGGTACCCGTGATCGGGGCATCACCGTCATTGACAGTACGGGCAAGGCACACCACATCACGCATCAACCATCCGATAGCAATTCCATTAAGAGCGACCAAATTAAAAAACTGTTCTGTGATTCGAGGGGTTACGTCTGGATCGGCACAAAAAAAGGGCTAGACCGGTACAATCCGGAAACAGGCCGCATCCGCCGTTTCGATACATTGGGCTTGCATTACAGTCCCGTCTACGGCATGATGGAAGATACCGAATCAAATATCTGGTTTGCGACATGGAACGGCATCTATAAGTACGTTGTGGCGACCGATCGCATGATTCATTTCGATCCTGCCGAAACGCTGGGTCAGCCCCATGCCTGGTGTATCCTACAAGATAGTGAGGGACGCATATGGGTAGGTACTGAAGGAAACGGCATCGTTGTTTTCCGGGAAGATCAGTCAGGTAGTTTAACCATTGTCAATCGATTTAATCATCAGCATACATCACCGAATACCATCAGCGATAACCGGGTTTACTGTATCCATGAAGATCTCAACCATGATTTTTGGATCGGTACAGGCAACGGACTGGACAGATACGACCCAACAAACGCTACCTTTGAACGGTTTCATACATCCCCCCCGGGGTTGGCACAGGGTACGATCGCTGGAATCCTGGAAGATAATCATGGATATATTTGGGTTAGTCATAAACGTGGCATCTCGCAGATCAACCGGAAAACACGGTGGATACGGAACTATACACAGCAGGACGGCCTGCAGAGCAACGAGTTTTCCGATGGTGCGAGCTATAAAAGCCCTTACACATCCACGCTGTTCTTCGGCGGCAATAACGGATATAATGCATTTAACCCCGACAGCATAAAAACCAACAGGATTGCGCCACAGGTCGTATTGACCCAACTCCAAGTATTAAATAAGCCGGTTGAAATCAACCAAGAAGTCAACGGAAGGAAATTGCTCAACAAACCGTTGTATCTGACCGACTCCATTCAACTGTCACATCGCGACAAAAGTGTCGCCATCGAATTCGCAGCGCTGCATTTTGCAAATCCCATCGGCAACAAGTATGCCTACATGCTGGAAGGGTTTGATCAAGACTGGATCGCTGCAGATGCAATGCATCGGGTTGCAACCTACTCCAACTTGTCTCCCGGCACGTATGTATTTAAAGTAAAGGCAGCCAATAGCGACGGCATCTGGAATCCGGTACCGCGTGAACTGCATATTTCCGTTGCCCCGGCATTCTGGGCCAGTACGTGGGCGTATTGGATGTACGGAGCGATATTCATGGCGTTACTTTATGCATTTTACCATTACATCATACGCTATGAACGGCTGAATAGCCAATTAAAATACGAGACCCTGGTACATGAAAAAGAACGTGAACTCAACGAACGGAAGTTTCAATTTTTCACGAATATTTCCCATGAAATCAAAACGCCGCTTACGCTGATTCTGGCACCCATCCAACGGCTCATGCAGGTTAGCGAAGGCCATACAGCGATCCAACAGCAGCTACGCACGATGCGTGATAGTGGCGACCGGCTGCAAAAGTTAATCCATCAATTGCTGGACATCCGGAGGTTGGAGACAGGTAACGAGCAGCTGGTACTCGAACATACCGACATGGTCAGCCTCGTCAAGGTTGCCGTGGATTCTTTCCGTTCCATGGCGCAGTTACGGCGAATCAGGTTAGAAACGATCTTGGAAGAGGCGCATTTTATGAACAGCATTGATCCGGATAAAATCGAGAAGGTGCTATACAACCTATTGTCCAATGCATTCAAATTTACGGATGACGGGGGGCAGATTACCGTTTCCCTGAAACAATCCCTAGCAGGCGGCCGAACGTTTGCCGTGATATGCGTGGAGGACAATGGAGTCGGCATTGCCGCCGCGGATATCGTACGTATTTTCCAACCGTTTCAACAGAGCGGTTCCGGAAAAGCTGGCGGCACAGGGCTGGGACTGGCGTATTGCAAACTATTGGTTGAGCTGCACGGCGGCACTATACATGCCGAAAGCAAGAAGGATGGACAAAATCAAACTTCTTTTTTGGTCAAAATCCCCGTCTGCGCAACCGTGCATGCTACCGCAAATCCGGCCGGATCAACAACCATGCTGAACACCTCAGTACGTCCATTTCGGCAAGCTTCAATCTCTTCACCTAATTACCGCGCACTGAATGCTACGGTACTACTGGTAGAAGACAACGTCGAGATGCGGCGATACTTAACAGATTACTTTGCTGCCGAATACCGGGTTATTGAAGCCGCTAATGGTCAAGAAGGACTGGAAGCCGCTATGCAGGACATTCCCGACCTTATCATTAGTGACGTCATGATGCCGGACGTAGATGGCATATCCTTGTGCAAACAGCTGAAAGCCGATATCCGTACCAGCCATATTCCGGTCATTCTGCTGACCGCCAGATCTCCCATCGAATATGAAATAGAAGGGATCGAAACAGGAGCCGATGACTACATTGTCAAACCGTTTAATCTAACGGTATTGTCGCTGAAAGTCAAAAATGTACTGGTCAACCGTGCTCGCTGGAAGGAAAAATTTGCCGAACGGATCCTGATACCGTCGGCTGAATTTAATCCGGTATCCCCGGACGAAAAGCTGCTGCAACGTATCATGCGCATCGTGGAAGATCGAATATCCGATTCCACGCTGTCCGTAGATGACATCGGCGATCAGGTAGGATTAAGCCGGGCTCAGCTGTATCGGAAAATGAAAGCACTTACCGGTTCCAGTATGGCTGATACGATCCGAGACATCCGCCTGAACCACGCACAACGATTGCTCCGCGAAAAAAAATTCAATGTATCGGAGACCGCGTATATGCTTGGATTCACAGATTCGGACTATTTCCGAAAGTGTTTTAAAAGCAAGTTCGGCTGCTCACCCTCAGAATACTGTAAGTCGGTTGCAGCGGAAGTTAGTGGCTAAATAGTAAAGAAGGAGTGCCGGTCACCTTGACAACGGCACTATCCCCCTGTATTACCATCCCTGGTTTTGCATGGCAGCTTTCTCTTCCGGCGTAAGCGGCCTACCGTCCCGGTGGATTGCATCCAGGTAACTTTGCGGTATCGGGCGCAGGTAATGCTTGTTTTCCAGGGGCCGGGCTTCATCGTTAAATAGCATCGCACGCTTCACCAGCGTTTTCGTACGCGCCAGATCTTCCCATCGCATAAGCTCACCCATGAGCTCGCGGGACCGTTCGTTCAAGATGAAATGAAGGAACTTATCCGCTTCCGACGCCGCACCCAATTCGTCGTAGAAATCCCCCGTTGAATTGAAAATATCGGCAACACCGGTTAAGCGCAGTTGGTCGAGTGTCGACACATCCGTTTCGGGGATGTTATTGGACTCGAAATACGTATTTCTATCGGAATAGGCAACGAACGCGGCTGTATTGGCGGCTGTGTTATTTTTGTATGCAACCCCGCCATCCGAGTGGAAGGAGCGATCTTCACCGGCTTTGTACGCTGCACGCTCACGGAGCCTGTTGATGTACGGCAGCGCCTGGTCATAGCGGCCAAGCCTGCCCAACGCCTCGGCAGCGATGAGATAGGTTTCGGCTACACGTGCCAATATGCCATCCCGCTGTCCGAATTGAGACGCCACACTGATGCGCGAGCCGTCGGCAAATTTGGATAGGGCCACAAAGCGGCTTGCCTCATAGTTACCATGGCCGCCGTGTAAGTTTTCTGCTTCGCCGGCAAAATAGCGGACAAACATATGCGGAGCCCGCCTGTCAATGTTGGTAGGTAGATCCGGATCCGCTTTCAGGGGGTCGGGACTGGTATAGCGGGTGTCTCCGGCATCGTTTACGATGTAGCGGATCGATTCCTCGCCCCCGCTGAATTTCGGTTGTCCAACCAAATCGGGGCTCGGTGCAAATCCGGCCGCCCACACCGGCGCATTGTCCGGCCGGTTGCATAGATAATGGGTCTTGAAACTTTTCCAGAACCGGGAATCGTTTACGCGGTCGAATACATCCATCGCATAATCGGTTGACCGCATACGCTGGAATTCCCTTCCACCGGGTATATCACGCTGCATACCGGTTAGGTTTTGATACACCGACGGGTAGTATAAATGAATCTGGTTGCCGTACCGTCCCTGTGTAGCTACATTATCCGAAAATTGGGCTGCGAGGATCACCTCGGATAGGTTTTCGTTTGGTCCGTCTACCTCGGTGAAATTCCACAAATCCCGGAAGTCTTCCGCCAGGTTATGATATCCGCTGTTGATGACCAGGTCTGCATAGTTTACAGCCTGCTCCAAATCGGATTCGCGCGTCGCACCATTCCAACTGCTATACAGTTCACTGGCCCGGAATAAGTATACTTTAGCCAGGAAATGGGCAGCAGCCCACTTAGTGATCCGGCCGGGTTGCGCCGGGGTGGGAGGGAGCAGGTCGTACGCCATGGAGAAATCGGAGATAATCTGCTCATAAACCTCCTGTTCGGTATTGCGAGTGAACTCCAATTCGATCGACGTGGAAGGCGTTAATTTCAAGGGTACACCGCCGTATTGCTTCACCAGCTTGAAATAGTCGAATGCACGCATGAAGTGCCCTTCACCGATACGGACATCCTTTTCAGGGGCATCGCCGTAGTACAGCGGAATATTTGTGATGACAATGTTGGCTGTGTTTATATTCCCATACATATTGTTCCAGATCGTGGCCACATCACCGGTCATCGAATTCAGCCCCGCATCGTACGAATTCCAAACCTGCTGGCCGCGGTCGCCGCCCACGCTGAATTCATCGACCCCATAATTGGTCGTGGTATATGCCCATTCGTAATTGAAGTGAAACTTCAGGCTTTGATACATCCCTGTTACCAGCCCGTCCAATCCTTCTTTGGTCTCAAAATCCTGGGTGCTTCTGGCCGTAATCAGGTCCTCATGCAAAAAATTTTTGCAGGAGGGGGCCATTGCGGCGCCCCCCAGAAGTGCCATATATGTGATGATACGCGTTATCTTTTTCATGATTTTGTCGTTTAAAGTTTTCGTCAGGTGTTTAGAAGCCTACATTGAGACCGAATACAATACCTCTGTTAAATGTAGAGCCGCCCAAATCCGGGTCTATCCAGTCGACGTTTGCATATAAAAGTCCCGGATTCATTGCCTGAGCGTATATTTTTAGGGTGTTGAGCCGGAGCCTGTTGCTGATTGTTGTGGGTAGGGTATAACCCAATGAAACATTCCTTAGCTTGATAAACGATCCGTCTTGATAGTTCATGGATGTCCGATAGGGATCTCCTCCTGCATTGCCGTAGTTCGGCGCCGGGTATTCGTTGGTCGGATTATCGGGCCTCCAGTAATCGAGACGCCGTTGCGCAAAGCGGCCTTGCAGGTACTCACCTCCGCCCAGCGTGGTAAAGCCGAAACGGCCAAATATGAAAAATGTCAGGTCCCAGTTCTTATAGCTTAATGAGTTGTTAAATCCCGCCGTCCATCGTGGGGCCGAATGCCCAACGATCTGCCGGTCGTGGTTGGCATCGATGCGGTAGTCACCGTCCAGGTCGGCAACCCGTACATCTCCCGGTCGGAAGGCATGGCCATTTGTATTGAATTTTTCGATTTCGGCGAGATCTTCTGCCGTATTCTGCCAGATCCCTTCCTTCACAAAATCATAATACACGGATAGCCGATCGTCGATGAACCACAAGTTGTTGACGTCATCCAGCTTTCCGTTGGAAAGTTCGACAATCCGATCCCGGCTTGCCGTGAAATTCAGGTTCGAAGTCCACCGGAAATCCCGCTTTTCGATGTTGACGGTGTTTAATGTCAGATCCACGCCTTTATTAGCCGTTGCGCCAACATTGGCCCAGGTGCTTGTATAGCCGGTTAGCGAAGGGATGGACATCTGTAACAGCAGATCGGAGGTTCGCGACAAATAGAAATCCAACGCCCCATTGATCCGGCCGCGGAAGAAGCCGAAATCCAGTCCAAAGTTCCATTGTGTGGTACGTTCCCAGCCCAGGTCGAGGTTGGCCATGGGTGCCGGATTGGCTAAGGAAGCATCCGAAGATACATAACCGGGTTCAACCAGACTTCCCCATGTGTAGTACAAGGTCTGCACACCCCCTTTCGTAAAGTAGGGGTCTATGGCTGCGTTGCCCGTGCTGCCAAATCCGATGCGCCATTTGAATTGGTTTATCCAATCCACCGATTCCATAAATGATTCCTGGTCCATGCGCCAGGCGACAGCCGCTGAAGGGAAGAAGTCCCATTTATTGCCTTCGGCGAGTTGGGATGCACCATCCCAGCGTATGGAGGCAGTCAGCAGATACCGGTCGTTGAAACCATAGTTGACCCGGGCCATGTACGACAGCAACTGCGATTCGGTAAGGTGGCTGCCAAACCCGTCCAGTTCACTGACCGAATTCAGCTGGTACCACCGCTGGCTGTTCCAAGGCAGATCCGTGGCGGTCATGGTAGAGGTTTCCGTGCGGTTTGCCGTAGCACTCTGCAACAATGTGATGCCTACGTTGTGCTTATCGGCAAAGACCCGGTCAAAATATAGCAGGTTATCGAGTGTCCAGGAAAACCGCATTGTGTTGTTCAGCTGCGCATAATTGGTCGATCCGGGCTCGCCAGCACCGCGCTCTGCCGCATGTTCGTCCATCCAGCGGCCATTCCGCCACTGGTAAAAGTCAGGACCGAAATTCATGCGGTATTTCAACCCTTCCAACAGGTTTACTTCGGCATACACGTTGCCAAGCGTACGCAGTATCCGCCGTTCATTGATGGTGTACTTGTCATCGCCAATAGGGTTTCTGATGTTCACATCGCCACCCGGCAGGTTGATTCTGTTCCCGTTGTCGTCGAAGGGCACCGCGTAGGGCAGCATGCCCTGTGCAGCGAAGTACAGATTGGCTGCCCCCGTTGATCCACTTCCCTGATAGCCGTAGTTCTGGTCGCCATGTGTGGCTGCCAGGCTACCGCCGAATTTAAACCAGCTCACGGGAGTTAAGTCGACCGTGAATTTCCCCGTATAACGTTGGTAGTCTTGACCGAGTACGGTGCCGCCCTGATTGAGGTAACCAAACGAACCGTATGCCTGCATCTTATCCGTCCCACCGCTCGCATTGAGCGAGTGATCGTGGGTAACTCCGGTTTTTAAGACCATATCCGTCCAATTCGTGGTCGGCACCAAGCTGCCATCCCAGGTCCCGTTTTGCCATCCCTTGGCTACATTTGCCCATCCGTAGCTATCGCTACCGAAGATTCGCTCATCTTGTTGCTGGGTTGGAATCTCCGGGTACCGGTTGGCGTTTGTTTCGGGGAGCCTGCGATATGCGTCGCGCCTGAACTCGATGTATTCCGCGGCATTCATCATTTCCATGCGATCTTGCATGTTTTCGATGGTGGTCACTGCCAGGTAATTCAGCGAAAGCCGACCTTCCTTGCCGCGCTTTGTCGTTACCATGATCACACCATTCGCGCCTCGCGAACCATAAATGGCAGTTGCCGATGCGTCTTTCAACACATCTATTGATTCAATGTCCGAAGGATTGAGTGCTTCAATGCCACCTGCAGCCAATGGAATTCCGTCAACTACGTAAAGCGGGGAATTGCTGGCACTCAATGAGCGGGCACCGCGGATGAGTACACTTCCCATTTCGCCGGGCCGTTCATTCGAGGTGATGTCTACTCCTGAAACCATCCCCTGCATTGCCTGCAAGGCATTGGCTACGGGCATTCTTCGTACCTGTTCGGCACCAATACTGGCAACGGCGCCCGTTAAATCCGACTTTTTAACGGTATTATACCCAACGACAACTACCTCTTCGAGTTCGCTGCTGGTTTCGGAAAGCGTTACATTCAAAGTCGAGCCCGACGTAACCAGCTCGCGATCGGTATAGCCGATCAGCCGGAATACCAGCGTTGTGCCCGGGGGCACCGCCATCTGATAATCGCCCTGACTGTCCGTTTGCGTCGTAGCCTGTTCGCCTTTTATGGATACCGAAACACCGGGGAGTGGTTCACCCGTACCTTCGCTGGTCACCTTGCCGGAAACGGTAATCGGTTGCGCATATCCCGCAACGACCGTAAACAAGATCGCGATTAATGCAATGAGCGTGTTTCGCCAATCCAAGTAAAATGTAATTTTTACATTCATCATAATAGGATTTAAATAGTTTGAAAATTGGATAGGGCTTACGGTAAGCCAACAAAAAATATAATACAAAACTAGGGTGAAGCGGATGTGGAAATCAGTAAAATTGGTGCAAATTACCGGCGAAATTGGTTCATTGGTAATTCACAACGGCTTTGTCAACGTTTCAGCTGATAAACTTCCACACCGGCAAGCAGAAAGCATCCCAATCCATAATCCTCAAAATCCGGCATGCTCGTATGCGTTACAGGTTGCCCATCTTTTGGCTCTTTACCCGTGCCTTGCACGTATCCCAAAAAGCCATTTTTGTGCAATGCCTCTGTGGTAAGCGCATGCCACGCTTTGTTGATTACAGGCAGGTAGACGGCGGCGTCAACAAGGCCCCGGTTTATTGCCCAAGCCATGCCATATACAAAGAGTGCCGTGCCCGTCGTTTCCTTCCCACCGAAATGATCCGGATCGTGCAGACTAACGTTCCAGAAACCGTCGGCCCGTTGTAGGGGCGCTAGAGCGGCCAGCATATTTAGCAAATCCTGCTTATACTCGTTATAGTGCGGATCCGTATCGGGTAGTTCGTTCAGCACACGCACCAGGGCTGCCACAACCCAGCCGTTCCCCCTGGACCAGTAGCAATCCTCGCCATTCGGTTCAGTGTATGGGTGTACAAAATCCTTATCTCGCCACCACAGGTTGTCTTCCGCGTTATACAGCCCATGGCCGCCCTCCTGGTACTTCGTATGATGATACATTGCATACATTTTTTCGAAGTAACGGCTGTCGCTATAGGTTACGCCCAATTTGACCATCACGGGCATAGCCATCTGCAAGGCATCAATCCACGTCCAGTCATTTGCGCGATCCGTTTCGAGCATTTCATCGATGTTTGCTTTGATGCCGGCAATCTGTGTGGGCTGTTTGCTTATGCGATACAGGTCGATGTAGGTCTGGCCACAGCATTGGTTGTCTGCGTTGCGGGTAAAACGCTCCCGGGCGGGCAGCCACTGATGTTTCTCGCCCCACTGATGTGCGTAGTCAATGTACCGTTGGTTTCGGTCAATTTCATAGAGTGCCATCAATCCTTCGTAATACACGGCCCGTGTCCAGATATTTGCCGGGCGCTCGCGGTTTGTGACAATGGTCTTTCCGGCATCGGGCCACTTCTCCATAAAATAGTGATTGGCCAGCCGGAGCTGCTGTAGCATCTGTTGCTTTTCCGGTAGTTGCTGGGCTTTTCCACTGAAGCAAATGGCCATTAATAGGCTTACTGCGAAGGTTAGTTTTTTGAAGACGATCATAATTATAAGACGATGGTGCAAGATGTTGCAAAAATACCGAAGCGGATCCGACAACGACCCAGTGAAAATGGATCGATTTCCCGGTAAAAATGTTTCAAATCTGCTTCTTTATTCTGCTTTAGCCGTCGTCGCACGATCGGAGGTATCACCCGCTTTTTAAACGCGGTTGCCCTGTCAGAGGAGTTTATCTTTTAGCTGTCTAGGGTTAAGATTAATCGTTAGACAACGGATGTATCCAGTTTGACAAGAGACTACCCAACCAGCCCTGCCCGTTTCAGCAAGGCTTCCGGCTCGGGCTTCCGGCCGCGGAATTGGATGTACAGCTCCATCGGATCCACGGTGCCACCACTGCTGAGAAGGCGTTTGAATTTAGCTGCGGTCTCCGCATTGAAGATGCCGGTTTCTTTGAAATACGAAAATGCATCAGCATCCAGCACTTCGGCCCATTTGTAGGAGTAATACCCTGCGGAGTACCCCCCGGCAAAGATATGGGAGAACGAGGCGCTTTGTGCGGTACCGGGCACATCGGGATAGAGCTGCGTATCGCGGGTCATATTCTTTTCAAAATGCTCAACCGAGGTTTCGTCATCAAATTTACCGGTATGATATGCGATATCCAGCAGCCCGAAGCCCAGCTGGCGAAGGGTTTGGTAACCTTCCATGAAGTTGGCTGCAGCAACGATTTTATCTATTTCGGTTTCGGGAAGGGGTTCATCTGTTTGGTAATGCCGGGCAAAGGAACGCAGGAATTCGCTTTCATAACAATAGTTTTCCATGAACTGGGAGGGAAGCTCCACAAAGTCCCAATACACGTTGGTGCCGGAAAGGCTTTCGAAAGTTGTATCTGCCAGCATGCCATGCAAGGCATGTCCAAACTCGTGAAAAAGGGTGGTCACTTCATTGAAGGTGAGCAAAGAGGGGGTATCACCCATGGGCCGGGCAAAATTACAAACGATGGAGATGTGCGGGCGTACCTGTTCGCCTTCTTCTTCCTTCCACTGTCCACGGTAGGTCGTCATCCATGCACCCGCCCGCTTGCCTTCCCGGGGGTGCCAGTCGGTATATAGCAAAGCCTTGTGACGACCGTTTTCCAATACGTCGTATACATCGACCTCAGGGTGGTATTTAGGAATATCCGCGCGGAGTTTGAAGACTAAGCCGTAAAGACGATTGGCGGCATCGAAGGCCGCATTCAATACGCGCTGCAAAGGAAAATAAGGCTTGAGCTTTTCATCGGACAAATTGAACTTGGCTTCTCTCAATTTTTCCGCGTAATAAGCATGGTCATAAGGCATCATCTTGTCAATGCCATCTTCATGCGCCAATGTTTTCAGCTGATCAATTTCCTGCTGTGCATGGGGTTTAGCTTTTACCAGCAGATCGTTCAGGAAATCGAGTACGATGGCGGGAGAGGAGGCCATGCGCTCCTGCAACACGAAGTCGGCGTGGGTGCCGAAACCCAATAATTTGGCCCGTTCGCTGCGCAGCGAGACGATATCACGCACGATGCCCTCGTTGTTGTATTCGTTGGGTTTTAGTGCGCGAGTAGATGAAGCGAGGTACAACTCCCGGCGCAGGTCGCGGTTGGCTGCATATTTCATAAACGGCACGAAACTCGGGAAATGCAGCGTAAACACCCATCCATCCAGCTGACGCTTGTCCGCTTCGGCCTTGGCAGCAGCTAAAATAGAGTCCGGTAAGCCGGTCAACTGTTCGCTATCGGTTATATGCAGGCGATATGCATTGGTCTCCTGCAACACGTTCTGCGAGAACTTCATGGTAAGGGTGGCCAGTTGTTTGTCAATCTCACGCAGCTTTTCCTTATTCTCGGCAGATAGAAGCGCTCCGTTGCGCGCAAACCCTTTGTAGGTCTTGTCCAAAAGGCGGATTTCTTCGTCGGTCAGCGTCGACTCGTCGGCTTCATCATGCACCTGTTTCACCCGTTGGAAAAGCTCTTCATTCAGCATAATGTCGTTGCCATATTCGGCTAATATCGGTGAAAGTTCCTGGGCTAGTTGTTGGATTTCGTCGTTGGTCTCGGCCGAGTCGAGGTTGAAGAACGTCGCAGAGGCTATGTTAAGTTTTTTCCCGGCGTGTTCCATGGCAGCGATGGTATTGGCGAAATCTGCCGGAGCCGGATTGGTGACGATGGTGTCAATTTCTGCTTTGGCTTCGGTGATCAATTGCAAAATAGCCGGCTTGAAATGCGCGGCCGTAATGCGATCAAAGGGTACGCTATCGAAGGGAGTGCCAAAAGGCCTCAATAATGGATTGTTCATGGGTCAAAAAATATGCTTGCCAAACATAGGTAAACTCACCTGCAAAAGCAAACATCCGGGGAGGAGCTTTTCCCGGCTAACGGTGTTTATCTACCGGCTTTCGAGGATGGGCGGGAATATTATTCGGCATTACAATCACCGTGCGAAGTCATTGTTACGGAAGACCGCGACGATTTTTACTTCGCTGCTGTTCCCGAGGTTAATTGCGCTGATTTTTTACAAACGTATGTTTTAAAGCATTGAACGTTGCTTACCGAACCGGTAGGTAAGCCCGAGTTCATGTGAACTGTTATTCATGCTGCGATTGAGGGGCTCATTCTTCGGATTGGATTGGTAAGCGTAGCCGAGTCCGAATCCGCCGAAGTTAACTTGCGCCATTCCGGCCAATTCACCATAGCTCCGTATGTTCATACCCATACCGAAAGTGCGTTTGATGAAGAACATCGCGGAAGCATCAACCTGCGGACGGAGGCTTTCGGAGTAGGTGACCAGCAGCGATGGCCGGAAATGGAAATCCATGCCGAGGGCGAAAAGTGCACCGGCATGGAGGTGGTAAATGTTTCGGAAATTATAACGTGCGTCGCCGGTAACGCCAAGATTACCCAACATCAGCCGGGGGAGCGACAGCCCCACGTAGTAGCGTTCCGGACGGTAGAGGAGTAGCCCGAAACCGACAAGCGCATCTGTCTCGCGGACGTCTTCGCGCACGGTGGGATCAATGGGATCGAGGCCCGAATAGTTGCCGTTCATGTAGCTTACTCCCGCGTTTAAGGAAAGAGCAAGGTATTCAGATGCTGAGATCCGCACGCTTTTGGCAAAAAATGCAGCGGCTTCCGTGAGTTTTTCGATCGCCAGGCTTTCCTGATGGATGTTGATACCTGCTGTCGCGCCGGCGGCCTGCAAGCCGAGGTGCATACTACCCCAGAAGACCGTAGGTGCACCGTCCAAACCCACCCATTGACGTCGGCCGATCACGGCGATGGCACCCGCTTGTTGTAATAACGACGCCGCGGGGTTGATGGCTGTCTGGATTTGCCCGTGTTGGGTATACGTGAGTGGCTGTTGGGCGTGAGTTGCGATAGCCGTAATCAGCAATGTAATTGTCAGTAGCTGTTTCATCGTTGTCTGTTTTATCGGCAAGCTGTCCTAATTAATAGCGAAGTACAAACCATCCTTTTTCATATTTCCAAATTCCGTTTACCCGTATCTCAGCCACGTAGAAATACGTGCCGGCGGGCAGGGGCAGCTGAGCGGTGCTGATGCCGCGGAACGCTACGGACCCATTGTTGTAGCCTTTGGCTTCATATAGGATGGTTCCATTGCGGTTGAAAACGGTTACCTTATTTTCAGGATAGTCTTTGATGCCTTCAATGACCAGGTATTCATTGATACCGTCACTATTGGGTGATACCACTTTGCTTACCCGCATCGGAAGCTCCGCGTCGGGATCAATTACACGTACCGTGGCAATTACGGTGTCCGCAGCTTCGTGATTTTCGTCGCCCAACTGTGTAGCGGTAATCTGTACGGTACCGAGGCGATGGATGTTCAACGTTGTTCCCGTCAATGTGGCCACTTGAGGATCGTCGAGAGTAAGCGTAACCGGTAATCCACTCGAGGCCACTGCGTGCACGGCTACCGTTTCCGTGCTACGATCCACCGTAAGCGGTGTATTCAGCGTAATTTGCTGTGGAGCTTTATGAATAATGAGGGTTTGGTATACCACAGGCGTATTCGCGTAGTTTTTGTTTTGGGGAACGGTTGCGCTGATCGTTGCTATCCCTGCGCCGATAAGTCGAATACGGCCGTCTATCATAGTGGCAACTGTCGGTTGATCACTGGCATAACTGATGGGTTCTCCACTGCTGGCTGTCGCACCCGGAAGGAAATTGTCGTCGCCAAACATTTTCTCCGGCAATGCCGGGAAGTTGATCGTGCGGGTAGCCGGACGGACCGTTACCGGGGTGCTTATGATGATATCCCCGTAGTTATCCTGACGGATGGTTACGGTAACGGTGTACTCACCCACATCGGTCACTTCGTTGCCGGAGCGTATATTTCCATCGCTATCCGTAACGGTGTAGGATACCTCACTTCCTACCGGGATAGGGCCTGCGATAATTTCATGTGGCTCACCGTCGTAGCCGATGGGATCGCTAGCGGGGAAAGTAACCGGCGTACCATCCCATATTGCCTCTTGGATACGGAGGATCACTTCCGTGGATACCGCCTGATAGTTGTCGGTCTCAGGTGCCGAAACCGTAATGGTGTATTCACCCGTTTCGATGTACCCTTGCTGCGGGCTGTAAGCCAATGTGGTTTCGTCATGATTCAAGGTCGCTTCAGTATGTTTGATTGTACCGTCATAGTAGCGGGTTTGCACCTCGGTTGCTGTGATGAGGGCTTCGGCCTTATGTACGGAGAGGGTCACCTCTGCCGTGACTGTATGGTAGTTTATATCATCACGAGGGATAAAGGTTGCTTTTAGGGTATGTTCACCTGCATCCAGCACCGTTTTCGCAACCGGGGTGTACACAAACGTACCGGCAACATTAGCCTGGGCGTTCAACCGGTCGCCGCCGAGTTCTGCGCCGTAGGTGATAGCCTCCGGATTGCTCCAGGTGATGACAGGCGTGGATTTGATAATGACTACCGGGGTGGTTGCGACGATATCTTCGTAGTTATCCTGCCGGATGGTTACGGTAACGGTGTACTCACCCGCATCGGTCACTTCGTTGCCGGGGTGTTTATTTCCATCGCTATCCGTAACGGTGTAGGATACCTCGCTTCCTGCTGGAATGGGCCCTGCGGTAATTTCGTGCGGCTCACCGTCGTACCCGATGGGATCGCTATCGGGGAAAGTGACCGGTGTGCCTGTCCAGTCTGCCTTGGTGATTACCACGGCTACCTGCCTGCTGGCTGCCTCATAATTGGCTGTTTCAGCCGCTGTGATGGTGATAAGATACCTGCCCACATCCGTGTATCCCGCCTGCGGATCAAAACCCAGGGTCGTTTCCGTATGGTTCAGACTGGCCGCTATCGTTTTAATCGTACCGTCGTAGGTGTAAGTCTGCACCGCATCCGCTGTGATCACCGCTTGGGCTTTATTCACCGTCAGCATCACTTCTGCCGTTGCGGTGGTATAGTTAGCATCATCATCCGGGGCAAAGGTGACCTCCAATGTATGGTTGCCTGCCGGTAATGCCGCATCCTGTGCCGGGTCATATGTAAATGTACCGGCAACGTCGGCCGTCGCGTTCAACTGGTCACCATCCAGTAGCGTTTCATAAGTAATGGGCACCGGAGTTGCCCACGCGATCACCGGCACCCCCTTTTCGACCATCACATCTACAGTGGCATGTAAAGCCAATGGATTGCCATATCCTTCGTCCGCATCGTCCGCTATCGTTATTTCAAATGAATACGTGCCTGCTGCATGGCCATCAAAACTCGCTCCCGCAGGAGCTACCAGTGTCCACTGCGCCGGGTCCTTCGGCAGTGCAATCTCTACGGTCGTTCCGTCGTCGAGCGTTGCCTCGACGCTGAATAGGTCAGGCACCGGAATATTAGCGAGTTCAGTACCATACGGTACCGTAATAACTGCAAGGGCACCCAATGCCACAATGTTGGCATACGGACTTTCAAATGCACCGATATCGATGGTGCTGGCGATCAATCGTGGACTACCTACTAAATCGACATCCGCAGCCAAATCTCCTGGATAAGCATCATTATTACCCGTATTGATGGCTGGACTGCCAATCTGCAGTGTAAAATTCCCATTATCCGGATCTGCGAAAAGTGGGTCAATCGCACCGTCGAGGTTGCCGTTACTGCCGCCATCCAGTCCCTGAACCAGGCTATAGCTTACGGTGAGCGCTGGAGAACCGCTGATGCCGCCGCTGTTTCCATAGATGATGCTGTTGGTGATGTCAACGGTACCTTCGTAATTACTTATCACGCCGCCGATACCATCTTCGGTATTCGCCGTGATCGTGACATTGTTCAGGGTGGCTGACGACCTAAAGTTATAGATGCCGCTGCCTTCGTGGTTAACTACGGTGTTGCCATTGATCAGGACATTGGTCAGCAGCGGGTGGGAATTATCCAAATTCGCCATTCCACCGCCGTGACTCAGGGATGCTGTGTTTCCACGGATAATCGAATTCGTTAATACTGGATTCCCATTTAAATTAAACCAGCCCGCTCCATTTCCCGAACCCGTTACCCCAATGGTATTGTTGGCAATCAGTAGGTTATTGGCCCGTGGACTGCCTCCGGCATTGTACCAACCACCACCGTTTACCTTAAAAACGGGCTGTCCATACACAGCAATATCGCCACCTGAATTGCCATAACCGCCTGTTACGGTAAAACCATCCATCAGAAAATGTTCATCAATCTGGTTGCCTACCGTGATGACCACATGGTAGGTATTATCGGTCTCCATAGCAGGGTCGCCGATATTTCCACTGAGAATGGTACCGTCCGTCGCGTCCGTACCTTCACCCGTGGGCAGTATGCGTGGATCCTCCAGCTTCAGGATTCCAGCTGTGGGGTCGAACCCACCGTATAGCCGGGTGTTTGGCGCCATAACAAAAGCGTTATCCCGTTGGCCGTCAGACAAAAATTGCCCGTCCCCCGCATGGTACAGCGGCAGATAGGTGCCCTTCGCCACGTAGATTTTCAAAGGATTGCTTTGGTTCCAGATTGTCGAACTCGGATCAAATTGCGCGATGACGCGTGCCCACAATAGCGCATCAGCCAGCTCAGGAACAGCCTGTTCCCAGCTGCTTCCATCACCTTGGTAACTGGGCACGGTTTGATTCGCATGTTTATCGATATACACGATGTGATTGACATCGGGTGTTATTGCTTTCCAATACGGCGTTTCGAATGCGCCCATATCGATGGTATTTCGTCTTAAACGAGGTAACCCAGACACGTCACTGCAATCTTCCAGCGGACCGACCAAGTCGATATAAGCCTGGTTACTCCCCGCATTGATCGTACGGCTCGTCGGGTAGGCAAACACCTCAAAACTTGCCGATGAGGGTTCCAGCAATGGGAAATTTTCATGGGTAATGTTGCCGTTGTCGGTATTCATCCGACCTTCCACCAAGCTGTATTGGATATCTGTGTCGTCGGTAATTCCGAAAACCCCATTCCCGTATATAATAGAATTCCGGATTACCGGATTGCCCGCCTCCAGGTAAAAATCCTCACTGTCTTCGGTAAAGGCCAAAATCGAAACATTGACCAGTACGGGGGCACTGGTCGACGATGCATTGTAAAATCCGGCACCTTTTTCCGCACTGCCATAATTAATCACCACATCGTGAAACAATGGAGAACCTGCGTTATACACATTTCCTCCCAACGAGGTCGCGGCATTCTCTGCGATGTAGAGGTGGGTAAACGTTGCGTCTCCATAATTCAATATCCCTCCTCCGATGGGAGCTTCACCTCCCTTAACCAAGAATCCATCCAGCTTTGCCTCGCGGGAAAGTGTAAGCCCTTCGGGGTTGTGTACGACTGACGCGCCCCGGCCTTGCAGGGTCGATAGATAGTCGCCGATCACACGTTGGCTTACCGATGTCTCGTTGCCTTTGAACCCCCCGTAAATTGCTACGTGGTCTACCATTTCAAAGGAGGTACCCACAGGCGGCATGTATATGCCAGCCGCCACCCAGATTTGCAGTGGATTTGTTTCCGTCCAATTGGTCGCATTCGCTTTCGCCCATGTCAATGCATCGGCCAATTCGGGCACAGCATGTTGCCAGCTGCTACCATCCCCTTTATAGCCCGGCACGGTCTGGTCCACGTCTTTGGAAACATAGGCAATGTTTCCCGCTCCTGGCGCAATGGCCAACTTAAATTCATACGCCCCCATATCGATGGTGCTTTTTGTCAACCGGGGGTTACCCGTCAAATCATCATCAGCAGCCAAATCACCCGAGTATAGGGCATTGTTTCCGGCATCGATAGCCGGGCTACCGGGTTGCAGGCGGTAGTCTCCATGCGTAAACGGAGCTTCGATAGCCTCTGGGGCACCAATAAACCGCGGATCCACCCCCACAATATTAGTGGCGTCTCCTGCCTCCTCTTGTAGGATGCTGTGACTTACAGCTGGAAGTAGAAACGGGTTAAAAATCGTGCTGCTATTTCCCCAAATAACGCTGTTTCGAATGATGGTGGGCGGAGGAATAAAAAGCCCGGTGCAATACATAGCACTGCCCTGAATGGCGGTATTGCCACTGACGGTAACGTTGGTCAATATCGATGAAGCATCGTCGTTATACATACCACCGCCGTATCTATTCGCTTTATTCCCACTGATGAGCACATTGGCCAGCGCAAGCGAAGCGCCCGCATTTCGTAGACCGCCACCATCATTCGCTATATTCCCGCTGAAGGCCACATTGGTGAATGCGGATGAACCACCTTCAATGCTTGCTCCGCCGCCCAGGAAAGCGCTATTGTCACTGATTGTCACGTTTCTAAGGATGACATCGGAACTATTTCCCGCATGCAGGCCGCCACCACTTAACCCGGCCTCGTTGCCGCGTATGACAGAATGGGTTATGGTTACTCGGGCATGTAGGTTATTGTACCATCCTCCGCCATTTCCAGATCCGTAAACTACGTTCCCCATTACCAGCAGGTGGCTGACTGTCGGAGAGGCTGCGACATTATGCCACCCGGCACCTTCCGACTGGTGAGAGGTTTGACCGTTTACAGTAATTGTTGTTGGGCCATTCCCATATCCACCTGTTATGGTGAAGCCGTCCATGAAGAAATCGCTGGTTACGGACGCCCCTGCGGTAATCACGACGTGGTATGCATTGTCGGTATGCGTGTCCGGATCGCCGAGGTTTCCATTGAGCACACTGGGGTGTGCTTCCCAGTCGCGGTCGGCCATACCGGGGTTGCCCATGGCGGGGAAGCCTCCGTATATCGTCAGGTCTTTGGTAAACGTGAAGGCGTTGTTTCGGTCGTTAAGTACCACAACGCCCAAGTTATTCGCCGGCCGCGTAGGGAGGTAAGTGCCCTCGGCCACCCAGATCTCATCGCCCACGGCAGATGCGTTGATCACGGCCTGCAGGTCGCCCGCAGCGGTAGTCCACGATAGGCCGTCGCCAGTGCCATTTTCGCGTACGTAGCGGATGGTCTGCGCCTCGGAGTGGATGCAAAAAGAACAAAGGACAAGCAAAAGGGCTGCGAATTGCCCAAAGGCTTTCTTGGTAGATCGTACTATCATGGGTAGTGTAGTATGTGTTTTTATCCGACAGCTAATATCGGTAGATGACTTAGCCGCGACCAAAAAATGGGCGTGGACAAAAACGTGGACAACGAAAGAAAACTGCCGTCAAGCTACGCTTAGATCGATTTTCTTTCGCAGGCGGTAGCGTGCTTTCCGGACGGATTCGGGTGATATTCCGAGCATCCAGGCCATGTGGCTAGTAGAGACATTCATTTTCTCCAGGGCGTAGATGCGTTCTTCGGCACTGGTTAGATCTCTGTGCTTCAGTTTGAGTTGATCGAGTTCGCCGCCGAATGCCCGGTTAAACCGCTGGCGGAAGTTGTTCCAATCGTCGGGCGTAAGCAGTTTCGTTTCCGCCAGGCGATTGGTCAGTTCGTCCAGTTGCGGCGATTGATTCATCGTATGGTTACGTAGTTGTTCAACCTGTTTTCTGAAAGTTTTTACCAACTCATTTTTTTCCTGCAGGCGATGCATATATTCTTTTAATTCGAGCGTTGCCTGTGCCAATTGAGCTTCTACCTTTTCCTGTGCAGCCTGCTGTATGATTCGTTCTTTTTCAACATGCAGTCTCTCTTTGGAGCGGCGCAAACGTAGTAGGTAATAGAGCATTGCCATGATAAACAACAATAAAACAACGATGCCGATCACTCCTAGAAGGCGGAAGCGGATTCGTTCTTTATCAGCCTGCTGGATGGCGAGGTCGGCCACGTGCTGTTGTATCTTGAGACGATCTTCAGCCACCTGTGCAGTCATCTTGTTATATGTAAGATTGGTCTCATTGGTGAGTTTGGTGAGGCTATCGAGGTAACGATAAGCCACGAGGGTATTCCCTTTCGTTTTGTAATAATCATGCAGCACGCCGTAATAGGTGATGTAAAACTCTTCGTCGCGTTGTTGCCCCCACATGGGGTTTCCGCTTTTCACCAACCGATTCAATCGTTCACTTTCACCCAAGTAGTACATCACACTATCTTGCCTGTCCAGCTTTTGCAACGTTGAAGCTACGTTGATCGCGGCATTTCGGGCAACGATCGGATCGTATTCACGATTCCGGTTATACAGGTAATCCTGCATTTGTAGTGGCAGTGCATCCTCGTAACGTCCCTGTTTCAGGTAAACCCGCCCCAGGTTGCCCGCGGAGATGGTTATCCATGTCTCGTTGTGCAGCGAGTTGGCCACCTCTTGAGTATGTTTGAAATACCGGATGGCGCTATCGAGCTCGTTGAGGTGCAGATAGGCCATCGCCAATGTATTGTAGCGCTGCACAACCAGGTTGGTATTGTAGTAGGGTTGACTGATGGAGGCGCGCATCAGCTCGACCACGCGTTCGTAATCGCGGAAGTAATAGTAATTTAGGGAAATGCGATGAAGGTATTTTCCAATTTCGGGTATGTGTTGTATGCCTACTTTGTCAAACAGGGCAAGCGCCCGAGCATGGTGATAAAATGCTTCTCCGTATTGTTCTTGCTCGTAAAACCGATTGCCGATGTAGAAGTGGCAAACGGCTACATAACGCTGAATACCCTTGTCTTCATAATAGTTGATGGTCGACTCGAGGATGTTCATGAATTCCTCCTGCGTGATCGGCTGATAGATACGCTTTATCCGGTGGTAGAATGCAAGGTGTTTGAGTAACGGTTGGTCGTTCCATGCCCTCGCTTTTGAGCGCATATCATCCAGAAATTCACTCAATCGCAGCAGCGGTGTTTTGCGCTCTTCGAGGCTGTCCACACAGCGGGTAATCTGGATGACGCGTTGTGGGGGCGGGAAATCTTCCAACCCATTCGTTAAACCATCTGAATCAACCGGCAGTTGCTCTGGGGCCGCAAGGATGGGTAGATAAAAGTATAAAAAAAATAGGGCGAAGGAAATTCGCTTCATTACTGGGTAGATGCTTTTACGATGTTTTTTTGTTTACAGGGGTAAATATAGTAGAATTTATTTATTTCTCCGGATTGCGCCTCTAACGGCCTCGGCATTCAACGGATCGTCGGGCCAGGCATGTTTCGGATAACGTCTTTTGAGTTCTTTGCGCACTTCGAAATAGGTGGTTTGCCAGAAGCTGTTAAGATCTTTGGTCACCTGTACGGGTTTGAACCCCGGCGAAAGAAGATGCAATACCACAGGTGTCCTGCCGTCATTGATCCGCGGGGTATCAAGGAGGCCGAACACTTCCTGCAGGCGTACAGCCAATACGGGGGAAGCGCCGGTTGATGAATAACGAAGTTTCACCGCTGAGCCACTAGGCACTTCCAAATGGGTGGGGGCCAGACGACCTAGTGCCTGTTGTTGTTCATATGACAAGCTGCGGGTAAGCATGTTGAGTAGGTCTAGTTTTTTCAATTCTTCAGCTTTACGGATCCCCTGAAGATAGGGGGTGAGCCATTGTTCCAGATGATGAAGCAGGTTCTCGGTAGATACATCCGGCCAACCTGCTTCAGGCTGCCAATGCCGAAGGCTGCTCACCCGGTTTTGCCATTGCTCCGTTGCCTCGGTAAACGTAAGCAACTGCTCGCCTTCGCTGCGGATGACGTCGCATAGCACGTCGATGACGGTTGCTTCGTCGGGCGTCGGCAGTGGCGACGATTCCAGTGTGATGCTGCCGATGCGGCGGTCATTGGAGGCGACTATGTTTCCCTTTTGGCTGTCCCAAGCAATGCGCTCCGAAGCTTGGACAAACGGCGATAGCTCGGCCGGATTGACCGCAGCGGCAAGGAATACCTTGCCCAGCCCATCGCGCGCATCCAGCAGGGCGATGGCCAGCCAGGGTTCGTGCGCAAGGTCGTCACCGGGCGGTACGATGGCCCGTTTGCCGTTGGCTAGTTGATAGGTCCCTTTGCCATCGTTTCGAGCCTTGGCGATTCGTTCGGGATAGGCGTACGCCAAGAGAAGCCCGATCGAAAAAGAGGTTGCTATCCCATTATCTTCTTTTGTACCAAGCAGCTTTCGATAAGAACGGGCTATTTTTTCGATATTTTCCAAGCGTTTGCCGGGCTTGTTTCCGGCTCGGTACCTGCGCAATGCTTCGACACGCGAGGTGATGTCGGTACCTGCTTCACGGCCCAGGGGATCGCGCTCTTCAAGGAGTGCCGCGATATCGGTTGCGAGGCTGGCCATTCCCAGCCGCTTGCCTTCCAGCAGCATGTGAGCGATGCGGGGATGGCAGGGCAGCGCATGGACGGCTTTGCCGTGCGGCGTAATCTTCCGGTTGTCAAGTGCGCCCAGTTTATTCAGCAGATCATGGGCTTGTGCTACCGCCGTAGCGGGCGGGGGTGTGAGCCAGTTTAGCTGCCTGAGGTCCTGTATGCCCCATTGGGCGGTATCAAGCAGGAGGGAGGTGAGGTCTGCTTCGCCGATTTCCGGTGTACGGTAGGCAGCTAAGCGCTGTTCGGTAGCTTTGGTCCACAGGCGGTAGCAGGTTCCCGGTCCGAGTCTGCCGGCACGGCCGGCACGCTGGTCGGCCGCATCCCGCGAGATGCGGATGGTTTTGAGACGTGATAAGCCCGACGGCGGATCGAACACCATCGTGCGCGTGTAACCGCAATCGACAACGACAGCGATACCCTCAATGGTGAGGCTTGTTTCCGCGATGGAGGTGGCCAGCACGATCTTCCGTTGGCCGTGGCGGTTGGGCTGGATGGCGGCGTGCTGTTCGGCCAATGAGAGTTGCCCATAGAGTGGATGGATGGCTGCACCCGTTGGATTGGCAAGGAGCAGCTGCTCACAGGTGCGTATTTCTGCTTCACCCGGCAAAAAGACGAGTATATCGCCCTGTTTTTCGCGAAAGGCACGGATAGCGGCACGGGCGCATTCCTGAGAAAGTTGGCGTATATCCGGTTCTTCGGTATGGATGATGTCAACCGGGTACATACGCCCCTGGCTTTCCACCACCGGGGTTTGCAGGAGGGTCGCGAGCTGATCGGTATCCAACGTGGCCGACATAATCAGTAACCTGAGATCGGGCCGTAATACCGATTGGCTTTCGCGACACAGTACCATAGACAGATCGGTGTGCAGGCGCCGCTCGTGAAACTCGTCAAAAATCACGATTCCCACATCTTCCAGTGCATTGTCGTGATGGAGCATACGGGTAAGGATACCTTCGGTAACCACTTCGATGCGCGTGCGGGCAGAAGTCTGGTTTTCAAAGCGGACGCGGTAGCCCACTGTCTCACCGACCTTTTCGCCCAAAAGGGAGGCCATGCGGTGGGCGATACTGCTGGCCGCCAGACGACGTGGTTCGAGCATGACGATTTTCCGGCCCTGTAGCCACGGTTCGTCCAGCAATGCCAAGGGTACGATGGTGCTTTTGCCTGCGCCTGGCGGCGTACTGAGAATGAGTGTATTGTGGGTTGAAAGAAGCTGCCTTACCTGCGGGATGGATTCGGTGATCGGCAGATCGATGGTTAATGGATTAAAGCGCGCAGTCATTATTACCAAGCGGGTTTCCTTGTTCCGGGTTCAGCTCAAGAAGTTCAATGAGATTTAGGAAGTCTGCTTTGATTGATGGATATTTTTTGTGTAAGTTTTTAACGTCACGCTTAAAGCGTGGTGTTGCGATTACTTCAAAGCTCATCCAATAACTCTCTTGCCGGAATGCCCTTTAGTGTCCCTTTTGAATCTGTATAGCCTCTTGGACCCCTTCTCTAACACCTTCCAGCACATCCGCTTTATAGGAAGACAGCGTCTGAGCTTTGACAAATTTTAAGTTCCGCAGTAATTCCATGACGAAATTGGCTTTATCTTCCGTTATATCCAACAATACCTTCATGCAAACAAAAATAGTCATTTACATACATTTATGCAATTTCAAAATATCAACAACCAAAACCGTTCCGCGTTATCTGTGATCACTATATTTGCGGATGCTGGAAACCCGAGGAACCCATATTTTTATTTTCCGCGATACGGCGATGGAACAGCTTTCCGAGTCCCGTATTGTGTCTGCTGCTGAACGCGGCTTCTGGGCGGATTCCCAGGCCGTCGGATCGGTACATCCCGCCGAGTTGGAGGTAGACGCGGGGACATTTACCTGCCGCCTTCCGGACGGTGGGGAGGCAACGGTCGGCGTGATCCAGGAAAACGGACAGTTGACGGTATCCAGCGACTTGCCCGGCCCGGTGGGAATCCTCACCGTGGCTTCCGCCACTGTGTTGGTTGCGCTGCTGCGGAGGGAGGAATTGGGGGTATTTTTTCTGGCGTCGCTCCGCTCCAGAAAACTGCGGCAGGCAGCCACTGCCTATGGACTGGAGCATGAGCCCGATCTTGACCGTTACCTGATGCCTGCGGTTGCCGATGGGCGACTCATCGTCCAACCCCGTTTGGCAGGATTGCTGCCACTTACATCACCTAAGCTACGCGAACTGGGAGAGCAGGTCAGCAATCAACAACATCCGCAAGCGTTGGATGGGTCATTGGCAGAACAGGCCATTTTGGTCATCAGCCGGCATAAATATTACCGCAATCCCGTAGTGGAGCTCATTGTTGCCGAACGTACCAAGTCGGGCGGCCTAAAGCCACCCTTTAACCGTATCGAACCCCTTCGGCAGCTTGCGACGGCCACCGGGGTAGACGAAGCAAAATTTTACGCGGCGATTGCCCGGCTCCAGCAAGTGGAGAATGGCGACCGTATGGCCTCGGATCTGACGGCCTTGCATACCGTAATCAAAAGCGGTTCTGATTATCCGCTATATTACCACGATGAGCAGTTTGGTGAAAACTTTTCTTCCAAATCCCTGGTGCCGGCAAAAGCAGCGCTGATGCCGGACACCGTCAGCCTGTCCATCCGTGCGGAGGGTGCGTTTTATGCGATTATTGGCCGGATTACGTTGGACGGTAAACCCTATGCATTACATGAACTTCCCCTTAAACTGGGATGTTTTTTCTTACTGAAAAACAAGCTATACCTTGCAAGCAGTGCACTGTTGATTTCCATCGTAGCGTTGCTGCGCGAGCAGGGAGGCAGACTACTAATCCATGCCAGCAAATACCGCGACTTCCAGCGGCAGCTGCTGGACAAACTGTCGGAAAGCATCCGCCTAGAATATCCGGATCTCAAGTCTGGTACACCGGAGCAACTGGCTGAAACCGGATTCGCGACACCGCCCGAACGGTTAATCTACCTGTCCGATTTCGGTCCCCATGTGATGATGATTCCCGTCGTGCGCTACGGTGAGGCTGAAGTGGCTATCCGCACTGAAAAGCAAGTGAAGGCGTCGGATAGCAAGGGGAATGATTTCGTGGTGCCCAGAGACGACGGTTTTGAGCAGGCATTCCTTTCTTTACTGATCAAGCAACATCCGTATTTGCTCGAACAGTTGGATAATCAATTGTATTATTTCTATCTCCATAAGAAGTACTTCCTCGATGAAGAATGGTTTCTCCCCGTATTTGATACGTGGCGTGAATCGGGAATTGAGGTGTTTGGATTCAATGAATTGATTGGCAATAAATTAAACCCTCATAAAGTAACGATCACTATCAAAGTAATCAGCGGTATCAACTGGTTCAATGCGACGCACGATGTGCGCTTTGGTAGGAAGCGTGCATCTCTGAAGAAAATCCAGGCGGCCCTGCGTAATAAGCGCAACTACGTGGAGCTCGATGACGGGACACGGGGCATCCTGCCGAAGGAGTGGATCGAAAAGTTTGCCCGGTATTTCCACGCTGGGGAAGTAGCCGATGATAACACCATCCGTTATGCCAAATCCAATTTTGAGACGGTGACAACCCTCTACGAAGCGGCGATGCTGGATGAAGCCACGTCGCAGGAAATACAACTGCTCCGCGAACGGCTTCGTCAGGTTGAATCGGTCCCCGCTGTTGCCGAGCCTTCCGGTTTGAAGACGAAACTGCGTCCGTATCAACGGCAGGGATTGGACTGGCTTAGTTTTTTGGACAGCTTCCACTTCGGCGGGATACTGGCGGATGAAATGGGTCTAGGTAAAACGGTGCAGATCATCGCATTTATGCTGTCGCAACGGGAGAAGGGACGTATTGGTGCCGACCTTGTCGTAGTACCGGCCACGCTGATCTTTAATTGGCAGCGGGAGCTGACTGTACTGGCACCTTCGTTGAAGGTATTGACGCTGTATGGCACCGGCCGTGCGAGATCGGCCGAGTTAATTGAACGGTATGACGTGGTGCTGACGTCCTACACCACGCTGTTGGCCGATATCCGCTTTCTGAAAGATTTTGTCTTCAACTACGTATACCTCGACGAATCCCAAAACATTAAAAATCCCGATTCGCAGCGCTACAAGGCTGTACGGCTGCTGCAAGCACGCAATCGGATTGCCATCAGCGGCACGCCGTTTGAAAATAGCTCGTTTGACCTGTATGGTCAGCTATCGTTTGCCTGCCCCGGTCTGTTGGGAGATAAACGGTATTTTCGCGATGTGTATGGTAAACCCATTGATCAGTTCAAGAACCAGAAACGCCGGAAAGAACTCCAACAGAAAATCCAACCGTTTATCCTGCGGCGCACTAAGCAAGAGGTAGCAGCCGACCTGCCCGAAAAAGTCACTACGGTGCTGTATAGCGAGATGGGAACGCAGCAGCGGAAGATCTACGATGCTTACGAAAAGGAATTCCGTGATTTCATTTCAGCCTTGTCCGGCGATGAAGTGGATAACAGTCCGATGCATGTGCTCCGCGGTTTAACGAGGCTCCGGCAAATCTGCGATTCGCCGGCACTGTTGCCCGACGGAATGCTGAATACGGCGGTGTCGGCCAAGGTTGAACTGCTGAAAGAGCAGATAAAGGATAAAGCCCCTTACCATAAGGTGGTTATCTTTTCTCAGTTTGTATCCATGCTGCAGCTCATCGGGCAAATGCTGGATGAGATAGGGATCGGCCACATAAGCCTTACGGGCAGCACACGTGCACGGGAACCGGTGGTCAATACTTTTCAGGAAGATCCCGAAATACGGGTTTTTCTGGTGAGCCTAAAGGCCGGGGGCACCGGGTTGAATCTTACCGCTGCCGAGGTGGTGTATCTGGTGGACCCATGGTGGAATCCAGCTGTGGAGAACCAGGCCATTGACCGCGTGCACCGTATCGGCCAAAATAAAAAAGTGGTGGCTTACCGGTTAGTAACGCCAGGTACCGTGGAGGAGAAAGTGATGCAATTGCAGGATACCAAACGTGCATTGGCTGATGGATTGGTACGTAATGGTGTGTCGTTTTTCCGGACACTGGATAGGGAAGGGTTGCTGAAGTTGCTTTAAGTTTAGGTTAAAAATGGCTTGCATCCCATGGTTCAATTCATTATCCTTGCTTTAAAATAGACTCGAAAATCATGTATTAGATTTTTTCTTACTGTATTTCAACACGTTGCATATTATTTCAAAAAAATCTAATACCATACCTTCTTTTCTGACTTATATTCTTGACTAATCGATTATGGCAGGAGATTTTCGTGAATATAGTGACTCCGATCTTTTACGAATCGTGAAGGCAGGGGATGAGCGTGCCTTCTCCGAATTCTTTGCACGGTACTGGCCTCCCATGTTTCTTCATGCCATGCGTATGTTACGTAACGAGGAAACTTGTCAGGATGTTTTGCAGGAAGCATTCCTCGCTTTTTGGCGACGAATTCCGGAACTGCCGTTAGATACACGCGTTGAGGCATATTTATACCGGATCGTCCGAAACCGCATCGTTAAAATCATTGCCGAGGAAAAACACCGGTCGGACCTGTTGGCCGACTTTGCCAAGACGATTAATCTTGCTGGAGAAACCAGCGATTCCCATGTTAGCGAATCCGAATTGATCGCGCTGATTAACGATGAAGTGAATAAGATGCCGTCGCGCATGCAGGAAGTATTTCGCCTGAGCCGGAACGAAAACCTGAAACACCAAGAGATTGCCGAACAGCTCGGCATTTCGGGGCATACCGTTAAATCCCAACTTCATAATGCGCTCCGAAGGATAAAGATACGCATTGGACTATATCTTTTGTTGCTGTTTTTCAGCCTTATAGGATTTTTTTGAAAGAAAAACTAATACCAAGCCTTCTTTTCTGACTTATACTCTTAACTAACCAGCTATGGAAAAAGAGCAAGTAAAAGCGTTATTGGCCCGTTATGCCGACGGTAAATGCACCGCCGAAGAGGCTACACAGGTGGAAGCCTGGTACCGTCGCATTGCGAAGCAACAGGGAGATTCACTGGTCGACGCAGACTATGCCCATCTCTATGCGCAAGCCCACGAACGTCTCATCCAATCCATATCGGATTCCCAATTGCCTGATGTAGCTAAAAAGAATTGGCATTGGCCGTTCTATGCTGCTGCCGCAGTGTTGCTAGCGACGCTATCAATCGTTTACTTTTTTCTGCCTGAACCCGCTGATCCTGTGCAAACCATCACTACTTCACCTATTTTGCCGGGTGGTAATTATGCCACCTTAACTGTGGCAGGTGGCCAATCCCTGCAATTGGACAGCAACCAATCCGGCATATCCGTGGATGGTGAGCGCATTGTTTATACGGACAATCAGCCCATTGAGAAGGCAATCTTACGGATGGATAATTTCAATGATGTCAGCGTACCTTTGGAGCTTACCACGCCCAAAGGTGGTACCTACCAGGTCACGCTTGCAGATGGTACCATCGTTTGGCTCAATGCCGCGTCAACACTGAAGTACCCCTCCCGTTTTACCGACAAGGAACGCGTTGTCGAAATCTTGGGAGAAGGCTATTTCGCTGTGGCGAAGGATAGTAAAAAACCTTTCATTGTTAAGGCGGCCGGACAAGTGGTGGAGGTACTGGGTACGGAATTTAATATCTCGGCGTACGACGATGAACCAGCGGTGAAAACAACACTCGTCAACGGGTCCGTACGCGTCAAGCCGATGTCGTTTTCCCACGGCAACACGCAATTGATCCCAGGCGAACAGAGTATATTAACCAACACAGGTACCCTGACCGTAGCGAAGGTAGACACCTATGCCGAGACCGCTTGGAAAAACGGATTAATGTCTTTAACCAATGTTCCATTTGACGTATTGATGCGCCAGTTGTCGCGATGGTACAAGATCGATATCAAGTACAAAGGCAACTTGTCTCACATTCGTTTTGAAGGGGAAGTCACGAGAGACGTTACCCTGGAAGACCTGCTTGACTTTTTTAAGGATTCAGGTTTACTATTTGAAATAACCAATAACAGAACACTAATTGTGAAAGAGAAAAAATAGAAAACAGCACAACAGTCTCACAGACGTCGGCTAGCGTCATAAAAATAAGGGAAGTGGTTGCGTCACTCCCCTCAAATAGTCTGTAAATAACCGAAAGTCCGTTTTCGAGAAACGGGTTATTACTCAAACTTTATCCAAAATTATGAAAATAAAATTGCTTACTAAAACGGTAATGCGAATTATGAAACTCTGTTCATTCTTTATAATCCTTGGTTGTCTTCATCTCAGTGCGCATTCCCTTTCCCAAACCGTTACGGTGCATGCAAAAGCTCAGCCCCTGAAAGAAGTGCTTTCTACGGTGAAAGAACAAACAGGTTATGCTGCTGCATTCAAAAAAGGACTATTGGATCAGACAGCGCCTATTACGATTCAAGCTGCCGGTGTTCCATTAGTGGATTTCCTAGGGCAGCTCTTTGAATCGCTTCCGCTAACATACAAAGTTAAGGGAAAGACAATTTTTATAACTTCCAAATCGGAATTGTTGGCAAATCGCCCGATGGTAATCGCGCGGCCAGCGCAGCACACGGTGAGTGGACAGGTAACCGATACGGTGGGAAATAGCTTGTCAGGCGTTTCCGTTACCCTAAAAAGCAATCCCGCCGCGGGGACATCGACCGATGTGGATGGCCGATACGTTTTAGAAGTAGCACCTGACGCGATATTGGTTTTTTCGTATATGGGTTTCATCGCGCAGGAACTTCCGGTGAATGGAAAAACGGTTTTGGACGTCCAGTTAAAAGCAGATATTTCCGGGTTGGACGAAGTTGTCGTCGTTGGCTACGGAACGCAGAAGAAGGTGAATTTAACAGGATCGGTGGCGCAAGTCTCAAGTAAAGATCTTCAAAAAAGGAATGCCTCCAATACGTCGATTGCCTTGCAGGGACTGATCCCAGGCGTATCGGTAGCGACCACCAGCGGAAGGCCGGGATATGACGGAGCAGGTATTAGAATACGAGGAACCGGCTCGCTAAATTCGGAAAACTCCCCTTTGGTGCTCATTGATGGGGTAGAAGGCTATATGAATTTCCTTGATCCAAACAGTATTGAAAGCATAACGGTGCTAAAGGACGCAGCTTCGGCTTCTATTTATGGTTCAAGAGCTTCCAATGGCGTTATTCTGGTGACCACAAAACGGGGTGCTAATGATGCGTTGAACATTAGTTACAGTGGTTATGTCGGAACTAACGTGCCGACCAATTTTCCCGAACCCGTCAGTGCGCTGGAATATATGGAAGCGATCAACGTAGCGAGGAAAAACAACAGTCAAACCCCGCAATACAGCGATGATGTGCTGAACATATACCGTAATCAGGGTGCTGATAATTTCAACTATTACGATAGCAACTGGAAAGATCTCTTGGTAAACAATTATGCACTGACCCATAATAATTCACTCAGTTTTTCCGGCGGTTCAAAGCGCATCAAGACGTTTGCAAATGTGGGTCATTACTACCAAGATGGCAATATTCCCAATAATAAGTTCGTCCGTTCCACGCTGAAAATGAACAACGATATCACGATTACAAACTGGATCCGGGCAGGTATTGATTTAAATATCCGGCAATCCAAAGACACCCGGCCGGCTTACGACTCTCCTGAAGCAATTTTTAATAAAATAACTACTTTCGTCCCTGTATTTTCTGCCGTAAATTCCGACGGTACGTGGGGTTACGGGCAAAATGGCGACAACCCGATTGCTGCTGCGAAAGCTTCGGGAATTTCCACAAATCGCCCGTCAGAGCTTGCCTTAAAGGGTTTTTTATCCTTACGACCTTTTGAAGGTTTTGAAGTATTTTCGAACTACAGTTCCAATCGATTAGAAACCCGGGGTGACTATTTCCTAAAACCCTGGGACACCTATGAAACCGGTGTTTACAAGGTAACCTTTCCAACTACCGGAAATACAAAGTCAGAATCCTGGAGTCAAACGATTCGAAATCAGTTCAATGTGCAATCATCTTACGAGCGTAATTTAGGTTTGCACTACTTCAATATTCTGGGTGGTATGCAAACCGAGGAAATTCTCAATAAGTCATTTTCGGCAGGTAGAAAATATTTCAAATACGACGGATTCGAAGATTTGGATAATGGGGATGTGCTTTCTGCAACAAATGCCGGTACCCATTCGGAATGGGCAATGCTTTCCTACTATGGAAGAATCAATTATAATTTCAACGAACGTTATTTGTTTGAATTCAATAGTCGTTGGGATGCTTCTACCCGATTTAAGGGCGATAACAAATGGGGCTACTTTCCGTCTGTTTCCGCTGGTTGGCGCATTTCGGAGGAGGCCTTTTTCCAATCTATCAAAAATGACATTAATGATTTGAAGATTCGTGGATCCATCGGTACGTTGGGCAACCAGGCGATCGGCAGTTATTATCCGTACGCTGCCGCCATTTACGCCGGACATGGTTATTGGTTTGATTATAATCTTGGAACAGGCGTTGCACAGGACGAAGTTTCCAACGAGAACATTTCCTGGGAAAAATCACGTCAATTTAACATTGGGTTAGATGCGCTGTTGCTGCGCTCGCGATTAGCGCTGACTGTCGATATATTCAGCAGAAAAACCTTTGATATGTTACAGCGTTTCCCGATCCCAAGTTTTGTTGGATTAACCCCTCCCTGGGAAAACCGTGGTGACATCGAAAACAAGGGATGGGAAATTTCTGCCACCTGGCGCGACAAGGTTAATGATTTTAGCTATGCCATTACAGCCAACGTTACGGATATCCGTAATAAAGTGTTAAATCTTTATGGAAACGAGTACATTGCGACGTCAACAGTTACCCGGGAGGGTGAGGCCCTGTATTCTTATTATGGTTATGTTTCTGACGGTTTATTTCAAACACAGGAAGAAATTGACAATTCCCCCGTATTCGGAGAGAAGCAAAATATCAAACCCGGCTTTGTACGCTATCTCGATCTAAGTGGTCCCGATGGCACGCCGGATGGTGTGATCAATAGCTACGATCGGACCGTATTGGGATCCAACATGCCCAGGTATGAGTATAGCATGAACCTATCAGCCGATTGGAAAGGATTTGACCTTAATCTCTTTTTTCAGGGAATTGGAAAAAAAGATCTGTTGTACGAAGGTTCAGGCGTAAGACCCTTTTTAGTTGGGCGCTCCATGTTCAAATACCAATTGGATTATTGGTCTGAGGAAAATAGGGACGCGGAATTCCCCATCCTTTTAATTGACGGATCTGGAAACAACCCCAACAACATTCCTTCTGACTTTTGGATGAAAAGCGGTGCTTTTTTAAGACTGAAAAACGTGACTTTGGGCTATACCTTACCTAAAACGTTGGGAAGTCGCCTGAATACGAAGGAGGTCAGGTTTTATGTCAATGCGCAGAATCTGCTAACCTTCTCGAATGCGTATGAAGGATACGACCCGGAAAATGCCGTTTCAGGAGGGAGTTTTTACCCACTGATGAAGACGTTTACGTTCGGACTGAATGTTAATTTCTAACCTAAAAATTATGAAGACAACTAGTATCAAGTATATCGTCGCGATTGCTTTTCTAAGCATTAGCGCTTCCTGTAGTGAGTTTTTGGATCGTGAACCTACCAGTTATTCTTCCAGTGGATTCTATAAATCCGAAGCAGCTGTAGAAGATGGGGTATCGGGAATCTATTCGTCACTGTACATCAATTTAGCCGCCAATCTTCCCTTCAATATTATGTTAGATCATTGGACCGGTCTGGCCTTTGAACGGGCAGAGAACACAAGCATTGGTGCCGGAGGATCCCTTAATCCCGATAACGCGGTGATTTCACAATGGTGGGGCGCGAACTTTAATATCATTTCCAATGCCAACGGGGTTTTAACGGGAGTTGAGCCCTATTTAGATCAGTTGGAAGGTAAGTCAAAGCAGTATTTGGCTGAGGCCCGCGTGTTACGTGCATTTGCCTATTGTAATCTGTTAACCGCTTTTGGAAAAGTTCCATTGTTCACGAAGCCCGTAACATCGGAAGAGTACAACAGCACAAGAACCGACGAACACGTTATCATCGATTTTCTTTTAAGTGATTTAGATGCCTGTTTGAACGATCTGCCTTGGATGGCGGAGAACCGTGGACGTGTAGATCGTAGCGTGGCTTATGGGATAAAATCCCGCCTGGCCTTACTTGGCGGAAGTTTAAATTATGGTGGAAAAGGCCCGGAATATTTTAAAATAGCGGCTGAATCGGCAAATAACGTGATAGGGCAACGCGGACTAGCCGTCAATTTTGAAGATTTGTTTAACAAAGCCGGTCAACAAAAAGCAGACGTTCGGAACGAAGCCCTGTTTGAAATTATTTATTCCGACCAAGGCGTTAGAAAGACCCATTGGATTGGCTTTGGCCAGGTATCAAGGAACTATGGGCAAACCGGGCGGCATCCTTCGCAACTCTTGGCAGACACGTATGAATGTACAGATGGCTTGCGAATTGATGAATCGCCGCTATATAACCCAAAAACACCATGGGCGAATCGGGATCCCCGTTTTGGCTATACACTGTGGATGCATAAAGATACCGTAGAAGGTAATACCAACGGCACCGAATCCGGACGCATAAAATTTATTCTGGATTTGTATCAGCCTACTACCAAATTTTATAATTTCACCACCAATACCTGGGAGATCGGAACCAATGCAGACATTAACAGTGGTGCCGCATGGACCAGCTTTGCCAACGCCGGTGTGGGATATATATGGAAAAAGTACAGCTATGAAAAAATAGAATCCATCGGTACGCAAACCTGTAACTCCATTTTGATGCGTTATGCAGAAATCCTTTTAACGTATGCCGAGGCAAAAATCGAATTAAACGAATTGGATAATTCGGTTTACGAGGCAATTAATCAAGTGCGTAACCGATCAAAAATGCCGAATATTTCCACAGATCGCATTGGTAATCAGGAGAAAATGCGCCAATTGGTTCGGCGCGAAAGAAAGGTCGAACTCGCCTTAGAAGGTATACATTTTGGTGATATGCGCCGGTGGAAAATCGGCGATCTGGAAAATGAAGGACCATCTTACGGCTACCCCTTACCGACACTCGCCACGGATGGCCGGGTATTGCAAGAAGGTTACGATATGGTAACGCCAGACATGGTGCCTAACTTTAAGAAGTCGGCCCGGCACGACTTGAATGACATGGCTAACTACGACACCTATAAGTCCAAACTGAAAGTTAGGGATCAAAATCGTTTCTGGAACGATAAATTTTATTTATTTCCGATACCGCAAAGAGAACTGGACCTGGCACCGCTTTTAGGTCAGAACGACGGATATTAACCTTTATTCACGAGAAAGTACATGAAGAGAAGAAACTTTTTACATGTAGCCGCCTTGGCTGGTTTTGGCAGCTTAACGGCTTCAACTACGTTTGCGGGCGGCTTGGAACGGAAAAAAACCACAGCGAGCTACAACGGTGGAAATGAGCTTGAAACCGATGTGTGTATCATTGGGGGAGGTCTTGGCGGGTGTGCGACCGCCTTGGCGATATGCCGGAACGGCCTTCGTGCGATTATGACGGAGGAAACCGATTGGATTGGCGGTCAAGTCTCGCAACAAGGTGTACCACCGGATGAACATCAATGGATTGAAACTCACGGAGCTCCCGTTAGCTATCGCGCTTACCGCAACCGGATCCGCGATTTCTACAAACGGAATTATCCCCTGACGAAGGAAGCAAAGAACCGTGATAACCTGAATCCGGGAAGTGGCTCCGTTTCCAGGATCTGCCACGAACCCTATGTTTCAGTAGCTGTATTGTATGAAATGTTACTGCCTTATTTGAGTAACGGACAGTTACAGATATTCTTAGGCTTTAAGGCAAATACCGCCGAAACACATCAAGACGATGTCAAAAATATGACTATTCGTTCGGTTGACGGCGATAACAGCATTCATGTAACAGCAAAATACTTTGTCGATGCGACCGAATGCGGAGACTTACTCCCGATCACTGGAACCGAATACGTAACCGGGACAGAATCTAAAAAAGAAACCAAGGAATTGCATGCCGCTGACACCAACCGCCCTCAAAACCATCAAGCCTTTACGGTTTGTTTTGCAATGGATTATCAGGAAGGGGTGGATAATACGATTGATAAACCAACGGATTACGATAAGTGGAAGAATTACGTTCCGAAACTAAGCCCGGAGTGGTCGGGAAATCTCCTTGATCTTTCCTACTCAAACCCGAAGACGCTTGCGCCAAAGCCATTGGGATTTGATCCCCGGGGTGTGGATACGCCGGGGATGTTAAACCTCTTCAATTATCGGCGAATGATCCATAAGGACAATTTTGATTCCGGCTTTTATCCGGGAGATATCACCCTGGTTAATTGGCCGCAAAACGATTACATGATGGGCAACCTGATCGACGTGTCTGAGGTAGAATTCAAAAAAACGGTGGAAGATGCAAAAAATCTGAGTCGCTCTTTATTCTATTGGCTACAGACGGAGGCGCCGCGATTAGATGGGGGACTGGGGTGGAAAGGGCTCCGTCTTCGCGGCGATGTGATGGGAACCCTCGATGGTATGGCGAAATACCCCTATATCAGGGAGTCCCGACGTATTAAAGCACAATATACGATATTAGAAGAGCACGTCGGTGTCGAAAACAGAAAGCTGATAGTGGGAGAACAAGAAGGTAAAAAAGCCTACCAGTTTCCTGATTCGGTAGGCGTGGGATATTATCACATCGATCTTCACCCAAGTAATCAAGGGGATAATTACATTGATTTTTCCTCTTTACCCTTCCAAATCCCCTTGGGTGCATTGTTGCCACAACGGGTAAATAACCTGTTTCCCGCCTGTAAAAATATCGGAACCACCCATATTACAAATGGTTGTTATCGTTTGCACCCAGTAGAATGGAGCATTGGTGAAGCAGTGGGATTACTCGTTGCGTATACTGACAAGCATAAATTAACGGCAAAGCAAGTAAGAAATGACAAGAAAAAGTTAAGTGATTTTCAAACTTTCATTCAAAATCAGGGAATCGAAACGGTTTGGAAAGGGATTTAATCGAACACTTTTGTTAAACTTTAAATAGACATATAACACCATGTTAAATTCAATTATGCTAGGTAGCACCGTTTTTAGTCTATTGATTGCGAACGCATTTGAATTACAGAAAAAAGAACGTTGGATCGATCTTTTAGCTGATAACTCCCTTGCTTCCTGGCATCTATATCTGGGTGCTGAAATAAAAGGCTGGAAAATTGACGACGGTGTTCTTTCTACAAGTGGAAAGAACGGTGATATTGTTACAAATCAGGAATTTGAAAACTTCGAACTTGAATTGGAGTGGAAGATCGAAGAAGGAGGGAATAGCGGGATTTTCATCTTTGTTGTTGAACATCCTGACAATAAACGTATGTATCAATCCGGCCCTGAATTCCAAATTATTGACAATGAAAATTATCCTCAACAGTTAACAGAACAGCAAAAAACCGGCTCAATGTCTGATGTACTAGCTCCCAGCAAATCTCGTTCGAAACCAGCTGGTCAATGGAACAAAACACGCATAGTTGCGCATAACGGAAAGGTTCAGCACTGGTTAAACAAGTCACTAATTTTAGAATATCAAATTGGATCAAAACAGTTGAACGAAGAGATTGCCCGGAGCAAGTTTGCTCAGTTACGATATGCAAAAGTAGCGAAGGGAAAAATCGGTCTACAGGACCATGGAAATCCGGTGTGTTTTAAAAACATTAGAGTACGGCCAATAAAATAAATTCATTATGAAGAATACAAGAAGAGATTTCATAAAAAATGCCAGTGTATTAACGGGGATCACAATAGTGTCCAACACAGTACTGGGTAAAAAATTCGGGCATATTGCACCCAGTGATAAATTGAATATCGCCGGTATTGGTGTCGGGGGCGTCGGCCGAAGAAATTTAAACAATATGAAAACAGAAAATATTGTTGCCCTTTGTGACGTAGACTGGAAATATGCCTCGAAGACTTTCAGCGATTACCCAAATGCGAAACGCTTCAAAGATTGGCGAAAAATGTTTGATGAAATCGGTCAAAGCATTGATGCTGTGATGGTCGCAACGCCTGATCACACACACGCAGGTGTTACGGCACATGCCCTTACATTAGGGAAACACTGCTATACGCAAAAACCGCTGACCCACAATGTTTATGAATCCAGGTTACTCACGAAGCTCGCGAAGCAATACGGTGTGGCCACTCAAATGGGAAACCAGGGAAACTCATTTGATTGGTGTCGCGAAATAACCGAATGGATACAGTCTGACGCCATTGGCGAAGTATATGAAGTACATTGCTGGACAAATCGGCCCATTTGGCCTCAGGGTCTTATGAAACCAAAAGAGGGCGAGCGAACCCCCGAAAACCTGGATTGGGATCTGTTTTTAGGGCCTGCAGAATACCGAGCGTACCATTCTGTATATACACCCTGGAATTGGCGGGGATGGTACGACTTCGGTACCGGTGCACTGGGCGACATGGCTTGTCATATTATGGATCCGATCTACTGGGCATTGGGGTTAAAATACCCGACAAAGGTCAATGGCAGTTCGACATTAAGTAATCTTTATTCGCCGCCGCATGCTGAAATTGTGAAATATACTTTTCCGGCCCGTAAGAAGATGGGTAAAGTTAAAATGCCCGAAGTAGACGTTTACTGGTACGACGGCGGATTGCTTCCTGATCGTCCCCAAGAGCTTGCTCCCGGAATGATGATGGGCGATGAAAATGGAGGCATTATTTTTATCGGGAAAAAGGGAAAAATTATGACGGGGTGTTACGGGATGAACGCAACGCTTCTTCCTGTTGAAAAAATGAACGATTTCAAGAAGCCAACGCCATGGCTCCCGAGAATCAAAGGGGGGAGTGGGGATATCTGGACAACGAACGCCCACGAGCAGGATTGGATTCGCGCGGCCAAAGAGTCTCGTGCAAATCGGACTGAAGCGAGTTCTAATTTCCAATTTGCAGGCCCGTTCAATGAAATGGTGGTTATGGGCGTTCTTGCCGTCAGACTACAGGGGTTGAACAGGGAGTTGTTATGGGATGGTGAAAACATGAGATTCACGAACATTAACCCAAATGACGAGATCAAAGTCGTATCGGTTGATGAGTTTAACGTAATCGATGGGCACCCGCGGTTTAATCGTCAGTCGGTTACGTTAAATGCTGCCCAAGCGGCTGAAGAATGGATAAATCGGCCCTACAAAAACGGCTTTACATTACCACCCATGCCTAAATAGGCAAACAATTCACGGCGAATACATACTAACCATGCAGCTCTTTGTAATCAGAGCTGCATGACACGTAATTTTATCATGGACAGAAAAACATTTATTCTTGATTTAATAATTGCTTTACCGTTTTTGAGCGAACCGAATTTTGCGACGGATCGCGTATTGGTTAATGCGGGAGTCGGTGGCAACAACAGTAGGGATCTGCTAAATCGGCTCGATCGAGATTGTTTATCTCACAAGCCCAATTTGGTTATTCTCATGGTAGGTACCAATGACATGAATTCCGCGAAACACGTACCCCCAAACGAATTTAAGCAGAACGTGTTAACAATCATTCGTCGATTAAAAGCAACGGGTTCGAATTTACTTCTATTAACCACACTGCCCTTTTTCGAGCCTTATCTTCTCCAAAGGCATCCGAAAGAATTTTACGAGCCGGAAGGCCCCACGGGACGTTGGCGATCCTTGAATAAAATGATAAAACGCATCGCGTCGGAAACCAATTCTCATCTTTTGGACGTAGGACAAATCATTGAAAAAATCGGTAAAATAGGAGAAGATAACGACTCGCTTTTACAGAATGAAATAAACAGTGGAAAGATGGACGGTGTTCACCCAACTCCGAATGGCTACAGATTTATTGCGCTTGCAGTGAGTCAATATATACAAGACAACGATCTTCCTACCGGCCGGATTGTTTGTTTTGGAGATAGTATCACCAAAGGAGATGGATCGGTCGACAAAGAGAGTTATCCTGCCTATTTAAAAAAATTGTTGTCATAGGAAATGGAGTTTTTTTATCATTTGAAATAACGATAATCGCCAAGTCGAAGAAGTAAATTCTATCTTTTGAAAAACGACAAATTATCCGTAACTTTGGAAAAAATGTCGCATATGGCTACAAGCAATAAAAAAGAGACGAAGGTTTACTGGGATGTGGTATCGCTCTTAGGGGGTAGGGATGTGCTCGGCATGGGCATTAAAACAGAGTTTGACTTGATTGCCTTAAGCAATGAAGGGTTGAAGCGCTCGTCGCTCGATGCGCTTATTTCCTTTTTAGGCGTGCCCCGGAAGCAATTTGTAGAAAGCGTCCTGGATATGTCGATCAAAACCATCGAGCGCAAGCGGAGCGATGATCGGCTGGACCGGCATACGTCTTCGCATTTAATCGAAATTGCTAAAGTGGTAGAACATGCCGTGTCCGTCTTTGAAGACGAAGATAAGGTACGTGATTGGCTGGCTACGCCCAATCGCTCCATAAACGGGATGCGCCCACTGGAGCTGTTTCATATGCCCACGGGATTGGCGCTTGTCAACACCGTGCTGGGGCGCATTGAAGAGGGGGTATATTCCTGATGCTGCTGTACCGCATTGCCAAATCAAGGCAACGTGCTGCCGACCTTTCGGGGATGGGAGCCTATCGATTTGGTGGCCGCTGGAACAACCCCGGCAGCTATATGCTCTATACCAGTGAAAACAGCTCACTGGCTTATCTAGAAAACCTCGTGCATTTCGATTCGGACATTATTCCGCCCAAGCTCTTTATCATGGAAATTGAAGTAGGCGGTGAACCGGAACTGATCCATACACCACCGGACTCGGCGTATCCGAAACATTGGACCCGATTGGGGCATCTGGAGAACAAGCGGCTCGGTGACCACTGGATGCGGGAAGCCAACTACCTCGGTATCCGGGTACGATCTGCAGTCAATCCCAAAGAATACAATTGTTTATTGAATCCGCTGTTTCCGCGCTATCACGATTTGGTAACTGTTGGATCGGTAGAACAACTGCCGGTAGACAGTCGTCTCATTCGCATCAAGATGGGATAGAGGCCGATGCGGTTTCAATCCGCCTATCCCGGAAGACCAAGAGGAAAAGCACCGCCAACACCAGCGCATAGCCGGAGAACGTAAACCAAATGCTAGGCCAATCGCGAATGCCCATAGTGCTTGTAAAGTGATCTACTACCCAACCGCTGCCATAGCCCCCGATGATGGCACCAAAGCCATTGGTCATAATCATAAAGAGCCCCTGTGCACTGGAACGGATTTTCGGTTCCGCAACTTTTTCGACATAGAGCGAACCGGATATATTGAAGAAATCGAAAGCCATACCGTAGATGATCATCGATAAGACCAGTAGATACAGCCGGTCATCGGGATTTCCCAGGCCGAAAAGACCAAAACGCAGTACCCAGGCGAAGATGCTGAAAAGGATAACCTTACGGATACCGAAGCGGGTTAAAAAAAATGGAATCAGCAGGATAAAAAAGGTCTCGGAAATCTGCGAAATGGAAAGCAGTAGATTGGGATGCTGAACGCCAAACGAATCCGGATAGGTAGCTTTGAAATCGTCCAGAAACGGACCGCCAAAGGCATTGGTGATCTGTAAGGCAGCTCCCAATAACAGTGAAAATATAAAAAACAAAGCAGTGTTTTTCTCTTTAAACAAGACAAAGGCGTCCAATCCGAGCGATGAAGCCAACGATTTTTTACGGGTTTCACCCAGAAAAGGAGGCGAGGGCGGTACGGTGAACGCATAGCAACCGAGAAACAAACCGGCACCGGCGGCGAGATAGAGTTGGCCGGTACTCTTGGTCCATCCCAGCAGGTCAACAATCCACATGGCAACGATAAAACCGACAGTACCCCATACCCGGATCGGTGGAAAAGCCTTTACCACGTCAAATCCTTTCCGGGTCAACACATTATAACATACGGAATTGGACAATGCCAGGGTAGGCATATAAAACAGTGAATTGATGAGCATGAGGATATAAAAAGTCTGAAAGTCAGAAACTTTTGTTGCTGCAATCAATGCTCCGGCTGCAATAAAATGTGCAACGGCAAATACGCGTTCGGCGTTCACCCACCGATCGGCCACGATGCCGAGCAAGCCCGGCATACATACTGACGCAATGCCCATGGTCGAATAGACAGAGCCGATTTGTAGACCGGAAAAGTTCAGCTGGCTGCCCATGTAACCGCCGAGAGAAATTAGCCATGCCCCCCAGATGAAAAACTGAACGAAGTTCATCACGGTAAGTCTGACCTTTATCGGCATAGCACAAAACTACGATGATTTTCTGCGGCTGATTTCATCCCGGATGCGGGCAGCTTTCTCGTACAGCTCGTCGGCCAGGGCTTTCGAAAGATTTTCCTGCAACTGGTCATCGGTCATCGATGTGAAGGACGATGTATCTTTGGAGGCCACTGCTTCCGGATCACTGGCTCCGGCCGATTCAATGTTTTCAAGAAACACAAAATCATTACCTTCGATGACGATACCTGCGGAGGCCAAGATAAATTCATAGGTATACACCGGTGCCTTAAACCGCACGGCCAATGCGATGGCATCCGATGTCCGCGCATCGATTTCGGTTTGTTTATGTCCGTCGTTGAAGATGATCTTCGCATAGAAGATGCCATCGACGAGATTGTAAATAATTACTTCATCGATCCGGATGTGATAGGTTTCCGCGAAGGTTTTGAACAGGTCGTGAGTCAAGGGCCGGCTTGGCGTCATTTTTTCGATTTCGATGGCAATGGCCTGCGCTTCGAAGCCACCGATGATGATGGGTAAACGCCGACGGCCAGAAACTTCTCCCAACACCAATGCATATGCCCCAGATTGGGTTTGGCTATAGGATAACCCGACTATATCTAACTTTATCTTCTTCATACACGATTCCCTTACGGGAGACACAAAGATGCGAATAGTTATTTAAAATACAGCGACCTAAACGCGCTTTTACGGCATAAAGTTAGCCGCATTCGAGGGAAAAACCAAACAATCAGTTGCCTTTGTAGGCCTTAATGGCTGCTGTTAGTCTGGGCACCACATCAAAAGCATCGCCAACAATGCCGTAATCGGCCACCTTAAAAAACGGTGCCTCGGGATCTTTATTGATGACGACAATCGTTTTCGAAGCGCTTACGCCGGCCAGGTGCTGAATGGCACCGGAAATGCCGATAGCAATATACAGATTGGGGCTCACTGCAATTCCGGTTTGTCCGACATGTTCTGAATGGGGCCGCCACCCTGCATCCGAAACAGGTTTGGAACAAGCAGTAGCCGCTCCCAGCACATCTGCCAATTCTTCAATCATCCCCCAGTTTTCCGGTCCTTTAAGCCCACGGCCTGCCGAGACAACAATTTCGGCGTCGGGAAGCGTGACTTTGTCCGTAGTGCGCACAATGTCCTGGATAATGGCTGCCAAATCGTTACCAGGAATATCCGGTTGGAAAGTTTCTACCGTTGTATTGCCGCCGGTTTCCCGGAGTTCGAAGGAATTCGGGTTTAATGCAATCACTTTTTTTGCCGATGTAAGCTCGGTGATGGCGAATGCTTTGCCTGAAAAAGCCGCTTTTTTCACTGTGATGTTGTCACTACTGACATCGGGTAGTTCAACAGCACCGTCTGCCAGCCCCGCCTCCACCTTCGCTGCTACGCGGGGAGCCAACCCTTTTCCGCTAAAGGAATTAGAAAGGACAATGAGGTCTGCGCCGATCTGGTCTGCCGCCGCCGCAATCACCGACGCGTAGGCCTGATTGACAAACTGTTTCAGTTGATCGCTGGATACATTCAGCACCCGAGATGCGCCATAGTTGCCCAATGCGGTCAACGCCGACTGTTCGACGTCGCCTATGGATATCGCGGTGAGGGAGGTATTCAAGCTGTCGGCAATAGCTTTTGCATAGGAAACCACTTCATATACAGACTTCTTAAACGAACCATTGGTATTTTCGGTATATACTAAAACTGACATATTCGGTGTTAAGTAAAAAGTGAAAAGTAAAAATTTCTAACCGCGGGCCAATCATTGGCCATTAACCATTTATATCACTCTTGCTTTGTTGTGCAGCAGATCTACCAATTTTTCAACTTCGCCTGCGTCCACAAAGGTAACAGTGCCCCGGGGTTCGGGAGTTTCATAACGAGTGATTTTAGACAACACCGGGACTTCGATAGGTTCGATCACTTCGAGCGGTTTCGTACGTGCACTCATGATACCTCGCATGTTGGGGATACGGGGTTCGGCAACTCCTTCTGCGGTTCCCGCTATGAACGGCAACGGAATGGAAAGCACTTCTTTGCCACCCTCTATTTCCCGCTCTACAGTCGCACTATGGTCTGCGATTTCTATTTTCTTGGCGGTGGAAACCGAAGGAATGCCCAGCAGTTCCCCCACAAAAGCGGCCACTTGAGAGCCATTGTAATCAATGGATTCCCTACCGGTAAGAATGAGGTCAAAGCCCTTATCTTTAGCATATGCGGCTATTTGATGAGCCACAAACCAGGCATCGCGGGGAGCAGCATTCACACGCACGGCTTCATCGGCGCCCGTTGCCAGCGCTTTCCGGATGGCTGCTTCGGTATTTGCCTCCCCGATGTTGATAACCGTTATCGTGCCCTGGCCGCCTTCGGCTAATCCAATTGCTTTTGAAAGCGCAATTTCGTCATATGGGTTAATAATATACTGAATACCCGCTGTATTGAATGTCGTACCATCGTCGGTAAAGGTTATTTTGGACGTCGTGTCCGGTACGTTGCTGATGCAAACTAATATCTTCATAAAACGTGGTTTTGTACAAACATCGATAAACTTTCGGGGATATGCAAACCAAAAGGAAGGTTGTGTAGTTGCTTATTTAGTGGTAAATTTGTCCCTTAATGATGACTGACCGTTTGCAGCAATTGACTGATTTTTTGACCGAGAACCCAAATGACCCGTTCCTTAACTACGCGCTTGCCACGGAACATCTCAAGCTGGGAAATATCCAAGATGCCCTGGAATATTACGAGAAATTGGTAGACAATCATCCCGACTACGTAGGCACGTATTATCATTTGGGAAAACTCTACGAAACATTGGGCAGAAAGGACGATGCCATTGCCGTATATGAAAAAGGCATGCACAGCGCGCGAGTTAAACGCGACATGCATGCCTTGTCCGAATTGCAGGCCGCTTACCGTGTGGCCACAGGAATGGATGACGATGACGATTAACTAAACCGTACCGGGGTTAGTGATATCGGCAGGAGAATCATGTTTCCGCTTATGATTCCGGTCGGCAAAACTCTCCTTATCAATATCCGTTACCTCTTCGGCTTCCGCTACTACGTCGTTTTCATCTTTCCTCTTTTTTTCGGTCGGTTTGTGATACCGGTCCTCTTTTGGAAGGACGGGTGTTTGATTTTTCCGTTCCATCGCTGTTCTCCTTTTTACTCATAATTCGCTATAAAAGACAACAGCTAATCTTTTTCATTGTTTGCTTGGATTACGCTTTTTCCAGGCATAACTCCTTTAATTTACCTATCACAAAATCAATTTCTTCACGCGTATTATTTTTGCAGAATGAGAAACGTACGCTGGGCCGATAGGGATCAACGCCAATTGCTTGCAATACGTGGGAGCCGATGTCGGATCCCGAGCTGCAGGCGCTTCCTCCGGAAGCCGATATGCCGGCGATGTCCAAGTTGAACAACATCATATCGGCGATGTCGGTACATGGAAACGAAACGTTTAATACCGTATATAAGCTATTTTCGGCGGCGATGTCACCATTAAAGTGGATGTCGCGGATGTTCTCCTTTAACTGGGCAATCATGTACTCTTTTAATCCCTGTATGTATTGTTGGTGACCGGTCAGCTCGGCGTAGCAGATTTCAAGTGCCTTGGCCAAGCCCACGATGCCATATACGTTTTCGGTACCTCCGCGCATGTTACGTTCCTGCGCTCCTCCATAAATAAAAGGCTTTATTTTCGTGTTATGATTGATATACAGGAAACCGACGCCCTTCGGGCCATGAAATTTGTGTGCGGCACCGGTTACGAAATCAATTTGCAGCTTGGTTAAGTCGTGTACGTAATGTCCCATGGTCTGAACCGTATCCGAATGGAAAATCGCGTGATATTGCTTACATAAGGCCGATACGTATTCAATATCCGTAAGAGTACCGATTTCGTTATTGGCATGCATCAGCGACACAAACGAATGAGGGTTGTCTCTCAGCACCTGCTCCAATTGTTGCAGATCAATGCGGCCTTTTTCATCTACGTTGAGCAAGGTCAGTGTAACGGTACCCTGTCTTTCAAGCGCCTCCAACGTATGCAACACAGCATGGTGTTCGAGGGGTGAAGTGATGGCATGTGAAATACCATTGTCTACAATACCTCTGACAATTGCCGTGTTATCGGCCTCGGTTCCGCCCGATGTAAAAAAGATTTCCGAAGGCGAAGTATTCAACAATCCCGCTACCGTTTTGCGCGCTCGTTCTACAATGGTCTTTACCTGTCGCCCGTGCGCATGAATAGACGAGGGGTTTCCGTAATTCAACTCCATGGTTTCAACCATAGCCTTGATTACCTGAGGGTCAAGAGCCGTAGTGGCGGCGTTGTCAAAATATACTTGCATGGCACAAAGGTACGAAGATTCGGTTTTAGATCGGAATATAAGAAAAGTGATTTTTTTTTGAAATGTTTTCTGGGTTGGTTCGTCTATAGAAACAAGGGATCAGGAGGTCTTCATCAAGTGCATGGAAAATGACTAATGAAAAGCAAGGTAAAATAACGGCAACCGTCACTTCTTACGGACAAGGGTTGCGCGGCTTCATTAGGAAACGTGTAAATAACGATGCCGACGCGGAGGATATTCTGCAAGATGTATGGTACCAACTAAGTGCAGTGATCAATACGCGGCCGGTCGAACAATTGGGAGCCTGGTTGTACCGGGTTGCCAAAAATAGGATCATCGACAAAAGGCGTAAGAAATCCGAGTTGACTTGGAATCCCGCCATGGATGCCGACAGAGAGGGCGTGCAATTCGGTAAGTTTACGCCGGTAGCTGATGATAATCCCGAGACAGCGTATCAGGATCGCATGGCGTGGCAACAGTTGTGGCGAGCCTTGGATGAACTCCCACCGGCGCAAAGACAAGTGTTTGTCTGGCATGAGCTGGAACAGCTTTCATTTGCAGAGATTGCCGAAATCACCGGAGAGTCAATGGGCAAGCTGATATCGCGCAAGCACTATGCGGTGGTGCACCTCAGAAAACGATTGAAGATCTTTTACGATGAATTAACGATAAAATAACAGGTAATAAAATAAGCAAAGATGAAAAGATTATTCAGAAGTAAAATACGGTTTGTTTTTATTCCCATTCTTGCCATCGGATTCCTTTTCCTGGTGAGCTTTGTGGTGATGCACCTTTGGAATTATACCTTACCGGCATTGTTTGGCGTTAGTGCCATCAACCTGTGGCAGTCGATGGCGTTGTTCTTTCTCTGCAAATTATTATTCGGATTTGGAGGGGGAGGGCCGAAGCGTGGCGGTCCGCGATGGAGAAACGCGGCAATGCGCCAGAAATTTGACCGGATGGATGAATCAGACAAGGAGCGGTTTAAAGCCTATATGCGTGGCAAGTGGTGTCAGTGGAACGGAAACGACAATCAAAATGAAACTAAAGAGTACGGACAATGACGGAAATATTCATCTACAAGACCAACGTCAGTACACAAGGGCATGTTCAACAAGTCCGAGCGCTTTTTGAACGTGTTTTGTCGATTAAACGATGGACGTTTGATTTGGAAGACTGCGACAAGGTTCTTCGAATAGAAGCTCATGGTCTTCAACGTGAAACTGTTGCCAGCCTGCTGGCAACAGTGGGGATTTTCTGCGAACCGTTGGAATACGAATTATAAGGCACACCCAGTTATAGGCGGGATAAGAAATATTGCTTATCTTTGCCCCACAATGGGAATCCAACAACCGGAAAGAGAAGACTATAGCTTTTGGACGAGGTACAAGCGTTTTGCCGGAAATGAGATACTGCTTTATGTAATTATGGTGGTTGGTATTCTATTGGGAATTATAATATTGAGCTGATTGCAATTAATCATATATCAAAACCTAACGTATTCGCAAAGCAGATAAAACATGAACCTTAAATTGAAACGTCCGTTGGCTATTTTTGATCTGGAAACCACCGGCGTGAATATATCTACGGATCGAATCGTTGAAATTTCCATCTTAAAGGTTTCCCCCGAAGGCACGGAAACCGTCAAAACCATGAAAATAAATCCGGGAATTCCGATTCCCCCGGAATCGTCGATGTTTCATGGGATTTACGACGAAGACATCAAGGATGCACCTACATTTAAGGAGGTTGCGCAAGAATTTGCTGCTTTTATTGATAACGCAGATCTGGCGGGTTACAATTCAAACAAATTTGATATTCCGATGTTGATGGAGGAATTCATGCGTGCAGGAGTAGATTTTTCGTTGGAGGGCAGACTTTTCGTCGATGTGCAGAATATTTTCCATCAGATGGAGCAGCGCACATTGAAGGCGGCATACCGGTTTTATTGCGGCTTGGAGCTCGACAACGCCCACAGTGCCGAGGATGACGTCCGTGCCACCTACGAAGTGTTGAAATCTCAGCTGGATCGGTATGAGAACATGGAATGGGAGGATAAGGCAGGTAATAAATGTATTCCTGTGATTAATGACGTGGAAGCGCTGCACCGTTTCACCAACCTGAGCCGTCCGGTAGACTTTGCGGGGCGAATGGTATTCAATGAACAGGGAGAAGAGGTGTTTAATTTTGGAAAGCATAAAGGCCGGTCGGTTGAAGAGGTATTTACCATGGAACCCAGCTATTATTCCTGGATGATGCAGGGCGATTTTCCATTATATACAAAGAAGTGTGTGGATAATGTATGGCAGCGCTTTCGTGCCAAACAGAAGGAGCAACGCCAGACACAAAGAGAAGTCGCTCCCCAAACGAATGCCTCAACACCGCTTCAGCGTCCAGATAAACAATCCGATACACCTCATCGCCAGCAGCAATCCCGGCCGAAACAAAAGCCCGGTCCGATTACGGATGATATGCTGAAGAATCTACAAGCGAAGTTTGGGAAATGACATAGGGATGTTGAATGGAATCGGTGAATCCGTTATCTTTGTGCGTTTTAAATTTCGATAGTTGCCTGTCAATTTTTTAGTTTTCGATTTTTTACTTTTGACTTTCATACCATGTCACACGAACATATAAAATGTCTGATTATCGGTTCAGGCCCTGCAGGTTATACAGCTGCGATCTATGCGGCCCGGGCAGATTTGAAACCCGTATTGTATACCGGCATCGTTCCCGGGGGGCAGCTAACGCAGACCACTGAAGTAGAGAATTTCCCAGGCTACCCGGATGGTGTACAAGGACCACAAATGATGGAAGATTTCCGGGCGCAAGCTGAGCGCTTCGGGACCGATATACGCTTTGGTTACATCACATCGGTGGATTTTTCGGGTGATGTGCATAAGGTTGTCGTTGACGGTGAGCAAACCTTAACGGCCGACACTGTCATCATTGCTACAGGCGCCACCGCCAAATGGCTGGGCCTTGAAAGCGAGCAAAAGTACAATGGCTTTGGTGTATCCGCCTGCGCCGTGTGCGATGGCTTCTTTTTCAAAGGGCAGGATATAGCAATCGTAGGTGCAGGTGACACAGCTGCCGAAGAGGCTACCTACCTGGCTAAGCTCGCCAATAAGGTGCATATGCTGGTACGACGAGATGAATTCCGAGCATCAAAAGCAATGCAGCACCGTGTATTGAATACTCCTAATATCGAGATCCATTATAATACGGAGACCAAAGAAATTGTGGGAGACGGGCAAAACGTAACCGGCGTGCTGGTATACAACAATCAAACGCTGGAAGAAAGCGTGTTGCCGGTTACCGGATTTTTTGTGGCCATCGGTCATAAACCCAATACGGAACTGTTCCAGGGAATATTGGAGATGGACACAAACGGTTACCTGATTACCAAACCGGATAGTACAAGCACCAACATTGAGGGAGTATTTGCCTGTGGTGACGTACAGGATCACATATACCGGCAGGCAGTTACCGCAGCCGGAACCGGCTGTATGGCGGCATTGGAAGCGGAACGGTATCTCGCTGCCAAGGAGTTTTCGATTGCATAATCGAACCGCATTTGCTTACTCCATACATCAATAAACGGGCGAGCCCGCTTCTAGCCATCGCGACCAGTTTTTATCGTATACATGTACCTCTGTAGTCTGTATATTCTGACTGTTGTAGATCGGATTCCCCTGGTTGACCCATTCGTATATACCACCGAATAGCATGTAAACGTGCCGGTAACCTGCTTTTTGAAGCTTTTCACCAATCCGCTCACTTCGAGTACCGACTGCACAGTAAACGACGAGTGTATCGGACTTCGGAATGTTGTAAACCTCCCGCATATCGAACCAAATGTAGCCAACAGATTGTGCGTACCGAATGTGACTTACTTCAAATTCATCGCCTTCGCGCGTGTCTAGTAAGATAGCGCCCTGCTTTATCAGCGTGTGTAGCTCGCCTACCGTTACGGCCGGTACACTGTGGCGATATACACTGTTAAGCCGGTCGGCAAATTCAGAATTGATCGTTGAATCCTGCTGTAGGCTTCCACAAATCAACTGCGTCAGGGCGAGTAATTTCCACATTAGCTAGCCTGATCAACATCTAAAATATGCGTACTGATATCCTGCACGATCGTATCGGTCAACGCTGACGCCAGGATGCTGGAACCAATGGCCGACCGGTACCCGCCCGCGCAGTGCACGGCAATCGGCTTGTCCGTTGGGATTTCCTGCAAGCGCTCGCGAAGTTCGGGCAAGGGTATCTGTATCGCATTCTTAACTATCTGGGTGTTCGACTCCTGACGATTCCGGATATCCACGATGGTATACGCCTGTTGATGGCTCGCGAAATGTTCGGGATCGAAAGGTGCCGACTTCAAAGGGCCGTCGGTGACTACCAGCGTTGCCGCTATCAGACGTTCATAGCCTATCTTTGCCGCTTTTTCAAGCAACTTCCGTAGTTGCACGGGGTCGGCGGCCAATAGGTAGCATGTTTCTTCCGGGCCCACGACGGAACCCAGCCAAGTTTCAAACCTCGGTCCGTCCGGTATGTTAATCGCTCCCGGCATGTGCCCTGAACGGAATTGTTCTGCGGGACGGCCATCAACAATAAGTACCTGAGGTCTCATCTCATGCGGTCCGACGAGTATCGGGATTGCCTCTATACTCGCTAAGAATGCGTCCGCTCCCCGCTTATTAAGCATTACATCGTATGCAAAGTACTTAGGTACAAAAGGAAGCTGATCCAATACCAGCGCCACAAACTCATCCTCGCTCATGGGCTGCAATGCATAGTTTTCACGGATTTCCCGACCAATCGTACTATCCAGTTCACTTCCGATGTTTTTTCCGCAGAGTGAACCCGGCCCATGAGCGGGATAAACCCGTACGTCGTGTGGGAGCTTCATCAGTTTTTCGCGTGTGGTACGATACAATTGTCTAGCCAATGCCCGGGCTTCGGCCCGGATATTTCCGACGTTCTCCCGAAGATCAGGTCGCCCTACATCTCCGACAAATAACGTGTCGCCAGTGAAAACAGCATGGGGTTGCGCGTGTTCGTCCAACAACAAAATGCTGATGCTATCCGGAGAATGCCCGGGGGTATGGATGGCTTCCAGCTGAATGCTTCCCAGTGGAATACGGTCGCCCTCGTCAAACGGTATATAGGGGTATCCGACACCTGCGAGGCTACTGGTATAAATGGGCGCTTCATTTAATTCGTATAGCTCCACGTGCGAACTGACAAAATCCGCGTGTGGGTGGGTTTCGATAATCGCCGATATCCGTGCGTGGTGATTTACCGCAAAATCAAGGTACGGTTTTGGGTTCCGTCCGGGATCTATCAATGCTACCTGGTTTCTACTGATGATGGCATAGGACGCATGTGCCAGTCCTTCGTCGTAAAATCTGTGTACATTCATCTGCATGGCATTTGGGAAACAAAGATAGACAAATGTTTTTTGCGAATTTAATTTGTATTTTGGTCGCATGACCGGGCATCACAAACTTATAGCGTTTATACTAAGCAACCTGGTGGTAGTCGGTGCTTGGGGCCAGGGAAACATGCCTTTTGCATCCGGCCATACTAACGGAAAGATTACCCACACGGAAATCAATGAAGCCTCGGGCTTGGTGGCTTCCTCGGCAAATCCGGGTTTTCTCTGGACGCACAACGACAGCGGTGATGCAGCGCGTATTTTTCTCATTGATGATTCCGCGCAACTTAAAGCTACTTATTACCTGCAGGGAGTGGATGCCCGCGATTGGGAAGACATCGGTACGATGGAACGCTTTGGGCGAAATTACCTATTGGTAGGGGATATCGGCGATAATGGAGGCCGCCGGCCGTATGTTAGTGTTCATATGCTGGAAGAACCCGTGGCAATGGGGGGGAGCGCATACGTGGATACGATTCCAGCGGAATGCATTACCACGTTTGTATTGACGTATGAAAACGGTCCGCGTGATGCCGAATCGCTAATTTTCGATCCTATAGATAACTACCTGTACCTATTCAGCAAACGGGAACTCCACGCGGGTATCTATCGAACGGTTCTTCCGGAAAAGCCGGCCGATACATTGGTCTTAACGCAGGTAGGGACGATACCGTATACCTTTATCACTTCGGCCGACATCAGTCCAGACGGGACGGAAATATTAATGAAAAACCTCTTGAATGTTTTTTACTGGCAACGGAAATCCGGGGAATCGATGCCTCAAACGTTAAGCCGACCAGCAATCCAGTTGCCTTATCGACCTGAGCCACAAGGCGAAGCTATCGCCTTTTCGCGGAATGGCCAAGGCTATTACACCCTGAGTGAAGCGGTGCTGGGTTTTAATGTTAATTTGTACTTTTACCGGCGACAGGGATCAATTACCGTAAACGCAGTGCAGCGATCTTTTTGATACCGTTCACAAAGCAACCCATGATTCAATAACTAGCTAATAAAATGAAGAACTACTTAATAAGCCTGCTGGCAATGTGGTATGTTGCGGACGTTTATGCCGCCAAAGTGGACACAATAGCGGTTGACAGCCGTGCCATGGGCAAAGCCATTAAAACCGTGGTCATTGTACCCGACGACTACGATTCCCTCGACTCTTTGCCCGTTGTATATCTGCTGCATGGATACAGCGGCAACTATGCCGACTGGGTAACCAAGGCTCCTGAAATTAAAGATATCGCCGATCGCTACCACTTCATGATCGTGTGTCCGGATGGGGGATACGGCAGCTGGTACTGGGACAGTCCGGTAGACGATTCATTCCAATACGAAACATTTGTATCCCGGGAATTAGTAAAGTGGGTTGACGCTAACTATAAGACCCTACGAAGCCGTCAGGGTCGGGCTATTTCTGGGTTAAGTATGGGCGGACACGGCGCGCTGTATCTTGCGATGCGGCATTTGGACGTCTATGGTGCGGCAGGCAGTACCGCCGGTGGCGTGGATATCCGTCCATTTCCACTCAATTGGGATATGGCCGAACGTCTGGGCAGCTATGCGGATTACCCAGAAAGATGGGACGCACATACAGTTATCAACCAATTGCATAGACTTACACCCGATACACTGGCATTGGTGATTGACTGTGGCACAGGCGATTTCTTTTACCACGTTAATGAACAACTGCATCGGAAACTATTAGACAGAAACATCCCGCATACCTATATTACCGGGCCAGGCGCGCATAATTGGATGTATTGGCAACAATCCATTTGTTATCAACTTCTGTATTTTCATAAATTTTTTGGCCGGTAGCGGAGTTTGTCGTAATGCATATGTTTGATTTGATTAACAGGCAGTTAAATCAGAATGTAAAAAAATAATGACTTTTTTGAATAAATTATTTGACAAAGCCGACAAATTTTCCATACATTTATTGCTCAAACCAACTAATTATAAACTTAAACAGGTCCCGGCTGTTAACACAACCGGGACTTTTTTGTTAATAAGTTGAAAGAAAAGTACCATGCTTAAGGCTTCCCTGGAATACCTACATCCGCAAGGCGACCATTCGTTTCTATTGCGTAGTTTCGGACCCGAAGCTTTTGATGCGCCTTATCATTTCCATGCCGCTTATGAGCTCACTTACATCACCGGGGGGAGGGGCAAGCGGTATATTGGTAGCCACCAGGACAATTTCGGGCCGGGCGACTTGGTCCTTATCGGCCCAGACATTCCGCATTGCTGGAAACTGGAGCCTACCGATTCATCGGATGCAGGAGCTATCGTCGTCCATTTTTCAGAAGATACACTGGGGCCAACGTTGCTGGCCAAGACCGAGATGGAAGCCGTTACTAAATTTCTCGAACGTGCGAAAATCGGTATCTATTTTACAGCGCCGATTTCGGATCAAATAGGCAAGCGGCTGGATTCCTTAGCTAGGGAGACGGAATTTTATCGTTTTACCGGATTACTGGAAGTCCTCCAACAGCTTTCAGACGACGTCACTTGCACGGTTTTCAGTCAGCAAGACACCGTGGCGATTCAGCCCCGTGCTTCGCAACAGCGCATAAGCCCGGTGTTTGCGTATCTGGTGGAAAATTACCGGAGCAAAGTTTCGCTGGAGGAGGCAGCATCTCTTGCCCACATGACGCCTCAGGCTTTCTGCAAATACTTCAAAAAGACAACCAGGAAAACGTTCATGGAAACAGTTATGGAATATCGAATCAACTATGCCGCACAACAATTGATTCAAACGGAGAAACCAGTGTCCGATATCTCCTTCCAGAGCGGATTTTCCGACGTCTCATTTTTCTATCGGACATTCAAGAGAAAAATGAAGCTCAGTCCGCTGAATTACCGGCGCCGTTTCATGCTGCACTAAAGCAATAACGGATTCAAATCCGAGTCTGCCAATGATCCCGGTGCTTTATTGCCAAGCCACGTCTTCAGGTCATTTTCCTGGAAGCTGTGCTGCGGCGGTGCAATCCGGGTGCCGTCGGCATAATAGATAATGGTCATAACCTCACGCATCCGTTGTCCCTCATTTCCGGGTGCGTTGTGTATGGTAAACCCATTGTGCCAGGTGGCGTCACCTGCCTTCAATGCAGCCGGCCTGACCAACGGAAACCGGTGTTGACGGACATATTGTTCAAATGCGTCTTCCGATTCGTCAGAGATCACTAAGTCGGATACCGCACCTTCCCGATGGGATCCGGATGCGAAGGTAAGCATCCCCATATCCGGATTCGGGATATCCACCAGCGGCATCCACATGGTAATTGTCTTATTGGTGGCCAATGGCCAATAGTTTTGATCCTGATGCCACGGGGTGGGGCCGCCACCCGGTTCTTTAAATAGTGCCTGATCGTGATACAGCCGGACATTTTCAACACCGAGCAGCTTGGCTGCGATATAAGCGAAACGTTTAGCCAATACAAACTTCTTTACGCTTTCGTCCACACGCCACAAATTCATAATCTGCAAAAAAGCTTTGCCATAGGTGTCACGTTCCGCAAGACTCCGTTTTTCGTCATTAAACCGGTTCACCGCACTGCTTATCACGCGCTGATAAACGGTTATTTCCTGTTCATTGAGTAGGTCTAAGGTCTGTACGTGACCGTTCCGTTCAAATTCCTGCACCTGCTCGCCCTGGATTTCATACCGGTTATCCAGATCGGGGAGTATATCCAATGTTGTTTCCATCATTTCTTACCTTTATAAGAACAAATGACGGAAACAGGAGGGGCACAAAAAATGAGTAAGTTAACCAAATTGTGGATTATATTATCCAGCAAAAATGAAAGAAGCTTATTTTATGACAAAATAAACAAATCCAATATCGCTAGGCATTTCTATTTCCGTCGATTTCCTGCTGCTGGCGGAGCTGATCCACATTATTTTTAACGCCGAATTCATCTGTTTTTTCAGCGAACGCGTTCAGCAATTCGGTAATTGCATCTCCGTTTTCAGCGGTTCGCTGATAGATGTCAGGCAATATCTTCTCCAAACGACTATCTCCTAATTCGATATTATCTACTTCGATTTTACCGATTTTCTCCAGTACCGCTTGGCCACTTCGTTTCAAATCTTCCAATTCGCGGACAATTTTCTCCATCAGTTCAAATTTTTTCAACTTATCCATGATATCCGTTTTAGTTTTATTTGAGATAAACACCAAAATCAATAAAAGGTTTCCGGCGCATTACGATCAGATAGGTTACGTAGCCTTCCGATTCGGAACAAGGGTGAGGAGGAAGAGGCTTTCTTCGAGGGCCAATACACTATGTGGTATCCGGTCGTGAAGGGCAACCAATTGCCCTTGTGTCAATTGCAGCGTCTGCTCCTGGGTACCGAAACGCAAGTGACCTTCCAACACCTGCACACTAATCATCCCCTCGGCGGTGTGGGTAGGCATTTCTGCTCCTGCATGCAATGCGATTAACACGATGCGCAGGCGCTCCGATTTAAAGACCGTAATCGCGTTCCGCGGGCCGTTCAACCAAGCGGGCTCTTTTTTGATTTGTTCGATGAATTTCGGCAGATCGATGCCTACCAGCGCTGCATTGACAGTCCGTTCCCCCTCCGGGCGTTGCGGTGTCGATTCATTAATTTTCTCTTCCATATTTTTACGGTTTCACTCTTATAACAATGCAAAGTACGTTTAGGTTTCGTCGATGCCTTTATAAGTTGATATTTTCAAATAAACCATTGAGTCCATCGCAATTCCCCTTACTTTTGTTTGAGAACCCGACAATTAATAAACAAACCGACATGTTTCGCTGGATAATTAATACAGACCATTCAAAAACGACCCTCATCATCCGATTGATGGTCGGAGCGGTTTTTCTCTCCGAAGGCATTCAGAAATTCCTACTGCCAGAAAAGCTGGGGGCCGGACGCTTCGAGAAAATAGGTCTCCCGGACCCTGAGTTTCTCGGACCGTTTGTGGGTACCTTTGAAATCATTTGCGGTGCCTTGGTCCTGATGGGGTTGTTTACCCGGCTCGCTGCTGTCCCTTTGCTATGTATTATGCTCGTGGCAATATTCACCACCAAAACAGTTATACTCGCCGATGAGGGCTTTTGGGCAATGATGCATGCTGCCCGCACCGATTGGTGCATGCTATTGGGAAGCGTTTTCCTGTTGATCCGTGGTGGTGGGTGGTGGTCTGGCGACCGTAAACTTAGTCGGCCGCAAGATCATCTGACTAGCTGAATGTGTCAATAATCAATATGATGCCGCTGATCACCATCACGGCAATCACCAGTTTCCTGAAAAATGTACCATTGATTTTTTTTAGGTATGCTTTACCGACCCAATTCCCAACGGACGCGCCCGCTCCCAGCACAAAGCCATAAACCCACAGTTTGCCATGTAGGTTTCCCAGGGCGGTATAGCTGGATATCTGCACCAAACCGACCATAAATGAGTTGGCGGTCTTTGTCGCGATCATCGGTTCTTTCTCTATCCCATAATTCAGGTAAAAGGGGTTGAGTACCGGTCCCACCGCACCGATGAGGGTGGAAAAAAAACCGATCACAAAACCCAGCGGACCGAACCACTTTGACGTCATCGGAAAGGAACGCTTTATCTTGCCGAACCGGTATTGAAACACCGTACTGATCAAGAACAGCCCCACGATGAGCCGTAACCACTCCAGCCTGACGGTACTGAATAGCCAGGCGCTGAGCAATGTTCCGCAGATCGCAGGAATGACATAGTACTTCGAAATCTTCCAGTTAATATGTTTCCAGAACATAATCAGGCGAACCGGCTCCCCAATCAGGTTACCCAGGTTGACCACGGGAGCGGTTGCCCGTCCGCCGATTAGGAAATTCAAGATAGGCACCAGCAACAACGAACCACCTCCGCCGGACAGCGTAGAAATCATGTAGCTGACTGCCCCGGCAGCGAAAAGAATGCCGTATACAGAATAATCCCCTGATAATATTTCCATGCCTGCAGCCATACCGCTTTCCCTCGTGCTGTTGTTCTGATATCCGGTTTCGGAGAGCGTGCCACAGGATAACAGACCATATCGGTTTTGGTTTCAACGAACTCGTTCAGGAAGACTAAAAAGTTGTGAAATAATATTAACTTTCGGAGCAGATACGGCAGGATGATTCCGACTTGACTAACCGAACCTGCCTGTACCACTAAATAATTGATTGATAGACAACTAAGAGGTAAAATTATGACCATCGAACAGATCTTCCGGGATAAATCGATAAAAGCAAAGGCAAAAGTTTCTACGATCGGAGAGTGGCTCCTGAATGGGGAACTTCCTTTAGAGGAGTTACTGCTGTATGCGGAAAAACAAAACGCTACTGACAAAGCAACCTGTATCGAAGCCATCGAATATGCCACGAAGAAAACACCGGCGATAGCAGATGAAAACCTGCTTACTTTTGTTACCGCAGCATTGAAAGACGACGAACCGAGGGTAAAATGGGAAAGTGCGAAAGTAATCGGAAACATAGCCCCGTTATTTCAAGCCACATTAGACAGGTCAATTACCAACTTGATGTCAAACACCGTAAACACGGGAACAGTTGTCCGTTGGGCAACGGCATATGCCCTAGGTGAAATATTAAAATTAAAAACCGATACCAACCAAAGTCTTTTGCCAAAAATTGAGGCGCTCAGCGAGAAAGAAGAAGACAACGGCGTAAAGAAAAAATACCTTGACGCGTTGAAAAAAGCAAAAAAGTTGTAAAAAGGGATTGCTGGTTATAAAAAAGCGGGGCCTCGTGAAGAAGCCCCGCTTTGCGGAGAGGGAGGGATTCGAACCCTCGATACAGTTATCCCATATACAGTCTTTCCAGGACTGCTCATTCGACCACTCTGACACCTCTCCGAGTGGGCTGCAAAAGTAAGCGTTTATTTTAGTATTTCAAAGCTCATCTTTTTCATAGCCGCCCATGCAATCCATGCAGGCGTTCGCATATGCGTTGTACTCGTCGTAGGCAGCACCGGGCTTACCAAATAAGGTGATGATCCGATCTATTCTGATTTTGGTTTCGGTATCAAGCGTGATGAACACCCCGTTTCCCCGCTCTTCTTTCATATGCAAGACACGGCCTTTTGCCTCACAAATTCCTTCGTCGGAACAGAAATAGAAGATCTTACCCGTGGTCTTTTTCTCGATTTCCTCCTCAATAACTTCCCGATACTCCCAAGCGACTGGCAGATATGATGTGTCGAGTGATGTCTTTTTTAAGTTCATAGCCTGTAAAGATAACGTTTTTGCGCTGATCATTATTGTTCCATTGTATTACGTGTCGAAAACACACTGTGTACAGGAAAGCACAGGATAACCCTGTCAAAAGTATTTTGTATTTTTACCTACATATTTATAAACCAGATAAACTAAGACAAAGACGTGGCATTTTTTAGATATCGGAAGGTAATAGTAGGTATTAGTATATTAATTGTGTCTATTGCCAGTGTCTCTGCAGAGTCAGTGGTTGCTGACACGCTTGCATCTGCTGAGGAAGGTTGGTGGGGCTGGGGCTTCTTAGGGCGTTTCCACCCGATAATTGTCCATTTCCCGGTATCACTGCTGCTGATTGCCGCAATTATGGAGGTGCTGACCTTTCGAAAATTCCAATCATCGCTACGTACCGGCATCAATTGGTTGGTTTTTATCGGTGCAGGCGGCGCCATTGTCTCGGCATTTTTAGGATGGCTACTGGCTTCGTCCGGTAGTTATGGCGGAGATACATTTGCGGTGCATCAATGGATAGGGATCGCTACGGCAGCGCTGGGAGTGCTGGTGGCCGTATTTCTCTGGATGGCCATCCGGCAAAAACGTACGAGCTTTGTGAAGGCATACCAAGCCCTGCTATTGCTTGCCACGGTTGGCGTATCGGTAGCTGGCCATTATGGGGGGGCCCTTACGCACGGGCAGGACTATTTGCTTAGCGGAACGCCGTGGGCTTCGGGAGATGGGGAACTGCTGGCTGGGATCGAAGGGCCTTCAACACCCGTTGAGTGGCAAACGTTTGCCAGCTTGGATAGTTTGGATGGCGAGCAGGAAATGAATCTCAATCTGGCGGTCCGGACAGTGCTGGCTCATAAATGCTTCCAATGCCACAGTAGTGACAAAATGGAGGGAGAGCTTAGGCTCGATGATAAAGAACTTGTATTCAAGGGGGGCGAATCGGGACCGGTTATCGTTCCGGGCGATGTCCAGAATAGTGAATTGGTGCGCCGCATTACCTTACCCCCGGGGCATAAGGAAGCAATGCCCGGAAAAGGCAAACCATTGAGCGATAACGAGATTGGTCTGATAAAACTCTGGATCGAAAAAGGTGCTCCGTGGCCCGACCAGGCAAAAGGTATTTTCAGGGTAGCACCATTGGCGCCGCGGCAACCTCAATTGCCCAGTGCGGTAGCCGGATTGGAAAACCCACTGGATCTATGGATCAATGAATATTTTAAAAAGAATGAACTCCCATGGCCAACCGTTGTTGAGGATCGGGTATTCCTGAGACGTGTCTACTTTGATCTAATCGGACTTCCGCCGGGCCCACAGCAGCTGGCAGATTTCCAAGCGGATACAAACCCAGATAAGCGAAAGCTGATTGTGGAGGAGCTGCTGGCCCGGGATCGTGACTATGCGACGCATTGGACCACCTTCTGGAACGATCTGCTGCGCAACGACTATACAGGGCCGGGTTATATTACCAACGGGCGCTTCAATATCTCCGATTGGCTATACCGATCCCTTGTCAACAACAAGCCCTATGACCAGTTTGTGCGAGAGTTAGTGGCTCCGACTGAGGCGTCCAAAGGATTTATTAAGGGCATCGAATGGCGGGGCGCCGTAAACAGCAGCCAAACCACCGCCATGCAGGCCGCACAGAATGTATCTCAGGCATTGTTGGGCGTGAATTTGAAATGTGCATCGTGCCACGATAGTTTTGTAAGTGATTGGAAGCTGGACGATGCCTATGCATTTGCCAATATTTTTTCTGAAAAACCATTGGAAATCAATCGCTGCGATATCCCAACCGGAAAAATGGCCGATACGCGGATACTATGGCCCGAATTGGGAGCTATTTCAGCTAAGGGTACGATCCAGCAGAAGTCAGAAGAATTGGCTAACGCACTCACTCAACCCAAAAATGGACGGCTTTACCGCACGTTGGTAAACCGTATATGGGCGCAATTGATGGGGCGGGGGATCGTGTCGCCTACCGATGAGATGGACAAGGCTCCCTGGAGCCAAGACTTACTGGATTGGATGGCGGTCTATTTTGTGGAACAAGGGTACGACATCAAAAAGATCCTCCACCTGATCACTACCTCCAAAACATATCAATTGCCGTCGATATCGGTTGAAGATCCAGCGACTATCAACACGGATAAATTTGTCTTTACGGGCATGTTAAAGCGCAAGCTTACGGCCGAACAGTTTGCCGACGCAGTCAGTATGGTCGTACACCCGATCTATTCGGTCGGCGCATTGAAATACAATCCACAGGGAGACTCCATCGCCTTTACGAATGCCAATTCCTTTGTGCGCGCTGCCTTGGTGCAGAACGATCCCTTTTTGACCGCTCTGGGCCGTCCAAGCCGTGAAAATATCATCAGTGTGCGCGACAACCAGGGTACACTGCTACAGGCGATGGAACTGACAAACGGGGCGCTGCTGAACGAAACCCTGATAGCAGGTGCCCAGGAATGGGTGGCGGGCCATGAAAATCCGAAATTGCTTACGGAGGCGATATTTAAGCAAAGTTTTGGACGTGCTCCAACGGAGGATGAGCGGCGCATCGCCAATGAAATATTAAACAACGGTATGGATACCAATACGGTACAGGATTTGCTGTGGGCAGTGATATTGCTGCCTGAATTTCAATTTATTGAATAAGATATCATGAAGCATTATTATAACAGGAGAGATTTTCTAAAAACCGCAAGTGCAGGCACATTGGCTGCACTTGCTGCTGGAGCCCCCCTTTCGGGATTTTTAAGCTCCTGCTCCGGCAAACAGGCTGGTGCCGACGCAGTCATTCTACTGTGGATGGCCGGGGGCATGGCTCATACGGATACGTTCGATCCGAAAGCATATACACCCTTTGAGAAAGGGCTTGACTCCAATCGGGTATTAAGCACATTCAAGTCCGTTCCGACAGCGTTGGATGGCATTCACTTTTCCGAAGGCCTGGAATCCATTGGGGCGTTGATGGACAAGGGTACGCTCATTAGGTCGTACGTCGCGGCCGATTTGGGGCATATCCTGCATTCACGCCATCAGTATCATTGGCATACGTGTTACGAACCTCCCCAAACGGTGGCCGCACCGCATATCGGTGCGTGGATCGCACAGGAATTAGGGCCTAAAAACCCAGTGATACCTGCGTTTATCGATATCGGTCAGCGAATGACAGTGGGAGAGGCCGAAGAACTTAAAGCGTTCCACACCGCTGGTTTTCTGGGGAGCGAATATGGTCCGTTTATGATACCGGATCCGTCTTCGGGACTGGATGCCGTAAAACCTCCTGCAGGGATGTCGTTCAGTCGTTTCGAGCGTCGCAATCAATTATACAACGATTTGCTCAGCCAAAATGCGGTTGGGGACCTTGGAAGTGATTACCAAAAGGAATCGTTCAAGCGCTCCATGGAGCAAGCTTACATGCTACTTAAATCTCCGGAAGCTAAAGCATTTGATCTGCACGATGAGCCGAAGGAAAGCTACGACATCTACAATACAGGAAGATTCGGCTTAGGCTGCCTAATGGCCCGCAGGCTGATTGAGCAGGGGGCACGTTTTATCAGCGTAACTACCGAATACGAACCTTTTAAAGGCTGGGATACGCACGAAGGTGGGCATACCCGCGTGGGTGAAATGAAGAAACTCATTGACGCGCCAGTAGCACAATTGATTAAAGATTTAGACCGTAGCGGGCACCTCGACCGTACGCTGATTATCATCGCCAGCGAATTCAGTCGCGATATGGTGATGGAGGGCAGGCCAGGCGCGGAGGTGAAACATCAGGTAAACCAGCCCGATGTGATCAACGATATCAAAAATTATGGGATGCACCGGCATTTTACAGATGGGTGTTCCATGTTGATGTTCGGTGGTGGTATTAAAAAGGGATTTGTGTATGGGAAGACCGCAGACGAACGGCCGTGTAAAACCATCGAGAAGCCCATACGGATTGAACAGGTGCATCAATCGATTTACCATGCGTTGGGCATCGATCCACAGAAGCACGAGGTAATTGAGGGCCGGCCCTTCTACACGACACCAGATGGTGTCCATAAACCTGAATTGGAGTTTTTTAGTTAAGGATTTTGCAAGAAGTCCAATACGATGGCATTGAACTCCGCTGGATGGTTTACCGGGAAATAGTGGTCTTCGCCCGAGGCGATGTGCAACGTGCCTTTCGGTAAATTGGCGGCGATATTACGGGTATGGTTTTCCTTGATGATATCGTTTTCACCGGCCATCACCAACACGGGACAGTGGATCGCTCTCAAATCTTCATATACCCGGTTAGGCTCGGTTAATAACAGCGTCATCAAGCGAGCGGCATTTTGGGCCGTGCCGCTGGTGTCAGCTTCCCACGTTTTGCGGCGTTTTTCGATCTCTTGAAGCACACTGCGGTCTACCACATTGTCGTTGATGTAAATATTGGCACCCATGGTTACCAGCTTTTTGACTTTAGCTGGGTAATTCAACGCCAGCAGCAATCCGGTATTCCCGCCGTCGCTCCAGCCCACCACGTTCACACTGTCGAGGTTCAACTTATCCAGCAGCGCTTTCATGTCGTCGGCAAAAAGTTCGTAGGTATACCGCTCGCCATCTTCAGACGACCTGCCCTGGCCCCGGGTGTCCACAGCGATAACGCGGTAATGTTTTGCAAATTCCGGAATTTGATAGGTAAAGGCTTGGATGGACTGTGAATTGCCGTGCAACAGCAGCAAGGGTTCTCCCTGGCCATATGTTTCGTAATATAGTTCGATGCCATTGACGGTTACCCGGTGACCGGCACTGTCATTCTTTCCATAGGCAAGCGGCTTCTTGAAATCCGAACCATCCACACGTGCAGACCGCTTACCCAGGTATGGAGATTCGGAAGTGCCCGAAAGAGTAAATCCCTCGCGTTGTTGTAGATAGCCCCAATGATGCGCTACGCTATCACCTTCAAAGCCGCCGGATGGGACCGGTATTTTCACAAGCTGTCCCTTCTCATCTTCCACAAACAACTGGAAATCATCGAAATAGAATTTACCCTGGCGGCTATAAAGTCCACCAAATGCCAGAAATTCCGCATCCCGATCTATTTTTCCTTCAATGGCATATACCTGCCATTCGCTGTTCCGGATGGGTTTATCCATCATGTTATAAAAAAATCCCACCCGTTTATCTTTCTTATCGACCCGTGCCCAGATTTCGGCTTCGGCGGTTGAATCGATCAGTTCCACCTTTACCGCTGCCTGCAGCCGGAAATGCTTACCTTGGTGTGCTTCCACCCGGATACGTTGGGCAAAGGCACCCCAGTCATCAGCCGGTTGAGCCAACAAAAAAGAGGGCAGAAGGAGCAACCAGCCGATGACTAAGCGTGCACAATGGTTCATGCTTGCAAAGATAATCAGCCTGTGGGGCTGCTCATTTTTTTTAACATTCATTAACGTGGATACTTGAATTGCGGATAGGTAGTGATGGCTCAAAACTTCACCTGCAACTCAGCTTGCCGTTCACCGTTTTTTCCGGGTTTCCATTTTGGACCTTCGCGTACCAGCTCCATGGCCCTTTTACTAAGTGCTGGATGGGTTGTATGCGTAATTTGGATGTCGATCGGAGACCCCTCGTCATCGATTGTGAAGGTCAGTGTCACTGCACCTTTGCGACCTTCGGTTTGCCGGATACCTTTTTTAAGATACCGGTTATACACGCGCCAACCACCGAGAGGTTCGGGCTGGTCGCCTATTCCGAGGTTGCTCTCGTTGCCGTATCCCATCCCGGCTACCTCGCTATGTGTCCTTGCATCGGGCTGCGTTGCAATGGGGAGACTGTCTGGACCTGTAAGCGACACCGTCTGTGCAGTCTGCCGCATGCCGCGCGTGCGCACCTCCGGCGTATCGTCACGCAGCACGTGTGCTGTTTGCCTTACTTCGGCGGTATCAACCAAGATAGGGGGTCGTAAGGTGGCGGCGGTTCTCACCGACGGAGACGACGTATCCCTCGCGGTCGGCTGTTCGACAGGGGCAGTCGTTGGAGCCGCAGCCAATCGCCTTTTTGTTTGGGGTACAGCCTTTTTAGCAGCAGATGCTATCGATGGGGGCAGCGGCTTGGTCGCAGTGTCATCTGCTTCAGCTTGATCGTCGGATTTTCTGGCAATGGCCTGTTCTTCCGTGCGGGGCGCTTCGGTTCCGGCAGGTGCCGATGCGATTTCCGGCTGGTTTTCTTCCAGGGTGTGCCACTGCGTGAACCACAAGGTGCCAACAGTGAAAGCTACCAATACGGTTGCGGCAATCGCCCAACGTTGGGCCGGAACCAATCGCCGCAGGCCGCTGCGCTGGGCTCGTGCCGCGATACGCTTGCGAATGGCTACCAGGTTGGCTGCGTGTACGTCCTGAGTTTCCCTCTCCATTCCCAGGATAACATCCATTAATGCCGGGTCTTGCTGCGCCCGCCGCTCCAGCGCGTACATCTCCCGGGGGCTGAGCTCCCCGTTTACATACCGTCTGATCCGTTCGATGTCTACCTTACCTTTTTGCATCGCTGCCCTCCATACACAATTTCAGGTTCCGCTTGCCATTTTGGATGTAGCTTTTCACCTCGTTCATGCTATATCCCGTAATTTCGGCTATCTCTTTGTAACACTTTTCGTTTAGATAAAACAAATCGACACTCCGTTTTTGTTTTTCCGGCAGGCGCTCCATGCAGCGCTCCAATTGGGAAAGCTGCCGTTCTTTTTCCTCCACGTCGTCTTCCGGATGCACCGGCAGCGGAAATTCCACAAATTCATCGATCGAAATTTGCTGCCTGTTTTTTTCAGACCGCAGCTGCATAAGGCAATGGTTGCGACTCAGCACATAAAGCCAGCTGGCAAATTTCTGGATGTCCTGCTTATTGACTTTGTGGATAAGTTCCTCAAAAATCTGCATAACGGCATCCTTGCTGCGCTCGCTGTCCTGCAGGTAACGCATGCATACGTAATATACCATTTCGGCATGGGCATCAAACAGTGCAGCCAAGACGGCCAGATCGCCGGTCTCGCGATAGCGCCGTAGGAGTATGTCGTCGTCATCGACGTTTTTTTTGGACTTGCTTAACCAACCCATTACCGGGTGAAAATAATTTTTTTTTCCGGTTTATGGAAATCCGGAAAGCCCAGCATCCTTTGCCAAAATTTAGTGTTATGAAGCCAATCATCTTTTTTGCAACATTGCTGACGCTATCCCTGGTCGGATATAGGTCCGGCATGCCGCCCACCATGCATGGTAAGGTATACGACCAACAAACGGGTACGGCAATCGCCGGTGTTTTTATCACCGTAGAAGGAACCCAAGCCACCACCCAAACGGACTCCCTGGGGCGGTATGCTATTTCCGCGGCAATTGGACAGTTCCTGGTATTTAGTCACACCGGTTATGAAACCAAGCGGATAAAGGTTGGTAACAAAAACCCGCTGGATGTACCGCTTAACCCCTCACAGGTCTCCGCAGTAGAAACGATGATGACGGGATACGGCACACAACACCGCATGGCTTTAGTTGGCAATACCGGTGACATCAGCATCCGCGGTATTGCGGATGCTACCTATGCCCCCCTCATGATCCTGCCTCAGTCGGCAAATACCGAATCCTATAAAGGAATTGCCGAAAATCACTTTTCTGACCCCTTGGATACGCCTTTATCCACCTTTGCCATCGATGTGGACGCTGCTTCGTACAGCAATTTCCGTCGATTCATCCATAACGGGCAATTGCCACCGGCAGATGCCGTCCGGATTGAGGAAATGATCAATTATTTCCAATATGAGCTAGCGAGCCCCACCGGTGGCGAACCGGTGGCTATTCATACCGAGCTGGCCACAGCACCCTGGAATCCCAAACATCACCTGTTGCGTATCGGTTTGAAAGCCAAGTCGGTTCCGGCCGATAAACTGCCCGCATCCAATTTGGTTTTTCTGATCGACGTATCCGGATCCATGATGGGGAGTAACCGTTTACCCTTGGCGCAGGCGTCCATGAAACTGCTTGTGGACCAGCTTCGGGGGAACGATCATGTGGCCATCGTAACGTATGCCCGATCGGCCGACGTGGTATTGGAAAGTACGCCGGCAAGCCAGAAAATCGCCATCAAGGACGCCATCGATGCACTCCATGCCAGCGGATCTACTGCCGGCGGGGCAGGTTTGCAGTTGGCCTATCGCATCGCTCGCCAACATTTTATCAAAGACGGAAATAACCGCGTTATCCTAGCTTCCGATGGGGATTTCAATGTGGGCCCATCCAGCGACAACGAGATGGAGCAACTGATTGCCAAAGAGCGGCAAAGCGGCGTAAGCCTTTCCGTGCTGGGCTTTGGCATGGGCAACCTGAAAGATAGCAAGATGGAACTGCTGGCCAACAAAGGGCACGGAAATTATGCCTACATCGACAACATCACGGAAGCCCGCAAAGCGATGATCACGGAGTTTGGCGGCACGCTCTTTACGGTAGCAAAGGATGTAAAAGTACAGGTGGAGTTCAATCCATACAAGGTTCAGGCATACAGACTGTTAGGATATGAAAACCGTTTGCTGGAAAAGGAAGATTTCAATAACGACGAAAAGCTTGGGGGCGACATGGGCGTGGGGCACACCGTTACGGCCTTATATGAAATCGTACCAGCAGGGGTAGAAAGCGCGTATCCCGGCGATGTCGATCCGTTGAAATACCAGTCGGCGAAAGATCGGCGAACAGTGGGTAACAGCCGGGAGGTGGCAACGGTCAAATTCCGCTACAAAGATCCAGATGGAGCTAAAAGTCGACTGCAGCAAGTAGCCGTGGCCGATACGCCGGTAGCATTGGCAAGCGCCAGCATGGATTTCCGCTTTGCCAGTGCCGTGGCGGAACTGGGTATGCTGCTACGAAATTCCGATTTTAAACAGCAAGCAGATTACGATCAACTAATCGCCCGGGCAAAGGGTGCCAAAGGTAAAGACGACGAAGGCTACCGGGCGGAATTCATCCGCTTAGCAGAAAACGCGAAGCTACTCGCGCAAAGTGACGGATTAGCGGTGCAAAACTACTAATCCGCAGTCGTAGCAGGTCACCGGTAAGCAACTATACCGGTGACCTGGTCGTTTGAAAGATGGCCGATGGTTAAAGCTTCGACACCATACGATCGAAAACGGCACGTTGTGCCCGCATGGATCCCACTTTATCTTCCGGATTCGTATGACATTCCAGCAGGATCCAACCGCTGTAATCCAACTGACTCAGATTTTTCAAAAGCGCGGGGTATGGGTAATCGGTGCGGTCCAATTCGCGAACATGAATGGTATCACCTAAGCGATCCTTTACCAAATCGAAGTTGTATTGGAATCCCTGACCGTCCAAATCCTGTGGATTGCAATTCCAGCAAATAGTTGCATTGGGATGGTCCGCGTGGTCCATAATGGTCTTGATATTGGGTAGGTTCTGCGTTTCATTACCATGAACTTCCAACCGGAGCTGCTGACCGAAATCAGCTGCGTAAGCCGCCAGTTCCTTCAAGGAGGCACCGATCTGCGCCATGGTCTGTTCACGGGGTACATTCTCGTGGAACGCATTCGGTTTTACCTTTACGCCGCCGCCCCCGATATCTGCACTTAATTGAATGAATTCCTTCGTTCGTGCAATGGCTGCTTTGAGCCGGTCCTGATCGGGGAAATCGTATTGCTCATTGGTACCCATACCGACTACCACTACCGGGCTATCCGCAAATTGCTTTTTAACGCCCAAACGTTCCTGTTTGCTCATTTCGGGAGTAACGTGATGGGCGTGATCTACCCGCAGCTCAACGCCATGTATTCCCGTTGCTGTACAGTTTTTGATGAGTGTCGGCACGTCCCAGTCTTTACCCCATTGGTAGGTGACCAGTCCAAGCTTCATTTTGGATACATACTTCCGGTCGCCAACTGCCCAAGCAGCCGCAGGAATCAACGTTGAACCCGCCAGTAACGACAACGTGTTAAGGAATTGCTTTCTATTAATGCTGTACATCGTATTATAAATTGGTTGCTAGCAAATATAATATTTATTCTGTTTAATTCTTCCACGGATCCGGTTTTCGTGTGAAGTAGGTGATGACGTCGACTTGAAGAGCGGACCGGCTACATGGATGCCGTTGTATCTGCTAAGCGATTTTATTACTGTATATCCAACTTTATCGTCCCGCTTCCGTTGAGGTACAGTAAGCGATATACTAATTTTATCCTTGTGTTGCGTACCCTTATAGAGGTACATAACAGGTACGGAATAGGTGCATATACCGTGCAGATTGGGTACCTTAAAAGTAGGGCATATACAACGTCAAACCTCTTTTCTTGAGTGAAAGATACCTTAAAAATCCATCCGCTGAATACGGATTGCATTGCCAATAGCGAGCAAAGCCACCCCCACGTCCGCAAAGACGGCTTCCCACATGTTGGCTAACCCGCCGGCGCCGAGAATAAGCACCGCAGCTTTTACGACAAAAGCCAGGGTAATATTTTGCCATACGATGCGGCGTGTCGCTTTGCCGATACGGATTGCCACCGGTATCTTGCTGGGCATATCGTCCTGGATGACCACATCGGCCGTTTCGATGGTGGCGTCGCTACCTAGACCGCCCATGGCAATGCCTACGTCGCTAAGTGCGACAACGGGTGCGTCGTTTACCCCGTCACCTACAAAAGCAACGCGGTAGTTGAAAGCTTTCAATTCCTTGATTTTGTCCGCCTTATCTTCCGGCAACAAATCGCCGTAGGCTTGGGGTATATCCAATTTGTCGGCCACCTCCCGAACCACGGCCGTGCGGTCGCCGCTAAGCATGGTGGGTACAATGCCCATTGTTTTCAATTCACCGATGGCCTTAGCGGCATCGGGTTTGAGTTCATCGGCGATGGTAAGGTAACCGGCAAACCGACCGTCGTACCCCACCGCTACGACGGTTTGTGTCGTATGGCCGGCAGCAGCGTCATAGTTAACGCCAAATCGGTCGAGCAATTTAAAATTGCCAACCAGAAGCTGCTTCCCATCTAACAAGGCGCTCAAGCCATATCCCGCGATTTCCTCCACCGCTTCCAGTCGCAGCGTATCATCAACCGGTCCGGCATATTCACGGATGGCGGTAGCAACGGGATGGGTGCTGTTGCGCTCCAGCGCATGGGTCCAGGCGAGTACCTCAGCCCGATCAAAACCCTCGGAAATAAACACCTCCTGTACTGTAAACACACCTTTGGTAAGTGTACCTGTTTTGTCCATAACCACCTGTCGGATGGTAGCCAACGCATCCAGAAAATTACTTCCTTTGAACAGAATGCCATGACGGCTGGCTGCCCCAATACCGCCGAAATAGCCAAGGGGGATGGAGATGACGAGTGCACAGGGGCAGGAGATAACCAAAAAGACCAGCGCTCGATACAACCAATCGGTAAACACATAATCGGCTACGAACAATGCAGGCAAGGTGGTGATGAGTACGGCAAGCAATACAACAATGGGCGTATACACCTTGGCAAACCTGCGGATAAACAGTTCGGTGGGCGCTTTTTGTGCCGTGGCATCCTGTACCAACGCGATGATCTTGCTGAGTTTACTATCGTTATAGGCCGTGGTGATGCGTACCTGTGCTACGGTATTCAGATTGATCATACCCGCCAGTACTGCATCCCCCGTTATCTTGGTGTCCGGTTTGCTCTCGCCGGTGAGCGCTGCGGTGTTGAATGCGGCACGGTCCGAAAGCAATTCACCATCTAACGCCAGCTTTTCACCGGGTTTAAGCTGCAGGATTTGTCCGATGGCAGCTTGTTTGGCACGGATGGTGCGCGGACGGCCCGCTTCCAAGAGGGTCACCTCGTCCGGCCGCTGGTCCAGCAGCGCCTTGATGTTGCCCTTTGCCCTGCGTACGGCCAAGCCCTGAAGGTTTTCGCCCACGGTATAGAACAGCATGACAGCCACACCTTCCGGATATTCGCCGATGGAAAAAGCACCCAATGTAGCTAGGACCATCAGCGTAAATTCCGAGAAGATTTCTTTTTTCCGGAAGGCCTGGAGCATTTCTAACACGACCGGTCCGCCCACCGGCACATAGGCTACCGCATACCAGATAAAACGTGTCCAGTGTTCAAAGAAAGAAGGCCGCGGAAGCCACGCATTATCAACGGCTAACCCTATTAATAACAGCGCAAAACTAACGATGGCCGGTAGGAAAAGACGAACGATAGACGGTGTGCCGCTTTGGACCGGTCCGTGGTCATGACCGTCTCCATGGGCATGTACGGGGTCAGGAATGTGGTCTTCCGATGCGCAACAGGAGCAAGATGCTGTATGGTTTTGAGTCTTTGTATCCATAACAAAACAAAGATACTCCGAAAAGACATGCAACCGATTTGCAAAGTTTACCCTGCACAGTCCTCACAAAGTCCTTTCATGACCATATTCATCTCTTTCAATACAAATTTATGCGGCAGATTTACGGCCGGTATGGTGTAATCGGTCAAGCAGAACGTGCGTTTGCATACTTGGCAGTGAAAATGCACATGCAGATCCCCCGGGTTGCATTCGCATCCTTCACTGCATAAGGCATATTTTGCAGATCCAGTACCGTCGTCAATGCTGTGGATGATTTTATGCTGTTCAAAGGTCTTCAGGGTGCGGTATAGGGTAACCTTATCCACCTTATCAAACTGTTCTTCAAGATCGGACAAGCTGCTGGCGGCTTCCTGTTGTGCGAGCATATCGAGCACCAACAACCGCATGGCGGTCGGTTTAACCGAACGCGCATTTAGAATGGATGTCAGTTGCTTATCATTCATCGGTAACTACTAGCAAGTACCACCAAAGATACGGAAAATTATTTGGATGGAATGTTGATTTGGATCCCGGCCTGCGTAAGTGCCCGGCGTACTGCACGGGCTACCTCAACGGCATGAGGCCCGTCACTATGGATGCATAAGGTATCCACTTTTTCTGATAAAATAAGCGATTGATCAATCATCTGTTGTACCTCAGTAAGTATCGCATGGGGATGGGTACGCGGCGTCAGTGTACCGTCTGCTTGGTAAGTACGGTCTATAAACCCTTCGGCAGCCACGGCAATGCCCCGGTCAAGCGCCGCTTGGATCATCTTACTGCCGGCTAGCGCGTATAAGATGAGTGCCGCATCAAAATCATACACGGCTGCAACGATCGCTGCCGCCAGCTTCGCGTCGCGTGCCGCCATATTGTACAATGCGCCGTGTGGTTTTACGTGGTGCAGCTTACCGCCGGCCGCATGAACGAAGCTGTACAGCGCACCGATTTGGTAAAGTGTGATCTGGTAAGCCTCCTCCGGAGAGAGGGGGCGTTCCTGCCTGCCAAAGCCTTCCAGATCCGGCAAACCGGGATGGGCGCCAATTGCTACGCCGTGGTTCAATGCTGCTTGTACGGTCAGTTGCATGCGTAGAGCATCACCTGCGTGGAAACCGCAGGCGATGTTGGCCGATGTGACACAGGGGAGAAGCAGTTCGTCGGAAGACCCCGGCTGGTTCCCCGGCGTTTCGCCCATGTCACAATTCAAGTCGACTGTAATCCTCATAAGTTCATTCGTTCATCCATTCCCCAAGCTAGCGACAGCTTCTTCAATCGCTCTTCTTGATGAAGATATAGTTTTTCTGCATCGTTCCGGCTTATTTCCCGGAAAAAAATTTCATCTCCGGGTTTAAATTGAGCGCATAGGGGCATGTCTACCGCGGCTATTTGCGCGATGCGTGGGTAACCGCCGGTGGTCTGGCTGTCCGCCATCAGTAAGATGAGCTTGCCGTCGCCAGTCACCTGAACCGTTCCCGGAACAACGGCGGTGGATAGCAGTTCGCGCTTGGTACGGCTGCGCATGGGCGGGCCTTCCAACCGGTATCCCATCCGATTGCTCTGCGGGGTGATACGAAAGGGGGCCGACAGGAAGTCTACCACCGATTGGCCTTCAAACCATGTAAACTCCTGAGCGGGGACGATACGTACCACCCTCCGGTCAGCTGGCAATAACAACCAACGGGCAATTCCCCAGTTGGGGTAGTTGATCGCATCGCTAATTAATCGGTTGAACAGTTGCCTTGTCCTTGCAGAAGGCGTATCTGCCGCCTTCAGTACATCTCCCTTGCAGAGTGCGCGGCCTTGTACACCACCGATTCCTGCCGGCAGGTAAGTGCTCCTGCTTTCCAGTACTTCGGGCACGTCCCAGCCACCAGCTATGGCAAGATAGGTATGGCAGCCTTTCGACGTATCCATTAACCGGATTTCAGTTCCTTTTGGCACAAATATCGGCCTGTCCGATGGCAGGTGCCGTGAATCCGCTTCCAGCAAAGCTCCTTCACCCGAATACGCGATCAGCAAATCACGCTCGGCACGGAAAACGGCTCCTCCATAAGCGAATTCGATCACGGCGGCATGCATATCATTGCCCAATGCTTGGTTGGCTATTCGGGCAGATAACCTATCCATCGCACCGGAAACGGGCACACCCTGCGATAAATAGCCAGGACGCCCCAGGTCCTGAACGGTACTGAGCATGCCGGCTTTATCGATCCGTATCTGCATAGAATTAGCTATTCGTATAGAACTGTTCGGGAGAGATGGGTTGGAAGACAACCTGGTCGCCTGCTTTTAACCGGGCAGGCGGTCTGTTTGTTGCATCAAACAGGGGCAGGGGTGTGCGACCGATAATTTGCCAGCCGCCCGGTGTATCCTGTGGATAGATACCGGTTTGTTTCCCGGCAATGCCTACCGAACCATGGGGTACCAACGGGCGCGGCGTAGGTTTTCGGGGTGTAGCCAATTGTTGCGGTAATCCGCCGAGGTAAGGAAAACCGGGCGTAAAACCAATCAGATAAACGTAGTACAATGCCGTGCTGTGCTGCTGGACAACCTCCGCTGGAGTTAGGCCATTCCGGTGAGCTACCTCATCGAGGTCGGGACCAAACTCCCCACCGTAACATATCGGGATGGTCACGGCGTTGCTAGGGTATGCGGCGGTTTTCCCCGGCATATACCGAAGCTCCTTCAAATAATCGGATACCCGTTGGAAGCAGTTAATTCCCCGAAGCTGGGAGGATTGCATCACCTGTATCGGATCGAAAAACACGCTAAGTGTCGTATAAGCCGGTACCGTGGTCCGAAATCCATCAAAAGGATGCTCATTCAGCTGTGTATTGAACCGAACAATACGATCCAGGGTTTTTGCAGCTATTTCGTCGTCAAATTCAAGCGTAACCGCATATTCACACAAGGAATATATCGTAAATGTTTCCGCAAATTCTGACAGCAAATCCATCCCGTTTGTAAACCTATCAATGATAGACAAAATTTGGGCGGGAACAAAATTAAATCAATAAAAACAACGTTGATACCACCGTCAACACAATCATCAGCAGCTTAAATTGCCGTTCAGGCAACAGGTGGACGATCTTAATTCCGATAAAACCACCCAGCAGAATGAAGGGAAGAGCGGTAAGGCTGAGCAGAAAGCCTGCCCAGGATACATTATCCCAAACAAAAATCTGCAGGGGTATCTTGAGGTAGTTCAGGATCATGATAAACCATGCACCGGTTGCCACAAATGCAAATTTGGGTAGCCGCATGGCCAACAGGTAGACGGTTAAGATGGGGCCTGCGGCATTCCCAATCATCGTGGAAAAACCCAGAACAAAACCAATCAGCGGTGCAAACCAGCGTGATGCACGGATCTTGTCCAAGTTTTCGGAACGATTCATTCCGACCATCGTCACCACACCCAACAGGATGCAACCACCCATCATGATTTTGAAGCTCGATTCGGGCACCTTATCACCCAGTATCAGTGCCACGACCAGTCCCATCAATGCCCAAGGCATGGGCTTGATGACCAAACCCCGATGAAACTTTTTGCGGTAGTAAATAACGGCCAGCAAATCGGCCATACAGAGCATCGGCAATACGATACCTGTGGAATGCTTAGCCCCGAAAAGTAGCGCAAAAAGGGGGATGGTTACCGTACCTATATTTTGGACACCCGTTTTGGACATGCCGATGAGCATGGCGCAAAAGAAAAAGAGGGCCCACGTACCCGGTCCGTGAAGCAGGCTGGAAAAATCAGGCATAGTGCGTTGCCAGCATTTGTTTGACGCGGGTCACATCGATATCGTGATAATCCCGGATGTAGTGCTGGCAGGGGGGAAGCTGATCCTTGGTATGTGAAGTAAGCACACCTACCACTTTCGCACCCGCATTGATAGCGGCCGATACGCCGGAGAAAGAATCTTCGAAAATCACGCAGTCGAGCGGCTGGACATCCAGATTCCGTGCCGATTTCAGGTAGATCTCGGGGTCGGGCTTGTGGGCCGTTACGTCCTCGCTGGAGAGGATGGAATCCATCAGCGGCCGTAAGGCGAGACCATCGAGAATGAAATCAAGATTCGCACGCGGCGCCGATGTAGCCACACCGATGCGGAACCCTTCGGACCGGAGTGCGGCGAGGAATTCCGGCAGCCCCGCGATCGGTGTCAGACTTTCACGATAAATTTCGCGGAACAGCGCTTCTTTTTCAGCTGCCAGGCTCCTGATTTCCGCTTCGCTGAGCGCACGCTTGAAAAAATACCGCATGATGTAGTCGTTATGCTTGCCATACATGTGGTCCTCGAATTCCTGCTCGGTATAGGGAACGTGATATTTATCAAAAAACTGCTTGAATGCTTCGGAGTGGTGTGGGTTGGTATCAGCGATGACCCCATCCATGTCAAAAATGACTGCGTAGTTGTCCATGGCGCAAAAGTAGCATATTTTGATGGAACTAGTACGTAAAGGTTAATCCGCCGCCCAAGCCCATATCGCTGTCGTAGTGGCTGGACAGTGAAATGTATTTGGTGAGGATGTATTTCGCACCGATGGTATATTCCCCGTCGCTGTTATAGAGACCGCGCAGCCGCAGCCTTGCGGTAACCGGAATATCGTCGCGCTCAATCTGCAGGCGCACATACCCATGGTGATTCACACGTAAGTCGGCCACGATGAACCAGGGAAGCGTATATTGCAGACCGATGTGGAATGCCGTGCGGTCATCTTTTGTGTTGGTCTGCCCGAACCAATTGCGGTCGGCATGTCCACCTTCGCGGTAACGCCATTCACCTCCAGCAAAGGCCATGAGGAATTGATTGCGGTCGAGATACCGGCCGAAGCGTGTATCGACTTCGTACCCGCGCCGCTTATTGGGGCCAAGGTGCCAATCGGTTTGCCACGCCCAGCGCGTATTTTCAAGTACAACGTCGCCGTCGCTTGCATTGGACTCGATGCCGATTTCGGCACCGAGGTAGAAACGCCTGTCGTCGGCGTATACCTTGCGCAGGCCTTTCTCCGGATCGGGAATCTGCGGGTTGGGTGGCGAATCTTCATAGGTGAAGATCCGGCCCATGCCGCTCATCATGTGGTAGAGGATATGGCAATGGAAAAACCAGTCGCCGTATTCCTCGGAGGCATTGAATTCCAGCGTGTCGGTTTCCATGGGCATGATATCCAGTACGTTTTTCAGCGGTGCATAGTCGCCCTGCCCGTTGACTACCCGGAAAAAGTGACCGTGCAGGTGCATGGGATGCCGCATCATGGAATTATTGGTAAGGATGATGCGGATGTTTTCACCCTTTTTGATCAAGATTTTATCGCGTTCAGATACCGTCTTATTGTTGATGGTCCATACGTAGCGGTTCATGTTGCCGGTCAATTCAAAATGGAGTGTCCGGAAGGGCTTGTCTGGCAATGCCGTGGGCGTGGGCGACCGGAGCATGGCATAGTTGAGTGTTTTGGGTCCATTTCCTTCGGGATACATTACCGCATTCATGTCCATCTGTTGCAAACTCATGTCCATCCCCATGTCCTTCATGTCGCCACCGACGGTCATCATGTCGTTCATCATCTTCATCCCTTCAAAATAATCCAGCTTGCCGAGGGGCTGCTTGAGCTGCTTTACGCCATCACCGAGCCACAGGGAAACCTGGCCGATACGGTCTTCGGAAGTGGCCACCAGCTCATAGGCGGCACCGTCTGCCGGAATGGTCACCTCGACATCGTAGGTTTCGGATACCCCCACGATGAGCCGATCCACGGTTACGGGTTCCACATCCGCGCCATCGGAAGCGACCACGGTGAGCGGTCCGCCTGCATAGGTGAGCCAGAAGTACGTGGATGAACTACCATTGATGACGCGTACCCGCACCTTATCACCCGCACGGTATTGCGGGCGCTGTTGCTCGGCATCACCATTCAGAAGAAAACGTTCGTAGTAGACATCACTTACGTCCATGGCATGCATCCGCTTCCATTCGTTAATGAACTTGGTGCCGAGATGTCCGGACAGCAGTCCCTCTCCGTAGCTTTGGGTGGCTCCTTTCCGAATGCCGTACCAGTCGGTCGCCCGGTGCAGTGAGCGCTCAATCTGGTGTGGGTTCTCATCACTCCAATCGCTGAGCAGCATCACTTCCTCATGCACCGGGCGCTCGTCCATTTTTTGGATGATGAATGCACCGTACAGACCGATCTGCTCCTGCAGCATGGTATGTGAATGGTACCAGTACGTGCCGCTCTGCCGGATGGGAAACCGGTATACGTGGGTGCTCATACCCTTGATGGGAGCTGTGGTCAGGTAGGGGACGCCATCCTGTTCATTGGGCAAAAGAATGCCATGCCAATGAATGGACGTTTCGTGGTGCATGTGGTTATGCACGTGGATCTCGGCAGTATCACCTTCAGTGAAATGAAGGGTAGGAGCGGGCAGCTGTCCATTGATGGCGATGGCCTTCCGGGCGTTTCCGGTGTAGTTGACCACCGTATCGGTGACGTTGAGGTCGTAACGAACGGTCCGCTGTGCGGTAGCTGCCAGTGTACCCGCCATCAACAGCACCAGTAATACCCCGTGTATGCGCTGAATACCCATTAGTTGTGTGAATGTGGTTCGGCACCGTTGCCACCCAGTGTTTCAACAACACTGCCGCAAGTCAGCATCTGTTCTCCATAATACGGATTCCGGATGGCTTTTTCCTGGCTCAGCCAGTTGGCGCCCTTTCCTTTGTTGTACATCGGGCAGTGCTGGTAATAGACGGCGGACGAAGGTGTGTTTGCTTTCGTCAGGCTATACAGATGCTCAGATAATAGGACAAACCGGTTCCGCTGGTCATCAAGGGTTTTCGCCTTGGCTACCGCTGCCGCGTGGGTAGCTGCCTGCTTGGCTGCCGGTGCAGAAAGTTCTCCCAGTTGCTTGGCGAGTGCAGTTGCGGGGGCAGTCACACTTTTCGCGTCGCCGGCGACGAGCGCATCTTTCAGTTTAAAGTAGGCGTGGAGCACGCCATCGATCGGCGACTGCTGACTGGTGGCTACCGGTTGGTGTCCTCCATGGGTTGTGCCCTGTCCGTCCGCTGTCAGCGCCGCGGCTTGCGGAGCGCGTTCGTATTGGCAGCAGTTATCCAGCGCCGCATATGCTTCGGCAGGAGCGAGGTACCGCTCGTTGTCGTAGCCGGCATAGGCCACACGTTTCAATACTGCATCGGCGGAAGTCGTCGTAGCATCGTAGGTAAGCTCCGCAAGGTGGGTGTCTGCATCCCAGGAGAGGGTGGCTTCGCCCTTTTTTGTGCCCGCTGTTTCGATGGTCTGCTTACACTGGTCGCAGTTTCCTTCGATGCGAACGGTTTCGGTCCTTGCATTCGGGAGCTGTGCGGAGGCTATCCCCCACATAGGGAGCAACATCGGTACTAAAAACGTAATTTTCATGATAAGCTAATTTTGATTGACTGTTCCATTAAATTCACGGTTCGATGGATTCCGCTTTGAACCCGGCCTTATTGACCGCAGCAACGACCGTGTCTGCATCGGCAGCATCTGCATTTACGGTGAGGACTTTATCGGGGTTGCCAATGTCTACCTGCCAGTTTCCCTCGCCAACGGATTGATTGAGGGAAGGGGTTACAGCTGCCAGGCAGCCTCCGCAGTTGATGGTTGTTTTGAATTTGCGTGTAGTTTCCATATGTGTTGTTTTTGTTTTTATGTGTTATCGTATTAAATCTGTATAAATCCGCTGAATCCGGTCATCCATGTTCCCACGGATCAACTCCATTTCAACCGTAAGCTGTTGCTCACCACGCTCACACTGCTGAGGGCCATGGCTGCTCCGGCAATCATTGGATCCAGCAGAAAACCATTGATGGGATACAGCAGCCCGGCGGCAATCGGTATTCCGATGATATTATAAATAAACGCCCAGAACAGGTTTTGTTTGATGGCGGCTACCGTTTTCCTCGAAAGCTGAATGGCCGTGGGAATCCGGGTGAGGTCGCTTGAAATGACGGTCATCTTGGCCACGTCCATCGCAATATCGCTGCCTTTGCCCATGGCAATACCAACATCAGCCTGGGCAAGCGCATTGCTATCGTTAATGCCGTCGCCCACCATGCCCACAACATGCCCCTTTGCCTGCAGGTCCTTTACGAAATCTGCTTTTTCAGCGGGCAATACGTTTGCCCGGTAGTGGCTGATCCCTGTCTGCCCGGCAACGGATTTGGCGGTCTGCTCGTTGTCGCCGGTTAGCATATACACGGCTACACCTGCCGACTGCAATTTACGGATCGCTTCCGCTGAGGTAGGCTTGATCTTATCGGCAATGGCAACGGCTGCCAGCAAGGTGGATTCATCCGCAAAATGGATGACCGTATGGGCGAGATCCAGTTGCCCGTCGATCCATTGCTGGGTCTGCTCACTGACGGTAATGTGGTGCGCTTTCAGCAATGCCGCGTTGCCGATCAGGTAATTCTTCGAATCGTATCTGCCTTTTATGCCCTGTCCGGTGATGTTTTCAATAGCCATGTCCTGTAGAAATGCGGCCTGACCATCAAGCACTTTTACGACGGCGTCGGCCAAGGGGTGCTCGGATGACTGCTCGATGCTGTACAGGATGTTGCGCAGCTCGTCCGTCTCCGGTACTTCCCAGTGCAACGCCACGACCTCCGGCTTACCTTCGGTGATGGTGCCCGTCTTGTCGAGGACGATGGCATCCAACTTCTTGGCAAGTTCCAGGCTTTCGGCGTCCTTGATCAGGATACCCTGCTCGGCGCCCTTGCCGACACCCACCATAATGGCGGTAGGAGTGGCCAATCCGAGCGCGCAGGGGCAAGCAATAACCAACACGGTAACCAGCGCCAGCAGGCCATGGGTAAATCCTTCCTGGCCATCGAAAATCATCCACAACCCGAAGCTGAGGATTGCAATACCGATGACGATGGGCACAAAAATTCCGGCAATCCGGTCCACCAGTTTCTGTACGGGTGCCTTGCTGCCCTGGGCATCCTGCACCATTTTGATGATCTGGCCCAGCAAGGTGGCACCACCCACTTTTTCCGCTTTAAACTGAAAGCTACCTTTCTGATTGAGGGTACCTGCAAAAACCGCCGCCCCCGGCTGTTTGGCCACAGGCACGGGCTCGCCACTGATCATACTCTCATCCACGTATGAATTGCCGGAAATCACGGTGCCGTCCACGGCAACCTTTTCGCCGGGCTTCACCAGCAACGTGTCGCCCACGGCCACGTTGGCAATAGGGGTTTCCTGTTGATGGCCCCCCGCATGAACCACGGTGACCGTTTTGGGCTGCAGCCCCATCAGTTTTTTGATGGCCGAGGACGTGTTGCCCTTTGCCCGTTCTTCGAGCAGCTTCCCCAATAGGATAAAGGCAATCACTACAGCGGCCGACTCGAAATAGACATGTGCATGCAGCCCGCGGCTGTGCCAGAATTCGGGGAAGAGCACATTGAATACACTGAAAAGATAGGCGACACCGGTACTTAAGGCCACCAGGGTATCCATGTTGGCCGAACGGTGTTTCGCCTGCTTGTACGCGCCGATGTAAAACTGGCGGCCGAATACAAATACCACAGGTGTAGCCAGCAGCCACATCACGTAGTTGGCCCATCCCTGATTCATCAATGCGGGGGTCATCCCGATGACGACCAGGGGAATCGCCAGAAGGATGGCACCCACGGTACGCTTTTTCAATGATTTGAAGTGGGATTGCTGCAGCGCCTCCAGCGACTCGGCTGCTTCCGCCGTTTCATCGATCATCAGATCGTATCCGATGGACTGCACGGCTGCCCGTAATTGCTGGGCGTCCGTGATGCCCGGTACGTACTCCACCTGTGCAGTGGCGTTGGCGTAGTTGACCGTTGCGGAAAGCACCCCCGGCTGAGCCGTAAGGATGGTTTCCGTGCTATTGGCACACGAAGCACAGGAGAGGTTGAGCACTGGAAAGGACTGTTTTACGGTCGTTACACCGTATCCCAGGTCGCGGATTTTCTTTACGGCCTCGGGTATAGCAGTGATCGCATTGCCCGCGGTGATCGCCGCACGCCGGTTGTTCAGTTCGACACGGTGGTGGCTGATTTCCGGCACATCTGCCAACCCTTTGTCCACGATCAATGCGCAATGTTCGCTTTCAACGTTTTCGAGTGGCAGGTATATCGTATCATTTGTGTGTTCCATAACTTTCTTTGATTGAACACTACAAATGTCGGTGTTAAACCGCCGGAAGTTTTATGGAATGATGGGAAAGTTTTATGATTTAAATGGGTAAAGTCAATTCCTACTTGCGTCAAATACAAATGGCTATAAATCGCCGAAAGCCGACAAATTGGTCGGTCTGTGTTAATTGCAAAATAAATAGGAAGTTGTATATTTGCTACAATGGAAACTTTGATTGTAGAGGCTCACAATAAAAAGCAGTTGGCTGCTATTAAGGCTGTATTGAAGGCTTTGGATGTTACATTTTGGAAAGCCGACGAATCTCCTTATAACGCGGATTTTGTAGCAAAAATAAAAAGGGGAGATGAAGCCTTACAAAGAGGTGAAGGTAAAAAAATCACACTCCAGGAGCTTGATGCGTTGTAAACCGGAGACCTGAGCGGGAAATGGTCGCGGAGAATCAATCACGTTGACCGTTATGTCTACAAAATCGAAGCCGAACAACTTATCGTGTACTCACTAAAAGGGCATTACTAACTATATCTCACACCCTAGATAACCTCAGTAAAAAGCCTTTTTGAACTAAATTTATTCGTATGCATACTAAAAACGGATTGATCAGCGCAGTGGTGTTTCCACTCCTGTTCCTGTTGCTTTCCATCCAGGCTTCAATGGGCCAACATACTGAACAAGCGGGTGATCTTCCGCTTACGGACACGCTTCCGATGGACGACGGAGTAACCCAGGGCCGACTCGAAAATGGACTTGCCTACTACATCCGTCACAATGCGGAACCCAAAGACCGGGTGGTGATGTACCTGGCAACGAAGGTCGGATCCATACTCGAAACGGACGACGAACTGGGTCTGGCTCATTTTCTCGAACACATGCAATTCAATGGAACGAAAAACTTCCCCAAGCATGAACTCGTGGATTACCTGCAAAAGGCCGGCGTACGTTTCGGATCGGATCTGAACGCTTATACCAGTTTTGATGAAACGGTGTATCAATTGCCGATCCCGTCTGATGACCCCGAGTTGCTCAAAAACGGGTTGCAGGTACTGCGCGATTGGGCACAGGATGCGCTGCTGAGCGACGACGAGATTGACAAAGAGCGCGGCGTGGTACTCAACGAAATGCTGGGAGGCCGTGGCGCTGAACAGCGCATGCGCGATCAGTACTTGCCAATGATCCTCAACCAATCGCGCTATGCAAAGCGGCTGCCCATCGGCACCAAGGAAAGCATTGAAGGATTTGGTTATGAAACGCTCCGCAATTTCCATCACAAATGGTATCGGCCCGATTTACAGGCGCTCATCATCGTAGGCGACATTGATGTATCCGAAATGGAAGCTCAGATCAAAACCCTATTTTCCGACCTGAAAAATCCGGAGCAAGAGGCAGCGCGCAACGAATACGAGATTCCGCTTACGGGCAAAAACCAGTTTCTGGCAGTGACAGACCCCGAAATGCCCCAAACCGTGGTGCAGGTGGTTGTCAAGCACCCGGAAGCGAAAGTTAAAACGGTGGCAGACTACCGAACGCAACTAGCCAAGTCGTTATTCAATCAGATGGCGGGGGCGCGCTTTGCGGAACTCACACGTCAATCAGATCCTCCCTTCATCCAAGGGGGAGGGAGCATCGGTGGCTTTTTACGAGGATTGGATGCTTTCACGATGTACGTGGTTGCCAAACCCGGTGAAATCCAACGCGGATTCGAGTCGGTCGTAACAGAATTTGAACGTATTCGCCGTCATGGCTTCACGGAGACCGAGCTGGAACGTGCTAAAAACAACTTTCTGACCGGTTTGGAATCGGCCTACGCAGAACGTGACAAACGTAAATCGGAAAGCTATGTGGATAGCTACCTGAACCATTTCCTGGAAGGAGAAAGTGCATTGAGCAACGAAAATCGATATCGCCTGGGCAAACAGCTCATGGCAACCATCTCCGTGGAAGACGTCAATGCGTTGGGCAAACAGTATTACGTAGATAGCAATCGGGACATCCTGATTTTGGCACCCGATAAAGACAAAGGCAACCTACCGGATGAAACGGCGGTTAATAGCTGGCTAGCAGCAATCAAGGGCACTGATATTGCACCCTATGACGACAATATGCAGGATGTACCGCTTCTGGAAACACCCCCACAGGCCGGCACGGTTGAAAAGCGAGTTGAAAAGCCCGAATTGGGAGTGACCGAATTGAAACTAAGCAACGGGGTAAGAGTCGTGTTGAAGCCCACGGATTTCAAAAACGATGAAATCGATATCACCGCCTTCAGTCCCGGCGGCACTTCGCTTTACAGCGATACGGATTTTCTCTCTGCCGCCTATGCCGCGACCGTGGTGAATGGCAGTGGCCTTGGTCCGTACAATGCAACACAACTTACCAAATACCTAAGTGGCAAGAACGTTTCCGTGCAGCCCTACATCAGCGAGCGTACGGAAGGCTTCCGTGCCTCCAGCGGTAAGAAAGATCTGCAAACGGCTTTCGAGCTCATTTATGCATACGTTGCGGTTCCGCGATTGGATCCGGATGTTTTTCACGGGTATATGAAGCGGATAAAGGCATCGTTGGCCAATCGATCGGATGATCCCGATGCGGTGTTTGCCGATACCATCAACGCCGTTTTGTATAACAATAACATCCGGCGTACGAGCATGACCGTCGAACAAGTGGATCAGATTGACCCACAACGTGCGTACGACATCTTCAAAGATCGCTTTGCGGATGCCTCTGATTTTACATTTACCGTGGTGGGCAGCTTCACAGAAGCTGAAATTATGCCAATCATATTACAGTACCTGGGAGGCTTGCCGAATACAGGGCGGAAAGAAGAAGCGCCCGACCTAGGGATTTATCCGCCGGAGAAGGGGCTGGAGCGCACCGTATTCCGTGGCAAAGAGCAGAAATCCAGCGTGCGGATGTATTATTTCGGTGATTACGATTATTCGGAAGACGAAAACATGCAGCTGGATGCGTTGGAAAGCATCTTGAATATTAAATTGATTGAGCGGCTCCGGGAAGCTGAGAGTGGCGTTTACGGTGTATCGGCACGTGCGTCGTATGCGAAGTATCCCCGCTATCGCTATTCGTTCAGTGTAGCGTATGGTACCAGCCCAGAAAAGGTAGAACCGTTGATGGCATCTGCAATCGATGAAATCAACAAAATAAAACAAAACGGACCTGAACAGGTCGATATCGATAAGTTCGTGAGCGAACAGAAGCGTGTATTGGAAGTACAGCTGAGGGAAAATGGTTTCTGGCTGGGCCACTTATCGGGTTCGTACCAGAATAATGAAGATCCGGCGTATATCCTCAATTACGTGGATGAGTTGCGTAACGTAACCGCGGAAAGCGTAAAAGCCGTGGCGAATAAGTACCTCGTTGAGGACCGCTTATTCAAATTCGTATTAATGCCAGCGGCTGAATAACGAAATAGCCATCACCACCAAAAAAAAACGCCCTTGTAAAACAGGGCGTTTTTTTTTGACAATAATAAATAATTAACCTAAATAGGATTTCAATATCCGGCTGCGTGAAGTGTGACGAAGCCGCTGTAACGCCTTGTCCTTAATTTGGCGGACGCGTTCGCGGGTAAGATTGAATTTCTCACCGATTTCTTCCAATGACAACTGATGGTTAGATCCCAGGCCGAAAAATAACACGATGATTTCTCGTTCACGCTCGGTAAGGGTAGCTAATGACCGTTTTATTTCCTCAGAAAGCGATTCGTCAATCAGGGTGCTATCCGTATCGGGGTCACTGTTTTCCAATACATCCAGTAATGTATTTTCTTCACCCTGTACAAACGGGGCATCCATGGATACATGGCGACCTGAATTGCTTAACGTATCGGATACCTTGTCTACGGTGGTTTCCAATATATCCGCTAATTCTTCTGGTGACGGTTCCCGTTCATATTCCTGCTCCAGTTTGGAGAAGGCTTTACTGATCTTGCTGAGTGAACCTACCTGATTCAGCGGAAGGCGTACGATACGCGATTGCTCGGCAATAGCCTGAAGAATGGATTGACGGATCCACCAAACCGCATAGGAGATAAATTTAAACCCCTTTGTTTCGTCAAACCGTTTAGCAGCCTTGATTAACCCCAGGTTTCCCTCATTGATTAAATCTCCTAAGGTAAGTCCTTGGTTTTGATATTGTTTTGCTACAGAAACTACAAAACGTAAATTCGTCTTGGTCAACCGCTCCAATGCAGCTTGATCGCCCTCGCGGATTTTTTGGGCAAGGACAACCTCTTCCTCTGCTGTAATTAAGTCTACTTTACCAATCTCGTGCAAGTACTTGTCTAACGACTGTGACTCCCGATTGGTAATGGATTGTGTAATTTTGAGCTGTCTCATTTAATATATTAGTACCTTCCTTTCTAAAAAGTTTGCAAAAATACGACTTTTCTCCATCATATTAACTGATTTTTTCGGAAAAAGTTGTCTGATTTAGAGGAAATTATCGGATTTTTTTTTAATAAATTATTTATCAAAAAGTGTTCCAAATAATTTATGTCAGTATGGCAGGAATCCCCAACGCATAAACAATAAGTATCTGTATTAGAGTTATTTACCAGAAAACTAACGGAAAATGGAAGGCAATTACCCGACCCATTATGTGAAAATTGTGACAGAACGGGGGCGATATCCCCTCAAAAATGCCCGGATGTCCATTCTTTTTTTTCCGGCTAGTTGTACGTCGCGAACATCAATATAGCCATCCGGACAGGCAAATTTCAAAAAAGTCATTCCATCGGTATAATACGTACCTATCGGATGACTGACCGATGTCCTTTCTTTGACTGACCTAAAGATTTTCAAGGGATGCCCATCCAGTTCGGTATATGCCGTGGGATACGGACTTAATCCGCGAATGAGATTGTGTACTTCATCAACGGGACGATGCCAATCAATTTTACCATCTTCTTTGAATATTTTCGGAGCGTGTTTCAGTACAGCATCCCCCGCCAGGCGTTCCTGCGGAATGGGGGTGATTTTTCCGGCCGCAAGGGCTTTCACGGTTTTTACCAGCAGTCCTGCACCGACAGTCATTAACTGATCATGCAGATCGCCAGCCGTATCGTCGGGACCGATGGTTACTTTTTGGGAGAACAGGATGTTGCCGGTGTCAATTTCATGCTGTAAAAGAAACGTAGACACCCCGCTTTCGGTTTCGCCGTTGATTACCGCGTGGTTGATGGGAGCCGCACCGCGATAGTGGGGCAGGAGGGAGGCATGAAGGTTAACGGTACCCAGCGGGGGCATGCTCCATACAACTTCTGGCAACATTCGGAAGGCTACGACCACCTGCAGATCGGCTTCAAACGATTTCAGGTCATTCAGAAATTGGGGATCACGTAGTTTCTCAGGCTGAAGAATGGGGATCCCGCGAGCGGCAGCGTATACTTTCACCGCCGATTGCTGAAGTTTCTGTCCGCGGCCCGCTGGCTTGTCTGGTGCCGTGATTACGGCTACCACTTCTTCTCCGGCGTTCAGCAGCGCATCCAGCGAGGCTACGGCAAACTCCGGCGTTCCCATGAAAATAATGCGCATCTTGAATTTCTGATTTCGTATTTCTAATCCCGTGTCTTACCTTTGCAAAGGTACAAAATATATCGAAAGGCTTGAATTTTCCCTATTTTTTGGCAAAGCGGGCTGCCGTCAGCGGCAAGCGGACGTTTTCGGGACTCATTGTCCGCGTGGCCATTGGAGCCATCACACTCGGCGTGGCCGCGATGCTATTGTCCATTGCCGTACTCAAAGGGTTCAAAGGCGAAATAACAGCTAAACAGCGGGGATTTTTCGGCGACATTGTGCTTAACAACTACGACCTCAATGTATCTTATGAACCGACACCGTTTGTCCTCACCCCATCCGAGGTGCAGAAACTGAAAGAACTCCCCGATGTTTCGTCAATCCGCTATTTTGCCACAAAACCGGGAATTATCAATGTGAACAGTGAAGTAGAGGGTGTCCTGCTCAAAGGCATAGATGCCTCGTATGATCCACATTTCCTGAACGAGCTATTGGTGGAGGGCCAAACCATCGATTTTTCCGACAGTACCCAAGCAGCCAGGCAGATTCTGATTTCGCAATATACAGCCAATCGGCTGCAATTAAGGGTTGGCGACGATTTTATCATGTATTTTGTCCAGGAACCGGTAAGGCTGCGTAAATTTCAGATTGCGGGTATTTACCACACCGGCGTGGAAGAATTGGATAAAACGTACGTAATTGGCGCTATCTCCCTCATCCGGCGATTAAATGACTGGGATAAAGACCAGGTGGGTGGATACGAAGTGGCCATCGGCAACTTTAATAAATTGACCGAGATGACCACCGAAATACAAGATATACTGCCTGTCGAGGTAGACGCGGTAAACGTACGCGACCAATTGCCGGAGATTTTTCAATGGCTGGACCTGCTGGATGTCAATACCGTGATTATCTTGATTCTCATGATGGTCGTAGCCACCGTAAATATGATATCGGCTTTACTCATCATGATCCTGGAACGTACCTCGATGATCGGCCTGTTGAAAGCGTTGGGTTATACGGATGGTGGCATTCGAAAAGTATTTTTATACCAGGCTGCTTATTTAATCGGATTGGGTTTGTTGTTTGGCAACCTGCTGGGTGGAGGATTGTATTGGTTTCAGGAGCAAACGCGGTATTTCAAACTGGACGAAGCCTCTTATTACATTTCTTATATTCCCGTCAGCATCGGGTTAATGGAGGTGGTTTTACTCAACATCGGTGTTGCCGTGGTTTCATTAGCCGTCTTGCTGATCCCATCGTACCTGATCGGCAAAATCAGTCCGATTAAAGCAATCCGGTTTCAATGATAATTTCCGACGGGTTTTGACGGTATTTAAGAGAATCTTTGTTACATTGCGGCGACGAAGGAAACTTGTTTAATTTATGATCAAAAACTTTTTCGACCATATTAGCCACGCATTTGATATCCCCTTGAGCAATCCCGTGCTCGTTTTTGCTTTGATCCTGTTCATCATCCTTTTGTCACCCATTTTGTTGCGCCGGATAAAAATTCCAGGTATTATTGGATTGATCCTTTCGGGGATTGTAATCGGTCCAAACGGATTGAATTTATTGGAGAAGAACTCGGCAGTAGACCTGTTTTCAACCATCGGCTTATTGTACATTATGTTTGTTGCCGGTCTGGAATTGGATATGACGGAGTTTCGGAAAACACGGCACAAAAGCATCATGTTCGGTTTTCTTACGTTTTCTGTACCCATTTTAATCGGTTTTCCTGTTTGCTATTACCTGTTGGGATACGATATGGTACCCAGTATCTTGATAGGCAGCATGTTGGCAACCCATACGTTGGTGGCGTATCCCATTGTTAACAGCTATGGGATTTCGAAAAACGAAGCAGTTGCGATCGCGATCGGCGGAACGATTTTGACCGACACAGCCGTATTGGTTGTTCTTGCTGTCATCGTTGCCGCGTTTTATGACAATTTAAATACGCAATTCTGGTGGAGTTTCGGCATTTCATTCACCGTCTTTCTGTTGATCATGTTTGGGGTGATCCCACGGATTGCCAAATGGTTTTTCCAAAAAGTGGAAGGAGAAAAAACATCGCACTATATCTTCGTATTGTGTGTGGTTTTCTTTGCAGCATTCCTTTCTGAGATATCAGGCTTGGAGCCTATTATCGGAGCTTTTATGGCTGGGTTAGCACTGAATAGGTTGATTCCTCATTCCTCTGCGCTTATGAACCGGATTGAGTTTATTGGCAATTCAATTTTCATTCCCTTTTTCTTAATCAGTGTGGGGATGATCGTTGATGTCCGGATTTTGATCGAAAAGCCGGAAGCCTTACTGATTGCTGGTACCTTAATCGGCATTTCCATGACCGGCAAATGGAGTGCCGCGTTATTAACACAAGTACTATTCAAGTATTCCAACGTCCAGCGACAGGTAATCTATGGCCTCAGTGGCGCCCATGCTGCTGCTACGTTGGCGGTCATCATGGTGGGGCACGAATACGGAATTGTGGGAGAGAATGCGTTGAACGGAACCATTATTCTCATATTGGCCAGTTGTATCGTTGCCTCACTGGTTACCGAATCTGCGTCCAAAAAAATAGTGGTTGCTGGCGAACAGGATGTCGTCGTATCAAAGCGTAACATTGCCAAAGAAGAACAATTGATTCTGCCAATTGCCAACTTGAATAACATGGAAGCATTGCTGGATTTTGCGACGTTGATCAAAAGTAAGCAATCGCCACACCCGTTGACGGTGCTGACGGTCGTGCCGAACGATGAACTAGCGGAACAAAATTTGCAAAAGGCCCGCAAAAACCTGGACTCGACGGTTAAATATGCTGCTGGGACGGAGACCGAGGTGACCATCATGACTACCATCGATTATAACATACCCAATGGTATCAGTCGAGCGGCAACAGAAACATCTGCAGACGCGATTTTGTTAGGATGGCCCAGTAAGCCTGGTATTATCGAGAAATTGGTAGGTGAAAAAACAGAGAGCATCCTTAACCAAACGGACACCAATTTATTTATGTGTCAGGTAAATCGGCCTTTAGTTTCCCATAAGCGCCTAACCTTATTTTGTCCACCTCTTGCGGAAACCGAATTAGGCTTTGTTTTCTGTATGGATAAAATCCAGCGGCTATCGCAAGAACTCAGCATCCCCATTCACACCATCTGTACAGAACGTACAAAAGCGGCTATAAACGAATATTTAGCCAAGTTTAAGAGTAGTGTTCAAATCGTGTTCTCCATTCATGACGACTGGGATGAACTTCGGGATTTACGTAAATTCGTAAACGACAGCGATCTCATCGTGTTTATTTCTGCCAGGCAGGGCGAACTTTCCTATCGATATTCGTTTGATCGGATTCCTAAAAAATTGGACAAAGTTTATCACTTACATAATCGCATTCTTGTATTTCCACGAAGAAGGGGAGGGCGTTCATTGGATGAATTTGAAGAGGTACCCACGACTCCGCTTTTTCAGCGGATCGGGCGGGGGATAGGGAGTATATTCACTAAAGAACGAGACAGTTAACGTAATTAGCAAAATAAAATACGGCTTTGGCCGTTCGATATACTAAAACAGGCAGTCAACTTTTTAATCTTTGATACATGGCCAATATTCTGTTGGTAGAAGACGATACAACGTTTGCAACGATACTCGAAAACTTTCTAAAGAAAAAAGGCTTCGATGTCGTGGTAAAGTACAGTGTAAAAAGCGGCATCGAGGCGCTCAAGCGCGACACATTCCATTTGATTCTGTTGGACTACCGACTCGGTGACGGCATCGGGCTCGATATTGTTGATGCCCTCCGCGTGGAAGGCAAAGCGATTCCGTCCATCATCATGACCAGCTTCAATGACGTTCGTACGGCAGTAAAAGCCATCCGCCAAGGGGTTTTTGATTACATTACCAAGCCGGTCAATCCGGATGAATTACTCATGGTTGTGAACGAAGCGCTGGAGGGCAAGTCGACAGAACGGGAACGGCCCGCTTTGCGTAATCAACCCAATGAAATGCTAACCACGATGGAAACAGACTTCGTGGAGGGCACGAGTACCGCGGCTCGTAAACTTCATGATTACATTGCGTTGGTTGCGCCTACAGACATGTCTGTATTGATCCGTGGAGAGAGCGGCACCGGCAAAGAATACGTAGCGCGCTCGATCCATCAGATGAGCAAGCGTGCTGATAAGCCATTTGTCTCAATTGACTGCGGTACACTTTCGAAGGAACTGGCTTCCAGTGAACTATTCGGACACGTAAAAGGCTCGTTTACCGGCGCCCTAAACGATAAAACAGGCCAGTTTGTGGAAGCGTCTGGCGGCACGCTTTTCCTGGATGAAATTGGCAACCTTTCCTACGATGTACAAGTGAAACTGTTGCGGGCATTGCAGGAGAAAGTGATACAGCCCGTAGGTGCGAATAAGACTGTCAATGTGGATGTGAGGGTCATCGCGGCGACCAATGAGGACTTGCTTGGATCGGGTAAATTCCGGGAAGATCTCTACCACCGCATCAATGAATTTGAAATTATTGTACCCGCACTTCGCGACAGACGAGGCGATTTCCAGCAATTCGTTGACTTCTTTATAAGTAAAGCAAATGTGGAACTCGGTAGGCAAGTGAATGAATTGGCCGATGAAGTGAGGGAGATTTTCGGTGCCTACGACTGGCCGGGTAACCTCAGGGAATTGAAGAATGTCGTCAAACGGATGGTATTACTTTCGCCCGGCACCCGGGCAGAGGTTTCCGCCCTTCCTGAAGAAATGGTGTTCGCCATCAAAAACCCGGATAGTGCTGCAAATCCCACGCCGTCTTCCGATAACCCCGACCTGCGCTTGCACAGCGAGGCCCACGAACGCAAATTGATCATGGACGTATTGCAGAAAGCTAAGTATAATAAAAGCAAGGCAGCCCAAATGCTCAACATAGACCGAAAGACGTTGTACAACAAAATGGAAAAATACGGCATCGAATAGTCGACACTCATTGAATTATTCGCAACAAACAATAATAATTATTGAATGAATTTCAATAAATAATTATTATTTTTGCGGCTAATTAAACAGCATACACCTTTTAGCAATATGAACACGAGCGATCGTGAAGTTAACAAATAAGCGTATATGAAACACAATTTTGGAGCGGGACCGTGCATACTACCCCAGGAAGTTTTCCAGGAAGCTTCTCAAGCGGTACTGAATTTCAATGACACGGGGTTGTCTATCCTGGAAATTTCACACCGTAGTAAAGAATTTGAAGCCGTAATGGCTGAGACAGAACGTCTCGTACGCGAATTACTTTCCGTACCGACGGGATATTCCATTCTGTTTTTGCAGGGAGGCGCAAGCACGCAGTTTGCCATGGTACCGTTGAATCTCCTTCCCGAAGGCGGAAAAGCGGCTTACCTGGATACGGGAACGTGGGCTAGTAAGGCCATTAAAGAGGCGAAGAAAATTGGAGACGTAACCGTGGTGGCTTCTTCCGCAGACACCAATTACACATACATACCGAAGAATTACGACGTTCCGACAGATGCGGCGTATTTTCATTATACTTCCAATAATACGATTTTCGGTACGGAAGTCTTCGAAACGCCCCAAAGCAGCATCCCGTTGGTGTCTGACATGTCGTCGGATATCTTAAGCCGAAAAATCAATGTAGCCGACTACGGACTCATCTATGCAGGTGCGCAAAAAAACATGGGACCAGCTGGTGCAACACTGGTAATCGTAAAAGACGAATTATTGGGGAAAACAGGACGCACATTGTCCACCATCTTCGATTACCAGCCCCATATTGCGGCCGGTTCGATGTATAACACCCCTCCGGTATTCTCGGTTTATGTATCCATGCTCAACCTTCGTTGGCTGAAAAATAAAGGCGGCGTAGAAGTGATTGAACAGGAAAATATCATCAAAGCTCGTACACTTTACGACGAAATCGATAGAAACCCGCTGTTTAAAGGTACCGCTGTTAAAGAAGACCGTTCACGGATGAACGTAACGTTCGTTACCGAAGATAAAGCCCATGAGGCGGCTTTCCTCGACCTGGCAAAAGAACGGGGACTGATTGGTCTCAAGGGACACCGGAGCGTAGGAGGATTCCGAGCCTCCATCTATAACGCATTGAGCATCTCAGGTGTCAACGCACTGGTGGACGCGATGCAGGAATTTGAAGAGAAGAATTCGTAATATAGGATAGGAGACGCCAGGTATGAGGTATGAGATTGTCTCCTACCTAAAATCTCCTATCTAAAATCTAAAAAAATGAAAATATTAGCAAACGACGGAATAGATCCCTTGGGAAAACAATTGCTCGAAGATGCGGGCTTTTCCGTGGATACCACGCACATACCACAAGAAGAACTGGCAGAACGATTGCAAGCTTACGATGCGATTACCGTACGCAGCGCGACGAAAATACGCGCAGCACTGATTGATGCATGCCCTAATCTCAAGCTCATTGGTAGGGGGGGAGTAGGCATGGATAATATTGACGTAGACTATGCGCGCTCAAAAGGAATAGCGGTTGTCAATACCCCGGCTGCTTCTTCACTATCGGTAGCTGAATTGGTCTTTGCCCATCTATTAGGAGGGGTCCGCTTCCTTTACGATTCACAGCGCAAAATGCCCGTGGAGGGTGCTACCAATTTCGGCGGACTCAAAAAAGCGTATGCTAAGGGAGTGGAGCTACGTGGAAAAACACTGGGTGTAATCGGGTTCGGACGGATCGGTCGCGAAACGGCTAAAGTCGGGTTGGGTTTGGGAATGGACGTAATCGTCAGTGACCTATTTGAGGCGCCCAAGAGCCTACCCCTAGTGTTGTCTGGCGGCATTACCGTAGACATTCCGATTCAACAGGTTGAAATCGCAGACTTATTGGAACGTGCTGACTTTATTTCGTTGCATGTGCCTTTCATCGATAAGCCTATCATCGGAGCGGCTGAGTTTGCACAAGTCAAACCGGGAGTTGGGATTGTCAACGCATCCCGGGGGGGCGTGATCGATGAATTGGCGCTGCTTGAAGCGCTTAACAGTGGAAAAGTGGCGTTCGCGGGTTTGGATGTGTTTGATAATGAACCCACCCCACGAACTGAGCTGCTTACCCATCCCAAGGTGTCGTTGACGCCGCACATCGGCGCAGCGACCAATGAGGCCCAAGAACGCATCGGTGAAGAATTGGCCAACTTGATTATTGAACACCTAAAGAAATAACTAGCGAGATACGGTGAGATGAAAATATTAAAATTTGGGGGAACATCTGTCGGAAGTGCCGAACGAATCAAGGCACTACTTGATATCATCCACCCGCAAGAACGCCAAATCGTTGTGCTTTCGGCGGTGGCCGGTACGACCAATGCATTGGTCGAAATTTCCCAGGCCTTTACCGAAGGGGATAAAGATCGGGCTTCCTCCCTTATCGAGACCCTGCATAGCCGCTATCGCACGCTGATCGCTGAACTTTTTAGTACCGAAGAGGGGCTCCAGAATGGAAAAGAACTGATTGATTACCATTTCAACTTCATTGCTTCTTTCGCTAACGAACTTTTTACGCCGATCGAAGAGAAAATCATTCTTGCACAGGGTGAGCTGATTTCCACCACGCTTTTTCATTTTCACCTGACCGAGCTAGGCATCCGGTCGAAACTGCTGCCGGCCCTCGATTTCATGAAAATTGATGAGGATAACGAGCCGAAAGTAGATTTCATTCGCGAAAACTTAACGGAATTATTACTTCAATCAAGCGACCATAATCTCTTTATTACTCAAGGGTATATATGTCGTAATGCATTTGGTGAAATTGATAACCTCCGTCGGGGTGGAAGCGACTATACAGCTTCGCTGATCGGTGCGGCCATCAGCGCCGACGAAATTCAGATATGGACGGATATCGATGGAATGCATAACAACGATCCCCGTATCGTGAAGGGAACCACCCCCATTGCTAACCTCAGTTTTAACGAAGCAGCTGAATTGGCCTATTTCGGTGCAAAGATTCTACATCCACAAAGTGTGTTTCCAGCTCAACGTTATAACGTCCCTGTACGCTTGTTGAATACAATGGAACCCAACGCTCCGGGCACACTGATCAATAAAGAAGGTGCCGCTAAGGGTGTTGTACGTTCAATTGCGGCAAAGGACGGTATCACGGCAATTCGTATCCACTCTTCGCGGATGTTGCTTGCCTATGGTTTTTTACGGCGGGTGTTTGAGGTATTTGAACGTTATAAAACACCCATCGACATGATTACCACGTCGGAGGTGGCCATATCGCTCACCATCGACGATATCCGATATTTATCCGATATCGAAAAGGAGCTCAAAGACTTCGGTTCGGTTGAAATAGACCGCGATCAAACCATCGTATGCGTCGTGGGCGATTTCGGGTTTAATACCCATGGATATGCCGCCCGTGTGTTGGATTCCATAAAGCACATTCCCATACGGATGATTTCCTATGGCGGCAGTAACTATAACATATCCGTGCTAGTGCAGACTGAACACAAGGTGGAGGCCCTGCGATCGTTGCACAACAGACTTTTTTAACTCAATAACGGGTGACTGATTAGATTATGTTTGATCGCAAACAACTCATTGAAGCCATTTCCCATCAGGAAACGCCGGTTTATTACTACGATCTTTTGCTCCTGCAACAAACATTGGACGCAGCAAAACAGGCTGCGGACAAGCATGGATTCCATGTGCATTATGCATTGAAAGCCAATTTCAACGAGCGGATACTCAGCTTAATACGGAACGCTGGCTTCGGAGCAGATTGCGTAAGCGGTAACGAGGTAAAGAAAGCGATCGAGATCGGTTTTCGACCCAATGATATTGTGTTTGCGGGCGTAGGCAAATCCGACAGGGAGATTCGGGAGGCGTTGAATCACGATATTTTTGCGTTTAATGTCGAGTCCATAGCCGAACTAACCGTCATTAATACATTGGCCGCCGCACAGGGAATAAAAGCGCGCGTGGCCCTGCGGATCAATCCGAATGTAGATGCACAAACCCATCAGTACATCACCACCGGATTAGATGAAAACAAATTCGGTGTCGCCCATTGGCAACTTGGGGAAGCCGTAGAGACACTCGGGCAATCGGAACACCTCGAATTAATCGGGATACATTTCCATATCGGTTCGCAAATAACCGACCTGAATGTGTTCAAAAGTTTATGCGTAAAAGTCAACGAGCTCAACAACTGGTTTGACGAACGGGGATTCCGGCTACAGGTGTTAAACGTAGGGGGGGGGCTCGGTGTAGACTACCATCAACCTGATCTCCATCCGATACCCGATTTTCAATCCTATTTTTCCGTATTTGCCGATTTCCTTGAGCGCAAACCGGGACAAGAAGTACATTTCGAATTGGGTCGGGCGTTGGTGTCGCAATGTGGCAGTTTGATCAGCCGGGTGCTGTACGTCAAAAATGGTATCAAGAAGAATTTTCTTATTCTTGATGCCGGAATGACAGAACTGATGCGACCGGCATTATACCAAGCTTACCATCAGATCGAGAAGCTCGATGGCGACACAGGCGCGCAAGGGGATGCGGAACAACTGCGTTACGACGTCGTAGGTCCTATCTGTGAAAGCAGCGATTGTTTCGGTAAGGAAGTGTTGCTTCCGAAGTGCGAGCGCGGCGACCTGATTGCGATCCGTACAGCCGGAGCATATGGCGAGGTAATGGCTTCCCGTTACAATTTGCGGGAGGAGATACGCTACCTTTACAGTCCTACACCCGTTGGCGTTGACACCTAATTACTGCTTATCAGCGTAAGCATTTCCGCCGTATTGCGTACCCCCAATTTATGAAGGATGTTCTTCCGATGAGTCATGACGGTATGGATGGATAGAAAAAGGATATCGGCAATCTCTTGGTTGGTATGCCCATTTCGTACTAATTGTATGATTTCCAGTTCGCGCTGGGATAGTTTGAACTTATTTACAAACTTATCTTCAAAGAGTGAATTGTCCGTAGACGACGATTTGGTCGGGTGGTCGTAGTCGTAGCGGTTTTCGCCCGCTGATATAACTTTGATGGTGTCGATAAGATGCTGTGCATCCGAATCCTTATGCAGATACCCGTTGATATCCAATTCGCGGCATTTTGCGTAAATCGTTTCGTCCGCATACATACTCAGTACAACGATTTTCACGGGTATGCAGTTATTTCGCAAGATCCGGATTGTATCCGGGCCATTTAATACCGGCATATTCAGGTCGATCAATACCAGGTCGACAACATGGTTTTTTAAATATTCGACCAACTCTTTACCATTGGTACAGATTTTGGTTACCGAGAAGTCCGGATCAGATTGCAAAATAGAAGCAATCCCTTCAGACATCAGTTTGTGATCATCGGCTATGGCAATTGTTATCATCTGATCAGTTTTCCGCAAGTTGTCAGCTTTGGGGAATCCGAAGCTTTATTTCCGTTCCAGCACCTAAAGAAGACATGATCTCTATGTCGCCACCAATGAGCTTCACGCGATCATACATATTAATCAACCCAGATCCATGTTGCACGGCAGTCGTTTCAAACCCCACACCATCGTCCCGCACAGACAACGTGCAACTTCCCGCTTTTGTCAACAGCTTCACAAATATATGCTTTGCTTCTGCATGTTTCAAGATATTGCTGATACATTCCTGAAAAATGCGACTGATCATCAATCTGGGCTGTATATTTAAAGGCTCGCAGGTTCCCTCACTTTCAAAGGATGTTTTCACGAGGCCCGACTTATGTACCTTGTTGAGTTCCTGCTCGATAAAATCGTTGAGCGAATATTGTTCGACACGGTTGATGTTGAGATCCTGAGACAAGGAACGGATGTCGAGAATTGCCTGGTCAATTAACTGAGTACTATCTGTCTGTTTCTGTAGTTCCGGCCGCGAGAGGTAAAGCTTGATTAATGATAACACTTGCCCCACATTGTCATGCAATTCCTGACCGACGTACTTAAGCGTTTCTTCACGCATTTCTACCTTCGCCTTCAGTACGGCCTGTTCATATTCAGTAATCAGCCTTTGCTGTTCGCGGATGTTCCTGATTTTCCGCTTTTGATAAACAATGACCATCACAAACATAAAGACACCGATCAAAGCAAGTATCAGGCTCCCGAACAGAACCGCAATAATCACTTCAATATTGGATGCATCCATATCGTTGTACTATGAATCACCGTCGGTCGATCTATGTAGTAGCATGCCAGCAATATACATTGAATACAAGAGGAAAGCAAATACCCGCATCATCACGCTTCCAACATATTCGTTATTGACAACGAAGTAATTCCAGAAAATGATCGTCAATGTGCTGCTCAGGTAGAAAAAAAATATGCTGGTGATGATCCAAAACGAGGCATTGCGAACCGGATTGATATTTTCTATGTAATCGTCGGTGACGATCTCGTGGAAATACAATAAGCTATACACGATCAACGAGACCGACATGGCCGTTCGCGAATACGTCATCAAGAACGAGATTTCCTGAATGAAAAGCAGGTTAACGACAAAGAAAATCAAGTTCAATGCGGTGCCAATGAAAATTAGTTTCCGCTTAGCCGGATTCCGGATGATGCCATGATACAACATGCCGAAATAAAGAATATTAACCGGCAACGCCAAATTGAATATAAAATGGTTGGACGCATGATCGGTGAACACAAAAGAATACAACGATGCAGCAAGCTGGTACGCAAACTGAAACAGCAAAAAATAGGGGAATAGCTTAAGAACAGGCAATTCCAGATTCTTCCGGCTATAAAATCCAATCGCCGCACCAAACAACATCAGTCCCAGCAGGATAAGGGTAGCAGCATTCATAGGGTGATTGGATTCAGCCGCGACTATAGCATAAGCCCTTCTGAGGGTGATGGAGGAGGGCATAGGTCCAGTTCATCAGCTGGTAATCCGGCTCGTGAAGGGGCAAGCGGAAAAATAACAGATCCAACCTTGCCACCATTTCCAACGGCACTTTCCGACTTTTGGGGCATGTTCAAACAATCGGTACTGTTTTCCATGGTAGGGTTATCCGGATCTTTAGATCGCGTAGCTACCATCACCACCGTATGTGCTTTTTTATGATTTGTTTTTTTTAAGGGGAAGCCCGGATAATCATCCGCAATCGCGTAGTAAAACCGGATGCCATCGGCCTTATTAAGGGTCATCAGTTCGAGCAGTGCTTCTTTGCTCACCCAAAATGAGCGGGGTTCTTCGACTTTTTTACCCAATTCTTTACTGCGCATTTTGGCTGCCGGCGCACCGCGCTGTTCCTTATACGCATTAACCATGTGTTGTGCCAGTTCTACAGAAATCAGGTTTAACTTACTTTTTTTTGGATGGATTGAATCTTTCATAACAGGTCTTTTTTAAAACGTTATTTTTACAATGTCACAAACATCGAAAAAAAGACGTGCGCTGGCAATACACCAAAATAGGTATTTACAGAGCGGTTTTTACGAAGCTCCCGATTCAAATACGCCGTCAATCTGCCAGTGTACTGAATTAAGCGAGGCCTGCACCGCAAGCTGGTCACAACGTTCGTTTTCGGGATGACCTGCGTGGCCTTTCACCCAGACGAACCGCACCCGGTGCAGTTTATAAACTTGAAGAAAACGCATCCACAAATCCTTATTCTTCTTTCCGGCAAAACCCTTCCGTACCCAGCCATACACCCAGCCTTTTTCCACGGCATCAATAACATACTTTGAGTCAGAATAAATCACCACCTCCTGGCCGGGTTTCCGCAACGCTTCCAGTCCGGTAATTACCGCAAGCAGTTCCATACGGTTGTTGGTGGTCTTCCGGAAACCTTGGGATATTTCTTTGTAGTGAGGCCCGGACCTCAGGATAACACCGTATCCACCGGGTCCCGGATTGCCACTTGAGGCACCATCGGTATACAGTTCGATCATTGCCGGCAAAGGTAAACCATTCCGGGCAAAATCGTTCCGTAATTACTTGAGAAATTGGTTAATTTGTACGATGGAACGAATCGTGGTATTTACGGGCGCGGGTATATCAGCCGAAAGCGGACTCAGGACCTTTCGCGGGGCGGATGGACTGTGGGAAGGGTATCGGGTAGAAGAGGTAGCTACGCCGGAGGCGTGGGAACGAAACCCGGAATTTGTGCAGCATTTCTATAATGTCCGCCGGAAAGCCGTGCTGGAAGCCAGACCCAACACTGCTCACCTGGCATTGGCAAAACTTGAAGAAAAATATCCAGTAACCATCGTCACGCAAAACATCGATAATCTCCACGAAAGGGCAGGGTCAAGCCACGTACTCCACCTTCATGGATTGATTACAAAGGCACAATCAAGTGTAGACCCCACGTTGGTGTATTCCCTGGCAAGCCATGAAATCCGCATGGGCGAGCTTTGCGAATTGGGTAGTCAATTGCGCCCCCACGTCGTATGGTTTGGCGAAGCCGTCCCTACGATGGGGGAGGCAATCGGTATTTGCCGTCAGGCGGATATATTTATTGTTGTCGGCACATCGTTACAGGTATATCCTGCAGCAGGTTTACTGGACGAAGTGCCGACCCACGCTGTGAAATATTTTGTCGACCCACAGGCGACCACGCTATCCCGCCAGTCTGACATCATCTGTTTTGATGACAAAGCTACCATCGCCGTCCCCAAAATCGTAGAAAAGCTATTGGCCTAAACGGTCAATATTCATGACGTTTATAGGCGCTGACGAAAGATTGACGCATTTCATCAAAGCGTTGGGAAACAGACTTCGTAAAGTCGTCATCAATCAACTGCAACACCCCATTGGCTCCATCGGTCAGATCAACCTCTGCTATTTTATAAACCTGTTCAAGTGTCCCTTGCTCAAATTTAAGGATGAATTTTTGGTTCATCGCAAAGAGCGTGATTTTGAAGTCAGGGTGGGGGAGTTCCGCGATCGTTCTCATGGGGTGCAGCTCTATTTACACCAAGCCCTGTGCCCGCATCGCCGTGGCTACTTTCACAAACCCGCCGATGTTGGCACCTTTCATATAATTGATGCGACCGTTTTTGTCTTTACCGTAATGCAGACAGGTATCGTGTATGTCATGCATGATTTTCTTAAGCTTGCAATCCACCTCTTCCGTACTCCATTGCTGGCCGATGCGATTCTGAGACATTTCAAGGCCAGAAACGGCAACACCGCCGGCATTTGCAGCCTTACCGGGAGCATACAAGATCTTAGATTTCAATATTTCCTTTACAGCAGTTTCGGTACTGGGCATATTAGCGCCTTCAGCAATACAGATACACCCATTTTTGATTAGTTGCTTCGCATCGTCTTCGTCGAGTTCATTTTGGGTTGCACAGGGGAGTGCTATATCACATTTAAATTGCCAAGGCTTTTTGCCCGCATGATACGTTGCGCCAGCATAACGTGTCGTATATTCCTGCAGATTACGTTTAAGGGAATTTACGAAATCAAGCTTTTCTACGGTAAAACCACTTTCGTCATAAATCGTTCCGTTGCTATTAGAGACCGTGATTACCTTCGCACCCAACGAAATCGCTTTAATCGCAGCATAATAGGCAACATTGCCTGCACCTGATATCGAAACGGTTTTGCCCTTCAACGAATCTTCAGTTTCATAGAGCATGCGCTCCACAAAATAAAGCAATCCGAACCCGGTCGCTTCCGGTCGGATAAAACTGCCGCCCCAAGTAGGGCCTTTGCCCGTCAGCACACCGGTAAAATTATTTTGGATCCGTTTATATTGACCGAATAAATAGCCAATTTCACGCTCACCCACGCCAATATCGCCAGCGGGAACATCCGTCTCGGAACCAATATGTCGGTATAATTCCGTCATGAAGCTTTGGCAGAATCGCATAATCTCGTTGTCTGACTTGCCTTTGGGATCGAAATCCGCACCGCCTTTACCAGCTCCCAATGGCAACCCGGTGAGGCTATTTTTAAAAGTTTGCTCGAAAGCGAGAAACTTTAATATACTGAGATTCACGGTTGGGGAAAAGCGCAGACCACCTTTATAGGGTCCCAATGAACTGTTCATCTGCACCCGGTAGCCGCGGTTGACCTGTATGTTGTTTTGATCATCCTGCCAAACTACCCGGAAAGAAACCGTCCGTTCCGGTTCCACCATCCGTTCAAGTAACTTCAGGTCAATGAATTCCGGCGCATATTTTTCAACATACGGAACAATATCATCGGCAATTTCTCTGACAGCCTGTAGAAACTCGGGTTGATTTGGATTGCGCTTATCAACGTCTTCGATAAACGATTGAAAATAATTCGGCATGCGTTAAAAATTTAATATAAGTTTTGCGCCAAATTTATAAAATTTTTAAGATAAATAAGATTTCGTTAGCTATTTATCAAAGAAAAGTGACATTTTATATTCATTCTTAGCAGATACCAAGAATAAACAAACGCATCAATAATACCATAATTGACGTTATGTTAAATAGAATTATGAAAGAGCCCCCTTCTAGGACTCTTTCGCGTTGTTACTGTTAATCGAGGGATTCGGTGATCATCAATGCGGCCACCGTCAGATTGTTGCGTAGATCGATGAGAATTGCGCCGCCATTGGTTTTGTTGGCCACGTAGCTATCAAATGCCAACGAGTCTGCTGATTTGAATTGAATCTTACCAATATCATTCAATCCAAGGTCAACGGCAGCCGATTGTTCAAGCGTTTCTATGTTTACCCGGTAAATAATATCCTGTATCTTAACCTTAGCCGTTTTACCGTGCTGCTGAATCAAATAAAATTGATTGATATCCAGCGGTTTAGAATCCATCCAGCAGATTTCTGCTTCAAACTGCTTGGATACTGAAGGCTGTTCATCTTGCTTTACCAGCATATCTCCCCGACTGATATCGATATCATCAGCCAAATGAATAATTACTGACGCACCGTCTGACGCTACGTCTAAATCATTGGCAGCCAGCTCAATACGGGTAATCGTACTGCTAACTTCCGAAGGCAACGCTACTACGCGATCGCCCACAGCAAATGTGCCCCCTACCACCCTACCTGCATAGCCACGGTAATCGGGTAATTCTTCGCTTTGCGGGCGGATTACCCATTGCACCGGGAAACGAGCTTGTTTATTTGCTGTCGTATGGTTTACTTCCACCGTTTCCAGGAAATCCAACAGAGATTTTCCGCTGTACCAAGATGTATTCGTGGATTTTGACGCAATGTTATCGCCTTTCAAGGCGCTCACAGGAACGTAATCCACTTGTTTGATACGCAGATTGAGTACGAGCCGTTCGTAGTCCGATTTGATCTTGTCGAACACCGCCTGGTCGTAATCGACCATATCCATTTTGTTTACACACACTAACACATTCGGAATACCCAGTAATGATACAATAAACGAATGTCTACGGGTCTGTTCGATCACCCCTTTTCGTGCGTCGATCAGGATAATGGCTAAATCTGAATTAGACGCTCCGGTTACCATATTCCGGGTATATTGGATGTGTCCGGGAGCATCTGCTATAATAAATTTCCGCTTTTCTGTCTGGAAATACTTATAGGCAACGTCAATGGTGATACCTTGTTCACGTTCGGCTTTTAGTCCGTCCGTCAATATCGCTAAATCCAGCGTACCGTCGTTATTCTTCCGGTTAGCACGTTGTATGGCTTCCAGTTGATCATCCAGCACTGAATTGGTATCGTAAAGCAGTCGGCCGATCAGCGTACTTTTCCCGTCGTCTACACTTCCTGCTGTGATAAATTTCAATAGATCCATGTTCGGATTTTTGTTCTTGGCTTTTTTACTTTTTTACTTTCTCACTTTCTTAGAAATATCCGCCTTTTTTACGGTCTTCCATGGCCGCTTCGGAGACTTTATCGTCCATCCTAGCGCCGCGCTCACTGATTTTTGATTGCCTGATTTCTTCGATGATGTCGTCAATGTGATACGCCTCGGAGGGCACCGCTGCGGTACAGGTCATGTCCCCTACTGTCCGGAACCGTACTTTGCGATATTCTATAACATCTTCGTGATCCATATTCAGAAACTCTGCTGCCGCCATTAATTGACCATTTCGGGTGATGACGTCCCGTTCGTGGGAGAAGTAAATGGAGGGCAGATCAATGTTCTCGCGGCGGATGTAATTCCACACGTCCAGCTCCGTCCAGTTGCTGATCGGGAACACGCGCACGTTTTCCCCCTTGTGTATCCGTCCGTTGTAGATGTTCCACAACTCCGGCCGTTGGCGTTTGGGATCCCATTGCCCAAACTCATCGCGTACCGAAAAAATACGTTCTTTTGCACGTGCCTTTTCCTCGTCCCTTCGCGCTCCGCCAATGCACGCATCGAAGCCGTGTTCCGCAATGGTGTCCAACAGGGTAACGGTTTGGAGCGGATTCCGGCTGGCGTTCTTCCCTTTCTGTTCGACGACTTTTCCGGCGTCGATACTATCCTGTACATGGCCTACAATTAATTTCTCACCCAACCTCGCTACGAGTCGGTCGCGAAATTCAATGGTTTCCGGAAAGTTATGTCCCGTATCGATATGCACCAGCGGAAAAGGGAATTTGCCAGGCCGGAAAGCCTTTTCCGCAAGATGAACCAGCGTAATCGAATCTTTGCCTCCGGAAAATAGCAACGCCGGTTTCTCAAACTGGCCCGCCACTTCCCGTAGGATGTAAATCGCCTCCGCTTCCAAATGGTCTAAATAATCCATAGTTGTTGTTTATTGTGTTGTTTCAGCCATCCGCGCTTTCGGATATTAGCCGTTAGCATTCAGCTGCATTCTTTCGTCGTGATCGGTATTTTTTTTAACGGCGCGTTAGCCCGATGTAGCGTGCAGTCCACATTCCTTTTTGCTCGTATCTTCCCACCACCACCGGCCGGCCCGGAAGTCCTCTCCCTCCCTTACGGCACGTGTACAAGGGGCACAGCCGATGCTGGGAAACCCTTTGTCATGCAATGGATTATAGGGGATATGATTCGCTTTGACATACTTCCAGACATCATCCAACGACCAATCGTAGATGGGATGGAACTTAATCAGTTGGTTTCCTTCATCCCATTCCACCTGTGTCATTCCCTGCCGGTTGCCCGACTGCTCCGCACGAATGCCCGTGATCCAACATTCCGCACCCTCCAGCGCCCGCTGTAAGGGTTCGATTTTCCGGATGCGGCAGCACTCTTTTCGGTTTTCGACCGACTCGTAAAAACTGGAGGGCCCTTTTTGGCTGATCAGCTGTTGCACCGCATGTGTATCCGGAAAATAAGCTTCAATGTCTTTGTTATAGATTTCCAGTGTACGATTCCACACATAATACGTTTCTGGAAATAATCGACCCGTTTCCAACGTAAATACCCTAACGGGTAAATTGTTGCTAAAGATAAAGTGAGTGATAACCTGATCTTCAACACCAAAACTCGTGGAAAATACAATCTTACCCGGAAACCTGTCGGTTAAGGCCGTCAACGCGTCCAGCGAGCTTTTTCCATGCACCAATGCATTTATTTCATCTGTCAAAACGTTCATATTCCCTCTTTTGATAGCAACGAAGCTGTATGCGCGTTCAACGCCTTCACTTTGTCGTTGAAATCCCCTTTCAGTAAATCCCGAAGCTGACTCATGTAAGTCAGCGTCTCATCAATTTCTTCCGGCAATGCTTCGTTCAGCAGTTCCTTCATTCTTTTTGCAATCGTGGGCGACTTTCCGTTGGTTGAAATTCCCAGTTTCAAGTTTCCCTTCTTTACAATCGAACCCAGGTAAAAATCGCATAAATCCGGCTTATCTGCTACATTGATTAATAGGTGGCGACTACGGCATTCTTTCCGGATACGCAGATTCAGTTCCGGATTGTTGGAAGCCACCACTACCAAGTCTACTCCATTCAGATCGGTTTCCTCAAAAGCGCGTTCAAGCAGCTGAATCCTTGGATAGTTTGCAACGTAGTGGCGCACATCGGCGCTGATTTCGCGGGCAACAATAGTTACCGTCGCCTTTGGACTATTTTCCAGCAAAGCCGTCAGCTTCTCCAAGCCTACCTTTCCGCCTCCCACAAGGAGTACATGCAGTTCGTTTAACTGCAGAAAAACAGGAAACAACGGATTACCGGTGATCTCTTTCATACAGCGATGGCATTGGTCTGTTCCAGCCCGAATTGTTTATGTTTAGCTACCACTTCACCAATGACAATGACTGCCGGCGCACCGATCCCCCGGTCCTTTACATGGGCAACGATCGTATCCATCGTGCCCAAAGCCACTTTTTCGTTGGGCAATGATCCATTTTGGATCACCGCGATGGGTAGTTTTCTCTTACCCGCTTCCTGGTAAATTTGGACGATTTCCGCCAATTTATTGAGTCCCATTAACACGACTACTGTGGCAGCCGTTTGAGCTGCTGTATAAATGTCTCTGGAAATAGACCCCGTAGTTGTCGCGCCGGTAATCACCCAAAAGCTTTCGCTGATTCCTCGATATGTCAACGGAATCCCCTGCAAACCGGCTAACGCAATGGAACTGGAGATACCGGGTACCACCGAAGTGGGAATATCGTGCTGAGCAGCGTACTCCAATTCTTCTCCCCCTCTTCCGAAAACAAAGGGATCCCCTCCTTTCAGCCGGACCACATGCCCGTGTGATCGTGCGAAATTCACCATCATCTGGTTAATTTCCAGCTGGCTGTACGCATGATGACTGGCTCTTTTGCCTACGAACACGCGAAGCGCCGTTTTCGGGATGTATTCAAGCAAGGCATCGTCTACCAACGCGTCGTAAAGTACTACATCGGCTGTCGACAATGCTTTCAACCCTTTTAGACTGATTAAATCCGAATCCCCCGGCCCGGCTCCTACTAACGTTATTTTGGGATAAGTGTTCATTTCATTTTCTCTTTTTAACCTGTATCGCCAACATGGTGGCAGATTAACTATTCACCTCCGTTGGGGCCGATCGCTTGGCGACTGTCGATTGATAAAAGTCGATCGCGCCGGCCAGGTATTGGCGGGCAAACTCTTCCGAGGGCTCCTGCTTGTTAATTTCGAGCACCTGACCTGCGAAACCTCCCGGAACAAGAAATTCACCCGATTCGACAAAATGGGTATCGAAATCCCTGATGATCGCAATCTGGGTGCTGCTGTGGACTCCTTTGTCGAGCAATAGCGCTTTGGCGGTGCTAATGTACATACTATACGCATGGTAAATTGCGTCGGCATACGCTGCTGCTTGATAGCTTTCGTTTGCCCAAGTCAATTTTTCTTCTGCTTCAAAAAGCAGTACCGAAACGAGGTCGATGACCACCCCGGCGCACTCACCCACGCCAATCGCCTGCTGGTAAGTTTCCTGATGCCCCCAATCCACATATTCTTCTTCGACCAAGTTGGTAAGATCTGCCAATGGCTTCAACATGCGGTAGAAATAGTCTTTCGTTTGCCGCTCATAGTAATCATGGAAGCGCTCGCCGGGAAGCCCGTTTTCTGCATAATCGTCCAAAAGCAACCGAACGGCACTCACAACGCGCTTAGAGGGAACCTTAACCACACGTTCTGCCACACGGCCGAGGCCGTCGCCCAAAACGCCCCCGCCCAACATAATCTGTGCAGAAGGAATCACTTTGCCTGCGGCTTTCAATGAGCTGCCATGGATACCGATGTTGGCAATCCCATGCTGACCGCATGAATTCATGCAACCACTTATTTTAATTTTAAGATCCCGGTCAAAAACAAGGTCTTCGTATTCATCGTAAATCAACGACTCGAGCACCCTTGCCATTTCCGTGCTATTGGAAATCCCGAGGTTGCAGGTGTCGGTACCCGGACAGGTGGTCACGTCCGCCACGCTGTCAAAACCCGGTTTGGCAAACCCGATTTCCTTCAATACCTTATAAATGTGCGGCAGTGATTCCTTCCGTGCGAATTTGAGCATCAGCCCCTGGTTTTGGGTGATCCGCACTTCGTCAGCCACGTGTCCGCGGATTCCATCCAACAATACGCGCGCGTCTTTGGTAGGCATATCGCCGGTAGGCACCTTAATGTATATCGCATAGAAACCGGTTTGCTTTTGCTCCCAAACATTGGTTTTCTCCCATACTTCATAAGCCAGCTGATCGGATACAGCTTCTTCTTCAATAGGCATTGCCTGGGGCGGTTCGGGCTGGGGTACCGCATTCCGGTCAATTTTAAATATCTTCACCTTGCTGGCTACCTGTTCTTCTTCAATCAGCCGCTTTATCTCGTCTAATCCGAATTTCTGAATCAGGTATTTGAAACGCGCTTTATTCCGGTTATTCCGTTCGCCATACCGATCAAACACCCGCAAAACGGCTTCTGAATACGGAATCAACAAGTCTTCGTGGAGGAACTCATGCACCAGGTGTCCTGCCATGGGCTGCGCACCCAAGCCACCTCCCAAAATCACGCGGAATCCGCGCTCTTCAACGCCATCCACTGTTCTGACCTTGGGGATGAAACCCAAATCCTGCCCAAAGGCAAAAGCCGTGTCCCGCGTGCTGGAAGAAAAGCCGAACTTAAACTTCCGCCCCAGCTCCTGGCAGATCGGATTGCGCAGGAAATAAGAAAATGTTGCATGGGCATACGGAGACACATCGAAAGGCTCATCAGGGTCAATACCCGCTTGGGGAGAAGCCGTTACGTTACGCACCGTGTTGCCGCAAGCCTCACGGATGGTGATGTCGTCTTCTGCCAACTTGGCCCAAAGCTCCGGCGTGCGGTCCAAACTCACAAAGTGAATCTGTATATCTTGTCTGGTTGTAAAATGCAGGTTCCTAATGGCATATTCATCCGAGATGTCCGCAATGCGCAGCAATTGCTTGAAGGTTGCTTTGCCGAAGGGTAATTTGATCCGCACCATTTGTACACCCGGTTGCCGCTGTCCATAAATTCCCCGAGCCAGGCGTAGGCTCTTGAATTTATCTTCAACCATTGTTCCTTCGCGATACGCTCTGATTTTGCGTTCGAGCTCAATGATTTCTTTTGCTACAACCGGGTTTTCTAATTCGGTTCTAAAGCTCTGCATGAGTGTTGTTTAGTTACATGAATAATAAAAAACCTCCCTAAAGCAGTTAGTGGAGGCCGTTATATCTTATCTTATTGGATACGTTATCCCAACAGCCACCGTTATTCGAGGGGCATACAATTGCACATTTCCTGAACGCTCACTTGTTTCATGCGACAAATATACGTAAAGTATATAGAAATAGTAGAATAAAAATAAAAATTACCGAGTCCCCACATATTCTGTTTCCGCTCCATCCACCTGCTGCAGTCTTCCGAGCACCCGGTTCGTCTGCTGCTGGCGGATTTCCAATTCGAGCAAGCAGCGGTTATCGAGTACCTGTTTCCGTATACCGATTCCTTCATCTTTCACGATACGCATGACGTCATTTAGCTGTTCATAACCGAACGACACGCGATAGATGTCGTTAACGGTTAATTCCACCACTTGGGCCGCCTGCAGTGCTTCCTGGGTAGCCGTTTTATAGGCATGGATCAGTCCGGGTACCCCGAGCAACGTACCCCCGAAATAACGGACGACCACGACGAGGATATTGGTAAGATCATGCGATAGCAGCGTGTTGAGAATCGGACGCCCCGCGGTGCCCGATGGCTCTCCGTCGTCGTTCATGCGGTACACGGAACGGTCGGACGTGAGCCGGTATGCCCAGCAGTGGTGTCGCGCTTTGGGATGCTCGGATTTCAATCCGGCCACCAGCTCCTTTACTTGATCCTCGTTCGCTAACGGATAGGCGTATGCAATGAATTTGCTGCCCTTGTTTTTAACTATCCCCTCACTTGAAGAAGCGATGGTTTTATAAGTATCTTCAAATAAACTCACAGATATGCGATAATCAACACGGATATTATCGCCAAAAATATCCCAATTTTATTGATAAACGACAGTTTTTCCCGAAAAAGAAAAATGCCGATCCCTGCACCGAGTGCGATGACGCCTACATTCATGCCCGTAAAAACAACAGAAGGGTTATCAGGTAATGCGCGGTGCGCCCGCATGTAAAACAGAATATTGGCGAAATTGAAACCACCCAACACGATACCCCAAAAAACAGCATGTACGGAAAAGCGCTTTTTTGCCCCGATCAGGTAATGAGCAAGATACAGGAATGCTACCCCCATTGCCATCATGAATACGATCAGCATCGACGTCACATAAGGTACGGCTGTATGCTGGGCAACCTGCTTGAATAAAATATCGATCATACCGTACCCACAGAAAACCACCAATGGAAAACTCCACATGCGGTGGTTGGCACCGTACTGGTTACGACCGCGATGCCAGCCGATACTGCATAAAATTCCAAGAACCCCTATGGCGACGCCGACAAGTTTCCCCGTTTCCGGCGATTCGCCAAACAGCCAAAAGGCGGCTACCAAGGCAATGAACAACGAAAGCCGCTGTGCTACTTCTGTACGGACGATACCGGCATAGCGGATGGAGGCACTCAATGCAACGAAAATGCCAGGCAGTAAAACCGACAAGACCCCGTATAGTCCAAACGGAGCCTCAACCCATACCTCGGAGGTCCATGTCGGCTGAAGAAAAAGCCAGGTGCATAGCACAGCCATCGGGTAATTCCAAACGATGATTTGGATGGTGTCTACGTCGTAGCGCCGCGCCAATTTGAGAATCACGGAAACCGTGACACTGCACACGACGCTGAAAAGCACGTACATCATGGAACCTTAGCTATTCGATAACTACGACAATCTGACCCGCATACACACTGTCTGACACTTCGCCGGTTTCCGCGTTGACGAAAGCCATGTAGGCATGGCAGACATCGCCAGGGAGAAGGCTCAGAAAATGGGTAGCTAACGCATCCGAACAATCGTCGGCACCTGAGCCGTATAGCTTATCGCAGCCCAATCCGTTACGTTCATTGTGTACAAATAGCACCGTGCGGGCATCGCCCAATACCGCATGGATATCCGGCTTATCCCATGAAAAATGTAGCATCTCTCCTTCCTGGTGAACCTGTGCATTCACCGGAGGCGTGAGTGGTCCTGCACTAAAACGGATGGCTTGCGGGTCGACAGAAAATCCATTCTCCGTTTCCACAATTGCGTGCCGCATATTATAAGACATCGCCACATTGTGGCCCGTTTTCGGCGGCTCACAGCGTCCGAAGCCGATGCGCACGATTCGTTTCATAGGTTTCAGCCATTGCTGCATCAACCTAAACTTGCTCCGCTGCATAACCTGTTCCGGACTTGGCTTACGTCCGCGTTTAGGAATACGCGGAAGCGAGCGCGCCCGGTTTTGGCCTTTTACCTGATAAAAAATCACATTCCCCAATCGCCCGGTTACCGGACCATTGACACCGTCAGTCAATATCGCCATATTGCTTGGTCTTAGTTAAGTTTATCCCAAAGCTACTAATAAATTTTAAATCAGACGACTATTAATTATATTTTACTTTTAGTTTATTCGGTTAATTTCCGAGTAAACCCCGAATAAACTCCGAATAAAACACAAATTAACACAATGTATAAGTTAGGGTTAGTGTAAACGGTTCTACCACTATTGGCTAGTCGGCCGCCACGCGTCACCCACGGGATTTGCTGCCGGCCCCTTGCTTTAATTCGCAACTTTCCCTAAGTTTGCGTCCCTTAAAATGCAGACTGTTTCATGAGCATAGCGAAGACATACAACCCCAAGGAAGCCGAGGATAAATGGTATAGCTACTGGATGGAAAATGGATTTTTCCGTTCGATCCCAGACGAACGTGAACCTTATACCATTGTGATGCCCCCACCCAACGTCACGGGCGTACTCCATATGGGGCACATGCTCAACAACACCATCCAGGATGTGCTGATCCGCCGAGCGCGTATGCAAGGCAAAAATGCCTGCTGGGTGCCGGGTACAGACCATGCGTCCATTGCGACGGAAGCAAAAGTAGTTGCAATGCTTAAAGAGAAAGGTATCAATAAGAAAGAGCTGACACGTGAACAGTTTCTTGAATACGCATGGGAGTGGAAGGAAAAGTATGGGGGCATCATCCTGAAGCAGCTGGAAAAACTGGGGGCTTCGTGCGATTGGGATCGCACACGTTTTACGATGGAACCTGACCTATCCGACGCCGTTATCGACACGTTCATCCGGTTATACCGTGAGGGATATATCTACCGTGGTGTACGGATGGTCAACTGGGATCCACAGGGGCGGACGGCCCTTTCCGATGAAGAGGTGATCCGCAGGGAAGTTAACCAAACGCTTTACTACGTCCGCTATGCAGTAACGGGCAATGCCGACGGGGCTCCCTCCTACCTGACCATTGCGACTACGCGGCCGGAAACCATCATGGCCGATACGGCGATCTGCATCAACCCTAACGATCCGCGGTATACACACCTAAAGGGAAAGACCGCCCGCGTGCCACTGATTAACCGTGAGATCCCCATCATCGAGGATGAATACGTAGAGATGGAATTTGGCACAGGGTGTCTTAAGGTGACTCCGGCGCACGACCTGAACGATTACGAACTGGGACAAAAGCATAACCTGGAGGTGATCGATATCTTGAACGACGACGGTACACTCAACGAAAAGGCCGAAATCCTGGTGGGCGAAGACCGCTTTAAAGCGCGGAAAGCCGTGGCCAAGCTGTTGGAAGAAGCCGGGCAGCTCGAAAAGACGGAGCCTTACCAATCACAAGTAGGTTTTTCGGAACGTACCGACGCGGCTATTGAGCCAAAGTTATCCATGCAGTGGTTTTGCCGCATGCAGGAATTGGCGAAACCTGCACTGGCATACGTGCTGAACGGTGATGTGAAACTGATTCCGGATAAGTTTATCAATACCTACCGCCACTGGATGGAGAATATCAAAGACTGGACCATCAGTCGCCAACTGTGGTGGGGACAACGCATCCCGGCGTGGTACAACGCCCAAAACGATTGGGTGGTGGCCAAAACCGAAGTAGAAGCGGTATCGCTATTTCAGGCGGAAGGTAAATCGGCTGATGGCATCCGGCAGGAAGATGATGTATTGGATACCTGGTTTTCATCGGGTCTCTGGCCCCTATCGGTGTTCGACGGCACCCGCCATCCGGATAATGCAGACGTCCAATACTATTACCCGACGAACGACCTCGTTACCGCGCCCGAAATCCTGTTTTTCTGGGTAGCTCGTATGATCATTTTTGGTCACGAGTATACCGGCAAACCGCCTTTTAAAAACGTATACCTCACAGGTATTGTACGCGATAAGCTGGGACGAAAAATGTCGAAGTCGCTCGGCAACTCGCCGGATCCTATTGAACTGATGGAGCAATATGGCACCGATGGGGTACGTGTGGGCATGCTCCTCTCCTCTCCTGCTGGCAACGACCTGATGTTTGACGTGGCCTACTGCGAGCAGGGCCGCAACTTTGCCAACAAAATATGGAACGCATTCCGATTGGTAAAAGGATGGGAAATAGCCGATATACCGGCTACCTCTGCACAACAGGAAGCCGCCCGCTGGTTTGGAAACCGGTTTAACCAGGCACTGCATGAAATCGAAGGACACTTTGCAGCGTACCGCATTTCGGACGCGCTTATGGCTACCTATAAATTGGTATGGGACGATTTCTGCGCATGGTACCTCGAACTGGCAAAACCTGCTTACCAGCAGCCCATTGCCCGTGAAACCTTTGAAACAGCCAAGACATTTTTTGCATCGGTATTGCGACTGATTCATCCCTTTATGCCCTTCATCAGCGAAGAGTTATGGCACGATGAGTTATTTGGGGTACGTGCCGAAGGCGATTGTTGTATCGTGGCAGAATATCCGCAAGCAGGCGAATACGACGAGAAGCTGCTCACGGACTTCGTTGCCCTTCAGCAAGTGATTTCTGAAATCCGCAACTTACGAAATACCAAGCAATTGTCACCCAAAACGGCACTTCCGCTTGCCATACATGCGACCTCGGATATCGACTTCGCTCGTTATGCCGAAAGCATCCAGAAAATGGCAACTATTTCTGAGATTACGTTTGCCGTTCAAAAGCCTTCGGGCGTAGCCAGCTTTTTGGTGGGTAAGGATGAATTTTACGTCGACGTAGCACAGAACATTGATGTAGAAGCCGAACGGGAACGTATCAGTAAAGAAATCACCTACCTGGAAGGCTTCCTGAAATCGGTCAATGCAAAGCTGTCCAACGAGCGGTTTGTGCAAAACGCAAAGCCGGAGGTTGTTGCGAACGAGCGGAATAAGAAGGCAGACGCCGAAGCGAAAATTAAGTTACTGGAGGGGAGTTTGGCAAGTTTATAAGTACCCCCGCCAATATCATTCAAACGCTATTTCAAAATATTCCAAAATGGCTTTATAATTATCCTGAGCGGTGAGACACGTGTCTAAAAGGTAGTCTTTCACGCGAGGCCATTCCTGTAAGCCTCTGTAATAAAACAGTTTTATATCTTCATCTATAATAAAAGGTATAATATTGTTCGCAAGGCACTCTTTAAACATAATCAGCCGCCCCACACGACCGTTTCCATCTTGAAATGGATGAATGATTTCAAATTGATAATGGAAGTCGATAATGTCTTCAAAGGTCTTTCTTTCACCACGATGATAATTGGAAAGCAATTCTTTGATTCTCGCAGCGACCTCTTTGGGCGGACAAGTTTCATTCCCGCCAACTTCGTTAGGAAGCTTTTTGTATTCGCCAACATTAAACCAGTCTTTTCGACTATCCGAAGTTCCTGATTTCAACAGAAAATGTAATTCTTTAATAAATGACTCAGTTAATTTTGCATTGGCCTTGTCAATAATTAAATCAATGCAACGAAAGTGGCTGGTTGTTTCGATGATATCATCTACATTGACACTTTCTGTGGACACTCCAATGGTGTTAGTTTCGAAGATGTATCGGGTTTGATCGTGCGTTAACTTACTGCCTTCAATACGATTGGAATTATAAGTCAAATCAATCTGCGTACGATGGTAAATTCCACCTTTCAGCCTCATATCCTTTTGCTCTTTGAGGTGATTGAGCAAAGGATTTCTGCTAAATTTACGTTTATTTCCTTGTCCGGGTAATGTAGTATCGGATGGAATATTCCAAGTCTTACCGGTTAAAAAGGCTCCTTTTATTTTTCCCGTAGCACAATAATTCCGGACTGTTCTTTCCGGGACATTCCATTTTTTTGCAAATTCGCTTACAGAGATATAATTCATGTTTTAATGCAAAGTTTTAAAGCAAATGCCATTATCGGCAAAAATACAACAAATAAAAGCGTAGATGCTTATTATTTGCCGATATCGGCAAAATTCATGTTTCATCTGCTTTCCAAACTCCTCATGAAGGCGATAATATCTTGTTTTTCGCTTTCTGTAAGGTCAAGGCTTTCTTCGGGAAGCGTTTGGTTGGGCAGGTTTATCCCTAACCCCGCGGCCCCTCCGTTATTGTAAAATTCCATTACTTCATCTAGGGTCTGAAAGGCTCCATTGTGCATATACGGGGCTGTTTTAGCAATGTTTCGGACGGTGGGGATTTTAAAGGCATACTGGTATGAATCGATGCCGATGATATCATAGTATCCCCGATCCGGATCGAGCGTGGAGTCGGCCGCCGAAACGGGAACGCCCAATACCTCCGTTTCTCCTTTTACGTACTTTGGAGGCGTTACACCATTGAACAGCGGCAGGAAATGGCAGGTTGCGCATTTCGCCTTTCCCATGAATAAGTTGAAGCCGTTCAGTTCCCGCTTCGACAGGATATCTTCTTTACGTAACCCCTCTCCCCTGCTGTGCATATAAGCATCGAACCGGCTGTTGAGTTTGGTCAGGCTGCGTAAGTAGGACGCAAGCGCGTTGACCACTTCATCTTCGATGATCTCTTTCCTGCTGATTTCGTTTTTGTCTTTTGCAGGAAAAGCTTTGGTAAATAACGACAGATACGGGGTATCCGCCGAAAGGTATCGAATAATCGCCGCCATTGAATTGCCCATTTCCTGTGGGTTGCGGATCACATCGCGCACCTGATCTTCCAACGTCAGCGCCCGCATGTCGTAGAAGTAATTCGATTGTAAGGCTACATTAAGCAGTGTGGGAACATTTCTTGTCAACTGTGTTGTTGGATCACGAAGATCCGCAGGGGTAACCAACCCGTCGGCATAGGCTAAGCTTGGGTTGTGGCAGGAAGCACAACTTCTCGTACCGGTACCGGATAGCGCGGCATCGTAAAAGAGTTTTTCACCCAACGCCACCTTGGCTGCCGTTACATGAAATTCAGGGCCGGGAGAAAACGCATTCACATTAAACGCATCCGGATCGAATAAGGTACGGGCATTTTGGTTCAGCATCCGGTTGTACTTAATTTTTGGCCCCGGCAAGTCTTGTTCCAGTTGCGCGATGCCGGCACTGATCCCGTTGGCAAAACGGGTAATGAAAGCTGCCCGGTCGAACGAATCAAAATCGGGATGCCGGTGAAGATAAGCGATGGCGGCATCCAGCTGTTGCAGTAACGGCGCCATTTTCTTTTTTGGTACGTAGCGCGACAGCACATCGCGCAGGCTTTGAAGGGATACCGACGATTCTTCCATACTGTTCAACGAAAGCACATTGTCGAACCCCGTAATTCCCAGGGTGATGATCCGGAATACCTCCAGTTTTGCTGCATCCAGAATCCGCCAGTCGGCAAGTTCATGATCAGTGAAGTAAGCGATCAGGTAGTCTGTGTTCGTTACCAAATGTGCTACTTGATCGATCAACTCCTGTCTGTTCGAAGCATTGTTTTCCGGGTAGATGAGTTCCTCAATCACCTGCAGGCCCACCGGGTCGATGGCCCGGGCCAGGGATGGGTCCAACAAGTCGGCATTCTCGATCTCGGGTACGGGAGGTCCGTTTAGCCGTTCGGTTAGATCAGCCGCAAAATAAGTCGCTCCCCATTCAAATTTCTTGAACAACAGTCTTGCGGTCAAAAAGACCTGACGGACTCTTTCGCCGTTTGTTTCATTTTTACGGACCTCATAAAAAAGTGAGTCTTTGACATAATCCCGGAAAGACACGATCTGGCTCAGGATCCTTTTCCGTACGTTGCGTTCACGCAGGCCAGCATGTGTTTCCGCATGTTCAGGACCCGAAAAAAAGGGGGTAAAGCTTGCAATTAGTGGCCCTGTAAACAGAAATGCCGCTACTACAATCTTCTTATACATACCTCAATACCCCGATTAACAGGGTTAATTAAACGCCAGCGCATTCCGGAAAGGATCCGCATTTTTATCCCGCTCGGCCAGGGGCTTTATTCCCCATCTGTGCTCGATAAACGAAAGAATACTGACCGTTTCGTATTGGGTATGGTCTACATGGCCTTTTTTAGCAAATGGCCCGATAATAATTGCAGGAATACGGCTTCCGGGGCCCCACCTATCGATCACGGGCGGAACAACGTGGTCAAAAAAGCCACCGAATTCATCGTAGGTAAGGATTACCAATGCATCCTTGGCATTGGGGCCTTCCAGTACAGCGTTGATCAGGTTTACGGCCAGTTGTTCTGACGGGTATACAGCAGACCCGCCGGGGTGTTCGTCGTTCCCGCCACCGGGTTTTACAAAAGAAACGCTGGGAAGGGTACCTTCTTTTGCGGCTTTAATGAAATCGTTTTGATCTTTTAGGTGTTTCCGGCCTTCCGTCCCTTCTTCATACTGCTTGAAATACAGGAACGGTTCGTGGTTGTAGGCGAAATTAGTTTTCCTTCCAGCCACGGCATCGTCCCACCCTTCCGAGTACCAAGCCCAGGATATATTTTTTTCACTCAGCCGGTCGCCAATGGTTGGCATCGTCTGGGAAGGCAGGAGTTTGGAGGTATCCGATTTGGCAGGGTACGGTTTGTTGCGGGAAAGCACATGGTTCACCACATAGCCGTCCGGTGTCACAACGCCATCTTTGATGAGGTTGCCATCGGCATCCAGTTTGGCAACCATGGATGCGGGAGCATCCGGCCACACCGGCGCTGCGGCAGCAATCAGGAAGACGTGGTTAAAATAGGAACCACCGTAGACGCTCTGGAAGAAATTGTCGCACAGGGTATATTTTTTGGCGATCGGATACAACGGGAGCTTTTCCGTGGAATAATAGCCCATTGCTAGTCCTTTGGAATCGTTATAGGCGGCAAACTTATCCATTTTTCCACCGTTAATCTGTTGCTGGTTATGAAAAAAACGATGGGTCACATCCGGTGTTTTTTTATCAGAAGGCACATACTGGTCAATGTTAAAAAGCGCATTGGGCAGGTTGGTGGGAAATGAGTTGTTCCGCGGAATTTCAGGCAGGTATTGATACGGATTTCCTTCCTCGTCCACCTGAACAAAATTTCCCTTTTTGGCATTTTCAATGCCATTTGCCCCTTTGAATTCTCCATAGAGATTATCGAAACTATGATTTTCCATATAGATCACCACCAAGTGGTTGATCTGCTGGATACCTTCATCAAATGAAACATCCCTATGTTGTACTTTTTGGGTGGTTCCACAACCGCTGACCACTAAAATGACAAGAAAGATAAAAAGCCGCCGCATATGTATACTGTTTTATTTCAAAAGATTTATTTAACAAACAAGAGGTCTATCAGTCAAATGTAGTGCATTGCTTTGAAATACAGAAATTGAACTGTTTTTTCTATCTTAGCCCCTTTAATCGAATAAAGCAATTTAAATTATGCGTATTATAGTTAGTATAGCGCTTGTTGGATCACTTGCCATCGCTTGCCAGCAAAGCCAAAAACAACAGAAAGAAGAAACACCTGCCGCCGACCCCAACGCGATTACCTGCGCGGGTATCGGTCCCGTCAAACTCAGTGATTCTTATGCGTCTTTAGATAGTACCATCGGCGCAGATAAGCTGGAAAATGGAACGGCACAAGTCGACGGTAAAACCGTGCACATTACCAAAGTATTTCCCAATGAAGCGGAAGAAATAACGGTTTATTGGGCAGAAAGCCAAGAACCTTATGTTACGGTCACAAAAATCGCTGTAGCTAATAATTTTGGCCCTTATCAAACCGCCGAAGGCCTGCGTGTAGGCTCGACCCTGAATGATCTCAAGCAGTATAACAACTTCATGCCGATATCCATGACGAATTTCTACAATAGCCTGGATGGATTTGCGATCATTACCGGCTTCAATGGTGGCGACATTGAAACTAACTATCCCTGCCTAGGGGGTAAACTGGACATCGTGAAACAACGGGGCGTGGATGTGCGGACGTTAGACGAAATAAAACCCGAGGCAGAATTGAAGTCATCACACAAACTCTTCAACTCCATCGATGTGGAAGTGGTTGAGCTGAACATTTCCCGAAAATAAATTTTGCTTTTATTGTATCCCCATTACGCGTGCCACGTTGTTTTTCAACGTGGTTACATCTGTTTTCAATCCGCCATATAACGACAGGAGATTGACCTGGCGATCCTGTACCTTCCGGAAGTTATGTAGCCACCCCGCTTCAATCATCAGAAAAAACCCACCTATCTTATAATCGGCTCCTACGCCTGCTCGCAAGGTTGGCGTTAAGTGAGTGGTGTTTTCGATAATCACCCGCTGCCGTTCCTCGGATACCCGTGCGCGTGGCTCAACCACCACACCGGCTCCAGGTCCGGCATACGCGTATAGATTGAGCTTTTCAAGTTGCCTCCGGACACCTCCAGCCAAGTTCAACATGTAAAAATTGCTTCTCCCTTTTTCCAAATCATGCTGATAATCCGGATCATGCAGTTGTTGATTGTACCGATAGGAGAGAAAATCGACTGACGGATAGAGGAAATAATGGCGGTTTGCAAGGGAAATATCCAGCCCCAAACTGTTTGAAAACTTTGCCTGCAATACTTCACTGGTCTCCCCCAATGCAAATCCCCATCCCAAACCACTTACCACAAAGATCTTTTGATGATGAATGGTGTCTGCGCCCAACTGCGCCCGAGCGGTCCCTGTTACTAAAAGCAAAAAAAACACAATTCGTAAAGATGGTGTGCTCATATCTTCCTTTCAATTATTGTGACACTAAAACAGGGTTGCTGTCAAAAAGTTTTCGTTTTTTCAGAGATACCCTTTGCTTTGCAGCCCTTGGTTAAACAGTAAGTCTACCACGCTCAGGTTAGAAAGGAACCCGTGTTTATTTTCAAAAACCTGGTAATAGGGTTTGTCTGTAATTGTAGGGGTTGCCCGTTTCGGGTGGATGGAATTGCGGAAATCCAGCTGGGGTGCATAATCCGGATAATAGCTTTCCGTACGACCCAGTGAACGTTCGATTTTTAATAGTCGCAATAGCAATTCCAACTGGGCTACGTTGTAGTCAAGCAGCCATTCGTAGCGCTGCTGGTAAAACGGTAAAAAATCATCCTCATAATATTCGAAATAGGCCGAACTGCGGTAGGCCGTTTGCAAGCTCATCCAATGCAATCGCTGCCAATCCCATTCATAGCTGATTTTCACATCTTTCATCTGGGTATGTCCTTTATTTCCCCCTTGTACCGGTACGATGAGGTCCAATTTGCCGTTGGCCGAACAGATGGACGTACGGGTACGATACGTTTGCTTCGGGTAATGCTCATATTGTTCGATCAGGATGGGCAACGCAGTGCTTTGAATGGCACGGAAATAGGAAACCGGTGGCAGATAAAAGGCTGGTAAAATAAGGTGATTGTCCATGTAACGCAAGAAATATAAGTTTGTGCTGTAAAAGTAACTTAAATTAAGGATATTCCCGCTTTCAAGTTGTTCTCAGCGGCGGCGGGGCGATCGATAAGTTACGTTTATATGGCTTAGGATTAAATTGCATATAAACGTAACTTTATCTAAGTTTGCACCTTCATGCACCATCAATGGCCGTAATGCGAAAGTCTTCCGTAGTGAATTTCTTTGTTTATCTGGTCTCGTTACTTCCCTTCTGGGTGCTTTACAGGCTTTCGGACATTTTATATGTTTTGCTGTACCATGTGGCTGGATATCGGAAAGCTGTGGTGCGTGAAAACCTCCGGAATGCATTTCCAGAAAAGTCGGAGAATGAACGCCGGCAGATTGCGCGAAAGTTTTACCGGTTTCTTCCTGACCTGATTGTGGAGTCCATCAAGATGCGAAGCATATCTGCCGAGGAAGCCAAAAGGCGGATCGCCATTTATGGAATTGAAGAGCTGGAGCGCCATTTCGAGGCCGGTAAGGGAGTCGTAGGCGTTACAGCACATTATGCCAACTGGGAATTGGGTATCCACAGACTAAGCTTATTGACGGACAACCCCGTGTTGATTATTTATAAACCGCTGCACAACAAGACTGTCGATACCATTTATAACTCGATTAGAAGCCGTTTCGGTGCCGTCATGGTACCCATGAAGCAAACACTTCGCAAAATTGTCGCGTATAGGCAGCAACCTCACATCAGCGTTTTTGTAGCCGATCAGACGCCGATGCACCGGGATTCCGACTACTTTATCCGATTCCTGAATCAAGATACGCTGGTTTACACCGGTGCGGAAAAAATCGCCAAAAAGACCAATTTTCCAGTGGTTTTTTGTCACATAGATCGACTCCGGCGTGGCTATTATTGCTGCACGTTTACGACGTTGATAGAAAACCCTGCCGAAGTGCCCGGCCATGGCATCACCGATATTCACAACCGGTTTACAGAAGACATTATCCGTCAAAAGCCTGAGTGGTGGCTTTGGTCACACCGACGCTGGAAACGAAAACCTAAAGTATGAACTATTATCCGAAAGTAGCTGTCGTCATATTGAATTGGAATGGGAGATTCTTTCTGGAGAAATTCCTCCCTTCGGTATATAACACCGATTATCCCCATATCGAATTTGTCGTGGGCGACAACGGTTCCACAGACGATTCGGTGGCGTTCGTAACGGCTAACTATCCGGCCATACGTATCCTGCGCAATGAATGCAATCTGGGGTTTGCAGGGGGATATAACGAAATATTAAAACATGTACAGGCCGATTACTTCGTGCTGCTCAATTCGGATGTCGAGGTAACTCCTTATTGGATCACACCGGTTATCGAACTGCTGGAAAGCCAACCCGATATGGCTGCGGCACAACCCAAGATCCGTTCTTACTACCAGCGGGGCTATTTTGAACACGCTGGAGCTGCTGGTGGGTTTATCGATTATTATGGGTTTCCGTTTTGCCGCGGACGGATGCTGCACGTCATGGAGAAGGATAATGGGCAGTACGACGATGCCTGCGAAGTATTTTGGGCTAGTGGTGCCGCTTTTTTCATCAAGCGGGCCTGCTGGGAAGCTTCAGGTGGATTTGATGCGGATTTCTTCGCCCACATGGAGGAAGTGGATCTTTGCTGGCGCCTCAAACGGATGGGATACCGGATCGGGTATTGCCCGCAATCGGTCGTCTACCATGTAGGCGGTGGTACCCTGGCGGCGGCCAACCCGACAAAGACTTACCTGAATTTCCGCAATAGCCTCTTCATGATGCAAAAAAATCTGCCGTTGATCGATGCCTGTTGGGTGGTGTTCGCCCGTATGTGGATCGACCTCGTGGCGCTTATCCATTTTATGGTTCAGGGCAAATTCAGCGATGCATGGGCCATCAGCCGCTCGCATCAGCGTTTTTTTCTCGACTTTTTCAAAACCGCCCGGAAACGAAAACGATACAGCCAATCATTTGATAAGAAAGGGATTTACAATGGAAGTTTCATCTGGGCCTTTTATATCCAGCAAAAAACACGTTTCAGCTTACTGAATCCAAAACGGTTTTTGTAAAATAGCGGCTACATGACAACTTTTCAGTAAATTCGTTGTTGTGATAGCATACCGATGATGCGGATTGAACGGATATCCGCTGATATAGCGCCATCTGTGTTTAATTTTATATAAATTGTAAACCAATTACAGTAAACCATGAAACAGATCATTCTTTCTTTACTTATCTTTTGTGCAACCAGTTTGATCATCGAAGCACATCAAACGGATGCATTGTCGGGGGCCTGGCAGACACAACAGGGTGATGTCATACAAACCGCTGTATTTGTTGACGGTTACTTGTCACATAGTACCTATGATCTCAAGAACAAGAAGTTCATCTCGACGAGAGGTGGCACGTATACCAGCGATGGTAAAACATTGACAGTCATTTGGCAATATGACACCGACAAGGCAGCCAGCAATGTACCTATAGACACCTGGGTGGGTCAGTCGAGTACGTTCGATGTAACACCCGGGAATACCTTATCCACCAACTTATCGGGTATGGAAACCACCTGGCAACGGATTGATAGCAATGAAGGGCCTATGGCAGGTATATGGCGCATTACCGGCAGGAAACAAGGCGACGAAATGGGGCAAATGCCCCTACGGGATCGCAGGACACTGAAGATATTGAGTGGCACACGCTTCCAGTGGGTAGCCATCAACATTAAAACCGGTGAGTTTTCGGGTACAGGCGGGGGCACCTATACCTTCGAAAACGGAAAATACACGGAGCATATTGAATTCTTTTCGCGCGACAATGATCGTGTAGGCGCGTCGCTGTCTTTCGACGGTAAAATCGAAAATGGTTCATGGCACCATTCGGGACTGAGCTCTACAGGCAACCCGATTTATGAGATTTGGGATAGGTTAGAAACGGGTAATTGATTGTCGATGGTTAGCGGTTACTCATAAAAAAAACGGCTTTAGGTCGTTTGATGTGATTTTACGTACTTCAATAAACACGCCATTTAGGTGGTCGAAATCAGCATCAGCGGTGACTAACTTCAAGTTGAGTAATGATGCAAGAGACGCTATCCATAAATCATTTTTTCCCATGTTTCTTGGTGTCTTAAATGGGTAGTCGCTAAATGCCGAATTTATACGTTGTGAATACGTGTCAATTTCGATGTAGCTATTGATGTAATTTTGGTTGATATCAATCACGGTTGCCCGTTCCAAGAAATACTCAAGCTTGGCCAAACGCATCTTACCCCATTTGTTCCTTACTGCCAAAGACTTTACCTCCGCTTCGGTAGCGACAGAAATATAAACATTGAAGTTTTCAGGATTTAAAAACGCTAATATTAATGGATTGTTGCTTCGAATAATATTAAGTACAACGTTGGTGTCGTATAATAGATTCATGGTTTAGGTCGTTGATGATATTACTTATCTTCTCGTAAGATGCGCATTGTTTCCTCCCATTCTTCATCGGTAAAAGGTTCAACCTCTGGCACTTTTTTAAAAATTTCAGCCATTCGCTCGTTACTCTGTCCCATCTTCCGCCCAAAAGCTGTCGTACCACCAGCAGCCCAAATTTCTTCTGGCGAATACGATTTATGTGTTCTAAAGCCCAGCCGGGAAACAACTTCCTTTCCTTTCTTTACTACTTTCATCGCATACCTCCTTCTTGTCTTACAAAGGTAAGAAACATCAGCGATATTTCGTAACCTGCGTTTAATGGGATGGACGGGTAGTCCGCGATGAATGGTTGATGACCCGTAAAAAGCGAAAAAGCAAAAAAACGAAAAAGCAACCACCATAAAATTTGTATTTTCGCTGACATGTCATTAGCAGAAGCAGCGATCCGGGTTGAAGAGCTAACTCGGGAACTTAATGAGTACAATTACCAATATTATGTATTGGCAGCGCCTACCATTTCAGACTACGACTTTGACCAGAAGTTGAAGGAACTGGAAGAATTGGAGCGTCAATTCCCACAATTGCTTGACCCCGACTCGCCCACACAGAAGGTAGGTGGCGATATCACCCAGCGTTTCCATACGGTTCGTCACCGCTGGCCGATGCTTTCGCTCAGTAACACGTACAGCGAACAGGAATTACGTGATTTCGACGAGCGGGTACGTAAGGCCATCGGGAATGACTTTGAATACGTTTGCGAATTGAAATTTGATGGGCTTTCCATCAGTCTAACCTACGAAAACGGGGTACTGAAACGAGGAGTAACCCGAGGAGACGGTATTCAGGGCGACGACGTGACCACGAATGTGCGTACCATCAAAAAAATACCCAACAGACTGAAGACCGACGGATTCCCCGATCTGTTCGAAATACGGGGCGAAATTCTCATGCATCGCGCTGCTTTCCAGCGGCTAAACAACGAACGGATTGAAAACGGCGAGATGGCTTATGCGAATCCCCGCAACTTTGCGGCAGGCACAATCAAACTGCAAAATTCGGCCGAAGTAGCTCGTCGTCCGTTAGACTGCTTTCTCTACTTTTTGTATAGCGACAATCGCAACCGGCTGTTCAATACGCATTGGGATAGCCTCCAAGCGGTCAAATCCTGGGGATTTCACGTATCCGAGCATACAGCACTTTGTACCTCCATCGAGGAAGTACTTGCCTTTATTGCCAAATGGGACGAGGCGCGCTACAACCTGAGCTATGACATCGACGGCATTGTCATCAAGGTAAATGACTACGGCCAACAGGAAGAACTGGGCTTTACGGCCAAGTCGCCCCGTTGGGCGATTTCCTATAAATACAAAGCCGAGCAGGTTGAAACCTTGTTTCAGTCGGTCAGCTACCAAGTGGGGCGTACGGGTGCAGTGACCCCTGTGGCTAATCTGAAGCCCGTGTTGCTGGCAGGCACGACCGTCAAACGGGCCAGCCTGCACAATGCCAACGAAATTGAGCGGTTGGATCTGCGGGAAGGCGACACGGTATTCGTGGAAAAAGGCGGAGAAATCATCCCCAAAGTTATGGGTGTGAATCTTTTGAAACGTCAGCCGGATGCACAGCCCATTCTATATCCGCTTCTCTGCCCGGTATGCGGAACGCCACTGGTGCGCAAGGATGGTGAAGCGGTTCACTATTGTCCCAATGAAGATGGCTGTCCGCCACAGATCGTGGGCCGTATGCAGCATTTCATCGGCAGAAAGGCCATGGACATCGAAGGCATGGGCGATGAAACGATCGAAACTTTCTTCAAACGGGGCCTTCTCCACAATATCACAGACATCTATACGCTCACAGATAAACAGGACGAGCTCATTCAGCTGGAGCGCTTCGGCCAGAAATCCATTGACAATATGATCGCTGGCATTGAAAAATCAAAGGAAAAACCATTTGAGAAGGTGTTGTTTGCACTCGGCATCCGCTATGTGGGCGAAACCGTAGCCAAAAAACTGGCCAATCATTTCAAAACCATCGATGCCTTGATGGCGGCATCCAAGGAGGAAATTCAGTCGGTCTACGAAGTCGGTGAGCGGATCGCCGAAAGCGTAACCGAATATTTCGCCATTGCGTTGCACCGACAACAGATTGAGCGGCTGCGCCAATACGGCGTCCAATTGGCAATCGAAGAAAAGGAAGTACAGCGGCTGGGCGATTCGCTGACCGGCAAAAGCTTCGTCATTTCCGGTGTATTTGAGCAGTTCAGCCGGGAAGAGCTTACTGCATTGATTGAAAGCCATGGCGGGAAACTGTTGAGCAGTATATCTGGCAAGCTGGATTTCCTTGTGGCAGGCGACAAAATGGGGCCTTCGAAACTGGCAAAAGCCGAAAAACTGGGGATCGCCATTATTTCCGAACAGGAATTATTGCAATTGATCGGATCATAGTACAATAAATCATTTATTTCCCTTAATTTTGGCCACCTATTAGATCAAAATAGATAAAACACGAATAGGCAAAATTACGATAACAACATGGACGAGCTTTACGGCGCTGGGGTAGCTTTGGTGACCCCCTTTCATTCGGACGGAACGATTGATTTCGAGGGTCTGGAAAAACTGATCGAACATCAGATCAGCGGTGGCATGGATTACTTGGTTTCCTTGGGTACTACCGGCGAGGTGGCTACCTTATCCGAAAGTGAACGAAAAGCCGTTTGGACATTTACTGCTGAAAAAGTAAAAGGCCGCATCCCGTTGGTAGCTGGTATTGGCGGTAACCATACGGCTGAGCTGGTCCGCCAGCTGGAACAGTTTGACATCCCAGGATATGCAGCAGTGTTGTCTGTAAGCCCGTATTACAGCAAACCTACCCAGGAAGGTATCTTCCAGCATTATAAGGCGGTTGCAGCCGCTTCTCCCCTACCCGTAATCTTATACAATGTGCCGGGCCGCACGGGCAGTAACGTCAGCCCAGAAACTACCGTGCGATTGGCCAAAGAAGTGGGAAACATCGTAGCAACCAAAGAAGCTTCGGGCAATTTTGACCAATTCGGCAAAATTATGCGTGATAAACCTGAAAACTTCCTGCTTATTTCAGGAGACGATTCGGTGACGTTGCCCATGATGGCGCTGGGCGGAGCCGGGGTGATTTCGGTGGTCGGCAATGCATTTCCCGCCGAGGTAGCAACGCTCGCAAAAATGTGCTTGGAAAACAATTTTGAAGCGGCACGGCAGCTGCACAGTAAACTCATACGGATTACCGAATTGTGCTTTATTGAAGGTAATCCGGCGGGGGTTAAAACCATTCTTCATCAATTGGGAATCTGCGGGGCGATGGTCCGGTTGCCCTTGGTAAAAATCAGTACGCATACCGCGGATGACATCGCACGAGAACTTATGACGCTGGGTGTGCCGGCGCACACCTAATCCTCAAAAAATTAGATCCCTCTTAAAAGATCGGCGTATGCATGTGCGTCGATCTCCACCGGCACCGAAATCGACTGCCTCGTTTTCATGCTGTAGCACAACACCTACAAAATAAATTTTAACCCTAAAAATTTCATGTAGGCACATGAAATCCACTTATTTTTGGCGTGAAGTTACTGCCTTACTGCCTTGGAAATGACAACAATGTATTTTGAGATGAAGATGTGTGTGGCTAGCTCTTCTCGTTTGAACGTAACTACATGAGAATTATATCATCTTTAAACTCAAATTATTGGCTGAGGTCGGGATCTATCAATCTGCTTCAAAACGCACTGACGTTAATCATTTCATTTAGCTCATTTTATTTCCTGATCAGGACGCTGGACAAAACGGATTTTGGCGTATGGGTATTATTCATGTCCGCAGTGTCGATCATGGAATTCGCGAGGACCGGATTGATCAGCAAGAGCTTGATTACCTATTTGTCTTCAGCTCCAAGCAACGCTCATAATTCAATCATTACGGCGTCCTTCGCCGTTAACCTATCACTTACCATCGTGCTGGCTGCAGCCTGCCACCTATTAGCTCCCTTATTCGGCAAACTGTGGGACAGTCCGCAACTTGTCCCGTTGTTTAATCTGTATATCGTGACATTTGTCATCTCCGGTTTCCTGCTACAGTACCAAGCCATCGAGCAGGCACAGTTGCAATTCCGGGGTGTATTTCTTTCGAACCTTATCCGGCAAGGTACGCTGCTGGCTTTCGTTTTATACGTGTATTTCAACGATCGGCATACGTCATTGAGCGCATTGGTACAGGTAATGACCTGGGGTACCTTGGCAGCGACGCTTGTGTCGCACTATTTAGTACGCGGCACATTCAAGCTATGGGGAAAGCTGGACAAGTACTGGCTGAAACAATTGCTTCAATATGGTAAATATTCTTTCGGCACGTCGATGATGGCGGTAGTTTCCAGTTCAATAGACCAGATGATGATCGGCGGGTTGGTGTCTGCGACCTCTGCGGGAATTTACAACATTGCCGTGCGTGTTACCAACATGATCAACATCCCCACTAATGCGGCAGCCACCATTGTTTTCCCACAAAGTGCACGACGACTCGAAGACGGTGGAAATGATGCTGTAAAATCCCTCTATGAGAAATCAGTTGGGGCTGTTTTGGCCATGCTTTTCCCCGCTATCATTATCGCATCTTTATTTGCTGGGCCTGTCATCCATTTCATTGGAGATGACCGTTATCCGGAGTCGATACCGTTGCTGCAAATCACCTTAGTTTCTGCATTTTTCATCCCATTCACCAAACAGTTCGGGACCATCCTTGACTCCATTGGCGGGGTGAAATTAAATTTTTACGTTACCGTTGTATCCGTTGCGCTCAATGCGCTATTGAACTATGTATTTATCCGCCATTGGGGGATTGTTGGCGCCGCAGTTGCCATGTTGATTTCTTACCTGATCCTTTTTGTCGCCACACAATTGATCCTGAAAAAAATACTGGGTGTACGTACCGGTGCCGCGTTGGTTTATGCGTTCAAAAGCTACGGCGAGGTCTATAATAGACTCAGGCATCGGGCAACTTGATGCCCAATTCCCGGCTATCGGTGGAATGTGTGAGGTTCCATCCGATTGCGCGCAACGCCGCGCGGATCAAATCAAACCGGCCTTTGCTCAGGTACTTGACCAGCAAGACGGGCGTGGCAATCAGCAGGTAGTAACAACTAAAGGCAAATGCGGTAGTCCACTTCGTATTCCGTCGGATAAATAACCAGCGGTTGCGTACCATAAAGTAGGTCTTCAATGGACTCTCCTTCCCCACGCTCATCGATTCTTTGTGGTAAATTGTTGCCTTTCCGGTGAAGCCTGTTTTAAGACCCGCGCGCTTGAACTTCTCACACCAATCCAGCTCTTCGTAATAGAGAAAAAAATGTTCTTCCATCAGCCCCACCCGCTCAAGGTCCGACCTTCGGCACATCATGGCCGCTCCATGGCAATAGCCCGTTTCAGCGGTGATATGGCTGTATTGCCCGTTATCATCTGTCAGGAAGCCGATGCTGCTGTTACGGCCAGTCAGGTAATTCATTGATGTAAACCCAGCATACTGGATTTTGCGCTTATCTTCGTGGTAAAGGATGAGCGGGGAAAGTAAGCCGATCTCCGGATGGCGTTCCAGCTCGCTGCACATCGTAGGAACAAGGCCTGCGGTTATTTCCGTGTCATTGTTCAAAAAGAGTAGATAATCGCCTGTTGCGTATCGGACACCGAGGTTATTACCGCCCGCGAAACCAAGATTTGCTGCTGACTGCACATAGATGACTTCCGGATATACCGTTTGAAAGAAATCCCGATTATCCACTTGGCTTCCATTGTCCACGACTATGACCTCGAAGGCGGTATCGGGTGCATGTGCAATGATCGAACGTAGAAAATCAGCAGTAAGTGCCGGCTGTTTGTAATTAACGGTAATGATAGATACCTTCGTTTCCATCTGTTTGTAAATTGTGCTGCAAAACTATCTTTTTTCCCGATAACCTGAATCGCTATCCCTAATAATGGTAAAGCTTGTAGGCCTTATCCTACAATTACCTGTAGCATATACGCTACAAACGTAAAATATGGCGGCGGATTTGGCGGTACATATTAACTATCAGGTGTAATTTTGAAGCATTTACAAATGCTAGGTAAACGGAAATTTGCTACCCTCGTCGATCTGTTTCGCCAACAGGTGGAAAAAACGCCATCCCGCACGGCTGTGGTGTTTAACCATCAGTCGTTGTCGTACCTCGAATTGGACGAACGGGCGAACCAGGTAGCCCACTTGCTGATCGCAAAAGGTGTAACCCAGGAAACGCTTGTTGCGATATGCCTCGAAAAGTCTTTGGAAATGATTGTCGGTATGCTGGCTATCTTAAAAGCCGGTGGTGCGTACGTTCCCATCGATCCAGCGTATCCCGAAGACCGCATAACCTATGTGCTGAAAGACATAAACGCCAGCATTGTATTGACCGCCGATGAAAGCATCGGACTCTTTGAACCCATTAGTAAAGCAAGTGATCAGGCATTCACAATCTTAAACCTATCGCAGCCGGACTCCTACGTTGGCCAGCCAATCACCTTGCCGGAGTCGGCAAACTTATTATCCGGGGATAACCTGGCCTACATCATTTATACTTCGGGGTCGACAGGGCGCCCCAAAGGGGTGATGATCAGCCATCGGAATGTCGTCAGGCTGTTTGTAAATGACACTCCGCTTTTTGATTTCGATGAAAGGGACGTATGGACGATGTTCCATTCGTTTTGCTTTGATTTTTCAGTCTGGGAGATGTATGGTGCGTTGCTGTTCGGCGGGAAGCTGGTGATTGTTCCGAAAAACGTAGCGCGTGATGCAAGCTTATTTTGCCAATTATTGGCAGATGAAGGTGTTACTATATTAAACCAAACACCGTCTGCGTTCTACATCCTGCAAGACCAGATTTCCTCCTTAACGCTGCCTTTACCGCTGCACGTCAGGTATGTGATCTTCGGCGGCGAAGCGCTCAATCCCGCCAAATTAACAGCCTGGCATGAACGCTACCCCGATTGCCGCCTGATCAATATGTACGGAATCACGGAAACGACCGTACACGTAACCTATCAGGAGATCGAAAAAAACCACCTGGATGAAACGACCAGCGTCATCGGAAAGCCTATCCCTACGCTTTACGCCTACATTTTGGACGAGAGCCTCCGCGCGGTGCCGGCGAATACGGCCGGTGAACTCTTTGTCGGTGGCGATGGCTTAGCCAGGGGCTATCTGAACCTCGAACAACTTACGGCCGAACGTTTCATTGCGGACCCCTACGGTAGCGAAGGGGCTAAACTTTACCGTACCGGTGATCTGGTGAGGCAAGCAGACGATGGCACATTGGAATACCTGGGTCGTATAGACGACCAAGTGAAGGTACGGGGGTTCAGGATAGAGCTTGGGGAAATTGAACACGCCATGCAGCAGATTCCGGAGGTCGTGCACGGCATTGTCGTTGCGGCCAAACGGGAGAACGGCGACACCCAGCTTATTGGTTACTACATAGCCAAGCAACCGTTAAGCAAATCATCCATAAACGAGTTCCTGCAAGGCCGGCTACCGGAGTACATGGTGCCTCCATTGCTCGTGGAAGTCGACCATATCCCCTTGACAAGCAATGGCAAGGTTGACAAAAAAGCATTGCCCATACCGGATGGGTCTCAATTATCAACCCGTACCTATGTGGCGTTGAAACACAAAACCGAGCGTACGATCGCTACCTGCTGGAAAACAGTGCTAACTGTAGAACGGATCGGCCGGGATGACAATTTCTTTGAACTTGGGGGCAACTCCCTCTTGGCACAAAAAACGACCATTGAATTAAGAAAGGCCGGTATCGATATTACGGTGATCAACCTATACCGATATCCTACCGTGCGGGAACTGGCTCGTTTTCTGGATGGAAAAAACAGCTCTTCCCCGGGCGGAAAAATCAGGAACACGAATCCGGTAACACACCGGGATAAGGATGTCGCCATCGTCGGTATGGCAGGTCGTTTTCCCGGCGCCGATACAAGCGAGGAATTATGGGATATCCTCGTCAACGGGAAGGAAACCATCCGATTCTTCAGCGAGGAGGAACTGGACCCATCCATTCCCCTGGCAGACCGGATGTCACCCGATTATGTCAAAGCCCGTGGGGTTATTGATCATGCCACCGACTTCGATGCTTCTTTTTTCGGCATACATGCCGCACAAGCCGAATTAATGGATCCCCAGCACCGGGTTTTCCTGGAGATCTGCTGGGAGGCGCTCGAAAAAACCGGGTATGTGCCCCAGAAATTCGATGGATTCATCGGGGTGTATGCGGGCTGTGCCCAAAATACATACTTCACCAACCATGTATTGGCTAATGGTGAATTGCTGGAAAAATCCGGCGGGATGCAAGTGCTGACGGCAAACGACAAGGATTACCTGTCCAGCAGGGTGGCTTATTCGCTGGATCTGAAAGGCCCGGCCGTTACCGTGCTGTCTGCCTGTTCCACTTCGTTGCTCGCCGTGGCGCAAGCCGCTGAAAGTATCCGAAGCGGTCAGTGCGACCTGGCACTAGCCGGTGGTGTGTCGATCACCTGCCCCATCAACAGCGGGCACCTGTATGAGGAAGGTGCCATGCTGAGCAACGACGGCCATTGCCGTCCGTTTGACCGGGACGCCCAGGGCACACTGTTCAGCGACGGTGCCGGCGTAGTGGTGCTGAAAGACAAAAAACAGGCAGAAGAAGACGGCGATGTGATCTACGCGGTGATCAAAGGTGTCGGCATCAGCAACGATGGCCGTATAAAAGGAAGTTTTACCGCCCCAAATGCCGGAGGTCAAGCGCATTGTATCGAGATGGCTATCCGGGACGCACAGGTAGACCCCGCAGACATCTCCTATGTGGAAACGCATGGAACCGCAACGCCGTTGGGAGATCCGATAGAAATTGAAGGGCTCCGACTGGCCTTTGGAGATCAGGCAGAACGACAATACTGCAAAATTGGTTCGATTAAAAGCAATCTAGGCCACCTGACGCACGCTGCCGGTGTTGCTGGATTAATTAAGGTAGCGATGTCTCTCTATCACAAAAAGCTCCCGCCTTCCATTAACTACCGCAGGCCGAATCCGGAAATCAATTTTGAGGAAAGCCCATTCGTCGTGAACGACCAACTGAGCGATTGGCTACCCCGTCGGGAAAGACGGATCGCCGGAGTAAGCTCTTTCGGCGTAGGCGGAACCAATGTGCACGTCGTTCTGGAAGAACACGACACCCCTACGGATCCTGTAATCCAGGCGGAATCAGGCAAGGGTACTTCCGGCCTCCACGTGATCAACCTATCGGCTAAAAACGAAACGTCCCTGCAGCAATATGCAAACAAATTAGCGGTGTTTCTCGATCGTCATCCCAGCATAACGATAACAGATATCGCGTATACCTTGCAGCAACGGCGGGAGGACCTGGACTACCGGAGTGCTACGATCGTTTCCAACACCGATGAGTTGGTTAATAGCCTGCGTACCCATCCGCAGCAAATACATAAAGCCAACAAAGACCGGGAAGCGGTTGCATTCCTATTTCCCGGACAGGGTTCCCAGTTCCCAAACATGGGAAAGGAACTGTATGCTCTTGAAAAAGTATACCGGGAAGCAATCGATGAATGCAGTACGATACTCCTTGATATACTCGGAGAAGATATCCGGAAGGTAATCTTTGTGGAAGCCATCGATCCGGATGCCCAGGAAAAGCTGAGGAATACGAAATATACACAACCTGCCCTGTTTGTCACGGAATACGCCCTGGCCAAATTATGGATGAGCTGGGGCGTGCTGCCTACCGCCTTCATCGGGCATAGCATCGGCGAATTCGTCGCTGCACATCTGGCCGGTGTTTTCTCCTTGGCCGATGTACTGAAATTGGTGGCAATCCGCGGACGCCTGATCACCGGTCTCCGCCCCGGGAGTATGCTTTCGGTAAGAAGCAGCGCGAGCCATATCACCCAAATGATGCCAACGGATATATCCATGGCGGCGATAAACGCACCATCCCTATGCGTGGTAGCTGGTGAAACACAGGCAATCCGGGATTTTTCTACGGATCTCGACGCCCAGGGAATCGCCAACAAGCCGTTGGAGACCAGCCATGCGTTCCATTCGTACATGATGGAGCCGGTATTGGAAGCGTTCAGAGGTGTTTTTGAAGGGATCACACTCCGCACGCCCAACAAGCCCATCGTCTCTACGGTGACCGGCACATGGCTGAAGGATGAGGAAGCTACCGATGCAGATTACTGGGTACGCCATGTGCAGGCTACCGTGAGATTTTCCGATGCGTTGCTTTTTATCGAGCAGGAGCTTAATCCGATTTTTCTGGAAGTAGGCCCCGGCGCAGTCACCGCAACCTTGGCGAGACAGCATGGCGGCCTTATTGCGCCGAACGTTATCAGTGGTATACAGCCGGTTGATGCGCTTCGCAAGCTGTATGAGGCAATTGGCAAACTGTGGATCGCAGGCATACAGCCGGATTGGGCCAGCGTAAACCGGGGACAGGGCAAACTGGCTGGGCTTCCCACGTATGCTTTTGACCGAAAGCGGCATTGGTTATCACCCAGGGTACCTGCAACCGAAACGCCTGTACAAACCCTAAACAACGGCAGCTATAAAAAGAATATAACAGCAGTCCATATGAACCGAAAAACCGTACTCATTGATAAAGTGAGGACCTTGCTTGAAGATGCCGCCGGCATTGAAATCAATCCGGAAGCAACCCGCTCCAACTTCGCTGAGCTTGGTCTTGATTCGTTGCTTCTGACCCAGGTTGCCCTCAGTATGAAGAGGGAATTTGGCGTGCCCATTACGTTCAGGGGGTTGAGCCAAACCTACGCAACGCTGGATTCGCTTGCCGAATACCTGGATCAGACCCTGGAACCCGATGCGTACCGCATTGCGAACACGATAGCCGCCGATCCGGTTGCGGTACCGGTACAGCAACAGGTGGCTCAGGGGACAACAGACCTGAACGCCATCCATCTGATCTCGCAACAGATTGCATTGTTATCCCAGCAGGTTTCCTTGCTGCAGCACGGAACACCGCCCGTCGTTAACGCGGTGCCCGCAGACAGCCGGCCGCGTTTTGAGCAACCGGGTCAACCCAGCCCTTGGAATGACCTCACTGCCGAGGAAACCTCCGAATTGAAAAAGCCATTTGGAGCTACGGCCCGGATCGAAAAAAAGGCTTCTGTGCTGACACGGAGCCAACAAACTTATCTGGACAGCTTCATAGCACGCTATACCGAGAAAACCGGCAAAAGTAAATCTTATACTCAGGAGCACCGCCAACACATGGCCGACCCCCGTGTCGTATCGGGTTTCAAACCCGAAACCAAGGAAATCGTCTACCCCATCGTGGTGAACAAATCCAGGGGCTGCCGGCTGTGGGATATTGACGGCAACGCGTATATCGACGCCCTGAATGGATTTGGTTCCAACTTCCTGGGCTATCAACCCGAAGTGATCAAACAGGCTTTGATCCAGCAGGTAGAAGAAGGGTACGAAATAGGTCCGCAGCACGAGAAGTCGGGCGAAGTTTGCCAGTTAATATGTGAATTTACCGGATTTGACCGGGCAGCATTGTGTAATACGGGGTCGGAAGCCGTTTTGGGTGCGATGCGCATCGCGCGGACGGTTACGGGCCGGTCTACCATCGTGGCCTTTACGAACTCCTACCACGGAATCATGGATGAAGTGATCGCACGGGGCACCCGGAAGCTGAAGACTTTTCCGGCTGCGCCCGGCATTATGCCCGAAGCGGTACAAAACATGCTGATCCTTGATTACGGCACGGAAGAGTCGCTTCAGATCATCCGGGAACGGGCGCATGAACTGGCGGCGGTGCTGGTAGAACCCATCCAAAGCCGGAGGCCTGAATTTGTACCTGTTGAATTCCTGCGGGAGCTGCGGCAGATTACGACCCATGCGGGCACGGCACTGATATTTGACGAGGTCATATCCGGATTCCGGTTCCACCCACAGGGCGCACAGGGCCTGTTTGACATCCACGCGGATATTGCTACCTATGGCAAGGTAGCCGGTGCCGGCATTTCCATCGGGATCATCGCTGGGATTAAATCCTATATGGATGCGTTGGATGGCGGTTTTTGGTCTTTTGGTGATGATTCCGCGCCGGAGGCCGGTGTAACGTATTTTGCCGGCACGTTTGTGCGGCATCCATTGGCGCTGGCCACCACCAAAGCATCGCTCGAATACCTGAAAGAACAGGGACCGCAACTGCAGGAGACTGTCAATAAGCGCACAAAAACGCTGGTGGATCATCTTAACCGGATATGCGAACGTTACCGCACACCGCTATACATTGCTCATTTTGGATCGTTGTGGAAGGTGAAATACCGTGAAGAGTACCCCTACAGCGAACTGCTATTTGCAGCCATGCGGCTGCAGGGTATCCATATCCAGGATGGATTTCCATGCTTTTTGACTACTGCCCATACCGATGGCGATATCGAAGCGATCGCACAGGCGTTTGAAGCAAGTGTCAAAGAGCTGGTTGAAGCGGGTTTTATTCCTACCCCGGAAGATGACATCGAAACGCCTGTACCTCCTACGCCCAACGCACGATTGGGCAAAGACCGGGATGGCAATCCGGCCTGGTTTGTGGCCGATGAAAAGAATCCGGGGAAATATTTACAAATCGTAACGGATTAGATCTCATCGCGTGAAACCACATAACTACACCACCATCGCGGTCGACTTTGACCCCTTCGCACAAGGCGAGATTGAAAAAACCATACCCGTGACCGAGTCACAGGAGGAAATCTGGACGGCATGTATCATCGGCGGTACCGAGGCCAATTGCTCCTACAACGAATCGCTGTCGCTGATTCTTCGCGGAGATTTCCGGCGGGAGGCGATGCTGCACGCATTGCAAGCGGTTGTCAACCGGCACGAGGCGCTACGCGCCACAATCAGTGCGAATGGCGAGCACCTTTGCATTCATGCGGAACACCGTATCGATTTACACCACGAAGATCTATCATCACTCCCCGCCGCTGAACAGGCAGTATCCCTCGAAAATTATGGAACCTGTGATGCAGAGACGCCCTTTGACCTGAAAAATGGTCCCCTATTCAGAGTTGCCATTTTCAAATTGGGCGAAAGGGAGCACCATATCCGGTTGACGGCACATCATATCGTTTGCGACGGATGGTCTTTTGGCATTATCCTGGAAGATCTGGGTGCGCTCTACACCGCATATGTGACAGGTGAACCCGAAGCGCTTGAACCCGCAATCGGGTTCAGTGCGTATGCATCGGAAACAAGCGCATATGAACGCACCGCGGCGTATAAAGAATCGTTGTCGTATTGGGTTGAAAAATACACGGATGAAATTCCTGAAATTAACCTTCCGCTCGACCACCCACGTGCTGCCAGCCGCAGCTATGCCAGCTTCCGAAAAGATAGCCGCCTTGACCAAGCTATCGTCAAAAAAATAAAGGAACTCGGGCAATCGACCAACACCAGTATGGTGAATGTATTAATTGCCCTGTTCGAAGTTTACCTCCATAAATTAACCGGACAGCAGGAATTCGCTTTCGGGTTGCCGGCTTCCGGTCAACTGGCCACGGGAAACTTCAACTTGGTGGGGCATTGTGTCAACCTATTGCCGATCAGAAGCACGGTAAATCCAGCACAGTCGTTTTCAGCCCACCTGGCGAAAAGAAAGGATGAGTTGCTGAATGACTACGACCATCAACTTGTGGGGTATGGTGCAATTTTGAAAGCCTTAAAGATCAAACGGCAAAAATCCACGCTGCCGTTGATTTCCACTATTTTCAATGTAGACCTTGGCATTAGCGAAAAGATAATTTTCCAGGGGTTGGATTATGCGATCGTATCAAACCCAAGAAAATTTGATGTGTTCGATTTTTCGGTAAACCTTACCCAGTCATTAGGCGAATATGTGTTGGAATGGTCATACAATACGGGACTGTTTGATCCCGACAGCATCGACCGGATGGCTAACGGATTTCTGCACCTGCTGAAGGACGTATTGAAGCATCCACACGATACGATCCGTACGTATACACGGATTGATGCGCATCAGCAGACCCTTATCGACCATCTGAACGATACCACATTTACATACGATAAGTCGCAGACGGTACACGGGATGTTCCAGAAAGCCGCTGCGCTGCATGCGGAAAAAACGGCGATCGTATTCGAGGACAGGCGCATGGACTATGCCGAGCTGGAACGGCAATCAAACCGGTATGCACGGTACCTTATTGATCGTGGTGTAAAAAAAGGTGACCGGGTTGGCATCGTGCTTTTCCGAAACATCGACCTGATTGTTTCACTGCTGGCGACCATGAAGGCGGGGGGCGTGTTTGTACCCATCGATCCACATTTGCCGCAGGCGAGGATCGAGCAAATGCTGAATAGGGTCGAAGCTAAGCTGGCGATTGTCAACCAGCCCTTCAGCTATACGGCTGGCGAGACCCTTACGACCGCACAGATTGCGGCAGCTTCGCGGCATTACCACGATGAAACGATAACCGCGGCGATTACGGGCGGAGATTTGCTTTATATCATTTTTACCTCTGGCTCAACCGGAACCCCCAAAGGTGTGAAAGTAACGCATTCCAACCTGGTTAATTTCCTCATCAGCACCCGGGAAGAGCCGGGTATGACGACAGATGACCGGTTCCTGTTTATCACGCCGATATCATTTGATGCCGCCATGCTGTTATTCCTGCCCCTGATTGCCGGGGCAGCGCTGATCATTGCGGATGATGAGGCGATCCGCGATGGGCGCCGTATCCATGAAATGATGATCGCCCATCAGGTAAGTTGGATGGCTACCACCCCCACCGTATGGAAAATGATCCTGGATTCGGGATGGGATACCCGCCTGGACATGATCGTTCAAAGTGGTGGCGAGCCGCTCAGTCAAGCATTGGCGGCCCAATTGCTGGAACGTTGTACGTCGCTGTGGAACGTCTACGGTCCGACCGAAACCACTATTGCGGTTTTAAACAAGCAGATCGTGACTGCCGATGCACCTATTACGTTGGGAAAGCCACTAAAAAACACTAAAATTCAGCTACTTGATAGCCATGGAAACAACGTGCCCATCGGCCAAGTTGGTGAACTGTGCATCGCCGGCGATTGCGTGAGTGAGGGATACTACGGTGAGCCCGCGCTTACCGCCCATGCATTTGTACCAGACCCCCATGCCGCTGAATCGCACGCGATGATGTATAAAAGCGGCGATCTGGGGAAATACCTGCCAAATGGCGAAATCCAGTATGTAGGTAGAATGGACCAGCAGGTCAAGCTCAGGGGCCATCGGATCGAGTTGCAGGAAATCGAGCAGTGTCTGCTTCAACAAAGCGGAATAAAAGATGCGGTGGTACACGCGGTGGACGACCAAAAGGGGGACAAAACCCTGGTTGGATATATCGTGCCGGATGCGAACGACGCTTCGCTTTGGAAAGATCGCTGGGAAGACTTATATACACTGGGTGTAAAAAGTGAAGAAACGCTTCCACTACTGGACCAGAATTTAGACCTGGCCATTGTGTCCCAATATTACCAGGGAGCGGACATCGAAGAACAAGGAGTGGAGTGGACCCATGAAGGCCTGAAACGCCTGAAAGCGCTGAACGCAAAAAAAATCGTCGAACTGGGAACGGGTGGCGGACACCTGCTGTTTGCCCTGGGGGCTGATGTTGAAGCATACGTAGCAACTGATTATTCCGAAGTTGCCATCAACAAGCTGAAAGAAAAACTAAGCATCCATCCCGAAAAATGGCAGCACGTCAAGGCATATACCGCGATGGCCGACGATTTCACGGGAATTGAACCTCATGCCTATGATCTGGTTTTCCTGCACGGGGTTGCCCAGTATTTCCCCAGCCTGCAATACCTGGAGAACGTGATCCGGAAAGCCACTTCGGCGCTGAAAGCGGGCGGGTGCATTTACATCGGCGATATGCAGACGCTCGGCGCGGTTGCGATGCACTTCTACTTCGATCAGCTCGCTATTACGAGCGATCATACCCCGATTGACACATTCAGGGAGGTGACCGAGCTGCGGATAAAGAAAGAAGAAGAACTGAGCGTTGATCCGGAGTTTTTTTATAACCTGCCTGCGATAATTCCCGCCATAAGCAGTGTCGACATCCAGATACGGGGCGGAAACTACCTCAACGAAGGGACGAAATGCCACTATGATATCTGGTTGTACGTTGGGGATACGGCGCCAAAGGCTGCCGCCCCCCATGTTGAACTCACATGGGGCTCCGCTTCGGATGCCCCGTGGCTACAGCAACAGCTCACTGCGCATCCTGGCCAGATCGTCCGTGTTACACGGATACCGAACAGCCGGTTGAGCCGGGATTTTGCCTTGCAGCAATTGATCAACCAATCGGAAAATCATACGCACATCAAGGCATTAAAGGATCGGATGCAATCGATACCGGTGTCTGGCTTCAATCCGTCTGATCTGTGGGCTATCGGCGAACAGCAGGGATATGCCGCGCACGTCAGGTGGTCTTCCGATGGTTCCGACGGCTGCATTGAAGCGGTATTCATCCCGAAAGGATTGGCTGTGATCCCCGAAAAACCACAGCTTTCGGAAACTTCCCCAGCCCACACACATGCTTGGCAGTCCGAGGAAGCCGTTCAGGTGGTGAGGTTCCCGGAACACCAAATTAAGCGGTGGAAAAGTGCCTTGCAGGCTACCCTGCCCGACTACATGGTTCCGGCTTTTTACATGGTGCTGAACCGGATTCCGCTATCTGCAAACGGAAAAATAGACCGAACAAAACTACCCAAGCCTGCGGAGGCGCTGGAAAATGCGGTACCAGAAAGCTATAAAGCTCCGCAAACCCATGCGGAGCGCCTCTTGTCGGCGATATGGTCTGACTTGCTACTGGTGAAAGATATCAGTACGACGAGTAATTTCTTCGAATTGGGCGGACACTCATTGATTGCCGTCAAAGTAATGCTCGCCATCGAACGCGAAACCGGAAAGCGGCTTCCCATTACGTCGCTATTTGAAAATTCGACGATCGAAAAACTTGCCCGGTTGATCGATGATAACCCCGAAGAACGGCAGGAGCAGACAGCATCCATGCAATCGAGCGACATGTCGGCGATAGCAGCACATGCTCCCTTCCGTATCATACCGACCATTGAACCCCAACGGGAAATCTGGCTGGCCTGTGAGCTGGGCGGCGACAACGCGAACAATGCCTACACCATCACGTTTGACCAAGAATTGCTTGGGCCGCTTCAGCCGGAGGCGCTACGCAAGGCCGCGCAGCAACTCGTCGATCGGCATGAAACGCTTCGTGCTAATTTCAGCGACGATGGCAGTGAGCTAATCATAAAGCATCATGCGGAGGTGAATTGGACCTTCCGGGATTTATCTGATGGGACCGCGGACGAGCAGACTGCATTCATCGAAAAAGAAGTCCAAAAACAGGCCAATAGGGTCTTCGACCTCAAAAACGACGTGCTTTTCACCGTTTCACTGTACCGATTGGCTAAGGAACAGCATCACCTTATCCTCACCACACATCATATTGTTTTCGATGGTTGGTCGTATAATGCTGCCATGACGGAATTGGGGGCATTTTATTCTGCCTTTGCTACAAACACGGCACCAAAAATCGGTATAGCGCCCAAATTTAGTGACTACGCATCGGAAGAGCATGCCTATTACCAGAGCAGCGAGCACGAGGCGGTCGTGAAATTCTGGTTGTCAAGGCTTGACGGAGCGCTCGTGCCCGTTGAATTACCCACGGACTACCCACGTCCTAAACAACGTACGTATCACAGCAGCCGGGCCTCGTTTTCCCTATCCGCAGAAAGGTTTGATATGCTGAAGCAAATCAGCAAGAAAGCAAACTGCAGCGTGGCGATGGTCCTCCGGTCCATACTGGAGGTGTTTTTATATCGGATGACGGGGCAAGTCGATATCATTACCGGAATGCCGGTTGCGGGCCAGTTGCTAACAAACCGAGAGCATCTGATCGGGCACTGTGTAAACATGCTACCGGTACGCACGCAGATTGATGGAAATACATCCTTTCCGGACTATCTGAAGACAAGGAAAGCCCAATTGTTGGAAGAATTCAGTCACCAGAAAATAACATTTAGCACCTTACTGCCGCGGTTGAATATCTCCAGGGATAAATCCCGCCCCCCATTGATCTCGGTAGTGATGAATACCGGCGTCTGGTTGGATGACGGTACCACCCTGTTCCACGGCCTGCGAAATGACTTAAAAGATGCTCCGAAATCCTTTGAAAATTTCGAAATCGTATTGGATGCGATTGAGCATGCCGATGGTATGCGGATGAGGTGGGACTACCATACCGCACTGTTCAAACCAGAAACCATCGCGGCCTTTCAGCATCGATTCGAGCAGGTCATCTCCCAACTGGGGGCAGACGAGGGCCTCAAAGTTGACCAAGTATCGCTGTTATTGCCAACGGAGCGAAATGGCAGCGCCCTACCCTCCCCTTACCGGAATGACGACCGTCTGGAAACACTGCTGAAAGCAGCGGTTGATCGGCATGCCGATCAAATCGCACTCTCATCAACGCGTGAAAAAATCACCTACAGAGAGCTGGATTTGCGAAGCAACCGGCTCGCAAACGTATTGATAAAAAATGGAATAAAGCCAGGAGAGGCGGTAGGCATGGCCTTGAACCGATCGATCGATGCGATTGTTGCGCTCGTTGCCATCGTCAAATCCGGCGCGGCCTATCTCCCGCTTGACCTCCGCTATCCACAGGAACGGATCAATCAGATCGTGAGCGGAGCATTGCTGAAGGTGGTTATTGCGGAAAAACAGGGTCCATTTACGTTTCCGACCGTGGAAAAGCACGTTACCATCGAATCATTGCTAGCTCAATGCACAGCGGTTGATGCAGCGGCTCCCCACGTACCTTCGGACCCGGATCGAATCGTCTACATCCTGCATACCTCCGGCTCGACCGGCACGCCCAAAGGTGTCTGCATGGGTCAACGTGCACTTGTCAATCTATTGAAATGGCAAATGGAAGCATCCGCGGCCACCGCTGGATTCAATACGCTGCAGTTTTCGCCGCTTACGTTCGATGTATCCTTTCAGGAGATTTTTTCAACACTTCTTACCGGAGGTACGCTGTCACTCATTGCTGACGAAGCACGCATGGATCCCGGTCAACTGCTTCAACACATCCACAACCATTCCATCCATCGCCTGTTTCTTCCGTTTGTAGCCTTGCAATCGCTGGCAGACCATGCCATGACCTTCAACCCGGTTCCATCGTCGTTGAAAGAGGTGATGACCGCTGGCGAACAGTTGAAAATAACCCCGCAGATTGCCTCGTTTTTCAAAACTACCGGGGCTACCCTTTTTAACCAATATGGCCCAACGGAGACGCATGTGGTCACCCAATTTCGGTTGCCCGAAGATCCGGATAAATGGCCAGTGCTCCCCCCTATTGGGCGGCCTATTCCCCATACACCTATATTTATCTTAAATGAGCAGCTCGTTGAAGAGCCGCCGGGTGTTATCGGGGAACTTTGTGTTGCAGGAGCGGCGCTCGCCGACGGCTACCTGAATGCACCGTCGAAAACGGCGGAGCGATTTAAAGCATTTCGTGGGGCGGCTTCCGATCCGGCTATGCGCATCTATAAAACCGGGGATCTGGCCCGCCGGATGCCGGATGGCAACATCGAATTCATTGGCAGGAAGGACTCCCAGATCAAGTTACGCGGCTTTCGCATCGAATTGGGCGAAATCGAACATGTGTTAACCAAACAACCAGGGATACAGGAGGCCGTGGTCATGCTGCGTGAAGACACAGGTACCAAACAGCTCGCCGCCTACCTGGTATTGCAGTCCGACGGCGTATTTGAACGGCAAGCGGTTATCGCACAGCTAAAAACAGAATTGCCCGACTACATGATACCAACGGTCTGGGCAATCATTCCAGCTATGCCACTTACGAAAAGTGGAAAAGTTGACCGAAAAGCGCTGGGAGCTTTCGCGCCATCCGTGGAAAAACCGCATGCGGACGACAAGATTGCGGCGCAAACAGACACGCAGCAAAAATTGGTTCAGCTATGGCGCAGCTGCCTGAATGCGACAGACATCGGGATCCGGGATGATTTCTTTGAATTGGGTGGTCATTCGCTTGTCGCCGTGAAGCTGATGTCGCAGATCCATCGGAACTTCGGAATTAAATTCCCTTTAGGCAGTCTTTTCGAAAACTCAACTATTGAACAGCAAGCGAAGCTGATTGATGAAAAACAAGATCCCATGCAATGGGATTGCGTGATACCGATACGAAAAGAAGGAAATAAACCGCCGCTGTATTTTGTGCATGGTGCGCTCTTGGACATTCTCTATGTACGAAACTTACTCCCCTACCTCGACCCTGCCCAGCCGCTGTATGGCATACAGGGCATGGGGCTTAGCGGAAAAAGCGAAGCGGCCGGCACCGTGGAAAAAATAGCTGCACATTATGTGAAAGCAATCCTAGCACAAAATCCAGAGGGTCCTTATGCACTTGCCGGCTTCTCATCGGGCGGCTTATTGGCGTTTGAAATGACCAAACAGCTCGAAGGCCTCGGTAAACAGGTACATTTTTTAGGACTGATCGATACGTTTACGCCGAAGCTCCAATTTGGCGGGTTCACGAGCTGGTTCGGCTTCTATTCCGTGGTGATCAAAGAGGGGATCAAACAGTATACTGCGAAACTGGCTTTCCTATTCGCCGGTTTGCTTTTGGTGGATGCGTTGTTAAAAAACACCCTTGGCAAAGTCAATCAGCGGCGGTATAAAAGGCTGTTCCCAGCCGATTACTGGCGAAGCAAAGCACAGCTTATCCATGCGTTGGCTCAGCGGAAATACAACGCAACTCCCTACCGAGCGAATGCGTACTTATTCAGAAGTCCGGACGAGCCCGGCGTGTCGGGCCTTGCGGATTACGATACCAACGGATGGGGACCGGTAATCGGTGATCAGCTAACCGTTATCCCCATTAAGCATGTGCACACTCAATTATTTTTTCCCGAGTCTGTCTCCGATGTTGCGGAAAAAATACAACAGGGAATCGACGACAGTTGGAAACGTCATGTCGAGCGCATAAGTGAGGCGGAAATCGCTTAAAACCGATAACGACTGTAGAATTTTGGCTACAATTTTAACTATCGCCAGCTACTTTGCTATCAATTTCACTTTGGCCGTGTTATTTTTGATCGTTAAACCTTGAAGATCGTTGAGCAGGCGGCATTTGAATCATTAACTAAAACAATTGGATACTTAGACAAATACTTTCCAAACATCTAAATCACTCTAAACATGTTGTTTAACTCGCTCGCATTTGTTGCGTTTTATATAATTGTAACAGCGTTATACTTTTTATTACCTCATAGATACCGTTGGCTGCTTTTGTTAACTGCCAGTTGCTATTTCTATATGGCTTTTGTACCGGTCTACATTTTAATATTGGGGGGAACGATTGTAATTGATTATATCGCTGGTATCTGGATTGAAAAAAGCAAGGGTAAAAGACGCAAAAATTTCCTCATTTTAAGCCTGATAGCTAATATCGGCGTACTCTGCGTATTTAAATATTATAATTTTATAAATGATAATATCAGCCTATTGTTCAACAACTTTCATTATCAAAACCCGATTCCGTACCTGGATATCATATTGCCGATAGGTTTATCGTTCCATACCTTTCAGGCAATGAGCTATACCATAGAAGTTTACCGTGGAAACACCAAAGCAGAGCGGCATTTCGGCATATACAGTTTATATGTCATGTTTTATCCCCAGCTGGTTGCGGGGCCGATAGAACGCCCGCAGAATATACTGCCCCAGTTCCATACGGAGCACCGGTTTGATTATGACAAAATGGTGTCCGGTTTAAAACTGATGCTTTGGGGATTCTTTAAAAAGCTGGTGGTAGCAGATAGGCTTTCTATTTATGTAGATTCTGTTTTTGGTCATCCGTCGTCGCACAACGGAACAACGGTAGCCCTTGCTTCACTCTTTTTTGCGATACAGATTTATTGTGATTTTTCAGGCTATACCGATATTGCCATTGGCTGTGCCCGCACGATGGGCATTACGCTAATGAAGAATTTTAACAGACCCTATTTTTCAAAATCAATAAAAGAATTTTGGAGCAGATGGCATATTTCGTTGTCGACTTGGTTCAGAGATTATCTTTACATTCCGCTGGGCGGAAACCGTGTTGCGATTCCAAGAATGTACCTTAATTTGCTTATCGTCTTTACCGTAAGCGGTATATGGCATGGTGCAAGCTATAATTTTGTGATATGGGGATTTCTGCATGGAGTTTTTCTGATCACGGCGAGTATATTCGACCGATTGAAACAAAAATGGGGCATAACGTACGAACTGCCTGCGTTCGTTAATATCCTTATCACTTTATTGTTGGTGTCCGTTACATGGATATTTTTCAGGGCGAATACGTTTGGTGATGCAATTACGATGCTGTCGAGCCTTAAAACATTCGGGCAAACACCTTTTACGGGAGGTATAAATAACATGGCGCATTGCCTTTTTGCGATATCAATACTTTTTTTGATCGAGTTTAAAATGGAGTATTTTCCGGGAACGTTAAATTTGTTCAATCATCCAAAAATGTGGGTAAGATATACCAGCATGGCAACGTTAGTCTTTATCATTCTTTTATTCGGCGTATTTAGCGGAGGTCAGTTTATCTATTTTCAATTTTGATGGAAATGAACGGATTTTTATTGTTTGCCAAGAGGCTGACTATTTTTATGCTGCTGGTTGTTGTAGTTGATCACATTGGAGGCTATGCCTTAAAAAAGCTATATTTTTCGCAGGAAAAAGGGCAATTTTCTCAAATAACCTATTCGCTGGACAGCACAAAGCATGAGGTATTGATTTTTGGGAGCTCAAGAGCTATCAGACATTATTCGCCTGCAATTTTAGCTGAAAAGCTAAACCAAAGCGTGTACAATGTAGGGATGGATGGACAGATGATTCCCTATTATGCCGCCTTGCAGGAGGTAATATTAAATAGGTACACTCCGGAAATGATTATTTTGGACGTTACTCCATGGGAATTAAATGCCGGGAAAGCCAAATATCACAAACTTTCTGCGCTGCTGCCTTATGTGGATGAACATCCCGAATTATTAAAGTACATAAGCTATACAAATGATCTGGAGCTTGTTAAATTATACAGTCATATTTATCCCTTTAATTCTTCCTTGTTTATCGGCTTGTACAATTTTATCCTTAAAAATAAACTGCCCGATTATGACAATGGTTATTTACCGCTGACGCGGGTAATGGGAGAAAAAGGATTTAAAAGCCAAAAGGCCAAATCTGTGTATGAAGCGGCTGCTGAAGAAAAGCGAAAAGATATTTACGATAAAAAAGCCATCGCATTGCTTCATCAATTTTTAAAGAAAGCCGACGAGAAAAATATAAAAACATGGGTTGTTATATCTCCTGTCATCTTTTCAAATTCGTTCAATAGTACCAAACTCCAAAAGCTGAAAGACATTGTGTCAGCATATCCGAAAGTGACACTTTACGATTATTCGCAGGATACCGGTTTTACAGATAATTTTAAGCTGTATGCAGATATTTTCCACTTAAACAAAACAGGGGCCGAACTATTTACCAGCAGATTGGCCAATGAGATTGTAAAGTAAGTTTCCTGTCTAGTATAAAAAATTTCGTCTATAACAAAAAAACGGATAAAAAAGTTTGTCTGGGTAATAAAATTTTATTTCTTTTGTAGCGCATTTACTACAAATTAATTTTTTTCTACCTTTTGATAGACAATATGTTGCGAGAGCTTCGATTACTACCTCTATTGGTATGTTTAGTTTTGTTCTTTTCTTCCTGTGACAAAAATGCGCTTCCTTCACCGCTTACGGAAGAGGAATCTGCGCACACATCCGACCAAAAAGCATCATCCGATGCCAATCCGGATGATCCCGATAAAAAACCTGTTTCGGGCGAGAAACTTATATTAACTGGCGACAGCCAGGGAAGGTTAATTATTGATGGTGAAACCCAGCAATACAATTGCAATATAACCCTTGCCATCGGGGCAGGGCAATATAATTCAGTCGTGATTCGAAATCTGCATGGCCGCGCCGGTTGTCCCTTCCGCATCGAAAACGAAGGACTTGTAGAATTTGTGGGAGACCGTAAGACTATGGCAATTGCAAACATTTCTCATGTAGTTATCTCTGGCGATGGCTCCAAAGAAATACAAAGAGGCTTCCTATTCAGGGATAACAGTTACCGGGCCGTCGAATTAAGTGGCGACATCAACGATTTTGTGTTTCAACACGCTGAATTCAAAAATATCGGCAATTATGTGATTTCATATTCCCATAAAAAAGTATACGATGGTTCTGCATCCTCCTATTCTCAGCGTATAAAATTTTCCTATCTAAAAGCAACGAACACGGCTTCGTTGATAAATTTTGGCGGCGGCATAAGTGGATCGAATATCACGGGTCTAATAAGAAAATTAGAGATCTCCAATTTAGACGTTTCAAACTGCCCGACCGCCAAGGATGTGATCTACGTCGGCATGGTTGAAGATTATAATATTTACGGAAATGTCTTTTCGGATATCAACACACAAAACGACAATCACAATGCCATGTTTCATCTGATCGGAAACGGGAAGTTTCACAATAACCACATTAGCAACCATCAGGGCAATGCCATCCGGGCATGGGTGGTCAGCGTAGGCAACACCCCGAAAGAAGTACACATCTTTAACAATATTGTGTTTAATTCAAGGAAATATTCAGCATTTGAGACACAATCCTTCGAGCGGTTCCTGATTCCGCAGCAGACCACTTATGCAAATGTAAAGGTCTACCACAATACCTGCGGGCGCCTCAACCTATCCAAAGACTGGTACGGTGTAGTATTAGATGCTTACCGGCTTTTGGGGGGTACGTGTGAAGTCTACAATAACCTAGCTTTTGCCCTCCCCACTCCCCACCCGAAAAGCCATTTCATTAGTTACATGTCGATGGAGGCAGACAAGCTCCATGAAAGCAGTAATTTATATTTTCCCGATGCCAACGCGGCAGGAATTCTTGACGAAAAAGCATTTAAATTGTCGGCCAAATCACAAGCCTATAGAACTGGTGTTTCCAATGAATTAACTATTGACTTTTATAACAAGCAGCGAAATAAAAATTCTCCTTCCATCGGAGCCGTCGAGTAGCTAACCATGCCGATTGTAGAATTCTAACTACAAGAAAAAGTATTGTTTGCAACTTTGCAGCCAACTTCAACGACACAGTCTTATTTTTGACTATCCATTATGTTAAGAACCTCTTGAACGAGGTTCTTCTACTATTGGACTAGGTTATCTATTTTTTTGAAATAAAACAAGTCGTTGATGTCTACATTTAGTTTATTAGTATCGCGAATCATTCCGCTGAGCTGGGAAAAGCGCCTACGTGAAATACGAGATAGTAAACTAAGAAAGTTGAAATTCGAAAAGCTCCCTGCTGCAATATATGCACCCGATTTAACCCATTATAAGGTATCGTTGTGCATCACCTGTATGAACAGGCTTTATCAGCTGGAGAAAACGCTGCTGCAGAACATTCAGGATAATATAGACTATCCAAATCTGGAGATCTGCTTGGTTAACTATAATTCAACAGACAATTTGGATGATTTTATCAAGAAAGAGTTCAAAACGTATATAGATAGCGGCATTTTACGATATATCCATACTACCGAGCCCCAAACCTTCCATGCGTCTAAGGCGAAGAATCTTGCACACTATTTTGCCACTGGAGATATTGTCTGTAATCTGGACGGTGACAATTTTACCGGAAAAGATTTTGCTTTCTACTTGAACTATCTCTTCAATACGATTGGAGAAAATTGTATCGTGCAATTTAAACGAGATCCGTTGTGGGGAACCGTGGGTCGCATTGCACTAAGCAGGAAAAATTTCCTGAAGTTGGGGGGATATTCGGAAAACTTCTATCCGACCGGTTTCCAAGACTATGAATTACGCGAGCGTGCGGTAAAAACCGGGCTGACCTATAAAAAAGTACAAATTGATAATTTCTTAAAATATATCAGTAATTCGCGCGATGAAAAGATAAAAAATCTGGGCGAGAATGGGAAAGACTGGGATTATTACGATCAGGAAAATAGAAAAATTTTTAAAGAAAAGGCTGACAGGGGTGTCTTTGTCTCCAATACCGAGATTGACCAGGTAATTGATCTTCGAATTAATTTCGAGCCGGTAAGCGTTCGATATAAGCCGTATCAGCCTTAAACAGGTTAAAAGAAAATGAGCATATTCAGTATTCCAAATTGGGTTGACGTCTGTAATCATAAGTTCGGTGGCTTTGAGGAAATTCCCGACGGGCTATTTGCAGAAATAAATAATAGACTTGAACGGTTACAAAGCGATATACCGTTAGTTTCGGTTGTTATAGCGGCGTGGAATGAAGAAATAAACATTCTGAACTGCGTCGATAGCTTGTCGCGAATGGAAACTAAACTGCCATTTGAGATTGTTGTGGTAAACAACAACTCAACCGATCGTACTGACTTAACGCTAAAGCAGCTTAACGTGCGTGCTTTTCTCCAACCCATTCAGGGTCCAGGACCAGCAAGAGAGCTGGGGCAGCAACAAGCCCTCGGAAAATACATTCTTTTGGCCGATGCAGACTGTCTATATCCGCCTTCCTGGTTAGATGACATGGTCAACGTGTTGAAAAAGCCGGGAGTCGTGTGTACGTATGGCCGATATTCCTTTATACCCAATTATGAATATCCGCGTTGGAAATTGTTCTTACTTGAAAAAATGAAAGATATCATTGCTGAGTTGAGGCATTTCAAAAGGCCCTACCTGAATGCCTATGGCATGAGCATGGGATATATAGCTGCGATTGGACGCACCATTGGTTTTGTTACTCATAATATACGTGGTGAAGACGGCCGGATGTGCTTTGACCTGATGCAGTATGGGAAAGTGAAGCAAATGAAATCCAATCGCTCGCGTGTTTGGACGGCACCCCGGACACTACAATCCGAAGGAAGTTTTGCCAAAGTTCTATACACGCGGATCGGTAAAGAGTTGAAGCGTTTATTCTCATTGTTAAAGCCATTGCCGCAACACGATACGAAAACATCGAAAAATTAACTCAAAAAAAAAACTAACCAATTAACTGAACTTCATAGCTTGCGTTCTACAAACGAGCTTGCCCAGCTGCGCTGAAATGCAGAGACATGATTTAAAACCATACGAATGAAACCTACCGGAATTGTAAACGATTATGAACAGAAAAAAAATAAAAGGCCTTGTCCAACGGTATTTAACTTATGAGTATCACAAAGCGCTTAATGATTCGGCAAAGAAAACGTTAAAAAGCATTGAATCAGTAAAGGGGAAGACTGATTCGAAAATGATCAGGCTCTCCGATGAATACGCAGGCGACGTTTTGGGGTGGAAAGGCTATGCCCCTTGGCTTTATGTTTATAGTGCCGTAGCTGAAACTTTCAAGGAGGGCTGGATACCTGATAATTATTATGGCAGGATTGTAGTTCCATCACTAAAAGGTGATTATGGGAAAATTGCGAATCTTAAAGCCTTAACAAGCAAGATATTTAATGAAGATGCTTTCCCTGATCTTGTTTACTATACGAATGGTTTATTCTTTTCGAGGGACTATGAAGTTCTTCAACCCGAAAAAGTCAAAGATCTTGTTTTCAGAAATTCCGATAAAATTGTATTTAAATCAGATAACTCCGTGCGCGGTTTCGGAATTTCATTCTTCGAAAAAGCAAGTTTTGATGTCATTAAAATAAAAAAACTAGGCAACGGCGTTATGCAAGGCTACATTAACCAGCATTCGTTTTTTAAAGAGTTTATGCCTAATTCCGTAGCCACGCTACGTGTTACCACAACCGTGAGCAAAATGGGGGATTGTACGGTAAGGGCATGCTTTCTAAGAATAGGACGTAGCGTGGACACACATATTAATTCGGAATCCCGTATTCTGATTCCTATTAATTTGAAAACAGGAGAACTGTACGACCAAGGATTTATGCCCAATTGGAGCACAACAGATCGGCACCCGGATACGGGTATTTCATTTGCAAACAAACGAATACCCAATTTTGCCAGCTGTATTTCAATCGCATTAGACCTTCATAAATTGCTGCCGCTAGCCCAATGTATCGGGTGGGATATGATTGTTGATGAAAACGATAATGTCAAAATTATGGAATGGAATGGGAGTCATAATGGTATAAAATTTTCCGAAGCCACCCAAGGCCCCTGTTTTTCAGATTTAGGCTGGGAGATCTTATGGAAAGATCTATAATGGTGAGAAAGCGCTATATAAGGAAACAATTATGGAAAAAATTCATATTCTTTGGACGGGCGGATGGGATTCGACATATCGAATTCTACAGTTGGCAACTAAACCAGTTACGATTCAGCCCTATTATCTCATCAGAGGTAAGAGACGGTCTAGAGATTTCGAATTGAGGGCCATTGATATCATCACAAAGGAAATTAGAGCGCATCCTGAAACAGCATGCGTTATTTCGGAATTAATTTCCCTCGAAGTAGCCGATATCATTAAAAATCAGGAAATAACGGACGCTTATAATAATATATTAAAAACTGATTTCTTCGGTAGCCAATATGATTGGCTAGCAAGATTTGCTACAACGATTAGAAATTTGGAGTTAACTATTCATCAAGATGACAAAGCATTTTCAATCATACAAAAACACGGTGATCTACTCGAAAAGCGAGATGAGGTAAAAGGTGATTATTATGTATTAGACCAAGATACTTCAACTGACGATTTGATCAAGGTTTTCGGAAATTATCACTTTCCGTTATTGAACTCCAATAAACTGGAAATGAAAAGGTGGGCTGAAGAAATGAACTATATTGATATCATGAATAAAACATGGTTCTGTCATCATCCAAAAAACAATGCCCCATGTGGTGTTTGTAATCCCTGTATTTATACGATTGAAGAAGGGCTTGAATATAGATTTAGTAAACGAGCGTTACGAAGGTATAAGTTTGATAAATTTATCGGACCGATAAAAAAGACGGTTTTTTATAAGGGTGTCAGAAAAATATATCGTGCACTATCCTAATTAATTACTCGAAAATTTAAAGGAAAATCAGGTTGTATTACAATATTCCCCGCTTCATTTGACCGAACGCATAGTCGCAAGCCCGAGCTGTTAACGCCATGTATGTTAAGGAGGGGTTTTGACACGCCGACGAGGTCATACAGCTTCCATCCGTTATAAACACATTCTTTACTTCATGCAATTGGTTGAAGCCATTTAAAACCGAGGTTTCCGGATCGGCACCCATGCGAGCCGTCCCCATTTCGTGCACGGTACTTCCGCCCGATTTATTGTAATTGAACGTGCTAATATTTTTGAACCCCGCACTGGCCAACATGTCAGAAGACTGCTGTTGGATATCGCGTTGCATCGCGCGTTCATTTTCCCGAAAGGAAAAATCAATTTTTATCAAAGGCTGGCCCCACTCATCTTCCTTATCGTGAGCTAACGTCACCGTATTATCCGAGTAAGGCAGGCATTCTCCCCATCCTCCCATCCATACGGTCCAAGGTCCAGGGGTGATTAAATTTTCTTTGAATCCTGTACCGAAACCGTCTAAATAATTTGCTTTATCCTGCCAATCCGCTCGTTTTCCTATCCCCTGGATCTGGTAACCTCTTACGAATTCCTCCTTCCTTGCACTTTTTTCATCGCCCAAGTTTCTGAAACGGGGTATTAAGAAGCCACATGGACGCCTACCCTTATAATACTGATCTTTGAAGCCTTCATACGTACCCGATGCCCCTGCGGAAGAATGATGGTCCATCAAGTTGCGTCCAACCTGATCGCTGTCATTACCTAAGCCATTCGGAAATCGCCTGGATTTAGAGTTAAGTAAGATGGCTGCCGTAGGGATGGTTGAGGCATTTATGAAAATAATCCGGGCATAGAACTCAATGGCATCGTGTGTATTGGTGTCGATAATCCGTACCCCTTTTGCTTTATTTGTTGTCTCATCGTATAATACCTCGGTCACGATTGAAAACGGCCTTAATGTCAGGTTGCCAGTTTCCAATGCTTGGGGAATGGTAGCGCTATTGCTACTGAAGTATCCACCGAAGGGGCAGCCACGCGAGCACAGATTCCGATAACGGCACGGTCCCCTACCGTTCCACCCCCTCGTCAGGTTTGCCACACGAGCCACGGTAAGAACGCGGTTATAGGTTTGTTTTATACTTGCCTCCAGGTGGCGTTCTACACAATTCAATTCCATGGCTGGTAAATAAGGCCCATCCGGCAATTGGGTGAGATGATCCTTCCTACCGCTTACGCCAATATACGACTCTACGTAGTCGTACCATGGCTTCACGTCGCGATAACGAATTGGCCAGTCCACACCAATCCCTTCGTTCGTATTCGCCTCAAAATCAAGATCACTCAGGCGGTAACACTGCCTTCCCCAAGTAAGCGAGCGCCCTCCTACCTGATATCCCCTAAGCCACGTAAACGATTTCTGCTGGATGTAAGGATAGGCTTTGTCGTTTACGTAAAACAGTTTGTCGCCCTGATTATATCCCATACTTTGAATGGGATTTTCTTGTTGATCGCTGATTGGATTAAACAAACGAAGGTCAAAATCCCAGGGGTTTAACATGGTAGTCGGATAATCAATAACATGCTTAACGTCCCTTCCACGATCCAGCAACAGCGTTTTAAGCCCCTTTTCGGTGAGCTCTTTTGCCGCCCATCCGCCGCTTATCCCCGAACCGATAACAATCGCGTCGTAATGGTGTGCTTGATTTATATAGGTGTTCAGGTACATATAGCGCGTTGAATTAATTATACTTGATAAGAACTTGACTTGATTTTTTTTGTGAAAACGGGATCATACTATCCAGATCACCGTGCCCGACTCCAATCAACATAATGGGGCGCTCATCATCGGCCAAACCTATCAACTTTTCCATCTTTCGTTCATACCGCTCAATATCAGGCCAGTTTATCGGAACAGAACTCAGCCCCAGTGTTTCCAAAGCCAACATGAATGACATTGCAGCCAGACCGCCGTCAATGTATATTACATGACGATCACGTTCACTCAGATAGGCGCTTAATTTTCCTACAAGGACAACGAAAACGGGTATTTGTTGATAAAACGGTCGGATTCCCATGGGTACGGATCCCACTTTATTCTTTACTTCTTCTGCGTCGAATATCCGGAATTCAAAAGGCTGCCGATTACAGGCACTGGGAGACATACTAGCAATGGAAACGGCCTGTTCAATTAACGACCTATCCACAGGTTTATTTAGGTACCATCTCACCGAACGGCGCTGTAATGCCAAAGAAAATAACCCGTCAAAGGTCACTGATGTCTGTTTTATGCTACGCTTTACATAGGGGATGTGGTCGTTTGGAATATCACATTGATGCGGAGTACCGAAAAACAATTCTTTTGCTTTTGAGATAACGGCATGGTCGTCAACGCTTGAAAAATAGTTCTGTATGACAGCGGACGCCCATCGGAGTAAACCCACATCCTTTGGTATCGACTGCTTCTCCATCCCCTCACTGATTATCTTGTAATTTCTAACCGTATCCAAGATATAATCCAACGCAAAAACCTTACGTCTGTCTTTCATAATCAACCCTTTTTCCAAGCGATGGATTTGTCTCCGTAAATGAAAGGCGTTGGGTTGGCTCTTCTTCAGCGCTTGCATGTGAAGGTACTTTCCATTCAAAACCTTCCGGTGTTCACGGGAAAATTCATTGGAAAACATAAAATAATATAAATCACTAAGAAAGCTACTGTTCCGGCAGACAGGTATAAGAAAGTCGTTTTTAAAGCGTTCCTTCAGCAAATAAACTTTATGTCTGATTTTCATATCCTTTTTTTATCATTTAGCATTCAACAGTTTTTTAATGATCTCAACGACATTTTGGGATATCCTATCCCAACTGAATGATTGTGAGCGTATTATTCTAGCCTGCACCGCATCTTGCGTATCGTTTTCAATGTATTGCTCGACACAATGCAAAAAATCTTCTTTCGTTGATGCCAACGCCACCACAGCGCTGAAAACCTGCTTCATGAAGTGGGTGCTGGTTGCGACAGTAGGTTTTCCCATTGCGAGGTATTCATTGATCTTCAGCGGAAAATTTTCCTCGGTAATCGAATTCCTGATCTGTGGATTAATGCAGACATCAAAATACCGGATGTAAGCTGGAACTAGGTTATTTTCCTTTTTACCCAGGAAAAAAACATTGGGAAATGTATGCAGTTCGCTACCTGCAAAAGCCTCGTCTTCCGGTCCGATCAATAAGAAATTCCAAGCCGGGCGCGATTTCGCTAAATATACGAGAAGCGAAATATCAAGTCGGATATCCAACAGCGCCCCTATATAACCTACAATGGGGCGGTCTGTCAACGCTTTTATGTCTTCGGGGATATCATAGTGACGCGTAGGATCAAAAAGCGTCGTATCTGAACCATTCCCTATATAAAAGCTGTTTGGATTGTAACTTAATGCACGTTGGGTAAAACCCGGTGAATTGCATAATACCAGATCCGACTTCGCATAAAGATCCGGTTCCAACTTTGATCCATGCCGCTTCCAGTAGTCCATACCGACTATATAATCTCGGTCCAGGTATACATATAGATGCGGGCGCAAAAATTCTTTCAGGTAAAAGCTCCGGAAAATATCTTTATCATTGATGAGGATAAATTCATTAAAACCGATCTTATCCAATACGTCTTGAATTTCTCTGCTGAAAGTCTTGTTGTTTCGCTTGTTTAGTAACCTGAAAATGGCGGTACTTGGAATCCAGTTTATCGATTCGATGATACGTAACGGCGTCAAAACCCATAGATTTCTCTCTCCCTTTTCCAGGTGGCCCGATGTACTTTTGCTTTTAATCAGGTCGATATGCCTGTTTACATATGGATCGTTACTGCCAAACCAATATGTCCGTCTATCTATCGGCGGATTGACGTATAATACGTTATGTGCTTTTGCCAGCTCTTTTGCAATTGCTGTAGACGTCGATTCCCGGTCGGTATTAATCCGCTGCAAACTAACAAAAACAAAATTCAAGCTATCCATACTACTCACACTCATTGATTAATACTCTATTGTATTTGTCTTGCGATTTAAACCGAAAGCTGTCGAAAAAGGCCATCGATGTCAGATTCCAATGCAGGCAACTTTTTTGTAATTCGTTCCTTTACATTTTTTCGTTCAGTAATCAAATACTCAAGTTTTGCTAAAACTACTGAAATATCATTGATTGCATCCGATTCAAGTACAAACTCTTCCATTTCAAACAAGGCGAATAATTCCCTATATTTGTGAGACCAGCTGATCGCCATCACCGGAACGGCCTGCAGAAAGCCAAAAATCAACGCATGAAACCGAGAGCCAACTAAGACGTCCAATTGACCGATGTATGACTTGATTTCCTCTGCCGATGCGTACCGATCGACGATCAGGCATCGGTCGCTTTGGTTGATGTGGTCATACAGTAATCGGCACAAGTAGCGGTCATCGCGCTGCGTTGTCTGATGGGGAAAAGTCTCGTTAGGAATTAACAGGACGTCTGCGTTTAATTTCTCGACACAATAGCGAATGACCTTTATCAATAGTTGGCTGTACTGATTTTCTAAATCGACACCAACCGCCTTTTCATACACTCTTAAATTGGGCGATATTCCGATAAGCATCCTGTTTCCTGTCCGCTTCAACTTTCCATTCACATGACCTGTTGAATGATTACCCCGGAAAGAAAACACAATATCGTGTGCGATTGGAACAACGGCATCATCGACTCCAAGTGCTCCTGCAATGTGTCGCCTGGAAACTACATCCCGTGCATAATATTTGTCGGCCTTCGGCAACATCTTCCTCAGTGAGCGTGCGACCTCCGGCTGTTCAAAACTCCCCCAAGCTTGCGGAAGAAAGTAAAACCGGACTCCCCTCGCTTTACACATATCAACAAGTCTATTAGTTTCCTGGATCATCGGCGCTCCCCACGAGTCAGCATAGGCAAAACCACTCACATCAAGAACTGCATCCAACTCACCTATGACACGATGGATTTCTTCAAAAGGAAAAGCGAAATACCAAGGCTTATTTTTACCGTAAATAAACCGATAAATTTTACTTTTTGCGCGATACGAATAGGATTTCAGCTTTCGTACAAGACGGCTTTGGCGCTTCCTGCAAACCGGAATAAATTCGTTTTTGATGGCTAAATCCCGTTCGTAGTTCCTGCACAACATGTAGCAAGCGACATCACCATGTTGCGCAATGAACTGTTCCCTCACTGTTTTCAACATGGCTTCAGCTCCCTTATTTGAAAAGTTAGCGCCAATAATTAGTATTCGTTTTTTATTTTTTAACATATTACTCATTTGAAAATCAAACTTCTAATTTCCATAACCGCCTTAAACTTGGATCTGGTAAGTGCTGAAGTAAACCACAACGCGATATATACCATCGCACCTACCCCAAAGCCGACGATGACCAATGCCAATTGAGGCAGCTCGGCAAAATAATATTTGACGAAAATACTGACAACTGCGCTGATCGCAGAAAAGAGAAATGGATGGAAGATTTCGCCAAAAAACATACTGACTGAAATAGGTGTTCCTTCGAAGCACCAGTATAAGGAGGGGAGCAGCAGTAGATAGTTGACTATTATATAGGAGATTGCCACACCCGATATTCCCCATTGTACACCGATTAAATAGCCAGCTACCGTAAATACTGCATTGACCACTCCCCACGCAAAATACTTACGCGTTTGTCCCATCGTGATCATAACAACACCTTTTGAACCAGCTACCGGCTGTATAAATGAAGCAAAAGCCAACAGTTGAAAAATATAACTGGCCTCAATCCAATCGTCTCCCAATACGATCAGCACGATCTCCTTTGAAAAAACGGCTAAGCAAGCCACCAAAGGCATTGAGAAGAAGGCTAAAATGAAAACATACCGTTTATAAAATTCCGCATATTTGGGTTTATTATGCTGCAAAGCGCTTAATGCAGGCAAGGTCACGGTATTAAGAGGCATTCTCAATTGCGTGATTGGCAACATTAAAAGTTGATAGGATTTACTATACAATCCCAAAGCTGCAGCTCCGGCAAAACGCCCGATAAGCACATTGTCGGCATTTCTGGAAAAATAGTTTACCAAATCAAATCCCGTAATACCCGCTCCAAACCGAAGGAGATGCTTAACTCGTGAAACATCGAATGCGAAATGTGGCCGCCAGTCACAAAAAACCCACAGCAAGATAACGTTCAGCAACGTTTGTGCCACGCTTGTACCGACAATCGCCCAATAGTCCAGTCCCATCATTGCGAGACCAATCCCCAACAATAGACTTACGCCTGAATTCAACATCTGAATTTTTGAAAGGCGCTTAAACCTCATTTGCCGTTTCATCAGCGCATTGTGCTGCAGCGAAAAGCCACTTATAAAAATACTTAGTGCGAATACAACGGTGATGTCAAATAACCTGGGTTCATGGTAAAATGAAACCAATATAGGCGCCAGACCGACAACAATCAGTGATATACCAAGACTAAATAGGATATTCATCCAAAACAAGGTGCTGACCTGCTTCTGCGAAACGGACTTATTTTGAACGACAGCAGTTGAAAAACCGAGATCTTTAAAAATCACCACGAATCCGGTAACTGCTGTTACCATTGCGACAATACCGAAGCCCTCCGGACTCACAAGGCGAGCCATGACCGCCGTGGAAATCATGTTGGTGCCAAACGAAAAAAACTGGGCGAATATCGTATTCGCACCCCCTTTTACTGACCTTTCTTTAAGGCCCAACGTGAGATGTCCGGTTTCAAACCACCGTTTATGTGTTCTTCGTACTTCAACCACAATAGCTCAACTTCGTTAATTAATTAATTGCCCACGCCTTTTGTCCGGTTTTTAAAGAAACACATCCTTCGTATTGCCCCGGTATGTAGTCGTAAGCCAAGGCTTGCGTAGCTCCAAGTTCCGATGAACAATAGCCTGTAGCTACCAACCATTTAAGCAATCTGATAAACGAGCGTCCAAAAAGCTTGTTTTCGATCCTCAAAAGCAATCCAAAGGAGCTCCGCTCCTCGCTTTCTTCAAAATGTTCAAGCACCTGAATACGTTGACCAATGGCACATGCCGAAAACAGTTGGTGATATTTCCTGACACAATAGCTTTCTATACTTTCCAATCCGCTTACGAATGTCCGCTGCTCAAATTTTGAAAGCCCTCTTGTCACCATTTGGATCACAAAATCACCTACTTGGGCGTCCTTGGCACCTGGAGTATCGGTACGGGGGATGATGGTCTCCGCTAATTCGTCAATCAGTACGCGCTTCTCATTCAACATTGAGATGTCTACATTTTTCATCCAAGAAAACCATCTTTTTGATTTGAATATCAACACGATAACACCAAAAAGAATGATAATGTGTAAGAGCGCTTGTTTCCGACCGATTAACATTTGCAAAATTATTATGTGGCCTATCAACTACCTTTCAATGTAATAATCTCATCCATTACGGCGTCGACCATCCAACCTTGGGGATTGAATTCGCCCGGATGCCATACCAAATCCGAATCCCAATAGCCTTTGCACTTACTCGACCCTTTAATACCAAAGCCAAAACTGATTTCTACAATCAACGGAGTCTTATCTTGGTAAACAAAATCGTATGCTACACATTGCAGCTTCATCTGCTTTGACATTTCAAATCCAATACGCAATACCTCATCGCCGATATCGTCGTAGACAAAATGACCACTTCCGGATGCTCTGAAGTCACCAGCCCTTACTTTTCGCTTCATCCCATAAGCGCGATTTCCGATAACGATCAAGCGGATGTCAAAATCGTTGCCGGGGATGAAATCCTGAAAGTAGACGTAGCCAAGATCGCGACCCGCCTGACGTGCAAAGTCTGGTTTTCGAAAGAACCGTCCAACGCCTTTAAGAAGCTCCATGACTTTCCCACTTTCGCGGAACTTCCTAACTCGATCTTCAAAAGCTTGCATCGGATCGAATTGAGCGAACCCCTTATCGAATGCCTTATCAATGAGTTTAGCACATTGCTGGTAATCCTTTACCAACCTGACGTTTGCACTTGCGGCTCCGCGCCGGATTTTAAAAACCTTCGGATAGGTTGTGTTTTTTGCCCACCGTTTTGCTTCGTGTTTGTCGTAAAAAACATAGGAAGGTATGAGCGGAGCCTGAAACGCTTCCATCAGGTATTTCTGCCCCACTTTATCGTCGAAGTGCCAATTGCTATAAAAGTTCGGAAAAACCACCACTCCTCGTTGCTCCAATGAAAACAACACCTGCTTTGCGCACAATGACGCTTTAAAATCATCGTGGTAATAATGCCACATCAACGCGTCGAAACCCTTTAATTGATCGATAATATCCTGATCAAAGCAGTTCACGATCTGATGATCGATGCCTTGTTGCTGGCAGTGTTCGATCCACCGATTCGAGAATGTACCCGGTGTGTGATGAATGGCTATTTTCATTTCTAACGCTGTTTATGATATTCGTGGTTGCGGTGTTTCGTTGCAACCGAAATTACATTCGCTTTCCTGGATTTAATTAATGCGACAACTTGGTAAAACACAAATACCGGTATATTGATAAGCGATCGGTAAATCCGGTTATCGGCACGTGATTCATAAAGAGATAGGAAAAATCCGGCAATAAACAAGCCTATCCCCGTTAACCATGCTAGCCAAACCCAGCTTTCCAGGAACAAATTCACTGCGCAAAAAATCATGGATAGAATCAAAAAAACAAACAAGGGCGGTCGTAGCAGTACCACACCAAACAGTAAGGGGTTAGCATCGCGCTTTATTAGCCCTGATCTGACGAGATTAAAGCCGTAACTGAAGTATTTAAACCACGTGTTGATCCAACGTGCCCGTTGCTTTACAAGCTGGTCTGCATGACTTGTTTTTTGATCGAACACGATTGCCTGTTCATTAAAACAAATCCGTTCGCCCTGCCTAACGATCTGGTATTGTAAAACCTTATCAAATCCGGCTCCATTTACTTCCTGCTCTCCAAAACAATCCTTGTATAAATCGACGGTAAACGCCATTCCTGACCCGGCCAAGGTTGCGGATGATCCGGCATCAAACAAAATTTTCCCATCGTAAAAGTGATAGTATAAATCGCGAGCCGCATCTAAATTTGCATAAATGCTATCCAGATTTTTAGCTTTTCGAACGCCTTGAACGGCTTTAAATCCCTGATGAAATGACTGATCGAGCGCATTCAAGTATTCAGGGTCAACCAGATTATCGCTATCAATGATGGTCACACGATTGTGGGGCCTAATGAAGCGATCTATGGCATAGAAATGTGAGCGAACATTGCTTCTCAACACCTTTTCAGGCCGAAGCACGACCACCCGCTCATCGTCAAACCGCAGCGAAGAGACATCACAGTTATCTGCGACTACGTAAATTATGTAGTTATGATGTTTAAGCGCTAGTAGTGATGCTACGACGCTAGGAAGCATATCGGTCTGTTCGTATGCGGTTACGATAATAGCATAATCGCCGGAAAACGCACCAGGCTGCACCGTCGGTGTATACTTCCCTGCCTTTATTTTTGACAGTCCATAAAGAAATAAAGGAAACAACAGATGAAGGCCTACTGCCGCCTGGACAGCACTCCAAATGAGAACCAACACAAACTCAACACTCATGATTTTTTTCTCACCTCCGCTATTGCTTGATAGATCATGTTAACAGAATTTTCCCAAGTATGCTGGCGAGCAAAGGTTTTACGTGCTTCTTGCAAGGCAATACTATCTTCCCTAATCGCCAAATCAATGAGATTGACATAGTCTTCGTTACTCCCAGCCAGATAGGTGACCGATGAGAACATTTCCATCGCATGTGTCTGTAATGCGACAACGGGTTTACCCATCGCCAAATATTCATCAATTTTTCTCGGATAGTTACCTACGGTCAAAGGGGTCAGAAATTGCGGATTTAAACAAACGTCGAAATAATTGATGTAATTAGGTAATTCGGAAACGTCTTTCATTCCAACGAACCGCACATTGGGCAGACTATGAAGTTTATGCTGTTTAAATACATAGTCTTCGGGTCCTACCAGCACGAGTGTCCAATCGGGTCGCTTTTCGGCTATAAAGACCATCGATTCAATGTCTAAGCGGCTGCTGTGCAGCACGCCCACATAGCCGATAATCTTCCCATCGATATCCTGCAATTCGGCGGGCTTATCACCGGTGACACCGTCAAATAAATTGTCGTTAAAACCTTGGCCAACGAAATACGATCTTTCGTTGTACTGTTTGCAGTAATTTGTCAAAAACACGGAGTTAGCTAAACACAGGTCGCTTTTTCCTATTATGAGTGGTTCCAGGCGATTGCCGTGTTTATTCCAATACGGTGCCGCAATAATGAAATCTCTGGAATAATATATACTTAGCGCAGGATTCAGGTATTCCTGTAGGTAATGGCATTTAATAATTTCGTTATCATTAAAAAGAATAAAGTCGTCGAATCCTAAATGGCCTAAATATCGTTTAATTCGCTCAGCAAAGCGTTTGTTGTTGAAACGGTTAAATGCATTGAAAAGTGGTACGTTATCCATCCAATTAACAGATTCGACGATAATGTCTGGATATAATGTCCATAAATTTTGCTTGACTTCAAACAGCCCCGACTCTTTACCCTTAATTATTCGCAAGCGCTTTTTTACTTCTGGCGTATTTCGGCCCGACATGGATGTATACCGATCCAAAGGCGAATTGACATAAAGCACGTTGTTTTGCTTACTAAATTCTAAAGCAATATCTTTACAGTTACTTCCAAGCGTTGTATCCCAAGGTTGCTGACCGACAATAACAATATTCTGGTTAACCATACTATTTATCGCCCATTTGTTTAGGAACACTGCGTACTTTCTTTCCGTTACCAAAACCAATAAGAAAAGCAATAATCCCAGGAATGATGAATATTTCAAAAGGCATCTTTCAATTTTTTCTAATTATCACCCGACGTATTGATCATCCGACCGTTCTTTTGTTCTTCCTCCCTGTTCATTTCATCGCTATCCCATTTTGATGCCACCAAGATAATTGCCCAAGACATACAAACAATGATTGAGGGCGGCGCCCGATTGATTATTTCATTGCCATAACTTGAAACAAAAATTCCGATGGTGCCCGAAACCAGCGCCACCAATTTCATGCGAAGTACTGGATCCTTGATGTTCCAGACGATTCCACAGCACTTACCCATGATGTACATCATAATAGCAAACCAAATTACCAGCCCGACAATTCCATACATTGCCCATACCTTAACCCAATAACTATCCGGCTCCAGTGACGCCAAAAACCCTGCGGGGTTAAACTCTTTCCCATTTGCTCCGATCGTTCCCAATCCACCTCCAAATGGCCTAGTGCGTAGGTAGCTACTCAGCTGTTCTTGCGTGTTTAAGCGAACGCGGTACGAAGCATCCTCTTGGGGATTAACAGCTGTCCGTAATCGCCGAATCTGATAATTTCCCTGACCAATCATCGTAAACTTCAAGAAGAGCACCATACCGAAAAGAGCGATTCCCCCCCATAACAGCAGTTTGAATTTCCGGGTCAGGAATAACCCGATTGGCAAGCCGGAAAAGACAAAAAGAGCACCTCTGGTACCTGAAATCAGCATCCCGTACACAAGTACAATACCGATCAACACCAATGCTATCCGCTTCCACCGTTGTAGTGGAGCGGCGGCCAATACGAAGCATATCAACGCGATATGCGCCTGAGTGGCACCAAACCCCGCAGCATCCGTAAAAAAAGAGAACACCCTTAGTTTACCAAAGACCATATGCGTTGGAGAATTGACCAAAAATCTCATTTCGCCCGGAAACAATCCGAAATGGAGTTGCTTAATTCCATTTAATGCCGCTAGCAATGAAAAGGCAATGATTATTTTCAGAAATATATCTAAATGTTGCTTCTTTGTACATAAAATCATGGTAAGGGGGATAATGAGTAACAGATTCAACGCGGTATTACGCACCTCGTGTACCCACCCCATCACGCTAGGCGCAGTAGGATTTACGATTTCAAAAACACTAATCATAAACCACACGATCACCAACGCCAAAATATCACCCTTGCCCTTAACATTTGTCCAATTGCTTTTTGCTTTATTAAAAAAGGCAGCCAACCAAGTAAGGATAAGCAATATTTCCACTCCCAAACCAAGCTGTATACCCAGTCGCAGTTCTCTCGTGATTAACGTAACTACAAAACAAAATGATAATGTAGCGAAAAGCCCCACAATAGGGTTCCTGAACAACAGAATACAAAAGACAACTCCTATACTCCCTAGAATCAAAGCTATGGGCACAAAAATTCCGATCTCACTGGTGGCATAAGCAAGCGCAACACTTACAATAACAAGTATAGCGGAGAATAAACCCCTTGTTAGCGCGGAATTACCAGTACTGACCAACTCTTTCATGCAGTGTCAATCTTTATGATTACGGGAAAACTCAACTTCCGACATTACCAAGTTGCTTGGTATTGACCTTATTCAACACCCAACCTAGAAACCCTTTATGACGCTGGATATAATGAACCAAATCATGTTCGTTTTCCGATACCTTATCACCCGATTCAAACACTCCGATACATAAATCCGAGAACATTAACCATTCTTTCGCATGATTAACATGCTGGAAACTATCGATATCAATAACGATAAAGTCAAATGTTTCCTTCAACGTGCGAAATCCGGTTCGGAGTGTTTGGCTGTCTTGCAGTTCAAACAGCGAGGCGTTATCTTTGTTGCGTGTCAAAACTGTAATCAGGTCTTCTACCTGAATCTCTCGTTTTACAAGAAACGTCTCAAACTCCTGTTGTCCTTTTTCGGATCCATTGGAAGAAGCAGAAGGCTTATCTGTGAGACCACTTAGGTCATCTCCGATAAGCAAGACTTTCTTGCTCGTTAGTGCAAAAGCATACGCAAGGCTGACTGCTAAAAATGATTTTCCGGCGCCCGATTTCAAGCTAGTAATCCCTAGAATTTTATCATTATTGGCCGATGAACGTCTGCTGATGTCGAATCTCAACGAACGAATTAAATCCTTATATAAACCAAGCTGAGCATTTTCCGTATCTTTCCAAATACTTCTTACATTCCAACGGTTAAGATTAATTTTATTTAAACTTCCGATGACGGGACCTTTCGTTGCAGATACCAGCTGTTCAGCATCGATTATCCTCCGATTAAATAAAAATAACACAGTGAGTGCCGCAAGACACATCATAAGACTAGCGAAACCCGATAGCCCTGTATAGATTAATTTTTTTGAAGGTGAAGGAGGTCCAGGTATACCGTATTCAACGACACTTAGCCGTAGGCCCGCATCCGATGCAAATCCAGCTTGATTATACCTATTTAGCATCTCCATATAATCACTCGTTGCCAATTCCGCATCCCGTTCGTGACTTTGTAATCCAGCATCCATTGGAACCATGGCATTGTAACGCCCCCGCGCTGCTGCCAGCTCCGATTCAATAGCCTTAATACTACTACGTAGCGATGATAAAGTCAATTGCATTTGCCGTAGATTTTCTTGAAGAGATCGACGGCTCGACTCCAGCGGCAGGCTACCCGCCTGGCTTGCAGACGTTGCCACCAATTTTCTTCTCTCTTGTTGCAACGAATCAACACGCCTTTTTTCCGCTGCACCAAAATTGCTTTCTATATACCTGCGATTGGCCGCCTCCAATTGACCATCAAGCAAAATCACCTCGTTATTTAACGCCGAGCGATTGGATTCTACCGGGGAATTTAGCTGATTTGTCAAATCCCGGATTGCGCCTTGTGTGGTTTCTATTTCGACAAGCTTTTGTGCCCGACTACTTTCTAAAGTTGTTATTTGCTGATACATCATTCCCGTATGAGAACTAGCATTTAAAATGCCACTGCTTAAGCGGTAATCTTTCAGTTGGTCATTTTTCTCCTGCATTATCTGCTCCTTCTGCTTCAAAAGTGAATCCAAAAAAGCGACAGTCCTGCTATCACTCTTAGTGGTGACGGAATGATAATATTGAATAAACTCGTTAGCTACGGTATTAACCGCAAAAGCTGATAACTCTGGATCTTCAGAATAAAAATCAATTCCCAGAAAATCACTTTCCCCATACCTGTTGATGTCCAAACTATTCAAAATGGCGTCTCGGGTATAACCCAAAAATTCAATCGCTTTTGAAAGTGTTGCGGAAGCATTTGCCTCCTGCTGAAACCCGTTGTTTTGAATAATCCTAGATTTCAACTCATTGATAATCGCTTCCTTATCTTCTACCGATAACGTACGTAGAGAATCACTATTCCTAAATGCATGTTGTTCGTTTTCCAAGTCGTGGAGAGTAAGGCGATACGAAACCGCATCAAGCACTTTCTTCATCCGAATCATTCCCAGCATGTTTGAATACAAATGTCTAGGTAACTGCGGTGCAGTACCTAGCCTGGACATTTCTGAGAGGTTTGTAGAAACTACCGTCCGCGAGGAATAAGTATCCGGCAAATCCCTTACGAAATAATAGGTGATCGCTACGGAAAGTATGGGCAATAGGACTATTAACCACCAATACCGTGAAATATATTTTAACAACCTTTTAAAATCGATCATGACGTTAACCTTTATTAATATTTTCCAGCTTTGTACCAATTAATATCTCCAAGCCGTCCTTGGCGAGCAGGTGATCAACTTCAGCTTGTACTACCGCTGAATGGGCACTTGAAAGCTCTGATCTAGCAGCCGTATAAGTTTCCAGCTCCACTTCTCCTTGTTCAAACTGACGCTGTATTCGATCAAACATAATCTTACTGTCCTGCGCGTATTGCGTCTTTACCTTGAGTTCACTGATAGACCGCATGTAGTTATAATATGCGGCTTTCACATTATTTTCCAATTCCTCCTCATATTGTTCACTTTCCAATTGTGCGACCTGATAACTTCGCTTCGATTGTCTTACAGAGATGGGTTTACGAATTAAGCCTGCCAGATTTACCCCTACGGAAAACTGATAGCCATTTATAAAATACGGATTAATTACGTTGACCGCAGGTGCATTTCTCGGGCGATAGATATACGATGCATTAAACGGTTCCAGATAGGTCAACTTAGAAGTATTAAAATCCGACCTTGACATCGCTTCCTGCTCCTGGAGTATCTTCATCCTGGGATAATTTTGCTTGGCTAATGCAATTAACGTATCCAGATATCGATAATCCAGTTCCTTAATAAGCGACTCTTGCCCTTGTACGCCCTTTACCGAAAACACAACAAATGTTATGACAATTAGGGCAATTTTACTCATACACTTTATAGTTAAAACCATTTGACTATTACTTTTAAAGTTACTTGGATGCGATACAGTTTCCATTTTAGTAGAACAAAACCGTTGATAAAATCTATTCATTTCAGATGTATTCAAACAGGCAAACAAAAGTATTTCTAATGCGAGAATAAGTAATGACTAATCCGCATATTTATTCGATATTGTAGTTTAAAAACTACAGGAATTTATTAGCTTTGTAGCCGTTTATCTACCGTTATCATTTTGATATAAAAATACTTGATTGTAAAAATATAGGATGGCATGACTATGAAAAACGCCTGGTTGATTACTTGTATGTGTTGGTTTGGAATTCTGGCTTGTTGTAATAAAAGTATCGAAAAACCAATCGCCGGCGAGTTAAGGAATTCAACCCAGTCGGAGAACCCATCGAAGGTTAAATTTAAGGAAATGCTCGGCATCAATGCCTTTGAATGGAACTTTGGCAACCAACGTACACCGATCATGCCGGAGAGGGCCGATTTTTTTCTTCCTTTCAGTACTTTCAGGCATTACATCGATTGGCGACAAATTGAACAAAATAAAGGTAAATATGGATATAACCCGACGTCGAGAGGTGGGTGGAAATACGATGAAATATACGAATGGTGCAATGCCCAGGATATTACCGTGGTGGCTTGTATTAAAACAATCCCGACGTGGCTCATAGAAACATACCCGCCTGAAAAAAGGGACATAGAAAATGTACCCGCGCCCTATGGAGCCGATTTGAGTGACCCGGCCTCATACATAGACAATGCTAAACTTGGGTTCCAGTTTGCCGCGCGATATGGGAAAAATAAAAATGTAGATCCCAAGTTAGTACATGTAGAACCTGTACCGCATTACAACCCTAACCAGAAGAAAATCGGATTGGGATTAGTCAACTATATTGAATGCAACAACGAGCCAAATCGGTGGTGGAAACCTAATAAGGTAGCGCAGCAAACCGCGCAAGAATATGCGGCAAATCTATCCGCCTTTTACGATGGGCACAAGGGCACACTGGGCCCCGGTGTAGGAGTTAAAAATGCCGACCCAGAAATGCAGGTAGTCATGGGAGGAATTACGAGGGCTAATCCAAAATATGTAGATGACATGGTCGAATGGTGCAGAGTGAACCGCGGATTAAAAGCGGACGGTTCCATTGACCTGTGCTTCGATGTCATCAATTACCACCATTATGCGCATAACAGGGATGAAGTAAAAAGCCGCAGCAACCAACGGGGCGTTGCTCCCGAGCTTTCGCCTTCAGCCGATCTAGCCGAGCGTTTCCGTGCTTTTTCAAATGAAAAAGTCAATGGTATACCGGTGTGGAATACAGAAGTTGGTTATGATGTGAACCAACATAGTATCCAACGTGCCATTGCTATCGAAGGAAAGTCTGCGCTAGAAACCCAAGCTGACTGGAGCCTACGCACGGCATTATTGTATGCCAGGCATGGAATCAACAAATTGTTTTTCTATATGTTACACGATGTAGATGCACGAAGCACCTTGCAATACGCTTCCTCTGGTTTTGTTGATAAAGAAGGGGGGGCTTACTCCGGTAAGCCTGCTTGGGACTTCCTCGTACAAGCCAGAAACCTGATCGGCGAATACTACTATCAAGAAACTTTGAACACGGATCCGATCGTTGATTTATATACCTTGGGTGACAAAAAAATGTATGTGCTCACCATTCCCGACGAAGTTGGCCGTGAAGAGAAATTCGAGTTGGACGTTGGAGACAGCAAACAGGTCAGAATTCACGAGTTGGTAATCGGATCTAAGGAAGTTCGAACAACGACACAACCTGTCGCTAATGGAAAAATAACGATTAAGGTTTCTGAAACTCCTATTTTCGTAGAACCTTGAAAAGCCGACAAGTACGTTTACGCGGTGTTCTTTATCGCTATTACCAATTTGGAGACTCCCCATCTTACTGTCATGGAGAAATCTCGTATGGCTATGAATGCGATTTTATGAAATAGTAAGATATGTATAACCAACACCACCCATGCCCATGGCTGCGTACATGCCGCCGAAACCAATAATCCCACCGGCAAGAAAAACTGATAAAAGTCAAGCATCGTTATTTGCCAGGGCTTATTCTGTGGAGCGAGTATGAAGATGGGGTACTGCTCGTATTTTTTGAATCGTATGCCAACCAATGCAAAATATACAGGAAGAAGGAAGAACAAAATCGGTTGTGAAATATACACGAGCACCACGGCAAAAGCAACCAACTCGGTGATTACAATAATTGTGGCGACCGGACGAAATCCAGCTGTATCCACTTTACTAGCAAAGGTCCGGGTATTCGTCTGTATATCGTTGGCTTTGTCCATAAACTGATGCCACAAAATGCCCCTAAGGCCAAAGGCGAACGACCAAATGGCAACCGATATAAGCCATGTATAATTAATTTGTACGTTGGCGACGTGGCAAACCATGGTAACCATTAGCAAAGAGGGAAACATGTGGGCACCAGATGCATCACACAATACGCCCAACACACCTCTCGTCTTCCATCGGAACGGACGTAGGGAATACAAACTGAAGACGAGCCAAGACATTGAATAAAAAATAACGGATATCGTATCCATCTTTAAAAGTACCATGGCTATCACACCCAGCGCAATACATACTATGGGAAACATCCAGCGCACGTTCCGGTGGATTTTGGCCATCCGGTTAGGCTTACCAATTGCCAAGTCTTCATCAATGTCGGTAATATCGTTAATTAAACTGACGTAAGCGGCACCGATCGCTAAAGCCATGAGTAGAAAAAGGCAATAAGGAGCAACTGCATAAAGTGGTATTCCGTATACAAAAGTGGTTGCATAAGCGGGAAATAGCAGTACGGGCAGCTTGTGATCCCACCAATCATGTGCGCGTATTGCCCCTAATGAATGATCGATTCTTCCTTTCAAATCCATGACGTTTATGTATTTTTAATCATGTTCCTTCCTGCTGCATCTTGGTAGTGGAAACTGCACTGATTACTCTCCATTTAATTGCACGCCAGCGATTGGCTATCGCTACTCCCAATAACCTAAAAATCTCTTTAAATGCTTGAAACGGCATTTCAGCAAACGATAGCCGAACAAATTTCCATGTTTTCTTCACGTTCCAGTTCCGGATGAGCGCATACTTAGCTAGTTCCATCGCATCCAATACGTATTTCTTTCTGAGTATCTTTAACTCTTCAACCGTCAAGAATTCACGATATACATGAATCAGCTCCACATCATCCTCTACCACTGTATCCAATACTTCTTCCCGTTTTTTACCATCAAATATATTGTGTTCATGAACATGTTTGTTCCACAGTTTTTCCATGGTAAACGCGGCGCGGCATCCTTTTTTCTTGAATATCATATCAAGATATAAACTCCAGTCCTCACCTATTCGCAACTTCTTATTCCAACCCGTCAAAATGGACGACCGCCTCATCACGACCGACGACGAGGGGGAAGGGCACGATAACAGATACAAGCGTCTCAGTTTATTTTCCGATAGGACGACCCATGAGGAACTGGTATTTAATTTTAGGTGCGGTTTTATAAAAGGACTGATAAACGGATCGCCTAACAAGAAATCCTGTGGGTTTCCGTCTCGACAACCCTGATACCAATTGGCAAATACGAAATCAGCATTATATTGTTCGATCGCACCCACGCATTTTTCCAGAAAATCAGGGTGCCAGGTATCGTCGGAATCTAACGTGGCAATTAACGAGCCTTTGGCACGGGCCAAGCCGGTATTTCTTGCAACAGAATGCCCCCCGTGCGGTATTAAGACGTATTCCAATCCCTCCAGATTGCCGATCAATGCGTTTGTATTGTCTTCCGAACCGTCGTCCACCACGATCAACTGTACATGCGGATAAGTTTGGTTCCACACGCTGTGAATAGCTTTTAAAATCAAACTTGCTCTGTTATAGGTCGGTATAATTACCGATACAAGTTGCTTACCCATATATGTGATGTTCCAATAAATCTGCAAAAATCCGTTCAGGCGAGCTAGGCACTCGGTTTCGTATGGACGCTGCTGCTTGCGTACCCATCTCCCGCCACCGTTCCCGTTGCTGCCAGGCCCGTTCTAGGGTTTCTTCGAAAGACCGGTCACTCGCGTAGCCAAGGAATCCCGTAACGCCTTCTTCAAGAAATTCCTTGTTGCCCCCCACATCTGTTGTAATAACCGGTCGGCCGGCCATCATGGCTTCCACAATAACCAATGGCAAGCCCTCTGTGCGAGACGGAAGCACTAGCGCATGCGACTCCCTCCAGACTTCGTAAATATTGTTCACCTCTCCCAAAAACGATAGCTGCTCAACTCCCAACAGCTCCACCATCTGTTTCAGCACCAATTCGTCCGGACCGGATCCTACTATCACCACACGCAACGGACGGTTTTTCCACTTTGCTTGACTTAATGCCCTGATGAGGATGTCCTGTCCTTTCTCGACAAGAAATAGCCGACCTATGCAGCAAAGTTGAAACGTGTCCTCCATAGCCGGATAGGGAATATATTCCGTTGGCTTAACGGGGTTAAAGATTACCCGACTACCCGGTAAACGAATGCCGAACTGTTCTTCGGTAAGCTGTTTGTTATGTTGCGATACGAAATAGCACCCGCGCGCATTGACCAACACCTCACGCATGCCTATACGATGGTCAACGGGCGGCCAATAAAAATCTATTGCTTTATGGGAAACAACAACATAGGGTATTTTTTTGACCATACAGGCATACGCGTATCCCAATCCTTCAAAATTTGCTCCCTGCGATATCAGTACAAGCTTAACACGGTAAGCCTTAAGGTAATTTGCAAAGGTCAACGCCTCGTCGGAGTAGCCGAAACTATATTTGGCAGGTGCGGTTCCGATGCGTAATACCTGCTTCATCTTCCGAACCACCTTTTGACAGGCCCGCATTACCAGCGATTTCCTTCGGTATGTTGCCAGGAATTCGACGCCTTGTTGGATATGTGAAACTATTTTTGGATGGTCGTCATCAATTTGTTGCTTACAAACAACCACGTGATATCCCCGGTTTTGCAACAGCGGAACGGTCGCTGACCACAAATCTTCACATCCGCCCCACGCTGTTAAGATGGTAGAGACAATAACAACGGTATCTTTCTGATTATCAACACTCATAGTTTAGATCCAAAAGCTGGTCAATAGTATGGTTATTCGTTAAACACTTTCCTGCAACATGTCAATTTTAAATAATTCAGCATACGCACCGTTAATCTTAGCCAGCAGCTCGGGAGCCCCCTCTTGGACGATTTCGCCATCGGATAGGACATAAATATAATCGGCATGCTTAACCGTCGAATACCGGTGGCTAATGATCAGCGCCCCCCTGTTCCCAAGGTTTGCTTTAAGCGCGTCAAAGAGACTATGTTCGGAGCGGGCATCCAACGCGCTGGTGGCCTCATCCAATATGAAGAAGCGGGCCGGACTATAAAAGGCCCTTGCAGTAGCCAGCTTCTGCCATTGCCCAATACTGATCTCATGTCCCCCCTCGAACACTCTCCCCATCATCGTGTCGTATTTACTTTCAAACTCCTCAACGAATTGATGTGCGCCCGCTTGCTTTGCCGCTTGAACAATATCGCTGTGGTCGTGCTGATGCCGTCTTATGTCGCCGAGGAAAATATTCTCCGAGGCCGTTACGTTGTATTTGTAAAAATCCTGAAATACGATACTGATCTGCCGCCGGTATTCCGCCAGTGAAAAGTTGGTGATATCAACACCGTTGAGCCGGACCGTTCCGAAGTTAGGATCATACAGCCGGGCAAGCAATTTAATCAAGGTTGATTTTCCGGAACCGTTTAAGCCCACCAACGCCACGACTTTACCCTGCGGAATAACCAGGGAAACGTCTTTCAATACATCCTTGTCTGCATGTGGATACTTGAAATTCAGGTTTTCTACCTGTAGTACCCCTTCACCGTCTTTTACATCCGGTATAGGTTGTGGCGATTCCGGTTCAGGCAGCTCGCTTTTCAAATCAAACAAATCAAAGATATATTTGACATAAATATTATTCGTATATACGGTGGTGATGCTTCCCATTACTTCTTGGAGGTAACCAAAAAACATAGGGAACATCAACAAAAAAATAGCAATATCGCCAGACGAGACACGGCCATCTATTGCACCCATTGCAATGAAATAAATACAAATAAAAAAACTCAAGCTGGTTAAGGAGCCCAGGCCGGCTTCTGAAAAAGTACTCTGAAGACTAATCTTCAATCGCTCGGCGACCAGCTTCTTTCTGATACCGAAATACTTATCCTTGAAGTAGTCGCCTAAATTGTAGCTTCTAACCTCTTTTGCAGAAACCTCCGATGTAATGAGCTGCCCATAATAAGAAGCCTGACGTTCAAGCGGTGTATTCTTTATACGAAGTGCATTTTGCTTTTCTGAGAAATAAATGCGAACCAGAAACATGGGTACAATAAATGCGATAAGAATCGGAAGGAGCCGCCAGTCGATCGTGATAATGACCGTAGATGCCGCAACGATTTTGAGCCCGCCGTTCATCGCATTGATCAGCCCCATAATTATTGCATTGGGACGACTACCGCCAGCCTCTTTTGCTAGTTTCAGGGTATTGAAATATTCTGGATTTTCGTAGTAAGCCATATCTAGACCAACCGTATGGCGATGAATCCTATCGTCTATTTTTTCGGAGATCGTAGTCGATTGCAATTCCGAAAAATAGGAAGAGAACGAATTGACTATGCCATGGAGTACGGATGCACCACCGGCAATAATTACCTGCGCGATGATACGTTGCCTGTATACTGCCGATCCAATTTCAAAACTTGACACGACATCAACCAAAACTTTTAACGCATATAGCGATACAAATAACAGTCCGGTAGATGCAACCATCAAACAGATGACCATCACCGTCATACCGGGTGCTATGGACCATACTAATTTTAGCGTTCTGCCGAACCTTAGATCAGAAAATCGACCGAGATAGTAAGCAAGCTTGGTACGAAACATCATTTATCTGTAAAATTATAAACTCTAGATACGAACAACCTATCCCAAACTCCATCTATTCAAAGGACACAACACACACTGAAAGAAAACATAGGCGGAACAAGTATTATACTGTATCTTTGCAAAGATTAATATAAATTACTTTATCCGTACTGGAAAACAGTTTACATTTTTGGTTTTGTAGAAAAAAAATGACAACCCGTTTCGTGCTATGCCAACCCTTGCTCATTTGATTCTTGGACATTGCCGACCAAACCAATTGGCTAGATTAGTACGAAATATCATCCATCCAGACGCCATAATTTTCATTCATATTGATAGGAGATCCGCGCTTGATGAGTTTCTTCGTGAATTAGCGCCCTACCCTGCCGTTAGGTTTGTTAAAAAACGCATACCGGTCGTTTGGGGCGGCTATAGTATGGTAGAGGCTACGTTAAACGCCATAACAGAAATTCTTTCCCTTTATCCGCATTGTGATTTCATCAATCTATTAAGCGAATCCGATTATCCGTTAAAAAGTGCACCTGCTATACATCGTTTCTTTAAGCATCACTTAGGAAGATCGTTTATGGAACTGCATTTCATGGGTTCGCCCTGGTGGGAAGAAGCCCAGGCGAAAATCGCAAAATACCACCTTGTTAACTACCGCTTCCCAGGTAAATACCTAGCGGAACGATTAATAAATGCGATTACCCCTAGGCGAACGATTCCCTCGGGCTTGGTATTTACCGGGCGTTCTCAATGGATGACGCTATCCGCTGAACATGTGAAATATATTATGTCATTTGTAGCTGAAAATCCAAAAATCATCCGATTTTTCAAACATACTTGGGGACCCGATGAGTTTTTTTTTCAAACCATCTTGTTTAGCTCCCGCTATCGAAACGAAATTATAAACGATAACTTAAGGTATATTGAATGGGTAGATGGAAAGTCAAGTCCTGAAACGTTAACCAATAAGGACTTGGATGCATTAGTCCATTCGGATAAACTATACGCAAGGAAGTTTAATTCCCTTCACGACGCCAAAATATTGGACGCTATTGATCAGTTTATTTTAAACAACGGCGACGAATAGCTGATTATACTTTTTCTTTTTGAATGAGCGCGGGAATGGTTTTCATGAAAACCTTAAAATCCATCCAGAACGAAAAATTATTAACGTAATAATTGTCTAATTTTCTTCGTTCTTCATCCGACATATCGCTTTTTCCCCGCTTGGTCACTTGCCATAGGCCGGTAATGCCTGCAGGTCCCAAAAATCGCATTGACCACTCATCCGAAGTAAGCATTTGCGCCTCATATAAAGGTAATGGGCGATTACCAACCAGGGACATGTCGCCTTTTAGTACATTAAGTAGCTGCGGGAGCTCGTCTAAGCTGGTATTCCGCAGAAAAGAGCCAAGCTTTGTTACGCGTGGATCATCTTTGATCTTTACAAATGCCGTTGGCGATCCGTTGTTGGCATATTGATTTAACGAAGCAAGTTCCGCCAATTTCTTATCTGCGTCTACACGCATTGACCGAAACTTAAAAAAATTAAACACTTTATAACCGGATCCGGCCCGTTTGCTAACGTAAAAAACAGGTCCTGGAGAATCCAATTTTATTAAAATCGCAACCAATATCATAATCGGACACGCCGCCAGCAACAAACTACCAGCAACCAGTATATCAAACAAACGCTTAGACAATGGCATCCGGTATTCCTCATGAACCTTATTAGTTGTTATTGTTCTTGACTTATCATCCAATAGCTTAAATTTGACAATAAACCTAAGGCGTTCCTGAATATTTACGACATTAAATGGGTAAAAGTAGATATCGTTGACGCGGGAAAAAAAAGTCTTCAAGATGGCTTCCTTATTATTCTTAAAAGCAAGCAAGATGATACTTATTCCTTTATTTGCCGAACTGTTACGCAATTCGGATACAAAAGAAAACAACGGGCCAATATTATCTTCAATTTCCAATAATAGAATATCTGGAATCGATAATAACGATTGTTTCTTTAAATATCCTGCTAAGACTTCCAATTTATCAAACTGGATAATATCGATGTCTTTATGCAGCGTCTTATCTAACTCCCCTATAAATTTGCTGCCTAAGTAGGCTATTGAAATTGTTAAAAATTTATTCTCCTGACGAGTCTCAGTTAACAAATCCATAAGTCGGCGTTTTAAATATGCTTACGATAGTTTCCTTTAGTACGAGTGGATCAAAGGGTTTATGAAGACATTGATTGACGGAGTAAGGCAGCCCCCCCACTTCCTCAATAATATTTTCGGAAGCGGACAGCACAATCACTGGGATTTCACAATATAGTCCGCTTACCTTAAGACACTTGAGGAATGATTTACCATCCATCTGTGGCATTACCCAATCCATGATGATTAAATCCGGAATTTCTTGCTTTTCTAACCAAAGAAACGCCTCATAGCCATTGGCAGTGGCCTGAACATCAAACTCCTTCGATAATATGAAATGAAGCAGTCGCTGTATGGTTGGCTCGTCTTCTACTAATAGTATTTTTTTCTTCATGCGTTAAAAGGAATTCAGAAGCTATATTTCGGGAACAAATCTCTATGATTTTTCATAAAAAAAGACAAAAAAACCTGCAAATCAATTCATTTGTAGCGAATCCACTACAATGCAAACTTCATCTTGACAGCGGTAACCGAGTCAGTTATAGCGAATGATAACCGGACATTATGGGCCGTTTTATGGAAAAAAGGCAGTTGGTTGATCGACAAAAGCAATATGTATTCGGCTTACTATGTTGATTGAAACTTTGGAGTTTTTATTTTAAATAGCATATAGCTATAGATTACATCCAAAAAGAAGCAGATGGCTCCAAGGACGAGCACCAAATTAGTCAGATCAGCATGACCTATGACACCAAATAAAACGGTATTGGCAGCGGTTCCGATGCCCTTACTTATTGCCAGTAAAAGACTTTGGCCACGCTTGCTTTTTCGCTCAATTAACATCAATATAAACAATACCGACATTAATACATTTTGTAAAAAAGCCGAATAAATCGCACCGTCGGTACCTCCAAATTCCTTAACAAACGCAAACTCTATGAACATCGAAATAAGGAGCACAATCATGCTATACGGCATAAAATAAGCCGGATTTACATAGTTCTTAAAACTTTTTTTGCCATATAAAAAATAGGTGATCAATATAAGTATATCGAATAGTAGCCAAACGATGTTGATATAGGACTGCGGACTAAAACTATTGTAACGTACACTATACGCAGACTGCATAAATTCCCAAGAAAAATTGAGTGCTAATGCCCAAAACGGAATCGCAAAAGTCTTTTGTATAAAGCCCAAACGAATCGCTTCAATGTATGCCAGCGTCCATGCCAGGCCACCCGTCAGTCCCAAAATTGTAGAGAAATCCATATCGTGTCAATAGTTACTTTGGTGATTCTGTTTTTTGACCGAACAAATCCATTTAACAAACATACAAACTATTGAACGTTTCCATAACGAATTGTAAGTAAATAAGTAAGGCCGGTATCGTATCTGTTTACGAATACCGGCCTTACTGCGGTTATTTCTCTGAACTGACTATAAACGTTTCACCCGGATATTCCGGAAATACACTTCCGACCCATGTCCAAGGAAACCAATATGGCCGGATTTACGGGTCAATCCCGGATGTTGCTTGTGATCAAGCGTTCCATTTTTAGAAGCCTCTGCCAGGTCGCCGTCCACGATTACCGTACCATTCAGTGTCACGCGGATCTTGTTGCCTTTTAGGTAGATCTCTTCTTCGTTCCATTCTCCAACCGGTCTCAAATGCCCCTGTTTAGCCGGTATAACGCCGTAAACAGAACCATGGTGTTGGTATTCAGCGATGTCTTTATACATCTCCGCCCCATCATCCAAGACTTGAATTTCCATGCCTGCGTACGCTGCGTCACCTTCCAAGGGAGCGCGGATTCCGATCCCGTTGTTTGCCCCCGGTGTTAGCCTGAATTCAAAGCGGTATACAAAGTCGGAGAACTCCTCCTTCGTAAACAGATTTCCCCCAGATCCCTCGGTTGGAACGACCGCGAGGGCACCTTCGTCATTTATACTGTAAGCGTCGGTGTTGCCTCTCCAAGCGTCCAGGTTCGTCCCATCGAATAACACGTTAAAGCCTTCTCGTTTCTCATTTTCTGGCAGTGTAAACACTTCTTTGCGGGGCAATTCACGGATGTAGACATCCCGATAAAAAACGTGCGTTCCATGAGCCTGCAATTCAATCTGCTCTTTGGGGAATATTGGAAGGCTGCGATCCCAATAGTTTTCGAGCACGACACTGTCTGTCACCAATTCACCGTTAAGGTATACGGTTACACGATCGCCAACCATCCGGATACGGAACGTATTCCATTCCCCCAGCGGATTGTCAGCAACTTTTAGCGGCTTACTTTCGTGTTTCTGGTTATTATATAGTCCGCCAGAACCAACTTGGGCGCCTACGTTCACACGTGATGTATCCCAGATTTGCACCTGTGGAGTACCTCGCAGGTAAATCCCCGCGTCACCATCTTTTCCATCTTTGGCCAGTTTCCAGTCGACCAGCATTTCGAAATCACCATATTGCTTTACCGTTGCGATGTTATCGCCATGCCCGTTGAAAAACAATTCACCATTCTGTACAGACCAGCCACCGCGCATCGTTTCATCGGCCTTGACTTGTGCTTCAGCCAATGTATTGGCATCCATAGCTGCGCGTTTAATGGGATTGGCAACCAATCCTTTCCAGCCTGTCAAATCTTTACCGTTGAATAACGAAACGAATCCGGGTCCTTTTGGTAGTTCGTTGAGATGCTTTTGGATTGCTTCACGAAGGTAACTACTTTCACTGCCCGAAAGCAGTTCAATTACTCGATTCAACAGACGGACTACGTCTGCGCCATAGAAACCTTTGTTTTCCAATGCGATATTCATCACCGTATTGGCAGCTGTCGACTTCAATTGCTCGTCGTCTAGAAATTTACCTGCAAATAGTAAGGCATTGTACGTCTTGTTGGCGTCCAACGCCCGTAATACAGACTTTTTTTGTTCGACCGTCTGTGCGGCTTCAAACGCATCCCTTAGGTATAGCACTTTCTGATCCGCAGGAATATCAGCTCCACCGATTAGCCGGACCAATCCATTGATTATTGCGTCCAGTTGACCCGAGTCTGTCACCTTTTTACGGCTTAATGCAATTAATTGAGGCAAAGCCTCTTCTCCGGTCCAGTTTGCGAGCGCAGAAGTAGCGGCGCCACGTAATAATGGGTCTCCTTGGTCCGTATAACCTGCCACAACCTGCAAGGCGTCTTTTCCACCTATTCCTGATAGTACCGGAAAAAAGAACGGCTTTTGCGTTGCGTCCGCAGCCTGAAGACGAGAAATTACGGATTGTGTTTTCGTCTCTTGGTTTTCACCAAACTCAACAGCGGCTACAGCGGCTGCCTGTATGGCCCCTGCATATTCTTTATTTTCATCCGTCAACAAATCCAGCAGCTTATCCAGATCTTCGGAACGAGCAATCTGCGGCAACGCATTGAAAGCTGCGGCTTTAACCTCTTTCGATGCATTGCTTCCAATGATATCGAGTGTCGCTGGCATACTTTCTCCTGCTCCCCGCTGCCCGAGGACGTCGATCAACAGGACTTGCACGTCTGCATTCTTTTCATTTTTTAACGCAGTGATAACCCGCTGCGTAAGCTGCTTGTTTTTTGAAGTAAGAAACACTTGCTTGATAGCCTGGCGGGTTTGGTCGTCGCTTCCGGATAATAAGGCAATCAGTTCGCCATCTGCAGCATCCGGATCCAGTTGGTGCAGTGCGTTGACAGCAGCGACGCGCACTGCGGGCGCGGCCGATCCCAACGCTTTCCGTACCACAGGGAGTGTTTCTGTTTGCTTGTGATTTGCAACATATCGCAGTACGTCCACTTGCACTTGTTCCTCAGCCTTATCCAGTCGTTTTACCAGTTTGCTTGAAACCGTACTGTTCAGGTAGGGTGAAAGCAACCCTAAAGCGGCATTTCGGTACACGGGGTTTTCGTCCCGTGACGCTTTCAGTAGCATTTTCACCTGCTGCTCCTTGTTGATTTCGGTTAGCAAGCTCAAAGCCGCAATGCGTGTATGAACCTGATCTGCTTGCTCGGCCTCCTTAACTAACTTCGAAGCGGCCTTGCTCGCGGCCGCAGTTTCACCGTTAGCAATCTGTTTGTGCAGGTAGTTAATATATGCAGCCGTCGCTTCAGTCGGGTCGTATTTATAGTCGGCCGATTTTGCGGCATCTGCCAATAACGTTTGCGAAGCGGCTCCTCCCAGCTGTGAAAGTGCATACAAAGAGATCCTACGAAGCGCTCTATCCGACGTATTTGCTTTGGCCAAAACTACCTGTTCCGCCGGCGAATAGGACATAAAGCCCAGTCCATCGACGATGTTAACCGCTGCAATTCCTTCAGATCTTTCTAACGCCTGCAGCAATGCAGCACCTGCACGTTCTGTTCCGATCCGGGAAAGCGCACGGGCGGCCTTCTCGCTGAGGTATGCATCGGTAAGATAGAAGCTTAGTGCATCCACCGCACTGTCATCTCCCGCGTTCTGCAATAGCTGGATTACAAATCCCTTATTGTCTCTATTGTCCAATGCCTTCAATGCTTCGATGGCTCCCTGTATAAACGTAGCGCGTTGGCTGGTCTTACCTGGTAATACCACGTGATAGCTGTAGCTGTTGGCAGCATATTCGATTCCTGCATTATTGCCTTCGCCCGGAGGAGTTAGCTGCTTAAGAAGTGCTGCAATATCCGACGCGGTAAACCGCTCTATCTGGCCCATCGCTTCTCGAAAGCGTACGGAAGTTTCGGAAGGTTGCAACGCCAGCAGGTCGGCTATCTTGGTCGTCGTAGTCCGAACATCGCTCTGTTGAGCCGATACGGGCATTTGTTGTATAAGCAACGCTAAAAGCGCATATATCAATCTTTTCATCAGAAATAATTATCATTAATTGTCTTTATATTGCCCAAGGTCCGCGCATCGGTTGATCAACCAGTCGGTTGGCTGCCTCGTCGTCGATGAACAGCTGTTTTTCCGGATCAAATTTGAGCGACCGTCCCAAACGCAGTGCCGTCGATCCCATATTGACAATCGTACAGGAACGGTAACCGTTTTGCTCATTGAGCGCAAATTTCTTACGGGTTTTCACGGCGTCGACAAAATCGGTTACCTGTGGCTCCGGATCCGGAAAAGCGGCAAGCTTGCGTTCCATGTTAGGGATATCCGACTTGAAGCCGCGGAAGAGCTTGCCATTGGGTCCCTCGATATAAGGCATCCCAACATCCTTTCCTTCGCCATCGAGAACAATCTGGCAACCATCGACATAGGTGTAGGTTATACGGCGCCAGGTGCCTACTGCGTCACTATGTTGCTGGGGCGCATCCACTTCCACCGAGATCGGGCTTTCATCGTCTTTATTCAAAAAATATTGAACAGGATCTATATAATGCTGCCCCATATCTCCTAGCCCACCGCCATCGTAATCCCAATACCCCCTGAATGTGGTATGTACACGGTGCGTACTATAAGGTTTATAAGGTGCTGGGCCCAGCCACATGTTATAATCGAGTTCTTTCGGAACCTGCTCAACGGGAAGATTTTCATGACCTACCCAATAGAACTTCCAATCGAATCCGGTGTGCTTGCTGATGGTTACCTTAAGCGGCCAACCCAACATGCCAGAATCTACCAGCTTTTTAATCCGCTTTACCGGCACGTTCATCCCGTAAAAATTATCCTTAAACCGGAACCACGTATTCAATCGAAAAATGTTCCCGTGTTGTTTTACAGCTTCCACCACTCGTTTTCCTTCGCCTATTGTGCGTGTCATTGGCTTTTCACACCAAATATCCTTACCCATACGTGCAGCTTCTGCCGCCATTAGACCATGCCAATGCGGAGGGGTAGCGATATGAACAATGTCTACTTCCGGCAACTGGATCAACTCGCGGAAATCCGAAAGTTGTTTAACGCCGCTGTCACCGAGCTGCTTCATCGCCAAGGCTAAATGACGCGTGTCTACGTCACAGATTGCGACCGTCTTTGTTCCAGCATAAGCAAAATGGCCACGGCCCATTCCACCGACGCCAATTACTCCCTTTGTAAGGTGGTCACTAGGAGCCAGATAACCCTGTCCTCCCAATACGAAACGAGGCACGATGCTAAACGCTGCTGCCCCAATCGCCGCTTTTTTAATAAATTCCCGACGGGATGTGTTTTTTTCTTCCATGATTTAATTTGAATTCCAAATCGGTCTTGCAGTCACAAATTTATTATTTCCCTATTCAACGCAAAAACTTTTTGTATTTTTTTTCAAAAGAAATACCAGATGTGCAAATATGTAGCAAAATGTACCAACAATTAGTAATAATATATCTATTTTTGTATGCTAATTAAAATCATTATGCCGCCGCCGTTTTTAAGTAAAGACCACGTTAAAAACAAGTCAAAGATTGAGCGAAAAAACCAAGGTTTCAAACTGAAACTGGTTAAAGCCTTGATTGCCGCCAATGGAATGACCAATGCTGCAATCTGCAAACATCTTAAAATCAGTGCGCCGAAGACCCTTGAACTGATAAATACATTAGCGGAATCGGGTATATTGGAGCAAAACGAAAAAGGGAGCTCTATCGGTGGCAGAAAACCGATCTTAAATAAGTTAAAAAGCAATACGTTTTTTATTCTGTGTGTAGAAGTCGAACTATTCAGAATAAAAATGACAATCGTCGACAACACGAACACCTTTGTATATGCAAGCTCTTCTTCATTTTTGCTTACCAAAGACTGGTCATCTGCTATTGAATTAAACCGCCTGCTTGCGGATTTCATTCAGTTATCGGGAATTGCCTGGTCGTCCATACTCGCCATTGGTATCAGTATGCCGGGACTTATAAACACGAACAGCGGCCGTAATCATACCTACATGATGAACCAGGACGAACACATGCCCTTAGAAGCGTACATTTCAACTCAATTTGGCAAACCCACCTTCCTCATCAACGATGTTAAAAGTGCGGCAATAGCCGAATTGAAGTTTGGTTTGGCAAAGGGGCGAAAAGACGTATTGGTTATTTTGATGGATTGGGGTATCGGGTTGGGAGTGATTATGGATGGGCAACTACGGAATGGCACAGCCGGATTTTCAGGTGAAATGGGCCATATGCCGTTTGTGGAGGACGGGACATTGTGTTATTGCGGAAAAAAAGGTTGTCTGGAAACCGTCGCTTCGGGAATTGCGCTGGTAAGAATGGCCAAAGAAGGGATCCAATCTGGCCAGGACTCCTTACTCAACGAGCTGCCTGAACAGGAAATCGAAAACATCGAGCCTCACCAAGTGATTGAAGCTGCTAATAAAGGTGACCAATACGCCATCAGCATCCTTTCTTTCATCGGCGAAAAACTTGGAAAAGGGATTGCCACTCTTGTGCAACTTTTCAACCCGGAATTGATTATTTTGAGCGGAAAAATCGCTGAAGCAAACCAATATATTACCATTCCCATTCAGCAGGCCATTAATACGTATTGCATGACGCAGCTTAAGAATATGGCTAATGTGGCGCTTTCAGAGCTCGGTGCCGAAGCGGGTGCCAAGGGCATTGCGCACGTTGCATTCGAGAAGTATTTTGATACGTTAATAGCTTCTATCGAAACCCACCCTTAGCCCCTGGATATGGACCATACCCTAATCATCTCCACTTGGTTACCCAGCATACAGTGGTCTGACGGATGGAAGGCGATGAAAGAAGGCATAGACATCCAACGACCGAGCCTGTGGGTAATCGATCCCAAGCCATTTCTTAATCGATTGCCGAAACGCGACGGGCAACTGCTAAGCGACGACGAAACCGCTAAGGCTGAGCGCTTCCACCAAACGGATCACAAACTTCGTTTTAGCGCTGCGCACACTGCATTGAGATTACTTTTAAGCTACGCAACTGTTTCGGACCCGTCAGCTCTTCGGTTCGAAAAGGGCCATCATAACAAGCCCAAATTGGTAGTACCCGCGAATACCGATATTCAATTCAACCTGTCATACACAGAAAATCGGGCGATGATTGGATTAAGCTCGGGCCAGCCCATCGGGGTTGACATCGAATGGTCGCAGCGACCGTTGGATATTGAAACTATGGTAGAAGCTTGTTTTTCAACAAATGAGATCGCATTTATCTCCGCAGAAAAAAGGGAAGTACATCGGCGTTTTTTTACATTGTGGACACGGAAAGAAGCCATCCTGAAACTTACCGGTGAAGGCATTGGCGAACACCTCCCTTATTTCGAAGTGCTGGATGGCGTGTGCCACGCTGAAAAGCGAGTCATCGGCGGACAACCTCCTGATACCGTTTACCTTTACTCTTTTTCCGTGACGGAGGGCTTCATCGGGTGTTTTGCCAGCCCCACGCCGATCACTCGTTGCTCCTTTTATCGGTTATAGTCCGCTTTCAATGCTTGTTTCCGGCTTGACCGTTCCCAAACCGCACTTTGTCCGCCCTTGAAATAGCGAAACATGCCAGCGATGACTGCATAATTCATTATGCAGAAGTAATACGGGATAAACGTAATTTTTATTTTTAGTGCCCGGCGCTCCAGCAAAAAGCCTAGGAAGGCCAGTCCATAAAAAGCCAACTGTCCGTATAACAAACCGGTATAAATGGCCCCAGCATGGCTAAGGCACAATAACACATTGAGAACCAACACAATGGGGAGCAATATCGGCGTAACGGTCCACCGCAGTACCCGGTGGCTGATGTACTGGAACGCGAGAACTGGGTAGGCAAAGGGATTCAACAGCTGCCTAAGACGAATGATAGACTGGATTCCTCCCGCTGCAATCCGGATTTTCCGTTTCAACTCTTCCTTTACGTTTTCAGAAGCCATTTCCGTGGCAAAGGCTTGGGGTTCGTATCGAACACGATATCCTTTTCCGGCAATGCGCATTGATATCATAAAATCGTCCAAAACGGTATCCAATGGCACGCTTTCGTATAAGCTGCGCCGGATGCTGAACAGCTCTCCCGCCGTTCCGACGACGGTATACAGTTCCGAATCCCATTTTTTGAGTGCCGACTCGTACTTCCAGTAGAACCCCTCTCCTGCTGCACTCGCGTCAGCCTCTTTTCCCGCATAAACACGCTTTTCTCCGGCAACAGCTCCGATCCGCTTGTCATCATAGTGCTTGCATAACTCCAACAGTGCATCGGCATTGAGCAATGTATTTGCATCGGTAAAAACGACCACCTCGGTAGTTGCGCCACGCATGGCGCGATGCACAGCGGCGATCTTGCCAGTGCGCTCCGGCTGGTGCAATAACGAGATTGCCGGATATTCGCCCACAAGCGCCGGCGTTTCATCTGTAGAACCGTCTGTCACAAAAACATAGTGGATCTTATCCGACGGATACCGCAGACCGAGGGTATTATCTATCTTTTGCCGGATAATAGATGCCTCGTTGTAAGCTGCTACGATTACTGTACAGGATGGTAAGGTTCTGTAATCTACCTGAGAAATTTGTTGGTGTTTCGCGATTAAGCGCTTACCCAACACCAATGTATATAGTACGACTCCGTATCCAATGAACGTGTAAAAGATAATTAACAAGCTGATCCAAAACAGAAATTCCATGGTTATCGACAAAAATCCCGGCACGAATGTAGGTATTTACCGCTCATTTTAGCCTGTGGCATCAGCCGATTGGTTATCAAAATTCCAAACCGTGGCTCTTTTCCGACAGAAATGCACGCCAAGCGGCCCGATCCATTTCAAAAGTAAGGTCCTGTACCTGTAACTGATCTACAGGCACCCAACGAAATACCTGGTCGAGGTCCTTCCCATCTTCAAAATCAAAACGCTTTCTGCTAAACCGTCCTTGCAACGGCCCTTTGTTCCGAACCAGGTAATATACGCCAACCACCTGACTGTCATTGAACGCCGATTTCACGAAAAAATCGGTGGTATGGATATGGTACAAAATTTCGATTGCTACACCGCACTCCTCGTTGAACTCGCGTTTGAGGCCTTCCAGCAGGCCTTCTCCATACTCCAGGCCACCCCCCGGAAATTTAGAGAACTCCAACCCCAACTCCCGTTCGTCACTAACGAGTACTTCATTGTTATGGTTAACCAAAAATCCATATACGCGTAGCGTGAATACATCCATTTCTTGATGGTGAATTTAAAACAATACAAAAGCTTCGACGGTTATTGCTGTATATTCGCTGCCGAAGAATAGGCGTAAAAATATGATTCTTGTCATATTTTAAATATAATCGGTTGGTTAAAAAAATTTTTTCGGTGCATTTAACTACCTTTGTGGAAATATGCAAGCGTTAACACAACAAATTCCGGAAGGGTCGAGAAAAGAGGTAATGGCTTACCTAGAGCCATTTATGTTGAACGAAATGAGCGAATACTTGAAGCCGGTGGAAGAAATGTGGCAGCCCGCCGATCTTCTGCCCGATGCTTCACGCGACACCTTTTTTAACGAAATTAAAGATTTGCAAGAGAGTGCACGCGAGTTGTCCTATGACCTTGTAGCTGTATTGATCGGTGATACGATTACCGAAGAAGCGTTGCCTACGTATGAATCGTGGCTCACCATGGTTGAAAATGTCAACAAAAATGAACAAGGTGGCTGGATGAAATGGGTACGTGCCTGGACCGCCGAAGAAAATCGGCACGGTGATTTACTCAACAAATATCTTTATCTCTCGGGGCGCGTAAACATGCGGGAGATGGAAATATCTACGCAATATCTGCTTCAAGATGGCATTGAGATTGGTACGGGAAATGATCCCTACCGCAACTTTATTTATACTTCATTCCAAGAATTGGCCACCAACGTTTCCCATAGAAGGGTAGCCGGATTAGCAAAAAAAGATGGCGATAAACTGTTGGCCAAAATGTGTGGTGTCATTGCATCTGACGAGGCGAGACATGCCAAAGCGTACATGTCGTTTATTTCCAAGGCAATGGAAGTTGACGCCAGCGAGGTGATGGTAGCGTTTGAAGACATGATGCGTAAAAAGATCGTCATGCCAGCTCATTTACTGAGGGAATCAGGCGAACCACAGGGTGAAGCCTTTACTCATTTCTCGGATGCGGCACAACGACTGGGTGTATACACAGCTATTGACTATGTGGATATCCTGAAAGAACTGTTGCGTGAATGGAACGTTGAATCGATTAAGGAGCTGAATGAAGCCGGTGAACGCGCCAGAGATTACTTGGTACGACTGCCGGACCGCCTTTTACGACTGGCCGACCGGATGAAAATGCCGGAACAGCATTATCGCTTCAAGTGGATTCATGCATAAGCTTGCTTAGTTTAAGGTACCCGGGATGCAGTTCGTCGGCAACTGCCCGTTCTGCTTTTTCAATCACAATGACAAATTGTTCTTTCGCTCCCGGCGTGAGCACATCGTCAATTTCATAAATATCATCCACATCAACCCCATATTTATCGTCGATATGGGATGAGATAGTATGCTTCCAAAATGCCTGATCTTTCGACTGCCGGACGGCTTCCGCCGCATCAGCGGCTACAGACAGACATTTATAATGGTATTCCTCGAAATCATTTTCTTTATAACCTCCCAGATTGACAAAAAACAGCTTACGGTCTTTTTGGCTTCTATTCCAATCTTTCCGCTGTTTCACGCGTATCGTGTAGCCATCCACCACCGTCACTTCCCGCCAAGCGTCGATATGTATTCTGCCACCGGCTTCGGGCCAAAAATCAAGAATTTCCGGCACCAACTCCTTCAATGAAGTCCCGATACCGAAGAAGATATCATGTTGCTCGGTGTGCCGACCTTCCGGCTTGCATCCCACTAATAACATATAAAGCTTACGATCCATAACAAAGGTATCTTTAAACAAAGGTAACCATTTTATCCCGCACGTTCCGGGAGGAAAACTTCAGCTATCATGCAGCGTGCACTCCCCCCTCCATTCCGCTCAATCGTATCCAGCGATGTATGAAGAATGGGATTGAATGCCGTCAATTGTTCAAGCTGCTCGGTGTGCAATGAACGGTACGCCTGCGTCGACATGATCAGAAACCGTTTACCCGGTCTGTTTTTGACCTGCAGCATGTTGCCAGCAAATGCCTTCATCTGACGCATCGAGATAGGTATCTGTATTTTTCCCGACGTTTCGAGTATTTGGGATACGGACGATCGGTCGGATGGGGCAATGCTGTCCAGCGCAATTACGGCATACCGATCCGCTATACACATCATTACATTGGTATGATAAATAGCCTGTCCCCGCTCGTCAAAAGCATCAAACACCACGGGTTGATAGCCCATTTGTTTACAGAATAACCGGAAAAGCGATTCATCCGTGCGTGGCGAGCGGCATGCATAAGCTATTTTGTTGACACGATCCAGCACAAAACTTCCCGTTCCCTCCAGAAATTTTCCTTCTGCCTCATTAGGGGTATAATCCAACGTACGGTGAATAACAAAACGTTTTTGGATGGATTCAAACACTGCCGGTTTACGTTCCAAGCGTCGATTTTCGGCACACATCGGATATAAAACCAGTGAACCGTCTTCATGAAACGATATCCAGTTGTTCGGAAACACACTGTCCGGAGTATGGGGCATTTCTGTATCCTGCACAACGTGGACATCCATGTCGTTGCTGCGCAGTTTTTCAACAAATGCGTCGAATTCCCTGACCGCATGCTGTTGTATTTCCACGTTATCACCTGCTTCGGGCACCTGGAACGCGTTGTTTACCGCTGTCTGCGCATTGTAGCCGAAAAGCACCGGTCGGATCATTAATAGCGTCATAGCAACTTTGTTCAGTTAATCGGCAGCTCCTGTAACTTCAGTCTCTCAGCAGGGGCATACTCATGCAATGGAAGCCGCCCCGAGCACGAGACAATTCGGCGGAAGGCATGAGCACAAGTGTATCTTTCAATTCGTTTGCCCGTATACTCCCTTCCTCAAGTTGCACCAGCAATTCCGTTACATCCATCACGCTGAACCCGGTCTCACGGAACGCCTCGATCGTTTTATCATTCCGGTCGTAGCCCAGTACTACTCCGTTGCCAAGCGCCAGTAAATTGCAGCTATCGGTCCACTGCTCACGAGCGTCATACGGAAATTGATTATTGCCGGACAAAAGGATGCGTACATGCTCAGGATCGCATCCAAAGTCGACGACACTGATGTCTATCAACAGGTCTTCCAACGAAGTAAAAAAACGTGTCGTTGCAGGATCTTCTTTCCTGAATTGGAAAATCTGAAGCTCCTGGGCGGCACGGGGCTGCACACCCAGAACACGGTGGACTTCGTCGGTCTGCAATCCCTTCATGTGTTCATTGGAAAAAACGCCGAGCATCACCCACACCTCATCCTTTACCTGTGTAAATACGGTATCGATATGCATATAGTCCCGCTTGTTGGGAATTTTAATCACGGTGATCTTATCGACTACATTCTTTTCGAAAAGTTTTTTTACCGCCTGTGCGGCGGCTTCCGAATTCGTGCGTTCACTGATACCAATCAGCACATGGTTTTTGCTGACCACCATGACGTCGCCGCCTTCCAAGGTCACTTTCTCTGTTTCCGAATCATTGGGCAGTAAAAAGTGGTGCTGCGTATCCGTCAGCTCGATGATGTTGTCCCGATAGTCGGCAAAGAGCGGATGGTGGAAAAATATGTACTTGGCGATTAGTGCCTCTCGTTTGCGAGCTTCCTTTCTTGGTTTATTGAGTAAAATATGGTCGTTGATGACAATGCCAATGTCACGGGTGAAGATAAAATTCGGGATCGGCGGAAAGATCAATTCACTTTCGTCGGACGTTCCGCTGAAGAATACCCGGGCCAACACCGCGGGTGAATATTCCATCAACCGGCGTTGCACCTCATAACTGCAGGCCTCTATGGCGCACACCGACGCAACCAACTGGTTTTTGATCGCCCTATCTTCCAGGATATCCATGAGTAATACCTGCAACTCCACGACCTGTTGTGAGTGGTAGAAATCCGGGTGATCGGGTTTATAAAAGTTTCGGTAATGTGCAGGTGCATCGATCTGGGTCAATCGGCCCTTTATTTTCGTTTCATCCAGGAAATACAGTAGAAGCTTGACATAATAGTCGTACTCGTTCGCCCGGATGGTATTTAAATGTACGATGTCTTCAAACAACCAATCCTGCGCTTTGGAGGGCACTACTTTCCCCAAACCGCTGTCGGGACTGTGTATAAGTACCTTCCGCAGTTTTCCTACTTCCGAGGAAACGTTAATCCGGTTGTCTGCCGATAATGTCATTGATTTCTTCCATAATATTCAACGCAATTTCCGAGGCTTGTTCCGGAGTAGGTGCTTCTGAATAAATGCGGATGATCGGTTCGGTGTTGGATTTACGAAGATGCACCCATCCGTGCTCAAAATCGATCTTCAGTCCGTCGATGGTGCTATGAGGCACCTGGTCATACCGTTGTTCCATCGTTTTCAGCAATCCATCGATGTCTAACGCTGGCGTCAGTGTGATTTTATTCTTGGACATGAAGTACGAAGGATAGCCCGCGCGCAATTCCGAAATGCGTTTACCGCTTCCGGCTAAATGCGTGAGGAAAAGCGCAATCCCGACCAATGCATCCCTTCCGTAATGACTGTCTGGATAAATCACGCCGCCGTTACCTTCTCCACCGATTACCGCATTCACCTCCTTCATTTTGGTCACCACATTCACCTCGCCTACTGCGGCGGCGTGGTATTGGGAACCACTGGCGACCGTCACATCGCGCAACGCTCTTGTAGATGAGAGATTGGAAACGGTGTTTCCCGGTGTATGGCGGAGTACGTAATCGCTAACCGCTACTAAGGTATATTCTTCTCCAAACATCTCGCCATTTTCCATAACGAAGCAAAGCCGGTCGACATCGGGATCCACGGCAATTCCCAGGTCTGCCTGTTGCGCGATAACTAATGCGGATAAATCGGTTAGGTTTTCTGCGAGTGGTTCCGGATTGTGCGGAAAATGGCCATCCGGTTCACAATGAATCTTATAAATCGTCTGAACACCTAGGGCTTCCAGCAGCGCCGGCACAAAAATACCACCCGTTGAATTGACAGCATCCAAGGCAATTTTAAAATTGGCTTTCCGTATGGCTTCGGTATCCACCAATGGAAGTGCCAATATCTGGTCTATGTGCTTTTGCAGGTAGCTATCCGTAAAGGTTACCCTGCCCAATGCATCGACATCCGAAAAATCAAAATCCAGGTTTTCTGCAATGTCCAACACTTGCCTCCCTTCGGAATCGCTGATAAATTCCCCCTTATCGTTCAGCAGTTTTAATGCATTCCACTGCGCAGGGTTATGACTGGCTGTAAGGATAATGCCCCCTCCGGCTTGTTCGCCGGGCACCGCTATTTCTACCGTTGGCGTGGTGGATAACCCAAGGTCTACCACATCCATTCCGATGCTTTGTAACGTACCGACGACCAGGTTACGGACCATATCACCCGAAATACGGGCATCCCGTCCTAAGACCATCTTATTGATTCCGGTTTTGCTTTGGATGAAGCGTCCGAATGCTGCCGTAAATTTAACGATATCAACCGGTGTAAGCGCTTTTCCTGGCCTACCCCCTATGGTACCCCGAATACCTGAGATGGATTTAATTAACGTCATGTCGTTATTTTTGATTGCTAAATGGTCAACTACTTTTATATTGCTATCTTCGAAGCGGTAAAAATAGGAATATTGTTCTGGATAATTAAATTCACCCATTCGAATTGAAAATTCGGATTTATTCTTATTTTTGTTGCAACTTTGTTTAATTTACATGATCGATCAACTCGTTTCATTAGATCAGGAGGCATTTCTGGCGATTAACCAGGGATTAAGCAATGTCTTCTTCGATTGGCTGATGCCTGTTTTGCGTAATCCCTACACATGGGCGCCTTTATATCTTTTCATCATTGTTTTTTGCATCAGGAATTACCGGAATAAAGGGTTGCTTATCGTACTCTTTATATTGATCACCTTCGGTATTGCCGATGCGTTGTCGTCGTCGGTAATCAAAAAATCGGTCAAGCGTATCCGGCCGTGCAATGATATTGAGTTTAAAGAGGAAGTTGCTGTACGGGTTAGATGCGGCAGCGGTTATAGTTTTACGTCGTCGCATGCGGCTAACCATTTTGCGATTTCGACGGTGCTGATCATGATCTTTTACAGGCGCTGGAAGCATATCCTTTGGTTAGCGCTTATTTGGGCAGCACTTGTCAGCATTGCACAGGTATATGTAGGGGTTCACTATCCGTTAGACATTATCGCCGGAGCGTTATTGGGCTGCGCGATCGGTTACACAACCGGTTTGGTTTTCCGCGTGATTGTTCCTGATTTTGCACCTGTAAAAGGCGTATCATGAGTTCCACGGTAATTATTACAATCTTATTTGTTTCGGCGTTTGCAAGTGGAATTTCCGTATTTTTTGTGAAACGGGATAATGCGAACGCACTTAAACTTATACTTTCCTTCAGTGGATCTTATTTGTTTGCTATCACAGTATTGCATTTGATTCCGCACGTGTATCATACCCACGATACTACGGACGAGTCGATTGGTCTATTTGTATTACTTGGCTTCTTGTTTCAACTGATTCTGGAGCAGTTTTCGCACGGAATTGAACATGGACATATCCATCACATGCATCAATCAGGAACTACTATTTTTCCGTTTGGCATCATGTTTAGTTTATGTCTTCATGCCCTATTGGAAGGGATGCCCTTGGCTGCGCACCATCAAACCCAGCTCACATTCGGTATCGCACTTCACCATGTTCCGGCAGCCTTTGCGCTCGGCAGTTTGTTACTCCATACATCGCTATCGAAGCGTTACATTGTCCTGCTGTTGGCCGTATTTGCATTTATGACCCCCTTGGGTTATTTATTCAGCAGGGCCATCAGCAAAGGGGAGATTGGTCATATCGAGCAGTATTTCGATCGGATTATGGCTGTGGTTATTGGTATTTTTCTCCATATATCAACGACGATCTTGTTTGAATCCGGTTCAGCCGATCATCATAAATTTAACAAGAAGAAAATGGTGGCTGTCGGATTAGGCATCGCGGTTTCGTTACTGAATTTTTTATTTGATGCACATACGCACTGAGAAATTATTTTCAGTGGTCATCGGCCACCAGCGGCTGATACCCGCGAAGCTTATCCAGTAATTCATTAAGAATACGGCATTCGTCGTCGGTTATATTTTTTTGAAGGATATCCATCATCATCATACTTTCCTCAAGCGCTTCCAGCCTTTCCAGTCCTTTTTGCGTAATCATCACATCCACAGCCCGTCGATCTGTACTGCATTTACCTCTAGACACCAGTTCCTTGGCAACTAAACGATCAATAATACGCGAAACATCGGGCATTTTGTCCAGCATACGTTCCTTAACCAAACTGTTGGTAGCCGGCTTCGGATACTGCCCCCTCAATATGCGCAGCACATTGAATTGCTGCAACGTAATTTGCTCCAAATTGGCACGTTTTTCCAGAATACCGGTAATCCAATTACTGGTAAAGACGATATTTACGGTTGCCTTATGTTGTTCGTTGCGAAACTTACGTGTTTGTATTTCGTCTTCGATCCTCATCCGTATAGTTATTTAGTTTTCCTGTATTCGTCGAACTGCTTGTTAGTTGTTGTCACTCGAATCATCATTTCTCCGAAGACAAATTAAGTAACTATAAGCTAACAATTTAGTAGATTCGGCTCAAAAGTAAACATTTTTTACCAATGGAACAGGCATCACGGATTTATTGGTTCGCGATGTAATGTTTTCATCAATCTCAAAAATTCTGTTACCGCTTTTTTCTTTCCTTCGTCGTACCGATAGTCAATACTTTCCATCAGGTACTGGCGATAATCAAAATCAAGTCGTTTGGGCAACTGGTTGATGAGCACATCACGCTGGGTCAACCCATAAGCCAATGCACCATTAAATGATTCGATGAATGAAACCTCCAATGGTTTATTGGCAACCCAAGCGGCGAAAGCAAACGGAAGTCCCGTCAGTTTCTGCCAATACCACGACAAATCATAGGCATATGGATGCGCATATTGCTTTCCAAATGTCCGATCGCCGATTTCCACGTATGCATCGGCTTTTCCTTCCTTTACTACCTGCACCTCAAGGTTCCAATAATCCCGCAGTAAAATCTGCGCCAATCCATTTGATGTTCGGGATTGACCGTCCAACCGGAGCGACTCGATATCTTCAATCGGCTTTTCGCTGAAAATAAACACCGAATTAACCGCCCCCGAGGCACCTAAACAATAGTCTGAAACAACTTCCGCTTGGGGAATCTCCAGCAACGCTGCTACCGGCACAATACCTAAATCCGCCTCGTTGTGAATTAGCTTGTGTGCACAACTGCTTGGCACATCCAGGCTCAATTCGATCTGGCTGATGACGGGTGAATGCTGTAATCCGTAGATAAACGGTAGCGTATTGGTATAAGATACCGCGGATACACGAACTTTTTCCATGCTTATTAGTCTGTATATAACCCTTCCAGGTGTTGAATGTTGTATGCATCTTCAATAGAAAATGCGTGTCCATCGTATCGAACTCTGTACAAAGCCGTATTGGTATGCGGGAAATCGTCCATTAGTGCGATGTCGCGATCGATGAGTATGGATAAGAATACACGCATAGCCCGGCCATGCATGCAAATCAGAATTTTTTCCTCCTCTTTTTTGGAAAGGATGTAGTTGAGTGCATCCCGCTGCCGTATGGCCAATTGATTAGGGGTTTCTCCTCCTTCTACACATATGTCCAGTTCGCCATTGCGCCATCGGGTTATCAGATTGGAGAAACCTTCCATCACTTCAGGAGTTTGCTCCTTGCCTTCGTAAATCCCCCACCCGATCTCGTCAAGTCCCTGCAGTTGTTCCATCGGCAAGCCGGCCTGAAGAAATGGGGCTACCGTTTGGTGAGTCCGCAGCAACGTAGATGTATAGATTTTATCGAACTGTTCGTCTTTGTATTGGGCATAAAAGGCCCCGGCCTGCATCGTGCCCATTTCATTCAAAGGAGCATCCACCCCTCGCCCCTGCACGATTCCTTTGAGGTTCAGATCCGTTTGGCCATGGCGAATGATATAGAGTAATTTTTTCAAGAACGTATGCTGCTATTTGTCGTTTAGTACGGGTAACTGGTAATATTTCGGTTGTTTATCGGCATGTTCATCCGCAAAGGTTACATCCTTATAGTCCGTAATGACCCGATAAAGGGTGTCCCGTTCTATGGGATGTCTGCCGGTGTTACGGATTAATTCAACCAACTCCCTTGTCGTCATTGCCGGATGCTGTTCCTCGGCTCCAGCCATGGAATAAATTTTCGTCGTGTCGTCAAGTGTTCCATCGATGTCGTTCACTCCGAATCCAAGCGCCAGTTGAGCAGTTTGGCGGGAAATCATTGCCCAATAGGCTTTTATGTGCGGAAAGTTATCAAGGTAAATGCGACTGATGGCATAGTTTCGCAAATCTTCCACCACGGTTGATTCAGACACGTACGACATCTGGTTATCCTTATTCCTGAATTTAAGCGGAATAAAGGTCTGGAAACCTCCCGTTTTATCCTGTAATTGCCGTAATCGTTCCATGTGATCCACGCGGTGCCAATATTGTTCGATATGGCCGTACAACATGGTCGCATTGGAGTGCATCCCCAGTTTATGCCATTCTTCGTGGATTTGCAACCACTGCTCCGCGTTGCACTTGTCTTTCGCGATCTGTTCGCGGATTTCCGGGTGAAAAATCTCTGCTCCCCCTCCAGGCATGGACTCCAAGCCAGCGTCTTTCATCATGGCCATGCCGGTGGCATAATCCACTTTAGCCTTCTTAAAAATATAATGGTATTCGACAGGAGTAAGTGCTTTGACATGAAGGCTTGGACGATGACGTTTGATGGCGCTGAATAAATCCATGTAAAATGCCATGTTGTATTGCGGCAGCACCCCTCCTACGATATGCACCTCTGTTACCGGCTCATTGTCATACGATTTCACTTGACTGAGCATTTCGTCCATTGTCGCTTCCCACCCATCTTCGCGCTGTTTAATCAGCCGTGAATACGAACAAAACTTGCAATCGTATACACACAGATTGGTTGGCTCGATGTGAAAATTCCGGTTAAAGTACGTCTTGTCACCATGGAGCCTTTCCCGTATAAAATTTGCCAATACGCCGAGATAGCCCAGCTCACCGCGTTCATACAGCGCCACTCCTTCCGCTTCGGAGATCCGCTGTCCGTGGTAAACCTTCGTAGCGATGGTTTTCAGTTCCTCGTCAAGATTCTTGTTTTCAAGAAGGAAAGTGAGTTTTTTTTCGGCATCCATATCCTGAACTCTTAGTGAGCAAATTTAGCTAAACTTGCCCTCAATTGCAATTATAGGTAGTTTTTATCATACGCTTCATTCGCCAAACTGCTGCATATCAATCAATTTTTTGTATAGACCATCGCGGGCCAGCAACTGTTGATGAGTACCTTGTTCTACGATCACCCCAGCATCAAGTACGATGATCTGATCCGCATTTTGAATGGTGCTAAGGCGGTGGGCGATAACAAGGGTTGTCCGGTTTTGCATCAGTTTGGCTAACGCCTCCTGTACCAGCTTTTCAGACTCGGTATCCAATGCGGACGTTGCCTCATCCAACAACAAAATGGGAGGATTTTTCAGGACAGCCCGCGCTATGCAAATCCGTTGACGCTGCCCCCCCGATAATTTAATTCCACGATCACCAATATAGGTTTGATAACCAGCTTCTGTTTCAAGAATAAATTGGTGCGCGTTTGCAATTTTTGCCGCAGTTATGACGTCTTCTTCGGTTACATCTTTCGTTGCAAAAGCAATGTTGTTATAGATCGTATCATTGAATAAAAAGGAATCTTGATTGACCAAACCAATCAACTCTCTCAAATCAGTTGTTTTTAGTTGTTTTACATTGATATTGTCAACTAGGACTTCGCCTTCCTGGGCTTCAATAAATCGGGGTATTAAATCCATCAATGTAGACTTACCACCGCCCGATGGCCCTACCAGTGCGACCGTTTTGCCTTTAGGAATATGGAAGTTGATGTGTTTGAGCACCTGCCTATCGCCGTATGCAAAGCTGACATTGGCAAGAGAAACACCCTGGTTGAACTCGGTAAGTGATTGTGCATCGGGTGCATCGGGCATCTCATTTCTCTGATCGATGAGATCCAGTACCCGTTCGCCGGCGGCTATTCCTGAATGGATATTGGCGAACGAATCGGTCAGCGCCTTCGCCGGACGCATGACTTGCGAAAACAGCGCAATATAGGTAATAAAGGCTGCTGCAGATAATTCGCCTGAACCGCTTAACACTAAATTGCCTCCATAAAGTAACACAACGGCTACCATCGCCACCCCCAGCAACTCGGATACGGGCGATCCCAACTGTTGCCGACGCACCATCCGTCGACTGATCTTTGCCAGCAAAACGTTTTCATCGTTGAATTTTTTCTTGATGAAGTCAGTTGCGTTGAAGGCTTTGATGATCTTCACTCCTGACAGTGCCTCATCCAGGTAGCTGATCATATTGCCATAAACTTGTTGTGCCCGAATAGCCTGTGCCTTGAGGCGCTTTACGATCCGAGAAATTACGAATGCGGATACTGGAATCACCGCTACGGCAAACAGGGTCAATTCAGTGGAAATTAGGAACAGTGCAATGATGTAAAAAATCAGCGTAAGCGGCTCCTTAAACACGACTTGCAACGTCCCCGTAACCGAGAATTGTACGACTTGTACATCGGACGCAATCTTTGAGATGATATCACCTTTACGCTGATTATTGAAATAGCCAACATGTAAATCCATCACGTTATCGAACACCGCCTTACGCAGATTCAATAAGGTGTGAATACGGAGGTTTTCCATAATACGCTGTGATAGATAACGGAAAAGATTACTGAGGAACACAGATATGACGATAATAATACACACTCTTTTCAATGCTTCGTACGGACCATAAATTAGCCCCGCTTGTGTAGCGTAGTAATTGAAGCTATCTTTCATGTCATACCAGTGCGCTGGCTTTGCTACTTCGGTCAATCCCTCTCCGGTATTAAACAATGTTTGCAATAGCGGCATAACCAATGCGAGGTTTAAAACACTGAATACAACACTCAATAACGTAGTAAAAACGTAGGGAATGGCAAATTTTTCGATAGGTTTGGCGTACGAAAGTAATCTAAAGTATGTCTTCATCAAGCACTAAGCAAGCGGCAAAGTTACCAAAAAAAGAAAGGCCACCCGAAAAATACGAAGCTAAATATTGCTCGGTTTTACTTAATTTAGTCGCCTAAACGTAAAAAAATGCAAATACAGGTTGCCAAACGGTTACAGCATACCGAAGAATATTATTTTTCAAGAAAACTACGTGAAATTGAAGCACTGAATCAGTCGGGCGAAAAAGTTATCAATTTAGGCATTGGAAGCCCTGATTTGCCCCCCCATCCTTCCGTGGTAGAAACACTGCACGAATATGCACTGCTGCCCCATACTCACGCTTATCAAAACTATCAGGGGATTTTGCCGCTTCGCGAAGCAATTGCCAACTGGTACGCTCGGTATTATGAGGTGTCTTTAGATCCGAACAAAAATGTACTGCCACTTATTGGCTCAAAAGAAGGAATTGTACACATCTGTATGACTTATCTAGCTGACGGAGACGAAGCACTTTTTCCGAATCCGGGATATCCGGCCTATTCAGCAGCCATACGCCTAAGCGGGGCTACTGGTATTCCATATACCTTGACCCCTGAGAACAATTGGCTACCCAATTTGGATGCGTTGGCAAAAACAGATCTGAGTCGTGTAAAAATCATGTGGCTCAACTATCCGCATATGCCTACAGGAACTGTAGCTACCGGAACTTTTTTCGGGGAAGCTGTTGCTTTCGCCAAACAACACAATATCTTGCTTTGCCATGACAATCCGTATAGCTTTATACTTAACGACCATCCGCAAAGCATCATGGCGCTTGAAGGGGCCTTTGATGTAGCAATCGAACTTAATTCGCTGAGCAAGTCCGCTAATATGGCAGGATGGCGTATCGGGATGCTCGTTGGCGCAGAAGCACGTATTAAGGAGATTATCCGTTTTAAAAGCAACATGGATTCCGGCATGTTTCTTCCCGCTCAAATGGCAGCGGCTAAGGCGCTGTCGTTAGGCCCCGAATGGTACAGCGAACTGAACCGCACGTATCGAAATCGAAGGGAAAAAGTATACCAGTTATTGGATACGTTGGGGTGCAGCTATGACAAAGGACAGGTCGGTCTGTTTGTATGGGCCAAAATACCGAAATCGTATGCAGACGGATATGCACTGAGTGACGAAGTGCTTCATCGATCAAGGGTGTTTATCACTCCTGGTGGTATCTTTGGGGACGCTGGCATGTCGTATATCCGCGTAAGCCTTTGTGCGGCGGAGTCCACCTTGGACCAAGCTTACAAACGTGTTGTCCTCGCCGCTGCGGCTGACAACGATTCATCCATTTCATAATATAAGTGACAATGAACATAGCCATTGTTGGCGTCGGACTCATTGGAGGGTCTGTCGCCATCACTCTGAAAGAAAAAAAAGCCGTTTCTAAGATTATTGGCGTCGACAAAAGCGACACCAACTTAAAAAAAGCACTCCAATTGGGACTCATTGATGAGGAGACTACGCTTGAGGAAGCAATCAATCGGAGTGACGTTATTTTTCTCACGATACCGGTAGATGCCATCCTTCAGTTATTGCCTTCTATTCTGGACCGCATCACACACCAAGTGGTTGTCGATATGGGATCAACCAAAGAGGGAATCTTACAAGCCGTTGCTAACCATCCCAACCGCGGACGATTAGTGGCTGCCCACCCGATGGCCGGCACCGAATATTCCGGTCCGGAAGCAGCCATTCCCGAATTATTTAAGGGTAAGATGATGGTTTATGTCGACGTTATGCATAGTGATGAAGATGCCTTTGATACGGTGGATGCCATTACTGAACAATTGGAGATGCGTACCGCATTTATGGAGGCACATGAACACGATGTACATACCGCTTACGTATCTCATATTTCACATATTACGTCATTTGCATTGGCACTTACCGTATTGGAAAAGGAAAAGTCTCAGGGCCGAATTTTTGAATTAGCAGGTTCTGGATTCGAATCCACGGTTAGGCTCGCCAAAAGTTCGCCGGATATGTGGACCCCTATTTTCAAACAGAATCGAGATAACGTACTTGAAGTCCTGCAGGAACACATCAAACAATTACAGAATATCCAACAAGCACTCAGCGAGGAAGACTATGAAGCCTTCCACAAATTGATTAAGAAATCGAACAAAATCCGCAGAATTCTCAAATAAGACGGATGTATTTTACAAAGAGAAGTCGCCTCAACTGGCTTGAGACGACTTCTTCATTTTCAGGTTAAACGGGAATATCAATATTCCAATATCGTTACCTCGGTTCTTCGATTGGCTTGGTGCTCGGCCGCCGAACATACAACTCCATCCGCACACCGGTTTACCAACCGCGTTTCCCCATATCCCTTGGCCACCATCCGAGCGCGTTCTATTCCCCGGCTTACCAAATAATCTACTGCCGATTGTGCCCGCCGTTGCGACAATATTTCATTGTAGGCATGACTGCCACGACTGTCGGTGTGACTGGAAAGCTCAATCTTCAAGGTTGGGTTATCGCGCAGTGTACGGACCAGTTCGTCCAATATCACCGCCGCGTCGCGACGGATGTTGTATTTATCAAAATCATAATAAATATTTTCCAGTTCAAATGTCTGTCCTACTTGGAATATTGGTTCTAACAAGAGCGCGACTTCCAATGTGTCGGATTGCGTAATTCCCTGTGTGCTCACTTTCGAGGAATCTGCATGATATCCTTCCTTCTGTCCCAGCACCGTGTAATCCCTGTCACGGTCAAGAACAAATTCAAATGTTCCGTTACCGCTGCTCCGCTGTTTGGCTACGATCGCTCGCGCACCATCGTACAGTGTTACTGTTGTGGCAGGCAACCGATTACCAGTGGCTTTATCTGATGTGGTACCTTTTAGAATAATGATAATCTTTGGTTTGGAGAACGAAAATGAATAGATATCATCGCCTCCCTTACCACCTTTTCTATCGGAAGCGAGGAATCCACGGAAACCGGCTTCATCTTCCTCGTAAACCAGATAGGCGAAATCGTCGGAGGCGCTATTGACCGGATACTTTAGATTTTCAGGGCTACTCCATTGGCTTTTACTGCCCATCGACCGAAAAACATCAAGACCGCCCATACCCGGGAAACCATCACTTGAGTAATAGAGTGTTCCATCTGGCCCTATACTGGGAAACAGCTCGTCACCCGCACTATTGATTATTGTTCCCGCATTGACGGGATCACCCCACGTCCCGTTAGCCTGCCGTTCGCTATACCAGATATCTGTGCCACCATGGCCTCCGGGCATATCACTTGAAAAATACAATATGCTTGCATCGGTTGAAAGAGCAGCGTGACCTACCGAATAGTTCTTTACGTTGTTATACGCAAACGGTTCGGAAACCCATGTTCCATTTTCCAGTTGATAGCGATACAACTCCAATAGCTGAGTACGGTATCTATGTCCCGCTACTTTCTGTTGTTCACCTTCTTTGCCGGTATACGTCCGTGTTACATACAATGTTTTACCGTCTTGTTCGGCAACAACCGGTCCGATGTGGTATTTTCCGTTATTGAGGTCTGAATCAGCAAACGAAGGACGTCCGAGATTGCCTTCCGATGAAAGCGGTGCCGTATACACCCGTAAAAATGCGTTGCCCGTCCAGCCGTAGGTTTTTCCAACGGCTTCATCCATGGGTTCCCCGGTATAATACACTTGATTTCCCACGGGAAAAACAGAAAACTCAGCATTTACGGTGTTCACCAACGCTTCATTCTGTAACCGATGCAATGTAGGCGATGACATCCAGCGCAATGCCGAATCACATCCTGCTAGCTGCACCGCAACAAATGGAGCGTTACCCGTTTGACTTGCGTACTTCTCCAGTTGTTTTTTTGCCTCTGCGTACTTTCCGTTCATTTTGAGAATCTCTCCATACCGGAGTAGATTTTCGGGTGAGCCATCGGCGTGTTGTACAACGCGGGCGTACCAATTTTCGGCCGATTCGTAATCATTCATTTTCGAATAACTATATGCCAACCGTTCAAGGTCTTGTAAACGAGGTTTGCGAATATCGACAAGTTTGGTATACAGTTTCACCGCATTTGCGTATTCATAGCGACTATATAATTCGTCCGCTCGATCCCGCAGGCTGGGTTGCTCCTGAGCAACAACGATGCCAGCGAACAGCATCAGCATACCGATTATCATCCCTGAGTATCTCTTGTTCATATCTTTATGGATTAAAAGAAAATGTCCCATCAATTGCTTTAGAAAAATCGTGGACTTAGTACCCGCTGTGCTTTCGGACCGAAAGTGATTCCCAGCGTGATTTCATGCGATCCGTTCTGGACGTTCGAAAGACGGCTAACAATATGATCGTATGAATACCCAATGCGTAGTACGTCTGTCACATAAATCTGAGTGATCGCGGAAAACGAGTTACGACCATTGAGGCTATTTCCACTCACACGGTTATATTCGCGTTCGAAAACTGTCACGCCGGTTCGCCATCCAGCCCCCAGCCAAAAACCGTCACCGAAAATAAACATTGCATTGAGGTCTAAGCTTGTTGGCCCATTGAAATCCTCTTTCACCAACAAGCTCGGCCTTAGCTTGAGTCCCTTAGAAAGATCAAACAGTGCTCCACCGATGAAATACAGGTGCCGCTTGCGACGTATATTGTCCGTGGTTGTATTGTCCCACCGGAAAATATTATTGCTTTGGTCGCCCGAAAGCAGGTCCATTACGGAAACACCCGCATACCATTTCGGATTATAATAATACACTCCGAAACGGACATCCGGAACCCAGTTGCTTATTTTACCTGCTGGCAGTACCTGATCTCCTCCCTCGACGGGATCAAGCAGTGAACCATCGAGGCTGTATTGCGTCACACCAGCAGCGACACCAAAACTCAACCGCTGGGTATCCTCTTCATTTAATCGCAAGCGAAAGGCATAATTTGCATAGGCCGAAGTCGCAGATTGCGGTCCCAGTCTGTCTGCCGTGATCTGCATCCCGACACCATGTCGTTTGTTTATCGGATCGGCAACTCCGTCTATCGATAGCAGCCCCGTTTGGGGGGCGCCTTCAAGCCCCACCCATTGGCTCCGCAGTCCTAATTGACCAAACCACTCTTCCTTGTATCCCGTGTACGCGGGATTGACACTCATCGAATTGAATATGTATTGCGTAAATTGGATGTTTTGCTGGGCATGCGCCTTCCACGCTGCACTGATACCAATTGCGAACACTACCGATTTTATAATGTGCTTCATAGCTTTGTTTTTAGAATCGAATCCTTATTTATGCAAATCGATGTTATTGCCGTTTGATTAATACCCATCCTGCGTGCCGTTCCCGGGTTCCACCGTCGTGGGTGATGATCACGTAATAATAAGTACCTTCATTCAGCCCTTGGCCATCCCAGTCATTCCGGTAATCGCGATTGCGGTACACCTCATTGCCCCAACGGTTCACCACCGTGATTTCTACCCGATCAAAGCCTTCAATTCCTACAATTTCAAAGACATCGTTACGTCCATCACCATTGGGTGTAAACACATTCGGAATCTTAAATTGGCGGGCATTTACTTCAACGGTGATCGTTGCCACATTTGACACCAAACCATTTTCATCGCTTACCTCATACGTTAATGTGCTAGTGCCCGTAAAACTTTCCGCAGGCTCGAACGTGACCGCTCCTTGGGCATTTACGGAATACCGTCCTTCTCCCGCGATGGTAACCGTACTTACCCGGTTGCCGGCTTCATCAATCAATTTGACCGTAGACGGAACGATTGGACTACTGCCCGCTTGATCGTTGCTTAGTACCGGAATGGTTACAGCTTGTCCATAGGGTGTAGAGGCATGATTATCTACCGCGGTCGGTGCGATTTCAGCGGCCACACCCTCAACGATGATTGCGATCGCCGCTTCGTTTGACTCCTGTCCGTTTTCATCCTCGACGACATAATTTACCGAGCTATTTCCGACGTAATCCGCATCCGGTGTGAAGGTTACTTTTCCGTCCGTGTCTACCGTATACGTGCCTTCTCCTGCCAGCGTCACCGTGGTTACCTGATCACCAGTTATTGGATCAATCAGGCGGACAGACCCCGGAACCAATGGACTACTACCCTCGGTATCGTTTGCTAATACCGCGATCGTTATCGGCTCACCTTGATTGGTATTGCCTTGGTCATCATTGGCTGTCGGGCCAGTAATCACAGGAACTTCGGGGGATTCCGGATGCTCTATTTCTGGATTTTCCGGGTCGCCCCCCGTTACTACAGCTACGTTCCTTATTGCGTCCACACCCTCGAGTTCTTCGACTACCTGTACGTTGAAAGTCACCGCTACTTCTTTTCCAAATGGGACATCGATTGTCCAGCTCAGTGTACCGCTAGCAAATTCGCCGCCATGGGTTGCACTGCCTGCTACATAGGTCGTATGAGCAGGAATTTCATCTTCAATGGTGATTCCTTTGTAGTCTTCAGCGCCTGTATTTTTTACGCTGATGCGATAAGTCAGTTCCTCGCCCGCTTGTGCGTTGCCGTCTCCTGTTGCGTCTGACACGGTTTTAACGGATTCAAATTGCTTTCCGGAATTTGTCGGTGTTTCGGTTTCCGGTTCTTCTGGGGTTTCCGGATCTTCGCCCGTTACCTTCGCCACGTTGCGGATACTTTCCATGCCGGTCAGGTCATCGCCCACCACTACGGTGAAGCTGACTTTACGTGATTCGCCGAAGGGAACGTCAATTGTCCAGGCCAATGTGTTGCCTGTAACCGTGGCACCCTCGCTTGCACTGCCTTCCTTATAGGTGGTTCCCGTTGGAACATCATCTTCCACCGTGATGCCCGCGTAGTCCACATCACCCGTGTTGGTAACCGTAATCATGTAGGTCAGCTCCTCGCCTGCCTTCACGGATTGCTTGTCCGCCGCCTTGGCCGCCGCGAATGATTTCGCAGGGTCCGTCGGTGTTTCGGTTTCCGGTTCTTCCGGGGTCTCCGGATCTTCGCCCGTTACCTTCGCTACGTTGCGGATACTGGCAATATCCGTCAGGTTATCGCCCACCACAACCGTGAAGCTCACCTCCCGGCTTTCGCCGAAGGGGGCATCAATTGTCCAGGTCAATGTGTTACCGGTAACTGTGGCACCCTCGCTCGCACTGCCTTCCTTGTAGGTTGTTCCCGTCGGAACATCATCTTCCACCGTGATACCCGCATAGTCCACGTCGCCCGTGTTGGTAACCGTAATCGTGTAGGTCAGCTCCTCGCCTGCTTTCACGGATTCCTTGTTGGCCGCCTTGGTAGCTGTGAATGACTTCGCCGGGTCTGTATCGATACGTACAGAAGGTCGCTGCGGATCAGTTAATTCGGCACTTGTAACGGTGGCTACATTCTCAATTTGATCGATACCTGTCAGGTTATCCGTAACTACTACAACGAAGTCAACAGCTACCTGCGAATGGGCTGGAACTTTTATGTCCTTCCAAGTAATCAAGCTAACACCATCGTAATTACCTTCGCTGCTGAAGAACACGGTATGCTGCGGAATTTCATCGGTTATTGTCGCCACGATATCCCGATCGTAGGCATTACTAATCTGAATGCTATAGGTTAATTGTTCGCCCGCCTGCGCCAATCCGTCGTTGTTTTTATCTACAACGGTTTTTTGACTGGTCAAATCGCAGTCGTCCGCAATCAAAACGGAAACAGGTTCCGTATACCCCTCACATTCCAATCCATTTAGCGTAGAAACGGCTACCCGCCTGAAAAATGTATTTTGGTCTACGGCCGGGGGTGCATATGAGGCGTCTGTAGCTCCGTCAATAACCTCCCAGGCTGTCTCATCTATGCTGCTTTCCCAACGGTAGCCTACGATACCAGCCCCGCTTGCATCCACAGTAGACGCAAGGATCGCGGGAACGGCACCTAGGCAAGTGGTTTGATTACCGCCTATGGTACCGGCATTCACATCATTGATTTTCACAGTTACAGCAAGGCGTTCCACACTCTCACAACCGTCAATGGTTTGTGTGGCATAATATAATTCGCCGTCAAGCAGCGCTTCAGTGAGAGCCAGCACAGTGCCGGAAGCATCGTACCACCGGATATCCGCTCCATTAGCCATCAAATCGGCGACCGTAGGAGCTTCCATCGCACAAAAGGTCTGAACTTGTTCGGAAGCAGTCGGTGGAGGTGCGACGGTTACTGTTACCTCGACCGGATCCGAAAACCCTTGTCCCACACAATTATCTTTAATGGCTTGTACGCGGTACCGGGTTGTCTCTTGCAATGGCCCGGTATTCAATGTGAAACTCGACTCGTTTTCAATGGTCACCCATTCTCCGTGGGTAGAAATATTCTCATATTGCCAGAGATATTCATAATCTCCTGCATCCGTTCCGTTTATGATAGACGCTTCGAGCGCAGATGCATCGCCCGCGCATACCGTAAGTGGTACAGCTGCAATGACTGGAAGATGATCGTGTACACGCAATAAAATTGCATTGGACACCGTCCGGCAATTTTTGTTCGTAAGCGTCAAAGGATCGCCTGCTGCAATCACGCGGTACTCATAATTATCGTCCGCTAAAGCAGCAGGAAAGGTAAAGGTCTGTTGGTTGTCAGCGATCGGTCCCACGGCATTTCCGACATTCTCAAAATCATTGCCCTCCAGATCGTTTCCCTCGGCATTGATTTTACGACGTTGCAATTGATAATAATAACGATTATAAGCACCCTGACTTACTTCAACATCATACGCCACCTCATATCCGACACAAACCGCTTCAGAATAATTGCTTACAAGGGTAATCGGTGGCCCCATTGGCCTGAAAGTAATATCATCCATTGCCAAATCATTCCCACGATATTCCTCAACGGCATTCCTGATTTGCAATCGAACCGTGCTGACATTTGCCGGCATATCAAAGTCCATTTTCAATTCATACCAAGTGTTCTTTTTTAATATATCGGAATCATCCGTGGTATGCGTTGCGATCGGAGAAACCGCACCTCCACTTTGCTCATAGGCATCGTTATCGAAAATATCCAGGGTGATTTTGGGTTTTGGTAAATTATTTTCCCTATTGATATCCTTGATCCATACCGAAAATTGGAACTTAGTACCGGCGCACAGGTTTTCAACGACACGATCAAAATACAAGGTTGTCGACGAATGAGCATCTACTAAGAGCATATATCCTTTGCCGGTGTTCGTCGTGTGATCATAGCCGGTATAAAAGTAGGAATTTTTATATCCAGAAGAATTGGTCGCAATCGAATACGAACCCTTTTTAACGTTGTTATCGATGAATCGTGGCCCCCAGTTCGGATTGCCCCAAGTACCGTATTCAGGTGGCACGTGAGCTGGTGTATAGAACAGTAAGGATTGGATGTAATCGATACTTTCATTTTTAAAAGTAACTGTATTTTCACCGTTATAGCCGTTAAATGAATAGGTCGTTCCATTCCCCCCCGGTCCGGTTGTTGCTGTGCCAAAATCTTCAAAAAAAAGGGGGTCACCCAAGCTCGGTGTTTGGGAAAAACTCTGGGTAGCTCCAAGAAGCAATCCCAACAGTATAAATATACCCAAAAGTTTGCTATTACTAATACGTAAAATATCTCTCATATCGATTTACAATTATCCAATACTCATAAATTACCCTGACAGCCAATACTTTATGGCTGATCATTTTCCGAAACTCTAAGTCTATCTCGTTAAGAATAATCAATAGATGCCTGCGTGTCTCCAGGTAGCAATGCTGCTTTCTTTCGACGCACAAAGAGAAATATTTACCGGACGATAGGCAACCAAGTGTATATGAACGACAGGAAAATGTATGTGAACAGAAGTTTTCGTAGAAGAAAAACTACAACAGGATGCTATCGATAGATCTTCCAAATCGCAATGAGGTCAGAAAGTGTCTTAACACCTGCTTTCTCAAAGATTCGTTTTTTATAGGTACTGATGGTCGTTTCTTTGAGATTCATCTTCCTGCCTATTTCAGTCAAGGACACTCCTCGGACGAGTCGTTCGACAATTTGGGTCTCACGCTTTGACAATATGTCCAACGGGTTATCTCTGCCCAGCTCTGCTTCTGTGGCAAATAATGGAATATCCCGTTGATTTTCAAAAAAGATACCACCGCCAAGTGCTGTCTTTATCGCTAAAATGATGCTCCCGATATCGGCCTTTTTAGCCAAAAAACCATTTGTACCAAACGCTAGGTATTTCGGACCGTATACAGCTTCGTCCAATTCGGAAAAAATAAGTATGCGGGTTGCTGGACTAATAGATTTGATATGCTTGACTGTGCCTAATACATGCACGCTATCTCCAATTTCTGCGTCTAAGACAACCAAGTCGTACGGCTTTTTGGGTAGATCATTGAGCGCCGTCTGAAAACTCTGGGCTTCGCTGATGGCCGACAGGGGAAAATGCTGCTGCACCAACCATTTCATAGCAATGCCGACGATTTCATGGCAATACGTCAAAAAAATATTCTGTTTCATGTATGCTAATTCCACCCCGTTATCAATCTGCTTCTGGTTCAAAATCTGCTTTTGGTTCAAAATTACGCGGTTAAACAGGGATCGAAAAACGATTGCATGCAAACAACAAAAAAATGTATATGAACGACATAAACAAAAAAAACCGCGCCTTTGGGAAGCGCGGTAAAAACAAAATGTTTTTTATCAACCTAAACCTAACTCTTTAACGCATTCACGTTCGATTTGTTGTATAGGGTTTACCTTATTTTTTTACGAGGTATCAACGAATACATCGCTGTCAATAATCGATATCCAATAGGCTACCCAAGGGCAATACTACGCCATTTTTAATCTGCAATGCATCTTCTGTAAGGGTCCAAACGGTTGTTTCTACACATTTGGGTCCATCCAGCGTCTGGAATGTGATGGTTGCTTTTGATTTAAATTCATTTCCCAAGCGCAGTGCGCCTCTCAATTTATCTAGCAATTCCATTGAATGATCCTCCGATGCCCGTGTCAATTTATACTTCGGGATATCTTCCTTGGGTATTAATTCTGCACCTATCATATTGATTGTTGATTTCGATCAACAATACTACTAAAATACTTGCTGAATTACAATCAAGGACGTGAAAAATTGCAGTTACATGATATCTGCTTTAGCACTCTTTTTTTTAAGTTGCCCAAGCCTTATCTCCCTTTTTATAAGGATAATCACCATCGTATTTGCCTGGAACCTGCACATAACGCAACGCTTTGGTGGCACCTAATTCTGATGTAAAAAACCCAAGCAATGTCAACTGTTTAAACAAGTTAAAATAATGATTGGGATCTTTTTCGTCCTTACTTTTCTGATATTCCTTTGCTTCCTTATCAATGGAATTCAACAGTTCAGTACGTTCGGTTTTATTCAATTCCTGAAACTTCTTACTAAATTTCTCATTAGCAGCTTCTTCTATTTTATTAAGGCCATTGATAAAGGTATCTTGTTCCTTTTTGGTGTAGCAATCTCTTACCATAACGGGAATAAACGCCCCTACGCCTGCCTCTTTTGCTCCCGGGCTGCTTGTAGGGGGTAGTATGGTGTCAGCTACATCACCAAGAAAATCCACGGTTTCTGGATCAAATAGACTCTCTACATTTTTGGTGGCGGTGCGGGTGCATCCTTCCAAAAATAAATTGGCACCGACAACGGCTCCTCCCATGATCCATGCCACCCTTGCCAAAGCTTCTCTTCTATTCATGCTTGTTTATTTTTAATGTCTAATTTTATCATGCGTTATATCGTACGCATCACAGGTTTCCCTTTTTCAATTCTTGTGTTGCAAAATTCACTGCCCGGGCGGTTAGCGCCATATAAGTAAGCGACGGATTAACGCACGCTGCAGATGTCATGCAAGCACCGTCTGTCACAAAGACATTCGGCGCATCCCACACTTGATTATTGACATTCAGTACCGAAGTTTTGGGGTCTCTTCCCATCCGTGCCGTACCCATTTCGTGAATACCCTGACCAAAACCATATCCGTTATCATAGGTAGCAACATCCTTTACACCAGCCACTTCCAGCATCTCAGCGCAATCGTCCATCATATCTTTACGCATTTTATGCTCATTTTCCTTGATCTCCATATCCATTGCAAGCACAGGCAACCCCCATTTGTCTTTCACTTCTTTATCTAGGAAGATACGATTTTCGTGATATGGCAGGGTTTCTCCAAAGGCTGTAAAGCCTACCGACCAGTCCCCTGGTTCGCACATGGCGTCTTTCCATTCACCCCCGATGCTCATCTCTGCGACCTCTCCGCTCCAACGGCCCCTACTGGCAGATCCTTGATAACCGAATCCGCGGACGTAATCGCGTTTGTCATCACCAACGTTACGGAATCTGGGAATGTAAAGTCCATTGGCTCTTCGGCCATAATAGTATTTGTCTTCGTATCCTTCAACCCGCCCTCTCGCGCCACAGCGGAAATGATGGTCCATGGCATTGTGTCCCAGTTCGCCACTGCTGCTACCTAATCCGCCTTCCCACACGTCGGTGGCCGAATTCATTAAAACCCACGTTGAATTAAAAGCAGAAGCACAAACGAATACGATTTTTGCGAAATACTCGTACGTTTGATTGGTTTCCGCATCCAGTATTTCTACTCCTTTGGCTTTCTTGGTGTCCTTATCATATAGGATACGTGTAACGATCGAAAATGGGCGAAGCGTGAGGTTGCCTGTTGCCACAGCTGCCGGCAACGTAGACGATTGTGTGCTGAAATATGCGCCAAAATTACACCCCAACCAGCATTGGTTCTGGTATTGGCAATTAACCCGTCCCTCGTGAGGCACAGTGAGGTTAGCTACGCGCCCCATAATAAAATGGCGTTTTCCTTTGTAATGCTCTTTGATCCTGGCTGCGAGATCCTTTTCAACCACATTCATCTGCATGGGCGGAAGAAAATCGCCGTCGGGGAGCACATCCAACCCGTCACGATTACCACTAATACCGGCCCACTTTTCCGCATAGCTGTACCATGGGGCAATGTCTTTATACCGGATAGGCCAGTCGGTGCCATGTCCGTCTTTCAGATTAGCTTCGAAATCCAAATCGCTAAACCGGTAGCTTTGCCGACCCCACATCAGCGAACGACCGCCGACGTGATACCCGCGATACCAATCGAAACGCTTTACTTCTACGTAAGGGCTTTCTTTTTCATTGACCCAAAAATCTAGATTTTTCTCATTAAGCGGATAATCTCTGCTCAAAACCGGATAATCTTCGATCATCTGCTGTGTGCGCCCACCACGGTGTGGAAACTCCCAAGGATGTTTCGTTGCCGCCGGGTAATCTTTTACGTGTTCCACATTTCGCCCACGTTCCAACATAATGGTCTTTAATCCCTTCTGCGTTAATTCTTTCGCAGCCCAACCGCCACTAATTCCTGATCCGATAACAATCGCATCATATACATTATCTGCCATAGTTTGTTATAGTTTTGTTTAGTTACTTTATTTGTTTCCTTTAGCTTATTAAAGGTACTATTAATGACGTTATTGTTCAATTTTTATTGTTACTTTGCGGAATTAAGCTTGTTGAATAACTTTCCCGTTTTGCTGGCTATCTCTAAAGAGAAGCAAGAACAAAATGGTCACCAACAATGCAATTCCTGCCGGAATTAGCCAAATCGTCTTCCAGTCATGGCCGCCAGAAATCGTATAGGCATCCACAATTGGACCGGACACAAAAGCTCCGATCATCATACCCACTCCGTACGTGGCTAACGTAACCAACCCCTGTGCTGCAGATTTAAACTTCTCACCCGCCAGGTTATCGGTATAAATTTGACCGGTAACAAAGAAAAAGTCATAACAAATTCCGTGTAAAGCAATTCCCGTAATCAACATCCAATAGTTTGCGCCGGCATCGCCATAAGCAAAGAGCACATAACGAAGTACCCATGCAAGCATTCCTATGGCTAACATTTTCTTTACCCCTAACCGGATAAAAAATACCGGAATTAACAACATGAACAATGTTTCGGAAACCTGCCCCAGCGATTGAACGCCAGCCGCAGCTTTCATACCGGCCTCATTGAAGAACTGATTAGCGAATGTATAATAGAATTGAAGTGGGATGCAAATTGCGATGGAGGAGAGAAAGAAAAGCAGGTACGATCGATGCGTAAGCAAGCGGAGCGCATCCAATCCCAGGATTTCACTTATGGAAGTTTTTTCACCTTTTTTAACCGGGGGTGTAGACGGTAACGTAAAGCTGAATAGACCTAAGATAAGAGAAGCCACACTTGCCATCTTAAAAGTCAATGCAAGTTGGTTAGCTTGTTCCCAGCCCAACCAACCAATGATCAGTCCTGCAATAATCCACCCAATCGTACCTAATACCCGGATACTGGAAAATTCCCTGCTCGGATCCTTCATCTGGCGAAACGAAATAGAATTAACCAACGCCAATGTGGGCATATAGAGAATCATATATACGACAATCACGGGGAACAACCCATCAAACGTGGTTGATGAGGAAGCAATCCAAAGCAAAATTGCCCCAGCAAGATGAAGCACACCAAGTATCCGTTGTGCCGAGAAAAATTTGTCCGCTATCAAACCGATCACAAAGGGCGCAATGATTGCACCTATGGATTGGGTCAGGAAAGCTAAACTTGTTTGAAATCCGGTTGTACCGAGATTCCTGCTCAGAAACGTCCCCAAGGTCACGAACCATGCTCCCCAAATGAAAAATTCGAGGAACATCATAAAAGAAAGTTTAATTCTTATGGTTGCGTTCATAATTTACTGGAGAAAATTATCCACTTCGCGGTATGCAGCGATCAGTTTCATTTCCCCTTCCTTGCCTGCCATGGATTTGCCGTGCTCCATACCGACGACGCCACGATAGCCCTTATCATAAATATGCTTAAACAAATTTTTGTAATTGATTTCACCCGTTGTCGGCTCACGTCTGCCGGGATTATCTCCCGTTTGAAAATACGCAATTTCATCCCAGCAACGATCAATGTTGGCAATGAGATCGCCCTCATTACGTTGCATGTGATATACGTCGTACAGGATTTTGCAAGAGGGACTGTTCACTCCCTTACAAATCAGGTAAGTCTGAGTGGACGTACGCAAAAACAGATCCGGGGTATCACTTAACGGTTCCAATACCATCACAATTCCGTGTGGTTCCAATATTTCAGCGCCCCGGCGCAAGGCCTCAATTACGTTCGCCGTTTGGATATCCAACGGGATTTTACGCGTAAAATCCCCGGGTACAACCGTGGTGAATTTGCCGCCACACCGCTTCGCTAATTCTACCGCTTGGTGGCATCCTTTCAAAAAAATATCCACGTATTCCTGCTTTCCCTCTGTCAGGGTATTGGCCCCGTTGCCCCCCTTGTTGAGAACAAACACGCCCATTTCCATCCCCAATTTGGCTAATAACTTACCGATCTTCTCTTGTTCCTCTACCGAACGACCCGAAAATCCATTATCTTCGATTCCTCGGAAACCATGATCGTAAGCAAACTGAATCTGGTCAAGAATATTTTTTCCCGCGTGATTCTCAAACTGCCCCTGATGGGGGCCATAGTTCAAATTGAAGGGCTTATTGTCTTGCCCATTGATTGTACGATCTCCTTGCGCGTACAATGAGTTACCACCGACAACCGCTCCTGTTGCCAACAGTGAATTTCGGATAAATCCAGCTCTGTTCATTTGTTAATAGCTAATAGTTTTTTAAATCCAATACTCATGGTGTCGCGCACCGTCCCCGATGTGTCTTTGTAAATCACAAAAACTTCCAAGCCTTTGCGCTTATTTACGAACGTAATTGATTCTTCTGCTTCCATCGCCATAATTACATTATCATAGCCATCCGCGGTTACCGCATCTTTGGCATAGATGGTTGCACTAATAATACCGGTATCAAATGGATACCCCGTCCTGGGATCGATGTGGTGCGAAAACTTACGTTTACCATCTTGTAAAAACTTCCGGTAATTTCCGGCAGTGGTAATGGCCCCTTCACGGATTTCCATCACATCGTTGATGGTAACAACACCGCTTTCTCCATCAAGGGGACGTTCAATTCCAATCCGCATGGGCAAGCCGTCTGGTTTGGGGCCCTTCACCCGCAGTTCGCCGCCGAGCTCCACTACATAATGTCGTATTCCTCGATCTTCCAAAAGCCCAGCTAGTACGTCTACGCTATATCCTTGGGCGATACCATTCAAATCAATCTGTACACATGGGCTTTTCTTTTCTAAACGGTGACCTCTAAGCCTAATCTTATCCATCCCCGTACAAGCTAACGCTTGGCGTACTTCACCACTATCTGGAAAGTGGTCAACCGCCTTAACCCCAAATCCCCAAAGTTGTACCAACGGTGCGACCGTGACATCAAAAATGCCTTTGCTGTCCCGCTTTATCGCAAATGATTTTATTAGTACGTTATAAAAATGGTCATCCAGTTCGAAAACTCCTTGTCCACCAGCATTTATTTTGTTAATAAGCGAATAAGGCTTATATAATGACATCGAGCTATCAATGACATTCAATGTGCTATCTATGGTGTTTTTGTGGATGCAGCTATCAGTCGCATAGTATGTAATCAGGTAATCTGTGCCTTGCGCGTACCCTATAATCGTGTATTTTTTCAGGTTTTCCGTGGTTTTGCCGGCCCAAAAAAGACAGGCAAAACCAATTATCAGAAATATCCACTTGGCTTTCACTACAATACAACCGTTTGACCCGGTATTGCGTAAGGATACAATCCATTTTCGTCAGGTAAGACCTTCGGCAAAGCATCCCAGGCAAAGCGCTCGGGCATCAGGTTCACATTAGATTTCAGCGCATCATCCCACTTGATAACCTGGCCAGAATAAGTTGCCAATCGACCGATAATTCCCGTAAGGGTACTATAAGCTCCGTACTCTGCGTTATCAAATTTATACTCGCCCTTGGCAATAGCATCGAACAATTCTACGTGTTCTTGTTCATAAGGGTTGGCGTTGCCCCGCTTGGGGTGGTTATAAAGTTCGTTGCCTTTCGAATCCCATAGAGTGGCATCATTTGCCGCAGACAGATAGATTCGTCCCTTTGTTCCTTGAAACGTTTCATCCACGCGGTTGGAAGTACCTTCAAAATGGCGGCATTGGCTGTATATGACTGAGCCGTCCGCATAGGTAAGTTCGACGGCATGGTTATCATAGATTTCACCATATTCCTTTCCATTTCTCCATGCTCTACTACCGGTACCTTGGATAGATACCGGGTAACTTCCTTTCACCCAATTGGCAACATCGATGTTGTGCACATGTTGTTCCACAATGTGGTCTCCACAGAGCCAATTAAAATAATACCAATTACGCATTTGGTATTCCATTTCGGTTTGTTCGGGTTTACGCGGACGTACCCACACGCCGCCACTGTTCCAGTATACTTGGCCCGATACAATATCACCGAGGGCTCCATCCTGAATGCGCTTAATCGCTTCGCGGTAATTAGCTTGATAACGACGCTGCAATCCCACCACCACATTGAGCTTTTTACGTTTTGCCTCTTCTGCTGCTGCCAACACTCGCCGTATGCCCGGTATATCCGTGGCAACTGGTTTTTCCATAAAGATATGTTTACCTTGCCGCACCGCCTCTTCGAAATGAATGGGTCTGAATCCAGGAGAAGTAGCCAAAATAACTACGTCAGCCAGTGGAATCGCCTTTTGGTATGCATCAAATCCGACGAATTTACGGTCCTCAGGCACATCCAGCTTGTCCGCGTGACGTTCGGATAGTTTCTTGTACGCTTCGTCCAACCGGTCTCTAAAGGCATCTGCAAGCGCTACAATCTTGATATTGGCTCCCGACGCCAGCGCATTAAATGTTGCGCCTGTACCCCGGCCTCCGCATCCGACCAGTACCACTTTAATCGTATCATCGACACTCGCGTGCGCACCCATGAAAGGCATCCCACTGAGCACGGCACCACCGGCCAATACGGCCGAAGTCTTCAGAAAATCCCGGCGTTGTCCGCCTACGCTTTTTTTATCCATCTTGTGTTAGTTTATCTAATGGTTAATACTCAATAATCTTCTATCGGTGCTTTGTCATAGTACGCCATGATCTCTGCGTCTGATGGTGGATTTAACGGCCGTACCAAGCGAACACCTATAAAAGGTGCTTCGGGAAACCACCAATTGCTTTTTGGTATTTGGGGATCCAATTGTTTCCAAAAAGGATCGGAAGGCAAACGCGACGCCGATCGTACATCCTTGGCGTCGTCTTCAAATGATCCACCCCGGATTGCATGCGGATAAAGTTTCTCTGGAACAGCAATTGGATTGTCTGCGACCTTCCCTTCAAATTGTTGGTAAAAATCTTCGACATATTGGTCGTATGTCCATTCCGCGACATTGCCATGCATGTCAAAGAGTCCCCAGGCGTTAGGCTGTTTTTGCCCTACCTCATGGGTTTTACTGTCACTGTTGCCTTTATACCACGCATATTCGTCCAATCGGGAAGCATCATCACCAAAATAGTATTCCGTACTGCTTCCGGCCCGGCAAGCGTATTCCCATTCTGCTTCCGTAGGCAGCCGGTAAAATACACCTGTACGCACGTACAACCATTTACAGAATTGAATAGCGTTATATTGGGTCATCGCCAGTGCAGGATGGCCGTCCTTTCCCATGCCAAAGGTCATATCCAGATAAGGCTTTGTCGGACGGGTAACCGCATCAACTTCCGGCGGAATACTTCCTCCGCTCCGTACTCGTTCGAAATCTTTATATACAAAGGGTTCGAACAGATTCCAGGTAACCTCGTATGTTCCCATCCAAAAAGGAGCTATCTTTACTTGGTGCACCGGCTGCTCATCCGGATTCCCTTTTTGACTTCCCATCGAAAATTCCCCGCCCGGAATCGCCTCCATTGTGAAATTGAGGGTAGTACCCTCAACTTTTTGTGTGTACGATTTAAAATCTTCTTGAGCTATTGCATGACTTGTCAAAAACAAGCCGGTGAAAAATAAGGATTTAACAGACATTCCAGTTATAATCAATCAAAATTGGTGGCTGAATTTAGTGTCTTTTTGTTTAAATGCAAAATGTAACCCTTTTTTTAACTTATACCCATCTCCCAATTTAGTACAAAAAACATCCTTATAACACAAAAAAACCGCATATACCGTGTAAATAATACACTATGGATAATTTCTTCATGTGGAAAACTTTTTGAAAATCGGTTAGCGGAGATTGGGGTCACCCTGATAAAAAAAAGCTCGCATCAACGTTGTGATGCGAGCGATGGCATTTTTTTTGTAATACAGCTAGTGGTTAGAGTTTACGTTTCACTTCAACTTGTTCGTAGGCTTCTATAATATCCCCTACTTTTATATCGTTGAAATTCTGAATATTTAATCCGCATTCATAACCTGACGACACTTCCTTTACATCGTCTTTGAATCGTTTGAGTGATGCCAAATGCCCAGTATAGACCACTACTCCGTCGCGTATCACGCGGATGTTATGATTACGGTTAATTTTACCATCCAATACCATACAACCCGCAATGGTTCCTACTTTACTGATTTTAAAGGTTTCGCGGATTTCTACGTTGGCCACAATCTTTTCTTCATACTTGGGCTCCAGCATTCCTTCCATGGCTGCTTTGACTTCCTCGATTGCATCGTAGATAATTGAATATAGACGAATATCAATCTGTTCGTGTTCAGCCAGTTTACGGGCGCCCGTAGACGGCCTAACCTGGAATCCGATAATAATTGCATCCGAGGCCGAAGCCAATAGTACATCAGATTCAGAAATCTGTCCAACGGATTTATGGATGACGTTCACCTGGATTTCTTCGGTCGAAAGCTTAAGTAATGAGTCAGATAGCGCTTCGATTGAACCGTCCACATCACCTTTAACAATCACGTTAAGTTCCTTGAAATTACCGATGGCCAGACGCCTACCGATTTCATCCAACGTAATATGCTTCTGTGTACGCAGTCCTTGTTCGCGTTGTAACTGAAGTCTTTTGTTTGCCACTTGCCGTGCCTCGACTTCGCTCTCCATCTCATAAAATTTATCTCCGGCGGTTGGTGCACCGGCCATGCCTAATATTTGCACGGGAGTGGACGGACCGGCTTCAATCACTTTTTGTCCACGTTCATTGTGGAGGGCTTTCACTTTACCACTGTGGGAACCCGCTAATATGGCACCACCTACCCGAAGTGTTCCGGAGAGAATCAATACTGTGGTAACGATACCCCTGCCCTTGTCAAGGCTGGCCTCAATAACCGAACCAACCGCACGTTTCTTCGGATCCGCCTTCAATTCAAGCAGTTCGGCTTCAAGCAAAACTTTCTCCAGGAGCATATCCACATTTTGTCCTGTTTTACCGGATATTTCCTGACATTGATATTTGCCTCCCCAGTCTTCCACCAAAATATTCATCGCGGAAAGCTGCTCACGGATTTTGTCCGCATTCGCACCTGGTTTGTCGATTTTGGTAAATGCAAATACGATCGGAACACCTGCTGCCTGCGCATGATTAATTGCCTCTCTTGTTTGTGGCATCACCGCATCATCCGCTGCGATCACAATGATGGCGATATCAGTTACCTGTGCGCCGCGTGCACGCATGGCAGTAAAGGCTTCGTGTCCCGGAGTATCCAGGAAGGTAATTTTTCGTCCGTCATCCAATGTCACTTCATACGCTCCGATGTGTTGCGTTATACCACCCGCTTCACCGGCAATAACATTTGTTTTACGAACGTAGTCAAGCAAAGAGGTTTTACCGTGGTCTACGTGCCCCATAACGGTTACTATAGGTGCGCGTGGCACCAAATTAGCTGGATTATCCGGCTCCTCCAGTTCTGTATTTTCTTCGTCTTCTGGTTTGACAAATTCGATTTCATACCCAAATTCGTCGGCCACAATCGCAATAGTTTCCGCATCCAGGCGCTGATTAATAGATACGAATAGGCCAAGACTCATACATGTCGCAATAATCTGTGTTACAGGTACCCCCATCATATTAGCCAGGTCATTTGCCGTCACAAATTCGGTCACCTTTAACACTTTGGACATCATCTCTTGTTCCAATGCTGCTTCCTCAGCCGAGTGTGCAATATCGTCGCGCTTTTGGCGGCGGAGTTTTGCCCGTTGGGCAAATTTGCCCGACTTTCCAGCTCCGCTAAGACGCGCTAACGTTGCTTTTATTTGGTCCTGTATCTCTTTTTCAGACGGTTCTTCCCTGGTTTCGGCGGCATGCCTGGGTTTACCTTTAAAGTCTGGGCGTCCCTTACCTCCTCCTTGGGGAGGCACATTGGTCCCCGGGCGCTGGGGTGGGCCCGATTTATCTTTGCGCTTGCGTTTACGCTTGTGGTCATGTGCAGTAACACCCGATGAACTGGACGAAGAGGCGACCGGCTTTTCTTTGGGTTGGTGAGCAGCCAAATCAATACGTCCAACCACGTTTGGCCCCGCTAAACGCTGTGCACGTGCTCGTATCACTTCGTTCTGTGGTTCAGGCGTTTGCTCTTTCGCCTTCGGCGGAGTTTGCGGTACTACTTCCTGTTTATCTTCCTGTTTAGCTTTTTCAGTAGCTACAGGTTGAGTTTCTTCCGCAATAGGCTTTTCCGCTTCCGCTTCTTTTTCTTGTGGTTGTTCGACCGGGATCTGTGGGGGTTGTTCCAGCACAGGCTCTTCTTTTACCGTCGGTTCCTCCGGCTGCTGAACAGGCGCTTTCTTTTCCTCTTCTTTATCCTCCTTTGGACTTTCCTTCTGGGATCTTCCTCTACGCAGATTATCCAAATCGATCTTGCCAACGATCTTCATGCCAGACACATGCGGCTTTTCGTCAGCTTCCACAGGTTCTTTTTCCGGTTCAGTCGCTTGCCGAAGATCGGGCGTAAATGCGCCCGTATTCTTTATCAAAATCTCCTCAGCATCGTTATCTCGTTGCGGTTTGGGCATAACAGGTTCAGCAGGAGACTCTTCACGGCGGATCTTGCCAATGATAATCTGATTGGCCTCTTCCTTCACAATCTTATCACCCTGGAATTCCCGTAACAGAACATCGTAGGTATCGCTATCCAATTTAGTTCCCGGTTTGGGTTCAACATCGTAACCATTTTTAACCAGAAAATCCACAGCGGTACCAATACCAATGTTCAATTCTTTTGCTGCTTTCAGCAATGTTATGCTCTTTCCTTCTGACATTTAATTTCTTTATCTCCTGTTTTGTATCGATACAAAAGTATATTTTTTTAAGCGTTTATTGGCAAATAATTAAAAAAGCATCCTTCTGTAAGTCCTTCTCCTCGATCCGATCATTCAAATTCTGCTTGCAATACCTGAATGATCTCATGGATCGTATTTTCTTCTAAATCCGTACGCCTCACCAAATCATCGACAGAGAGTGCCAGCACAGACTTGGCAGTATCTAAGCCAACGCGCTTCAGTTCATCGATGATCCAGCCATCAATTTCATCTGCAAACTCTTCGATATCCACATCTTCTTCTACCTCTTCCGCTTCCCGGTATACGTCAATTTCATAACCCGTCAGCTTTCCTGCAAGCTTGATGTTATGCCCGCCGCGGCCGATTGCCAGCGAAACTTGATCAGATTTGAGATATACGGCCGCTGTTTTGTGTTCGTCATCCAACTTAATTGAACCGATGCGGGCCGGGCTCAACGCCCGCTGTATATACAGTTGCGTATTATTCGTAAAGTTAATCACGTCGATATTTTCATTCCTCAATTCACGGACAATGCCATGGATACGAGACCCTTTCATACCTACGCACGCACCAACAGGGTCAATACGGTCATCATACGATTCTACCGCCACTTTAGCTCGCTCGCCGGGCTCGCGCACAATTTTCCGAATGGTGATCAGCCCGTCAAATATTTCCGGAACCTCCAATTCAAACAAGCGTTGTAAAAATTCGGGAGCGGTACGTGATATAATAATCCGAGGATTGGCATTCACCATCTCAACCTTATGAACCACCGCCCGGATACTATCGCCCTTCTTGAAATAATCTGCCGGAATTTGTTCTGTTTTCGGCAGGATCAATTCGTTTCCATCGTCATCCAGCACTAATGTTTCCTTCTTCCATATCTGATAAACCTCACCTGTAATCAGCTCTCCCTCCCGGTCTTTGTATTTCTTGAAGACCTCGTCTTTCTCTAATTCCAAAATCTTTGAAACGAGCGTCTGCCGCGCAGCCAAGATGGCTCTGCGGCCGAAGCTTTCCAACGTAATTTCTTCGATATAATCGTCGCCTACCTCCAAATCCGGATCGTATTTCCGCGCATCGGCCAATTCGATTTCCAAGTCATCGTCCTCGGAAAAACCATCTTCAACGACAACCCTTGTACGCCAAATTTCCAAGTCGCCGTTATCCGGATTGACAATGACGTCACAATTTTCGTCGGCCCCATATTTTCTGCGAATCATGCTTCGGAAAACCTCTTCCAACACACTGATGACAGTAGGGCGGTCGATGTTTTTGAACTCTTTAAATTCTTGAAAAGAGTCAATTAAATTGATATTATTGCTCATTTTTATTTAAACGAAATTAACACCTTTGTTGTCTTAATAGCTCCAAACGGAATTGTGCTTTGGTGTTCGACAGCCTTCTTCCCTTTTTCCTTTATTTTTTCCTTAATAATAATGTGTTCCTCGGTAATCTCCATCAATTCGCCTTCTTTTGTTATCCCCTCATGTAACAAAACCTGCACATTCCTGCCCACATTTCTTGGGTACTGCCGCATTGAAACAAGAGGCGCATCGATACCGGGTGAAGAAACTTCCAACCGATAGGCATGAGAGATGGCATCTTCCTCTTCCAGTTGAAACCCCAGGTAACGACTAATTTCAGCACATTCCTGTATACCCACGCCGGTATCACCATCTACCAACACTTCCAATCGGCCACCCGGGTGCATTTTCACCCCTACCAAAAACAGATCTTCCCGGTCGGCAATTTTTGCCTCCACCAATGCTTTAACCCTATCTTCTATGGATACTGCCATTCGCTTACAATGAAAACCATGAAAAAAGGGGACTATTGCTGTCCCCTCTCTTCCAAGATGATGCAAAGATATGTAAAACCTTTGAAAAACAAAAATCTAAAATCCTACGAATCGCGCTTATCCACTACGTTACTAATGGTTTTCTGCATCTGGGCCATCATGGTTGTCAACGTTTCCATCGTAGGTTCAGGATTGGGTTCTGGCAATTGGGTGCTGATATATGCTTTTGCCCGCCATATTTCCAGAATATCGGCAGCCGGAACCCAATAAGGCTCGTATGTTTTGTTGTCGGATACCAGTTTTAATCCTTTTTCTTCCTTATACTTAAATGCGATCCGTTTATACACAACACCGTCGTTGCGGGATATGACCACATACGTCTGCCCGGGTTTTATTTCATTCCAATTTTCGAGATATTCCGCAATTACTACACTTCCGGGTTGCAAGGGCAACATGGAATCTCCTTTGATCTCAAAGGCTCGGTAAGTGCCCTGCCGAAACATTGGCAAACTGAATCTGGGTAATTCGGCAACATATTCTGGGTCCGAATAGCCGTTTAGGTATCCTGCACTAGCCTTTACAGGTACCAACTGGATATTTTCCCGATCGTCGCCATCTACTGTAATACTTAATACCCTCACATTGGCCGCGTTGCCTCGCGGTGTGGGCTTCCATTTATCGTTGATTGTCTCATTTGCCAGTTCGTCCATCGTGAGTTCATAGAAATCAGCAATTTTCTTTAGTAATTCGTATTTAGGATCAGCCCGGCTTTCCTCGTAGGCCCCAACAGATGCGCGCTTAATCCCCATTTCATCCGCAAATTGTTGCTGGGTAAGCTTCTTCTTTTTACGAAGGTATTTAAGATTGTTAGCAATCGTAGACATAAAATTTAAAATAAATTTGAAACAACTAAATTAATTAGTATTATTGTGCCAATAAAGTTAGCAATTAATATTTAAGTACAAAAAATAATCACTAAATATTTTTTCACACAATGAAGACCTACATTTATATTCTGACCGATTGCAACCGCACTTACCTACATGTGGGGATGACAAACGACCTTAACGAGGCTACAGACGCGTATAAAAGCCTTTCAGGTTTTTTCGTTGATTCATGTTCAAAAGTTTCCCGGATAGTGTATCAGGAATTACTGCCCTCCGAGGAAATGGCGCTCAAAAGATTTCAGGAATTGAGCCAATATACACGCATGCAAAAGGAACGTCTTATTCGCAAACACAATCCGAACTGGATTAATTTAAGCTTCTATATTTCGAACAAATTGTCCGGGTTTTCGGCGCTTACTTTACTTCGCCCGGAATCAACCGCTCTTCGTGCCCGCGTTGCTTATTAACGTAGCATGGACATACCAACAATCCAGCTTTTTGCGGTGGCTTAAATCGCTACCAACCTGGCGCAAAATTAAGCCCAAATGTCCCGAAACGTACATCTGTACGCTGAAACGGAAATGCATAATAGGGTTCTAATATCATTGCTCCGAACAGATTGACACGCAAAGAGAGGCCCGCACTTAGTGCAGGAACGCGCTCGTAGACGTCTACTGCCTGTCCACCGGGTCCTTGGATCGTTTCCACGTATCTGGGTGTGCCGCGAAACGCAACTTTTGAATCACTATTCCAAGCCAAACCCGCATCGAAGAATAAATTCAAGTCAGAAAACAGCATTCCGGACCGTATGGCGGCCAATTTTTCAGGACCGGTGAATGGGAGTCTCACTTCAAAATTAAACACCGCGATACGGGTTCCCATCAGACTATTAAAATTAAATCGCTCGTCTTGTGAGCTTCTGAATGAGGCACTTTCGTACCCTCGGATTAGGTGTGGATATCCCAGGAACAATGGGTAAAGCGCATTCTCATGACGGCCTGCGCGCATATAGGTATAAGCCCTTGCGGCGATGGTGACGGGCTGATATCGATTATATTTACGTACATCAAGTGTATAAGCCGTAAAATTATAGTCGCCGAAATACTGTTCGGCTCCCACCCGATAACGATATCCCTGCAAAGGCGCCGCGATGCCAAATACTGCATTGTCACCCACAAAAGATGTGTTCACCTGCTGGATCACAAATGCATTGAAATTACCTCCGAATAGTGCACTTGCTTCATCGTTTGTAACTTTATCTCTGCCCCCGTAACCGTAATAGTAGCTTTGCCACCATCGATCCACGCGGTAACTGTAGCGGGCAATTGCCCCGCCTACCTCAAATCGATGGTTTCGGGAAAATGGATAGGCACCGAACGCCTCGGCTTGTTGCTGGAATGTCCGGATAATATACGTATCCAAAATGGGTTCTTCCCCATTTCCCACATCGCGATTGCTATAAAAAGAGTATCCTGACATATATGGAATGTGTGAAATTGCACCACCCCAATTGATTCGGCTTTTTTGGTTAATATAAGCCACCTGCCCCCCAAAATCATAAATCTCACCATTAATGGATAATGCTGCAAAAATCTGATTGTGCCCTAAAATATCCGAAAACATGCCTTGGATACCGCTGGCGATTCCTGCACCGTACCGGCTACCGACAGCCAGCCCCATACCGCTATTAGCCAAATAGTCCAGTTTAAAATTTGGTTTATACGGAACGTCAGAAATTCGATTATCTCCAATCCGCTGGAAAAGGTTGAAATTATTCAGGTTAGCATTGACGACGTCCACACCGAGATTCTCCGGCGGAGGAAGCATCGCAGCGTCAAAATTAACTACGTAGGGATCAACTTCGACTGCTTTAAATTCGTCTTCCTTGGCATAATAAAGCGAATAGGCGTTGTTGCGGAAATAGGAATACAATACATCCCCGTTTGCCGATAGACTTAACGCCGGCGAATACTCAGTAATACCGCTGATACCGGTAAAATACTGAGTTAATCGCTCTACTTTGCCGTTTTCCAGTGTATATCGATACATGTTACGGAAACCGTCGCAATTGGACAGGAAATATACTTGGCTGTCATCTGCCGAAAACTGTGGATTTAAGTTATTAGCTCCCTGAAATACATTGATATTAGTGATTTCTTTTGTTCCCAAATCGATTATTGCCATATTCATCGGAATATCCACACTTCTGGAGTCCGATTGAAGTGACACGCGGTCTGTACTAAATACAATTCGCTTTCCGTCACGCGAAAAGCTAGGTTGGTAATCTGAATATCCGTCGTTTGTCAGTTGCTTAAGTTGTTTTGCTGCGATGTTATAGAGATAAATATCGCTGTAGCCGTTCTTCAATCCCGAAAACGCAACGGTTTCTCCATCGGGCGACCACGCGATGTTGGCAAACTCAGTAATGTCACCCATCGCTGCCAACACCAATTCCCTGCCTGTTTCCACATCGACGACCATCAGTTTGCTTTTGCCCCGGCTGAACACGCTGAAGGCGAACTTGCGGCTGTCAGGAGAAAATGCACCGGAAGATTCGATAAAGCTATATTCATCGATATCTTCATTAGTCAGTTTACTGCTTAGCTTGCGAATATTTCCACCTGTGTGGGCATCAGCCAGAAACAAGTCAATGCTGAATAGATTTTTTTCAGACAAAAATGCCATATGTTTCCCATCGGGGGAGATTGCTGGGGACACATTCATACGCCCGGAATTGCTGCTGTTGATAACCGATCGTCCCACCGGCGTCACCGCGGTATCAACGGGCAAACTGCTATACGCGTTTTCCATGGTATTTCTCCACAGATTGGAAAGTGTTTGCGCATCATACCCAAATACACGTCTGATGCCCAATTCGTATCCATACATGGCAGTGGCTTTGAACAATGGCATAATAACGGTATCTCCATACGTGGATCCGAGATATGCCCAAAAAGCCTGCCCGTAACGATATGGGAAATATTGGTTCGGATTTTCAGTCATCGCACGCAACGACGGTATGTTATGGTTCAGATAAGCATCGCGCATCCACATTGCCGTAAATGCATCTTTCTTTCCGATAGAAAAATACTCGGCCATTCCCTCCACCATCCACAATGGAATATTTCCGATATTTTCCAAGCGCGTGGAGTCCCCACCTTCGATCAAGACCCTATATTGGAAAGCATGCACCAACTCGTGCCCCAGCACATGTCGGGTTTGGTGATTGATCTGCATCACCGGAAAGACGACCCGATTTTTGAAGGCTTCCGTAACCCCACCGGTTCCCACACTTATTTCACCTTGTATCGCCGTGGTTTGCTGGAATTCTGGATGGTTACTATATAAAATAAGTGGATTTTTCCTTGAGAAAGTATCCCTGAACACTTGCTGATGCAACTCATACCACACTTCTGCGTCTTTGGCGATCCACCTAACCATCGAATCATTTTGAAGGTAATAATGGAGATTGAAGTGTGGCGTTTCATACACTTTGAATTTAAGGGATTTATACCGCATTTTATTTTGACCAAAATATTGGGCATGGACGTTCACTGCGGTTAAGCTGACGATCATAAGACCAAAGACATTCAACGCAACAAGCCGGACAAATCGATTAAGGTAAGTCATGGAAAATGGGTGTATAATACTTTGTAAAATTAGAACGAATATCGGTGAAAAAGTTTAATTACTGGCAACATATTATTTTTCGTTATTTTCATCTATTTTTTATTAGCTGATGAGAGCTCGAGTAAATAACCGAGCTTGCGAGCTCATCGAAGATAATCATTTCCTTGTGTGTCACTCGGTTCTATTTTCTGGCGGTGTTGGTGCAACAATTTCCAATTGTTTTTCGATCTCCTCGATATCTGTGGGTATCTCCAATGGCGTGTCAGGTAGACGGAGCGGCGCAAGGCTGTCCAGCGACAGACTATCCGGACGCGGCGTACGGGGGCTTGGGCAATTATACTTCCGGGTTATCGCCACGGTTGCATCAGGAAATGGGCCGTATCCATACGCGAGCGAATCGTCGTGATAAACACGCTCCATAAATCTTCCAAATACGGGCAAAGCCGTACGGGAACCCTCACCGGTCTGTGAATTTCTAAAATGGATGCTCCGTTCGTCGCAGCCGATCCAGACGCCAGTAACCAGATCTTTTGTTACCCCCATGTACCATCCATCAACATAATCGGAAGAAGTTCCCGTTTTACCTCCAATCTGGTTATTATTTTTCCACAGATCCCATTCCCACAACCCTTGGGATGTGCCTTCGGGCTCTTCCATACTTCCCCGAAGCATGTACCCCATCAACCAGGCAACTTCTTCGCTGATAGCCTGTGAAGCAGTTGTTTTAAATGTAGCTACTGTTTTCCCATGATAATCTACTATTTTCGAAACGAGTACCGGCTCAACACGTCTCCCTCTATTCATAAACGTGGCATAGGCATTTACCATTTCAAACACGCTAACATCATTGGATCCCAAGCTTACGGAAGGGACGGAAGCCAACGGGCTGGTTATCCCACAACGGTGGGCGGCATCGACCACCTTGTCCCACCCTACTTCTTCGGTTATCTGTGCAGTGATTGAATTGACAGACCGCCCCATAGCCCAGCGAAGAGACATTTCCCGGCCACTGAATACCCAGTCTGCATTTTTAGGTTCCCAGATTTTCTCTTCCCCATTTTCCGTGTAAACAATGCGCACAAATTTATCCGTATACTTATCGCAAGGGGACTTCCCCGCTTCCAATGCTGCTAGATAGGCAAATGGTTTGAAGGTAGAACCGGCTTGGCGTTTGGATTGAAAAACGTGGTCATATTTGTAATAATGGTGGTTAATTCCGCCCACCCAAGCTTTGATTTCGCCGTTGTATGGATCCATAGACATTAATCCTGCGTTGAGCATTGTGGCATAATGCGCCAACGAATCCAACGTCGAATAGTGTACTTCCTTAGGTCCCTCCCAGGTAAATACTTCCATCGTCTTGGGGAGATTCAGGTAGTAGTATATGCTGTCGCGGTTATCCGCGTACTTCTCTACCAACTGCTGATAGTAGGGTGTCCGTTCAGCTAATTTCTCCAAAAAGCCATCGATCACATTGCCTTCGGCATCCCGCCAGGGTTGCTCGCCCTGCCAGGCATTTTCCAGCCGTTGCTGCAAGGGTTTCATTTGTTCGGACACGGCATCTTCGGCATGCTGCTGTACGCGTGAATCGATGGTTGTATAAATCTTCAGGCCATCGACGTAAATATCATATCCGTTCTCTTCGCACCAAGAAACAAGCCACCGTTCGACTGCCGTACGCAAATAGGAATCACCGCTACCCAGCTCGTCAATTTCCCCTGGCCGCAGTCCCAACGCAGCATTTTTGGCATCATTATATGTTGTATCGGAAAGAAAACCAGCTTTATGCATTTGGGTGAGCACAACATTACGCCGTTCCTGCGACCGGTCAGGATTGCGAATTGGATTATAGAGCGTAGTCCCTTTTAACATGCCAATAAGCACTGCTGCTTCAGCGGCAGTTAAGTCTCCGGCCTCCTTACTGAAATATCGACGGGCCACCGTTTTTATTCCGTAGGCATTATTACTGAACGACACTGTGTTCAGGTACATGGTGATAATCTCTTTTTTGGTGTATTGGCTCTCAAGTTTATAGGCTGTCATCCATTCTTTAAACTTGACTACCAAAATATGGACTCCGGGTATTTCTCCCAACAGCCCAACCGATTGGTTATACCGGGTCCGGTAAAGATTCTTTGCCAGTTGCTGGGTAATGGTACTGCCGCCCCTCCGATCACCCTGTGCAGTAGAGACAATACTTGAAAAGATGGCCCAGAAATCCACTCCATGATGCTTGAAAAAGCGGATGTCTTCGGTTGCAATCAATGCGTTGACAACATCCGGCGAAATGCTGTCGTAGGGTACCGGCGATCGGTCTTCTTCGAAATACCGACCGATAAGAACACTATCAGCGGTATACACTTCAGATGCGATGCTTTGGATGGGTTTGCTAATATCCCTGGATGTTGGGGAATAGCCAAATAGCCACAAGAAATTTACCTCCACCGCACATATAAGCATTATCAAGGAATAAATAATGATAACAGCATAGCGTATGTAACGATTGCGTATTTCCTTAAACATCCGGTAAAGATGAAGAAATGTTTTGACATACTATACGGTTGGCCAACAGTTTGTGCTACAATTTCATTGTATTATTTCTATAAAATCTTATTTTGCAACCTGTTTACTTTCACTCATTCTTTATGGCAAATGTCATTGAAAAATTTGGTGTGACGTCCGGAGAGTCATTTAATCTGGAAAATTACAAAACGGACGACTCTGGATCCATGGAAAAAAAAGAAGCATTAGCTGATTTGACGGATTTTCAAGCCGAGCTCAACGAGTATCAGGAGCGGCTGTATGCCGAAGATTCCCAAAGCTTATTGATCATTCTTCAAGCCATGGACGCTGCGGGCAAAGACAGCGCCATCGAACACGTCATGAGCGGCGTCAATCCGCAGGGATGCCAGGTATTTAGTTTCAAGCAGCCTACCAGCAACGATTACGAACATGATTTCCTCTGGCGACATTACAAAGCGCTGCCTGAAAGAGGGCGCATCGGTATCCATAACCGATCACATTATGAATATGTACTGGTATGTAAGGTGCACCCCGAGTACAACCTATCCGAACGGATCCCGGGCTACCGGAATGTGGCTGATTTCGATACAGACTTTTGGGAAAATCGCTTCGAGAGCATCCGTCAGTTTGAGGCACATTTGCACCGCAATGGCACCAAAATTATCAAATTTTTTCTTCACGTATCCAAAGAAGAGCAAAAGAAGCGTTTTCTTGATCGTATCGAAGACAAATACAAGAATTGGAAATTTTCCGCAACCGATGTGGAAGAACGCTCTCATTGGAACGATTATATGAACGCGTATGAAACTGCCATCGCCGCCACAGCAACCCCAGCTTCGCCCTGGTACATCATTCCGGCCGACAAAAAATGGTTCGCCCGGTATGCTGTTGGGAAAATTATCGTGGAAACGCTGGCACAAATGGAACCTGAATTCCCGGAGTTACCTGAAGGCCAAAAAAAGAAATTGAAATCTTATAAACAAAAACTTCAGGAGGAATGATTAGAAATGCTTTTTGTTCTCGCTGATATTCTCCTGGTCCCAACGGACATCCCTGCGTTGGGGTTCACTACGGATCGGACAATCCTTGAGACGGCAATAATGGCAACAGGTAGGGATACAGGGATCTGCATGAACAAATAACTCTGTATTTGCATGTAAATTATTATTAATCAACCGATCAAATGCCGATACCTCGTCATGTACTTTATTTAGATTATAGTAATTGGGTAACGTAACATGGCAATCGATATGCAATTCATGGCCATAACGTTGCACACGCAGGTTGTGCACATCAATCCAATCATCTTTCCGGTTTTTCTGTAAAATGTGTGCGACCTTCTCTACCAGCTCAGCATCTGATTCATCCATTAATCCTCCAATGGATTTCCGAAGCAATTTATAGCCACTGAATAGGATAAACGCACCCAGTCCCAAAGATAAGACCGTATCAATCCAAACCCACCCGGTGTAATACATGATGATAAGCCCAGCCAGCAATCCCACGGTACTATACGCATCGGTCTGCAAGTGTTTTCCATCGGCATGCAACGTCAGCGAATTCAAGTGATCACTCTGCTTCACCATATAGGTGCCGAGCACAAAATTGACCACACCGGTGAACGCGATCAGTCCGATTCCTTCCAGCAGGTTGCCCAGCGTCTCAGGAAAAAACAGGTTATATACCGCCTTGCCAAGAATCAGCACCCCGGCGATAAAAATCAGTCCCCCTTCCAGAAAAACGGAAAAGAATTCAACTTTCCCATGTCCATATGGGTGATTTTGGTCTTTTGGACGGGCAGCAAGGTGAATGCTGTAAAACGCAAACCCGGAAGCTACCACATTCACGATGCTTTCCATCGCATCGGTTAATATGGCATTGGAACTGGTAAGCAAATAGGCGGCGAATTTCACAAGCATCAGCAAAATGCCTGCAACTAATGCAAACCGAATGATATTTTTCTGCTTGTTCAAATCCCAGCGGTAATCGGACAAAGGTAATAATTCAACTAGTAATTGAGGTTTTTTAAATCCGGAAAAATTGGAGAATGTCACAAATTTACCTAGTTTTGCGCACCATGAGTACACCATCTATTCTTTCGGAACGGATAAACAACCTCTCCGAATCGGCAACCCTGAAAATGACCAAATTAGGCCGCGAATTGGCGGCTAAAGGCATCAACGTAATCAGTCTCAGCGTAGGAGAGCCTGATTTTAATACGCCCGAGCATGTAAAGCACGCTGCCAAGCAAGCGCTTGATGATAATTATACCCGATATTCTCCAGTACCGGGTTATCCCGAACTGCGGAAGGCCATCGTTGCCAAGCTAAAAAATGAAAATGGACTGGATTACGATATCTCCCAAATTGTGGTTTCCACAGGAGCGAAACAATCGCTATCCAATACCATCCTAACGCTGGTTAATCCCGGTGACGAAGTGATTATCCCAACTCCCTATTGGGTTTCTTATTCAGAAATGGTCACGCTCGCCGAGGGCAAATCGGTGTTTATCAATGCAACCATTGACAGCGACTTTAAAATCACGCCCGAAGAACTCGAAGCAGCTATTACCCCCAAAAGTAAGTTATTCATGTTTTCTTCGCCATGCAACCCCACGGGCAGTGTCTACACCAAGGATGAATTGGAAGGATTGGTGCGTGTGTTTGAGAAACATCCGGATATTTATATCATTTCCGACGAAATCTACGAACACATCAATTTTATCGGCAAGCACGAATCCATTGCGCAATTTGATAGCATCAGGGATCGCGTGATCGTCATCAATGGATTCTCGAAAGCATTTGCCATGACCGGTTGGCGCCTTGGCTATCTTGCTGCCAACAAAGAGATTGCAGCTGCCAACGACAAACTGCAGGGGCAGACCACATCGGGTACCTGTTCCATCGCACAACGCGCGGGTATTGCAGCACTCGAACAGGGATTGGATACCGTGCTGGAAATGAAGGACGCTTTCGAGCGGCGCCGTGAACTGGTCTATAACTTATTGAAAGATATTCCGGGCGTGAAGACCAACCTTCCGCAAGGTGCCTTTTACTTTTTCCCCGATATCAGTTCTTTCTTTGGGAAAAAAGACCCGCAGGGGAATGTTATCAAAGATTCGGCAGACCTCGCACTGTATCTGCTCAATGAGGCCCATGTGGCTACCGTCGGCGGCGACTCCTTTGGCAATAACAATTACATACGGCTGTCTTATGCAGCCTCGGATGAAAGCCTCAAAGAGGCGCTACGAAGAATTAAAGACGCTTTAGGAAAACTTAAATAAACCGGGAAATCCCCGGTTTATTTTGTCACTTGCTTCGTATGGCCTCCACCGGATCCATGCGGGCAGCCATAGCTGCAGGAATGATGCCGGCTATGAGACCTATCAGCGTAGAAAGGAATACGGTAAGTATTACCATCGAAACATTAACGACGATGGCCAAGTCAAATATAAATTTGACTAGCAGTGTAAGAAGGTAAACAAAAGAAAGCCCCATCAAGCCCCCAATGAGGCACAGTGCAATCGCTTCGATAAGAAATTGGGATAAAATAAAATAGTTTTTAGCTCCAAGAGATTTCTGGATGCCAATAATATGTGTGCGTTCTTTAACCGACACAAACATGATATTCGCAATCCCAAAACCGCCAACCAGGATGGAAAAGGCGCCTATCACGCCACCTGCAATATTGATGACCTTAAACATCGAATCCAATTGTGCCGTGATGATGGTGGTTTTATTCAATGAAAAATCGTCTTCCTGTTGTGGTGCCAATCGATGAATAGACCGCATCACGCCGCGCAATTCACTTTCGGCTTCTTCCAACGAAACATTAGGCAACGCACTTACCATGATGACGGGCCCATAACGCCTGATATTGATTAAGTTACGTCCCAGATTTAAGGGAATCATGATGACATTATCCATCGACACGTCGAAAATCATTCCTTCCCCTTCTTCTTTAAAAACACCAATAACGGTGATCTTCCTGCCCAATACTTTCAGCGATTTGCCGATCGGATCCATATTGGGAAATAATCCTTCAGCAATAGTTGCCCCAATAACGGCGACAGTACTTCCCCTATTCGATTCCGATTCCGAGAAATACCTACCCTCCACAATTTCCAGGTCGCGGATGTTGTAAAGTTCATGTGAAGTAGCAGTAACCGTAATGCCCGAAACATTATTATTGAGATATTGTGCCGTCCGGTTTCCAATATCAATTGAAAACGAAATTGCCTCTGCAGAGGTCATCCTTGATTTCAGCGATTCGTAGTCGCGGAGTGTAGGCTCGGGGCGGTTTACATACTTCCACCATGGAAAATCGGGTCCTCCATCCCAAGGCCATTTCATAACGTAGATTGTTTTACTGCCCAGTTTTTCGACACTATTTTCCAAATTTGCCCGCAATGTATCAACCGCCGAAAATACCCCAATAATAATCAAAATACCGATTGTCACCCCTAAAAGCGACAACAATGTCCGGGTACGGTTTTCCCGAAGCGCAGAAAACGCAAATCCGAAACTTTCGCCAATCAATCGCAGGAATAATAACATATATCACATAGACGGATGATCCCATCATTAGTTACAAACTAAGATAAAGTATTTTGTGCAGATAATAAAGCAACGGAAACAACATTATAATAATAAATAATTTCATAACTTTGCACGCTAATTTATACGTATGGACATACATAAAATGTCCCATCTTAAAATTTCACGTCAACAATGAAGCTATCACAGTTTAAGTTCAATTTGCCTGAATCCTTGATTGCCAACGAACCAACCGAAAGCCGCGATGAATCCCGGTTGATGGTGCTCGACCGCAAAACCGGCAAAATCGAACATAAAATATTTAAGGACATCCTGAATTATTTTGACGACAAGGATGTCATGATTTTAAACAATACCAAGGTATTTCCGGCCCGTATGTATGGGAATAAGGAAAAAACCGGTGCCACCATCGAGGTATTTCTACTCCGTGAGTTAAATAAAGAACTACGCCTTTGGGATGTACTCGTGGATCCCGCCCGCAAAATACGTGTGGGTAATAAGTTGTATTTCGGCGACGATGATTTGCTGGTAGCCGAAGTAGTGGATAATACTACTTCACGTGGCCGCACCATCCGCTTCCTTTTTGATGGAACGGACGAGGAGTTCCGACGGAACATCGAAATTCTCGGCGAAACACCACTTCCAAAATACATCAAACGCAAAGCGACGCCCGAAGACAAATTCCGATACCAAACCATATTTGCCAAGCATGAAGGCGCGGTAGCGGCCCCAACTGCCGGTTTGCATTTCAGCCGGGAACTGATGAAACGGCTGGAGCTAAAGGGAGTAGAATTTGCCGAAATCACTCTTCACGTAGGTTTGGGAACCTTTAGACAGGTTGAAGTAGAAGATCTTACCAAACACAAAATGGATTCGGAGCAATTTATCATTCCGGAAGAATCGGCTACGATGGTAAATAAAGCGATTGACGCAAAACGACGGGTATGCGCTGTGGGTACTACGTCCATGCGAGCCATCGAGTCATCGGTTTCTGCAGACAAACATTTGAAACCTGCAAACGAGTGGACCAGTAAGTTCATCTATCCTCCCTACGAATTCAGCATCGCCAACACCATGGTCACTAATTTTCATACACCCGAATCGACCTTGTTAGTAATGATTGCGGCATTTGGTGGGTACGAACATGTGATGAATGCTTACGAAATTGCCGTAAAAGAAAAATACCGATTTTATAGTTACGGCGACGCCATGCTAATTATTTAAGCATCGCAGGCATATGAATTATGCAATCATTGTGGGCGGTGGGGTCGGCACCCGTATGGGCGCAGCTATACCGAAACAGTTTTTGCCATTGAATGGCATACCGGTGATGATGCATACAATCCGTGCCTTTCACCATAGCAGACATTCTCCGCAAATCATTGTTGTCATTCCCTCGGCTCAACACAGTCGTTGGTCAGAACTCTGTGAAAAACACAACTTTCATATTTCGCATATTCTGGCAAGCGGTGGCCACAGCCGATTTGAAAGTGTCAGGAGTGGTTTAGCAGCCGTACAGTCCAATTGCGCAAATCTTTCTCAAAGCCTTATTGCGGTACATGATGCGGTTCGGCCGTTGGTTTCCACGGATTTGATAGATGCTACATTCGACCAAGCCGCTCGCACCGGCGCGGCAGCCCTGGCCGTCCAAAGCACCAATTCAGTGCGGCTAACGAGTAACAATGGTTTAAAAAACAATGCATATCCGAGGCAACAGGTTTATCTCATGCAAACGCCTCAAACCTTTAATGGGCTCATCCTGTCGGAGTCTTATCAACTGGATGAAGACCAGTCATTTACAGATGATGCATCGGTAGTCGAAAAAAAAGGGTATCCCGTCACATTGGTGGACGGGGATACCCGTAATGTCAAAATCACCTTCCCCGAAGATTTACGTATCGCAGCAATCCTATCAGGCGGTGCCGACTTAAGCAGCACTTCGAATGACGCGCAATAGAATAGCGATGATAGCGATAACCAGCAGAATATGAATAACTCCGCCTGTATAATATCCACCAAAATAACTGATCGCCCAGGCGATAACTAAAATAACAGCGATAACATAAAGCAAATTTCCCATGACTACAAAGGTTAAGTGTAACTATTGATTTATATAAAATTAACAATCAATAATGACAACATCCTTTCCACGAAAAAGTTTTAGATAGCTTTAATGTTTACCGATTCATATCCAATACGAGTCCGTCATACGCCAGCGAAATTCCTTTGGGTAGCTTCCGCTCTACCTCCTTGTGAAGCCCAAGTTTGTGACTTATATGTGTGAAATATGTCTGTGCCGCTCCAACGCGCTGCGCAAAAGCTATGGCTTCATCTAGGGTAAAATGGGAAATATGAGGCTCTTGCTGCAATGCGTTGACGACTAATATCTTCGTTCCGACGATTTTTTTAATTTCTGCCTCACTTACCGTCTTTGCATCCGTTATGTATGTAAAATCCCCTAACCGGAAACCCAACACAGGCATCATATAATGCATCACCTCTATCGGAATAATTTTAACACCAAATAAAAAAAAAGGCGAAAGCGTTATCTCATGAAGCTCCAATTGGGGAATACCCGGATATTTCTTCGCCGTAAATGCGTAGTAAAATTCACGTCTCAGTGCCTCGTGTACTTCACGAGCGCCATAAATATCAATCGCGCCACCTTGTTGCCTATTGAACGCTCTGACGTCATCCAAGCCGGCTATGTGATCCTTATGTGAATGGGTAAAGAGGATCGCATCCAAATGATCAACCTGCTCACGCAACATTTGATACCGAAAATCCGGACCTGTGTCGATCACCATATTTTTATCCGCCAGTTGCAGCAATACCGATGAGCGAAGACGCTTGTCTCGTGCATCCGAAGACCTACACACCTCGCAATTGCAAGCAATTACAGGAATACCCTGTGACGTTCCCGTTCCTAAAAATTTTATGATCAAATCGCTAGTTTGGTTTGTTTGATACTTCGTAAAAATTGCCGTTGCTTCTCGTCCAATGTACCTCCATCCAACGGTATATCGCGTAATATACTCACCAACGCTCCGATTTTCATTTCCAGGTTTGAAAACCGGTTAACAACCACAACCCTGTTACTTTGCAACACACATGCACCCGTCTTGAAATTACCTTTCTCATACCTTACCCGGTAACCGAGATCTTTTAACAAAGATTCCAGTTTCTCCAAGCTATGTTGTGTATTAGATAGCAATGACGTTTTATTTTCGTGCCAAAATACGATTCATCCAATAAAATCACAACACTGTTTTATCCACAGCGTTCGAGTTTATATTTCCATAGATCCTGCATAAATCCCAATCCATAGGCAATTAATTGGACGTATGCCGCAACCATGCTCAGTAAAGCCACTTGGATACTACGGGTTTTCACCAACGAATGGCATAAAATAAGGAACGTATACACAATGAGTAATATATCACCTAGCTGCGCCAAACCAACGATGTAATCATCAGCGACGGGCATCCCCAATATCCACAAGCCATTGAGCAGTATCAAAATCAACAAAAAGCAGGCAAATGCTGCGGGAAAAAAGTGAACAAGTTTTAATTCTCCCGGAAAATGTTTGTAAATATTGACACGGGCCCGGCCGAAAAAATGAAGCTGCTTGTAAAACTGCCTAAAATCCGTGCGTCGTTTGTGGTACACCACGGCATCGGGAATCAGACCGATTTTAAATCCAGAAGCCTGAATTCGGATACTGTATTCAATATCTTCCCCCAGCCGTGTAAGCTTAAAACCTCCTATCTGCTCCCAAACTTTCCGCGACACGCCCATGTTAAAACTACGTGGGTGAAACGTACCAATATGTTTTTTATTACCTCGAATTCCACCAGTGGTAAAAGGCGAAGTCATTGAATAGCTAATAGCCTGCTGTACCGGGGTAAACGTTTCATGGGCAGCATCCGGTCCACCGTATGCATCCAACGGCATTTTTTTTAGGGAGGCAGCTACAATCGAGAGGTAATCAGGCGGAATCAGGCAATCCGAATCGAAGATAACAAAGTAGTCGCCCCTCGCCCGTTCAAAACCGAAGTTCCGCGTAAATCCCTGACCTTCATTTGGCTTTACATAGTAATAAACATCCAGGCGATCTCGATATCGCTCTACAATCGTCTTCGCATTGTGGACTGAACCATCCTCAATGACCAACACTTCAAATGGTTGATAGGTCTGTCTGGTCAAACTATCCAACAACTCATCGATCTCCTGTGGACGGTTATACAGGGGAATAATAAGGGAAAAAAAAATCGATTGCCTGGCCATTAAATGACTTTCTCAATCTGATAGTTATTACGCTCGGCACTGCTTCGTGAAACCAGTTCAGCAATAAAACCGGTCAGAAATAGCTGAGTTCCGATAACAATCGCTATCAGTGCAAAGAAAAAAAGCGGTTGTTCGGTTACGTTACGATAGGGACTTTGGTTGGCTATGCTAACCAATTTTTCAACAATAAGCCATATAGCGATGATGAAACCGGCGAGGAAACTCAATACGCCCATCGTGCCGAAAAAATGCATCGGGCGTTTTCCAAATTTACCAACAAAAAAAATGGACAATAAATCCAAAAAACCTTTCATAAACCTTCCGGGTCCAAACTTGGTCTTCCCGTATTTACGCGGATAGTGCTGCACTACCTGTTCGTCTATTCGCTTAAATCCTGCCCACTTGGCAATGACCGGAATATAACGGTGCATTTCACCGTACACCTCAATACTTTTCACCACTTCTTTTTTATAAGCTTTCAGTCCACAGTTGAAGTCATGGAGATTATGGATGCCAGACATACCCCGGGTTACCGAATTAAAAAGCTTGGTGGGAATAGTTTTGCTGGGAGGATCATGCCGCTGCCGTTTCCATCCGGATACGAGATCAAAATCCTCTTGAACAATGCGTCGGTACAGCTCAGGTATCTCATCGGGACTATCCTGTAAATCTGCATCCATGGTGATGACCACATCGCCCTGGGCGGCAGCAAATCCTACATTGAGTGCCGCGGACTTTCCGTAATTCCGCCGAAATTTTACCGCCGTTATTTTGGGATTCATGGCTTTCAGCCCTTCGATAGCCATCCACGATCCGTCGGTACTGCCATCGTCCACCAGAATGATTTCGTAGCTGAACCGATGATCATCCATTACTTGCCTGATCCACGCCGTGAGTTCCGGCAGCGAATCAACCTCGTTATACAGGGGGATGACAACAGAGATATCCATCAGGGGTTACTCCTCCTCCACCGGCGCAAACACCGGTGGATTCCGTTTGAAAATAGCCGCAAAAATTAACGCGCCGATGAAATAAAAAATAGCACCAAGAGCCAGACCCTTTACGACATCCATAAAACCGGGATTGACTTGCTTTTCAATATTTTTCTCCGCTTCTTCAATGATTTTGTCGATCTGTTCCTGATCGGAACTGAATGTCTCCGCTACGCGCGTAGTCGCATTTAGCGATATTTCGCGCATCGTATCCGCGTAACTCGGTTCGATCCATTTAGCAAATGCCGTGGTAAATAGGGTGACCACTACGACCTGTACCATAAACATGAGGAAGATATTGCCCAATGCCTCCCGAAATGACCAGTACCCACCTATTTTTTTCCGTAAATCAAGCGTGAAATAAATTGCCAAACCTATGGCAATGGCGAGTTGGATAAATCCGTACGCAAAATTACCCATCAAAGAAGGTGAAGCGTAATACACCATTAGAAAAATGATGATGTTGATAAGTGCCCAAATCAACGCATTATTAATCGCAACTTTCTTTGCGTTTGCGGTGTCTAGATTTGTTGTTGTCATGGTTATGTGTTTTAATTAATGATTATAGGCAACTAACAGCTGGTATACTGCTCCTTCAAAGCCCGGGTTTGCACTGTGACGGAGATACGTTTTCAACTCTTCGGCTGTAGGGCGTTGCTCATAAAAGAATCCCATTATTGGATAAAATAGTTCAGCCAACTCCTGATCTGCCGAAATCTTTTGGGCAATCTTAGCGATTTCACCGTAAGAGCTGTCTGTCAGAATCTGATGAGCAATCACCGGTTCATAAATACGGTGTTCATCTTGAAATTCATCTTCATCTACTAACAGAAATTCCTTAAGATAATCATCAAGCTGAGGTTCAAGCTGTTCATCGGCACATTCCCGCAGATAAAGCAACACATTCAGCAATTCCGTTCCCCGATCAATGGTCTGGTTCTCAATACTTTCCCATTCTTCCGATTCCAGGTAATCTCCTTCTAACTTTTCTACGTCGGCAGCAAAGAAATTCAGCAGCAACAAGTCAAACGCGATTTCCCTCAATTCCTCAAACCGAGGCTGATCGTCAAATGCCTGATCCATCAACGAGACTTTATCCAAATACGCGGCATCGCCTGCAAAAATTTCGGCAAGCTGGCGTAGCAATCCGTTACCATCGATCTGCTCTATTGAGCTGTATGATTGTATGCAAGCTTCAAGCGCCCTCGCTATATAGATATCCATGGTTATTGTGTGTTTATAATTTGACGTTTGTTGACAACCATTGTTACTTTTCCCTTCAACTCGCTTCCCATCAGCGGACTATTAATTGATTTAGAGCGATTGGTCTCGGTATCGAATCGCCATTTTTTTCCGGTATCCAGCAGAGTAAAATTAGCTGGAGCTTGCTCCTTGAATTCCGGCAGCGGAAGTCCCAGCACACGTCGTGGCCCAAGAGCCAATTTATCAACAAGTTGATCTATCGTCAATCCCGCCTCGAGTACCAACGGGAGTAATGTTTGCAAGCCGATTACCCCATCAGCTGCGATCTGATACTCGACATTTTTATATTCCACTTCATGGGGGGTGTGCTGCGAAACAATGGCATCAATGGTTCCGTCGTTTAACCCTTCAAGCAATGCGCTTACATCAGCCTGCGTCCGCAAAGGCGGGCTAACTTTATAGTTGCTATCGAAGCCGGCGATCAGTTCGTCCGTCATGACCAAATGATGAGCAGCTACATCACACGTTACTTTTATACCACTTGCTTTGGCGTTTCGGATAAGAGCTACACTTTCAGCGGTGCTGATCGTGGTAAAATGTATAGGCGCATCGTTGTACTCCGCAAGGTATAAGTCGCGCGCGACCATCAGCGCTTCGGCAAGATTAGGATTTCCCTTCATCCCGAGATACGTACTTGTTGGCCCTTCGTTCATCTTACCTCCCGCCGCTACCGAAACATCTTCGGGGCTCGAAATGATGAGGCCTCCAAACCCCTTGCTATATAGCAATGCTCGGCTCATCAATCCTCCCTGCTGTAGCGGTCTATCTCCATCGCAGAATGCCACGGCGCCCGCCAGCTTCATATCATACAGCTCGGCCAGCTCTCTCCCCTCTCGCTGCTTGCTAATTGCACCAATGGGATGCACATCAATTGGCAACGGTGCAGACCGATTCACAATCAATGCCACTTCCGATCGGCTATGTACCGGTGGGTGTGTATTGGGTTGGACCGCTACTCCCGTTACCCCTCCTGCAAGGGCTGCCGCAGAACCCGATAAGATATCTTCTTTCGTTTCTAAACCCGGTTCGCCAAAATTGACGTTCATATCAAAAAATCCGGGCACTAAATATTGACCCTTTGCATCGAAAACATCAAGATGATCTTTGCCTCTTTCGATTTGCTTCGCAATCTTAGTAATTACTCCTTTGTTTAACAAAACATCCAGTTCTTTACCGTGAAAAGGTGTATTGGGAAAGATAATCCTGGCCGACTTGATGAGTAAGTTATCCATGTATGTAATAAGACGAAAAAGGTTCTAATAAGACCGGAAAGTTGATTTTTAATGGAACTACGGTAGCGTATGCATTCATTAACCAACAAAAGTACAAAATCAATAGCAATGCAACTATTTATTTTTGAAATTACGGATTTCCCCATTCGTATCCGCCCGATTCCAGCCCTGCCAACTCCAGTACCCGGTCGATCACCGTGGCCGCTAATGCCTCGAAATTAGGAGGCAGGCTATAAAACGAGGGACTCGCAGGACAGATCACGCCACCTGCATCGGTAATTACCTGCATATTCCGTAAATGGATGCTACTCAACGGAGTCTCCCTGGGAACCAGGATAAGTCTCCGACGCTCTTTCAAAATGACGTCTGCCGCCCGACTGGTCAGGTCAGACGAAATTCCTCCGGCAATCCTCGCCAATGTCCCCATCGAACAGGGGCACACAATCATGGTATCAAATTTTGCAGATCCAGAAGCAAACGGTGCATAGAAATTATTCTTTTCATAAAATGTAAAAGGGTACTTAGAATAATCTTCATTACCCAATTCAAACTTCCAGACGTCTTTTGCATTATCAGACATCACCACTCCCACCGCATCTAATCGATGCTGGAAAGCCAACAGCTTATCAAGCAGCACTTTGGCGTAAATGGAACCACTTGCCCCGGTTATGGCGACGACGATTTTCTTTGGCATATCTCTGAATATCTGCCAAACTTAGGCAACTCACGTTTCAAATGCAAGTCACCGCGAGCGGATTTCCTTTCGCATAAAGGAAACATAGGACAACGCAAAGCACACCACCGTAGCCGCTATCAATCCCGTCAATTGCGGCCATACAATCAACAGACTCTGTCCCAGTGGCAAGGGACTGGGTATGGCACCGTACGCTTGTTCCATGGTCAGCGGCCCCAAGCTCCTAACCGAAGGCACCAGCAATGTGGTCGTGGCATCCGTATACAACTGACTGGGTATTACGCGCATCAGGTTCATGATAAACTGCTGGTAGCCAATAAGCTGCTGGGGTAAAGCCGCCTCGGAAGGCATCAGCGCCCGAGCAACCATGTTGACAATTAGTTGATAAAAGATCGTAAAGAACAGCCATACAGCGATCGCAGTCAGCGCTGATGTAGCCGCTTGTCGAAAGCGAATGGACAAAAAAACCGATAGGTTTAACCAAAACGCCACATACAGTATGCTTAATAACAGAAAGCATACAATCCTGAAAAACTCTTCTACCGTGGGTGGTATGCCGATGATAAACATCCCGAATCCCATCACTAAAAAGCCCAATGCGAAAAACAGTACACCAATAACGGTGAGCGCCGCAATGAATTTAGCATTAATCAGGTAGTCACGATGGATGGGTTGAGCCACAATACGGCTTAGTGTGCCTGAGTTTTGCTCGGAGTTGATGGCATCAAAACCCAGCCCAATGCCCAGCAGAGGCCCGAGGAACCCCACAAAAACATGAAATGGAGGCAGCGAACCATCCGACAGCGTAAAGAGCTTCAAAAAGAAAAAAGGATCGTCCGAGTCTCCGGCCTTCCGGGTTTCATCCACCAAGCTCGTTATGGAAGTATATAAAGATCCAAAACACGTCAACAGAATGAGAAACAGTAAAACATTGAAGCGCCAGCTGCGTACATGATCCGAGATTTCCTTCTGGACAATTACCCAAAACGGGTGGCTGACGGCTAACATCCTTCGCTCCTGTTGCTTTTTTGTATAGCGATCTATCGCTGCGATTACCCCCGCAGCCCAGGGCTTTTCCTTGAATTGGCGAACGGCATTATGCAGTTTTTCCATAGACCTCCCCTCCTTCGAAATACTTGGTATAAATGTCATCCAAGCCATATTCCCTTGTATTGAGATGTTTCAACCCCACCCCCGCATGAACGAGAATATGTGCTACTTCAGCAGTTACTTCTTGGGTGCCGCCTATGTAAATCCGCTCCTTGTCTATGCAGACAGATACGGCGCCCTCCAAATCCAGTAGCTGGGATTTTACGGTTTCCGCCATTTCCGGCGTCAAGGCTCCCTCAATACCTGCTTCAACAAGATAAGGCTCTTTATCAGAAAACAACGCTTTGGACAATTCTACCACATTCCCTTGAGCAAGCAGCTTGCCGGCGACGAATATACCCACCCGGTCACACACTTGTTGTACCTGATGGAGGTGATGAGACGAAAGTAAGACGGTGATTTGCTCCTCGCGGCTGAGGGCAACAATTAAATCGAGAAACTCACGCACACCGATGGGGTCTATTCCCAATGTGGGTTCATCCAATATAATGACTTCCGGATTTTTGACCAGTACATCCGCCAATCCCAGTCGCTGGCGCATCCCCCGTGAATATTTACCGGCTTTCTTTCCGGATGCATCCTTTAATCCAATACGTTGAAGCAACGCATCCACGCGTTGCTCCGCTTCCCTTCGGGAAAGACGGTTGAGCCTCGCCGTGTACAATAAATTTTCGCGCCCGCTCAACTGTTCGTAGAACCCTACATCATCCGGCAAATATCCTACCCGCCGTTTTACATCAATGGGATGGATCGTCGAGTCTATTCCACATACCTTCACACGGCCTGAGGTAGGCTCCGTGAGTCCGAGCATCATCAGAATGGTGGTCGACTTGCCCGCACCGTTTGGTCCGAGCAATCCAAAAATTTCACCTTTTCGAATAGACAAATCCAAGTGATCCACCGCCGCAAATTCGCCGTACTTCTTGGTAAGGCTTTCAAATTCGATAATGGATTGATTCACAGATTACCTCCTTCCGTACTTCCGGAATAAATAATACACACCGCCCAATGTGCCTAAAATGATCAAAATCCCCAGCCATCCCCACAGTAACGGCGTACGAACAGATAATCGAAACGATGCGGTTGCTGACTTCTCTGGTGTTTTGGCCTCCAGATTTACGACATAATCGCCTGCTACCGATTTTCTACTTGCTTTGATCGTGGCAAACACCTGTGCATGCTGGCCGGGTGCGATTACATCAATTTTGCTGGGTTCAAACGATACCGCCCAATCTACGGGAGCCGAAGATTTCATTTCTATATTTTTCAAGGGGGCCGACCCGGTATTTTTTACCAATAGCTCCACTTTCTCATCGCTACCGGCCGTGATGGATGTACTCAGTTTCCCTGTAGGTGTGGTCAACTCTAAGTTATAAGACCCGGTGATAACAACTTCCAATTCCAGGTTAGACGACATTCCACTGGTGGAAGCCACCACAGGCACCTTATAGCTACCTGCTCCTAGATGGTCTGGTGGATCCAACTCGATGGTGATATTCTGCGTTTGATTGGCTCCCACATTTACCGACGAAACCTGCTTGCCATTTGCCCGGAATAATGCGTTCCACCCTTGGGGCACCTGGGCGCGTAATCCATAAACCTGTTCCTCGCTCGATGGATTCCTGAGCGTGGAATTGAACGTAAATGTTGAGTTCGCCGCCCCCTCCATATTGGCCTGATCCGTGTTGAATTCCGATTTAAAGGTTCCTTGCTCGGATATTTCTACAGTCAACGGCAATTGGCTGATTCCCTTCGCTACTAATTGGAAACGATAAGTACCTTTTTCCACCCGGTAGGGTACCTGTAGTTTGAACGAAAAATTCTTTTTCTCCCGTGGTAAAACGGCGAGCTGCTCAACCGTCCACCCTCCGGATTTGAGTTCATAGGACCAACCCTCCGGCAATCCGACCACCGCTATCTCCGCCGTTCTGACACCGCTTCCGTTATTGATTACATCAACCGAATAATCGATGGATTCACCCGGAGGAACCGAAATTTTTGTATAAGGAGTGTAAAGGGTCATGCTTTGAGCAACCCCCATCCGCTGAATCCCTTTCATCGGGACCACTCCACAAAAGCACATTAATAAAATAATAACTTTAGGTAAAGTAATGGCACGTGTTAACATAACAAAACCGAACTAATTTAGAAATAAATAAGCTGTGTAGACAAAATTAGAAAATCAAGAAACCTCCAAAAATGATTTCACATTTTTTAACATTTCAGATAACATTTCGGATATTTGAGGCCTTAAACGGACCCAAACAAAAAAGGGCCGAATACAAGAATATTCGACCCTACATCTACCTATGAAAAACATGCCCTTTGGGAGGGCATTACAAAAGTACAGCTAAGATTGAGGATACAAAACATTTATTCGTTCAAAAAAAGTTTTTGTAGATGTAATACTACAAGAAAAAGAGCGGCTGCGGTTATGCAGGTTTGATTTTTTTTAGTTAATTCGTGCTGCGTAATTTAATTATTGATTAGAAGACAGATTGAAGAAATGAGCCTTAGTCAACTGGAAGAATATATTGAGACAGGCAACGGCCGTGCAATTGATGATTTGCTAAATGGCAATCCGAGCCTGAGTAAACAGAAAACAAGCCACGACATCTCCCCCCTCCTATTAGCCTGTTATTATAATAAGCCGCAAATTGTAAAAGTATTATTAAAGCATCTGGACGAACTTACGATTCATGAAGCGGCAGCAGCAGCTCAGTTGGAACAGGTTCAGGCAATGATTGAAGACCACCCGGATTTAATCGATGTGATTTCAGATCATGGATTTACACCACTGGGTTTGTCGACACATTTTGGCAACGAAGATGTTGTTCGATACCTGCTTGCAAAACACGCCGACCCAAATATTCAATCTCAGAACGGATATAATGTCTATCCATTGCATGCAGCCATCGGCGCTAACTTTGACGGCATAGCCAAGATGCTCATTGAGGCGGGTGCCGAAGTGAATGTATTGCAGACATCTCGGACCAGTCCCTTACATCTTGCGGCGCAAAACGGGAACATCGATCTCATTATACTGTTGTTAGAAAACGGTGCGCGGGTAGAAATCAAAAATGATATGGGAAAAACTGCGTCTGATTTGGCGGCGGAAAAAAGACACGTCGAAATTGCAGAAATCTTGAAGACCTAAGAATTAAAAGTCCCAAAGGCGGTGGCGCATGCGTTTGATATAATTTCGAAAATCTAATACAATGCCCGCCAAGAAGTAGAAAATAATAGGAAATCCCACGGCAAGAAACGATGTGTAGATAAAAAATAAGCGAAGCTTGGAAATGGATATGCCAAGCCGTTCTCCGATGTATGTACATACGCCGAAAGAACGCTGTTCAAAAAACAAAATAATTCGCTTTATCATCATTCGTTATACTTGATCAATTGCAGTCCTATTCCACATTCTAAACACCGCTTCCTATCGCAATAAAACGACTTCATTTGTAACAAAGCCTGCGATTCAGCGGCGTGCTCCGCCTGAATACCCAATTCCGAGAAGTGCGCTAAAACTGAATTTTTTTCTATTTTTAAACGTTCCAAAAGAGCTATAGCTCGGTAAATATACAGTTCTTTACCGATATATTTACCATAAGCAAATAAAATACCAGACACCATATTGATGAGCAGGTTATCGATGGAATGCCGTCCCAACTGGCAGCCATGTCTAGAAGAGGGTACATCAAACCGATAACGATCGTTCCAGTAAGAATTTACCGGCAACTTTTCAAACAATGCCTTCAACTGATCGGTATCCTGTGTGTCGATTAACGTGGAAAATAAATGTACCGATCGAAGATATACTGCAGCAAACTGGGCAATCCGGATTGTTGGGAAATTGCTCGGACGTGTGCGAAGAAACTTCCAAGAAGACGCATCCATGGGAGTCAGCGCGTGAAGTTGACGAAGATGACGATATTCCTGTTGTAGTTTCCAAGGATATGCATCTGCAAACAATGGATCTTCCAGCAAACCCGCCTGACCAAAAAATAGGGCTTCTATTGCTTGCGGACTATGGCGATGTCTTGCTAAAACGGTCTGAGGTAAATTTCGGGCCAGCTGCTCAAACGCCTGGGCGTTGACCTTAAATCCGAAACTGCGGGCGGCCCAAAGATAACAGGTGTCTTCCCAGCTTCCGTGTTGCTCGGCCAACAGTTCATAGATAGCAGCAATTTTATGCTCAAAACGCTCAACCAGCAAACGCGACAACCATTGTGACCGGTGAAAAGCCGGAACCCGATGAACCAGCTTTTCGCAGGGGATCCAATACATGCCGCTCATCAATTCACGATACTTCGCTAAAACATGTTTGGGAATCAGCGGTTTCAGTACAAAAGTTTCCGGAAACGTGCCATCTTCACGGCGAATGACTTTATCATCTTCATATACTACATGCAATATGACGTTATTATAAACTTTATCACGGCTATGCTGATGAGCATCCCATTCTGACGCGTGCACGTGAATCTCGACATTTCCGGCCCATTCTGTGTCCCCGATTCGTATCCGCGCAGTGAGAAAATCCGGGCCTGCATCGTTATTTTGATAGCCCCGTATCTAATATCATCAGTGTTTTTTTGACACGGTAAACAGCTGAGTGGCATGATACAGCCGGTATTTCCAAACAAAATGTAATATATCTTCTGGCAAGGTCATACATCAGGTTCATAGGTACGTACGACAAAGGTAGATATTTTATCGCTAACAGCCAACGAATGCGTAACAATCGTTCTCGATCGTGCAAAATCATTCATAATAATCAAACCAGGAAACCACGTCGGCATGGCCGAGTTCGGATTTAGCCTGTTGATTATAATCACGAACAACGCGCCCGCTTTCCATCTGAATAAGACGCGTTCCATAACGCAACGCCTCGCCAATATTGTGGGTTACCAACAACGCAGTCAGCTTATTCTCCTGTATAATCCGATCGGCGATCTCCATCACTTCCCGGGCAGATCGCGGATCCAACGCCGCGGAAGGCTCGTCAAGCAACAGCACGTCTACATCCGTCATTACCGTCATCAATAACGTAAGCGCTTGCCGCTGTCCGCCACTCAGCGTGCCCATGGGTTGAGCCAGCTTATCTTCAAGCCCCATCCCTAAAGTTGACACCTTATCGCGCACTATTTGCGTGAACGTACGATCCATTCCCAATTTCATCCACTTCCGAGATCGGCGCAAGGCTGCCATTCGGAAGTTATCCAATATGGTTAGTGATGCAGCCGTTCCAAGTAGCGGATTTTGAAAAACACGGGCTACCCATTGGCTCCGGCGGTAGTCCGGCAGCCGCTGAATTTCTTTATTATGCAATCGAATACTGCCTGTGTCTGCATAGATATTACCCGCAATCAGATTAAGCAATGTGCTTTTTCCCGAACCATTCGCGCCAACAAGTACCGTATAACTCCCTGCATTCAGTTGGAGCGTTATATCTTGCACGGCGGTCACTTCGGTGGCCTTGCCGACATTAAATACTTTGGTGATATGTTGAAGATCAAGCATCCGATATTTCTATTAATCATCGCCTACTGAGTTGCAGAATGCCGCCCATCCTTGGCAAAGCGACAATGAACAAAACCAGTAGTGAAGTCGTTAGCTTCAGTAGGTTCGCATCCACACCGACTCCAAGAGCCGCGGCCAATATCAATTGAAAAATGACAACACCAAAAAGCACACAAACTAACATGACGGAAATTGCACGGACTTTCAAAAAGTTAATTGCCGTATCTCCTATAATTACCGCACCCAAGCCACTGATGACAATACCTATCCCCATATTTATATCCGTAAACCCCTGAAATTGTGCCATTAATGATCCACTACAGGCTACCAATGCATTGGATATTGCTAGGCCGTATACTTTCATCCGCGACGTATTGACGCCTTGGGCCCGTATCATCGGTTCGCTGTCGCCCGTAGCTCGCATCGCGATACCAAAATCACTCCGAAGCAAATAGCTCATGACCAAAAATAAGATAGCCAACATGATCAGCAGCACTGACAGAGTATTGTGATCCGGACTTGCAAACACTCCAAATCCTGAAAATATATCCATGTAGCCGAGTAAAGGCATATTCGAGCGACCCAACAACACCAGGTTGACCGAATATAGCGCCGTCATCACCAATATCCCAGCTAAAAGTGCATGGATCCGAAGACGGGTATGGATCAATGCTGTGCAGCTTCCCGCCAGCGCGCCCCCGGCCAATGCCAAAAACAACGTAACTATTGCAGAGGAACCCTGGGCCAATCCCACTGCTGTAATCACCGCACCTAACGTGTAGCTCCCATCTGTGGTAATATCGGGAATATTAAAAATCTTCATGGAAAGAAAAAGGCCGATGACCAAGGGACCGAAACACATGGCCTGAATAATTGCTGCTACGTAAAAATCCATTAGGTGGTTTGATAATGATTTCGGTAATAAATATCCAGACGATCTGCACCGATACTACGACTTTCTGACACCGCAGCATGCAATGCCGGCGAGGGGATTCCGTCACCCCACGTATTGTGAGAAGTAAATATGCGAGCCTCGTCCCACAATCCGGCCTCTATAAATAGGTTAAGTGTCTTCCTCCCTCCTTCCACTATCAGCGATTGGACGTCCATCAAATATAATTGATAAAGGATCTTTTGTGGCAAGTAAAAGTCCATATCCTCCAATTCAATGTATTTAACCCCATCCGTCCAATCTGACCGGGAAGCATTGAAAACGATTGTTTCAGCACTTCCGTCAAACAGCTCCAAATCTGTTGGCACGACAAGGTGCTTATCAATCAGAATCCGTTTGGGATTTCTGCCTTTCCATTCTCGCACCGTGAGCTGCGGACGATCGGATAAGGCCGTCTTAGCTCCCACCAACACGGCATCTTCCTCACTGCGCCAACGATGCACTACCTGCTTAGCCACCGGCCCAGTTATCCAGCGTTGTGTCCCAGAAGCAGGTGCCATGTAACCATCTGCTGTTTGCGCCCATTTAAGGATAACATACGGTCGTTGATGCTGTACCCTCGTCATAAATCTACGGTTGACCCAAAGCGCTTCCCTCGCCAATACCCCTTCAACCACTTCGATACCAGCATCCCTCAACAGCTGAATGCCTTGGCCATTTACCTGGCCGAACGGATCCCTGCAGGCAATCACCACCCGGCCAACGCGGTGATCAGCCAACAGCTGGGCACAAGGAGGGGTTTTTCCATAATGTGCACAGGGTTCCAAGCTCACATACATCGTGGCAGATTTAAATAACTCGGCAGCATTATCACCATACCGCCGTTGTACATCCGCAATCACCAATGCCTCCGCGTGCGGACCGCCAAATTTTCGGTGATAATCTTCTGCTACAATATGCCCGTTGTGCACAAGCACCGCTCCTACCATAGGATTAGGGCTAACCCACCCGGCTCCCAATTGGGCTAACTCTAAACAACGCCGCATATAAGGTTCGTGCTCTTGCATGTTGCAAACATACTTAAAATGTGCCAATCAATGTTCAGCAAACGAACCCTTCGTGACAATCGCACTTGGCGATCCGAAAGTATCCCGTATTTTTGTACAATGCGGCAACTAGCAAGCGTAGAACAGCAATTTATAGACGAACTGACAGATTTTTATGACGCCGGGGAGGCCCGACAGCTATATCTCCTCGTTTTAGAAGATCAATTAGGATGGACCCGACATGATTATCTCCGGCGTAGGCAAGAACTCATTGACGACCAGCGAATCAATAGATTGCTTGAAGTACTATCTTCTCTGAAAAAGGCCAAACCCATACAGTACATTCTGGGATACACCTGGTTTATGGGGATGAAATTGACGGTCGACCAGGCTGTGCTGATTCCCCGGCCTGAGACGGAAGAATTGGTTCAGCTCATCATCGACCAACAACGGTCTACTCATAACGATTCACCCAGTATCATCGATATCGGTACGGGCAGCGGCTGTATCGCTGTTGCACTTAAAAGGGCACTTCCTCGTGCCATTCTCCACGCGTTGGATGTTTCCAAGGACGCCTTGCGTGTCGCTAAACAAAATGCCGATACGCAAGGTGTGTCTATCGAATGGATCCAAGCAGACATTCTTGAATGGGATGTTACCTTCCAAACAGATCAGCTATTTGACACGGTCGTAAGCAATCCGCCTTATATTACCGACCAAGAACGAAGTGAAATGCATGCCAATGTTTTAGCCCATGAACCTCATTTGGCTCTCTTCGTTGGCGACAGTGCCCCTTTGCTGTTTTACGAACACATTGCGGCATTTGCGTTGAAACACCTTCGGCGAGGGGGCAACCTCTACTTCGAAATCAACCGCAATTATGGCTTAGCCGTATGCGATCTATTACAAAAAAAAGGGTTCAAGGATGTCCAGCTGTATCCGGACCTGCAAGGGGCTGACCGTATGATTCACGCCAAGAAAATTTAATCAATGGAAAACGATTGGAAACGGAAGGCAGAAATTCGAGAAATGTTAACCATTGATTTAAAAGCAGTTGTTAGCGATCGAAAATTATCTGAAATTTATTTTGGACGATAAAGTCGATAATCCTATCTTTGCACCACTTTCCAAAAAAGGAAAAGCGCTCTTAAAAACAATGATTCCGTAGCTCAGCTGGTAGAGCAATACACTTTTAATGTATGGGTCCTGGGTTCGAATCCCAGCGGGATCACTTCTTGGGACAAGTCTAAAAAAGAAAGACTTGTCCCATTTTTTTTGCCCTGTAACTTACTGTTATTCTGATAGATAAGAACAATCGCAGAATTTAGTCTCGGAGTTCGATGTTGTGTTCCGTCAAATTCCAAAAAATCGGGGAACATCGAACTCACAATAAGTCTTCTTTCCTCAATATCGCCGTTTTCATAGCGTCTATCAATGTTTGCGACCTTTTTTAAGGTGGATGCTACTAAATCTTTAATCTCCGTTCCAACTACTGCCAAGTCGTTTAATCTCCGTTCCAAAACCTCAATCTTTCCTTTGGTCAATTTCTTTACTTCTTGGAAATCGTCATCTGCCATTTCTCCATCGGCATTTTTTAAAAGCGCATTTTGATAGCGTTTGTTCAACGCATCAATCTCACCTATGATATTTGCACGTTCTGTGTTTTGGGCTTTGGTTTTGTTATTGAAGTCTTTTATAAAGGCTTCGATAAAAACATCGACCATGCCCTCTTTTGGCGACATATAGCGTAACTGTTTTAAGAAAGCTTCATTGGCGGTTTCGGCTTTGAACCGTACTCCGCAGGAGGAAGTGCAATGGTAGTAATAATAGTAATTGCCCATCTTGCCCTTTGAGGCACTTCCTGTGAGCATCCTATTACAATTAGTATTAGGGCATTTAATAAACCCTCTAAGCGGTAGATTGTCCATAGCCA